>Ga0208490_100002_pt1 | contig 384157 bp, 378 predicted proteins | sample SubbioAug_CSWold_FD_184818 | JGI IMG/M metagenome (GOLD analysis project Ga0208490, IMG submission 184818) | Serpentinite rock and fluid subsurface biosphere microbial communities from McLaughlin Reserve, California, USA - CR11Aug_CSWold (SPAdes) | ecosystem: Environmental > Terrestrial > Deep...
GTTCCTGCGTTTCTTCCTGTTCTGATCTCCTGGTTCTTGGAGATCAGCAGACATCAGATCGTAGCTTACGTCACTGTCCGATCTTCGGGGAGCAGCTCACTGTTCGGCTAACCCGCTCGGCCGACCAGAAGCTTGTCGATTCGCCGCCCGTCCAGATCGACGACCTCGAGTGTCCACCCCTGCAGTTCCAGACACTGTCCGACCTCGGGCAGATGTCCGATCTCGTCGAGAACCAGACCCGCGACTGTCTCGAAATCGCGATCGTCGTCAATCTCCAACGACAGCAGGGCGGCGAACTCGTCGACCGGCATCCAGCCTGCGATCAGGTAGGATCCATCCGCCCGCGTCACGACCTTGGGCTCGTCCGTCACGTTGTCAGGAAACTCGCCTGCAATTGCTTCAAGCACGTCCATCGGCGTGATGATCCCCTCGAAATGCCCGTACTCGTCATAGACCAACACCATGTGCGCCGGCGCCGTTCGCAGGCGATCCACAACTTCCAGCGCGCTTTGTCCGTCCCGGACCACGGGCGCTTCGCGCAGCAGAGCGCGCAGATCGAACGGCTCGTTCATCAACGCGGGCGCGAGGATGTCGCGGGTGGTCAGCACGCCAATGATGTTGTCGACGTCATCCTCCCAAACCGGCAGCCGGGACCGGCTGAGGTCATGCAGACGCTGCAGGAGCTTCGCCTTGTCGCTGCTGGCATCGAGCGTCTCCACCTCGTGGCGGGCTGTCATCAGTCCACGCGCCGTCCGGTCGGCGACCCGCATTACGCCCGCAATCATCTGGCTTTCGGCACGCTTCATGGCGCCCGAGCTTTCGGCTTCTTCGATGATGAGGCGCACCTCTTCGTCGCTGACGCCGCGCGTTTGGCTGCCGGACTGCCCGAGCAGAGCAAGCACCAGCTTGCCCGACCGATCGAGCACCCAGATCAGAGGGGCCGCGATACGGGCAATGATCCGCATCATCGGGGCGACCCGTGCTGCGACCTGTTCCGGCGCACGAAGTGCGATCTGCTTGGGCACCAATTCGCCCACGATCAGCGACAGATAGGTGATCACCACCACCACTGACCCCACGCCGACCGGCTGCGCGAAGGCGGATGGCATCCCGGCGTCAATCAGGCTTGCGGCCAGACGCGCACCCAGCGTCGCGCCAGAGAAGGCGCCCGCGAGGATGCCGACCAGCGTGATGCCGATCTGCACGCTGGACAGGAAGCGGCCGGGGTCCTCGGCCAGACGGATGGCGGTCGCGGCCCCCTTGCTGCCCTTGTCGGCGAGAATCTTCAGCCGCGCGGGCCGGGCCGAGACGATAGCCAGTTCGGACATCGCCAGAAGGCCGTTGATCAGCGTCAGCAGAATGACGATAGCGATCTCGAGGTACATTTTCTCCAACTCTTGCCGGATGCTCCGGCTATTGATTTCAACTGTGTCGTAGAGGATCGCCGGTTAGGGGACCATTGCTTGCAAGCTGCCATGCATCAGTTTCGGAAGATGCGGAATGCGCTCGCGGCGGCATCCCAAAAATCCAGAAACCGGGCAAAGAAGTGCTCGCGCGCAACGAAGGGCTTGTCTCCGGCCCCGACCAATTCCCCTTCGAGAGTGTCGAGCAAGCGTCCGAGGCGCCGGCGATGGATTCCGAGACGAACCTGTACCGGGTCTGCCAACACACCCGCGAAGGCCGCAACAACCGATCCGAGCATGACAAGACCCGCGACGGTGGCGCTGACCAGCCATGGAGAAGCATCTGCCGCGAACACGCCGTACCACACTCCGCCGACGGTCTCGCCCAGCGGGAACGTCGCGACGGCGTTGGTGCGGGCCATGGCGTCGGCGACGCCCGGTGCCATAGAGATCATTCCCGGCGTGAGTGTCTGGAACACGACAGCGCCGACCAAAAGAACGCACAGGGTCGTGGTCATTTCCGCGACGGCCGATCGGGTGCCCGCATAATCGCCCAAGGCGCCTGATATCCGCAGGCCGAGGGTTTCCGCCTCGCCGGAACCAGACTGCTGGTGGAGGATCTCGCGAAATTGCGGCGCGGCCAGAACGGCTCTGGCCAGGGCCCGGCTGTCCCGGGCTGCCTCGCCTTCGTTGAGCGGCAGATCCAGAAGGTCGGTCACGATCAAAACCTCGACCCGGCGCGCGACAGAGGTGCGCAACAGGATCCGCCGACGTGCCAGCCAGTCGGCGCCGCGGCGCCACCCCGTGCGGCGGCAGAGACACGCGGCGATGAGAGTCAGCACCAGGATTGGCGACAGGGCGACGTTGAGAGGAGCCCGCAGGATGTCCCAGCCCAGCGCTGAACCATGGAGGTGAAGCGTTCCGGGCCAATTGAAATGCTTCGCCACGAACCTGTCCACATCTGCACGGCGGGAATCGATGTATTCGAGTGCGACCACGCGGGCGGATTTATCAGCCGTTGTCATGAGGGGTGACGATGAGATCATGATGGTGACCCACCATCTCCTTCCTGAATGCAAATTGAGCCGGACTTCCTCTGCTGTCTCGCAAGCAGAGCTGTGTTTCATTGGATTTGCCAAAGAATTTCATGTTGAAATAGCGTATTTGCAAGAGTGCTTACGAAGATTCTTTCTTGCTTTGTCTCTGCTCGATGCGAGGTCGCCGCCCGCCCGTGGATTTGAGCGGCGCTTCGCCACAAGCCAGAGTGCTCGCGTGGCTGCTGCGCTTGCTGGCCTTGCGACGCTTCGGCGAGTGCCTCTGGCCGCATCTGCTGACCTGATCGCCTCGCGTCAAGATTATGAGCGCCACAACTGCGAGATGGCGATCAGCATCAGAACCGCCCCCGTCATTCCGAGCGCGTAGCCAAGACCGGCTCTTGCGGCCACCAGCAGTGCCGCCACGCTCGCCAGTACGGCGGCAACGCCGCTTAGCATCATGAACGCAAAGGGCAACCCGGCCTCCGGCACGCCTCGGGCGCTCGCAACCGTCATCACGAACAAGGTGAGTGGACACGGGATCAACCCTGCCACCACCCCGAACGCCGCGCCCTCGTGATGGCTATGGGCGGCGTGTCCACGGATGGCTGTGACAAGAAGCCAGAGGCCGACTAATCCGATCAGGTCACGACTCAGATCTTCCAGAACCGGTGCCCGCCCGACCTCGCCGAAGGCCAGCGAAACCACAGGCAAAGAAAGAACGACCACGAGAGCGGAGATCGCGATGTGCGTGGCCGAAAGGATTGCAGCGATCCCTATGCCTCTCGACAGGCTGGCGCCGCTCTCGGTCACGAACAAGAAGAGTACGGTCTTTGAGTGGCCGGTTGTGAGGGCATGCGCCGCGCCGAAGGCAATGCCGAAGGGCACAGGCGCAGTCAAGGTGCCGCCGCCGTGCTGCGGAATGCGCACATACCCGCCGAGTATCTGGAGGGTGGACGGGCCACCTGGGATGTCGTGGGATTTCCGCTTGTCGATCCTGGCAAGCTCTCCGCACGCGACGCCGAGGGCCGGTTCCTGCACGCGCTCATCTTCTGCATGCTGTTGCCGGGGGCCCGAGGCGCAGCAGCTTGACGTCTATATCGGCCTGCTCCTGCACCGGACCTGGGGCGGGATGATCGCGGACGTCCTGTTCGTTCTCCCCGGCGTCATCGCCATCATGGCGCTGAGCTGGACATACGTGATCTTTGGTGATGCGGCTTCGTTGCTGCACTCTTCTTCGGGCTGAAGGCCGCAGTGCTTGCCATCGTGCTGCAGGCGGGTTTCCGGGTCGGTCGACGGGCGCAGAAGAACAATGCGATGCGCGCGATCGCAGCGTTGTCCTTCGGTGCGATCTTCGCCTTTGGCGCGCCCTAGATGGAACGCCTGTGGTCGAACCAATCGCTGTCGGCCGCGCTGACGGCGGTGACGGCTTCGGTCTTGGGCGTTCTCCACGTCGTTTGGACCGTAGTGCGTCGGATCGAGGTCGGGCCGCTCTCGCTCGAGCTTCCCATCCTCGATTCGATCGACTGGGCCGCCCAGCACTGTCGGCACTCGCGCTCGTTGCGGTGTTCCGGCTGCCACTCGGCGTGACGACAGTGCTGGGCGGGTCCGCTCTTCTCGGCCTCTTGTTCTATGCGGTGGAGATAACCTCGCTCTCGGGCTGATCCAGTTCACGCGGTTCAGGCGCTTAGGGCCTCAAGCAGAGAATGGTGCCCGCGGCGAGCCGCAGGCACGGATTTTGGCGTCAATACGTCTCTACGACTTCGCTATATTCGCCACGCAACTGGATCGTCATCGTGATCGGGGTGCTGTCCCGGTTGCGCCAGAACCAACCGTGGTCACCGGCAAAGGGGGCATCGATGCGGCCTTCGCCCGAGGTCTGACCGGCGCCACGTTCATAATCGATCGATTCATTGCCGCTATGGGCGTGCAGGTCAAAGTTGACCCGCCCTCCGGTCGCTGTCCATGCGTAATCGACGACATTTCCGGCTTCCATCGTCATCTTGATTTCTGCCGTGGCTCCCGGTTCGAGGGTGAAAGTCACCACGTCCTGCCAGGCCTCCTGCGCGTGGGCCGTTCCGACGAACAGGCCGAAGACGGGGTCGAGAACGCTCGAGGACTGATCCCGAGCGCGCTGCTCGTCCAACAGGCGATCCGCCTCGGCCTCTTCAGCAAGCTGAACCTTGATCTCGCCCATTTCCGTCAGCCCAAGCACGCGGCCGACGCCGGTGGGGTCGATGGCATGTTCCGCTGGCAGGTAGACGGTGACCAGGATCACGACGGCGGCGATGCCCGCAAGTATGCTGGAGCGGAACAGTTGCGCCTTTGTCGGCAAATCTTCGAGGTTCGGTTTGGGTGCGTTGTTCATGAGAGTATCCAATCTTTGCTTATGTTGAGGCGATGTAACCGACGATCTGATAGCCGGTCAGCCAGATGCCGAGGCCCATCATCATGAGGTTTGCGACGGTGGCTTGGCGCATGAAATCGGCGTGGCGGCGCCAATAGCCCATGACGATCAGGATCACCGCGAGCGCGAGCAGTTGGCCCACTTCGACACCGATGTTGAAGGCCAGCAGGTTCGCCAGAAGCCCGTCCTGCGGGATGTCATACTCGAGGATCTTGGTGGCGAGGCCCGTGCCGTGGAACAGACCGAAGATAAGGGTCGCGGCCTTGGTGTTGGGCTGGAACCCGAACCACTTCTGGTAATAGCCAAGGTTGTCGAGCGCCTTGTAGACCACGGACAGGCCGATGATCGCGTCGATGATGTAGGCGTTGATCCCCCAGCCATACCAGACGCCCAGAAGCATCGTGACCGAGTGGCCGATGGCAAAGAGGCTGACATAGATGCCGACGTCCTTCATCCGGTAAAGGAAGAAGACGACGCCAAGCAGGAACAGGATGTGGTCGTAGCCGGTCACCATGTGCTTGGCGCCGAGATAGATGAAGGGGATGATCTTCACCCCCCAGATCTCCTGAATGTAGCCCGCGTCACCTGCAGTGACGTTATGGGCAAGGGCCTGTCCCACGCTGGAGACGTAGAGCGCAAGCACTGTGAGGATGAAGGCTGTGGCGCGGCAAGATGCCAGCGCGTGCAAGCCCGATGAAGTCGAACGCATGTAATGAGCTCCGTTGATGATTGTACCTGACGAGAGAGGCCGCGCAGCATGCGCCAGCCAGCAGGTCAGGCACGCGGAGGTCGTTCGATCCGGAACACGCGGTGTGGACCAGACTGTGCCGCCCGAAGGTGCCAGGCATCCCGCGAGGGGGGCCATGCATTGCCGCCTTGCGTCGCGACAGCCAAGGCGGGGCTGTGGTCGTGATCGACCGCGTCGTGGCTATGGCCATGCAAGGCCGCCATAAGGTCTTCCTGCAGTCCGTGAGAATGGCCGTGATCGGCGATCATTTCAGCGTGGTCCCGCAGCGTCTCGGCAATCTTCGGTACATGGGACAGGCTGGGCAGGATGGACCAGCCAAGCAGCGACAGGCACAGAAGTGCCGTCAGTATCCGTCGCCCGATTGTCTGCCCTGTCCGCGTCAAGAAAGCCTGCCCGAAACTCATGCGGCACGCGTGCGGTGCCGTCTTGTTATATCCTCCCCAGGGGGATAACCTGTTTCTATGTCAGAACCGCATCTTCATGCAACCCACCCCGCCCTGATCGCCCGGCTGAAACGCGCCGACGGGCATCTGCGGGCTGTGATCGAGATGATCGAGGCGGGAAGACCCTGCCTCGAGATCGCGCAGCAACTCCACGCCGTGGAAAAAGCCGTGGTGAATGCCAAGCGCGCGCTGATTCATGACCACATGGACCATTGTCTGGATACCGAGCATTCGCCCGAGGACCGGGCGGAACTCAAGACCATCGCCCGATATCTGTAAGGCGCACCGATGCTGGGAATCCTTGCTGATCGCACCTACCGCCACCTGTTTGCCGCACAGGTCGTGGCGCTGCTCGGCACGGGGCTGGCCACGGTGGCCCTGGGGCTTCTGGCCTTTGACCTCGCGGGCGATGGCGCGGCGATGGTGTTGGGCACCGTCTTTTTCATCAAGATGGTGGCCTATGTCGGTATCGCCCCCATTGCGGGGGCCTTAGCCAACCGGGTGAACCGGCGGGCATTCCTCGTCGCGCTTGATCTCGTCCGGGCGGGTGTGGCGCTGTGCCTGCCCTTCGTCACCGAGGTCTGGCAGGTCTACATCCTGATCTTCTTGCTGCAATCGGCCTCGGCGGCGTTCACGCCGACCTTTCAGGCAACGATCCCGGACGTGCTGCCTGACGAGGCCCGCTATACACGGGCGCTGTCGCTGTCGCGGCTGGTCTACGATCTTGAGAACATCGTCAGCCCGATGCTGGCCGGGCTTCTGCTAGCTGTTCTGAGCTACAATTCGCTGTTTCTTGGAACGGTGGTGGGGTTTGCGGCCTCGGCGGTGCTGGTCGTTTCGGTCCTGCTGCCCAGCCCGAAACCGTCTGAGCCGCGCGGGGTCTATGATCGGACCACGCGCGGCATCCGCATCTACCTTGCTACGCCGCGGCTGCGTGGGTTGCTGGCGCTGAACATGGCCGCCGCAGCCGCAGGCGCGATGGTACTGGTCAACTCCGTGGTGCTGGTGCGCAGCACGCTGGGTCTGGACGCCGACGCGCTCGCCTGGACCATGTTCGCCTTCGGCGCGGGCTCCATGCTCGCGGCGCTTGCGCTGCCGCGACTGCTGGATCGTGCACCTGAGCGCCCTGTGATGGTCGCGGGCGCATTGCTGATGGTTCTGACGCTTCTGGCGCTGGCCGGAGAGGTCGCGGCCCTCAGGCTCGACTGGTCGTGCCTGCTCGGCACATGGCTGCTGGTGGGGCTGGGCTATTCCGCCGTGCTCACGCCCTCGGGGCGCCTTCTGCGCCGATCCGCGCATGCCGAGGACCGTCCTGCGCTCTTTGCCGCACAGTTCGCGCTCAGCCACGCCTGCTGGCTGGTGACGTATCCGCTGTCGGGATGGCTGATGACACAGTTCGGGCCGGTCGCAGCACTATGGCTGCTGGCGGCATTGGCCGGCGCCGGCACGCTGACGGCGCTCCGCCTTTGGCCGAAGGAGGATCCCGAGATCCTTGAGCATACCCACGAGAACCTGCCTCTCGACCATCCCCACCTCAAGGGCGAGCGAAGACATTCCCACACATTCGTCGTGGACGACCAGCACCCCCGCTGGGCGTCACAGCTCTGAACCCGGGCGAAGGTCACGCCACAAAGTTGGTCTCGCCGTGACGAGCCGGGCCGCTGCCAGCAAGCCGCGCAACCGAGCGCACATCGCGTCGCGCCGTGAAACGCCGGTCGGCGTTTCGCAAGGAAAGGAAGATCAACAGAGCCGCCTGCCGCATGAAGACTGCGCCGAAGATCGCGGCCATGGGGCTGAACACTGGCCCCTGCGCCAAGAGGCTTGGACGCAGATGCCTCTGAAATCCAACTCTATCTCATCACCGGCAAAGGCAGGGTTCGCAGCTTTACGTGACACGATGCCCCGTTCAAACAGCGCGATTCTTGCCCTCTAACCAAAATTGAGGGATTGAACGGCATGCGTTTCGAGCGTCACAGGAACTGGAAATCATCCACAGTGAGATCCGCCGCAGCGATCCCTTCAATCAGCACTTGATGGCCGTTCACGTTGAGTTGCGCACCGGCCGCTGTGTCCAGAATACCCAAGGCCGCCACAAACCCAGATAGCCCCGCGTTGCCGTTGGTGATGTTCGTCTCACCAGTGTCGGGATTGATGATCCGGATGAAAAGGCGGTCGATCCTATCTTGAAAGTCAGTGATGACATCGGTCTCGCCCTCGTTGAAGGCGCTGAACACGAATTGATCGGCCCCCGCACCACCTGTCATCCGGTCATTGCCAGCGCCCCCGTTGATCGTGTCAGCGCCGGTGCCCCCGTCGATGGTGTCATTGCGGCCGCCGCCTGCAAGAAAGTCGTTGCCAGCACCGCCCTGAATGCTGTCATCCCCCTCGCCACCTCCGACCCGGTCATCCCCTGCACCGGCATCAATGGTATCCTGCCCGGTGCCGCCGCCGATGTCATCCGCGCCATCGCCACCGTCGATGAGGTCATTGCCAAAGCTGCCCGACATGCTGTCATTGCCATCGCCCCCCTCCAGCGTATCGGTGCCAGCACCGCCAGCCACCACGTCATTGCCAAGGCCTCCCGATACGAAATCGTCGCCAAAACCCGCACCCATGACATCATCACCAGCACCGCCAAAGATCGTGTCATTGCCCAGACCACCGCCGACACTGTCATTGCCCGCGCCGGCATCTACAAAGTCATTCCCATCCGAAGCGGAAATATTATCGTTGCCGCCACCCGCCTCGATGCTGTCATCGCCATTGCCCCCGGCAATCGTGTCGTTTCCCTCACCCCCACGGAGTGTATCGTTGCCACCTGATCCCTCTAAGAACCTGTCCGGTGGAGGCGAATTGGGTTCATCTGGTCCGCCCGTATCCGGGCCGCCGCTGACGGGCAGTTCGGTTGTGGCGACGGACCCTGCCAAAATTCCCGTAAAGAAACTGTCGTCAACCAAATACACGTCCAAATCGAAGTCAGCGAGCAAGCTCGTGCCGATGTCACCAAGCAGACGGGTTTCCGTCAGCATGACAGCATCAACCACCCCAGTCTGCAGGGCTTGGTAATGTTCCACAAGCGCAATGGGGACGGGGATCGCGCCGAGGTTGGAGAGGCGCGTCACGACACTGTCGTCGATGTCCGCCCCTACGGCAATCTTCAAGCCTGCAATAGCGCTCGTGTCGCTTAGGGCACCGTCGCGGGAAAGCAGATAGGTCCGTGTGCTGGCGCCGCCCTCGGAGTCTATTGGAGTTTCTTCATTCGTGTTTGGCTCGCCCGTCTCGGTGTTTGGAGGGACCGGCAATTCGCTGGGGATCAAGACAAAGGCGCCATCGCCGGAGAAGAATCTGTCGTCAACTCGGAATGTCGCCACGTTGAGTTGGGAAAAATCAATGGGATCGACGCCCAACAGAAGCTCCTCTGGGACAAGAACGCCGTCAATGCCATTTCGTGCAGCCAAAACTGTGGGCAAAGTTTCCGCAGCGACCCGGAACGGCACGGCACCAAAGCCGTCAATCAGCGCGTCAACAGTTGCATCAAAGCTGTCCGGTAAAGCGATATTCGCACCGCTAAGATCGTCGCTTTCGTTTATTCCAAGCTCACGGAGGACGATAAAATAGGTTGTCATATATGCGCTCCCAAGAATGCTTTGTGGGTTAACTACAAAATATTGAACCAAAATTCTCAAATCATAAGGGTGTATGTGTCATGCTGGCGACACTTTGCGCACGGGTCAAGACCCTTGGGCGCATTGAGTTTAGGTCGGAGTTCCGTCGTCCAAGTTGAGAGCGATGGAGAATGACCAACATAACTTTCAGCGGCAGATCCCTGATCGGATTGCCGCTGGATTAGCGAATGAGACCTGAGGCTGAACGGCGGAGTGCGTGTTTTAAAGCGACGTTTGCTAGGCAGCCGAGCTCGAAATCTTCATCAGCACAATGCCTGAAACGATCAACGCCGCCGCAATCAGTCGCGTCGGCGAGGCGGACTCTCCCAAGACCAAGACACCCACCGTGAAAGCGCCAATAGCGCCAATACCAGTCCAAACAGTATAGGCGGTGCTGAGCGGGAGCGACCGCATCGCGACAGCGAGCAAGGCGAAGCTTGCGATCATGGTTCCAATGGTGATCGCACTGGGTATCAGCAAGGTGAACCCCATGGATTTCTTCATGAAAAAAGCCCAGATGATTTCAAGCAGGCCAGCGAGAACAAGATAGATCCAAGCCAATGGACACCCCTTCATGTTAAGGTCGGGTCGTCCCGAAATGGATGCATCAGGCACGGGTCGTCCCGCGCGCGCTTAGAGGTACTCGTGAAGCAGGCGGTGGTCAATGCGCGGATTGAGACGACATTTTAGTGACGGACAGAGCGGGGCTTATGCCTGCCACTGTCAAAAGGCAGCTTGCCGTCCTCGTGCGTGCGACGCCCCCCCGGTCGTCGAGTAGAGACGGAGCGTGAGGCGTAGGCTAGCGCATCGCGCATCGCGCTATGATCGGGCGCGGCCAACTTTTAGAGCGACGAAGGTCGCAATGCCGTGAAATGCGCCGGACAGAGACACCACGACAAGGAAGGCAGTGAGCACCCCGCCTGCCGGTCCAACTGCGACCAAAGCGTCAAGGATGACATCCCGCCACCGCCAGATGGCCAGCGCCGATACGGCACCGGACGCGATCAGGATCGCGCTCGACCCTGCGGATGGGCCTGTCAGGAAACCCCGGGTGCGGCCTGTCTGAAACAGGAGCGCCGCATAGAGCGCGATCCCAGCCGATGTCGCGACGGCAAGTCCGGCAGCGCCCAGCCACGGGGTGAGCACGATCTTGAGTGCGATATTGACCACTGTTGCCGCAGCAAGCAGCCGCAGTGGTGTTCGTGTATCCCCGCGCCCATGAAACCCGGCGACGAGCGAGCGCAGCGCGAGCGCGGGCACCAGACCAAAGGCATAAGCCGCAAGGATGGCCGCCGACGCCTCGGCTGCGGCCAGATCGAACGCACCCCGGACGAAGAGAATGCGCAAAGCCCAGTCGCCCAGTGTCGCCATCATCACCGCGACGGGCACGCCCAGGGCCAAGCAGATCAGAAGCGCCCGGTCGAGCACCGCGCGCATGCCCACCGCGTCTCCTAGGCCCGCGCGGCGCCCGATATCGGGCAGGATGACGGTGCCGAGTGCAACACCGATCAGGCCGATGGGCAGTTGGTAGAGCCGGTCGGCATAGTAAAGATGCGAGAGCGATCCGCTTGGCAGGAAGGTGGCGATGATCGTATCGGCAAAGATCGCCACTTGCAGCGCGCCCGACGTCAGGATCGCGGGCCCAAGGCGGCGGAACACCAGCCGGGTGTCGGGCGACAGGCCCAGCCGGGGGCGCGGCAGGGGCAGGCCCGCGCGCCCTGCGGCACCGGCCAGCAGGATCACCTGCGCCACGCCCGACACCATGACGCCCCAGGCGGCGGCATGGGCGGTGCTTGGAAAGTGTTGGGCCATCAGCAATGCGCCGATCATGCACAGGTTGAGAAGGATCGGAGCTGCCGCTGGCGCGGCAAAGCGGTCGCGCCCGTTCAAGAGGGCCGCGAGAAAGGCGACCAATGACATACAGAGCAGATAAGGAAAGGTGATCCGCGTGAGCGTGACGACCAGCGGCCAAGTCTCGTCGGTAGGTGACAGGCCCGGTGCCAGCACCGCCAGCATCCAGCCCGTCGCCCCGAGCGCCAACGACAACAGCACCAGATTGGCGAGCGTGAGCCAACCCAAAACCTCCGCACCAAGGCGCGTGCTGTCGCGACCGCTTGCATCGGCGGCGGCCCATGTCGGCAGGAAGGCGGCGTTGAACGCACCTTCGGCCAGAATGGCGCGAAAATGGTTTGGCAGGCGAAACGCCAGCATGAAGGCATCTGCCACCGGCCCTGCACCCAGCGTCGCAGCCAGCACCACGTCACGCAGAAAGCCAAGGAGACGGCTGACCAATGTCAGACCCGAGACGGTGCCAAGCTTGCGCAGCATGCGGTAGGGCGATCCTCTGGAGCCATCGCTTTTTCCCGGTGATTTCGGGGAGTTTCGGCAGATTGCAATTGAAAACACGAGTACCTTTATCGTTTATTGTTGGAAAACGCTATTGCCTTCGAGAGTATCGCCCATGAGTCTCGACCAGATCTTTGTTCTTGCGCTTGTCGCCGTGGTTTTCCTGAGCTTCGTCAAGGAGGTATACCCGCCCGAGGTCACCGCTTTGGCGGCGTCGGCGGCATTGCTGGCCACGGGAATCATCGAAACACGAGACTTTCTGACGGTGTTCAGCTCGTCAGCGCCGATCACCATTGCGATGATGTTCATCATTTCCGCAGCGCTTGAACGCACTGGCGTGCTGACCATCGTGGGTGACCTGCTGAAACAACAGGCGCGGGGATCGTTCCTGCGGGCGATGCTCTTGATGATGGTCGGCACCATGGGGGCCTCGGCCTTTATGAACAACACGCCTGTCGTGATCCTGCTGACGCCAATCATGATCTCGGTCGCGGCCTCGGTGGGCGTGGCCCCCTCGCGTATGCTGATCCCCTTGTCCTTTGCGGCGATCTTTGGTGGCACGCTGACGCTGGTGGGCACCTCGACCAACATTCTTATGAGCGGCGTCGCGCAGGAGGCGGGCCAACCCTCGATCACGATGTTCGAGATGACGCTGCCCGGCCTGATATTCGCCGGGGTGGGCATGGTCTATATGATCTTTGCTGGCCGCTTTCTGCTGCCCGACCGCGCGTCGCTTTCGGGGTTGCTGGGGCAAGAGGGCAAGCGCCGCTTTCTGGCCCGACTGTTGATCCCCAACGGGTCGAAATACGTGGGGCGGCGGCTGTCTGATTTGCCCTTCAACACAGCCGAAACGCGCATCCTAGATGTCGTGCGTGGTGAAGTTTCGATGCGCCGCACAATGAATGACCTCGTGCTCGAGGTTGGTGACCGGCTGGTTCTCAAAACCGGAACGGGCGAGATTCTCGGGCTTAAGGAAGACGGACAGATCGCGTTTCGCGACAGGGACGACCACGATGTGGAACCCGTCACCGCCGACCAGACCATCACGATGGAGGCCAGCGTTGGCCCGAACTCGCACCTGCGCGGGCGACCGATCAAGGATTTGAAGCTGCGCCGCAAATACGGCGTCTACCTGATGGCCGTGCATCGGCAGGAACAGAACATTAGCGAGGAATTGCAGGATCTGCGCCTGCAATTCGCTGACACGCTGCTGCTGGAAGGTCCCCCCGAGGGGCTTCGACGGATGATGGAGGATGGCGGCATCGTCAACCTGTCAACCCCGACCGAACGCCCGCAGCGACGTTCCAAGGCGCCCATTGCCATTGCGACGATCCTTGCCGTGATGGGGCTTGCGGCCTTCGACGTCATGCCCATCGCCGGTCTCGCAGTGATCGGGGCGGTGGTGGTGATGATGACCCGCTGCGTCGATCCCGAGGAAGCCTTTGACGCCATCGACTGGCGCATTCTGTTCCTGATCTTCGGGATGCTTGGGCTGTCGATGGGGATGGAGGAAACCGGCACCGCCCGCGTGATCGTCGAGGCGGTGGTGGGGGCCGTGGGCGGGATCGGCCCGCTCGCCATCCTCGCCGCCGTCTATGTCCTGACCAGCGCGCTCACCGAGATGGTCTCGAACAACGCGGTCGCTGTGCTGATTGGTCCGATCGTCATTGCCTTGGCCATTGAGTTGGGCTTTGACCCGCGCCCCTTTATCATGGCGGTGATGTTCGCGGCCTCGGCCAGCTTCGCGACACCCATCGGCTACCAGACCAACACCTTTGTTTATGGTGCCGGTGGCTATAAATTCACCGACTTCATCAAGGTGGGCCTGCCGCTCAACATCATTTTCGCCGTGGTCGCGGTGCTGATCATCCCGGTCTTCTTTCCGTTCTAAGCGTCAGGCGGCTGTGAAATCGCGCACGAAGTCGGTGGCGGGTTTTGCGCGGATGTCGGCGGGTTTGCCGACCTGCTCGATACGGCCCATCGACATGACGACGACCAGATCGGCGAGTTCCATCGCCTCTTCCTGATCGTGGGTGACGAAAACGGTGGTCAGGCCCGTGCGGTCGTGGATCTCGCGCAGACCCTGCCGCAACTCCTTGCGCACTTTGGCGTCCAGCGCGCCAAACGGTTCGTCGAGCAGCAGCATACGCGGCTCGATGGCGAGCGCTCGCGCCAGCGCCACGCGCTGCCGCTGGCCGCCCGAAAGCTGGTTGGGATAGCGCATACCGATGTCTGGCAACTGGATCAGGTCCAGCAGCTTGGTGACCCGGCGGCCAATTTCCGCCTCGGCGGGACGTTCGTGGCGTTTGCGGGCCCTCAGACCATAAGCAATGTTCTCGACCACTGTCATGTGCTTGAAAAGCGCGTAGGATTGAAAGACAAAGCCTGCGCGACGGTCCTGCACGCTGAGGCCCGTCGCATCCTGCCCGCTGAACAACACCCGGCCCGATGTAGGAAACTCCAGCCCGCCCAGCACACGCAGAAGCGTGGTCTTGCCCGACCCCGATGGCCCGAGCAGCGCCACCAGCGCCCCCGAGGGGATCGACAGCGACACCGGGTGCAGCGCCCGTGTGGTGCCGAATTCCTTGGCCAGTTCTTCGATCTCGATGTTCATTGGATGTCCTTTCTCAATGACGTCGCGTGGCTGCCAGCAGATCCGCATGGCGCCATTCGAGCAGGGATTTCAGGAGAAGCGTGAGAAGCGCCAGCATCGCCAGCACGGCGGCCAGCGTGAAGGCCGCGACCGAGAGATATTCATTATAGAACATCTCGACCATCGTGGGCATGGTCGCCGTCTCGCCCCGGATCTTGCCCGAGACGACGGCCACCGCGCCGAACTCGCCCATGGCGCGCGCGTTGCACAAAAGCACGCCGTAGAGCAGCGCCCAGCGAATGTTAGGCAGCGTCACCGTGAAGAAGATGCGCCAGCCCGACGCGCCGAGCGTGAGCGCTGCCTCTTCCTCGGCGCGGCCCTGTTCCATCATCACCGGGATGATTTCGCGCGCGACGAAGGGGAAGGTGACGAAGAGCGTAGCGAGCACGATGCCGGGAAAGGCAAAGACGATGGGCATGTCGTTGGCGATCAGCCAGCCGCCAAGCGTGGAATTGGCCCCAAAGAGCAGCACCAGCATCAGGCCCGCGACGACCGGAGAGACCGAAAATGGCAGGTCGATCAAGGTGATCAGAAAGGCCTTGCCGCGAAAGTCGAACTTGGTGATCGCCCAGGCCGCTGCGATGCCAAATGTCGCGTTGATGGGCACAGCGATGGCCGCGATGGTCAGCGTCATGCGGATCGCGGCCTGTGCGTCAGGCAGACGAAGCGCGTCGAGGACGCCGATCCAGCCTTGCCGCAGCGCCTCGGCGAACACAGTGACGAGCGGTGCGAATAAGAACAGCGCCACGAAGGTCACGGCAAGGCCGATCATCAGATATCGGGCCAACGGCGGTTCGGTGGTGACAGGCAACGGACGGGTCAAAGCGATGTCAGACATTTCCAATTCTCCGTCTGCTCCAGACCTGAATGGCGTTGATAGCGAGCAGCATGGCAAAAGAGAGGGCCAGCATGGCAATCCCGATCGCGGCGGCGGCGTCGTAGTTATATTCTTCGAGCCGGATCACGATCAGCAGCGGTGCGATCTCGGTCAGGTTCGGGATATTGCCCGCGATGAAGATGACCGAGCCGTATTCGCCAACGGATCGCGCCAGTGCGAGCGCGAAGCCGGTCAGCAACGCGGGCGTCAGCGTGGGCAGGATCACCCGGCGCAGCGTATAGGCACGGCGGGCCCCGAGCGTGGCGGATACCTCCTCTAGGTCGAGGTCCAGTTCCTCGATCACGGGTTGGACGGTGCGTACGACAAAGGGCAGCCCGATGAAGACCAGCGCAATCCAGATGCCCACCTCGGTATAGGCGACCTGAAGCCCGAGCGGCGCCAGCGCCTGTCCGAAGACGCCATTGGGCGCGTAGAGGGCGGTCAGCGCGATTCCCGCCACCGCTGTCGGCAAGGCAAAGGGCAAATCCACCGCCGCGTCAATCAAGCGGCGACCCCAGAAGCGGTAGCGCACCAGCACCCAAGCAAGCATCAGCCCGAAGACAAGGTTGAAGAGCGACGCGATGAGGGCGGCGCGAAAAGACAATATCAGCGCCGACCAGATCCGGCGCGCGTTCAACATATCCCACAGGTCCGCCGGGCCGATCATCAGACCACGCCCCAACAATGCGCCGATGGGAAGCAGGACCACGATGGACAGCACCGTCACCATGATGCCAAAGCTCAGCCCAAACCCCGGCAGGGGTGAGGGCGAGCGGAGAATGCCCGCCCTCATGGCCTATTCCTCGTAAATCTGGTCGAAGATGCCGCCGTCGCCGAAGTATTCGGGTTGTACGACTGGCCAGCCGCCGAAATCCGCGATGGTGACAAGATTCAACTTGGGAAAGCGCGCGGCATCTTCCGGCGCAGCTTGCGACGTGTCCCATGCGCGGTAGTAGTGCCGCAGCGCGAGCGCTTGCGCCTCTGGGCTATAGAGGTGCTCCAGATAGGCCTCGGCCGCCGCGCGTTGCGCGTCTGACGTGATGTTGCCGTCGACCAGCGTCACCGGCGGTTCGGCCAAGATCGAGACCGAGGGTACGACGATGTCGAATTGATCTTCGCCCAGTTCGGCCAGCGCCAGAAAGGCCTCGTTCTCCCAAGCCAGCAGCACATCGCCCACGCCACGTTGGGTGAAGGTGGTGGTTGATCCACGCGCCCCGGTGTCGAGCACCGGCACGTTGCGATAGAGCGCGGCGACGAACTCTGCTGGATCAAGTCCGCTCTGCTCGGCATAGGCCCAGGCGGCGAGGACGTTCCAGCGGGCGCCACCGGAGGTCTTGGGGTTGGGGGTTATGACCTGCACGCCGTCGGTGACAAGGTCGTCCCAGTCTTCGATGCCGCGCGGATTGCCCTCGCGCACCAGGAACACAATGGTCGAGGTGTAGGGCGAGGAATTGTGCGGCAAGCGCGATTGCCAGTCTGCTGGGAACAGGCCGGTGCGCTCGGAAATCGCATCGATGTCAGCCGACAACGCCAACGTCACCACAGTGGCCGACAACCCGTCGATCACGGCGCGTGCTTGTGCGCCTGCGCCGCCGTGCGATTGCTGGATGCTGACCGGGGCATTGCCCTGTGCGGTCCACCATGCGTTGAACAGCGCGTTGTATTCGCGATAGAATTCTCGCGTCGGATCGTAGGATACGTTGAGGATTTCGACGCTGTCCTGTGCGGTCGCGGGGGCTGCGCACCCGATGGCCAAGCCGATAGCCGCAACCGTAACCATAAGGCCTCGGCGCAGGTGGCCGCCTGGCAGCGTCTTGCGTTCTGCGCTCAGAACACTGCCCCCTGTGGGCGTCTGCGGTGCCGTGACCGGGCGACCGACCAGCCGGGCATGGCCTGCACAGATCTCGATCCGACCGTCGCCGAGACTGCGGATGAAGGTACCTTGGGCGAGCGAATGCCCGCCAATCTGGATGCTGCGATACATGGCCTGTCCTTTGCTTATCCCTGTGGCACTTTTGGTGTCAGGTCAGCGGGGCAGCGGGCCGGGAGGGGTCAATCCTTCTCGAGGCGCGCCACCAGCGCCGCCTGACACCTAAATAACGACAGAGTTAATCGTGATTTGCAAAGGAAGAATCACGCTCTTTTTTGTCGTGATTTTAGAAGATCATTCTCCAGTGGCGGGTTCGGAAAGCCCGAAGCTTTCCAAGGGCCGTGCATCCTTTTGAAGATCAGCAACGGTGAGCGATTCGATCATCAGGATGTAGGTGGCGTAGAAGCCTCCGAAGACGGCGCGCACCCGGCAGGTCTGTTCATCCGTGCAATCTTCGCAGCGCTGGTAGGCTTTGCGCGACAGGCAGGGCAGGGGGGCCATCGGCCCATCGATCAGACGCAGAACCTCGGCAAGCGAGACCCGCCTTGGCTCCTTGATCATCTCGTATCCGCCATTGCGACCTCGGCGACTGCCGATCAGACCGGCGCGCTTGAGGTCCAGCAAGATGTGCTCAAGAAAGCGCTTGGGTGCGCCCGAGCGACCCGCGATCTCTTCGATGCGCAGGGCCGCGCCTTCGCCAACCTTCTCGTCGGCAAGCACCATGAGGGCCTTGAGCGCATATTTGGTCTTATGAGTGATCATCGGCTGAGTATGGCTCTCAAAACGGCGACTAACAAGGTCAAGATTATCAAGTTTTAAGCACAAAGCGAGCGTGGACATATATACACGATAAAGAAGATCGACATTAAGAGGAATTGTGGCATGCTCGCACCGACTCAGTTGATGCGGCCATCTTGGGCCGAGAGGAGGCGCGATGACATTCGACCGGATAGACTTGAAAATCCTCGACATCTTGCAACGGGATGCGACCGTTCCGGTCGCCCGTATCGCCGAGCAGGTCGGGCTGTCACAAACGCCTTGTTGGAAACGCATACAGAAGCATGAAGAGGCTGGCGTCATCCGCGCCCGCGTGGCGCTGCTGGACCCCGACGCATTCGGCCTGTCGTTGACCGTCTTCGTGATGGTGGAAGCGCTGGAGCATACGGCAGAATGGCGCGCAGGGTTTCTTTCTGTTGTTGACACGCTGGAACCGGTTCGTGACATCTATCGCCTTGCCGGGGCCTATGACTTTTTGCTGCGTGTGGTTGTGGCAGACATGGCAGCCTTTGTCAGGTTCTACGAAGACCTGACCGCCAAGATCAGCTTGCGCAGCGTGAACTCGGTTTTCGCTCTCGAGCGCGTCAAGGTCTCGTCCACGTTTCCGATATCCGAGCTACAGCGTTAGACGCGCGGGGAACTGCCGTGATTCACGACCGCGCAGGCCTGTAGGGTGCATCGCAGACAGAGGCGGTTAAACCCGCTTCTGCGTCCACGCCGCCGACCGGTCGGCACAGGTGGGTTACGGGTCGAGTGATCGATGCGCTAACGCCTTTGCCAACCAGATAAGCGCACCAACGACAACACCCCAGAACGCACCGCTGATGCCAAAAAGCGTCATGCCGCTCGCTGCTATTAAAAACGTCAGCGCGGGGGCTTCCAACTGGGTGCGGTCACTGAATGCCGCTGACATCGACCCAACCAAAGCGGGAACAAGGGCCAGCCCAGCGACCGCCGTGATAAGGGCGAGCGGCGCGAGACTGGCCAATGACGTTACTACCGCTGCCGCAAATGCCAGCACCACATAGACGACCCCCGAGGTGATCGCGGCCCAATAGCGCTTTGCCGGGTCGCGGCCTGCGTCCTCTCCTGCCATCATCGCAGCCGTGATCGCCGACATATTGACGGGAATTGACCCAAACGGGGCAAAAGCGAGGCTGACAATGCCGGTTTTCCGGATCAGGGGTTGGCGTTCCACCCGATAGCCGTTCAGTTCCAAGACCGCAAATCCGGGGATATTCTGCCCTGCCATCGTCACCAGATAAAGGGGCAGAGCGATGGAAAAGAACGATTGGACCGTGAAAATAGGGGCGGTCGGTGTAAAGGCAGGAAGCCATGTTTTGTCGGCCTGCAGAGCGTCGGTTGATGTATCAACGCTAAAGTAAAGAACGGCAAGAAACGCAAGCACAGCAAAGGGCATTGCGGCCAGCCTGTTCCATGTCAATCCCGCCAGCCACGCCACAAGCACAGGCAGAACCAAAAGAGGAATGCTCCCAAGCGCAATCGCGGGGGCAAAACACAGCTTGAGCAGGACGCCCGCCAGCAATCCGTTCGCGATGGGTTTCGGGATGGCGGCGACCACCCGGCCAAGAGTTGGAATGAAGCCGGTCAACACAATCAACCCGGCTGCAAAAATCATCGCGCCGACAGCCTCACCAAAACCGCCGGGCAGGGTGACCGTTGCTGCAAGAAACGCCGCTCCGGGCGTGGACCATGCCACGGCAGCGGGAATTCGCGTCACGATAGGCAGCCAGATGCTACAGATACCCATCCCAATGGTCGCAAAAAATAGCCCTGTGGTCGCCTGCGCCGCCGTGGCCCCCATCGCCGTCAATCCGGCCAGCACAATGGCGAATGAGGCCGAGTATCCGACGAAAGCTGCGAGGATCCCCATTGAACAGGCAGATAGTGAAAGGTCGCGGAACATGGACTGGAACCACCTTAGCTCGGTTTTTCAACAGCATTAGCGAACGCGACTGTTTCCACCAGAGCGGTCATGCAAAAACGCAGGCGCGGGGGCAGCTTTGTTTGCAGGGCTTCCTATCCTTAGGATGTGCTACGCCGCGCTAGTCGGGCGCGTGTCGCGTCAGCGTCGTTTACCTTGGGGTTTCGTGATCTTGTTGCCACGGGGGCCGGACTGGACGGGGGTGTTGGCCAGGTTTTCCTGCGTCAGCTTGCGCCATCGGGCAAGGCGCGCCGGATCGAGTGTGCCGTCGGCTGCCGCGCTCTGAACGGCGCAACCGGGTTCATGATCATGGGTGCAATCCCGAAAACGACACCGAGCGGCAAGCTCGACAATTTCTGCGAACAGCGTGTTGAGCCCGGCCGCAGCATCGCGAACATGCAGTGTGCGCATCCCGGGCGTATCAATCACCCAGCCGCCACCGGCAATTGCATGAAGTGACCGCGACGTTGTTGTGTGACGCCCTTTGGCGTCGGCCTCGCGAATGGGGCCTGTCGGCTGTGCGTCCTCGGATGATTTGTTTGACAATGTATTGAGCAAGGTCGATTTGCCCACCCCAGAAGATCCAACAAGCGCAACAGTCTGTCCGGGGCCGCACCATGGTGCTAAGGTCAGGGCAGCCTCTGGCCCGGTCGCGTTCAACAGGACAACCTCCAACCCTTGTTGAAGCGTTTTGGCCTGCTGCAGGTAAGGGGCGGCATCTGCCGTCTGATCGATCTTCGTCAAGACAATCACCGGGGTCGCCCCAGCCTCGTTCGCAAGCGCAAGATACCTCTCCAGGCGCGCCAGATTGAAATCATCGTTGCAGGAGGTGACGATCAGCAACGTGTCGACATTCGCGGCGATCAGTTGTGTGGGCCGGCCGCCTTCGGTTTTCCGCTGTAACAGCATCCGCCTATCCAGCCGCCGCATCAGCAAGCGGGTCTCGGGGTTCACCAAAACCCAGTCGCCCACGGCAAAATCCGTCGTAAGGGACTGCGCGGAAAGCTCCAGCCGCACCGGGCCGCGTTCGGAGATTGCTGTGACACGGTCCCGGTGAACAGTCGCAATACGCATGGGGGCAAGCTCTGCCTCGCCATCCTCTACCTGCTCGGAAAAGAACGTAAACCAGCCGAGCGCGGCCAATGAAATTGAGGGCTGATCTGATGAAATGCTCACATCCGCATGAATGGCGGCGGAATGGCGTTGTTGCAAGCATATCCTTCGGTTAAGCGCAGATATGACACTGCGAAACATCCGGTCGAACGCAGCTGTCGGCCAGTGCTGGCAACCGCTCTGATGGTTGCTTTTGGCGCGGCGTTGGACAAGGGTGCACGATCGACGCAAAGGGAGTTTGCGACATGATGATCTACGGCTTGCAGACTTGCGCACTCTGTCAGAAGGCCCGCAAAGCATTGGAGGCGGAAGGGCTGGATGTTTCTTTCCGTGATATCCGGGCCGAACCATTGAGCGAGGCGGAATTATCGACGCTGATCGTAGAGTTCGGGGATCGGCTCGTGGATCGCAAATCGAATGATTATCGCGCGCTTAGTGATTGGTTGAAAAATTCAGAGGCCGAGGCGCAGATCGCAGCGCAGCCCAAGGTCATGGCGCGCCCGGTGATCCAGGACGGGGACACCTTTTATTTGGGTTGGGACGAAACCGTTCAGAACGCGGTGCTTGAAGGCCGCTGATTTCCCAAGCTGATCAACCACCGCGACTGACCAGACCGAAGCGCCACGCTGAGGTCAATTTCGTTCTTGTCTGGCAGCAGGTCAGGACCGATTAACTTGGGCTCAGGCCAAAAGGGGCCAGCGGAACGCTCTGACTATCAAATGTCGCCGACCACCGCGCAGAGATGATAGCCGCTCGCGCATGTCACCTCGGAAGATGAAGCCCAGCACCTTTTGCCCTGCGCACCGTTTACCTCGCCAAGTGCGGAGCGATTTGCCCTGCAATACGCGCCGATCCTTTCTGTGACGGATGAAGCCGATCCGCGGCAAAAAGTGAAAGGTCGTCAGGAAGAAATACGTCATCCAAGTCTACCAGCGTCACGCCCGCGTCAGCATTCGCCATTCGGCCCAATCTTTCCTCTAGAACCTGATAGGGCGCTTCACATGAGGTGCCTGCATAGCGTGGCGCAGTATAGTAATCTGCCCAGATCACCTGTGATCCCCGCGCCCGCAAGTTGGCCACAAGGTCTGGGATTGCACCCCGTTTGCCATCGTCGGAGATTAGCCGATCCAGCACAGACCCGCAGCTTGAGCAGGTGCAGCCAGTGGTCAGATCGTTGGCACCGCCGTTCAGCACCACCCATTCGGCCCTTACTCCTTCTAGCTGCATTGGAATATTCCAGACACTCCACCCGCCCGCGACCTGTGCCAATGAACGCGACACATCGCCGACCGGCTCTCCGAGACGTGCTTGCAGACCATCTGCGACCGAGGCTCCGGCGGATCGATTCCACGCCATAACAGAATCCCCCGCCACAACGATGCGCGTGGTCTCTGGAATGCCGCGTCCACAGGCGGCAAGAAGGCTTAAGGCCAAAACGATCACATATTTCATGACGGGTGAAGTAAGCCACGCAGGCCCATGCTCAAGGCAGGTCGACCGCATCCAGTGAATTCTAGGGTTGTCAGCACGGCTTGTCCCGCCGCTTTAGGGTCACAGCCCGCCTCAATTCCCATCACGCAACATTGCGTTCTGAGGTCTGAGGTGCCGGATGCGCCCCTCGGTGGCAAGGGCGACAAAGGCGCGTTTGGGGCGGCCTTTTCCTGCATCTTGTGAAGATGTTACGACTTGGAAACCAAATGTGACAATCGGGGCAACATGTTGCCGATTGTCTCTGCCGGCATTTTTGACCGGGTTCCTGACTCAGCCGTCCTCATGTAGCGCATAGGATTTCCATAACGCAACCCGCTAAGACACTGAGGGGCGATGAGCGCCGCCTGATCAGTCAAGGCGCACCAAGTCGGCGATCCAAATCTAACGGGCCGCTGCGGTAGGACCGGACTATTCTGGCGCATCTTGGTGTGGCGCGCTGCTGAATGCCCTGAGTTTAGGTTTGGGTTCTATGTATCAGTATTTAAATGATAAAATAGGACGCCTTTCAAGGCTGTCTACCCAGAGATCATCAAATCCTCGCGCGCGCGAGGTTCGAGGGCTACCTATCAAAAGCTGATGATCTGCATCGGCTTGCCGGGTGGAGGCGTAACAATAGGGGCTGTGTTCTAACGCAGCTCTGCACTATGCCGCAACCCGGGCGTTTGATTTGTGTAAAGGGGGCGGGAACGGGCTACGCTCTGGCATTGCAGACTGTGCAAAGTGGCGTCTCGGGGGGTGCCTTGGCCGCGGGCCAAGTCCTTGACCTGAAACGCCAGCTTGTGCCATCAGACCCTCAAATGCCATATACTTGGTATGACAGAGGGCAAACCGACCAGAGTCGGAAGCGAAACAAGGAAAATTGGGATGCAGGCGACAGGCAGTTCGCACAGTCTCGCGTTGCGGCGCGGCGACTTCACGACGTTGATCGAGGCGCTCGACTATGCCGCCAAGGGCGACACGGGTGTCAATTTCTACAACGCGCGCGGCGAGCTTTATGCAACCTCCACCTATGCCGATTTGCAGGTCGAAGTTGTCGATCTCGCGCGGCGTCTTTTGGGTCTGGGCCTTGAGCCGGGCGCGCGGGTGGGCCTTGTGGCCGAAACCTCGCCGCATTTCGTGCGCTTTTTCTGGGCCTGTCAATATGCCGGGCTGGTCCCCGTGCCGCTGCCGGCCACGATGCATATCGGCGGCCATGCAGGTTATGTCGCGCAACTGCGCGGCTTGATCGAGAATTGCGGCGCAGCGGTTGCCATGGCCCCGGTGGAATGGATGAGCTTTCTGGAAGAGGCGACAACGGGCCTGACGCTGAGCTTTGTCGGCACGCCCGAGGATTTCGATCGTCTGACGCCCTCGACCGCGACATTGCCAACAGTGGCCCCGGACAGTATCGCCTATCTTCAGTATACCTCTGGCAGCACGCGGTTTCCGCGCGGCGTGGTTATCGACCACACCACTGTGCTGGCCAATATCAACGATATGGCGACCCATGGCCTCAAGATGACTGAGCAGGACCGCTTTGGGTCTTGGTTGCCGTTCTATCATGATATGGGCTTGGTCGCCTTTATCATGATGCCGATGGCGACCCAACGCTCGGTCGATTTCCTTGGTACGCAGGATTTTGCGATGCGGCCGCGCAAATGGCTGGAAATGATGTCTGGCAACCGCACCACGATCACTTCTGGCCCGCCCTTTGGCTATGACCTTGCCGCGATGCGGGTGCGCCCAAGCGATGCCGAGCAATGGGATCTGAGCGCGCTGCGCGTTGCTTGCGTGGGTGCAGAGATGATCAATCCTGAACCGCTCAAGCGCTTTGCCGAGGCGCTGGCCCCCTCTGGTTTCAAATCCACCGCATTCTTGCCCTGCTATGGCATGGCCGAATGTTCGCTGGGCATCAGCTTTGCCGGTCTGGATGAAGAGTTGCAGATCGACTATGTCGATGCCGAGCAGATGCAAGAAGACAGCATTGCCACGCCGCTTGATCCGGAAGAGGCGCAGAAATCCAAACGCCGCGTCGCGCGCTATGTGGATTGTGGCGCGTTGCTTCCCACGTTCGAGATTGCGATCCGCGATGAGCATGGCAACGATCTGCCCGAGCGTCAGGCTGGTGTGATCCACCTGCGCGGCCCCAGCGTGATGAGCCACTATTTTCAGGAAGAGGCGATCACCCGCGAATGCCTGAGCGAAGATGGCTGGCTTGATACCGGCGACATCGGCTATCTGGCCAATGGGCGGCTCTTTGTCACCGGGCGACGCAAGGATATGATCATCATCCACGGGCGCAACATCTGGCCCGAGGATCTGGAATATCTGGCCAAGACGCAGCCGGGTGTGAATTATACCGACGCCGCCGCTTTCTCGGTGCCTTCGGATGTGGATCAACAGGAAACCGCCGTTCTGGTGGTGCAATGCCGCGAGCGTGACGAGATCAAGCGTGCGCGTCTGGTCAAGACCATCGCGTCGCTGGTGCGCTCGGAATTCGGGATTGATGTTGTGGTCGAACTGGTGCCGACCCGTACCTTGCCCCGCACCTCCTCGGGCAAGCTGGCGCGGGCGCGGGCGCGGCTAGATTATCTCGGGCGGCGTCAGGCGGCCAAGATGCAGCATCAGCCGGAACCGGCCAATAGCCTGCCCATGGACGAGGCGATGCCGCAGGTCCGTTACATCGCATGACCGGCCCGGTGGCCGTCACGGGCGCCTCCGGCTTTGTCGGGCGCGCCCTGATCGGACAATTGCTGGACGCCGGACGCCCTGTGCGGGCGCTTGTGCACCGTCAGGGGCTTGGGATCACGCATCCGTTGCTGGAAACCGTGACCGGGGGCCTGTCGGACAAGGCCGCACTTGCCAAGCTGATGGCGGGCGCACAGGCCGTCGTTCATGTGGCGGGGCAGGTGCGCGGACGGGATCTGGCGGATTTTCTTGGGGTCAACGCCGATGGTGTGACCCATGTTGCAGAGGCCGCGCAGGTATCTGGGGTGCGCCGCGTGATCCTGATTTCCTCGCTCGCGGCGCGTGCGCCGCATCTCTCGCCCTATGCCGCAAGCAAGCGCGCGGGCGAAGAGCGGCTGGCCAAGGTGGCCATTGGCGCGGGGTTCACATCGGCCATATTGCGCCCGCCTGCGATCTACGGCCCCGAGGACCGCGAACTTGTGCCGCTCTTTCAGACGATGGCGCGGGGCATCGTGCCGTTGCCGGGTGTGGCCGGTGCGCGGGCCTCGCTCTTGCATGTCGATGACCTTGCGCGCGCGATTGTCAAACTTCTGGACAGCGCCGCAGAGGCTACCTATGAACTCGACGACGGGCACGGGGCGGGCTACAGCTGGGACGAAATCGCGACCCTTGTCGAACAGGTTGCGGGGCGCGGGCGCGGCTGGCGCGTGAAACTGCCGGGGGGCGTTTTGCGGGCGGTAGCCACGGGCAATTTGTTGGCCTCGCGGCTTTTGGGGTACAGTCCGATGCTGACACCCGGCAAGGTCAACGAACTGCGCCACCCTGACTGGGTGTGCGACAACACCGAAATCAGCCGCGACACCGGATGGCAGCCGCTGATTTCTCTGGAGAACGGGCTATCCTCGATCTTGCGCGGGACGCCGTTGAAATCTGATAGGGGCATCACCAATGTCACATGACACCCAAGACCTTGAACAGGAAATCCTCGACGTGCTGTTCGAGCGCCTGTCGAAATTCCCGGTGAAATCCGGCGCATTGGCTGCAGACACCAGCCTTGTCGCGGATATGAACCTTGATTCCGTCAACATGATGGAATTGCTGATGGAGGTTGAGGACACCTTTGACGTCAGCTTTCCGCTCAACATGATGGCCAATGTCGATACGGTGCAGAACCTCGCCGATCAGATCAAACTGCTTGTGGAGAAAAAATCATGAGCATCTCAGACCGTTTTGCCGAATTGGCGCATCTGCGTGACGCTTTGGGTGCCGAAGAGGCCGATCCCACGCGCATCGTGATGGAAAAGATCCTCTCGTCCACAGAGGCGATGATCGCGGGGCGTCCAACCATCCTTGTGGGCACCAACAACTATCTTGGCCTGACCTTTGATCCGGCAGTGCTGGAGGCCGCAAGCGCCGCGCTGCATGAGCAGGGCAGCGGCACCACCGGCTCGCGCATGGCCAATGGCAGCTTTGCCTGCCATGCCGCATTAGAGCGTGCCTTTGCGGATTTTTACGGCGTGCCCTCGGCGATGGTCTTCTCGACCGGCTATCAGACCAATCTGGGCCTCTTGATGGGCATCCTGCGCCCCGGTGACAAGGTCGTGCTGGATAGCCATAGCCACGCCTGCATCTATGACGGGTGCCGCATCAGCGGGGCTGACTTCCTCGCGTTCCGCCACAATGACCCAGAGGATCTGCGCAAGCGTTTGCGGCGTCTGGGGGACGAGGCCAAAGGCGCGCTGGTGATCGCCGAAGGTCTCTACAGCATGTTGGGCGATACCGCCCCGCTGGCTGAACTCTGCGCCATCGCCAAAGAATATGGCGCGTGGTTCATGGTCGATGAGGCGCATTCCTTTGGCGTCTACGGCGAACGCGGTTTGGGCCTCTGCGAAGAGGCGGGCATTCTCGATCAGGTGGATTTCATCACCGGCACCTTCTCCAAAAGCCTCGCCTCGCTCGGTGGCTTCTGCGTAAGCCGTCATCCCGAGTTGCAATTGCTGCGCTATGGCAGTCGGCCCTATATCTTTACTGCCTCGCCCAGCCCGGCCAGCATCGGTGCCGCCGCCGCAGCCCTAGAGGCAGTGCGCACGCGGCCCGAACTCAAGGCCAATCTTTGGGCCAATGCCACCCGTCTGCACGACGGGCTGAGTGCGGCAGGCTATGAATTGGCCGCGCCCGTTTCCCCGGTCATCGCAGTGCGGGTGCCCTCACGTGAAGAGGGCGCGCGGATCTGGAATGCGCTGATGGAGCATGGTGTCTATGTCAACCTCGTGCTGCCGCCCGCCGCGCCCGAAGGGGCAGCGCTTTTGCGGTGCAGCCTGAGTGCGGCCCATAGCTTTGACCAGATTGACGCCATCATCGCCGCATTCAAGACCGTCGCACCCGAGGCGGCCACCCGCACCGCCCAAAGCACGGCGGCGCAGTAAATCGGCGGGCCGGGTGATGCCCGGCACGCCCAACCGTGGGCGGACATCTGAGACATGACAGGGCAGGGGCGATCCGACCCAGAGACAGGCGCTGGCATCACGCTGGCGCATCTGTCGGACCCGCATCTGCCGCTGACGGGGCCGGTGCCATGGCATAGCGTGCTGAACAAGCGGGCGCTGAGCCTTTTGTCATGGCACCGCAAGCGCCGCCATCATCACCGACCAGAAATCCTCGCGATGCTGATCGCCGATATGCACGCCCATGCCCCTGACCAGATCGCAGTCACGGGGGATCTGACCAATCTTGGTCTGGAAAGCGAGTATCGCGCCGCGCGTCGCTGGCTTGAAAACCTAGGAGGGCCGGAGCGCGTCATGGTCATCCCCGGCAACCACGAGGCCCTCATCCGGGGCGCATGGGACGCGGGGGCGGCGCAGTGGCAGCCCTATTGGCAGGGCGATGCCGCACCCGTAACGGCGGATGTGTCCGACGCCTTTCCATATATGCGGCAGCGGGGGGGGCTGGCCCTGATCGGCGTTTCAAGTGCTGTGGCCACCCCGCCGGCCTTTGCCAGCGGCGCGGTCGGTTCGGCACAATTGGCGCGGCTGGCACCTATGTTGCGCAAGGCGCGTGATGCGGGCCTCTGCCGGGTACTGATGATCCATCACCCGCCGCTCGATGGCACGGTTTCGGCGCGCAAGGCCCTGCGCGACGCGGCGGCGTTTCGTGCCGTGCTGCAGGCGGAAGGCGTGGAATTGGTGCTGCATGGCCATAGCCACCGCCACCATCACCAGACACTTGAAACCCGCGATGGGCCAGCCCCGGTGATTGGCGTGCCGTCGGCCTCGTCACTCTATCCCGAGGCAGCGGCCTATCACCTCTATCATATCCGGCCTACCGCTGCGGGCTGGGAGATTGACGTTACGGCACGGCACGCGACACGTGCGCAAGAGATGGCGACCGGGCGCTGCGCGCGGTTGACACTGGCGCGCGCGCATGCAGCATGCGCGCCGTGATGACACCGCTGAAACCAAATGCGGCACGCGCCAAGGGCGCAGCCGCCAAGACAAGAGACCGGCGCACCAGAGGCGCAAACTGTCCTGCAAGACCATGAAAGACCTTCCATGCGCCTGATGCTGAACCTGTTTCGCGCCTATCCGATGGCCAGTTTCCTTATGGTGCTGGCGCTGTTCTTTTCGGGGCTGGCCGAAGGCTTGGGCCTGTCCGCCATGTTGCCGATGCTCAAGATCGTGCTCAACACCGATCCCTCCGGCACGATGGCAGAGCCGCCGGGGCAGATGGAACAGATGGTGCTTGATGTGCTCGCATGGGCTGGAATTCCCGTGACGCTCGGGGCGCTGCTGACCCTGATCGTGGTGGCGGCCACGTTCAAGGCGGTGCTGCTTTTGATCGCGCAGCGGCAGGTGGGCTATACCGCTGCCCGCGTTGCGACCGATCTCCGCCTGCAGATCCTACGCAACATGATGCGCAGCCGCTGGCATTTCTTCCTGCATCAACCGGCGGGCAAGCTGGCCAATACGCTGGCCACCGAGGCACAGCGCGCGGCGGATGCCTATATGAATGGCGCAACGGCGCTGACCTTTTTCATTCAGGCGCTGGTCTATACCTCGGTTGCGGTGGTGATTTCGTGGAAAGCGACCTTGCTCAGCCTGATCGGCGGGATCGTCATCATCGGCCTGTCGCATTTTCTGGTGCGGGTCACCCGCAAGGCCGGCCAAAAACAGACCGATCTCATGGTCTCGCTGATGTCGCATCTGACCGATACGCTGCAATCGGTCAAACCGCTCAAGGCGATGGCCCGCGAACATCTGGCGGATGAACTGCTCAAGCACGAGACCAACCGTCTCAACAAGGCGCTGCGCCGTCAGGTTCTGGCCAGTGCTGCGCTCAACTCTGGCCAGGATCTGATGTTCATCATGGTCATCGCCTTTGGTGTCTATCTGGCGCTCGGCATTCTTTCGATGGATTTCGCCATTGTGCTGATGCTGGCGGTGACGCTGGGGCGCGGGTATAATTTTCTGGGCAAGGTGCAGAAGCAATATCAGAAAATGATGCAGAGCGAGAGCGCCTATTGGTCGCTGATCGACACCAATCGCCGCGCCGAAGAAGAACAAGAGCATCTGGGCGGCCATGCCACCCCGGCACTGACAAAGGGCATCGCCCTGCGCGATATCGCGTTTTCCTATGACGGCAACACGGTGCTCTCCGGCTTCGATCTCGATATTCCCGCGCATCAGATGACGACACTGGTCGGCCCTTCGGGATCGGGCAAAACGACGATCATTGATCTGGTCATCGGTCTGTTGCGGCCGGACACGGGCCAGATCACGATTGATGACCGCCCGTTCGAGGAAATCGACCTCAAGGCGTGGCGTCGCATGGTGGGCTATGTGCCGCAGGAAACGGTGCTGCTGCATGACAGCGTCTTGCACAACGTATCCTTAGGGGATCCGCAGATTTCCGAGGCTCGGGTAGAGGCGGCGCTGAAACAGGCCGGAGCCTGGGATTTCGTGCAGGACCTGCCCGAAGGCATCCACACCCTCGTGGGCGAGCGCGGCGGGCGGCTCTCTGGGGGCCAGCGTCAGCGGGTCGCCATTGCCCGCGCGCTGATCAACGCGCCGCAACTTCTGATCCTCGACGAGGCGACCAGCGCGCTTGACCCGGAAAGCGAAGCCGCCATCATCGAAACGCTGCGCGGCCTGCGTGAACAGCTCACAATTCTTGCCATCACACATAACAGCAGCCTGTCGGATGCCGCCGATGTCGTGCACCGGCTAGAGCCTGTGGCGGCGACAAAGGTCGCGACAGACGAGGCTTAGCTCCGACCCATCAAGGCGTTGATCCGGTCCAGTGCACGCGCCATGTCACTGGGCGGGGGCGTGTCTGAGGCGGGGCGCACTGGCTCTCCCAGCCATGTCATGCGGCCCGAGCGCGCAAGCCGCAGATGCATCTGGCTGATGTCGCGCGACAGATGCTTCCAGCCCCAACGCATCAAGGCGCGATAGGCCAATGCACCAAGGCTAAGATCAGGGCGGTCGGGATCGTGTCGCGCGAGCGCGCGTGCCTGCGCGTGCTCTCCGATCGCCACCAGCGCATCGTGCCGCATGCTCAGCGTGCCCGCGCCCAGATCGAACATATGCACGGGCTTGCCCGTCGCATAGGCCTCAGACAACATCGAGATACTGTCGGCAGTGACAATGATCTCATCCGCCATGGCCAGAAACCCAAGATAGGGGTTTTCCGGGTCATTGGGCCGAAACCGATAAAGCTGCATCGGCACATCGGTTTGCGCGGCAAAGGCAGCGGTGGCCTCAGGCGGCGTTCGGGCGCTGGAACTGACAAGAAGCGATCCGCCCCGCGTCTTTGCAAGCGCCATCGTATCGCGCAAGAGCCGCGCAGAGGCGCGCGCGCCAAACGCATAAGGGCCGCTCGGGCCGCCGATATTCAGCGTAAGATAAGGCCGGGGCAAATGCGCCAATTTGGGGGCCCAGTGCGCGCGCGCCGTCTCCAGCCGTTCGGGCGTCAGCGGATGCAGGGGCAGGGCGTTGCGCAACACATTGGGCCGGTCGGGCACGCGGTATTGTGGCGTGGTGATGACCAGATCGAAATATGCAGGATCGGCCCAAAGCCGCCCCAGAAACACCAGCCGCGTGCGCCCGCCCGATTGGTCCTTGATCCAGCGCGCGACAGGCTCGTTGCGCATGCCCATGGAAATCACCAGATCGGGCCAAGGGGCGCGCAGCGGATCAGAGGCGGGCAGGTCTACCCCCCGCAAATCGCGCCCGTGAAACAGCGTGGTGCGGATTTCCTTTTTGCGATAGCGCAGGGTTTTGATCTCATAAGGCCAGCCCAGCCCCTGTGCCAGCGCGCGCACTTGGGTTTTCTCGCCAGAGCGGTAGGCATCCAGCACCCAGACGCGTGGGGTCATGGTTGTCTCAGGCATCCGGGGCCTTTGGGGCGCTGTCGCGGGTCTTGAACCAACGACGTTTCATGCAAATCCATTCGCCCGGATATTCCCTGATCCAATCCTCAAAAATCAGGTTCAGACGATGTGTCATGTCAAGGATGCGCTCTTTGCGCGGCAGATCAGGATCGGCTGGGGCAAGGGGGGCCAGAACCTCGATCCGAAAGCGGGCGTTGGGCAGGCGCACGGCACGTATGGGCACCAGCGGATAGCCGCGCTGTGCCAACAATGCAGGCAGGGTGCTGGTGGGCGTGGGCGTGCCGAAAAAGGGCACCATCTCGCCTTGATCAACGCGTGTGTCAAAGGCGGCACCAACCGACCGACCGGCTGCCAACTCATGCAAGAGTTCCCGCGCGCCCCCCGCACTTGGCACCATTGGCCCACCAAAGGCACGGCGCAGCGACAGAAAAAAACCGTGCAACCAAGGGTTTGGTTCGGGTGTGTAGATCACCGAAATCGTCAACTCCCGCTCGCGCCCAATCAGGTTGCAGAGCTGCCAAGCGCTGACATGGGCGGTGGCAAAGACAATCGCCTCTTTGCGCGCGATGATTTCCTCTGCCTCAGGATGGACGGAAAACTCCAGGTGCTGCGTGCGGTTCTGCCAAAGCCGTTCAAGCAGGAAAAGTTCTGCAGCCGCACGTCCGGTAGACCGGAAAATATCGCGCATCACCGTGTCACGTGCGGTGTCACTCGCCTCGGGCAGCACATGCAAAAGATTGCGCCCGACCGTGCGGCGCTTTTGCGCGTTGCGATAGCCCAGCCACCCCAGAGCGCGTGCAAAAACCCCCGAAGCCACGCCAAATGGCAGCAGCCGCGCAAACCCGAGCATCAGATAGAACACGCCCGCTTCAACCATCCAAGCCGGGGTCTGAACCCACGGAAACCGTGCGATCAGCCCCTTGGGCGTGAGGAAAAATTTTGCCATGGCGGATATCCGTTCCCGGACTTGTGGCGCGGATAAGACCCGCGCCTAGGTGCGGTCGGACCGTTCCGGCTTGGTCGGGTAGGTGCGAAAGATCAGATCCCACAGCGGCGAGCTGACACCATAGCGCCCGGCGTCATCCGAAAAGTGGTGCCGCATATGGTAATGCTTGAGGAATTTCAGCGCCGGGTGCCGCATCGGGAAATGGTGCGTGGCATAGTGGATATAATCATAGACCAGATAGCCGATGATGAAGAACCCGGTAAACGGCTCGGCCCAAGGGTAGGGCAGGACCGTGTAGAAGATGAGATAGAGCACGGCGATAATCGGCAGCGCCCCCGCGGGCGGCATCAGCAGGCGCGTCTTATCCTGTGGCGTGTCGTGATGCACGCCGTGAAAAAGATAGATGAACCGGCGGCCCATATCGGTCTTGGGCTCAAAATGGAACAGATACCGGTGCAGCAGATATTCGGCCAAGGTCCAAGTAAAAAGGCCCGCAACCCCGATCACCGCCATACCGCCCCAACCGATCCCATGCACGGTCGCAGCACGCACGATCAACCAGATGGCCACCGGACCCCAGACCAGCAAGGGCACGATGGGATGCACATGGCTCAGCTTTTCAAGAAGCGGGTTCTCGAACAGTCGAACCGACTCGTCGACGCGATGCGTGCGACTGGGTTGATGACTTGTCATTTTGGGCACTCCTGATCTGCGCCGACTTATGCGTCTTCATATATGTCGGTTTTAGCCCGAAGAATAGAAGACGGCCAGATTTTGCTCGTGCAAAGCCAATCTCCGGGCTTTGCCGTTATCCATTGCTCGAACTTCTCGTTGATCTGACGGGCAAGGTCAACGGTCTGATTGTCGCGGTCCATCGTGAGGTCACTGGGCACCAAGGGCGGATAGAACCGCACGCGAAAGCGCGCGCCGGGCAGACGTTCGGCCTGCACGGGAACCAAAGGCACGCCAAACCGCAACGCCAGACGCGCGGGCAAAAGCGAGGATTCCTTGTCTTCATCGAAAAACGGAATCGGTTTGCCGCCCTCGACGCGCCGATCCGTCAGCATGATCGGAGACCGCCCGGACTTCAGCGCATCAACAAAGGCGCGCAGACCCTCGTTGCGCGACACCAATTCGCAGCCCAGCATCCCCCGATATTGCAGCATCGTGCGGTCAAGCCACGGGTTTGTCAGCGGGGCGTACATCGCACAGGGGCGCACACCCAAACGCGCGATGGCGGTGGCCATCATTTCCCAGTTTGCCAGATGCGCCGACACGAAAACCGCCGGTTTGGTCGGATCAGAATAGGCGGGAATCTGCTCAAGCACCTCGATTTCCAGAGTGTCGCGCTTTGGATTGCAGAGCTTGGCCAGATTTGGATATTCGCCCAGCACCGCGCCAGCATTGGCCCAGACCTGATTTGCCAGACTTTCAATCTCAGCCGGCGACCTATCCGGCAGGGACATTGTAAGATTGGCGCGCACATGCTGATTGCGCCGGCCAAAGATCCTGCCAAACATTTGCCCCAGACGCGCCCCAAGCGCAGAGGCCCATGTCACGGGCATCAAACGGAAAACCGACATGACCGAGGCCAAGACCACATAGTCGATGAACCACAGCACATTGCGCGCAACGCGGTTGTTGAACAGCTTGTCGCGATGGGCATTGGCGAGAATGAATTTGGCCAAGGAGGACTCGACTTCTTCTGATGCAGTGTGGATACTTGTCACGTTAATTGAGGCAAGGTGCCGGAATTGCAAGCAGTTTCCATGGTTGGTTCCGCCGCTCTGGCATGCGCGCCACGCAGGGCTGCGCGCCGCATTGCCCGCATCATCGCAAGAAAGGCCCAAGATGTCGCCAACACAGCCTGAGGGCGCTCACATTCGGCTGGTCGAGGCCGTAAATGGCGCGGCGGTCCGGGATTTCCTGCACCTGCCAGAGCGGATCTATGCCGATGATCCGGCTTGGGTGGCGCCACTGATCTTTGAGCAAAAGCAGCGCGTGTTCGAGAATGCGCCGCTCTTTGCCCATTGCGCGGTTGCCCGTTGGGTAGCCTACCGCGATGGCGTGCCCGTGGGCCGCATCACGGCGCAGCTTGATACGCTTCAACCCGAGGCCGAAGAGGGGGGCAAGATCGGCTATTTCGGGATGCTTGAGGCGGTGGATGATAGCGCCGTGTTCGATGTGCTTTTCGGCGCGGCCGAGGCGTGGTTGCGCGATAGGGGCGCGGCCCATCTGCGCGGCCCCTACAACCTTTCGATCAATGAGGATCTTGGCCTTTTGGTTGAGAATTTCGACGATCCGCCCTTCGTAATGATGGGCCACGCGCGGCCCTATTACCAAAGACAGATCGAGGATCGCGGGTTTGCCACGATCAAGGACCTCCTGACCTACAAGGTGAGCCCCGATTTCGTCGCCCCCGAGGTGATGACGAAACTGGCCCAACGTGCCAGCCGCACGGTCACCATCCGCCCCCTCAACAGCAAGGGCAAGACGGCGGATTACGAGGCAATGCGCGACATCTTCAACGATGCGTGGTCGGACAATTGGGGCTTTGTGCCCTTTACGCGCGAGGAATTCGCTGAAACCGCCAAGGTTCTGTCGTTCCTTCTGTCGGACGATTTCATCCAGTTCGCCGAGATTGACGGACGCCCCGTGGCCTTTATAACCGCCTTTCCCAATCTCAACGAGCTGATCGGCGATCTGCGCGGGCGGCTTTTGCCCTTTGGTTGGGCCAAGCTCTTGTGGCGGCTCAAGGTGCGCGGACCGAAAAGCGCGCGCGTGGCTCTGATGGGGGTGCGCAAGGAATACCAGAATTCCCGCCTTGGGCCGACGCTGGCGTTTTTGGTGATCGACGCGGTGCGCAAGGCGATGCAGCAACGAAACGTCACTTCGGTCGAGATGGGCTGGATACTCGAGGATAATCATGGCATGCGGCATATCATCGAGGCCATCGGCAGCACGATCTACAAGCGCTATCGCGTCTATCAGAAACCCCTGTAGCGCGACCGAAGGCCAGACCAAGGCACTGAGAAAGTGAGACTGTGACAGATTTTGCTTCCGTAATCCTTGCGGGCGAACGCGATAGCCGTGACGCCCTGCGCGACGAAACCGGCGTGGCGTGCAAGGCGTTGCTCGATATTGGTGGCACGCCGATGATCCGCCGCGTGATTGACGCGCTGCGCTCTGCGCAGTCGATTGGTGCGATCCATCTGAGCGGCCCGAACGAGGCCTGTGTTCAAAGCGATGCCGGGCTGGCGGGTTTGGTCGCACGCAAAGAGGTGCATTGGGTGCCCTCTGGCCCGTCCCCCAGCACCAGCGCGCATCAGATGCTCAGCCGCTTTCCCGCCGCTCAACCGGTCATGATCACCACTGCCGATCATCCGCTTTTGACCGGTGAGATCGTTGATCATTTTTGCCGTGGCGCAGCAAAGAGTGGCTGCGACGTGGTGATCGGTCTGGCCCCCTATGATCTGGTGCGCGCGACCTACCCTGAATTGAAAAAGACCGTCTTGCGGTTCCGCGACGGTGGCTATTGCGGCTGCAATCTCTTTGGCTTTCTGACCGAAGACGGGCGCCGGGTGGCGGATTTCTGGCGGCAGGTCGAGAAAGACCGCAAGAAGCCGCTGGTGGTGATCCGTCTGTTGGGCCTCTGGTCGTTGCTCAGCTATCGCATGGGCTGGCTCACGCTGGATCGCGCGCTGACGCGCCTGTCGCGGCGGGTGGGCGTGCGGATCGGTGTAGTGATCCTGCCCTATGCCCATGCCTCGGTCGATGTGGATTCCGTGTCGGACTACGTGCTGGTGCAGCAGTATGACGCCGAAGGGCGCAGCGGGGCTTAGGGGTGATTTCATGGCTCAGGCGTTGGCCCCAACCGTCCCGCGCGGAACAAGCCGCGCCACAGAACTGGGCCGCCGCGCGATCGCTGGGCCGTCCCGCGGCCTAGCGATTTTGATAGTGAGCGTATCGCTGACGGGATGCACTGACTAGGCCGGCATAAAGTGGCAGTCACTTCTGTTGCTTCGCTAGTCCCCGGCCCAGCGACCGCGCGGCTCATCGCGAGGGGTCTACCCTCTCACACCTCGTTATACCCAAACACCGGGTCCAGCTTGCCCTCAACCAGCGCATCGACCACCTCTACCTCTTCGGGCGTGAAATAATCGCGATAGCCGCCGACCTTGCCGCGCCGCACCTTGAACGAGTCGGGGTTGCTCTCATCCCCCGGCTTGACCCGCTGACCGCTGCCGCGCATGCCCTCATTCGAGGCCTCACGCTTTTTCATGTTTTCATAGGCGGCATAGTCTTTGGCCGCCTCGATATGCGCCGGGTCAGGATCAATGCCGGTAAAGCTGACGACCTGCCGCAGCACCTCGGCCGGATCCCTACGTAAATCCTCGTAGCGCACCACCAACACATCCTCGCCCAAGCTGGGCAAGGACCGCGCCCAGGCATTGAACGCCGCGACAATACGCGGGATGCCGCAATCGGGATTGCGCACAAAGTCATAGATCGCCACCTCGCTGCCATGGGCGGGATAGGCGTTCAGGGCCTTCTTGCGCGGGCGCATGCGATAGCTCCACTGGAAATACTGCGAGACCGCCACATCCCGTGGATCGCGCACCAAGAGCACCAGCTTCTTGCCGCGATACTGATCCAGATCGTCACCATGGTTGAAATGGTCGCGGATGTAATTGTTGTGGCTAAACAAAACCTTGGGCGCGGCTGGGTTCAGAGCGTGGAAATTGTCGAATTCCAGCATATACTCGGTCTCAAGCCCGTAATGCAGCTGATAGAACCGCGACAGCATCACGCGAAACCAAGTGCGCCCACTCTTGCCCCAAGACACCAGCGCCCAATCGGCCTCTTGCAGCTTGGCATTCTCCTGACGCCCGCGCAGGCGGCGTTCCAGCGCGATTTTCTGGCCCTTGGGCAAAAAGAACAGGGCAGAGAGAATGAGGTGACGCGAGGCGACGTCCCGGATCTCGCGATAGGATAAATTGGTCATAGTCGTCATTCTGGTCAGGGATCGGGGTTTCGTGCGGTCCTCATAGAGGGTATCGCTCGGTCTTTGTATCGGTAATTTTGTTCCGGAACGCATCGGGCATGATTCCGCGCCTGAGCAGAGCAGCAAGGGAGAGGTGTTTGCAACGTCGCACCCCATCGCAAGAGCCAAGGGTCTGGTGTCTCTTGGGCCGCAAGGCGGGGGACAACACGCAGGTGTTGGCCTTGGCCGATGCGCTTGGTTGGCCGATGGAGCGGAAAACCATTCTTGCGCGCGGCTGGGAACTCTTGCCGCATCTGATGTTTCGGGTCACGCTCCTCGGCATCGACCAACATGCATCCAGCCCACTGACCGCGCCTTGGCCCGATCTGGTGATCAGCGCTGGCCGCCGCAACGAGCCGGTGGCGCGTTGGATCAAGCGGCAATCGGGGGGGCGCACAAAGCTGGTGCATCTGGGCCGCCCTTGGGCACCGGTTGAGAGCTATGATCTGATCGTCAGCACGCCGCAGTATTTCCTGACGCCCGGTCCCGCGGTCCTGATCAATCCTCTGCCCTTGCACCAATTCACCCGCGCTAGCGTGGATCAAGCGGCGATAGAGGCGGCACCGACGTTGGCCCATTTGCCGCGCCCCTATACGACCGTTCTGATCGGCGGCGACAGTGGCCCCTTTGTGTTTACACCCCAAAAGGGGCGGCTTTTGGCGCAAGGGGTGAATCGCCTGATCCGTCAGACCGGCGGCACGGCATTGGTCAGCGGCAGCCCCCGCACCCCGCCCGCCGTGGCCGAGGCGGTCAGCGCCGCCCTTGATGTGCCGGCCCAGTGCTATTGGTGGCATGACCGAGACCCCGCCACGCCCAATCCCTATGCCGCCTATCTGGGCCTTGCAGATCGCTTTGTTGTGACCGGCGAGAGCATGTCGATGCTGGCTGAGGCCGCAAGCCTTGGTCGCCCACTCTATATCTTTGATCCCGGTGATGCGCCGGGGTCTTGGTGGTCGCATGCGCATACCTTGCGTCCAAAACCGCTGAGCCACGCGCTTGCCATGCGACTTGCCCCGCCCCGGATGCGCCGCGATGTATCGCGCATCCAACAGGCGCTGGTGGGTGCGGGGCAGGCCCGTTGGTTAGAGGAGGCGCCAGAGTTGATTGCCACAGGCGAGACTTGGGCAAAGAAAATGCGCCCCGACCCATCGGTCGGAGCGCATGTTGCGGCGGAACGTATCCGCGCGCTGTTTTGAACGCCTAAGCGCTTAGGCGGCCTTGGCCAGATTGCCGGTGCTCAGCGGATGCGCCGGTGCGGGCGGCAGGCTGGGCACGCGGGCGATCACGTCCAACGCATCGTGGCGCACGTGGTTGTCTTTCATCTCCTGACGCAGGAACTCTTCCGTCAGCTTGCCTTGCTCCACGCATTCCTTGACCAGACCCCAAAAGAAATTCTCTTGGTTCTTGTCAGGATGTTCTTTGTAGTTGCCCATCAGGCCGTACTCGCCAAAAATCTTGCGGCGCAGGCGCAGCACCCATGCGGCTGGCGGGAACAGGCGGAACCGCTCTGCCGGGCGCCAATCCACCGGCAGGCCGGTTTTCCACGGCTGGGTTTTGCGGCGGGTTGTGTGCAGCATTTTGGTGTCTGTGGTGAACTTGTCGAAATCGTTCCACTCGTTTTCGATGAACTCCAGCGTGGTGGGGTCCTCGTTGCGCAGACCGATCCAGCGGGAATAGTCGTGATCGCCATCGAACATGGCGTTGAACTGTTCCTCAACCTTCCAATGCTTGAGCTTTGCGCAATCGAGCAGCATCACAGAGCTGGCATAGGCCTTGTCGATCAGGCCCTTGGTGCCTGAACGCATACGCGCCATCACGGCTTTGCCCTTCATGTCGCGGTTCAGCAATTCCCAGATATCGGCGCAGGCGAACACATCGGGGTCGATGACCACGGCGCGGCCCTCATAGCCCATCAACTCGGGCGGCATAAAGCGGGTGGGGGTAAAGGATTGCAGATCCTCGTTCAGCCAAACCCGCTTAACGCCGTCGCGCATATATTCCTGACCTTCACGGGCAAGGAAAAAGGGGTAATCGCGGCTGTTGACGATATGCACCTCGAACTTGTCATTGTTGGTGGAGTAGCGACGCAGCGCGTGTTCCGCGACGATGGCGCCGACAATCTGCTTGTGGTTCGTCTGGATGAATACAGCGTGTTTCATGATGAGTGATCCGCAACCTCGGTTTTTTGTTCTGAGCGGCTCTATACAGCAGAATTTGCAGAGACGCCATGTCCAGAAACACAATTAAAACTGTCATGTATTGATCTGGATCAGAGAATAGCCCCAATCTTACACGTTTGTAACTGAACCTGATCGCGATACGCGGGTTCTCGCCCATCGCGCCAGCGTTAGCGGAACACACCCCGTCGATAAAGCTGCCGCATAAAGCCCCAGATATGGATCAGCGGGCGGCGGCGCACCTTGTCGGGGATCTCGACCACTTGGCCGGAATGGCGCGAGAGTTTCCAAGCAAGGTAATCAAGGCCGCCTTCAAAGGTGAACAGCCCCTTGATGAGCCGCGCCACCGACAGCGCCTTGCCCTGAACCCGGCGCAGCGCCCAGAGGATGGGCGCAAGACGGCGTGCGCGGGGCGACACGCTACCGCGATACCTCAGCGCGCCCTCCGCCCCCGGCTCAAGCTGCAAGACATCCGCCATACGCGGCAAGAGCGCCTGGGTCATCGCCGTAAAGAAACTCCGCCCATGCCCCGCCAACTCTGCCGCGCGGCCCTGCTTTTCGGCACGCAATTCCGTGGCATAGCTCAACGCCAGCGCGCCTTGCCACAGCGCCTCGACCGGCCCCTCGGGCGGCAAGGCGGGCAGGGCGCGGCGCAAGAGCGTTTCGCCTGCGCGCAAAAATGCGGCGTGCAGGCGCGTTTCCACATCCTGTGACTGGCACCAGATTGGCTTGACGGGCTGTGCAAACCGCCCCCAGAGATAGGATTGAAACCAGCCGGGGCCGGTGCCGCGTTCGAACTGCTGCAGGCTGAGGACCGCGTATTTGCATCGGACTGTTTCAGAACCCACGGGCGCCTCAAGGTAATAGACATTGGGCGGCAAGGCCCGCCCCCCCAATCGCAACCAGAGGCGCGGCTCTGCCTTGGGCGTGCTCTCGACCAGCACGTAGAAATCGACCAGCCCATCGAGCAGATTGGCGCTGCGCAGGCACGATCCATAGAGGATCACCGCCTGCAACCCATCGCCAAAGCGCGCCTCAAGTGCCGCCATAAGCGCGCGCAACGGCTCTGAGGTGTCAAGCGTCGGGCCGTCCGGTGTGGGATACTGCGCGCCGGTCATCAGTCTTGCTACCTTGCATCGGGTCGTGCCCGTGGTTCTATACGCGCTTGACGTCCGCGCCAACAGCCTGCGCTATTTCGCGCGCAGGAAGCGGATCGGCCCTTCGGCCTCGATCACCAGCGGCACGTCGCCCCCGGACGTCGCGAACAACTCGCCATCAAGGTTCAACTCGCCGTCAAAGCGCAATTCGATCCGCGCGCCACGAAAGCTTTCATAGCCATTCTCTGCGGTGACATGCCGGTTGGGATACCCGCGCAGCACCGAGGGAAAGGCGCGGGCAAACCGCGCCGCGCCGCCCCGGATTGCGGTCAGGCCAATCGGGGCCTTTTGCTTGGCCCAGAAGGGCCGAATACCCAGAAACAGCCGCCCCAGCGTGCTGGCCACAAGGATCAGCATCGGGGTTGCGTCGCGGGTCACAGGCGTTGACGCGCCATCCTCAACCCGCAACGCCACATGGGTCGGCTGATAGAATCTCGGGTCTTGGCGGATAAGACCCCAGACCGAGCGGATCAAGATGATGCCAAGGCTGATCTCGCCGCCCAGCCCGCGCGAATGCACGGTCTTATGGGCAAAGCGTGTGGCCTGCATGATCGCCCCGGTGCCCAGAAACATACCGTGCCGGATGTGACCATCCGCAGCGCCTGTTACCCGCATGATATGGCGCGCGCGAATATCCCCCGAAAGGGGCGCGCCGCGATCAAGCCAGCGAAAAAACCGCTTCAACGCCCGCCGATGCGAAGAGGCGGTGCCAATATCCCCCGCCGTCATATTGGCAGTGCCACCGGGCAAGAGCACGATGAGCGGCAGGCTCTCACGCGGCCAATGGCTCAGGATCATGCCCAGAGCGGCGGCAATCGTGCCGTCGCCGCCATTGATCACCACCACATCGGGGCAAGAGGCGGCGAGTTTCGGCACTAGTTCTTCGGCCTCTTGTGGCGAGCGGGTGACGTGATGGGCAACCTGCGGATAGGCCGCCAGCCGCGCCTCGATATGCGCCTGCCATTTGCGGTTGTTGCCGCTGGTGGGGTTGCTGATCATGCATATGCGGGTCGTGCTCATGTCAGCGCCCCGACAAGAGCGGATCAATCCGCGCAAGGATACGCGCCACATCGGCATCGGTGGCCGACAGGGCAGGGCGCGCGCCCAAGGCCGCATCCTCTGTCTCGCCCATCCATGTGGCCAGCCCGCGATCAATCAGGATCTGGTGAAACCGGGGGAAATGCCGGGTCTGTTGCAGCATCCGCAAATGATAAAGTCCGCGCGCCAGCGCAAGGCGCAGACGCTCGGCCGGCCCCGAATTGCGGCGCGCCTGAAACATCCACGCCGCCGCGCGCCTGCGGGCATCGTCAAGTTTACCCAAGGGACCAAAGGGTAAGGCCACGATTTCCAGCGCCTTGCCCAGACGCGCCACCTCGACCAGCATCGAAATGCTGTCGCCAGTCACAACAAAGCGGTCGGCGACGGCCAGAAGGCCGGTATAGGGGTTTTCACTGTCGGGTTGGGTCCAGTCAAAGCGCTGCACCCCCTCGGGCAAACCAGCGGTCACGCGGTCCAGAAACCCCTTGGGCGTGCGGCGCGAGCCGACGATATAGGGCGTGCCACCCTCGGCCAGCACCTGTGCCATGCGCGCCCGTATGCGCGCCTCCATCTCTGCGTTATAAATAAAGGGGCTCGTCGGCCCACCGATGAGAAACACCACCAGAGGCCGGGGTAAAGCGCCCAAGCGCTCTTGCCACGCCTTGCGCCCCGCCTCCAGCCGCTCGGGGCTGATCTTCATCAAGGGCAGGTCGATCTGCATCACGTTCTCAAAGGGCGCGGGCAGGGTTTCGGCACTGGTTACGATCAGATCAAACTGCGCCATCTGATGCGAGAACCAGCCCGCAGGCTTGCCCACCAGCACAATCCGCGTGCGACCGCCCGATTGCGTCTTGATCCACAGCGCCACATTGGCCGGACGCCGCCCGCGCGTCAGGATCACATCTGGCCAAGGCGGCTCGATCGGATCGCTCAGGCTTTGGTCGATGTGATAAAGCGTGGGGCCCACGCGCGGTTTGCCCACCACGAATTTCGGCAGCATTTCAAGGTGCCGTAATTCCGACACCCAGCCGCGTTCCCGCGCCAGCGCTTCGGCGACAATCTCGACCTGCGCATTGTCGCCGCGCTTGTCCCCCAGAACCCGCCAGATGCGGGGCATCGCGTCAGGCTGGCTCATTCCGCCGGTTTGTCCGCGTTTGCCGTGGCAACGTAGCGATAAACCGGATCAAGCCGTGCCTCGACCAGCGCGTCGATCACGGCCACTTGGGCATCGTCGAAATAGTCGCGATACCCGCCCACCTTGGCGCGCCGCGTCTTGTAGCTGTCGGGGTTGCTTTTATCGCCGGGGGCCACCCGCGCGCCACTCAGGCGGAAACTGCTGTCAGCCTCCTTCTTTTTCATATTCTCGAACGATGCATAATCCACCGCCTCTTGGATGGCGACGGCATCGGCGGGAATGTCCAGAAACTGCGCCACCTCGCTCAGAACCGTGTGGGGGTTGGCGCGCATATCCTCATACCGAATAAGGCAGAGCGCGCGCATCTTGTCCATTTCCCGCGCCCAGAGGTTCATAAAGTCGATGATCTTGGGCAGACCGCCGCCCTCATGCAGGACGAAATCATAGATCGGCGTTTCATCGTCATGGGCCGGGTATTCATTCAGCGCCTTTTTCTCCGATGGCATCCGATAACGCCATTGAAAGAATTGCGACACCGCTACATCGCGCGGGTCGCGCATCATCAAGAGAACCTTCTTGTCGTAGAAATCCGCCTTGTTGTCGGTGTTTCCGGTGAAATCGCCGATGTAATTGTCATGGGTAAAGAACAGACGCGGCGCGCGGCGGTCCATGTTATGAAAATTGTCGAACCCGATCAAAATATCCTCGGGCAAGTCATAGACCTGTTGATAGAGCCGCGAGATCATCACCCGCAGCCATGTGCGCCCACTTTTGCCAAAGGACACAACCACCGCATCGGCGCGTTGCAGGCTGGCGAATTGCTCGCGCCCGCGCATCTGGCGTTCGGCGCGGATACGCTTGTCTTGATCCGCCCCTGTCATGTCCATCTTAAGCTTGAGCAGGCGGCGGCTGGCCTTGCGCCAGACAACCTTGCGGGCCTCGGGAAAGGAGGCGCGGAGAAGGCGGAGGGTGTCACGCATGGTCTTGGGCCTTTTCTGCCGGTGTCGCGGGGGGGTGTGCCACCATGACCGGTTTTGGGGGTCGCATACCCATTCTACGTTCGATTTGCCATATCAAAAGCATCACTGCGTCAGCGGAGCCTTGCTCAGAACCAGATCTGCGATGGTGGGGCCGAACAGGCGCTCGCCACAGGGACTAAAGTGATCCACATCCCAAAAGGTCAGGCAATCGCCCTGCAACAGCGCGTCAGGCCCGAAATCGAGCGCGTCGAGCAACGAGAGGTAACGATACGCAGTCTGCCCCTCGGCCTCGGACTTGAGCCGCGCTTCAAGCCGGTCGAAATGCGCCAAGGCCACGGGATTGAACTGCAGCCGCTCGGTGCTGTAATTGCCGGGATTGCTCAGGTCCACCCGTGCCTCGGCAAAGGGACCAAGCCAGACCACATCCAGCCCCTCGGGCAGCTGTGCCAGATAGGCCGCGGTAAGGGTCACATTCTCTTCGGCAATCCGTCCCTCGGTGCCCGGTTCAAAGGCTGCATCACTGTCGCCCTCGTTGCGGTGATCAAGGATGTAATGCGAGCCTGAGACGTGAAAGACCACCTGCGCCACCGCGTCGCGATAGGTGGTCAAAAAGGGGATCGCCGCCTCGTAAGAGCATTTGGCCTTGTATTGGTAGGGGCGACAGCCGCCACGCGTCAGACCAACCAAAAACGGAAACCGCTCAGTGCTGCGCAGGGCGTTGTAAACATTCTCAGCATGAGAATCCCCAAGGATAAAAATCCCCGGCCCATGCCGCTCGGCGCAGTCTTGCAACCGCGTGCCAAACTCCTCTGTCAGCTCTTCGTCGCGGAACCGGCAGCCGTCATCGGCCACGCGCGAGCGGGTCGCGGTCGGGCTAAACCGCTCGTAATTGGCGCGGGTGACGGGATCGAGCCGGTGCTCAAGGTAATGCGCGCGAAACCCGTCGGTTTCCTGCCCCAAAAGGCCCAGACCGCCCAGAACCACCATACAGACAGCCGCGGTGCCAAAGAGGCGCAGGGGCGGCAGCGCGTGCATGCGCCGGAACGGTCGCTCGACATAGCGCCAACTCAGGCAGGCCAGCGCAAACGCAAGCGCGCAGGCGGCCAGCATGAGCCACAGGTCTTCTCGCCCGGTGCCGATGCGCGTGAACACCAGCGCCGGCACATGCCAAAGATAAAGCGAATAGCTGACCAGCCCGACAAAGACGACCGGACGCCAGCCCAAAACCTGCCCAGTCAGGCTCTGCCCTTTGGCAAAGGCGATGACCAATGCCGCGCCCACACAAGGCAAGAGCGCCCCAAGCCCCGGAAACGCGGTTTCGGTGTCATAGGTGAACACAGCCCAGAGGATGAGCGCCAGACCCAACAGCGCGCCATGCCGAAACCGCCCGCTGTCGCGCAGCGCGGCCCCCTGCGGCGTGGTCAGCCAATAGGCAATGAGAACGCCCACCAACAATTCCCACAGCCGCGCATAAAGCAGGAAAAAGGCGCGCGCCTCATTGCCCCGCGCAATCTGCCATTGCGCCAGCGCAAGACTGAGGAGCGCCACAGCCATGAAAATGCGGATCTGCCATTTTGCCCCCGCCCGCCATGTGAGCAGCACCGCCATGGGGAAGATCAGGTAGAACTGTTCCTCGACCGACAGGCTCCAATTATGCAAAAGCGGTTTGAACTCGGCCGCCGTCGCAAAATAGCCGCTGACCTCAAGGAAATAGACATTGGCGAAAAACACGGTTGAGGCGGCGATACTGCCGGAAAACTCGGCCATCGCCGACGGGTCCAGCAGCGCCCAGGCGATGGGATAGCTGACCGCCATCATCACAAAAAGCGCCGGAAAAATGCGCCTTATGCGGCGGCCATAAAATCCGGTGAGCGTAAAGTTGCCCGCTGCACGCTCGCTCAGGATAATCGACGTGATCAGATAGCCAGAGATCACAAAGAACACGTCGACGCCAACAAACCCGCCGGGAAACCACGTAACGCCCGCGTGATAGAACACGACCGGCAAGATCGCTATCGCACGCAAACCGTCGATTTCGGGGCGATACTTCATGATAAACGCACTCGGCACACGTCGGGATCTTCAGTCACTGGCGCGGATCAGGCCATGCGCTCGACGGTCTGGTATTCTTTCTTGCGGTTCTTGGCGAAGCCGAATTTCTTCTTGCGCCCCGTCGCGGTCGAGGTGATCAGCCGGTACGAGACATCCGTGTGCCGCATGGCGATCCCGTGAAACAGACCGGCCCACCATTCGGGCGATTTGACCGTGCAATGCACATTCTGCCCATTGGGCAGCACCTTGACCGCCGGATAGCAGGCGACATTGGCATAAAGAAACTTGCGCGCATAGCCAAACATCTCTTCCACGATCCACGGCACATCGGGCGTGGTGATATGTTCCAGCACATCGGTGCTGATCACGCCATCATATTGCCGGTCGGGCAGGTCCTTGAACGGCTCATGACCCGGGTCATAGCAGCGGATATCGGTCACGCCCCAATAGTCCTGAATGCTGGGCACCGTTAGTTCTTTGGTCAGAGCCACATCGCGCAGGTCATAGCCAACAGCCTTGCCCGCGCCGTAATCCAGAATATCCGCCGCGCCGGTTCGGTCGATCATCTCTTTGATGCCGGGCGCATGGCGGATCAACATTTTGCCGGGAAAGGTCTGGGTGCCGGATTTTCCAGCCGCCGCTTCGCCCTCTTCGTGCAGCCTCTCATACATGGCGACCATGTCGAGATACTCGGGGCTGGGATTGCCGCGTCCGTAAGAGGTCATGCTGTCTGTCCGTTCTTGCAAAAGGAGGGTTCGTCGAGATTTTGACGCTCTCTTAATCGCTAAGGCGCGACGTTTCGACATTAAAATTGTCGCGGGGGCGTCAAAAATAGCGGGGTCGCATGTTTTTTTTCAAAGTTTCGTCTGGTTTTGCTCTGCTTCTCGATCATTCGCCCTAATTCATCTGTCATGAATAAACCTTAAGCAAAATTTCAGCTGTGCGCGGGGCTGCGATTAAATCTAAGGAAAACCAAAGGCTTGGATGCTGCTTGACACCTGTTGGAACCCTCCACGTCTTCTGCGTGCTGAAAACGCGGCGTCGTTATGCGCTGAATTGCGCCGCCGAGCGCCCGCATGAGCATTTAAAGGAACATAAAAAATATCTCTTAATGGCTGATCCACCCGCATATTTGGAACGATTTTTGCAGCACTTGTTGAGGACCCACCCCATAAGGATAGGTTCCCGATGAGAGAAATATAAACTACCGGTTGTATTCATGGTTGTGTGTCATTGGTAATCCGGTGTTTTAGACCGCTTAGGGTGATTGAATGATACGCGTTGTAGATCAAACGGACCAGAATTCGGGCACCACCGTCACGCCCGAAATGTTCGGCACAAACCTCACAATCACCACCAATATTTCCTTGCGGGACAAGGTGATCGACCGGTTCACAGAGGCGAATATCACCAATCTGCGGTTCCCAGGCGGCTCGATCACCGAAAGCCATTTTGACATTTCCGACATTGCAGGCGGCAGCCACGAGCGCACGGTTGGATCGTTCGAGAATAGCGGCGCGCTTGATCTGATCGCCTTTTCCGACTTTCTCGATTTCACCGCCACGCTTGGCACCAGCACAACCTTTGTTATTCCCACCTCGGTGGGCTTCACACAAACCGCCGGCGAGGCGCTGTTGGCGGGCACCTATGGCGGCCGGCTTGTGTCCGCGAGCTATCTTCAGGATGTGGCTGATTTCGTCACGATGGCGGTGCAGGATGCAGCGGCGGTAGGTGTGCGGATCGACGCCTTTGAGATTGGCAACGAATTCTGGGGCTCGGGGCGCATGACCGCGCAGGAATACGGCAGTTTGGCCGCCGCCGTGGCCCAGACGGTCGAAACAACGCTGCTCGATCTCAACCTTGTTCGCTCAAAGCAACCTGACATCGTGGTGCAAACCCTCAGTGCTGCGGGCGTCTATTCGCCCAATGGCGGCGGCCTGCTGTATGTCGACCCCCTCACCCGGTTTGTGTATCAGCCGAGCCAGATTGGCGAAGCTGGCGTGCCGCCGGTCTTACAGCTCACGCAGGTTGCCGTACCCTCGCAGGGGAACGCCAGAACCCAGAACACCGCGATCCTCTCGGCTTTCGCGCAGGAGTCGATGTTGGTGCAGGCCGCAAATGGCGGAATTTTTTCGATCGACGTGTCTGATGCGGCGGATGCCCTCGATGCCGTCAGCGAGCACTACTACCTAGATGGCGGTTTGGGGGCCGTCGATACGCAGGAGCAATTCGGCTTTAGCCAACTCGAATTCTGGCGCGCTAATTTGGGCGACCGCAATCCAGCCCTGCCGGAACTGGACTATTACATCACCGAGTGGAACGTGAGCCGCACAGGCGACGTGAACGAGGCCAACAATCGCGGCCTGCAACACGCGATCCTTGATGTTGCCATGTTCTACGAGATGGTAACGCATGACGTGACCACCGCGCATTACTGGCCCTCTTTGTTCAACAATAGCCGCTCGGTGACGCTGGTCTGCACCTGTCGCGGGCACCTGACCATCGCAGGGGAATCGTATTCCCTCTTGCACAAAGCCGTTGGTATGACCCCGGTTCTGGATTTTCTCGAAGCGGATAACATCACGATCCACGGGTTCGAGAACGGTCCAGAGTCGTTCTTCATCCTGGCCGACCTAAGCGGCACAGCCACAGACAAGACGCTTGATTTCAGCGCCGTGCTGGACCCCTCCGCGACGCTCTATCGCGTGTCCTATAGTGAGCTATGGGATGGCGGGGCCGGTGGACAGGACGAAGAAGCCGCACAGGTCGTGCTTGAAACTGAATTTGTCGATCTGATTTCCGCCGAGAATCTGGAGTCCTTTCTCGTGACCATGCAGGCTTGGTCCCTCATCTATATGCATCTTGAGGCGGTCACCGATGGTGTCGCGGCCAAACCCGGTCAGGCGAGCCGGACCGTGACAGTCACCGTGGGTGATGACCCGCTCAGCCTTGGCGATATGCCGGGCGAAGAGGATCATCATACCAATGTCAAAGGGCCACGGTTCATCCTCAACGGCGGCGCAGGCCACGACACGCTGAACGGTGGCGCGGGTGATGACCGCCTCATCGGCGGCTTGGGCGATGACCTGATGTTTGGCGGTATCGGGGATGATGTGGCCGTGTTTGAAGGTGTCATCTTCGATACGGTGGCGTTCAGCCTGACGCCCGGTGGGCTGCGCGTTGTCTCTGCGCATGGGATTGACGACCTGACAGATGTCGAATGGATGGAATTTGCGGATCAGACGGTGTCTGTGGCTGAGGTGCGCGTAGAGATGCTCGGGTTTCCGGGCGATTTCGTTATGGCGGGTGACGCGGGCGAGATGCTGCTTGGCACAGACTCGGACGATACTCTGATCGGCGGCAACGGCGATGATATAATTGCAGGGGGCTTGGGTAATGACAGCCTCGATGGCGGCGCGGGCAATGACAGGATTTCCGCCTCTGATGGAAATGATTTCATACTGGGTGGCCCCGGAAACGATGATATCGGCGGCGGTCCGGGCAATGACACCATCGACGGCGGCGAAGGTGATGACATTATTGGCGGCGGCTTTGGGGCGGATAGCATCTTGGGCGGCGACGGCAATGACGTGGTCGCAGGCGGGGCCGACAATGACATGCTCTCGGGCGGCGCAGGCAATGACAGCATGTCGGGCAGCTTTGGCAGTGATCTGATCTTTGGTAATGATGGCGCGGATGACATCGGCGGCGGCACCGGTCAGGACACCATCAACGCAGGCGCGGGCGATGACCGCGTGGGCGGCGGCGAGGGCAATGACAGCATCTTTGGCGAAGACGGCAACGACTTTCTCGCCGGGGGTGGTCGCGATGACACGATCAACGGCGGCACTGGCGATGACACGATCAATGGCGGCTCGGGCAGTGATCGCATGAGCGGCGGTGACGGCGCGGATCAATTCGTGTTCTCGTCCTTTTTCGATGGCGAGGTGGATGTGATCACCGATTTCGAAGATGGGGTGGACAGCTTTTTCATCCGCCGGTTTGATCCCGACACCGGGTTTGAGAACATCACCAACGGCGGCAATGGTCTTGCCGGTTTCCTTGCGGCGCTGAACATCACCGACGCCGCAGCGGGCGCAGAGATGAACGTCAATGGCAACACGATCCTTGTGGAAGGCATCACCGCCGCACAATTGACGCTTGAGGATTTCCAGTTTCTTTAATGGTTCTCGCGCTGAGCCACTGCATCAGAGCGCCCAAGGGCGCTCTTTTGGTATAAACAACAGTTGCCCACGCAAGGGCATAGATTTCATAGCTTGAAACTGGCGGCATTCGGTTTTACCGAACTGGTAAAACGTTGGTGGGTGAGTTCATGAATCTTTTTACGGTTAACGGTTTCGCGGCGCGTATTGATGGCATCTTTGTACTCCCGAATGGCACGCTCTCCGTCCTGGCTGGGAATTTCCGAACTGTGTCGCTGGAACTCTCCGTGCCAGCCGATCAATTCTCTTATCGCTTGGCAGAGCCCGCCACCGCTGGAGAGGTTCCAGACGTCATCATCAATAACCTCAGCGAGTTTCAGATCGCGCGGCTAGATGGTATCGACCTCAGACTGGATGATAACCCGATTGATCTGGCGTCTTTAGGGGTGCTGACAGCCACATCCGGCTCTGCTGTCATGCTGTCGTTTTTTAATGTCCGGACCAATGACAATTATTTCTTCCAGTTAGGCACCTCGTCTGTTCCGCAACCCAATGATCTTGAGTCTTTCAGGCAATTTGTCTCCTCCATCCGTGGCGGCAACCCCGTGACCCAAGGGCCATTTGCCCCAAATCAGCCCATTGCGCTCAGTGCCTTCGCGAACACAACGATAGCAGAGCTGTCTGACGACGAGCTTGTGATTGGCACCAACGGTCCAGACCTTCTCACAGGCGACGTGGGGCAGGATACCTTGCAGGGGCTTGACGGCAATGACGTGCTGAACGGCGGCGAGGGCGATGACCTGCTGGACGGAGGCGAAGGTTTCGATACGGCCACATATAACACTGGCTCGAGGAGCGAGTTTCAGATCACTCTGACCGAGACCGGCTTGCGCCTCGCCTCGCCCTTTGAAGGCGTGGATGATCTAATCAACATCGAGCAGGTTCAATTCCCGGAGCAAACCGTTCTGGTCAGCGACCTGATCGAGGAAATCGTCGGGCGTCCGGGCGTGTTTCTTGTGGCCGCAGAGGGGGGTGATACCCTGATTGGCTCCGATGACAACGATACTCTGATCGGGGACCAAGGCAATGACGGGCTCGCGGGTGGGCCCGGCAACGACACGCTCGAAGGCAACGGCGGCAACGATTCCATTTCCGGCTCGGATGGGAATGACCTGATTTCCGGCGGTGCTGGCAACGACAACATCGGCGGGGGTCAGGGCGATGACACCCTCGACGGCGGCAGTGGTGACGATATCATCGGCGGCGGCTTTGGTGCGGATAGTGTCACCGGCGGCGCGGGCAATGATGTGGTTGCAGGCGGCGCAGGCAATGACAGCCTGTCGGGTGATCTTGGGAACGACAGCCTCTCTGGCAGCTTTGGCAACGATTCCATTGACGCGGGCGGCGGCGCAGATGACATCGGCGGTGGCACCGGTCAGGACACCATCAACGCAGGCGCGGGCGATGACCGGGTTGGCGGCGGCGAGGGCAATGACAGCATCTTTGGCGGCGACGGCGATGACTTCCTCGCTGGTGGCGGGCGTAACGATGTGATCGACGGCGGCGCAGGCAATGACACGATCAACGCAGGTGCGGGCAACGATGTGATCACTGGCGGTGCGGATGCCGATCTTTTCGTGTTCAGCGCCTTTTTCGACGGCGACTCGGATGTGATCACCGATTTCGAGGATGGTTCAGATATCTTCCTGATCCGCCGCATCGATCCCGATACCGGCGTTGAGAACATCAACAACGGTGGCAATGGTCTGGCGGGCTTTCTGGCAGCGATGAATATCGTCGATTGGGCGGGCGGCGCGCAGATGACGGTGAATGGCAACACGATCCTCATTGAGGGGATCACCGCCGCGCAACTGACAGTGGACGATTTCCAGTTCCTGTGATCGTCAGAGCGCCTTTGGCACGGCCACACCTTCGGCCAGATCCGCAAGCGCAGATTTGAGACGGGGACCGGCGAAATCCAGAAAGGCGCGCAGCTTGGGGGCCATCAGCCGCGCCTCGGGATACACGAGATTAACGGGTTGCGGCGGCAGAGTATGGGCCTGTAACACCGGCACCAGACGCCCCGCCCGAATGTGGCTTGCCACCATATAGGACAGGGTGGGCGTGATGCCCTGACCCAGTATTGCCGCGTCGATGGCGGCCACCGCGTCGTTGATTTCCAGACGCGGGGCAAGGGCCACGCTGGCACTGCGCTGCCCGCTCCGATGCCGCCACTCGCGGTTGGGCATCAGCCCGGTAAAGGCGATCACCGCATGGTGGCGCAGGTCCGCAGGGGCAGCGGGCGTGCCGTGTTGCGCCAGATACTCGGGGCTTGCCACCAGAATGCGATGCACCGTACCCAACCGTTTGGCAATCAGCCGCGACTCGGGCAACTCCCCGATGCGAATGGCCAGATCCACCCCTTCCTCGACCAGATTGACCACCCGGTCGAGCAAGAGCACCGAGACCGACACACGCGGATGCGCCACCAAAAAGCTGCCAACCATCGGCCCAAGGGCGGACCGGCCAAACGTCACCGACGCGGTGACCGTCAAATGCCCCTGCGGCGCGGTTGTCTCTCCCATCGCCTCACGTTCTGCGGTGTCAAGATCGCCGAGCACGCGCCGCGCGGCCCCCAAAAACCGCTCGCCGACATCGGTGATGGTCAGACTGCGCGTGGTGCGCTGAAAGACCCGCGCGCCCAACCGATCCTCCAGCGCGGCAATCGCCCGCGTCACCGCAGGCGGCGATAGGTGCAGGCGCCGCGCCGCACCCGCAAAGCTGCCCGCCTCTGCCACAGCGATGAACACCTCGATCTCGTGCAAACGGTTCATCAATTATTCCTTTCAACGGAATAAACCATTCCACATTTTATCTATTCTTTCAAATACCATTCTACCTCACCTTATGCCCAAGCGCGGCACATTGCCTGCGCTCTCAATATAAGGACTACTGATATGGCCCGTATTCCTGTTATCGACCCGAAAACCGCCACAGGCGAGGCCAAGGCGCTGCTGGATGCCGTGCAATCGGCGCTTGGTATGGTGCCCAATTTCATCCGCGTTCTGGCCAATAGCCCCGCGGCGCTTCAGGCGTTCCTTGGGCTGCACGGCATTGCCGGGGCAGGGGCGCTTGACCCCCTAACGCGCGAACGCATCGCGCTTGCGGTGGCCGAACAGAACAGCTGCCAGTATTGCGTGTCTGCCCATACCGCGATTGGGCGCAAGGTGGGGCTGGACAGCGACGAAATCCTTGCCAACCGCGCGGGCCGTTCCGCCGATGCCAAGGCCGAGGCGGCGCTGACTTTTGCCCGCACGCTGGTCGAACATTCAGGCGAAGTGAGCCAAGCAGAGTTTGCCGCCCTGCGCGCCGCTGGTCATTCCGACGCCGAGATCGTCGAAATCATTACCCATGTTGCCATGAATATCTTTACCAATATTCTGGGCAAGGCCACACAGGTCGAGATCGACTTTCCCAAGGTCACGTTGAACGCCGCCGCCTGAACACAGACCGGCACAGCGCCGCCCAGCGCTGTGCCCCCAACCAAGGATCGCCAATGACCCAAGACACTCGTCCCCCGCTTCCTCCCTTTACCCACGAGACCGCAACCCAAAAGGTGCGCATGGCCGAAGACGGCTGGAATGGGCGTGACCCCGCGCGCGTGGCGCTGGCCTATACGCCCGATAGCCGTTGGCGCAACCGCGCTGAATTTCCAGTGGGCCGCGAGGAAATCATGGCCTTTCTCACCCGCAAATGGGCCCGCGAGCTGGAATATCGGCTGATCAAGGAACTTTGGGCCTTTGCCGAGAACCGTATCGCCGTGCGCTTTGCCTATGAATGGCGTGATGATGCCGGCAATTGGTATCGCAGCCATGGCAACGAGAATTGGGAATTTGACGAAAAGGGCCTCATGCGCCTGCGCTTCGCCAGCATCAATGACCAGCCGATCAAAGAGTCTGAGCGCAAGTTCCACTGGCCACAAGGGCCACGCCCCGCTGATCACCCCGGCCTCTCCGATCTTGGCCTATAACCCCCAGAGGATGTCATGCCCCATCATTTTGCGAATATCGCCTTCACCCCAACGGTGACACGGCTGCAAGAAGAGCAGGGCAGCCGCGCGTCTTATGCCCGGATGCAGGCTGCGGACGGTCCGGTGAACCTCTATCTGAGCGAGGTCGAAGCCGAATTCATCGCGGCACGCGACTCTGTCTATATGGCCACGGTCACCGAAACCGGCTGGCCCTATATCCAGCATCGCGGCGGGCCTATGGGCTTTCTTCGCGTGCTGGACGACCGCACCCTTGGCTTTGCCGATTTTCGCGGCAATCGTCAGTATATCAGCCTTGGCAACCTCAGCACCGATGACCGCGTGTCGCTGTTTTTGATGGACTATCCGAACCGCCGCCGGCTCAAAATTCTTGGGCGCGCGCGGGCTGTGGGTCTTGAAGATACGGCAACACTGGCGCGGCTGGACCTGCCCGATTACCGCGCCCGCATCGAGCGCGGGTTCTTGATCACCGTCGAAGGGTTTGACTGGAACTGCCCCCAGCACATCACCCCGCGCTTCAGCATGGAGCAGATCGACGGCGTGACAGCCCCGCTCTTGTCGCGGATCGCAACGCTTGAGGCGGCGCTTGGCCTTTAGAGCTGAGCGCGCTCACAGCGCTGCAAGGTCATCCAGCAAGAGGCCATACATCTCTTCCGCGCGCTTGATCCGACTGTGTTTGAGCGCGCGGGTCTCGACCCGAATAAGCGCCTCGATACCGATAAAGAACGGCAGCCAAAGGTTGCGCTCGATCTCGGTCAGCGCGAAGACCTCGGCAAAAACCTCAAGCCCCTCGGCATCAACCCCCAGATACCGCCGCCCCGACGGGATCATGCCACGTCGCCCCATGTGCACCAGAAACCGGGCGATATCCTTGCAGACGGGTAAGCGGCCAGAGCCGCCGGTGTCGATCCCTGTCAGGCGATCCTCTCCCAGAATAAGGTTGTTGGGATGAAAATCACCATGGCTGATCGCGACGCGCCATTCGGCCCCGTCCAGCGCGGCGGCCATCTCTGTTAGATGCGCGAGAATTCCACTCTCGATGCGGCGTAATCGCCCGAACGGTTGCGTGGCAGCGGCCCGCGCGGCCCGCGCGAGCCAGCCCTTGGCATTGCCCGGCCTCCACCCCTCGCTGATCTCGACATAGTCCCGCAACCATTCGGCAGCGGGGCGCAGATGTTGCGCGCGGCTGCCCACATCCGCCTGCCAGAGATGTTCCAACAGCGCCTCACCGGGCGCGCGTTCCATTACCAAAAGCCGCGCATCCGGCAGGTAGCAAATGGGTTCGGCTACACGGTAACGCCCGCTCTGCATATGCGGCCAGATGCGCTGCAACTCTGCCCATTCCTTGGCCAAGGCCTCGGCACCGCGCTCTTCAACCAACCGCGCCACCACCGCGCGCCCATCAAGACGCCCGGCCAGAACCGCGCGCTTGCCCGGTACAATGCGCAGCACCTCCGAGATGTCCAGCCCTGCAAGGTCAGGATGCGCCGTCACCAATGCCCGCAGGCGGGCATCCAAACGGGCCAACGCATCAAGGTCGGGCAGGGGGAGGGCAGGCTCTGACATGGGCCAACTGTCCCTCAGCCGCAATGAAGCGTCAACCGAATTGCACCCCCCGCCACAGCACCCTATGCTAGGTGCTGAAATGCCCAGCACGAGGACCAGCCGATGACCGATACGCCCCCCTCCGAGATGACCTTTGAACAGGCGATGAAAGAGCTGGAGCAGGTTGTTGGGCGGCTGGAACGGGGCGATGTGGCGCTGGACGAGTCGATCACGCTGTATGAGCGCGGCGCCAAGCTCAAGAAACGCTGCGAGGAGAAACTGAAAGAAGCCGAAGAAAAAGTCGCCGCCATTACGCTCGACGCCGATGGCCAGCCCACCGGCACGACCCCGGTGACAGGTCTCTGATCCAGATGCAGGCGCGACTTGCCGCCGAGGCTGAAACCATTCAGGCGCATCTTTCCCGCGTTCTTGCCCCCTTTGGCACCGGCCCCGTGGCCGAGGGCATGCGCTATGCCACGCAGGGCGGCAAGCGCATCCGAGGCTTTTTGGTGATGGAAAGCGCACGGCTGCATGATGTGCCTGAGACAGCCGCGATTTGGCCCGCCACTGCCATTGAGGCCTTGCACGCTTATAGCCTTGTGCATGATGATCTGCCCGCCATGGACAATGATGATCTGCGCCGGGGTCAACCCACTGTCCATATCAAATGGGACGAAGCAACTGCGATTCTTGTGGGCGACGCGCTGCAATCGCTGGCGTTCGAATTGGTGGCGCATCCCGATTGCGGCCCGGCCGAGGTGCGCGCCGGTCTGACACTTAGCCTTGCCCGCGCGGCCGGAGGGCAGGGGATGGTGCTGGGCCAAGCGCTCGACATTGCCGCCGAAACCGCCACATCGCCGCTCAGCTTGGATGAGATCACGACGTTGCAAGCCGGCAAGACCGGCGCGCTCATCCTGTGGTCCGCCACCGCAGGGGCGTGCATGGCCCATGCCGATATGACCCCGCTAAGCACCTATGCCCGCGCGCTTGGTCTTGCGTTCCAGATTCAAGACGATGTGATCGACGTGACCGGCGATGCCGCCGCCGCAGGCAAGGCCGTGGGCAAGGATGCCGCCGCAGGCAAAGCCACGTTTGTTTCGCTGCTGGGGTTGGACGGGGCCCGCGCCCGCGCCGCATCCCTTGTTGACGCCGCTTGCGACGCACTATCTTGTTACGGGGAACGGGGCGAACGCTTGCGCGACCTTGCCCGTTTCGTTATCTCGCGCCAAAGCTAGACTTTGCTGAATTTACCCCACGGAGGGGCATGATGTCCGACCGCCCGCAAACACCGCTGCTTGATCAGGTCGCCAGCCCCGCCGATCTCAAACGGTTTTCCGATAGCCAATTGGTGCAATTGGCGCATGAACTGCGCTCGGAAACCATTTCCGCCGTGTCGGAAACCGGCGGGCATTTGGGGGCCGGTCTGGGCGTGGTGGAGCTGACTGTCGCGCTGCATCACGTGTTTGACGCGCCGCGCGACAAGATCATCTGGGACGTGTCGCATCAATGCTACCCCCACAAAATCCTGACGGGCCGCCGCGACCGCATCCGCACCTTGCGGCAAAAGGACGGGCTGTCGGGCTTTACCAAACGCTCGGAATCGCCCTACGACCCGTTTGGCGCGGCCCATAGCTCTACCTCGATCAGCGCCGCACTTGGCTTTGCCGTGGCCCGCGATCTGGGGGGCAATTGCCAATCAGGCCTTGGCGATGCCATCGCCGTCATCGGCGACGGGGCGATGTCGGCTGGTATGGCCTTTGAGGCGATGAACAACGCAGGGCATTTGAAGAAACGCCTGATTGTCATCCTCAACGATAACGAGATGTCAATTGCCCCGCCAGTGGGCGCGCTGTCCTCTTATCTTTCACGGCTCTATGCCGAGGCCCCGTTTCAGGATTTCAAAGCCGCCGCCAAAGGTGCCATTTCCCTGCTGCCGCCGCCCTTTCAAGAGGGCGCGCGCCGCGCCAAGGACATGCTCAAGGGGCTGGCCGTGGGCGGTACGTTGTTCGAGGAACTGGGGTTCAGCTATGTCGGCCCCATCGACGGCCATGACCTGCACCAACTCTTGCCAGTTCTGCGCACGGTCAAGGCACGCGCCACCGGGCCGATCCTCATTCATGTGCTGACCAAGAAGGGCAAGGGCTATGGCCCCGCCGAGCGCGCCCGCGATGGCGGCCATGCGACCGCCAAATTCGACGTGCTGACCGGCGAACAGCGCAAATCGCCTTCGAACGCCCCCAGCTACACGAGCGTCTTTGCCAAGGCGCTGCTGGCCCATGCCGCACAGGATGACAAGATCTGCGCCGTGACCGCCGCCATGCCCGATGGCACCGGCCTCAACCTCTTTGCCGAACGCTACCCCTCACGGCTCTTTGATGTGGGCATCGCAGAACAGCATGCCGTCACCTTCTCGGCCGGTCTGGCGGCGGGGGGGCTCAAACCCTTTTGCGCACTCTATTCCACCTTTTTGCAACGTGGCTACGATCAGGTCGTGCATGATGTGGCGATTCAGCGCCTGCCGGTGCGGTTTGCCATCGACCGTGCGGGGCTTGTGGGCGCAGACGGTGCCACCCACGCCGGGGCCTTCGACACGGCCTTTCTCGCCAATCTTCCCGGCTTTGTGGTCATGGCCGCCGCCGATGAGGCCGAGCTTGTCCATATGGTCGCCACTGCCGCCGCCCATGATGAGGGGCCCATTGCGTTCCGCTATCCACGCGGCGAGGGGATGGGCGTTACCATGCCCGAACGCGGCGAACCGCTGGAAATTGGCAAGGGGCGTATCATCCAGACGGGCGCGCGCGTGGCTATCCTGTCCTTTGGCACGCGCCTCTCAGAGGTGCTCAAAGCCTCCGAATCCCTGCGTGCGCGCGGAATTACGCCCACCATCGCCGATGCCCGCTTTGCCAAGCCGCTGGATGAGGCGCTCATCCTCGATCTCGTCCAAAACCACGAGGCGATAATCACCGTCGAAGAGGGTGCGATTGGTGGTTTTGCAAGCCATGTCAGTCACTTCTTGGCCGAAGCTCAGGTATTCGATCGCGGCTTCAAATTCCGCTCCATGGTCCTGCCGGACACGTTCATAGATCAGGCCAGCGCCGAGGATATGTATGCCGTCGCGCGCCTGAACGCCGCCGACATCGAAGCGCGGGTGCTTGACGTGCTGGGCATCGCGCAACTGGCTGGAAAACGCGCCTGACATACCTATCTGGATGGGAAAAGGAGAAAGCGATGCGCCTTATCCCTCTCATTCTAGCGGCCTGTTTCGCCGTAACCCAGGCCCACGCGCTCGATAGCAGCGCGGGTAAACTGACCGTCACCAAAATGGTTGACCGGCTCAACGATCCTTGGGCCATTGGCTTTTTGCCGGATGACAGCCTGCTCATCACCGAAAAAGGTGGCCGCCTTCTGCATGTCATAAACGGTCAAGGCCGGGCCATCACCGGCCTGCCGGATATTGCCACTCGCGGGCAGGGCGGATTGCTTGATGTTCTCGTGCCCCGCGATTTCGCGCAAAGCCGTCAGCTCTATTTCACCTATTCCAAACCGCAACCGGGCGGGGCAGGCACCGCCATCGCCCATGCCCGCCTTGCCCCAGGCGCGGATCGCCTCACTGACTGGACCGTGATATTCGAGTTGGAACCCGGCTCCTCTGGGGGGCGGCATTTCGGCTCGCGTCTGGTCGAGGGGCGCGACGGGATGCTCTACGCCACCATCGGCGACCGGGGCGATGACGACTCTGCCCAAGACCTCTCGCGCCAGAACGGCTCGGTCATTCGCATCGCCCGCGATGGCGCAATCCCGTCGGACAATCCGTTGACCCAAACGTCGGGCGCGCTGCCTGAAATCTGGTCCTATGGCCACCGCAACCCGCAAGGCGCGGCGCTTGACGCCAAGGGCAACCTCTGGGTGGTGGAACATGGCGCGCGCGGCGGCGATGAGGTGAACAGCATCGCCAGAGGCGCGAATTTCGGCTGGCCGGTGATTTCCTATGGTCGCCACTATTCAGGGCTGAAAATCGGCGAGGGCACGCAGAAATCCGGCATGGAACAGCCCGCGCATTATTGGGACCCCTCCATCGCGCCCTCTGGCATGATGATCTATCAGGGCGATATGTTTCCGGAATGGCGCGGCGACATCTTTGTCGGATCCCTCAAATTCGACATGATCTCGCGCCTCGATGGCACGCCGCTCACTGAGGTAGAGCGCCTCAAATCCACCGAAACCCGCCGCGTCCGTGACATCCGAGAGGCCCCGGATGGGTCGATCTGGTTTCTAAGCGTCGGGCAGGGTGCCGCCTACCGTCTCAGCCCCGGCTGATCTTCATCTGGCTTGAAATACCTCGGGGGTCTGGGGGCAGCGCCCCCAGCCTGGCCGCACCCTCAAACAGACAGGCGCGAGCTATGCGCGCCGCGCTCGCGGTAGGGCGTGGTGTTGTAATGCGCCCGGTAGCACTTTGAGAAATGCGAGGGCGAGGCAAACCCGCAGGCCAGCGCCACGTTGATCACCGTCATATCGGTCTGCATCAACAGGTTGCGCGCCTTTTGCAGGCGCAGTTCCATGTAATACCGCTTGGGGCTGCGGCTGAGATACCGGCGAAACAGCCGTTCCAACTGCCGGGTCGACATGCCCACTTCGCGTGCCAATGTCGCAGGGCTGATCGGCTCTTCGATATTGGTTTCCATCATCTGAATGACTTGGCTCAGCTTGGGATGCCGAACGCCGATACGTGTCGGAACGCTCAGACGCTGCGTGTCCTGATCGGTACGGATCGAGCTATAGATCTGCTGATCCGCCACGGCATTGGCCAGCTTCTCGCCATGATCATCCGCGATGATATTAAGCATGAGATCAATCGACGACGTGCCGCCCGCCGTGCTCATCCGGTTGCCATCAATCACGAAGACCGATTTCGTGAGGGTGACATCCTCGAATTCTTCGAGAAAACTGTCATGGTTTTCCCAATGGATCGTCGCGCGCTTGCCATCCAAAAGCCCTGCGCGCGCCAGAACATAGGACGCGGTGCACAGCCCCCCCATGCGCAGCCCCTTGCGCGCTTCACGGCGCAGCCAGTTCAACATGCGCTTGGTTGCGGCCTTTTGCACATCCATGCCGCCGCAAACCAGAACCACATCCTCGCGGTTCAAATCGGATAGGGCAAAGTCGAGATTGAACCGCACCCCGGCAGAGCAGGTGATCACATCCTCGGAATCACCCGTCAAAACCCAGCTATACAGCTCTTCTTCGGCCATACGATTGGCGATGCGCAGACATTCGATGGCCGAGGCAAAGCTGAGCAGGGTGAACCTGTCCAGCAACACAAACACAAAGCGTTTGGGCTCCTTCGGCGCTTTTACCGCGATCTTCGTGGCCTCTGTCGTCATCATCACTCGATTCCCCGGCACAACGGCCTCTATAGCGGTCTGTCACGAATCTGTCGCGATTGACAAGAGAGCCATGGTCGATTTGCGACGCATTCTTGTGCGTTTCATATGGCCTCTTGCCCGCTGCTTTGCTAAGCACGGGTCTCAGATTACGTTCAATGCGGAGTAAGGACGATGACGGAATGGCAGAAAACGGGCTGGCGCGCGAAACCGCGGGTGCAGATGCCTGATTATCTCGATGCCGCCGCACTGGCCAATGTCGAGGACCGTCTCAGGCAGTATCCGCCGCTGGTTTTCGCCGGTGAGGCGCGCAGGCTCAAACGTGCGCTTGGCGCCGCCGCGCGCGGCGAAGCGTTCTTGCTTCAGGGCGGTGATTGCGCCGAGGCGTTCGATCAATTCTCCGCCGATGCCATCCGCGACACCTTCAAGGTGATGCTGCAAATGGCGATGGTGCTGACCTATGGGGCCAAGGTGCCGGTGGTCAAGGTTGGCCGCATGGCGGGGCAATTCGCCAAGCCGCGCTCGGCCCCGACCGAGGTGATCGAGGGCGTGGAATTGCCCAGCTACCGGGGCGATATCATCAACGAACTGGCCTTCACCCCCGAGGCGCGCATTCCCAATCCGGACAAGATGTTGCAGGCCTATACGCAGGCTGCGGCCACACTGAACCTGTTGCGCGCTTTTTCAACCGGCGGCTATGCCGATGTGCATCAGGTCCATGCCTGGACGCTGGGCTTCACCGAAAGCGAGAAAGCCGCGAAATACCGCGAAATGGCCAATCACATCTCGGACGCGCTCGACTTTATGAAAGCGGCGGGTGTGGACAGCGACAATGCCCATACGCTCAAGACCGTGGATTTCTACACCTCGCATGAAAGCCTCTTGCTGGAATATGAAGAGGCGCTCTGCCGGCTCGACTCCACCTCTGGGAAATGGCTGGCGGGCTCTGGCCATATGCTGTGGATTGGCGACCGCACCCGGCAGCCGGATGGCGCGCATGTCGAATTCCTGCGTGGCGTGCAGAATCCCATTGGCCTCAAATGCGGCCCGTCGATGACCTCTGACGATCTCAAGCGGCTCTTGGCCACGCTCAACCCCAGCAATGAGGCCGGGCGTCTGACACTGATCGCGCGCTTTGGTGCGGGCAAGGTGGCGGAAAACCTGCCGCGCCTGATCCGCACGGTGCAGGAAGAGGGGGCATCGGTGCTTTGGGTCTGTGATCCGATGCATGGCAATACGATCAAATCCGCGACGGGCTATAAAACCCGGCCGTTTGAGTTGGTTCTGCGCGAGGTTCAGGAATTCTTTGGTATCCACAAGGCCGAGGGCACCATCCCCGGCGGCGTGCATTTCGAGATGACCGGGCAGGATGTGACCGAATGCACCGGCGGCATGCGGGCGCTCTCCGAAGAAAACCTGTCGGCGCGCTATCATACCGCCTGTGATCCACGCCTGAATGCCAGCCAATCGCTGGAACTGGCCTTCCTCGTGGCGGAAGAACTGAAATCCCTGCGCCATGACCGCCGTCAGGCCGAAGCGGGATAAGCGAACTACCTGACCGCAACGGGGCGCAAGGCCCTGTTGCGGCTGGTATCTCAGCGCGGCTTACTTCACCACCCGCAGATGCGCGCGCCCGCGCGCCGCATCGCGCCCGCGCCATTCACCGCGCAGACCTCCGGATAAGGTTTCGATCGGCTGCGCCGCCGGTGCTGCTGCGTCGTGCAAGGGCAGCACCCGAACCGACGTCATCTCGAACCGGCGCGAGGCACGGCCAATGTCGCCCTGCGTCACCAAACAGCCAAGCGCCCGCGAAATATCCCCCAGATCACTGCGCAACGGCCAGAGCAAAAGACGCCCCGTCATCTCGGGCCGTCCCAATCCCGCCTTGGCGTGCAGGTCTATGTCCAACCGCGCAGGCCGCTCGAAAAGATCCACCAGCGCCAGTGCAAAGGTTTCGCGCGCCGCAGGTGCGATCAGGCTCGACAGTGGCATGCCGCGCACTTCCATTCCCATCAACGCATTAAGATGCAGCCCCGCCACCCGCAGCCGCGTCACCCCCGGTGCGATCCGCTCGACGATAAAGGCATTGGACAATAGCCCGCCAATATGGCGCGGGTTGATGTCTGAGCGGCGCGGCACCTCGGTGCCCTCGCAAAGCCCCGCCCAATAGCTATGAAGCGCCTGCAAGTCGGCGGCATGCAGCCGGTCAACGGCTGTTCCCCCCGGAAAACACGAGATGGTTCTGTCATCCTGCATGACCCACTCCTTTGCACCCTGCCTTTGCACCCTGCCGATCAAGCCCTGCACCGACAACCTGCCTGATGAACCTTGCGCAGCACCTGAGGCACCGCACGTTGGATCAAGACTGCCATAAATTTTCGGGAATTTATCTAAAAATCGCGGGGATTGGTTAACCTCTCGGGGCAGTGGGTGAGGCCACCGGGGACTTGCCAGCCGCCGGGTCACGCACTAGGACGGGGCAACGCCGCAAGCCCCAAGGACGACCGCCGATGATCCAGTCGATGACCGCTTTCGCCACTGCCAAAGGGGCCATTCCGGGCCATGACTGGACATGGGACTTGCGCAGCGTGAATGGCAAAGGGCTCGACCTGCGCCTGCGCGTGCCCGACTGGATCGAGGGATTGGACCCCGCGCTCCGGGCGCGGCTGGGGCAGGTGCTGGCGCGGGGCAATGTCTCGCTCACCCTGCGGCTCAACAGTGCGGATGCCAGCGGCCAAGTGGCGGTCAACCCGGACCGGCTGGAGGATGTGCTGCGCGCCATGGCCCTTGTCGAGGATCGCGCCATGTCCTCTGGTCTGTCGCTCGCCCCGGCCACCGCCGCCGACATCCTCACGCTGCGCGGCGTGCTCGAAGCTGGCACCGGCGAGAGTGACAGCACCGCGCTTTGCGCCGCACTTCTTGCGGATTTCGAACCGCTGCTCACCGATTTTCTTGCCATGCGCGCCGCCGAAGGGGCGGCTCTGGCGCAAATTCTGCACGCGCAACTGGATGAGATCGCCCGCCTGACGCAAGCGGCCCAAGACCTGCTCGCCCAACGCAGCGCCGACATCGCCCGCGCGCACCAAACAGCCTTGGCCCGCCTGCGGGACAGCACCACCGATCTCGATCCCGCACGTCTGGCACAGGAATTGGCGCTGCTCGCGGTCAAGCTCGACGTGACCGAAGAATTGGACCGCCTGCGCGCCCATGTGCGGGCCGCCCGTAGCCTGCTTGAGTCCGGCGTGCCCGTGGGCCGCAAGATCGACTTTCTCAGCCAAGAGTTCAACCGAGAGGCCAACACGCTCTGCTCCAAGGCGCAGCATAGCAGCCTGACCGAGATCGGGCTCAGCCTCAAGACGGTGATCGACCAGATGCGCGAACAGGTGCAAAATGTCGAATGAGGCACGCGCGGCCAGCGCAGGATTTGAGTATTTGCACCAAGAAGAAGGACAAGGGACAGCATGAGCAACCGCAGGGGCCTCTTGATCATTCTTTCCTCGCCGTCCGGCGCGGGCAAATCCACGCTGTCACGGCGATTGCGAGACTGGGACCCGACGATTGCCTTTTCGGTCTCGGCCACGACCCGCGCGCCGCGCCCCGGAGAGGTGGATGGGCAAGATTATCACTTCATGTCGCAGCCGCAGTTCAAACAGGATGTGGCCGCAGGGGACATGCTGGAACATGCGCATGTGTTTGGCAATTTCTACGGCAGCCCGCGTGGCCCGGTTCAGGCGGCCATCGACGCAGGGCGTGACGTGCTGTTTGATATTGATTGGCAGGGGGCGCAGCAAATCCGTAACTCGGCCTTGGGCGCGCATACGCTCTCGATCTTTCTTCTGCCGCCTTCGATCCGCGAATTGCACCGCAGGCTGGAAACACGCGGACAGGATGCGCCCGATGTCATCGCCAAGCGGATGGAGAAAAGCTGGGACGAAATCAGCCATTGGGACGGCTATGATTTCGTGCTGGTCAACGAAGATCTGGACGCCACCGAGGCGCGGCTCAAAACGATTATCGAGGCCACGCGCCTGCGCCGTAGCCAGCAACCGGGGCTGACCGCACATGTGCGCGCGCTGCAAACCGAATTCGAGGAGATGCAATGACGATCTATACGCTCGACGGCCACGCGCCGCAGATTGCCGAAAACACATGGATCGCCCCCGATGCCAATCTGATTGGCAAAGTGGTGATCGAGGATCTGGCCTCGGTCTGGTTCGGCTGCACCCTGCGCGGTGATAATGAGGAAATCCGCGTCGGCGCAGGCAGCAATGTGCAGGAAAACTGCGTGATGCACACCGATATGGGCTATCCGCTCGTCATCGGGCCGGGCTGCACCATCGGGCACAAGGCGATGCTGCATGGCTGTATTTTGGAAGAAAACGTGCTGATCGGCATGGGGGCCACGGTGCTCAACGGCGCGCGCATCGGGCGCAACAGCCTGATCGGCGCAGGGGCCTTGATCACCGAAGGCAAGGACATTCCCGAAGGCAGCCTTGTCATGGGCGCGCCGGGCCGGGTGGTGCGCAGTCTGGACGCGGCCGCGATTGCCACGCTGCGCGCCACAGCGCTGCATTACCAACAGAATATGCGCCGGTATCGCACCGGGCTTGTGGCGCTCTGACAGGCGATGCAGGGTCTGGCCACGGTTCTGGCAGGTATTCCGCTGGCGGCCATTCTGGTGGGGCCGGATGATCGCATCATCGCTGCCAACCAAGGCGCGCGCGATCATTTGGGGCAGGGGCTTGAGGGGCGACATCTCCTGACCGCGCTGCGTCAGCCCGATGTGCTCGAGGCAATAGAGGCCAGCCTGCGCGACCGACAGCCGCGCAAGATCACCTATCAGACCTCGGAGGCGGGGCGCGACAGCAGCTTTCAGGTGCATGTGGGCTATGTCGAAACGCTGGATGCGCGCGGCACGCTTGTGTGTTTCGAGGACCTGACCGAGCGCGAACATGCCGCCCAGATGCGTCGTGATTTCGTGGCCAATGTCAGCCATGAACTGCGCACGCCGCTCACCGCGCTCATGGGGTTCATCGAGACCCTGCAAGGGCCTGCGCGCCATGATCAGGCCGCCATCGACCGGTTCCTAGGGATCATGCAATCCGAAGCGGCCCGGATGGAGCGCCTTGTGCGCGATCTTCTGTCCCTCAGCCGGGTCGAGAGCGAAGAGCGCGTGCGCCCGCGCGAAGAGGTCAACTTGGGCCAGGTGATCGGCTCGGTTCTGCATGCCTTGCGCCCCTTGGCGCGTGATCGCGCCTGCGAGATTACCTTTGAGGCGCCTGAGGGCATGATTGTGCGCGGCAATGATGACCAGTTGCAGCAGGTCTTTACCAACCTGATTGAAAACGCGATCAAATATGGCGGTACGGGCAACCATATCACCATCACGCTGGAACGTATTGCGCGCGATGCCACCCTGCGTGCGCCGGCCATTCTGGCGCGGGTGCGTGATCAGGGGCCCGGAATCGAGCCGCTGCATATCCCTCGGCTGACCGAACGTTTCTACCGCGTCGACACCCACCGCTCGCGCGAGATGGGGGGCACGGGCCTTGGCCTCGCCATCGTGAAACATATCGTCAATCGTCACCGCGGACGGCTGCGAATCTCCTCGACCCTTGGGGAGGGTGCCGAATTTTCAGTGATTCTGCCGCAATGGGACCGCCAAGAAGCCTGAGCGCGCCCGAATGAACCGGGAAAAAATCGCCCAGAACCACCAACTTCTCTGCGTGTCATAAAACCGTTACATAAGTGTAACAAAAGCGTTGTGGTTCTCACCTAGTGGTGATCCCGAGGTCGCCCCTGCCTGGGCGTCCCGTGAAACCGAACTCAGGAGCAACTCATGCTGTTCAAATCCACCGTTTCCGCCCTGGCCCTGACGGCCCTCGCCGCTGGCACTGCTGCGGCCCGTGACAACATCCAGATCGCTGGCTCCTCGACCGTGCTGCCCTATGCCGCCATCGTCGCCGAAGCGTTTGGCGAAAACTTTGATTTCCCAACCCCGGTCGTGGAATCCGGTGGTTCGGGCGCTGGCCGCAAGAAGTTGTGCGAAGGCGTGGGTGAAAACACCATCGACATCGCCAACTCCTCCTCGCGCATCAAACAGTCCGACATCGACCTCTGCGCGCAGAACGGCGTGACCGAGATCATGGAAGTCCGCATCGGTTATGACGGCATCGTGTTTGCCTCTGACATTAACGGCCCCTCCTATGCCTTTACCCCGGCCGATTGGCACGCGGCTCTGGCGGCTCAGGTGTCCAAGGATGGCGCTCTGGCCGACAACACCAACAAGGTATGGTCCGATGTTCGCGCCGATCTGCCCGGCGACGAAATCCTGGCCTTCGTGCCCGGCACCAAGCACGGCACCCGCGAAGTGTTCGACGAAAAGGTGATCATCGCCGGTTGCGAAGAAAACGGCACCTATGATCTGCACCTCGCGGCCAATGGCGGCGACGAGAAAGCCGCTGAAAAGGCATGTATGGCGCTGCGCACCGATGGCGTGTCCATCGATATCGATGGCGACTATACCGAAACGCTGGCCCGTGTGGATGCCAACAAGAACGGTATCGGCGTCTTTGGCCTCTCGTTCTACCAAAACAACACCGACAAACTTCAGGTTGCCACCATGGGCGGCATTGTTCCCTCGGTCGAATCGATCGCTTCGGGTGAATATCCGGTGTCGCGTCCGCTGTTCTTCTACGTCAAGAACGCGCATCTCGATGTGATCCCCGGCATGCAAGAATATATCGAGTTCTTCGTGTCCGACGAAATCTCAGGCCCCGATGGCCCGCTCTCGGCCTATGGCCTCGTGTCTGACCCCGAGCTTGCCAAGACGCAGGAAATGGTTGCCAACCGCGTGCCCATGGGCGTGCTGAACTAAGACCAAGACCTCTGAGGGGTGGCGCGTCCGCGCCATCCCTCCCTTTTTGGCGGAGAGCAGATGAGTACCGGCTATATCACCCTGATCGTGCTCGGCCTGTGTGGGCTGGGCTTTTTCTTGGGGCGCGCGCGCGCCTATGCAACCTCCAAGACCACCGGCAAGAAACTGCACTCGCTGCCGAACTATTATGGTCAGGCGGTCGCGCTCTATACGGCAGTCCCCGCGCTGTTGCTGATGCTCGCTTGGCTCTTTTTGCAGCCCCTGATGATTGAGGGGCGTGTCGCGGGCATGATCCCCGACAGTGTCATCCCCGAAGGCGGCGCCAAGAGCCTTGTCATGGCCGATGTGCGCCGGATTGCGGGCGGGCTTGATGCCCTGATGGCCGCAGGTGAGATGTCCGAGGACGATCTGGGCGCAATGCGCGCGGATTTTACCGACATTCGCAACCAGCTTGGCAATGTCGGCGTGGCGCTTGGCTCGGATGTGCCGGTGCCGGTGTTCGAGGCGGCCAAGGAGCTGCGCAAATCGCAAAATGCCGGGAACTTTCTGATGACCCTAGCGGTGCTTGGGCTGTCACTTGGCCTGCTGGCGTGGTCTTGGTCGCGAGTGCATCCTGATCAACGCGCGCGCAACGCCTCTGAAACCTTTGTGCTGGCGCTTTTGATCGGCGCCTCGCTGGTGGCGATCCTCACCACTGCGGGCATTGTCGCATCGCTGCTGTTCGAGACCATCAATTTCTTCAAGATGTATCCGGCGCGCGATTTCTTCTTTTCGACCGTGTGGAACCCGCAATTCCGGGGCGGGTCTGATCTGGGCATCCTTCCGCTCTTGTGGGGCACGCTCTATGTCAGTTTTCTGGCGCTGCTGGTGGCGGTGCCTCTGGGGTTGATGATTGCGATCTATCTGGCGGAATATGCCAGCAAACCGCTGCGCGCCTTTGCCAAGCCTGCAATCGAGGTGCTGGCCGGTATTCCGACCATCGTCTATGGCCTCTTTGCGCTAATCACCGTGGGCCCGTTCCTGCGCGATTATATCGCCTCGCCACTGGGCCTTGGCACCTCGTCGTCTTCGGTGCTGACGGCCGGTCTGGTCATGGGGATCATGCTCATCCCCTTCGTGTCGTCGCTCTCGGATGACATCATCAACGCCGTGCCGCAATCCATGCGCGATGGCTCTTATGGCCTTGGCGCGACCAAGTCCGAAACCATCAAGCAGGTGATCCTGCCCGCCGCATTGCCCGGTGTGGTGGGTGCCATCCTTCTTGCCGCATCCCGCGCCATCGGCGAGACCATGATCGTGGTCATGGGGGCAGGGGCCGCCGCCAAACTTGGCCTCAACCCGTTCGAGGCCATGACAACCATCACCGTCAAGATCGTGAGCCAGTTGACCGGCGACACCGAATTCGCCAGCCCTGAAACGCTGGTCGCCTTCGCCCTCGGCCTTACGCTCTTTGTCTTCACGCTTGGGCTGAATGTCATCGCCCTTGTGATCGTGCGCAAATACCGGGAGCAGTACGAATGACCGATTTCACCGCCTCAGACGCTGTGCCGGCACCGCGCAAAGGGTCTTTGCTGACGCAGGATGCCCGCACCAAGCAACGCAATGCCAAAGAGGCGCGGTTCCGCATGATGGGGCTTGTCGCCGTCACGATCGGTGTTCTTTCCTTGGTGGGCTTGCTGGCCTCGATCCTTGCGAGTGGACTGTCGTCTTTTCAGCAGACCTATGTCGAGCTTGAGGTCTATCTGGACCCCGCAAAACTTGACAAAAACGGCAACCGCAATCGCGACGACATCGCCAAAGTCTCGACCTTCGGCTATACCCCGCTGATCGAGGCGGCGATGGTCGCCGCGATCGAGCGGACCGGTGTCACCTCGGATGTCGCGAATGCCAAGGCCGCCGGCGAGTTGATCTCGAAAGAGGCCCCCGCCACCTTGCGCGACTTTGTTTTGGCCAATCCGGACAGGATCGGCGAAACCGTGCCCTTCGATCTGCTCGCCGCAGGCCGCATTGATGGGTTCTTCAAAGGCCGCGTGACGATGGAAAGCGCGGCACTCGACCGCAATGTCTCGCCCGAGCAACTGCAACTCGCCCAACAGCTCAAAGACGCAGGCATCCTTACGACCAAATTCAACTGGGCCTTCTTCACCGCGCCCGATGCCTCTGACACCCGCCCCGAGGCCGCCGGTCTGGGCGTGGCAATCATCGGCTCGGCCTATATGATGCTGATTGTGCTGGTCCTGTCGCTGCCCTTGGGTGTCGCGGCCTCGATCTATCTTGAGGAATTCGCGCCCAAGAACCGCTGGACCGACCTGATCGAGGTGAATATCTCGAACCTCGCAGCGGTGCCCTCCATCGTCTTCGGTATCCTCGGCCTTGCAATCTTCATCAATATGGTGGGCCTGCCGCAATCCGCCCCCATTGTGGGCGGTCTCGTGCTCACGCTGATGACCCTGCCCACCATCATCATCGCCACCCGTGCGGCGCTCAAATCCGTGCCGCCCTCGATCCGTGATGCGGCCCTCGGCGTGGGCGCATCCAAGATGCAGGCGATCTTTCACCACGTCCTGCCCTTGGCCATGCCCGGCATCCTGACGGGGGCGATCATCGGTCTGGCACAGGCGCTTGGCGAAACAGCACCCCTGCTGCTGATCGGTATGGTTGCCTTTGTGCGCGAATATCCCGCAGGCCCGCCCGAAGGCTTCTTTGACCCCGCCGCGGCACTGCCGGTGCAGGTCTATAACTGGACGCAGCGGGGCGACCCGGCCTTTGTAGAACGCGCATCCGGGGCCATCATCGTGCTGCTCGTCTTCCTCGTGATCATGAACATCGCCGCCATCCTGCTGCGCAGACGGTTTGAACGCCGCTGGTAAACAAAGGTATAGACCCATGTATGACGCCCCAAAATTCGCGGAGACGACAGTGACCAATAACGATATCAAGATCGCCGCGCGCAAGGTGCAGGTTTATTATGGCGCGACGCATGCCATCAAGGACGTGGATGTCGATATCCTGGACAAGACCGTGACCGCCTTTATCGGCCCGTCGGGCTGTGGCAAATCCACCTTTCTGCGCTGCATCAACCGGATGAACGACACAATCGACATCTGCCGCGTCGAAGGGGATATCCGCATCGACGGCGAAGACATTTATGACAAAAAGGTCGATCCGGTGCAGTTGCGCGCCAAGGTGGGCATGGTCTTTCAGAAACCCAACCCGTTCCCCAAGTCGATCTATGACAACGTGGCCTACGGGCCCCGCATCCACGGCCTTGCCCGCACCAAGGGCGAACTGGACGAGATCGTTGAAAAATCCCTGCGCCGCGCCGCTCTCTGGAACGAGGCCAAGGATCGGCTCGATCAGCCCGGCACCGGCCTCTCGGGTGGCCAGCAACAGCGTCTGTGCATCGCACGTGCCGTCGCCACCTCACCCGAGGTTCTGTTGATGGACGAACCCTGCTCGGCGCTTGATCCCATCGCCACCGCGCAGGTCGAGGAATTGATCGACGAGTTGCGGCAAGAGTTTTCTGTGGTGATCGTCACCCACTCGATGCAGCAGGCCGCGCGCGTCAGCCAGAAAACGGCCTTCTTCCACCTCGGTCATCTCGTCGAATTCGGCGATACCGGTCAGATTTTCACCAACCCCAAGGATGAGCGCACCGAAAGCTACATCACCGGGCGTATTGGCTAAGGAACGCTCCATGTCCGACCATCAGCACATCGTCTCCTCCTTCGACCGCGACCTTGAGACCATTCAGGCCCATATCATGAAGATGGGCGGCATGGTCGAACGCGCAATTTCCGACGCCGCCCGCTCGCTCGAAACCCGCGATGACGAACTGGCCGAAGAGGTGCGCGGCCGCGACAAGGCGATTGACGCGCTCGAAGAGCAGATCAACGAAGAGGCCGCCCGCGTGCTGGCGCTGCGGTCGCCCGCCGCGCGCGATCTCCGGGTTGTCCTGACCGTGATCAAGATTTCCGCCAGCCTTGAACGCATCGGTGACTATGCCAAGAACATGGCCAAACGCACCTCGGTCCTCAGCCAGATGGCGGCTGTCAATGGCTCGCCCTCGGCGCTGCGCCGCATGGCCCGCGAGGTCGAGGAAATGCTCAAGGATGTGCTCGACGCTTATATCCAGCGCGATATGGACCTCGCCCATGAGGTGATCCGCCGCGATCAGGATGTCGATCAGATGTACAACGCGATCTTCCGCGAATTCCTGACCTTTATGATGGAAGATCCGCGCAACATCACGCCCTGTATGCATCTGCATTTCATCGCCAAGAACACCGAACGCATGGGCGATCTTGTCACCTCCATCGCCGAACAGGTGATCTACCTTGTCTCGGGCCAGTTTCCCGATGATCCGCGCCCCAAAAGCGATACGACCTCGGTTGACCCCAGCCTTGCGCCCAAGGGCAGCCACTAACACCAGGAGCCGCCGATGTCTGCTGATCAACCCACCGTCCTCTTGGTCGAGGATGAACCGGCACAGCGCGAAGTGTTGGGCTATAATCTCCAGGCCGACGGCTTTCATGTGCTCACCGCCAGCAATGGTGAAGAGGCGCTCTTGATGGTGGCGGAAATGCCCCCCGACATCATCGTTCTGGATTGGATGATGCCGAATGTGTCGGGCATCGAGGTCTGTCGCCAGCTCAAGACCCGCTCGGAAACGCGCGGCATCCCGATCATCATGCTCTCGGCCCGCTCCGAAGAGGTGGACCGCGTACGCGGACTGGAAACCGGGGCCGATGACTATGTGATCAAACCCTATTCGCTGGTCGAACTGATGGCCCGCGTTCGCGCCCAACTGCGCCGCACCCGCCCCGCCACCGTGGGCGAACGGCTGGAATATCTCGATATCGTGCTTGATGCCGAAACCCACCGTGTGACCCGCTGTGAAAAGCCGCTGAAACTCGGCCCTACAGAATTTCGCCTGCTGTCGACCTTCATGGAAAAACCGGGCCGCGTCTGGTCGCGCGAGCAACTTCTTGATCGCGTCTGGGGCCGTGACATTTATGTGGATACCCGCACCGTCGATGTCCATATCGGGCGGCTGCGCAAGGCGCTCTGCCAGCATGGTGGCGATGATCCGCTGCGCACCGTGCGCGGCGCGGGCTATGCCTTGGGTTGATCCCCGTCAGCGCGGCAGCAGGTCTTCATCCTCGGCCTGTCCCGCCAGCCAATCGCGGAACTTGCAGAGCGCCGGATCGCGCGCATTCTGCACAGGCCAAACAAGATAGTAAGCCCCAGAAATCAGGGTCTTTTCCCCCCAAGCTGATCTAAACCGGCCCGTCGCCAGATCCTGCTCTGCCAGATAATCCGGCAAAAGCGCGACCCCCAGACCATGCAGCGCCGCCTGTGTGATGGTTGAAAATTGGTCATAGATGGTGCCGCTCACCTTGGCCCCGGTCACGCCCTGCGCTTCGAACCACGCAGGCCAGGCACCGGGGCGCGTCTCGATCTGCAAGAGCGGCAGGCGCATCAGGTCTGCCGCGCGTTCGATTGGCGCATGCGCTGCCAAGAATTCTGGCGTTGCCACCGCCACCACGCGTTCGGTCCGCAACCGGAGCGCTTCGGTGCCCAACCAATCGTGCTTTCCAAAATGTATGGCTGCATCAAAGGGTTCCGTGACAAAGTTAAACGGTTTCAGCCGTGTTGACAGGTTGATCGTCACTTCGGGATAAAGCCGCGCAAACTCGGCCAATCGCGGCACCAGCCAGCGCATCCCGAATGTTGGAAGAATCGCAAGGCTCAGACTCCCGCCCGCCGGGTCCGTCGTCAGCTTGAGCGACGCTTGCGCAATCTGTTGCAGCGCGCCCCGGATTTTATCGGCATAATCGGCGGCTTCCGGCGTTAGGTGAATGCCACGCCCTTGCCGCACGACCAACCCCACGCCAAGCTGATCCTCCAATGTTTTCAATTGCCTGCTGACCGCACTTTGCGTTTGCGACAGTTCCGCCGCCGCCGCTGTTGCGCTGCCCAAACGGTCCAGCGCCTCTAGCGCACGCAACGAGGCAATCGACGGAAGAAAGCGGCGGGGCAGGGTCATTCTTGCGGTTTACTCATATGTCCATGTGAATTTATCGTTATTCATCGGCGTTTTGCCAGTGTAACCTGTGCCCAACTCGCAAATTAAGTGACAGGAGCCCGCCATGAACGCCAATACTCCAACCCTGCGCGCCAAGGATGCCCCGGATCTCAACAGTTTTGATTGGGCCGATCCCTTTCGCCTCAATGATCAACTCTCCGAAGAAGAGCGCATGATCGCGGCAAGCGCCCGCACCTTTGCGCAGGAGGTTTTGCAACCGCGCGTCATCGCCGCCTACCGCGAAGAACGGGTAGACCCGGATATTTTCAAGGAAATGGGCCAAATGGGCCTCTTGGGCACCACCATCCCCGAGGAATACGGCGGGCTGGGTGCCAACTATGTCACCTATGGCCTTGTCGCCCGTGAAATCGAGCGGGTGGACTCGGGCTATCGCTCGATGATGAGCGTGCAATCCTCGCTCGTGATGTATCCGATCTATGCCTACGGGTCCGAAGAGCAGCGGCGCAAATATCTGCCCGGTCTGGCCAATGGCGATCTCATCGGCTGCTTCGGCCTGACAGAACCCGATGCCGGCAGCGATCCTGCCGGCATGAAAACCCGCGCCGTGCGCACGACGGGCGGCTATCGCCTGACCGGCAGCAAGATGTGGATTTCCAACAGCCCCATCGCGGATGTCTTTGTAGTCTGGGCCAAATCCGAGGCGCATGACGGCAAAATCCGTGGCTTCATCCTCGAAAAGGGCATGAAGGGTCTCAGCGCGCCCAAAGTGGGCGGCAAACTCTCCTTGCGCGCCTCTGTCACCGGCGAGATCGTGATGGATAACGTCGAGGTGCCGGAATCCGCTCTTTTGCCAAATGTTCAAGGGCTTAAAGGCCCCTTTGGATGTCTCAACCGCGCCCGCTACGGCATCGCATGGGGCGTTATGGGGTCTGCCGAATTCTGCTGGCACGCCTCCCGGCAATACGGGCTCGATCGCAAGCAGTTCAACCGACCCTTGGCGCAAACCCAGCTTTTTCAGTTGAAACTGGCCAATATGCAAACCGAAATCACCCTCGGCCTGCAAGCCGCGCTGCGCGTCGGCCGCCTGATGGACGAGGCCAACGCCGCCCCCGAAATGATCTCGATGATCAAGCGCAACAATTGCGGCAAGGCCCTCGAAATAGCCCGCCACGCCCGTGACATGCACGGTGGCAACGGCATTTCCGAAGAGTTTCAGGTCATCCGCCACATGGTCAACCTCGAGACGGTCAACACCTACGAGGGCACGCATGATGTGCATGCCCTGATCCTTGGCCGTGCGCAAACTGGGCTTCAGGCCTTCTTCTGATCCATGCCGGGCCTTGGCAACCTCTGGCGCGCGAGTGCCGCTGAAACCTTCACCGCACAGCCCCTGCGCGGGGAACGCACGGTTGATATGGCCATCATCGGTGCCGGCTTTACGGGCCTGTCGGCGGCGCTGCATGCGGCCGGGCAGGGGGCCGATGTGGCGGTGCTCGAGGCTGAAACCGTGGGCGAGGGCGGCTCTGGCCGCAACGTGGGCCTTGTCAACGCCGGGCTCTGGCTGCCGCCCGATGAGGTGTGCAACATCCTCGGGCCAGGGCCGGGCGAACATCTCAACACGGTTCTGGCCGAGGCCCCAACGCTGGTCTTTGATCTGATCGCACAGCATGGCATCGCCTGCGAGGTCACCCGCAACGGCACCCTACATCTGGCCCACGCGCCCAGGGCCATGGCAGACCTGCAATCGCGCCACGCGCAACTCGCGGCACGCGGCGCGCCCGTGCGCCTGATTGACATGCACTCCACCGCACAACGCACGGGAACTGATAGGTTTTATGGCGCGCTCCACGATGCGCGCGCGGGCACGATTCAGCCGCTCTCCTATGCGCGCGGCTTGGCCCGCGCCGCCCATGACGCAGGGGCCTTGATCTGTGAGAACACACCTGTCACCGCCGCCGAACATCGCAGCGGCCAGTGGATCATCACCACCCCCGGCGGCAAACTCCGGGCGCGGCATCTGCTGATCGCCACCAATGCCTATCACCGCCCCATCACCCATGTCTCGCGCCCCGATGTGCCAATAGTTGAGTACTTCCAGCTGGCGACAGCCCCCATCGGCGACAATCTGGCGGGCGATATTCTGGCGGGTGGCGAGGGGTGCTGGGATACGGGCCTCGTGATGACCTCGGTGCGCCGCGACGGGGCAGGGCGCGTTATACTGGGGGGCATGGGGGGGGATGTGACCGTTCATGCCAATTGGGCGCGGCGCAAGCTGACACAACTTTTCCCGCGTCTGGCTGGTGTGGAAATTCAGCACGCTTGGGCCGGTCGCATCGCCATGACCCACGACCATTTGCCCCGGATTCAGCGCATGGGGCCGGGCGCTCTGGCAATCTTTGGCTATTCCGGGCGGGGCATCGGCCCCGGCACTGTCTTTGGCCGGGCCGCCGCGCTGGCGCTCTTGTCTGGCGATCACAGCGGCCTTCCTGTTCCCGTGGTCGAAAGCCATGCAGAGCAGTTCGTTACCCTCAAATCGCTCTATTACGAGACCGGCGCGCGGCTGGTTCACGCGGTGGCGGCCCGCCGCTGAGCAGATTTGCACACTAAGTGTTGAACGCGCACCAATTGCACCCTTTTGCTTAGGGTATATGTGGTCACCGGCAAGTTAACAGGAGCGGAACATGGCCCTCACCGACACCGGCGGCAGCTTTACCCAAGGCAATCTTTTTCGGCATATCTCGGTGATGTCCTTCACCTCAAGCATCGGCTTGATGGCCATATTTGCCGTTGATCTTATTGATATTTTGTTCATTGCCATGCTCGGCCGCGAGGAATTGGCGGCCGCCGCAGGCTATGCCAGCACGATCATGTTCTTTGCAAGCGCCATCAACATCGGCCTCTCCATCGCCGCAGGGGCGCTTGTTGCACAGGCCGAGGGGCGCAAAGACCGCGCCGCCGCGCGCGAAGCAGCCAGCGCAACGGCGGTATTTGCTGTGGCGGTGGGTCTGCTTGTGCCCCTTTTGGCCCTGCCTTTTGTCAATGAAATCCTCGGATTGGTGGGCGCAGACGGCGCGATGCGCGACATGGCGGCGACCTATCTGTGGATCATTCTGCCCTCTACCTTTGTTTCGGGCCTCTCGATGGTTGCCGTGGCGGTGTTGCGTGCCTATGGCGATGCACGCGGGGCGATGTATCCCGCGCTCTTGGGCGCTGGCGTTAACCTTGTGCTTGATCCCATCCTGATCTTCAGCCTCAACATGGGCCTCGAAGGGGCGGCAGTGGCAACGGTTTTTGCGCGTATCGCGACCATGGCATTGGCCTTGGGCTATGCCATCTCGCGCTATCAGGCCTTTGCCAAACCACATTTCGCCTGCGTGGCGCGCGATTGCGGCGGCGCGATCAAGATTGCCGCGCCCGCGATGCTGGCAACCGTCGCAACCCCCGTCGGTGCCGCTATCGTGACGCGGGAAATGGCCAAATATGGCGCAGATGCTGTGGCCGGTATGGCGGTGATCAATCGACTGGTGCCCGTTGTTTTTTCGGTGGTTCTGGCACTCTCTGGGGCCATCGGGCCGATTTTTGGCCAGAATTTTGGGGCAGGGCGGCTGGACCGGGTGCAAGAGACCTTCTTTGACGGGCTCAAGTTTCTGGCTCTCTACGTGATCGCGATGTCGGCGCTGCTCTTTGTGCTTCGCGGGCAGATTGCTGATCTTTTTGACGCCACCGGACAGATGCGCAGCTTGCTTTACCTCTACCTCGGCCCGCTGGCGCTTGCGTCCTTTTTCAACGGGGCGATCTTCATTGCCAATGCCTCGTTCAACAACCTTGGCCATCCGGGCTATTCGACATGGATCAACTGGGCGCGCAACACGCTGGGGATTTGGCCCTTTGCGGTGGCCTTCGGGATGATCTGGGGCGCGCCGGGGGTTCTTTTGGGTCAGGCGCTTGGCGGGGTGGTCTTTGCCGGTGTCGCCACATGGCTCAGCCTGCGCGTGATCGAAGCACCGTGTAAGGATCCTTTGTTGGGGCATTTCTCATGCCCCGACCAACGCATGCAGGTGGTGATGAACCGGTGCAGCCGGTCCTGAAGGTCTATATCCTTATTTCGCATAATCAGTATTATGTAATTAATGTAGATCACGAAAACCGTGTCACAGCACACAGCGCTCACCGTAAAAACCCTAAAAACAAAACCTTACACCTTCCTCTTGATGTGAGACTCCTTGCAACAACAGTGATCAGAATACACATCACCCTGCAGATGCGCGCGGTACGACCACGCAGGCCTCGACTCGGAACGGATTCGCGGTTTAAGAGAAGATTGCAGGAGTTTTACCATGACCGCACTTCTCTTTCTGAACGGACCCAATCTTAATCTTTTGGGCACACGGCAGCCCGAGGTTTACGGGCACACAACCCTCGCTGATATCGAAACCATGTGTCAGGATGCCGCCCGTCAGCGCGGCGTCACTCTTGCCTTTTTCCAGAGCAATCACGAAGGCGCGCTGCTCGATCAGATTCACGCGGCACGTGGCACCTATGACGGCATCATTCTGAACGCCGGTGCCTATACCCATACCTCTGTGGCGTTGATGGATGCCATCAGTTCGGTCGCCATTCCGACCATAGAACTGCATCTGTCGAATGTGCATGCGCGCGAGGCGTTTCGCCATCAATCCTACATTGCCCGCGTCGCCGTTGGGGTGATCTGCGGCTTTGGTGCGCAGGGCTATGTTCTGGCACTTGATGCGATGCTCGGCCATCTGGAGCGCGCCGGATGATCGAAGCCGCGAGGGTCAACACCCTGCTCAATGCCGCCACGATTGAGGAACTGTGGGATCATCATACCCAGTTCATGGCAGAGTATGGCTTTGACCGGCTGATCTATGGCTACACACGGTATCGCACCGCAACATCGCTCGGTGATCCCGACGATTTCCTGATGCTGACAAATCACGATCCCTGCTACACGAATGTCTTTGTGGGTGAAGGTCTCTATTTCAACGCGCCTATGGTGCGTTGGGCGCTTGAAAATGAAGGCGCCTGCTCTTGGTCTGTGCTGCGCCACATGACCGACAGCGGCACCCTCACCCCCCAGGAACGCCGGGTTGTCGAGTTCAACCATGCCCATGGTGTCACGGCAGGCTATTCCATCAGTTTCAAATCGTTCAGCCCGCGCACCAAAGGCGCGATTGCCCTCACGGCGCAAAAGGGCGTCACTCAGACAGAGGTGGACGCCCTCTGGGAACGGTGCGGCGAGCAGATCCTTGCCCTCAACAATGTCGCGCATCTGCGCATTCTCTCGCTCCCCTATTGCGCACCGGGCCGCGCCCTGACCCTACGTCAGCGCCAAGTGTTGGGCTGGGTTGGCGACGGCAAGACGATCCAAGACACCGCCACCATCATGGGCCTGACCCCGGCAACCGTTGAAAAGCACCTGCGCCTCGCGCGACAGGCGCTGTCTGTTGAAACCACGGCACAGGCGGTGCTCAAGGCGGCCTTCCAGAACCAGATCTTTTTTATTGAAAAATAATCAATAAAATTAAGCCTGTAAGCGATGGTATGGATTTCCTTACTTTCGCAAGTTGACGTTACGTAGCATGATCAGATCGTTCCGTGAGTGGTGGCTATTTTGCCTGGGAACAAACGTGGGCAGGATCGTTTGATCAATTGACAGGCGGTCTTTTTCACTCCGGCTAATCCGGATGCCGGCCGTTGGTTCTTATTTATCGGGACTGGCGGTCGGCGCTACCTGATCGGTGTTTCATCCCCAATAGACGTGCCGGTCAAGAAACGGTGCCCTCCGCAAGGAAGGCACCGTTTTTTCATTTAGGCCTCAGGCCCGAAATGCAGACAGTAAAAAAGGGCGCCCCACCGGGACGCCCTGTCTGGGTGATCTGCCGGGCGGATCAGCCCTGAGCGACCTTGGCCACCTCTGCGGCAAAGTCCTCTTCTTTCTTCTCGATGCCTTCGCCGACCTCCAACCGCACGAATGCGGAGATCTCGGTGCCGGCCTCCTTGGCTGCGGCCTCGACCGTCAGATCGGGGTTCATCACAAACGCCTGACCCATCAACGTGACTTCGGCCATGAACTTGGCCATCCGGCCCACGATCATCTTTTCGATCACCGCGTCCGGCTTGCCGGATTCGCGCGCGATGTCGATCTGCACCTGACGCTCTTTTTCAACAATCGCCGGGTCCAGAACCGCCTCGTTCAACGCGGCGGGGTTGGTCGCGGCAACATGCATGGCCACCTGACGGGCAAAACCCTCATCGCCCTTGAACGCCACGAGAACGCCAATCTTGCCCATGCCGTCGGCCGCGGCATTGTGGACATAGGCCACCACGCCGTCACCCTCAACGCGGGCCATGCGACGCAGCGCCATGTTCTCGCCGATGGTGGCGATCTTGTCGGTCACAAGATCGGCAACAGCCTTACCGTTCACGGTCGCAGCCTTCAGCGCGTCCACGTCAGCCACGCCAACGGCAGCCTCCGCGATCGAGGCAACCATGCCTTGAAAATCGGCGTTCTTGGCGACGAAATCGGTTTCAGAATTGATCTCAACCGCGACACCAACGCCGTTTGCAACCTTGACCGCAACCAGACCCTCGGCAGCGGTGCGCCCGGATTTCTTGGCGGCCTTGGCCAAACCCTTGGTGCGCAGCCAGTCAACCGCCGCTTCCATATCGCCATCTGTCTCAGTCAACGCTTTCTTTGCGTCCATCATGCCTGCGCCTGTGCTCTCGCGCAGTTCTTTTACCATTGCAGCAGTGATCGCCATCTCGGCTCTCCTCAAATTCGGTCTCGGGATTGGGGGCGGGAATACCCCTGCCCCCATGTCAGTTTGATGACGGTGCCTCAGCTCTCGGCTTCGGCCAGCGCTTCTTCGACCGGCAGGTTTTCCAACGCGCCCATGTCAACGCCCGCAGCACCCAACTGTGCCGACATACCGTCAAGCGCGGCACGGCTGACCAGATCGCAATAAAGCGCAATGGCCCGTGCGGCGTCATCGTTGCCGGGGATGATGTAATCAATGCCCGCAGGCGAGCAATTGGTGTCCACGATGCCCACAACCGGGATGCCCAGCTTATTGGCTTCGGCCACGGCAAGCGCCTCTTTCTTGACGTCGATCACGAACAGCATGTCCGGCACGCCGCCCATTTCGCGGATGCCGCCAAGGCTGGCCTGAAGCTTGATCTGGTCGCGCTCGATGCCCAGACGCTCTTTCTTGGTCAGGCCCTCTGCCCCATGCTCCATCATCTCGTCGATCTGCTTCAGACGCTGGATCGACTTGGACACGGTCTGCCAGTTAGTCAGCGTGCCACCCAGCCAACGGTGGTTCATGTAATACTGGGCGCATTTCTCTGCGGCTTCGGCGATCGGCTGTGCGGCCTGACGCTTGGTGCCGACAAACAGGATGCGGCCGTTCTTGGCCACGGTCTCACGGATGGCATGCAGCGCGGCATCAAGCAGCGGCACGGTCTGGGTGAGGTCCATGATATGGATGCCATTGCGCGCGCCATAAATGAATTCGCCCATGCGGGGATTCCAACGCTGCGTCTGGTGACCAAAGTGAACGCCAGCTTCCAACAACTGACGCATCGTGAACTCGGGAAGAGCCATTACAAAGTTCCTTTTCCGGTTTTCGCCTCGACACGGGAAGAGAAGCGGATGCTTCAACCGGTGGACGGTTGGGGATGTCTCCCCCAACAGCCCGCCCATGCCTGCGGGTTACAGTGGCGCGCGTATACCTGCCCTCTGGCCCCTATACAAGCCCCGCTCAGGTATTTTGAGCGACGTCGCCAAGAGGGCCCTATGCCCCATTGTGAGCGGGGTCCATTGTGCCTAGATATCCGGGTGATCCGCAGGATGGAACCGTGATGAACACTCCCTTTGACGATCTGCCCCCCCCGCCGCGCAAACCAAAACGCTTCGGCGGCTTGCGCGCGTCCTTTCTCACCGGGCTTGTGGTCATTGCCCCTGTGGGCCTGACCGTCTGGTTGATGTGGACATTGATCGGCTGGGTCGATGGGTTTGTCCTGCCGCTCATCCCCGCACAGTATCAGCCCGAACACTATATCGGCATCAACCTGCGCGGTGTCGGGGTGATCATCTTTCTGATCTTCACCGTGCTCGTGGGCTGGGTGGCCAAGGGGCTGATCGGGCGGTCCCTGATCCTCTTCGCGGAATCTCTTGTGAACCGTATGCCGGTCGTGCGTTCGATCTATTCTGGCGTCAAACAGATTGCCGAAACGGTCTTTGCCCAATCCGAACGCAGCTTCGAAAAGGCCTGCTTGGTCGAATATCCGCGCAAGGGGATCTGGGCCATCGGCTTTATCTCGACCGAGGCGCGCGGCGAGATCAACCAAAAGGCCCGGACCGACGGCGCGGTGCTCAGTGTCTTCGTCCCGACCACGCCCAACCCCACCTCAGGCTTTTTGCTCTATTTCCCGCGCGAGGATGTGATCGAACTGGATATGAGCATCGAAGACGCCGCCAAACTGGTGATTTCCGCCGGTCTGGTCTATCCGGATCAGAAGAAAGCCGAGGAAATTCGCAAAAAATCAGAGGATTAGGGGGGCATGTGCCCCAGACATCCCGCGCGCCATTCCATGCGGCCCTGTCCTGCAACAGAGCGCCAGACTTTGTTTCATCTGGCCCGAAATACCTCGGGGGTCCGGGGGCCGCGCCCCCGGCCTGTCCCCTCAGAGCGCGGTCCAACCCCCATCGACACTGATCGTGGTGCCGGTGATCTGCGCCGCCGCATCCGAGCATAGAAACAGCGCCGTGCCACCCAACTGCTCGGTCGTGGCGAATTCCTTGGACGGTTGCCGTTCCAACATGACCTTCTCGATCACCTCTTCCCGCCCCATACCGTATTTCTCCATCGTATCGGGGATCTGCGCCTCGACCAGCGGGGTCAGCACATAGCCCGGACAGATCGCATTGGCCGTGATCGGCTCTTTCGCGGTTTCCAGCGCCGTAACCTTGGTCAGGCCCACGATGCCATGTTTGGCCGCCACATAGGCCGATTTATAGGGGCTTGCGGTCAGACCATGGGCACTGGCGATATTGATCACCCGGCCCCACCCCGCCTTGCGCATTATCGGCAGCGCAGCGGCAGTTGTGTGAAACGCGGAATTCAGATTGATCGCGATGATCGCGTCCCATTTCTCGCTCGGAAACGCGTCAATCGGCGCGACATGCTGAATACCGGCGTTGTTGACCAGAATATCGCAACGCCCCGCCTTTTCGATCAGCGCCCGGCATTGATCGCCCTTGGACATATCCGCCTGAATATAGCGCACCTCAACACCCGTCTCCTTGGCGATTCTCGCGGCCAGCGCGTGATCCTCTTCCGAATCGGTAAAAGAGTTGAGCACCACATTGACCCCGGCCCGCGCCAGTTCTTCGGCGATGCCAAGTCCGATGCCGGAATTCGAGCCGGTAATGACGGCGGTCTTGCCTTTAACAGTCATGCGGTTTCTCCCAATAAACATTGCGTGCGCAGCATATATGCTGCATCTGCAAATTGCACGGGGAATAGCCATAACGCCTGCCAGACAGGCGCAAAAAAACGCCCGCACGAAGCGGGCGTTAAGTTATTGAGGCAGGTTTCATACAGGCAAGAAACCTATCGAGCAGTGCCCCCTTTATAAGCAATCCTGCGCCACAGTCCAAGCTAAAAGTTTGAAAAGCCTTGAATCCCTCTTTAGGGTCCGGCCCAAGGAAACAAGGGCATCAAGGGATTGTCGCTGAAATGAGATCAGATTTATTCCGCCATATCCGGGCCGGACTGACCGCGATGCTCTTGGTCTGGGCGGGTGGTCCGGGGCTTGCCGCCCCCGCGCATGGCATAGCTATGTATGGTGCCCCGGCGCTGCCACCTGATTTTGTGTCCCTGCCCTATGCCAACCCCGACGCGCCCAAGGGGGGCCGGGTCGTCACCGGCAATGTCGGCGGCTTTGATTCGCTCAACCCCTTCATCCTGCGCGGCACCCCGCCTTGGCAATTGGCTGACCTCACCCATGAGACGCTGATGGGCCGCTCTTGGGATGAGCCCTTCACACTTTATGGCCTTTTGGCCGAATCGGTTGAAACGGATGAAGACCGCACATGGGTCGAATTCACCCTGCGCCCCGAGGCCCGATTCTCCGATGGCGCGCCCGTGACCATCGAAGATGTGATCTGGTCCTACGAGACTTTGGGCACCGAAGGCCACCCGCGCTATCGCGGATTCTGGACCAAGGTCGCCAGCATCGCGCAAACCGGCCCGCGTTCTGTGCGCCTGACCTTTTCCGAAGAGGATCGCGAATTGGCGCTTCTGGCCGGCCTGCGCCCGATCCTGCAAAAATCGCAATGGCAGGGGCGCGACATCACAGAAGCCGGGATCGAGGACATCCCCCTCGGCACCGGCCCCTATGTGGTCAGCGATTACGAGGTCAATCGCCACGTCACCCTGAAGCGCAACCCGGACTATTGGGGCCGCGCCCTGCCCCTGCGGCGCGGCACCCATAATTTTGACGAAATCCGCATCGAATTCTACGGCGACGATACCGTGCTGAAAGAGGCGTTCAAGGCGGGGCTGGTCAGCTATGTGCGCGAATTCAACGCCGAGGCTTGGGCCAGCCAATATGATTTCCCCGCCGTTCAGCGCGGCGACATTACCTTAAGCGAAATTCCCCATGGCAAACCTTCGGGCATGACCGGCTTTGTGATGAACACCCGCCGCGCGCCGCTGGATGATTGGCGCGTGCGCGAGGCGCTGATCACCGCCTTCAACTTCGAATATATCAACGACACCCTGACAGGCGGTCGCCAGCCGCGCATCACCTCTTACTTCTCGGGCTCTGAGCTTGGGATGGATCACGGCCCCGCAACGGGGCGCGTGCGCGCCCTGCTGGACCCGTTCGCCGATACGCTCCCGCCCGGCACGCTAGAGGGGTACAGCCTGCCGGTCGGCGATGGCACCGCGCGCAACCGTGGCAATCTGCGCCGCGCCGCCGACCTCCTGCAAGAGGCGGGCTGGCAGGTCGAGGGTGGGCAGCTTGTCAACGCAGCAGGCCAACCGCTCACCCTCACCGTGCTCTTGCAACAGGATGGCCTCATGGCACAGGCCAGCGCCATGATGGATATATACGCCCGCGCGCTCGAACGGCTGGGCATCACCCTCAAGCTCGAGATGACCGACAAGGCACAATATGCCGAGCGTGAGGCCCAGTTTGATTTTGACCTCACCATGATGCGCCGCTCGCTCTCGCTCAGCCCCGGCAATGAACAGACCTTCTATTGGGGGGCCGAGTATGCCGACCAACCCGGCAGCCGTAACCTGATGGGCATGAAATCCCCCGCCGCCGAGGCGATGATCCGCGCCATGCTGACGGCCCGCGACCGCACCGAATTTGTCGCCGCCACCCGCGCGCTTGACCGGGTGCTGACAGCGGGGCGTTACGTGATCCCGATCCATCAATATAGCGTGGGTCGTATTGCGCATAAGTCACAGTTGACATACCCTTCCGACCGGCTGCCGATCTATGGGGATGGCATTGGGTTCCTCCCCGAGGTATGGTGGTTACAAGACTAATAATAAAAAATCGCAGCAGACACAGGCAAATGACAGGCAAACCCATGCGAAAACTGATTGCGCTCGCCCTTCTCGCGTCGCTGGCCGGATGCGCCACGATTGATGGTGTAGGACGGGATATATCCGGGGCGGCACGCGGCGTTCAGAGCTGGTTCTGATCCACTCGGCGCGCCTTTACCCCAAGCGTTTTTTCGCCTGCTCCCTCTTGGGTACGGGCCGGTTTTCCTGTGATCCGGAGGTGCCCATGCCTTTCCTCTTGACGCCCCCGCCCATCCTGTCAAAACCCGCCCCATGAGCACCGCAACCCTGACCATCGACCTGGACGCCATCGTGGCCAATTGGCGCGCGCTGGATGCTATGAACACCAGCGAAACCGCTGCCGTGGTCAAGGCTGATGCCTATGGCCTTGGTGCCGCCCGCGTGGCCCCAACCCTTGCGCGCGCTGGCGCGCGGCATTTCTTCGTCGCCGTCGCCGAAGAGGGGGCAACCTTGCGCGAGACACTGGGCGCGGTCCCGGCAATCTATGTGTTCTCCGGCCATATGCCCGGCGATGCCGAGATGCTCCGCGCGCGTGCGCTCATTCCGATGATCAATTCCCTCGATCAGATGATCCGCCATGCAGAGGCACTGCCGGGGTACCCGTTTGGCATCCAGCTTGATAGCGGCATGAACCGTCTGGGCATGGAGCCTGCCGAATGGGCCGCCCTGCGCCAGATTGCGCTGGCGCAAAATCCAACCCTCATCATGTCGCACCTCGCCTGCGCCGATGAACCCGATCACGCCATGAATCCGCAACAGCTTGCCACCTTCCGCGAGATGACAGATGGGCTCGACGTGCCGCGCAGCTTTGCCAATACCGGCGGCATCCTGCTTGATGCGGCCTATCATTTTGATCTCGCCCGCCCCGGCATCGGCGTGTATGGCGGGCGTCCGTTCGACGCAGCACAGCCTGTTGTCACTCTCGACATCCCCGTGATCCAGTGCCGCGATCTTTTGCCCGGCGAAACGGTGGGCTATGCCAACAGCTTCACCGCCCCCCGCGCCACCCGCATCGCCACCGTGGCGGCAGGCTATGCCGATGGCATCCTGCGCGCCATGGGGCCGCGCACCAGCCTTTGGGCGGATGACACCCCCTGCCCCATCGCGGGCCGCATTTCCATGGATCTGATCTGCGTCGACATCACCGATCTCGGCCACGATCCCGCCAGCCTGCAACTCTTGGGGCCACATCAGACCATCGACACGCTGGCCGATAACGCAGGCACAATCGGTTATGAAATCCTGACCTCACTGGGGGCGCGCTATACGCGGCGCTATATCGGCGGATGAGTTTCATTCTTGGTTTTCTGGCCTCTATTGGCCGCACCGTGCTGGCAGGTCTGGCCGCCATCGGGCGCATCGCGCTCTTTGCGGCCGATACGATCAGCCAATTGGCGCGCCCGCCCTTCTACTTTCGCGAATTCCTGCATGCGCTGGTGCAGATCGGCTGGCTCTCGTTGCCGGTGGTGGGCATGACCGCGCTCTTTACCGGCGGCGCTCTGGCGCTTCAGATTTACGCGGGCGGCGCGCGCTTCAACGCCGAAACCGTGGTGCCCTCGATTGTCGCCATCGGCCTCACCCGTGAGCTTGGCCCCGTTCTGGGCGGCCTCATGGTGGCCGCGCGCGTCGCCTCCTCCATCGCCGCCGAGATCGGCACGATGAAGGTGACAGAGCAGATCGACGCGCTCACCACCCTTTCGACCAACCCGATGAAATACCTCACCCTGCCCCGCGTGCTGGCCGCGACGCTGGCCGTGCCGGTCCTCGTGGGCGTGGGCGATGTGCTGGGCATCATGGGCGGGTTTCTGGTGGGCGTGGGGCGGCTTGATTTCGGCGCAGCTACCTATCTGCACAACACCATTGATTTTCTTGAAACCTGGGATGTGGTCTCGGGCCTCATCAAGGGCGCCGCCTTCGGCTTTATCGTGGCGCTGATGGGCTGCTACTATGGCATGAACTCGGGCCGCGGCGCGCAGGGCGTGGGCCGGGCCACCAAATCGGCGGTTGTGGCAGCCAGCGTGCTGATCCTTGCTTCCAACTACCTCCTGACAGAACTGTTTTTCGCGTCATGATAGAGCTGCACAACGTCCACAAAGCCTTCGGCTCCAACCGCGTCCTGCGCGGGGTGAACCTGACCATTCCCTCTGCCACCTCGCTTGTCATCATCGGCGGCTCGGGCACCGGCAAATCCGTGGCGCTGAAATGTATCCTCGGCCTTGTCCGCCCCGACAGCGGCACCATCACCCTTGACGGGCAGGATGTGACACGCGGCGACCGCGACGCCTTTCTCGCCCGCTTCGGCATGCTCTTTCAGGGCGGCGCGCTTTTTGACTCGCTCCCCGTCTGGCAAAACGTCGCCTTCCGCCTGCTGCGCGGCTCCCTCAAACGACCCCTCCCCGAGGCACGCGAGATTGCCATCGAGAAACTGCGCCGTGTCGGCCTAAAACCCGATGTGGCCGATAAATTCCCCGCCGAGCTTTCGGGCGGCATGCAAAAGCGTGTGGGCCTCGCCCGCGCCATCGCCGCCGAACCCGAAATCATCTTCTTTGACGAGCCCACAACCGGCCTAGACCCCATCATGGCCGGCGTGATCAACGACCTGATCCGCGAAATCGTCACCGAAATGGGCGCCACCGCCATGACCATCACCCACGATATGACCTCCGTGCGCGCCATCGCCGACAACGTCGCCATGCTGCATGACGGCGTGATCAAATGGACCGGCCCGGTGTCCGAGATGGACCATTCCGGCGATCCCTATCTCGACCAGTTCATCCACGGCCGCGCCGAGGGGCCAATCGAGGCGGTGCGGTGAAGGCGAGCGCTAGCGAGGGAAGACATGGTTTCAATTGATTTGCGCCAAGACTTTGAAGCCTATCTTGCCTACTCAGACGCCTATCGAAGTGCTTGCAATATCTTGGCAAAAGAACGACATCGCACAAGTCTGCTTTTTGAGATTGGTCCTATCTACCAAAATGCTGGCCTAGCCTACGAATTGTTATTCAAATCTTTGTTGCTAAGGAGCGGAGAAACAAGAGATGGAGTCCGAAAAAAGTATGGTCATGATCTGTGGGAATTATTCGTTGCCGTAGACGATCGTAAGGACATTGATCTCGAAGAAATTTTAAAAGAAACACAAGCTCAATGGTTGGAAACTGCGTTCAACAACACATCACAGCAACTTCCAAAGTTATCCATATCTGACCGGGAGGAATGGCTTAAGTTTCACAACCAGATACTGGCTCTTAACCAGAATTACCTTAGGTTGGATGAGGACAAAAAGCGGACTTACCCCTCACGGTATATCCACACTGAACGTAGGTATGCTCCTTTATCGTTAGACATCCTATTACCGTGTTTAGACACGCTAATTGAATACGCGACGGCATTCGCAACTCCGGCAGAATGCTAATGCTCAAATTCGCCAACCTCTCCCTCCTCCTCCTCTTCCCCCTCGCGTGGTTCGCCCCCCTCTTGCGCGCAGGCATTGACCTGCCGCTCTTTGGTCTCTCGGAAATCTCCGTCATCTCGGGCCTGCAAGCGCTCTGGCAGAGCGATGTTTACCTGGCCCTTCTGGTCACGGTCTTTGCCCTTTTCGCCCCCTATCTCAAGACCATCGGCTTGGCCCTCCTCGATTTCGGCCTCCTCTCGCCGCGCGCCCTGCCCGCGCTGCACCTCTTGGGCAAACTCGCCATGGCCGATATTTTCCTCATCGCGCTCTATATCATCGTGGTCAAAGGCGTGGGCCTCGCGCGGGTCGAGGTGGCATGGGGTCTCTACCTCTTTACCGCCTGCATCCTCGCCTCTCTCGCGATCAGCCTCAGTACGCGCCACAATCCCCCCAACTCCCCGGATACTGTCTGATTTCACGCAACAATTGCGGGGCAGTCACGCCACACTCCGCTAAACTTGACTCCGGGGTGATGGATTTAACGCTATGCCTTTTGGGCAATCGGCGTAAACTTGCCGATATTGGATATGATCTTTCAGGGGGAAGTCATGACCGCCACTTTGAAATCTGCTGCACTCTTAACCCATTCCATTTTGCAACGTCTGGCCTTTATCACCTTTCTGCTCGGCGCTCTTTGTCTCAGCGCCGCGACCATCGCCGCCAGCATCGGGGCTTTGCCTTGGCTCCAGTTCAGCGTCGCCTTTGGCGGCACGCTCTACGATAACGCAGGCCAGATCACCCAGATCGGCCTGACCGTTCTGGCGGTGCTGCTCTGCGTCTTTCTGCCTGCCAATGCCCGCATCATGGCGCTGGAAACCTCGCACCGGCGGTTCAACATCGGCATGCAGGACGTGGCCCGCGCCTATCACGCGGCCCATGCGGCAGACCGCGCCGGGCTCTTTCGCCTCTCGTCCGAATTCGACGCCGTGCGCGAACGCCTTGCCTACTTGCGTGACCACCCTGATCTGGGCACGCTGGAACCGGACCTTTTAGAGGTCGCGGCGCAAATGTCCCATATCAGCCGGGAATTGGCGCAGGTCTATTCCGACGACCGTATCGCCCGCGCCCGAAACTTCCTCACGCAGCGCCAGCAAGAGGTCGAGGCCTTCAATGCCCGGCTCGATCAGGCCAAGCAGATCACCCGCGAACTCAAACACTGGTCCCACGAGGTCGAGTTAGAGGAAAGCGTCGCCGCAAGCCAATTGCAACGCCTGCGCGACGACCTGCGCGACGTGCTGCCAGAACTGGGGCTTGAGGATATGTTGCGTCATGACGGCACCGTGATCGACATCACCCAAAAGGCCGCTGAATAACCATCTCTGAGGTTTCGCATTTGACCGCGCCCGCCGCTTGGGGCATCAGGCGGGTATGGCAAAACCCGGCACCTTCACCTGCACGGCCTGCGGCGCGGTTCACAACCGCTGGTCGGGGCGTTGCGACGCCTGCGGCGAATGGAACAGCATTATCGAGGAAGCGCCGCTTTCGACCGGCCCCAAGGGCAAAACCTTGGGCGGCAAACGCGGCACCCCCCTCATCCTCACCGACCTTTCAACCGAAGAGGCGCCGCCGCCCCGCACCCTCTCTGGCATCGGCGAATTAGACCGCGTTTTGGGCGGGGGCCTCGTGCCCTCCAGCGCCATTCTGGTGGGCGGCGATCCAGGGATCGGCAAATCCACGCTCCTCTTGCAGGCCGCCGCGCGCTTTGCCGGTGCTGGCCTCAAAACCTTCTATATCTCCGGCGAAGAGGCCAGCGCGCAGGTCCGCATGCGGGCGCAGCGCTTGGGCTTGGGCGAGGCCCCTGTCAAACTTGCCGCCGCCACATCGCTGCGCGACATCCTGACCACGATGGAATCCGAAAAGCCGGATCTCGTGATCATCGACTCGATCCAGACCGTCTGGTCCGACACGGTCGAGGCCGCCCCCGGCAGCGTCAGCCAGGTGCGCGCCGCCGCGCATGAGCTGACCAGCTTTGCCAAACGCTTTGGCACCTCCGTGATCCTTGTCGGCCATGTCACCAAAGATGGCCAGATCGCTGGCCCCCGCGTGGTCGAACACATGGTGGATTGCGTGCTCTATTTCGAGGGAGAGCGCGGGCATCAATTCCGCATCCTGCGGTCGGTCAAGAACCGCTTTGGCCCCGCCGACGAAATTGGCGTGTTCGAGATGACGGGCGCAGGCCTGGCCGAGGTGGCCAACCCCTCTGCCCTCTTTCTCTCGGGGCGCGGCGCGCCCACCCCCGGCTCGGTCGTGTTCTCGGGCATCGAGGGCACGCGCCCCCTGCTGGTCGAAATGCAGGCGCTTGTTGCCCCTACGCCCCATGCCCAACCGCGCCGCGCGGTTGTGGGATGGGACGGCGCGCGGCTTGCGATGATTCTCGCCGTGCTCGAGGCGCGCTGCGGCATCCCCTTTGCCGGGCTTGATGTCTATCTCAACGTCGCCGGTGGCCTCAAGATCAGCGAACCCGCCGCCGATTTGGCCGTTGCCGCCGCTCTTTTGAGCGCGCGTGAGGATACCGCCCTCCCCGCCGAAACCGTGGTTTTCGGGGAAATCAGCCTCTCTGGCGCGCTGCGTCCGGTGGGTCAGACCGAAAACAGGTTGAAAGAGGCGCAAAAACTTGGTTTCACAGCCGCGATTACCCCGTCGGGTGGCAAGACGACGGGCGACAGTGGTCTCAAACTCACCCATATGGGCGATCTGACCACATTCGTGGGTGACATTTTCGGCGCGGGTTAGGCGTCTATCGAGACAGGAAGAGGCATATGGAAGGTTTTACCATCATCGACGGCGTCGTGGCGCTGTTCATCGTGCTCTCGGCACTGCTCGCCTATTCGCGCGGCTTTGTGCGCGAATCTCTGGCCATCGCAGGCTGGGTTGTGGCGGGCATTCTCGCCTTTATCTTCGCCCCGCAGGTGGAACCGCTGGTCAAGGAAGTCCCCGTGATTGGCGAATTCATCGCCGATAGCTGCGAACTTTCGATGATCGGCGCCTTCGCGGCGGTCTTTGCCGTGGGGCTGATCATTGCCTCTCTGATCACACCGCTCTTTTCGTCGCTGGTGCAACGCTCGGTTCTGGGCGGATTGGATCAGGGCCTAGGCTTTGTCTTTGGCGTGGCGCGCGGCGTGCTGCTGATTGCCATCGCCTATTTCGTCTATCAGACGGTGATTTCCTCGCAATCCATCCAGATCATCGACGATAGCCGCTCGGCCCGCGTCTTCTCGCAACTGACCGGCAAGATCGAAGAGCGCAACCCCGATGAGGCGCTGGGCTGGATCACCCGGCAATACGAACAGCTGATCGCCAAATGCGAGGCACCACAGTAACCCATGCTCCCGCAGAGCCCCGTTCTCGCCCTTTTCTTCATGGCCGTGGCCGGGCTTGCCGTGGCCATTCAGGCTCCGCTCAATTCGGCCCTCGGACGCAGCATCGAAAGCTCGGTCGCGGCGGCGGCTGTCTCTTTTGGCGTGGGCTTTGTGGCGCTGGTGCTCTTGGTGGCGCTCTCGGGGGATAGCGCCGCCTTTGCTCGCGCGGCCCTAGCGCCACGCTGGCTTTTACTGGGGGGTCTGCTTGGGGCCTTCTTTGTCTGGGCCTCCCTCTGGAGCGTGCCTGTTCTGGGCGTGCTCACCACCACGGCAGCGCTCATTCTTGGCCAAATGGTTGGGGCCATGGTGCTCGATTACATCGGTGCCTTTGGCATCGCGGCGCGCGATCTCTCCTGGACACGGCTTACCGCCGCCCTCTTGGTGGGAACAGGCGTTATTCTTTCCCGGTTCTGACGCGGCGGCCCCCATCGCATCCCCACGTTATCTGTGATAGTTTCGTGACATGCGTCGCCTGAGCGCGTATGACACGCCCAAGCGATATCCATGGATTCGGAGCTGCCCGCTTTGCCCAAACATATGCCCCCCGCCCACCCCTTCGACGATGATAAGCTGAAGGAGGAATGCGGAATATTTGGCGTGATCGGTCTGACCGACGCCGCCAATTTCGTAGCCCTCGGCCTGCATGCCCTGCAACATCGTGGCCAAGAGGCTGGCGGCATTGTCAGCCATTGCCCCGACCAAGGCTTCAATTCCGTGCGCCGCTTCGGCTATGTGCGCGACAACTTCACCAGCCAATCGCTGATGGAAACCCTGCCCGGCCCGCTGGCTATCGGCCATGTCCGCTATTCCACCGCCGGGGCAAAAGGGGCCGCGATCCGCGATGTGCAGCCCTTCTTTGGCGAGTTTTCCATGGGCGGGGCGGCGATTGCCCATAACGGCAACATCACCAACGCCATCGCGCTGCGCAAGGAACTGATCGAGCGCGGCTCGATCTTTCAGTCCGGTTCGGACACGGAATGTATCATTCACCTCATGGCCCGCTCGCTGCAGCGCAACATCCCCGAACGGATGGAAGATGCGCTGCGCCGGGTCGAGGGGGCGTTTTCCGTCGTCGCCATGACCCGCTCCAAACTGATCGGCGTGCGCGATCCCTTGGGCGTGCGCCCGCTGGTCTTGGGTCAATTGGGTGAAGGCTGGGTGCTCAGCTCGGAAACCTGCGCGCTCGACATCATCGGTGCCACCTTCGTACGCGAGATCGAGCCCGGCGAAATGGTGGTGATTTCCGCCAAAAGCGGCGTGGAAAGCCATTTTCCTTTCCGCCGCCAATCCTCGCGCTTCTGTATCTTTGAACATGTCTATTTCTCGCGCCCCGATTCCATCATCGGTGGCCGCTCAGTCTATGAAACCCGCCATCAGATCGGGGTGGAACTGGCGCGTGAAGCCCCGGTTGATGCCGATCTTGTCTGCCCTGTCCCCGATAGCGGCACGCCCGCAGCCATCGGCTATAGCCACGAATCGGGCATCCCCTTTGCAATGGGGATCATCCGCAACCAATACATGGGCCGGACATTTATCGAACCCACCGAACAGATCCGCAACATGGGCGTGCGCCTCAAACTCAACGTCAACCGCGCCCTGATCGAGGGCAAGCGCGTCATCCTCGTGGATGACAGCGTGGTGCGCGGCACCACCAGCCGAAAGATCAAAGAGATGATCCTTGATGCCGGTGCCGCCGAGGTGCATTTCCGGATCGCGTCGCCCCCCACGGCTTGGCCGTGCTTTTACGGGGTGGACACACCGCAGCGGGAAAAACTGCTCGCCGCCACCATGTCCGAGGACGAGATGCGCGATCACTTGCAGGTGGACAGCCTCAAGTTCATCTCGCTCGACGGTCTCTATCGCGCCGTGGGCGAGGCCGGCGGGCGTAATGCCAAATGCCCGCAATATTGCGATGCCTGCTTCTCGGGCGAATACCCGGTGGCCCCCTCCGACATGATCGAAAAGGGCTTCGCGCTGAAAGCCGCCGAATAACGCCGCTCCGCTCAGCCCTGAAACCCGGCTGAGCGGATAGTTGCGCGTGAAATGCTGCATTGCGGCAACTCCTCGCCGATGCGCGCGTACCCCCTTCTCCCTGCCCCCTACCCTGTCTAGATGCCCCCAAAGCATCTTAGGAAAGAGGCACAGGGTGACAGATCAAACAGAAACTCCTCCCGCCACATTAGAGGCCGCAACCCGGCGCGGCGCTCTGCCCGATGGCAGGCTTGTTCTGTTGGGCACATTGCACGGCCCGGCACATGCCCGTGCGCTGTTGCGCGTAAAGGGCACGGTCCACACCGTCGAGGTCGGCACAGCCCTTGGCAGCGCGACCGTCGCCGCCATTGGCGAAGGGGTGGTGATCCTGGCCCGCGCAGGCCGCAGCGAACGCCTCAGTCTGCCCGCCTCCTGATCCAAGGCATCCAAAGAAAAACGCCGCCCCTGTTACAGAGGCGGCGTTTCTTTGACGTCCTACGCTTGGCGCGTGGCTCAGCCCTTGCGCGCGCGGATCAGCACGGTTGCCCCGGTCACGATCATCGCCGCGATCACAGCCTTGACCACATCGCCCAGCAGGAAGGGTGCCATCCACCCCGACCACAGCGCATCCGCGCTCTTGCTCAGCATCAGTGCAGGCCATGCAAGCCCCGGAATATAAAGCAGCGCCGAAATCCCCATGCCACAGAGCGCCGTGGATACGACACCGCGCGCCAGACCACGCTCGACCGCAAGACCGGCCAGATAGGCCATGGCGACAAACCCAAAGAGGAAACCAGCAGTCGGCCCCATCAACGCCACACCGTTCAAGCCACCTGCAAACACCGGCAGGCCCATCGCGCCCTCAGCCAGATAGGCCAGCAGCGTCAGCGCACCCAGACGCGAGCCAAAGGTCAACCCGACCATCAGGATCGCCAGCGTCTGAAGTGTGAGCGGCACCGGATAGAACGGCACACTGATCTGTGCCGCCACAGCAATCAGGAAAGAGCCGCCTAGAACCAGCCCCACCTTCCGGAGCACTGTGTCGTGACCGATCACGGCCTTGGTCAAAACTGTATCGCGCATGGTTCGCGTCCCTCTGTTATGTCTCTGGCACGACTTTTTCGCTGCATGCGCGAGAAAGTCAAGCGATTGCCCTTGAATTGCCCCGCAACTGGTGGGATTTCCCTTATATGGACACAAGCACACCCCTCCCGATCGCCCTTGTCACCGGCGCCTCGCGCGGCCTTGGGGCCGCCATGGCCGAAGCCTTGGCCAAAACCCATCATGTCGTCGCGGTCGCCCGCACCACGGGCGCGCTCGAGGAACTGGATGACCGCATTCAGGCTGCAGGCGGTCAGGCGACGCTGGCCCCGATGGACATCACCAATACCGGGGCCATGGCGCAGCTGTGCCGCTCGATCCACGACCGCTGGGGCGCTGTTGCAACATGGGTTCACGCGGCGGTGCATGCCGCCCCCTTGACCCCTGTCGCGCATCTCTCTGAGGGGGATTGGGCCAAATCCGTGGCCTGCAACGTCACCGCCACCGGCATCCTGATCCCTTTCATCGCGCCGCTTCTGGGCACAGACGGTCAGGCTGTCTTTTTTGACGATCCCCGCGCAGGCGAAAAATTCTATGGCGCCTATGGCGCAACAAAAGCCTCACAAATCGCGCTCGCGCGCTCTTGGCAGGCAGAAACCGCCAAAACCGGCCCGCGCGTGCATATCTTGGCACCGGCCCCCATGCCAACCGCCACCCGCGCCCGCTTTCACCCCGGCGAAGACCGCGAGGGTCTCGCCTCTCCGCGTGACGAGGCGGCGCGCCTGATGGCGGCCTTGTCCTGATCCGGCGTCCCATGCTTGCCGCCCGCGCCTGCGCCCGTTAGACAGAGACCAGACAAAAACAAAGGGCAGGCACATGCGTATTCTCATCACCAATGACGACGGCATCAACGCCCCCGGTCTGGCTGTCCTTGACGAAATCGCCAACGCGCTCGCCGGTCCAGATGGCGAAGTCTGGACAGTGGCCCCCGCCTTTGAACAATCGGGCGTCGGGCATTGTATCTCTTATACGCGCCCGATGATGATCTCGAAAATGGCAGAGCGTCGCTATGCCGCCGAAGGCAGCCCCGCTGATTGCGTTCTCGCAGGTCTGCATGACGTGATGAAGGACGCCCGCCCCGATCTCGTGCTCTCGGGCGTCAATCGCGGCAACAACGCCGCAGAAAACGCCGTCTATTCTGGCACCGTCGGTGCCGCGATGGAGGCCGCGTTGCAAGGCGTGCCCGCCGTGGCCCTCAGCCAATATTACGGCCCCGCCAATCGCGATCTCGACGACACATTCGAGGCCGCGCGCGTGCACGGCCTGCCCACACTAAAGCGCCTGCTGGATAAAGGCGTGTGGACACGTGACGATTACGGCATCTTCTACAACATCAACTTTCCGCCCTTTCCTGCCTCCGGGGTCAAGGGCATCCGCGCCGCACACCAAGGGTTCCGCCGGGACATGGGCTTTGGCGTCGAACCGCATGTCGCCCCATCCGGGCGGCGCTTTCTCTGGGTCACGGGCGCGCCCCAGAACGAGCCCACCAGCCCCGGATCAGATGCCGATGTGAACCTGCAAGGCTATATATCCGTCACCCCGATGCGCGCGGATCTTACCGCCCATGACGCGCTGGAGGCGCTCAAGGCGATCGAATGACCGACGACGAGGATCACAGCAGCGCCGAACGCAAGATGCAGTTTCTCTTTGCCCTGCGCTCCAAGGGCGTGACCGATGCGCGGGTTCTGACCGCGATGGAGCAGATCGACCGTGGCCCCTTTATCCGGGGCTACTTCGCAGAGCGCGCCTATGAAGATATGCCGCTGCCCATCGCCTGTGGCCAGACCATCAGCCAACCCTCTGTGGTGGGGCTGATGACGCAGGCCCTCAAGGTTACGAACCGCGACAAGGTGCTCGAGGTTGGCACCGGGTCGGGCTATCAGGCCGCGATCCTCAGCCAACTTGCCCGCCGTGTCTATACCGTGGACCGTCACAAACGTCTGGTCACAGAGGCGTCCGAGATTTTTCGCGCCCTCGATCTGACGAATATCACCGCGCTCACCGCCGATGGCAGCTTTGGCTTGCCCGATCAGGCGCCGTTTGATCGTATAATCGTTACGGCTGCCGCCGAAGACCCGCCCGGCCCCCTATTGGCCCAGCTCAAGATCGGGGGTATCATGGTCGTGCCCGTGGGCCAGTCCGATGCCGTGCAGCGGCTGATCCGCGTAACCCGGCACGAGGCCGGGTTTGACTATGACGAATTGCGCCCCGTGCGCTTTGTGCCTCTGGTCGAGGGGCTGGGCCGCGATGGGTGAACACGGTGACAACTGAACACAATGACAACTGAATACGGTGACACACGGCGTCGTAAAGTAACAGTAAACCCAAGGCCCCGGCCAACAAGGGACCACTCAAGAGGATGATCGAGATGCGCAAATTTTCCCGCTCCGCACCGCTTCTGGCGACAATGGCCTTCGCTCTGGCGGCCTGTGATAAACCACTGGATCTCGACATGCGCGGCGCCTTTGGCAATGCCCCCAGCACCGCCGAGGCGGCGCGCAATGCCACCGCCCCGCGCCCACAACCGGATGCGCGCGGCATCATCTCTTACCCCGGCTATCAGGTCGCCGTGGCCGAGCGCGGCGATACCGTCGGCAGCCTTGCCCGCCGCATCGGGGCCGACCCCGGAGAGATTGCCCGCTTCAACGGCGTGCAAACCGGCGATCCCCTGCGCAAAGGCGAAATCATCGCCCTGCCCGGCCGCGTCGCCGAACCCTTGGGCGGCCCGATCCAATCACCCTCCGGCGTCGACATCGGCAGCATCGCCGATGGTGCGATCCGCCGCGCGGATTCCCAGACTGTGACCGCCACCGCCTTGCCACCCGCAACGCCCGGCACCGCCCCGGCCCCGGCTCAGGTCGGCGCAGAACCCGTCCGCCACAAGGTCGAGCGCGGCGAAACCGCCTTTTCCATCGCCCGGCTCTACAATGTCTCGATCCGCAGCTTGGCCGATTGGAACGGGCTTGGCCCGGATTTCGCGGTCCGCGAGGGGCAATTCCTGCTGATCCCGGTGGCGCTTCCGGGCGAGAAAACCGAACCTTTTGACGAGGCGGATGTGGTCGCCGTCACGCCCCCCGGCGCAGGCACGCCCACCCCGACCCCGCCGAGCGCCTCCAAACCGCTGCCCGACGAGGTCACAACCCCCAAGGCCGCGCCGGTCGAGAAGATCGCCGCCCCCGATCTGGGCAAGACCGAAACCAAGACCACGACCGCGCGCATGGCCTTCCCGGTCAAGGGCGATATCATCCGTGAATATGCCAAGGGCCGCAATGATGGCATCGACATCTCCGCCGCCCCCGGTGCGCCGGTCGTGGCCGCTGATGCGGGCACCGTCGCCGCCATCACTGAGGATACCAACGGCATCCCGATCATCGTGGTCAAACACGCAGGCTCGCTCTTGACCGTCTATTCCAATGTCGAAGGTCTGACCGTCAAGAAAGGCGATAGCGTGACACGCGGCCAAAAGCTCGCCGAGATCCGTCGCACCGGCACCCCCGCCCTGCATTTCGAGGTGCGCGACGGGTTCGATAGCGTCGATCCGATGGGCTTTCTCGGGGGCTAACTGTCTCTGGGTTTATTTCGGCGGCGGTGCGGCGCAATGCGCCCCCGCCGCCGCCATGCCAGAGCCAAGCGCCAGCATCGGCGGCGCGGTATAGGGATTGAGCGGCTCTGCCGTCCCGGCATCAAACGCCACAATCCCGACGATCAGCACCAGCACCGCACCTGTCACATGCGCCCGGATCATTTGCGCGCCTCCAGCCCTAATGAGGGTCGCAACCGCACGCCCACCCAAGACCCGGCAAAGGCCGCGATAAACCACACCCAGCCATGCGCCGATCCGGTGCCGATACCGCTGAAAAACGCGCCGATGTTGCAGCCAAACGCCAGTCGCGAACTATAGCCCAGCACCAGCCCCGCGATGATCACCGCACCCCAGGCCCGCGCAGGCAGAACACCCACCGGCGAGGCGAGACCGGCGCGCCACCACGCCATCAGCGCCGCCCCCCCGATCAATCCGAAATCGGTGAGCGAGGTCACATCCGTCAGCACACTTGCCGCCACTTGCGCCTGATTGCCCGGTGCCGACCAGAACGCCGATCCCGACAGATCGCCCCCCACGGCCACCACGACCTTGGCCACCCAAAGACCCAAGCCGTAAACCACGCCCCAAGGTTGCCCCGCCACCACCAGATGCAGGATCGCCAACCCCGCGAGCGCCAGAATTGCCCCCCAATACCGCGCAGGCAGGCGATAAGAGCCGGGCTTGCCCACCATCAGAGCAAGGGCCGCGACTGCGCCCAGACCCACCAGCGTGATCGCCAACCCCGGCCCGCCTGACAGCGCGACGACCGGTAGACTGCCCAGATTGGTCCACCAAGTCAGGTGATACGCGCCTGCAAAACTGCCAATGGCAAAGAATGGCAGCGCCACTGCGCCGATGGCATTGCCGCTCCCGGCATTGACCAGCGTGCCCGATCCACAGCCCAGAACGATCTGCATCGCCGCGCCGAACACAAAGGCACCGCCGATCATCGCCACGCCAATCGGCGCATGCGCACCCTTCAGCTCTGCCCCATTCGCCGCCAAAAGCGGAAAGGCAACGCTCGCCACAAGGGCAATGCAAATAAGCTGTGCCAATAACCCCGAGGCATCTCGCTCAAGGATCATCCGCCGCCATGGCCCGGTAAAGCCAAAGCGAAACCCTTCAAGCGCCAGACCAAAGCCAAGCCCGATCAATAGCAAAAGACCATAGCGGGGCCCTGCGACCAGGGCCACCGCCAGCACCACCGCCGCCACAGCGGCCAAAGCCACAAGGCGCGACAGAGCGCCGGGTGAGGACGAAATCGCGGCAGAAGCGGCTTGGCTCACGCGGGGCTCCTATCAGGTCTTATTTCAGTATTTGCCGGTGATCTTGTTCAGCAGATTCTGGAACAAACCCGGCACATTGGCCATGTCATAGCCCGCATTCGACCAGCCGACCATAGATTCGGGATACATCCGCACCCCTTCAATGCCCGCCACTTCGCTTAGGGCGAACCAGTTGGTCGCGGCCCAATGCCCGGTGTTGCAGAAAGAAACCAGCCGGTCCCCCGCCTCAAACCCGTTTTTCGTCGCCAACTCGCGGATCAGGTCCGGCTTGATCAGCGACGGCTCATCATTCCCGAACCAACGGTCATGCGTGAAATACCGCGATTGCGGCAAGGTGCCCGGTTGGGTGGCCGCGGCATGCTTGGTTTCCCCCTTCCAGAACGCTTCGGGGCGCGCGTCGATCAATTCGGCGCTGTCCTTGCCGTCGATGATCGCCTTCACATCCTCGCGCGTGGCGGTCCAGGTCGGATCATAGGTGACGGTGATATCGCTCGGGGTGATTGCCCCTGCTGCACCCGTGGCCGTCGGTTTGCCCGCCTGTTCCCAGGCGTTCATACCACCGTTGAGAATAGCCAGATCCGTCAGCCCACTCGACTTGAGCGACCAATAGACCCGCGCTGCCGCGCCAAAGTCGGTCTGATCGCTGCCCTGATGCACAACCACAATGGGCCGCCCCGCCGTCACACCTAGACTGCGCAGAACTTCGGTCATCTTGTCTTCGGGCACGATTTGGCCAGGATTATCGGCCGGTCCGCGAAACAGCCCATAGGGTGCCGGGATCGCCCCCGGAATATGCCCGGCCTCATAGGCGTCACCGGGGCGAATATCGAGCACGATCGCCTCTTGTGTGGCCTGCGCCTGCGTCACACCCTCCGGATTGGTGAGCGGCCCCAATTGCGCCATCGCGGTGAGCGGTGCTACAGCCAGCGCCGCCGCCAGTCCCAGTTTTCTAAAGCTGTCAAACATGGTGATCTCCCCTTGATGTTCTGACGCCGTACCTAGGCCCGGCATAGCCGAACAACAAGACATCCGCCCCTATTTCGCAGCCGCGCGCGCGAATAAGACGCATCGTCCGGTCAGCGGGATGTCATCCCATCAAGATACTACAACGCCGCTCAAATACGAATATTTTTCCAATTCATACGCAACGTTCAGATCATTCTATCCGAATGCCTCAAAATCCTCATTCTCGTCCCCGCGCCCCGAACCCTTTGCCCCGGTCACAATCCCCAAGGATTTCAGCTTGCGATGCAACGCGCTGCGCTCCATGCCCACGAACTCCGCCGTGCGGCTGATATTGCCGCCAAAGCGGTTGATCTGTGTCAGCAGATATTCCCGCTCGAACGCTTCGCGCGCCTCACGCAGGGCCATCGTGGCAATCGCCCCCGACAACACCACACGCCCCTCGTCGACCGGCCCGCTGCTCTCGCTGGGCAATTCGCGCGCCGCAATCGGCCCGCTCCCTTCGCCCAAGATCAACACCCGCTCAATCACATTGCGCAACTGCCGCACATTCCCCGGCCAGCGCATCGTCTGCAACAGCGCCGCCGCCTCCTCGCTCAGGGATCGCAGCGCCAGCCCTTGGGTCTTGTGGAACATGGCAATGAAATGCTCAGCCAGCGCCGGAATATCCTCGCGCCGTTCTTCGAGGCTCGGCACCGCAATCGGCACGACATTCAGCCGATGAAACAGCTCCCGCCGGAATCGCTCGGCGGCAATCTCCGCTTCCAGATCCCGGCTGGTCGAAGAGATCACCCGCAAATCCACCTGAATCTTGCTGCTGCCCCCCACCCGCAAAAACGTCTGATCCACCAACACCCGCAAAATCTTGGATTGCGTGCCCATCGGCATATCCGCAACCTCGTCAAAATAGATCACGCCGCCATTGGCCTCTTCCAACAGGCCCGGCACCACGCCACTCTCGTCAGATTCGCGACCAAAGAGCACCTCTTCCATCCGCTCCGGCGCAATCGAGGCACAGCCCACCGTGACAAACGGTGCCGAAGCGCGCGCCGAATTGGCATGAATATAGCGCGCCGCCAATTCCTTGCCCGCGCCCGCAGGGCCCGACAGCATGACTCGGCCGTTGGATTTCGTCACCTTATCCAATTGCCCCATCAGCGCCCGAAACGCCGAAGCCTCGCCCAACATCTCCGAAGGTGCCGTTTCCCGCCTCTTCAACGCCTGATTTTCCCGCCGCAACCGGCTGGTTTCCATGCCGCGCCGGATCACCACCATCAACTGATCAATGTTGAACGGTTTTTCGATAAAGTCATAGGCGCCCTGCTTGATCGCTGCGACGGCGATTTCGATATTGCCATGGCCCGAGATGATCACCACCGGCACATCCGGATATTCGCGCTTGACCGTCTTGAGAATATCGATCCCATCCATATGGCTATCCTTGAGCCAGATGTCGAGGATCAAGAGGCCCGGCTGTTCTGCGGCAATCGCTGCCATCGCCTCGTCAGAATTGCCCGCCCGCCGGGTGGCATAGCCCTCATCCTGCAGAATATCCGAGATCAACTCTCGAATATCACGCTCGTCATCGACAATCAGAATATCACTCATCGGTCCCTCAAACAGCCAGTTTGGCCTCTACAGTGTCTTGCATAACCAGCGGCAGGCTGACCACGGCCATCGCCCCCGCATGTGCCCCCGCCTCGAACGGTTCGGCATCGACCAGCACCAACGTTCCGCCATGCTCTTCGATGATCTTCTTCACGATGGGCAGGCCAAGACCCGTGCCCTTGTCGCGCGTCGTCACATAAGGCTCGAACAGCCGCGCGCGGTCCTGCGGCAACCCGATCCCGTTGTCGGAAATGCGGATCACGGCGCGGTCTTCCTCGATCCCGCTCTCGATCCGAATCGTTGGGCGATGCCCGTCTGGCGCTCCTTTTTCTTGAAGCGTTTCAATCGCTTCCCCGGCATTCTTCACCAAATTCGTCAGGGCCTGCCCGATCATCGCCGCGTCAATATCTGCCCTAAGCGGCGCCGTATCCAACCGCAGGTCGAACACAACCCCCGGCTGCCCGGTCTCTTGCAATAGCACGACCTCGCGCAACACCTGACTAAGGCTCTCTTGCTGCGTCACCGGCTCTGGCATCCGCGCAAACTTGGAAAACTCGTCAACAATCCGGCGCAGATCATTGGTCTGGCGCACCACGACATCGGTCAGTTGCGCCAGGCTCTGCGCCTCTTCGGGTGGCAACTGCTTGGCAAACTTGCGCTTGATCCGTTCGGCGCTCAATTGAATGGGCGTGAGCGGGTTCTTGATTTCATGCGCAATCCGGCGCGCCACATCTCCCCATGCAGCCATGCGCTGCGCGCTCACAAGATCAGTCACATCGTCAAACGCCACCACATAGCCCTCGCGCGTGCCCGCCTCGCTGATCCGGGTCGACATCCGCACCAACAGGTTCTCCTGCCGCGTGCCGCGCATCACCTTGATTTCTTCTTGCACAAATCCGCCCGGCACCGTGCGCAGCCGATCAAACAGCGCGCCAAATTCCGGCACCACCGCATTCAGCGCCAGCGATTGCTGATCCTCGGACCAGTCCAGCAACCGCTCGGCAGCGCGGTTGACAAAGGTCACGCGCCCCTCCGCATCCAATCCCACAACGCCCGATGACACAGACCCAAGCACCGAGTCAAACAACCGCCGCCGTCGCTCGATCTGCTGCGTATTGGTCAAGAGCGCCTCACGCTGCCCCTTCAATTGCCGCGTCATCTGGTTGAAATAGGTGCTGAGTTGCGCAATTTCGTCGTCGCCCTCCTCTTCGCGCACCTGCGTATCCAGATCCCCCTCACCCACGCGCTGCGCCGCAGAGGTCAGCCGCCCCACTGGCTGCGACAGCCGCTCGGCAAACCACATCCCCAGCCAGATTGCCGCAAGGATCAGGATCACGGCAAACCCCAGATAGAGCAGCCCGAATTCAAACAGAACCCGCCCCCGCTCACTCTCGCGCTGCTTGTAGAAATTCGCGGTTTCCTTCGTCTCATCCAGCAGGTTCAAAATGGCCCCATCCACCGTGCGGCTCACATAAAGCAACCGGTCAGGCAACGCCTCAAGAGGCATCAGCGCGCGAAACTCGTTATTCTCCCAATCCCGGATCACCACCACGCCCTCGGCCTGTGCCTCGGCAATCTGCGCCGCAGTGGGGCGCTCATAATCAAACAGATACGACCGCTCACCGCGGGCCCGGATTTCGCCCGTGCCATCAATCACAAAGGCCTCGCGCAGCCCCCGCTGAATCTCGCGCTGCCCAGAGGACAGAACTTGCCGTATATCCCCATCCGTCATGAATACAGCGGCGCGTTTGGTGGCGTTGATCACCCGCGCCAACACGCGAATATCCGTCTCCAGATCGCGGCGATGTTCCTCTTCATAGGCTTGCGCTGCGGCGACGGAACTGTCCACCACCCGGCCCACACGCTCGGAAAACCACGCCTCTAGGCCCATATTCACCGACAATGTCGCAAAGACCGCCACGGTAATCGTGGGCAACAGCGCCATCAGCGCAAACACCCCCGTCAACCGCAGGTGCAGCCGTGATCCCGCCGAGCGACTGCGCCGCGCTGCCACCATCCGCGCTACGCGCTGCATGACCAGCCCGGCCACCATCAACACATAGATCATGTCGCAGAGCAGAACCAGCCGCAGCCCGTTCGACGTGGCCCCCTGATCAAGCGGCCCCATCATAAGATAGGTCGCAAGCGCCAGCACAGGACCCAACAGCACAAGGCTCAGCGTCGCCCCATTCTGAAGACGCTGCAACCGGCGTAGGCGGCTCACACCCTCCCACGACAACCGTCTGCCCCTGAACCCGCGTGTCTGCGTTGCCACGCACACCCCCCATTCCCTCGTGGGGCTGCATCTGCTTCCCCGCAACATATGGGCTGTCCGAGGGCACAAGCCCCCGTTCAGCAACAGCCCTGTTGCAGTTTTACATCAACTTGCGGCGGCGTGTCACGTTAATATCCAAATCGGTGATCTTCTTGCGCAACGTATTGCGGTTGATGCCAAGCAGATCGGCGCATTTCGCCTGATTGCCCGCCGTAGCATCCAAGGCAATCTCGATCAAAGGCAGCTCGATTTCCCGTAAAACGCGCGTATACAGCCCCGGCGGCGGCAAGGCATCGCCATGCAGATCGAAATACCGCCGCAAATGCCCTGCAACCGACGCGGTCAGGCTTTCGCCCCGCCCCTCGCGCATCACCGGCTCGGCGCGCGGCTGATTGCCCAGCACCGCCTCCACTTCGGTCCGGCTGATTTCCTCTGCCATCGCGGTCAACCCGATTCGCCGCACGGCATTCTCCAACTGCCGCACATTGCCCGGCCAGCTATAGGCGCGCATCAGCTCTGCCGCCTGTTCCGACAAATGCCGCGCAGGTTGTCCATCCCGCTCGTCGCGCGCCAGAAAATGCTCTGCCAACAGCGGAATATCCTCAACCCGCGCCCGCAAACTTGGCACGTCGATCACCGCCCCGCTCAGCCGGTAATAAAGATCCTCGCGCAAGGTCCCCTCTTCCAGCGCCTGCCCCGGCGGCACCCGGCTTGTGGCCATGAAGCGCGGCACATGATCGCCCGGCGCATCCATCATCCGCACCACCCGGCCCTGCGCCTCAAGCGGCAGATCCGTCACCTCGTCGAGCACAATCGTGCCCCCCTTGACCCGCGCCATGATCCGCGAGGGCCCATCCAACTCGCGCAAATCCCCCGGCGTGACCGTGACAAAAGGCAGCGTGCGACGGTCTGAAAAATCATGGATCGCCTTGGCAATCAGCGATTTCCCCGTGCCCGACTCGCCGCAGATCATCACCGGCAAATCGGTATTCATGATCCGCGCCACCACCCGGTAAAGCGCCTGCATCGCAGTGGTCCGCCCGATCAGCGGCAATTCCTCGGGCCGTTCCACCTCGACTTCGCGGATGGGCCGCCGTGCCCGGCTTTCAAGCGCACGCGCCGTGCGCTTCATCAGGTCCGGCAGGTCAAAGGGCTTGGGCAGATAATCATAGGCCTCCGCCTCTGCCGCCTTGATCGCTGTCATGATCGTGTTTTGCGCCGAAATCACGATCACCGGCAAACCGGGCCGGTCCTGCGCGATCTTGGGCAGCATCTCAAGGCCGTTGCCATCGGGCATCATCACATCCGAGATGACAACATCGCCCTTGCCCTCCCCAACCCACCGCATCAGCGTGGTCAGGCTCGAGGTGGCATGCACCCGGCACCCCGCCCGTGTCAGCGCCTGCGTCAGAACCGTGCGGATCGTGCGGTCGTCATCGGCGACCAGTACCGTGCCATCCATCCTCAAGCCTCCTTGGTTGCGTCCGCTGCCCGTTGCAACGAAATCCGAAACACCGTGCGTCCCGGCACGGAATTGACCGAAATCCAGCCGTCATGGTCCGAAATGATCTTGGCCGCCAAGGCCAAGCCCAACCCCGTGCCATTCTCGCGCCCCGAAACAAAGGGATCGAACACCTGATCGGCAATCTCTGGCGGCAGACCGGGGCCATCGTCGATGATCTCGATCTGCAAGGGCAGCGCCTTGCCCTGCCCTTCGCCGCGCCGCACCCTAAGCGACTGTTCATAATAGGTATGCAGACGGATCGTGCCGGGTCTGCCCCGCGCCGCCTCTGCCGCGTTCTTCAAGAGGTTCAGCACCACCTGCAGCAATTGATCACTATCGCCAAGTGCCAGAGGCAGCGATGGATCGTAATCCTCGATCAGCGCCATATGCGCGGCAAAGCCCAGCATGGCAGAGCGCCGCGCACGGTCGAGCACATCATGCACATTCACCGGCCGCATATCCGGCGCGCTGATATTGCCGAATTGCTCGACCCGCTCCAACAGGCTCACGATCCGGCGGCTCTCGCTCACGATGAGATCGGTCAGTTCCAGATCCTCTGGCCCCAAAGTCATCGACAAAAGCTGCGCCGCGCCCGTAATGCCCGCCAGCGGGTTCTTGATCTCATGCGCCAGCATTTCCGCCATGCCGATCGCCGATTTCGCCGCCGATTTCACATTGCTGTTCTGCACCATGCGCCCGGCCAACTCGCGCGGGCTGATCAGCATGATCATATGCCCCGGACAGCCCGTCAGCGGTGCCACCTGCAAATTGCACTGCATCGGCGCGCGCTCGCCCGTGCCCACATCAACGTCGTTCACAAAGAGCGGGGCATCATTCGCCCGCGCCCGCTCGAATGCCTCTTCCAGCGGCGCGTTGACCGCCAGCTTGTCCCACACCGGCTGCCCCATTAGCGCCCGCGACGACGACATCATGAACCCTTCCGCCGCCGGGTTGATCCCGGCGATGCGGTCCTGCGGATCAAGCAGGATCGCCGGCACTGGCAGGGACGTCCAGATCGCATCCTCCCCGCTCATGCTGCTGCCCGCGCATCCATTGCCCGCGCCTCCATCGCTTCGGGCAAGTGCTCCAGCACCACAGCGGGTGTCCGCGCCGTCAGCACCGCCCGCCGCAAGCGATCACCCGTGCCCGCCGCATCCATATACCAACCCAGATGCTTGCGCGCGACGCGCAGGCCCAGATCACCCCCGTAAAAGCCGAGCATCGCCTCGTAATGCCCCGCCACGAGATCGACCAAGGCCGCACCCTGCGGCACCAAGGGGGCCGTGCCCTGCCCCATCGCCGCCGCCACCTCGGCCAAGACCCAAGGCCGCCCACGCGCGCCCCGGCCAATCATCACACCTGCCGCCCCCGACTGCGCCACCGCCTTGCGTGCCGTGGCACTGTCGACAATATCGCCGTTGGCGATGACTGGAATGTTAACAGCCGCCACAATGTCCGAAATTGCCGCCCAATCGGCGGCTCCCGTGTAGAACTGACAGCGCGTGCGCCCATGCACCGTAACCATCGCCACGCCCGCCACCTCTGCCCGCCGCGCCAATTCGGGCGCATTCAGACAATCGTGATCCCAACCGAGGCGCATTTTCAACGTCACCGGCACATCAACAGCGCCAACGACCGCCTCGATCAGCCGCAGCGCATGATCCGGATCCCGCATCAAGGCCGAGCCCGAGGCGCCAGCTCCGCTGCCACTCACCACCTTCTTGGCCGGGCACCCCATGTTGATGTCGATGATCCGCGCGCCGTGATCCGCAACCACCCGCGCCGCCTCTGCCATCCACTGCGCATCGCAACCCGCCAGTTGCACCGCCGTGCTTTCGGCCCCCAGGCCCAATTCCGCTTTACCGCGTGCCGAGGGTTTGGCCTGCACCATCTCTTGGCTGGCAACCATTTCACTGACGACAAGCCCCGCGCCAAAGCTCGCCACCACGTTGCGAAACGGCAGGTCCGTGATTCCCGCCATTGGCGCCAAAAGAACCGGTGTCGCCAAAGCCTTGTCCGCGATCCTGAGCATGTCCCTGCCTAATCCTTGTGCATAACGTCGGTTCTACTCGTGAACCCCGTGTCAAACAATGATCATAGGCCCAAATAACAGTCGCAGCGCGACGTAACGCCTAATAAATAGGCAGATGCTCAGCCATTGCGCTTGGATAAAACCCGCCCTAATCAAGAGGTATGACAACCGCCGCCCTCATCGTCGCCGCAGGTCGTGGCACCCGCGCAGGCGGGGACTGCCCCAAGCAATGGCAGCCCCTTCTGGGCCGCCGCGTGATCGACTGGACGCTTGACGCCTTTCTGGGTGCCGACGGCATCGGCCGCATCTTGGTCGTGCTCCATCCCGATGACCTCGGCCAGCTCGCCCCTCATCCCCGGATAACGGTCACAACCGGCGGTGCAACCCGGTCCTCTTCGGTCCGAAACGGGCTCGAGGCTCTGGCCAGCGACCCGCCCGATTACGTGCTCATCCACGATGTCGCGCGCTGTTGTACAAAATCAGCTTACATAGCTTACATAGCTTACAAAATTGCCAACACCGGATTGCCCGCACTGGCCCCGGCTTTGCCCGTCACAGATGCGCTCTGGACTGGGGCCGAAGGCCAGGTAACCGGCACCCGCGACCGCACCGGCCTCTACCGCGCCCAAACGCCGCAAGCCTTTGATTTCAAAACTATCCTTGCCGCTCATCAGGCGCATGAAGGCGACGCCGCTGATGATGTTGCCGTGGCCCGCGCCGCAGGCGTAAAGGTTGCCATCCTCGACGGCGATGAGGATAACCTCAAGATCACCCACCCGCACGACTTTGCGCGTGCCGAGAAAATACTTGGAAATCAGATGGATATACGTGTCGGCTCAGGTTTTGATGTGCATCGCTTCGGCCCCGGCGACCATTGCATGCTCTGCGGTGTCGCCGTCCCCCATGATCGCGGTCTGCAAGGCCATTCAGACGCAGATGTAGGCCTTCATGCTCTCGCAGACGCGATATATGGTGCTTTGGCACAGGGCGACATTGGCCGCCACTTCCCCCCCAGCGATCCCCAATGGAAAGGGGCCGAGAGCCACATCTTTTTGCGTCATGCCGTTGCATTGGCATCCACTTTAGGATTTAAAATCAATAATATAGATGTCACGCTTGTCTGTGAGCGGCCCAAGATAACGCCCCATGCCCCCGCCATGCAGGCCGCTTTGTCCGAGATCATCGGCATTGCGCCGGACCGGATTTCCGTCAAAGCCACCACATCCGAACGCCTTGGCTTTACCGGACGAGAGGAAGGCATTGCCGCGCAAGCCGTTGTCACATTGGTCAAGCCATGCGCCTAACCCATTTGATTTGCACGTTTTTTTACGTGGGCCACCTGCGCCCAGCCCCAGGCACCTGGGGGTCTCTTGCGGCCCTGCCAGTAGCATGGGCGCTACATCTGGCCGGTGGTCCCGCCCTCCTCTGCGTGGGAATTGTACTCGCCTTCGCTTTAGGATGGTGGGCTACACATCTGGAAACAAAAGGAAAAGATAACCACGATCCGTCAGAGATCGTGATCGACGAGGTGGCCGGGCAATGGCTTGCCTTTTTGCCAGTGTCGATTGGGGCGTCTCATGCCGGGGCTGACCTCCTAAGTCTTTGGCCGGGATTTGTTTTTTCCTTCGTCGCCTTTCGGTTCTTCGACATTACCAAGCTCGGCCCCATCGGCTGGGCTGACCGCCGCAATGACGCGCTTGGCGTCATGCTTGATGATATCCTCGCAGGCCTTGCCGCAGCCCTCTGTGTGCTGCTGGCCGCAGGTTTCTATCACGGGGTTCTAGGCCTATGATTACAAACGAAATTCTCACACTCGCCATGGCGCGCGGCCTCATGATCGCCACCGCTGAAAGCTGCACAGGCGGCATGGTGGCCGCCGCCTTGACCGATGTTCCCGGCTCCTCTGCTGTGGTTGAACGTGGCTTTGTAACCTATTCAAATACCGCGAAAATCGAGATGCTAGATGTGTCAGAGCACACGCTCGCCACCCATGGCGCAGTCTCAGAGCAGGTGGCACAGGAAATGGCGCAAGGGGCGCTCACCCACAGCACCGCCCACCTCGCCGTATCCATCACCGGCATCGCCGGCCCCGGCGGATCCGAGCACAAACCCGAAGGTCGCGTTTGCTTTGGCCTCGCGATGGCTGGGCACCCGACCAAAACGGAAACGGTTGAGTTTGGCCCTCTGGGCCGCGGTGCCGTTCGTGAAAACGCACGGGACCATGCGCTGAGAATGCTTTTTACCGCTTTAAATGAATAACTTGTCGTCCATAGCTCATGCAGCGCCATACAGCTCTTGCGCCCGCTGCTCAAAGGCCCGCACAATCCGCTTCATCGCCTCGTAGAAAAACAGATCCGCTGCCGATTGCAACAACCTGTTTTTGAACGCAAAATCCACATCAAAGCTGACCTCGCACCCGCCTTCGACATCGCGAAACGCCCAGTTCGAGCGCATGTGGTGAAATGGCCCCTCCAAATATTCGGTCTCAATCCGCCGCATCTCGGGCCAGAGCACAACGCGACTGCCAAAGCGTTCACGGAACACCTTGAAACTAATCACAAGATCCGCCTCCATGATTTCAGAGCCATCGCCTTGTGGGCGCACGGATCGCACCCGCGCGGCCGCCGTCCACGGCAGGAATTGCGGGTAGCTGGCCACATCGGCGACTAGCGTATACATCTGCTCGGCCGTGTAGCGTAGACCACGTGTTTCTGAATGTGTTGGCATGCGCCCCTCGGTTTCCGCGTGACAGTGCGTCGCTTTTTCCTAGACTGTCTAGGGATGTTCAAGGGGGTCACATGCCGCAGCACGCCTATGTTATCGATAAAATGATCTCGGCCAAGAGCATAGCCGCGCGAATTGAGGCGCTTTCGCATGAGATCGAGGCTGAGTTTGTAGGTACCCAGAAATTGGTGGTGGTGGGTCTCTTACGCGGCTCTTTCATTTTCATCGCCGATCTCGTGCGCGAACTTGACCTGCCAGTCGAAGTTGATTTTGTTGAGACTTCTTCCTATGGAAACACCATGGAAAGCAGTCGAGAAGTGCGTATTCTCAAAGACTTGCGTGGCGATATTGAAGGACGCGACGTGCTCGTGGTCGAGGATATCGTGGACACAGGTCATACACTTTTTCACGTGCTGCACCTCCTCCAGAGCCGCAGGCCGCATAAGCTCCGAACCATTGCCCTTCTCGACAAACCCTCGCGCCGCGAGGCAGATATTCGGGCCGACTGGATCGGGTTCGAGATCCCCGATGAGTTTGTCGTGGGCTATGGCATCGACTATGCCCAACGCAATCGTAACCTGCCCTATATCGGCAAGGTGAGATTTGTCACTGAGGAGCGATAAATGGCGGACCCAAGAGGATTCGAACCTCTGGCCTCTGCCTTCGGAGGGCAGCGCTCTATCCAGCTGAGCTATGGGTCCACTTTCGGGGTGGTATAGCGGGGCCAGACCGGCCCCGCAATCGTAAAATCAGCCGAAAAGCTCATGCGCCAGCTCAAGCGCCTCAACCAACACATCCACTTCTGCGCGGGTGTTATACATGGCAAAAGACGCGCGGCAGGTGGCACTTACCCCCAGATGCTCCATCAGCGGCCCGGTGCAATGCTGCCCGGCCCGCACCGCCACGCCCTTTTTGTCGAGAATGGTCGAGATGTCGTGGGCATGCGCAGCGCCTTGCATGGTGAAGGAGAAAATCGCCGCCTTATCCGGTGCCGTGCCTTGCACATTGATCCAGTTGAGCCCCGCCAAACGCTCTTGCGCGTAGTGGCTCAGATCATCCTCATGGGCGCTGATCGCCCCCATGCCAATGCCCATCATATACTCCAAGGCGACCCCCAGACCGATCGTCTGCACGATGCCCGGTGTGCCCGCCTCAAACTTCATCGGCGGATCATTGTAGGTCACCCCGTCACGCGTCACCTCACGGATCATATCGCCGCCGCCCATGAACGGGCGCATTTCGGCCATCCGCTCTTTGCGGACGAAAATCGCCCCTGATCCCGACGGCCCATAGAGCTTGTGCCCGGTGATCGCGTAAAAGTCACACCCCATCTCATCAAGGTTGAGCGGCATATGCACCGCCGCCTGAGAGCCATCAACCAGCACCGGCACACCGCGCGCCCGGGCGGCATCGCAGATCGCCTTCACATCAACTTTGGTCCCCAAAACATTGGAAAGATGTGTTATTGCAATCAGCTTTGTCTTGGGGGTGATCGCATCAATCACCTTTTGCGGGTCGAGAGAACCGCGCGCATCCACATCCACCCATTTCAGCGCGACGCCCTGACGCTCTCGCAGAAAGTGCCACGGCACGATATTGGCGTGGTGCTCCATGATGCTCAAGATGATCTCGTCACCGGCCTCCATGCGTGGCATCGCCCAGCCATAGGCGACCATATTGATGCCCTCGGTGGTGCCAGAGTTGAAGATGATCTGATCCTCATCGGCGACACCCAGAAACCGCGCAACGATCCCGCGCACCGCCTCGTATTTCTCGGTGGCGAGGTTACTTAGGTAATGCAGCCCGCGATGCACATTGGCATATTCCATCGAATACGCCCGAGTGACTGCGTCGATCACCACCTGCGGTTTTTGTGCGGACGCGCCATTATCCAAATAAACCAAGTGTTTACCGTTCACTTCTCGTGCAAGAATTGGGAAATCGGCACGAATTTTCTCGACATCGAACATCTTATGCCCCTCCCATTGCGGCCACGCCTACAAGGCTTAGCAGAATGCTTAGTCCGACCGCCATTGCGGCAATGGACAGGATGATAATTCCAAATGATTTCAGCATGTTGTCAAAGCGATGTGCCGTATCTACAAATCCTGTCAGGATATAAATCCCCCAGACCGACGACACAAAGATCAACAGGGCTGCCACCGTTGGCAAGGCCAGAACAAGCACGGCAACCGCCGCTTGCAGGATAAGGCGCAGGACCTGCAACCAGCAAATCAGCACCAGAACATCCTGCACTGCCGCCTTGCCCCCCAGCATGCCGCCGACCCAAAAGAGCGCATAGACCGTGATGACGAGCGCGCCCAACAAGAACAGGGTGAAAAGCAGCGGCGAATGAAACGCCGGCGGCATCAGCGTTGGCGCGCTCGGGTCCATCGGCGGCGCAAGGCGCAATGACACAGAATACACGATCGCATTGAGCACCGACATCAGCGCCAGTGCCATCCACAGTATCTGCTGCGGCAGGCCAAACCCGATCAGTGCCCGTGCCGCCTCTCGCGGGCGAAACAAGGTTTCCAGCAACAGCGCCTTGAACTCTGCCTGCGTCATGCCCCGCCCCATTCTGCCTCGATCAAGCCCGACACCCAGAACCACAGGAAAACCAGCAACCACAAAAGGCCCACACCCTGCAATTCAAGCCCAGGCCCAACGAATCCAGCGACAAGACCATGTAACAAGATCAACGGACTAGCGGCCAGAAACGCCCAGAAGAGGGCAATCCGCGCGCCAAAGGCGGTTCCTTTGCCACGCAACACCCGTGCAATGCCATGGCTCATAAGTGCCAGTGCATAGAGGATCAACGGCGCAATAAAAATCCAGGCCAAGAGCGAGGCCCCCAGCAGCGGATTAAGCTCTTGGCCCGTCAAATGCGCCTCTCGCGCAAGGCGTGGCCATTGCGCGACAAACACCACCACACAGGCCGCAATCAGCATCACCAGCGCGCGGTCTTCACGCGGGCCCATGGCCAACAAGCGCCGCACCACCCGGCGCGGACCGCGATAGGTGGCCACAAGATCGGTCGTGACCGGCATCAGCGGCGCCTGCGCTCCAGCCAAGCGGCAAGCTGGCTGTTGATATCTTCGCGCAGGCCCTCATCCTCGATTTCCTCAACGGCTTCGGCCAGAAACGAGAGCGTCAGCAGATCGGTTGCAATTGGCCGCGGAATGCCCCGCGCCCGCAGGTAATAGAGCGCATCCTCGTCAATCGCCCCCGAGGTCGAGCCATGCGAACAGGCCACGTCATCGGCATAGATTTCCAGTTCCGGCTTGGCCAGGAACTGGCTGTCCTCATCCAACAAGAGCGCTTGGCTGATCTGATAGCCATCCGTCTTTTGTGCGCCGGGTTTCACCAGGATCTTGCCTTGAAACACGCCCGTCGCCCCGTTGCGCAGCACTTTTTTGAACACCTGTCGGCTCTCGCAGCGCTGCGCATCATGGGTTACGAAGACCGTGTCATCCTGATGGAAATCCCCATCACCCATGGCGGCCCCTGCCACATGCGCCACCGCATCATCACCCAACAGCTCAATCACACATTCATTGCGTGTCATCACCCCATTGGCCGTCAGGGTGAAGGATTTAAAGAGGCTCTCCGCTCCCAACCGGGCAAAGACATGGGTCGCGGCACGCCGCTCGTGATCACGCCCCTGCGTCCGGATATGGTGAAACCGTGCGCCGTCGCCGACGTCAACTTCCATCACCTTGTTGAACCGCGCGGCGGCGGGGCCATTCTCGAGAATGGTAACTTCGGCCTCGGGATCAAGCTTGATCACATGATGCAGGATCGCATCAGAAACCTCTGATTTATGGACATAAACCAGATTGATAGGCTTGCTCGGGCGGCCCGTCACATGGATCAGCACCCCGTCCGAGGCATAGGCGGTGTTCAGAGCGGCGAGCGGACGCACCACAGGCGTTTGCCCGCGTTCTTCGAGCACGCCGTAGAGATCGCGCACCCAATGGATATCGCTCTTCGCGGCCATGCTCAGCCGGTCGATACGCACCCCTTCCAGTGCCAGATCATCGCTGGCCTCGGCATCGAACACGCCATCGACGAAAACCAGCCTGAGCCGATCAACCGCTGCAAAGCTATCCGGCTCATCGTCATTGAGAAACAGTGCCGCATGCGGTGCCTCGGCTTGCACAAGGCTGTCGGGTCGGGTGAATTTCCAGTATTCATCGCGCCGATCCGGCAGGCCCATAGCCTGCAACCGCGTCAACGCCGCCTCACGCGCGCCCGTCGCCCAAAGCCCGCCTTTGGGCAATGTCATGGCCTCCAGCCGCGCCTCAATCGCTGTTTGCTTAGCTTGCGGCTGCGCCATCACGCCACCTCTGCCAGAATATCGGCATAGCCGTTCTGCTCGACTTCGAGAGCAAGTTCAGGCCCGCCGGTCTTGATGATGCGCCCATCATACATGATATGCACGACATCCGGTTTGATATGGTCAAGCAACCGCTGGTAATGCGTGATCACCAAAAAGGCACGGCCCGCATCGCGCAGCGCATTCACCCCGTCCGACACCAGTTTCATTGCGTCCACGTCCAATCCCGAATCGGTCTCGTCGAGAATGCACATCTTGGGCTCCAGCATCGCCATCTGCAGGATTTCGTTGCGTTTTTTCTCACCCCCGGAAAAACCCACATTGACCGGACGCTTCAGCATATCGGCATCGATCTGGAGCGTCTTCGCTTTCTCCCGGACGACTTTGAGGAACTCTGCCGCGCTCATTTCCTCTTCGCCGCGCGCCTTGCGCTGTGCGTTTACGGCGGTGCGCAGAAAGGTCATATTGCCCACGCCCGGAATTTCGACCGGGTATTGAAACGCCAGAAACAGCCCCGCCGCCGCGCGCTCTTCTGGGTCCATGTCGAGCAGATCAACACCGGCCAGAGTGGCACTGCCATCCGTCACCTTATAGCCGTCGCGCCCCGAAAGCACATAGGACAACGTCGACTTGCCAGAGCCGTTGGGCCCCATGATCGCATGCACTGTGCCGGCCTCGACGCTCAGGTTGACCCCTTTGAGAATGGTCTTGTCTTCTTCTTCAAGATCGACGTGCAGGTTATTGATTTCCAACATTTTCCATGATCCTTCTATGTATCTTGGCGGCATCAGGGCCGCGTCATCATCTCTATGATCGTCAAGAGGTGCGCCGGGTTCACACCCTGCGGGGTCACCTCGAATTCTGCCATCCGCCCGATCATCCGCCGGGGCGCGCCGATGAACTCCTCGATCCGATGGTAATGCTTGCGCGGGGCGTAATCGTCGAACAGAACCGTGACAGGTCGCTCTGTGCGCAGCGCCGCCGCCAGGGCACAACCGGTGCGAAACCGCCCGTCCACCAACACTACATCGGGTTGCGCGAAACCTGCCATATCCCAGATTTTGAGCGGATATTGCGCATAGGTCTTCCAACCACTCGCATCGCGCGGGAATCCCCAATCCTTGGTCGGTCCGACATCAGACCAGATCACGTCTACCTCTGTGCCTGCCACGGGTGGATTTTGTGCAAACCAACCACGCATCCTCTCGGCCCAGGCCGGATCGCTTTCGACCGAAAAGACCCGCTTGCCCTGCATCTCCGCCGCAACAACGGTCGAACCGCCCGATCCATATTCAAGGATCACCCCCGCCCGCGCATAAACCTCGCGCAGATGCGCCGCTTCGGCATCGGGCAGGGTAAGAACCGGCCTGTCTATGGTGTCTGACCCAACCATATCAGTCCAGTACGACCGCTGTGCCGCTGGCCGAGACCATAAGCATCGAATCGCCCACCACCTCGTAATCGAGATCGACCCCAACCACAGCATCGGCCCCAAGCTCTGCTGCGCGCTCTTGCAACTCGCTCAACGCGACTTCACGCGCCTCGCGCAGCTTGCTTTCGTAAGAGTCAGACCGCCCGCCGACCACATCGGTGATCTGCGCAAAGAAATCGCGCACGATATTGGCCCCCATGATTGCCTCGCCCACTACAATGCCGCGATAGTCCACGATCTTGCGGCCCTCTACACTCGGAGTTGTGGTTACAATCATCGCACTTTCCCCGAGGGTGGACGTTAGCCCACCGACCCTTCCAACGAAATCGCAACCAACTGCTGCGCTTCCATGGCGAACTCCATCGGCAGGGCCTGCAACACGTCGCGGCAGAAGCCGTTGACGACCAGTGCCACCGCCTCTTCCTCGTCCATGCCACGGGCGCGGCAATAGAACATCTGATCGTCATCCACCTTCGAGGTGGTGGCCTCATGCTCGACCCGGCTCGAGTTGTTCTTGACCTCGATATAGGGCACGGTATGTGCGCCGCATTTGTCACCAATGAGCAAGCTGTCGCATTGCGTGTAATTGCGGCTGTTCTTGGCCTTGGGGTGCATGCTGACCAACCCACGATAGGTGTTCTGTGCATGGCCCGCGCTGATGCCCTTGGACACGATGCGTGACCGGGTATTCTTGCCCAGATGGATCATCTTGGTGCCGGTATCGGCCTGCTGATAGTTGTTGGCGATGGCGATGGAATAGAATTCGCCTTGGCTGTCATCGCCGCGCAGGATGCAGGACGGGTATTTCCAAGTGACGGCAGAGCCGGTTTCCACCTGCGTCCACATCACTTTGGCCCGGTCGCCCCGGCAGTCGGCGCGCTTGGTGACAAAGTTGTAGATGCCACCCTTGCCGTTCTCATCGCCCGGATACCAATTCTGCACCGTGGAATATTTCACCTCGGCGTCTTCCTCTATGATGATCTCGACCACAGCGGCGTGCAACTGACTGGTGTCACGCTTGGGCGCGGTGCAGCCCTCAAGATAGCTGACATACGACCCCTTGTCGGCGATGATCAACGTCCGCTCGAATTGGCCGGTATTTTCGGCATTGATCCGGAAATAGGTGCTCAATTCCATCGGGCAGCGCACGCCGGGCGGCACATAGACGAACGAACCGTCTGAAAAGACTGCCGAATTCAGCGTGGCATAGAAATTGTCACTGACCGGCACGACAGAGCCGAGGTATTTCTTGACCAGTTCAGGATGCTCGCGGATCGCCTCGGAGATGGAGCAAAAGATCACCCCGGCCTGACGCAGTTCCTTTTGAAAGGTGGTGCCGACGGACACCGAATCAAACACCGCATCCACCGCCACTTTACGGCCTTCGGCGGGCGCATCCTCTGCCCCCTCAACCCCGGCAAGGATCAACTGCTCCTTGAGCGGAATACCCAGCTTCTCATAGGTGGCCAGCAGCTTGGGATCGACTTCGTCCAATGACTTGGGCTTGACCTCCATCGACTTGGGGCGCGCATAGTAATACTGCGCCTGAAAATCGATCTTGGGGTAATCGACCATCGCCCATTCGGGCTCTGTCTTGGTCAGCCAGCGGCGATAGGCCTCAAGCCGCCATTCGGTCATCCACTCGGGCTCTTCGTTCTTGGAAGAGATCAGCCGCACGATGTCCTCATTCAGGCCAAGCGGCGCGTAATCCATCTCGATATCGGTATTCCAGCCGTATTTATACGCCTCGCCGACTTGACGGACCGCATCGACGGTTTCCTGGTCTACCCCGTCTTTGACCTGAACCTTGTCCACAGCAGCCATTCCCCTCTCCTTGCGTCTCAGGCCAAACGGCCACGATGTTTTTGCAAGCGCTTCAGCCAACTCTCGGCAAAGCGCAAAATGTCGTCCTCGGTCGTCAGCGGCCCCAGCGATACGCGGATAGCGCTTCCCGCCATAGCCTCGTCAAACCCCATCGCGCGCAGCACCCGACTGGATTTGACCTTGCCACTGGAGCACGCACTCCCGGCAGAGATCGCAAACCCGGCAAGGTCCATCGCCATCACCTGTGTTTCGCCCTTCCATCCGGGCGTGATGAAACAACTGGTGTTCGGCAATCGCGGCGTAGCTTTCCCGACAAAAATAGTCTCATTTGAAAACTCTGCAATGGTATTTTCTAGAATGTTTCTAAGTTTTTCGATGGGGTCCCATATACCCTCGGCCAAATCATGCCCGGCCGCCTCTGCCGCAGCCCCGAATCCGGCGATGCCAACCACATTCTCGGTGCCCGCACGGCGGCCCATTTCCTGCCCACCCCCTCGGATTTGCGCCGCAAGATCGGTGCCGCGCTTGACCACCAGCGCCCCTACCCCTTTCGGTCCGCCAAGTTTATGCGCCGAGATCAACGCCATCTCGACGCCGGACCAGTTAAAGGCCAGCGGCAGCTTGCCAAAAGCCTGGGTCATATCACTCACGGCCAGCCCATTGGGCAGCGTTTGCACCACGCCGGTTTCGGAATTGGCCAGTTGCAAGACAGCCTGCGCCGGATCCGCAACCGCGACCCGCCCGTCGGTATCGGCCGGCAAATCGGGTGTGATCCAAGACGTCAGCGCGTCATGCTCGACCGCAGCACCATGGAGGTCTCGCCCGATACAGGCGAGCGCCGCCGCTTCAGTCGCCCCAGAGGTAAAAATCACATCCGCCCCATCCGCGCCAAGCGCCGTCGCCACTTGCGCCCGCGCCCGCTCGATCAGCCCTTTGGCGGCGCGCCCCTCGGCATGCACGCTCGAGGGGTTGCCGATCAGATCCATGGCATCAATCATGGCCTCGCGCGCTTCAACGCGCAGCGGGGCGGTTGCGTTATAATCGAGATAGACTCTCTGCATGATTGTCCGTTCTTCCAAGTGAAATACGCAGGGTCTGCAACAGAGCAGCCCTTACACAAGCCTGATCACTCGTCATCCACAACGGCAAAGAGATGCGGCACCGCCGGACAGGGTGCCAACGAATTGCCCGACACATCGCTCAACCGTGTTTGGTGCAAGAACACATAGACATGCGCACTCAGCCCCTCCCACAAACGGTTGGTCATCGACTGCGCCCGCGATCCGCTCGCGGCCCCCGAGGCACCCGCGCCCTTGTGCAGCGCATCAATCGTCTCATCCACTGCCGCCAGAATATCCGTGACCCGGATTTCCGACGCCGGGCGCATCAGGCGATAGCCCCCACCGGGCCCGCGCACCGATTTCACCAGATCTGCCCGCCGCAATTTGACGAAAAGCTGCTCCAGATACGGCAGCGAAATGTCCTGCCGCCTCGAAATATCGCCCAGAGTCACCACCGATCCCGCCGGCTGCAAGGCAATATCGACCAGTGCAACCATCGCATAGCGCCCTTTTGTGCTCAGTTTCATTGGCGTCCCCCCACGCGAACAGATTGACCTTGCGCGACACAAGGCTTATCTCGCTCTGAGCCATCCTGGCCCGGATCACAATTTAGAACATTTCTAAGGTGCCCGAGCGAAGTCGTCAAGATTATCGCACTCACCCATGAAGAGGACACAGGGAACCCATGCCCGAGGTTATCTTTCCCGGCCCCGAAGGCCGGCTCGAAGGCCGCTACCACCCGCAAAAGGAAAAAGACGCGCCCATCGCGATCGTGTTACATCCGCATCCGCAATTCGGCGGGACCATGAACAACAAGGTCGTGTATAACCTGCACTACGCCTTTTACAACATGGGCTTTACCGTGCTGCGTTTTAACTTCCGCGGGGTCGGTCGCAGCCAAGGCGAATACGATCAAGGCATCGGTGAATTGTCAGATGCAGCCTCGGCGCTTGATTACCTGCAATCCATGAACAACAATTCCAAACATTGCTGGGTCGCAGGCTTTTCCTTTGGCGCTTGGATCGGCATGCAGCTTCTGATGCGGCGGCCAGAGATCACCGGCTTCATCTCCGTGTCGCCCCCTGCCAATATGTATGATTTCAGCTTTCTGGCACCCTGCCCCGCCTCTGGCCTGATCATCAACGGCAGCCATGATCGTGTGGCCCCGCCTGCGGATACCAAGTCTTTGGTGAACAAGCTGCATGAACAGCATGGCATCACCATCACCCATCAAGAGGTCGAGGGTGCGGATCACTTCTTCAAAGAGCCGCATATGGACACAATGATCGGATCGGTCAGCACCTATGTCAAACGGCGCCTGACCGAGAATACACGCTAAGGAGCACCCCATGGGCGTTACCGAGGATTTGGCCGACGAATTGGCCCGCGACGTGATCAAGGCGGTCGAGGCGACCGGCGATGAGATGATTATCACCGATGTGCAAAAGATCCTCGGGGCCACCTCCCAAACCGCCGAAGAGGCGTTCTTGACCGCTGTGCGTGTGCGCCGCGCCAATATCAAGGCGCGGGCTTATCTCGTGGACAAGCTCAAACGCATAAAGGCCGCAAAAGAGGTCGCCGCTGGCGCTAAAAACGACAGCGGCGACGCCTGAAGCCTCAGGAGCGCAGGCGTGCGCCCTCGGGGTCGAACGGTGCCGCGTGCAGAATATGCGCGCGGTGCGGACGACCCAGCACCATCACTTCCACCGCATCACCCGGCATTGCCCCGCCCTTGACATAGCCAAGCGCCAAACTCATGCCGACGGAATAGCCATAAGCCCCCGAAGATACGCGCCCCACGCCCAAACCGTCCTTGAAAATCGGCTCGCCCCCCGTGGCATCGGCATTGGATGCGCTCACATCCGCCTCCTCCAGATGCAAGATCACCAACCGCTCACGGGGTTCTTGGGCGATCACCGCCTCAAGCGCGGGCTTGTTGAGAAAATCCTTGTCCATCTTGCACAGCGCGGCAAGCCCCGCTTCTTGCGGCCAGTACTCGGGGCTGTATTCGCGGCTCCACGATCCATAGCCCTTTTCGATGCGTAGGCTCATCAGCGCCCGGCTGCCCACAGGCCCGGCCCCAATCTCGCGGCCCGCTGCCAACAAGGCGGCGTAAAGCTGCGCCTGATCCTCGGCGGGGCAGTGCAATTCCCAGCCAAGATCGCCGGTGAAACTGACACGGATCGCAACGCAATTGACCCCAGCCAGTTCAATTCGCGCCGAGCGCATAAAGGGGAAATCCTCTGTCGCCAATGAGGCATTGGTCAGCCGTTGCAGCATCTCGCGCGATTTAGGCCCGGCCACGTTGAAGCCACAGACCGTATCGGTCAGGCTCTCGAACGTGGTCCCTTCCGGCAACGGCACGGCATCAAAGAACCGCTTGTGATACCGCTCGGCCATGCCCGAAGAGATGACCCAGAACTCGTCTTCGGCCAGCCGCGTCACGGTGGCATCGCCCGCGATGCCGCCCCGCACGCCAATCAGCGGCGTCAGGCACGACCGCCCGACCGCTTTGGGCATCCGGTTGGCAAAGACCGCGTTCAGCCACTCCTCCGCCCCCGGCCCCTTCACCCGGTATTTGGCAAAATTCGAGATGTCGATGATACCGGCCCGCGCGCGCAGCATCTTGCATTCCTCACCCACCGGCCCCCACCAATTCTGGCGGGTAAACCCGTTGGTGTCAGTCGTGCCGGGCACGTCCGAGTACCACAGCGGATGCTCCCAGCCATAGTTCAGGCCAAACACCGCACCCATGTCTTTTTGCATCTGATAGACGGGCCGTGTCCGCAAAGGCCGCCCCGCGCTGCGCTCTTCATTCGGAAAATGGATCGAAAAGCGATGCGCGTATTGATCGCGAACCTTGGCCTTTACGAACTCGCGATTATTCGCCCAGAGACCAAACCGCGCGACGTCCCAAGCAAACATATCATATTTCATTTCGCCGTTGATCAGCCATTCGGCGACCATCCAGCCCATGCCCGCCGACTGGCTAAAGCCGGGGATGATGCCATTACAACAGAAATACCCCTTAAGCTCGGGCACAGGCCCCAGAATCACGTTGCTGTCGGGCGACCAGATCATCGGGCCGTTGATCACCCGCTTGATCCCCGCCGTGCCCACCACAGGCACCCGGTCTATCGCGCGCAGCATGTTTTCTTCAATCCGCTCCAGATCATCGGGGAAGAGGTCATGCGCGAAATCAAGGGGCGTGCCCTCCTCGGCCCAGAACCGCATGTCGCGCTCATAGGCCCCGATCAGCAGGCCCTTGCCCTCTTGGCGCAGGTAATACTCCCCGTCACGATCCGCCACCGACGGCAAACGCCGATCCAAGCCCGCAATCTCGGCGATCATTTCTGTGACGAAATACTGATGTTCAGTGGGTTGCAAAGGCAGCTCGATTCCCGCCAGCTTGGCCACCTCGCGCCCCCAAAGCCCTGCCGCGTTGATCACCCAAGGCGTATGGATATTGCCCTTGGGCGTCTCAACGATCCAAGACCCATCCGCCTGCTGCACTGTCGCCGTAACCGGGGTGAAGCGGTGGATTTCCGCACCGCGCTGCCGTGCGCCCACCGCATAGGCATTGGTCACGCCAGACGGATCGACATTGCCACCATCCGGCTCATACATGATGCAGCGGATACCGTCGAAATCCACCAACGGATGCAGGCGTTCTGCCTCGTCCCGGCCAATTTCATGAAAATTCATACCGTAGAGCTTGGCCTTGGCAGCTTGCAGGCGCAACTGATGCTCGCGATTCTCGGTCTGTGCCAGATAGAGACTGCCGGGCTGGAACACGCCGCAGCTTTGTCCGGTCTCTGCCTCCAACTCGTTATAGAGGTTCATCGTGTAATGTTGCAGGCGGCTGATATTGGCACTGTCATGCAGCCCGTGGATATTCGCAGCGGCATGCCATGTGCTTCCGCTGGTCAATTCATTGCGCTCCAAAAGGACAACATCGGTCCACCCAAGCTTGGTCAGGTGGTAGAGAATCGAGCATCCGATAACGCCGCCGCCGATCACGACAGCCTGTGCATGGGTTTTCATGGGGGGTCCTTTTGGAATTTTCTGCCCATATCCTGAAGCGGTGGACCGCAATTCGATTGCCGATCCCCGACATATTCTGTCGCTGTGATGCAAGTCAGCGCCAATGAGCAAAAGATTGGCCTGCCCCCACAGGGACAGGCCGCAGACCAACGAAATCGGTCAGAACAGTCAGAACTGCGTTACCTCAGCAAATGCCAAAGGTCTCGCTGATCACCGTGCTTCCGGCAACCTTGACCGACACTTTGACGCCGGTCGGGATACCGAACTTGGTGCAAATGTCCAAACACGCTTCGGCAGCGGTGCCATCGGGGATGGATACGGGCAGAGGCAGGCAATGTTTGCCAAGCCCGAGTGGAAGGTTGATACAGACTTGATGGTTTGACACGCTGACAGAGATGCACTGAGCCGCGACCGCAACATGCCCGCCACCCGCCGGAAGAGCAGACTGTGCGGTCAGATTCTTGGCTGCGGTATGGCCCTCATGCCTGCGGCGGGCTACGTCAAGGGCGGCATCAACTGCGCTTTGATCGAATTCATAAAAATCTTGTGCCATTTCAAAGGCCTCCTAGGTTAAATTGATGTTACCCGCACAATAACGCGAGCAATTAAACAATACTTTAAAGTGATAATCTTTTCAATGATTCTCCCTATGATTGTATTTTGACAAGATTTGTTAAAGCAATCCCTGGTGGATTCTGTGCCATACCAAGCAAAGCTCTGGGCAAATGCGGCATAATCTGTCGCTAACAGACATGATCTTTCCAGCGCCACTGGCAGGCTCTGGCAAAATCTCAGGGAGTTATAAAATGAAGACCAGCACCCGTGTGGTCGTGATTGGCGGCGGTGTCGTCGGCTGTTCCGTGCTCTATCACCTGACCAAACTGGGCTGGTCAGATGTCATGCTTTTGGAGCGTTCGGAATTGACCTCTGGCTCCACTTGGCACGCCGCGGGCGGGTTTCATACGCTGAACGGTGATACCAATATGGCAGCCCTTCAGGGCTATACCATCCGCCTTTACAAAGAGCTTGAAGAGATCACCGGCATGTCCTGCGGGCTGCATCATGTTGGGGGTGTGACGCTTGCCGACAATCGGGACCGCTTTGACATGCTTTTGGCCGAGCGGGCCAAACACCGCTACATGGGCCTCGACACCCATATCGTAACACCCGAAGAAATCGCCAAGATCGCGCCGGTGACCAATATCGAGGGGATCATCGGCGGTCTCTACGATCCACTGGACGGGCATCTTGACCCGTCTGGCACCACCCATGCCTATGCAAAGGCTGCGCGCATGGGCGGGGCCAGCATCGAGACGCATTGCATGGTGCGTGAAACCAAACAGCGCGCCGATGGCACTTGGGACGTTGTAACCGACAAGGGCACCATCCACACCGAGCATGTGGTCAACGCGGGCGGCCTCTGGGCGCGCGAGGTGGGGGCAATGGCGGGCGTCTACCTGCCGCTGCACCCGATGGAACATCAGTATATCGTGACCGACGAAATTCCCGACATCTACAACCGCGAAACCGAACATCCGCATGTCATGGACCCCGCCGGCGAAAGCTATCTGCGCCAAGAGGGTCGCGGGCTGTGTATCGGCTTTTATGAACAGCCTTGCAGGCCATGGGCGGTTGACGGCACGCCGTGGGATTTCGGCCACGAACTCTTGCCCGACAACCTCGACAAGATCGAAGCCAGCATCGAATTCGCCTATCGCCGTTTTCCCGTGCTGGAAGACGCGGGCGTCAAATCGGTCATTCATGGCCCCTTTACCTTTGCCCCCGATGGCAACCCGCTGGTCGGCCCCATTCCGGGGCTGCGCGGCTATTGGTCGGCCTGCGGCGTGATGGCGGGCTTTTCTCAGGGCGGTGGCGTCGGCCTCATGCTGGCGCAATGGATGATCCACGGCGAATGCGAGCGCGACGTGACCGCGATGGACGTGGCGCGCTTTGGTGACTGGATCACGCCGGGCTACACCCGCCCGAAAGTGATTGAAAACTATCAGAAACGGTTCAGCGTCAGCTACCCGAACGAGGAACTGCCCGCCGCCCGCCCTTTCCGTCAAACACCGATGTACGAGGTATTCGACGGTATGGGCGCAGTCTGGGGCGCACAGTATGGTTTGGAGGTAGTCAACTACTTTGCCAAAGCCGACGAACCGCGCTACGAGACGCCCTCTTTCCGCCGCTCCAACGCATGGGATGCAACCGCACGCGAGGTCAAAGCCGTGCGTGAGGCGGTAGGCATCAATGAGGTACATAATTTCGGCAAATACCTTGTAACCGGGCCAAATGCCTGCGATTGGCTCGACCGGATCATGGCCGGGCGTATTCCCAAGCCGGGGCGGCTCTCGCTCACGCCGATGCTCTCGCCCAAGGGGCGGCTTTGGGGCGATTTCACGGTCTCCTGTCTCAATGACACGACCTTTCAACTCACCGCCTCTTATGGCGCGCAAGCTGTCCATATGCGCTGGTTCGCGCAGAACGAGGCGACAGGCGTGCGTGTTGAGAATATTTCCGACCGGCTTAACGGGTTCCAAATCGCCGGGCCAAAAGCGCGCGAGGTGCTGATCGCATGCACCCGTGACCCGCTAGGCGAGATGCGCTTTATGGATGTGCGCCGCGCCACCGTGGGGATGGTCGACTGCCTTGTGCAGCGTGTCAGCTACACCGGCGATCTGGGCTATGAGATTTTCTGCGATCCGATGGCACAACGCGCGCTCTGGGATGTGCTTTGGTCCGAAGGGCAAAAGCACGGGATGCAGCCCTTTGGGATGCGGGCGATGATGTCACTGCGGCTGGATCGGTTCTTTGGCTCTTGGCTCAACGAGTTTTCGCCAGACTACACGCCCGGCGAGACCGGGATGGACCGTTTCATCAGCTTTACCAAGAACACCGATTTCTTTGGTCGCGCGGCGGCCGAGGCGGAGCGTGCGACAGGTGCGGCGCGTAAACTGGTGGCGTTTGAGGTCGAAGCGCTGGACGCCGATGTCAACGGATACGAACCGGTCTGGATCGACGGCGAGGTGCGCGGCTTTTGTACCTCGGGCGGTTATTCGCACCATGCGGGCAAATCCATCGCGCTCGCCCTCATCCCCGTAGACCTGGCCGAGGCGGGGCTGGAGGCCGAGATCGAAATCTTGGGCCACAAGCGGGCCGCAAAGATGCTCATCGAGGCACTTTTTGACGTGGACGGGGTGCGGATGCGCGGCTGAAACAGAAAACCGGCGCATGCTCAGGGGCAAGCGCCGGTTTTTTTACGTATTTTCAGAGATATGAACGGCTAAGTTAATCTTTTGGCGCGTCCGGGTCAGGTTGCCCCACCCCTAGGAACACGCGTTTGAGCGGTACGATCCAAAGGAATCCCAACCCCACGTAAATCAGCAATTCCACCCAGATCGAGGGCCGATCCATCCAGTTCACAAGGGTCACTGCCGCCACCACATAGGCTGGCAAGCCCACCAGCAACACCACCAACGACCAGCGTTTCCGGGCCTTGTAACTGATCGGCATCGGTCCTCCTCAATCTGCGAAAGGGTCTGTCACGAGGATCGTATCCTCGCGTTCGGGTGACGTAGATAATAGGGCGACAGGACAGTCGATCAACTCTTCGACGCGGCGCACATATTTGATGGCCTCGGCGGGCAGATCGGCCCAACTGCGCGCGCCCTCGGTCGATTGCGACCAACCCGGCAGCTCTTCATAGATCGGCGTGCACCGCGCCTGTTGATCGGCAGCGGTCGGCAGATAATCCAACCGCGTGCCGTCCAGATCATAGCCCACGCAGATTTTCAGCGTCTCGAACCCATCAAGCACATCAAGTTTCGTGAGTGCGATGCCAGTGACGCCAGAGGTCACGCAGGTTTGCCGCACGAGACAGGCATCAAACCAGCCGCAGCGCCGCTTGCGCCCCGTCACCGTACCAAACTCATGCCCGCGCTCGCCAAGGCGTTGACCATCCGCATCGTGCAATTCGGTTGGAAACGGCCCCTCGCCCACGCGCGTGGTATAGGCCTTGACGATACCCAACACATAGTCAATCGCCCCCGGCCCAAGGCCCACGCCGGTGGCCGCCTGACCGGCGATCACATTGGAAGAGGTCACAAACGGGTAGGTGCCAAAATCAATATCCAGAAGGGCGCCCTGCGCGCCTTCAAACAGAATCCGCTTGCCCGCGCGGCGCTGCTCATTCAGCACCTTCCAGACCGGAGCGGCATAGGGCAGGATCTGCGCCGCGATGTCTTTCAGCTGAGCAATCAGGGACTCACGATCAACCGGGGCGATGCCAAGACCGCGCCGCAACGGATCGTGATGCTGAAGCGCGCGGTCCACGCGCGCGATCAACGTGGCCTCATCCGCCAGATCCGCCACCCGGACCGAACGACGCCCCACCTTGTCCTCATAGGCAGGCCCGATGCCGCGCCCTGTGGTGCCGATCTTGGTGCCTTTGCTGGCCGCTTCTTCTCGGGCGCGGTCCAATTCACCGTGAATCGGCAGAATGAGCGGGGTATTTTCGGCGATCATCAGCGTCTCGGGTGTGATCGTCACGCCCTGCTCGCGGATCGAGGCGATCTCTTTGACCAGATGCCAAGGGTCAAGCACCACACCATTGCCGATGACGCTCAGCTTGCCGCCCCGCACCACGCCAGAGGGCAGCGCGTTGAGCTTGTAGACCTTGCCGTCGATCACAAGAGTATGGCCCGCATTATGGCCACCCTGAAAGCGCGCGATCACATCGGCGCGTTCACTCAGCCAATCGACGATCTTGCCTTTTCCCTCGTCCCCCCACTGGGCCCCGACGACGACGACATTTGCCATGATTTACCCCTCGGCATTTGGTCCAAACCGCGCGCCGGTATAACGGGGGGATGCGCCGGGTGAAACATCTAATTCACCACAGCCCCCCGAGACGCCGGTACATTCCCCGATTTGGCACGCCAGAGCCGATTGCCGGGTTGCGGGCGGGCGCGGAATTGCATAGATAGCGGCAGATCGAGACATAAGCACAGGCCCCCTGATCCATGGAAAATGTCGTTCTGACCGTCCATCTTCTTCTCGCGCTCGCCCTTATCGGCGTGGTGCTGCTGCAACGCTCCGAGGGCGGCGGGCTTGGCATGGGTGGCGGTGGTGGCGGGGCCATGACGGGCCGCGCGGCGGCCACAGCCTTGGGCAAGATGACATGGATTCTCGCGGCGGCATTCATCGTGACCTCGATCACACTGACCATTATCGCGGCGCAAAATGCCGCTGGGGTCTCGGTTCTGGACCGTCTGACCGATCAGCCGCCCGCAGCAGAGACAACCACGCCCGCGCTTCCCGATGTTGACACATTGATGCCGCCGCCTGCAGGCGACACGGCACCTTTGACACCGACAGCGGACTGACACAATTCTTTGAGGGCACTACGGGATTACGCAACATCATCTAGCGGTTGGCTTGCGTAATCCTCGCGAATCCTGTAGAGGTTAAATCCCGTGGCAGGGTGGTCTTTTGGGCCATCTCTGGGTTTTTTGACCGACCATAAAAAACACGAGATCACGGGGGCCTCAGCGCATGGCACGATATATTTTCATCACCGGCGGCGTTGTGTCTTCGCTCGGCAAAGGGCTTGCTTCGGCCGCACTTGGGGCGCTGTTGCAAGCGCGCGGGTTCTCAGTACGGCTTCGCAAACTTGATCCCTATCTCAATGTCGATCCCGGCACGATGTCGCCTTTTGAGCATGGCGAAGTCTTCGTGACCGATGATGGTGCCGAAACCGATCTTGATCTTGGCCATTATGAACGGTTCACCGGCGTGCCGGCACGGATTTCGGACTCGGTCAGTTCCGGGCGCATCTATTCCAATGTGCTGGAAAAGGAACGTCGCGGCGATTACCTCGGCAAAACCATTCAGGTGGTGCCGCATGTCACCAATGAAATCAAAGACTTCCTGAGCATTGGCGAGGATGAGGTTGATTTCATGCTGTGCGAGATCGGCGGCACTGTCGGCGATATCGAGGGGTTGCCGTTTTTCGAGGCGATCCGCCAGTTCAGCCATGACCGCCCGCGCGGACAGTGCATTTTCATGCATCTGACCCTCCTGCCCTATCTTGCCGCCAGTGGCGAGCTAAAGACCAAACCGACGCAACACAGCGTCAAGGAATTGCAGAGCATCGGCATCGCGCCTGATATCCTTGTCTGCCGCTCGGAACAGCCGATCCCGGACAAGGAACGCGAAAAGATCGCGCTCTTTTGCAATGTCCGCAAAGAGCATGTCGTCGCGGCCTATGATCTCAAATCGATTTATGAGGCCCCGCTGGCATATCACCGCGAAGGGCTGGATCAGGCTGTGCTCGATGTGTTTCAAATCAGCCCCGCCCCCAAACCCGACCTGACAGTCTGGCTTGATGTGGTGGACCGCATCCAAAACACCGACGGGGCGGTCAATATCGCCATCGTCGGCAAATACGTGCAGCTTGAGGATGCCTATAAGTCGATCAAAGAGGCGCTGATCCACGGTGGCATGGCCAACCGGGTCAAGGTTAACGTGGAATGGGTCGATGCCGAGATTTTCGAGCGTGAAGACCCCGCCGCCCACCTTGAGGGGTTTCACGCCATCCTTGTGCCCGGCGGCTTTGGCGAACGTGGCACCGAGGGCAAGATCAAGGCGGCAGAATTCGCCCGCACCCGCAAGATCCCCTACCTTGGCATTTGCCTTGGCATGCAGATGGCGGTGATTGAGGCCGCGCGCAATGTGGCCGGCATGAAAGACGCCGGATCAGAAGAATTCGATCATGAGGCTGGCAAGCGCCGGTTCGAGCCGGTCGTCTACCACCTCAAGGAATGGGTGCAGGGAAACGAGAAGGTTCAGCGCAAGGTCAGCGATGACAAGGGCGGCACCATGCGTCTTGGAGCCTATGATGCCGTGCTCAAGGACGGCACGCGGGTTGCGGCGATCTATGGCACCACCGCGATTGATGAGCGCCACCGCCACCGCTATGAGGTGGACACCAAGTATCGCGAGAAACTCGAGGGCTGCGGCCTTACATTCTCGGGGATGTCGCCCGATGGCCGCCTGCCTGAGATTGTGGAATGGTCGGATCACCCGTGGTTCATCGGCGTGCAATATCACCCCGAGCTGAAATCCAAGCCTTTCGCACCGCATCCGCTCTTTGCGGATTTCGTGCGCGCGGCGCTTGCAACCTCGCGTCTGGTATAAGACGCGCGCCTCAGCCCTTGACGGGAAAGAGGAAACAGCGGTCGCGCCGGATCATCAGCCAGAGCGCCTTGCCCGGTCTGGGCAGGAACACGTTGGGCACGGTCGCCTTGAGCAGTGACCCATCGTGATCCATACGAAACTCGACCAGGCTCTCGGACCCCATGAAGCGCGCGCGCTCGACCACACCGCGCGCGGGCGTGCCATCCTGTGGGGTTGGATTGGGACCGCGCCCGTGCCGGTCAAAGTCGATCTTGATGTGCTGTGGCCGGATCACAATCTCGACTTCGCTGCCCTCATAGGCCCCGGGAGAGAGGAACTGACCAAACGGGGTATCAACCAGCGAGCCGCGCACCCGCCCCCGGATCACATTGACCTCTGAGAAAAACGCCATGGCGCTGCGATCCACGGGGGCGTTGTAGACGTTATAGGGCGCGCCCTGCTGCACGATCCGACCGTCGCGCATCAGCGCAATCTCATCAGCCATGCGCATCGCCTCTTCGGGCTCATGCGTCACCAATAGCACCGCCGTATCTTGCTCGCGCAGAATTTCCAGCGTCTCGTCGCGGATACCGTCGCGCAGGCGGTTATCAAGACCGGAAAAAGGCTCGTCCATCAGCATGATACCGGGGCGGGGTGCCAACGCCCGCGCCAGGGCAACGCGCTGCTGCTCGCCCCCGGAAAGTTCATGGGGATAGGCGTTAAGATATCGCGAAAGACCAACCCGATCGAGCAATTCCTCGATGCGACGTTGCTTGGCGGCCTTATCCCCGCTCAGGCCAAAGCCGACATTCCGCGCCACGCTCAGATGTGGGAACAGCGCGAAATCCTGAAACATCAAACCGATATGACGCCGCTCGGGGGGCACGCGATAGACCGTGTCACAGACCAGCGTGCCATCCACCCAAATCTCGCCCGAATCCTGCATCTCGACCCCTGCGATCATCCGCAGCGTCGTCGACTTGCCACATCCAGACGGCCCCAGCAGGCAGGTCACATGCCCCGGCATCACCCGCAAGGATACGTTATTGACCACATGCCGACCGTCGTAGCGGCGCATCAGGTTCTTGATTTCCAGCCGGGGAATTGGGGTCTGCACCGGGGCCTCTTGGTCTATCCGATCAATTCTATCGGGTTTTGTCCGCTGGAAATATCAACCCCTCGCCACCTGTGCAAGCCATATGGCGGCCGTCCGTTGACAGCCCGGCACAGAGCTGTTTGGTTACAACGATCTTTCACCCTCAGGAGTTGCTCCCCATGCGGATTTTGACCGGCGCTTTGGTTGCGCTTTGCCTTGCCATACCTGCTCATGCACAGGATGAGCGCGCCGCCCGTGTCGCTATTGCCAAAGACTATATCGACGCCACCGTGACCGACGCGGACATCGAGGAATTTATTCGCCGCCTCTGGCAGCCCATGATCCAGCAAATGGCGGCCAACGGTCAGCGACTGTCAGAAGAGCAGCTTGCCGAGATCGACAAACTTTTTCTCGATCATCTGACACAGCCCCTGACCAATGTGATGCGCAAGCAAGATGAGGTCATGGCTGACCTCATGACATTAGAGGAGTTGACCGCCCTGCGTGATTTCTACACCTCAGAGCACGGCGGCGCAGTCATGCGCAAGATGCCGCAATTGGCACAAATTCAGCAGCCGATGATTTCATCCACGCTTCAAGACGCCATGCCAGATATCATGCCCAAGATCGAAGCGATCACCACGCCTCAATAACGCCGCGCTTCAGGCTTTGGGCAGGTCCATCATAGCGGTGAACTCGGCCTCTGCGGCGAGTTCACCCTCAACCTCTGCAATCCCCGAGAATTTCCAGACCTTGCCCCCCGGCTTGCCCCGCGTCGTGTGCAGCTTCATTTCAAGCACATCGCCCGGCACCACCATGCGGCGAAACTTGGCGCTGTCGATGGCCATGAAATAGACCAGCATATTGAGATCCTGCATCTCGAGCGCGGTGCCCACCATTACGGCAGCCGTCTGCGCCATGGCCTCGATGATGGTGACGCCGGGCATGATCGGCTTGCCGGGAAAATGCCCTTGGAAATGCGGCTCGTTCATGGTCACGTTCTTGATCCCACGCGCCGATTGATAGCCGTCAATGTCGACCACCTTATCCACCAGCAAGAACGGATAACGATGCGGGATGATCCGCTGAATCAGATGAATATCTGCGGATTTGAGGGACTCGGTCATGGGTTGTCCTTTCACGTGCCGTGCCCCGCGTGCGTAGCAATCCGCAGGACTATGGGCAAGATGACTTGCGTTGCCTAGTCGTTCGTTGGTGCGGGTTGGCTTGGCGCCTGATCGCCAGGCACAGTCGCATCAGGCGACAGCGGCCCAACACCTATCTCAGCGTTGATCCGAAGCACTGCCAAGTCCGTGACATCTGCTGCGCCGCTGTGCAACAACACCGCGCGCGCATCAATCATCACCATTGCATTGGCCTCGTTCAGCAGGTCCGACAGCACCGGCTGCACGACACGCATGAACTGGATAGGTATCAATTCGCGCCGCCGTTCTAATTCCCGAGAGCGCCGCTCGCTCTCAAGACGCAGCTCTTCGACCCTTTGGTCAAATGCATCGGCCATGTCCCGGAACGCATTGGGTGCCGTGGTCGCGCGCAGCGCGGTCAGCCTCTGCTCTTCCGCTTCCAACTCCTGCGCGATCGTTTCATTATAGGCGATCAGCCGGTCCCGCTCGGCCTGAATTTCTTGTTGTAAACGCTTGCCATATTCGGACTCGAGCAGCATGCGCTCGGGGTCTATCACCAAAACGTCGCTCTGAATCACGCCGATCTGCTGCGCATTCATAGGAAAGGCCGCGCCAAGAGTGACCCCAAGGCACAGGCCCAACCGGGCAAGCGCCGCACGCATGATCAGAATTCCGTGCGAACGGTCAGATCAAAGGTCTGCTCGATATCGCCCGGTTCCTTTTCGAGGGCCTTGGAAAAGTTCATCCGGATCGGACCAAATGGCGACGACCAGAACAAGGAAACACCAATCACGTGGCGCGCCTTGAACCCTGTCGACGACAATGTATTGCCCGGCGCAACCGATCCCCGGTTTCCAATACCCCAGATCGAGCCGATATCGTAAAAAGCACCGCCCGTGATGCCGTATTCATCCGGCAGGCCCAGCGGGAATTCCGCTTCAAACTTGAGGGCTGCGAAAAAATCACCGCCCAAAAGCTCGTTGCCTTCGATCGGCCCCATGCCGTTCGGCTCAAACCCGCGAATGACCTGAGACCCGAAACGATTGAGGAATCGGCTATCCCTGCTCCCAGAGAAGTTGAGCGCGCCCCCTTCAAGGATTGCGCGAAGCGTCACATCCTCGTTCAAGACCGTGGTCTGTCCCACAAGCCGCGCCGTGGTTTTGATGAAATCGTTATCCCCACCAAGTCCAGCGAATTCCTGGCCAAAGGACAAAAGCACACCGGCATTAGGATTTAGCCCACCGGCCCGCGTGTCATAGCTGAAATTATAGCCCACGGAACTGGTCCATAGCCCGCCTTGCGCGATCTCATTCTGAAGAATGCCCGACGTGCCTTGATAGTCGGTCATATCCTCGTAGCTGGTATTGTAATAGACATTCAGGCGTGTGTTCTCGCCAGTCGGAAACGTCAGGCTGGGCCGGAACGTGCCGATGGCCGTATCAAAAAGACTGTTGTCGCTTTCGGTTTCCCGGAAAGAGAAATCAAGACCAAGCGCCACGTCCCGCCCAAGAAAGGCCGGTTCAACAAAGCCCAAGTTGTAGTTGATGTTGTCAGCCGTCGCGAGAATCTGAGCCGTCAGTTGCTGACCGCGCCCGATGAAATTGCGCTCGGAAAAGCCAAGCGAAACGCCAAGACCCGAGTTGGTCGAGAAACTCGCCCCAACCGAAACGGTGCCGGTTGTGGTTTCCTCGACATCTGTTTCGATCACAACCTGATCGGGGCGTGACCCCTCGCGGGCGTTCACGTCGACGTCCTCGAAATAGCCCAAAGCCCGGATACGGTCCGCAGCCTGTTGGATCGAGCGTGGGTTAAACGGGTCACCCTCGGCCTGATCGAACTGGCGCCGGATCACGCGGTCAAGCGTGGTGGTGTTGCCTTCAATGTCGATCCGCTCGACAAATACACGCGGACCGCGTTGAATCACGAATTCAACATCCAGTGTTAAATCCCTGTCGTTGCGCGTGATCCGTGGCTCGACACGCATGAAATCGACACCATTCTTGAGCGCCAAACGCTCCATCCGGGCGATGGAGCTTTCGACCAGCGTCGGTGAATAGACCACTCCGGGTTTGATCTTGAGTGTGTCGCCATAGGTCTCGGCCTCGACACCGTTAATTTCGCTAACGGTCGTGATTTCACCAAACCGGAACTGTTGGCCTTCTTGAATGTTGAAGGTGATAAAATACGCATCCCGCTCGCGCGCCAGTTCGGCATTGGTGCCGGTGACCCGAAAATCGACAAACCCACGTGAATTGTAGAAATCGCTCAAAACCTGCCGGTCAAAATTGACGCGGTCCTCAACGAATGTGTCCCGTTCGATCAGGGCGCGCAGAAGGCCTGTCTGCTTGCTCTCAACCACACGACGCAGGCGCGTGTCGGAAAATGCCTTGTTGCCAACAAAACCGATACGCTGAACCTCGATCTTGCGCCCTTCGAAGATTTCGAACACCAGATCGACACGATTGTCGCTCCGGCGGATCACCTTGGGTGTCACCCGCGCAGCGATGCGGCCATTCTGGCTATAGGCCTCAGCGATAACGCCGGCATCCCGCTCGGCCTGTGTCGGGCTGAACACCTGACGCGATTGGCTCTGGATGAACCCGGCAAGGTCTTCATCCTTGATCTTGTCGTTGCCCTCAAACGCGATCTGGTTGATCGTCGGAAACTCGACCACACGGATCAAAAGATTGCTGCCTTGCGGCACCAGCTCCACATCTTCAAAAAGACCCGATCCAAGGATTTTTTGGTAAGCGTCGTTCAACTGCCCCGCCGAGACGGTCTCGTTGCGCGCAATGCCTGCATAGGACAGAATCGTACCCGTTTCGATCCGTTGGTTTCCTTCAATCGCCACAGAAGAAAAGCGATAGGATTGCGCATCGGCCCGCTGGCCCGTTCCAAGCAGAAAAACAACAAAGAAGAGCGCGAAGATGCCACCCGCGCCTATCCGCGCCGCAAGAAAAAGGTTGCGGCCCTTTGGCCGATCCACGTCGCGATTATTCATTGCTCAAACCCAGTCAGACATCCCATTGTGGATGTCAGTAACCCGTCTGTCTGGCCTTGTCAAAATGCGAGTGCGGGCAGCGCAACCTCACGGCTCAAAGCGTGCCGAAATAGGCCGCCGCCAAGAGTGCCGCCCCAAGGGTCGCCACATAGAGCAGGAAATCTGCGTTCACATGCAAAAGCACGCGCGCCCCGCGATAGCCATTTCTGATCTGTTGCATGTCATGCCCCGGTATCGAAAGTTTTAGACTCGGCACCAAAGTGACACAGCCGTTCGGCAACAACATGCCCAGAATGTGGCAAATTTCTGACAAGCGGCCCTTGCAAGGTCTGCGCTTAGATATCTTGCGCCTTTGCCATGCCCCGGCTGACCATGAATTGCCGAAGCCGCGTCAAACCTTCCTCGATATCCGCCGTGGCACGGGCATAAGAAAACCGCAGCGTTCCCGCTCCGCGCAAGGGATCAAAATCAAGCCCCGGCGTGACCGCAACCCCCGCGTGTTCAAGAATCTCTGCGGCAAAGGCACGGCTGTCTTGGGTCAGGTGGCTGACATCGGCATAGACATAGAACGCGCCATCGGGCGGCGCGATACGCTCAAACCCAGCCTTGGGCAGCCCCTCCAACATCAGCGCGCGGTTGCGCCGGTAAACGGCCATATTGGCCTCCAACTCCTCAGAACAGTCCATCGCCGCAAGGGCCGCCACCTGACTGACATGGGGCGGACAGATAAAGAGGTTCTGCGCCAGCCGTTCGATGACGCGCACATGGTCTTGGGGCACCACCATCCAGCCAATCCGCCAGCCCGTCATCGAAAAATACTTTGAGAAAGAATTGATCACATAACAATCGTCAGTGATTTCCAACGCCGAGACCGCGCGGCGCTCATACTCGATGCCGTGATAAATCTCGTCACTGATAAACGCCGCGCCCTGCCCCCCTGCCGCCGCAATCAACCCGCCAAGCGCCGCACGGTCCAGCATCGTACCCGAAGGATTCGCCGGGCTGGCAACCAAGAGCCCCTGCAACTCCTGTCCCTGCAAATCGCCCGGCACCGGCTGCAGGCGGTTTTCCGCCGCCGTCTCGATATCCACCGGCACAAGATCAAGCGCGCGCAGGATCTGGCGATAGCTGGGATAGCCCGGCGCGCCGATCCCCACACGGTCACCCGCGTCAAAAAGCGCTGTAAAGGCCAGAATGAAGGCCCCGGACGAACCGGGCGTAATCACCACACGTTCCGGGTTCAAATCGAGATTATACCAATCGCCATAAAGCTGCGCGATCCGCGCCCGAAGTGCTGGCAGGCCAAGCGCCACGGTATAGCCCATGGACTCGGTCGCCATGGTCCGAGCCAGCGCCGCGCGCGCCCCCTCCGGCGCGGATGTGCCGGGTTGCCCCACTTCCATGTGGATAATGTCACGTCCCACAGCTTCAGCGCGGCGGGCAGCCTCCATCACATCCATCACGATAAAGGGATCAATTTGGCTCCGGGTTGAGTTCCGCATTGGTTTTCTCCTAGACTGACCCCACATGTGACCCGTCTCACTGGAAAAGGCCGCCAAGGTCAATGCTGCTTCTCCGTCTTGCCCTACTCTCGCTTCTCCTGTCGCTGGCACTACCGGCGCGTGCCGTCACGCTCTTGCGCGACCCAGACATCGAACAGGCTTTGCGCGCGCTGGCCGCGCCAGTGCTTCAGGCGGCGGGGCTCAGCCCGGCGCGGGTGGATATCCTCGTGATTGACGATTCGAGCATGAATGCGTTTGTCATTGATGCCGACAGTATCTTTATCCATTCCGGGTTGATCCTTCGGATGGACACGCCGGCCATGCTGCAATCTGTGATCGCGCATGAGGCCGCGCATATCGCCAATGGGCACCTGATGCGCCGCCCGATCAATGCCCGCAACGCCCGCACAGCAGCAGCGCTCGGAACGGCCCTTGCGGCGGTGGCTGGGGCCGCGGCGGGCAGCGGAGAATTTGCAGCAGGGGCCGCCGCCGGGCTTCAGGGCGCAGCAATACGCAGCTTCTTTTCCCACACCCGCGCCGAAGAAAACGCCGCTGACGCCAGCGGCATGCGCTTTCTCATGGCCGCAGGGATTGACCTGCGCGGGGCGGTACAGGTGATGGAGCTTTTTAACGGGCAAGAGGCGCTCTCGGTGAACCGTCAGGATGCCTATGCCCGCACCCATCCCTTGTCGCGCGACCGGTTCCGCCGGATCACCCAACTGGCCGAAGCACAGGGCCGCACCGTCGCCCCCGATCCCGAGGCAACCTATTGGTTCGCACGCGCGAAAAGCAAACTTTCCGCCTTTCAACGCTCTCCCAAATGGACCCTGACCCGCGCCGGGGAATATGGCTATCCTGACATCAAGCTGATGCGTCAGGCCATCGCCTATCACCGGCAGGCGGATTTGCGCCGCGCGCTGGCCGCGATTGACGGGGCTGTGGCCCTGCGGCCCAACGATCCCTATTTGCACGAATTGCGCGGTCAGATCCTCATGGAAAGCCGCCAGATCAAGCCCGCCGTTGCCGCCTATGCCCGCGCGGCCAACCTTGCCCCCAACAATGCGCTTATCCTCGGCTCTTATGGGCGCGCCCTCTTGGCCGACAATCAGACGCAAAAAGCCGTGCAATTCCTCGAAACCGCACGAAGCCGCGATGGCCGTGATATCCGCATCCTGCGCGATCTGGCGCAGGCCAACGCCAAGCTGGGCAACAATGGCATGGCTTCAGTGCTGACCGCTGAACGATATGCCATCGCAGGGCGGCTCAAAGATGCTAAGATACACGCCGAACGTGCCTCCAGCCTCTTGCCCCGTGGTTCTGCCGCATGGCAAAGAGCACAGGATGTACTGTTCGCTGCAGAAGCCGAAGAAAAACGGAGAAAATGATCCTGATGCCACGTATGATCCTATCCGCCGCCAGCCTTGGCCTCTGCTTTGCCTTCGCGCAGCCTGCCGCAGCTCTCGACCTTGAGAGCCTGAGCGACGCTGACCGCACGCTTTTGCGCGCTGAGATTCGCGAATACCTGCTGGCAAACCCCGAAGTGATCATGGAAGCGGTCGCCGTGCTGGAAGAGCGCGAGGCCAAAGGTCAGGCCGAGGCCGATAGCGATCTGGTCAAGGTCAATGCCGAGGCGCTGTTCAATGATCCCAACTCTTGGGTCGGCGGCAATCTGGACGGCGATTTGACCCTTGTGGAATTCATGGACTATCGCTGCAGCTATTGCCGCCGCGCCCATGAGGACGTGAAGGGTCTGTTGGCCGCCGATGGCAACATCCGCTTTATCATCAAGGAATTCCCGATCTTGGGTGAAGAATCGGTTTTGGCCTCGCGCTTTGCCATTGCCACGCGTCAGGTCGCAGGCGATGAGGCCTACGCATCTGTTCATGACGCCCTGATGGCGTATTCGGGCAGCATGAGCGAAATGGGCTTTACCCGTCTGGCCGATTCACTCGGTCTCGACGCACCAGCGATCATCGCCGAAATGAACAGTGACGCGGTGACCCAAGTGATCGCCGCCAATCACGCCCTTGGCCAGCGGATGCAGATCAGCGGCACGCCCTCTTTCGTGATGGGGGATCAGATGCTGCGTGGCTATCTGCCACAGGACGCCATGCAGCGCATTGCCGACGAGATTCGCGCGCAATAACCATGCTGCGACGTTCCCTTTGGGCGGCCCTTGTTATTGGGGCCGCTGGCCCTGCATGGGCGCAAGACCTTCCGGATCAGTCGCGCCCCTTATTGGGCGCAGCGATCCGTGACGTCTTGATCGAAACACCCTCGCTCCTTGCCCCATTACGAGAGCCCATTCCGCTGACGGCCGCCGATCTTTATGGCGACGAGTCCGCGCGCGATCTGAACCTTCTCAAACGCTTTGCGCCGCGCCTCTTTGCACCTGACCTGCCCGGTTTCGGCCCCAAGGGTGCCACCGCCGCACTTGCGTTCTTTACGCAGGTGGATTGCGCAGACTGCGCCAGCGCCGAGGCGGAGTTGCGAGCGCTTTCAGACCGGCTTGGCCTGCGCATCAACACGTTCGATATGGCCAACGACACGGCCCTTGCCACCGAACTCGGTCTCGATATGGCGCCCTCTTATGTCCTGCCGGATATGCTGCTGCGCGGGGCCATGCCCGCTATCGTGCTCGAAAAATACCTCACCCCATAAACAGCAAAGGCGCGCCACCGGGGCGCGCCTTCTGTCTCTTTCAAGGCAGATACAGCTTAGTTGACCAGCGTCGCTGCCGCCGCCTGTGCCATGGCCTCAATCCCGAACATATTGACGATACCAAGCAGCATCACCGCCGCTGATCCCATCAAGAACAGCCATTGCACCGCCGAACGGCCGGTTTGCAGCCCCGCGCCCTCTTCGCCAAAATACATGTAGAACACGATCCGCAGATAGTAAAAGGCACCAATAACCGAGGCGATAACGCCGGCAATCGCCAACCACGCCAACCCGCCCTCATAGGCGGCACGCAGCACATAGAGCTTGCCGAAAAAGCCCAAAAGCGGTGGCACCCCGGCAAGGCTGAACAACAGGATCAGCATGGCAAGCGCCCGGCCCGGCTCTGCACGCGAGTACATGGCAAGGCTGCGAATATCCGTCACCGGCTGCCCATCCCGCTCCATCGACAGGATAAAGGCAAAGGTGCCGACATTCATCGTGACATAGATCGCCATATAGATCAGCATCGCCTGCACGCCAAAGACCGTGCCTGCCGCCAGACCCATCAGCGCATAGCCCATATGCGCAATCGACGAATAGGCCATCAGACGCTTGATATCGGTCTGGCCAATCGCCGCGAAGGCCCCAAGGAACATCGACAGTAGCGCCAGAAGCGCCAGCACCTGCTGCCAATCCGCAACCACGCCACCAAACGCATCATGGACGACACGGGCGAATAGCCCCATTGCCGCCATCTTGGGGGCGGTGGCGAAGAATGCGGTGATGGGTGTCGGCGCGCCCTCATAGACATCCGGGGTCCACATATGGAACGGAACCGCCGAAATCTTGAACGCAAGACCCGAGATGACGAACACCAGACCGATCAAAAGGCCCACGGGCGCCTGACCTTCAGCCGCCGCAATGATCCCGGAAAACAGCGTCGTGCCCGCATAGCCATAGGTCAGCGACGCGCCATAGAGCAAGAGGCCCGACGACAACGCGCCCAAAACGAAATACTTAAGGCCCGCTTCGGTTGATTTGGCGCTGTCCCGACGCAGCGACGCCACGACATAAAGCGACAGGGATTGCAATTCGAGGCCCATATAAAGCGCCATAAGATCGCCCGCGCTGACCATGACCATCATGCCAACCACAGCAAGCGCCACCAAGAGCGGATACTCAAACCGCAGGATACCGCGCCGCTGCATGTAATCCTGCCCCAGCACCAGTACCGCCGCCGCCGACAACAGGATCGTGACCTTGGCAAAGCGCGCAAAGCCATCGTCGTTGAACATCCCGCCAAAGGCCGTGCGAGTGCCCTCGCCCGAAGCACCGATCCAGATCGCCAACAAGGCAAACAGCCCCGCCGTCACCCAGACCAACATGCCCGCCATGCGGTCTTGCCCGGTATAGGCCACGCCCAACAGCGCCAAGATCGCATAGACCGAGAGCACGATCTCGGGCAGGATTATGGTTAGATCAGCCTGCATGTCTCAGGGCCTCCGGTTCAATGCGAGGTTTCGGCAAGTTGCGTCGTGGTCTGCGCCATCGCCTGTGCCGTCTCAACGTTGGAAATCAGCGCCTCAACCGAGGGGCCGGTGATATCGGTCACAAGCCGGGGATAGACCCCAAGCAACAGCGTCATCACCACCAGCGGCGCAAAAATTGCCCGCTCGCGTTTGGTCATATCGGTGATCGTGCGCAGGCTCTCCTTGATCAGGTCGCCCATTACCACCCGGCGATAAAGCCAGAGCGCATAGGCCGCCGACAGGATCACACCCGATGTGGCCACCGCCGCAACCCAGGTATTGACCTGAAACACACCCACAAGCGTCAAGAATTCACCCACAAAGCCAGAGGTGCCCGGCAGGCCCACATTCGCCATGGTGAAGAACATGAAGATCAGCGCATACGCGGGCATCCGGTTCACCAGACCGCCATAGGCGTCAATCTCGCGCGTGTGCATCCGGTCATAAATCACACCGACGCAAAGAAAGAGCGCGCCCGAGATAAAGCCGTGGCTCAGCATCTGGAAAATCGCCCCATCCACGCCCTGTTGATTGGCCGCGAAAATCCCCATGGTCACATAGCCCATATGCGCCACCGACGAATAGGCGATCAGCTTTTTCATGTCGGACTGCGCCAGAGCGACCAGCGAGGTATAGACAATGGCAATGGCACTCATCCACAGCACCAGCGGCGTCAGAACCTCCGACCCGATCGGGAACATCGGCAGGCTGAACCGCAGGAACCCATAGCCGCCCATCTTCAAGAGGATGGCCGCCAGCACAACCGACCCGGCGGTCGGCGCCTGCACGTGGGCATCCGGCAACCAGGTATGCACCGGCCACATCGGCATCTTGACCGCAAAGCTGGCAAAGAACGCGAGGAACATCAGCGTCTGCATCCCGCCAATCACCTGCACCCCGAGGATCGAGAATGTCTCGCTCTCGAATTCATGCTTGAGCAAGGCCGCGATATCCGTGGTGCCCGCATCCGAGAACATCGCCACCATCGCCACCAGCATCAGCACAGAGCCGAGGAAGGTGTAGAGAAAGAACTTGAACGAGGCGTAAATGCGTTCCTTGCCGCCCCAGATCCCGATGATCAGGAACATCGGGATCAGCCCCGCCTCAAAGAAGAGGTAAAACAGCACCAGATCCAGCGCCATGAACACGCCCAGCATGAGCGTTTCCAAAAGCAAGAAGGCGATCATGTATTCCTTGACACGCGTGGTCACACCCCAGGACGCCGCGATAGTCAGAGGCATCATAAAGGTTGTCAGCATCACGAACAGAACACTGATCCCGTCCACGCCCATCTTGTATTTCAGGCCCAAAAGCCACTCGCGCTCTTCAACGAACTGAAACCCGGTATTGGAGGCGTCGAAATCGAACAGGATAAACAGCGACACGACAAATGTCAGCGTGGTTGCAATCAGCGCCACCCATTTGGCATTGCGCTGTGCCGCCTCATCCGAACCGCGCAGGAACACCGCAAGAATGGCCGCCGCGACCGCCGGGATGAAGGTCACAATGGAAAGCAGGTTGTCCATCAGTTGGCTCCCCCGAAGATCGTCATCCATGTCACCAGAACCGCGATCCCGATCACCATGGCAAAGGCATAGGTAAAGATGTAGCCGGATTGCGCCCGACCGGCGAGGCGGGTTAACCATGGGATGATCCCCATTGCCACGCCATTGATCGACCCGTCGATCACATCGCCATCGCCGCGCTTCCACAACAGATGGCCAAGCGCCTTAGAGGGCCGCACGAAAAGAAAATCAAAGATCTCGTCGAAATACCACTTGTTGAGCAGAAAGAGGTAGAGCGGGCGATTTGTCTCGGCGACACGGCGTGGCATCGCCGGATCCCAGATATAGAACCAGACTGCCATCAGAAACCCGGTCAGCATCGCAACAAAGGGGCTGACCTTGACCCATTTCGGGGCATGGTGCGCGTCATCCATCACGGTATTGTCGGGATGCATGAAGATGGCCCCCTGCGGTGCCTCACCCTGACCTATGGCCGGGGCATGCGCCTCTGCCGTTTCCTCCGCGTGATCCGCAGCACTCTCTGTGCCATGCCCCTCGGACGCCTCAGCATGATGCGCCGGGATGCCAAAGAACTTGTTCACACTCTCATGGCTGCCAAAGAAGCTGTTGAACCAGATCATCCCGGCAAAAACCGCGCCAAGCGCCAGCACCCCTAGGGGCACCAGCATGACCATCGGGCTTTCATGGGCGTGCTCATGTGTGTGCTTGTCGCCCCGCGCCTCGCCAAAGAACGTCAGGAACATCAAACGCCAGCTATAGAATGACGTGAACAGCGCCGCGATCACCAGCATCCAGAACGCATAGCCGCCGTCCGTGCCCGCCCACGCGCTCTCGATCACCGCATCCTTGCTGAGGAACCCGGCAAAGCCGATATGTGTCAGGGGAATACCCACGCCGGTAATCGCCAGCGTGCCGATCATCATCGCCCAGAACGTATAGGGCAACTTCTTGCGCAGACCGCCATAGTTGCGCATGTCCTGTTCGTGATGCATCCCGTGGATCACGGACCCCGCCCCAAGGAACAGCATCGCCTTGAAGAACGCATGCGTGAAAAGGTGGAACATCGCCACCGAATAGACGCCCAGACCAGCCGCCACAAACATATAGCCAAGCTGAGAGCAGGTCGAATATGCGATCACGCGCTTGATGTCATTCTGCACCAAACCCACGGTTGCTGCGAAAAACGCGGTGGTGGCCCCAAGGAAGACGACAAAGGTCATCGCTTCCGGCGCGTATTCCATCAACGGCGACATGCGGCACACAAGGAACACCCCCGCCGTCACCATCGTCGCCGCGTGGATAAGGGCCGACACCGGGGTCGGGCCTTCCATCGCGTCCGGCAACCAGGTGTGCAGGAACAGCTGCGCAGATTTACCCATTGCGCCGATGAACAGCAGCACGGCAATCAGATTGGCCGCATTCCACTCTGTCCACAGGAACGTCAATTGCGTCTCTGCCAGCATGGGCGCTGCGGCAAAGATATCATCGAACTTGATCGAGTCCGTCAGAAAGTAGATCGCCATGATCCCAAGCGCAAAGCCGAAATCGCCTACCCGGTTGACCACAAACGCCTTGATCGCCGCGGCATTGGCGCTCGGCTTGCGAAAGTAAAAGCCGATAAGCAGGTACGAGGCAACGCCCACACCCTCCCAGCCAAAGAACATCTGAAGCAGGTTGTCCGACGTGACCAGCATCAGCATCGCGAATGTAAAGAACGACAGATACGCAAAAAAGCGGGGCCGATAGCTCTCGTTTTCGCGGAAATTCTCGTCATGCGCCATGTAGCCCATGGAATACAGATGCACGAGCGCCGAGACGGTGGTGATCACGATCAACATGATCGCGGTCAGCCGGTCCATCCGAATGGCCCAAGCCGTATCCAGCGTGCCCGATTGCACCCAATCAAGCAGATGCACCTGATGCATGACCCCGTCATGCCCTAGAAACACGATCCAGCTCAGGATACAGGACAGAAACAGCAGGCCCGTCGTCAGCCATTGTGCGCCCTTGTCACCCAGGATGCGCCAGCCAAAACCCGCAAGGAGCGCGCCCACGAGAGGCGCGAAGAGGAGAATGGTTTCCATGGCTTCAGCCTTTCATCACATTGGCATCTTCGACAGCAATCGTGCCGCGATTGCGGAAGAAACAAACGAGGATCGCAAGGCCAATCGCGGCCTCTGCAGCGGCAACGGTCAACACGAAAAGCGTGAACACCTGCCCCACCATATCGCCCAGATGCGACGAAAACGCCACAAGGTTGATATTCACCGAAAGCAGCATAAGTTCGATGGACATCAACAGGATGATGACATTCTTGCGGTTCAGGAAAAGGCCAAAGATACCGATGACGAACAGCGCTGCCGCCACCGTCAGATAATGTTCAAGTCCGATCATCGTTTCACCCTCTGACCCTCAATCTTCTTCTTTTCATGATGCGCAGGACGAAAAATCCCAGCACCATCTTAACACTCCAGATCGCGGCCAACCCCGCCAGCCCGAGGGCTGACACCGCATGATGCAGCAGATCCGCCATTACAGCCCCTGCCCCGGTTTCACATCCCGCAGTTCCATGGCTTTGGCCGGATCGCGGTACATCTGCGCCAGCACATCCTGCCGTTTGACATCCGTGCGATGCCGCAGCGTAAGCACAATCGCCCCGATCATTGCCACCAACAGGATCAGACCCGAAAGCTGGAACAGAATGAAATAGGTATCGTAAAGCAAGAGGCCCAAAGCGGCGGTGTTCTCAACCCCTTCGGGTGTCACCGCGCGGCGCGCCGCCTCGGCCCCATCCGCTATTTCCCAATTGCCGAACGCCAGCCCGAATTGCATGAGCAGGATCACCCCGATCAGCAGTGCCAAGGGCATGTATTTCGCCATTTCCGCCTTCAACTCGGCGAAATCGACGTCAAGCATCATCACCACGAACAAGAACAGCACCGCGACCGCGCCCACATAGACGATAATGAGCAGCATCGCCACGAACTCTGCCCCCAAAAGCACGAAAAGCCCCGCAGCGCTGATGAACGACAGGATCAGCCAGAGCACCGAATGCACCGGATTGCGGCTGATCACGGTCATCAACCCGCCGGTCAACAGCGACACCGCAAAGAGATAAAAGGCCATGGCCGCAAACGTCATTTGTCTTTTCCTTCTTTATCGCCCTGGTCCATGACCTCGCGGGCGAAATCCATGGCGCGCGTCATCGAGGGGATGCCGGCGAACATCGCCATCTGCGCAATGGTCTCGGCAATCTCGTCACGGGTTGCCCCGGCCTCCAGCGCATGGCGCACGGTCATGCGGATTTGCGTGTCACTCTGCGCCCCCAGCATCGTCAGCCCGGCAAGGGTCAAGAGCAGGCGCGTCTTGGCATCCAGCCCCTCCTTGTTCAACCCCTTGCCAAAGCTCATTTCCATGAAATCCTTGGGCATGGTTGGCCACAGCGTTTCAAACCCTTTGGGCGAAAAGGATTCAAGCGCCGGATTGAGCGCCTTGGCCATTTCCTGAGCCTGACGCATCATCATCTCGAAGGGGTTGCTGGGATCGCTCATCGGTAGGGTGCATCCATCTCTAGGTTGCGGGCAATCTCGGCCTCCCAACGGTCGCCGTTCGCCAAGAGCCGCGCCTTGTCATAGAACAACTCTTCGCGGGTCTCGGTGGCAAACTCGAAATTCGGCCCTTCGACTATAGCATCCACAGGGCAAGCCTCTTGGCAGAAGCCGCAATAGATGCATTTCGTCATGTCGATGTCATAGCGCGTGGTCCGGCGGCTGCCGTCGTCGCGCGGCTCTGCATCAATGGTGATGGCCTGTGCGGGGCAAATGGCCTCGCATAGCTTGCACGCGATACAGCGCTCTTCCCCATTGGGATAGCGGCGCAACGCATGCTCTCCGCGAAAGCGCGGCGACAGCGGCCCCTTTTCATGCGGATAGTTAAGCGTGGCCTTGGGCGCGAAAAAGTATTTCAGCCCCAGCTTGAACCCTTTGAAGAAGTCGGAGAGCAGGAAGTACCCCGCCGCACGGCCGTAATCTATCTTGGTCATGGATCAGCCTCCAATCGCCCAGCGGGCCCAAAAGCCGCCCAGCACTTCGAATTTCGCAAGAAACGCCACGATCACCACCCAGCCCAAGGACATGGGCAAGAACACTTTCCAACCGATCCGCATAAGCTGATCGTAGCGGTAGCGCGGCGTGATCGCCTTGACCATGGCGAAGAGGAAGAAGAAAAACGCCATCTTGCCAATCATCCAAAGCACGCCATCCGGCAGCCCCGGAATGGGCGACAGCCAGCCACCGAAAAACAGCAGGCTCATGAGGGCACACATCAGGAAAATCGCGATATATTCCCCCGCCATGAACAAAAGGAACGGCGTCGAGGAATATTCCACCTGATAGCCAGCCACCAACTCGGATTCCGCCTCAGGCAGGTCGAACGGCGGGCGGTTGGTCTCGGCCAATGCGCTGATAAAGAACAGGAACACCATCGGCAAATGCGGCAGCCAATACCAGCCAAAGAACCCATAGGCCGTATCCTGCGCGCCCACGATGGCACTGAAGTTGAGCGATCCGGTCGAAATGATCACACCAATGATGATCAAGCCCAGCGACACCTCATAGGAAATCATCTGCGCGGCAGAGCGCAAAGAGCCGAGGAATGGGTATTTGGAGTTTGACGCCCAGCCCCCCATGATCACGCCATAAACCTCAAGCGAGGACACCGCGAAAACAAACAGCACCGCCACGTTGATATCCGACAGCACCCAGCCTTCGTTCATCGGAATAACGGCCCAAGCCAACACCGCCAGAACGAAACTCGTCATAGGCGCCAGCATGAACACGGCCTTGTCAGCCCCCGCCGGAACCACGACCTCTTTGACCACGTATTTCAGCGCATCCGCCACCGTCTGCAACAGGCCCCAGGTGCCCACGACGTTCGGACCCCGGCGCATCTGCACGGCGGCCCAGATCTTGCGGTCGCCATAGACAAGGAACAAGAGCGAGACCATGACAAAGCCCACCACCGCAAGGCATTGTGCCAGGATGATCACGAAGGTTCCCAGCGGGGTTGTAAAGAATTCAGCCATCAGGTCCTCACACCATCGGTATTCCGTTTTCCGCACAATTGGCGGCGACGACTTCGGCGTCGATTGTCAGTAGTCCTCGGGGCAGCGCCGCCGAGATCGTATAAACCGCATCGCCCTGCCAGATGCCAGCCTCTTCCGAGACGCTTGTGCGCAGGTGGCGCGCAAAGCCGTAGCCCCGGATCAGCGCATATTGCGCAGCCGCGCATTCGGCATAGCGTTCCACGTCCAGTGGATCGCGCGCACCACGCATGGACACGTGGAAATTCACCAGATCCCCATCCAAGAGCCGCGTCTCGATCCCCTGATAGTCAGGCGCAAAGGGCACAGGGGATGCACTCTCGGCACAGCCCGCCAGCCCAAGCGCCACAGGCGATATGAGGGCCATGACCATCCTCACTCTGCCGCCATCGGTTGCGTGCCACGCGCCTTGGCATTGGCACTCAGTTCCGCCATCAGCTGGCTCGCGCGGGCAATCGGGTTGGTCAGGTAGAAATCAGCAATCGCCAACCGGAAATCAGCCTTGCCAAGCGCGGATGTTTCCAGCGGTTGCCAGTCATTCGCGGGCACCTGATCCACCTTCTTGAGATGCGGCACCGCCTTGACCAGTGCCTGACGCAACTGCGCGATGCTGTCATAAGGCAGAACAGCGCCCAATTCGCCACTCAGCGCCCGAAGAATGGCCCAGTTTTCCTTGGCGTCACCGGGGGCAAAACCGGCGCGTAACGCCAATTGCGGGCGACCTTCGGTATTGACGAACAGCCCCTGCTCCTCGGTATAGGCAGCGCCCGGCAGGATCACATCGGCGCGATGCGCGCCGCGATCACCATGGCTGCCCTGATAGATCACCAACGGCCCCGCCGCGATATCAACCTCATCCGCCCCAAGGTTATAGATCACATCGGCCCCGTCGATTGCGGCCTCTAGCCCACCCTCGGTCACAGCGCCCACATCCATCGCACCAACACGCCCGGCCGCAGTATGCAGCACCAGCATCCGGCCAGACAGCGCCATAGCCGCAGCCAGCACCGCCGCGCCATCCGCCTCGCGCAGCGCACCCATGCCGACAATGACAATCGTATCCTCAGGCACGCTCAGCCCGCCAAGCGCGGCACGATCCGTGCCCGCATGGGTGTAGTCATAGGTAAGGTCAACCTTGGGACCAACCAGCGTGATATTGGCCCCTTTGATCCACGCCTTGCGCAGACGCGCATTCAGCACCGGCGCTTCAACCCGAGGATCGGTGCCAATCAGCACCACATTCTTGGCCGTGTCGATATCCTCGATACGGACATTCCCAACATAGCCGCTGCGATTGCCTGCGGGCAGACGGGCAGTGTCAGTGCGGCATTCCACATGGCCACCCTGCCCCTCGATCAAGGCCTTCAGCGCAAAGGCCGCCTCGACCGGCACAAGATCGCCGACCAGACCGGCCAGTTTCTTGGCCCCCTTGATGGCGCCTGCCACCTTGGCCAAGGCCTCGGGCCATGTGGCCCCCCGCAGCTTGCCATTCTCCCGGATATAGGGCCGGTCCAAGCGCTGACGTCGCAACCCGTCCCAGACAAACCGTGTCTTGTCGGAAATCCATTCCTCGTTCACGCCGTCATGATTGCGCGGCAGGATGCGCATAACCTCGCGCCCCTTGCAATCAACGCGGATATTGCTGCCAAGCGCGTCCATCACGTCGATGGTCTCGGTCTTGGTCAATTCCCACGGGCGCGCGGTAAAGGCATAGGGCTTGCTCACAAGCGCCCCCACCGGGCACAGGTCAATGATATTGCCCTGCAAATTGCTATCGAGCGTCTGACCCAGATAGCTAGTGATCTCGGCATCCTCGCCGCGCCCGGTCTGGCCCATCTGCATGATGCCGGCCACCTCAGAGGTGAAGCGCACACAGCGCGTGCAAGAGATGCAGCGCGTCATATGGGTCTCGACCAGCGGGCCAAGGTCCAGATCCTCGCTTGCCCGCTTGGGCTCGCGGTAGCGGCTGAAATCAACGCCATAGGCCATGGCCTGATCCTGCAAATCGCACTCGCCGCCCTGATCGCAGATCGGGCAATCCAGCGGGTGGTTGATAAGCAGAAACTCCATCACCCCCTCGCGGGCCTTCTTGACCATGGGGCTGTTGGTCTTGACCACCGGCGGCGTGCCATCCGGGCCGGGCCGCAGATCCTTGACCTGCATGGCACAGCTTGCGGCCGGTTTCGGCGGCCCGCCCACGACCTCGACCAGACACATCCGGCAATTCCCAGCGATCGACAGACGCTCGTGATAGCAAAAACGCGGCACTTCGACCCCGGCCTGTTCACAAGCCTGAATGAGGGTCATTGCGCCCTCGACCTCGATCTCTTGATCGTCGATGATGATCTTGCGTAGGTCAGCCATGGTATCTCACTTTGCTTTCAGAAACTTGCCGATCGGGCTCTGTTTCGCGATTTCTGCTCGGCCAAGGTCGCACAGACTCGGGCCGTCATTGGGCATCGCCCCCATCGACCGGATATAGTCGTCACTGCGCCCGCGTATCTTTCTCTTCTCGGCTTTGTCCGAGATATAGGCGTCAATCTCGGCCTCGGTGTAACCGCGCGACTGCGCCTCGGCTTTGAGCGCGCGCATATAAGAAATCGCGGTCATAACCCGTGGCGAGATGTCACCACAGCGTTTGCGGATTTCATCGGCGACCGCCATGTAAAACAGGCCCTGATTGATATCGGCCTCTTGCGCCAGCGATCCGGCACGCACAGCGGCCACGCCGCTCGAAACACCCAGACCAAGGCTCAGGACAAAAGACAGGATCATACGCATCAGATCATTCCTTTCATATCAGTGCAGGCGCAAGCCATCACGGCACGCCCATCTGCACCGCAGATGGGTCCCATGCCGCCTGCTATGCAATAGCAAGCGTGGCAAGCCCCTGATATGAAACGGTTTATGACCATATGATACAGTGTCCCCTCACCGATACCGTATCCCCGGAACGCGCATAGACAGGCCCTTCTGCACCCTCAGGCACGCCAACCCATGCAATCTCGGACGTGCCGAAATTATCCAGACAATAGCGCGTCGCCTCATAAAGCGCCGCTTGCTGTGCGCCTTCGACCCCGCGACCGGCCCGCCGCACAAAGGCGGTGAAATTGCGTCGGTCTTCCTTTTCGGCCCGTGCCTTGCCGGGGTAATAGTTGCCGTTGAACAGCACACGCTCCTCGCGCTGAGCACAGCCGACAAGCATCGCCAACGCGATCACAAACAGCCCGCCCCGGCGGTATTTCTGCAGCACGCTCATTCCGCCGCCACAGCGCTGACGCGACCCGTACGCTTGGCCTTGATCCGGTCCTCGATCTCGTCACGGAAGTTGCGGATAAGGCCCTGAATGGGCCACGCCGCCGCATCGCCAAGCGCGCAGATTGTATGGCCCTCAACCTGCTTGGTCACATCGAGCAGCATGTCGATTTCCTCGACCTCGGCCTCGCCCCGGACCAGACGATCCATGACCCGCATCATCCAGCCGGTGCCCTCCCGGCAGGGTGTGCACTGCCCACAGCTTTCATGCTTGTAGAATTTCGACAGCCGCCAGATCGCCTTGATCATGTCGGTTGATTTATCCATCACGATCACCGCTGCGGTGCCAAGGCCCGACCGCTGCTCGCGCAGGTAATCAAAATCCATGATCGCCTCGCGCATGAACTCGCCGCGAATACAGGGCACAGACGACCCGCCGGGAATGACCGCCTTAAGGTTGTCCCAACCGCCCCGAATGCCTCCGCAATGTTTCTCGATCAACTCCTCGAACGTGATCGACATGGCCTCTTCAACCACGCAGGGGTTATTCACATGGCCCGAAATCGCAAAAAGCTTGGTGCCCGAATTGTTGGGCCGGCCAAAGCCTGAAAACCACTCTGGCCCGCGCCGCAGAATCGTGGGCACCACGGCAATCGATTCCACATTATTCACCGTCGTCGGGCAGCCATAAAGACCCGCCCCCGCCGGGAACGGCGGCTTCATCCGGGGCATCCCCTTCTTGCCCTCAAGGCTTTCAAGCAGGGCGGTTTCCTCGCCACAGATATAGGCGCCCGCCCCGTGATGCAGATAGATGTCGAAATCCCACCCGGATTTACAGGCGTTCTTGCCCACCAGACCCGCCGCATAAGCCTCATCAATCGCGGTCTGGAGCGCCTCTTTCTCGCGGATATATTCGCCGCGAATGTAGATATAGCAGGCATGCGCATTCATCGCGAAGGACGCGATCAAACAGCCTTCGATCAGCGTATGGGGATCATGGCGCATGATCTCGCGGTCTTTGCAGGTGCCCGGCTCGGATTCATCCGCATTCACCACCAGATAGGATGGCCGCCCGTCGCTTTCCTTGGGCATGAACGACCATTTCAGGCCCGTGGGAAAGCCCGCGCCGCCGCGCCCGCGCAACCCGCTGGCCTTCATCTGGTTCACGATCCAGTCACGCCCGTTCTGCAATATCTTGGCCGTGCCATCCCAATGCCCCCGCGCCAAGGCCCCCTTGAGGCTGCGATCATGCATCCCGTAGAGATTGGTAAAGATACGGTCCTGGTCCTTGAGCATTCCGCTACCCCTGATTGTCCCGGCGCAAGCGCCAGATTTGATAAGTCACCACCAACGCCCAGATAAAGGCGGCGATGGCGGCCAGATCGAACAGAAAGACGAACCGGATCGGCCATCCCATCTGCGCGCCCAGCCATTGCGCCGCCATCCAGATCAGCATGGTCGCCGCAATCACCACACCCACGGTGCGGCCCTTGCGTGCCATTTGCCTGTCTCTGTCTTGCCCGCGCATCGCTTGCATCATTCCTCGTAAACGCCGCCATGTGCGACGCGATTGGAAAACTCTGTCTCGCCTCCTGCGGCGAGGATCTTGGCCTGTTCGACCCAATTGTCCCGGCTGACCCGGCCCTTGAACCCTTTAAGGTTCTGATCGACCCACGCAACCTCTGCTGCCGACCAGGTCGCGATCTGGTCAAAGTGATAAAAGCCCAGTTCGTGACACAGCACTTCAAGTTTGGGCCCTACGCCCTTGATCTGCTTAAGATCATCCGCCGCACCATCACGCGGGGCCGCAAGCGCCGCAGGCTTCGTGCCCTCTGTCTCTGCCTCTGCCTTTGCCTCTGCTTCAACCTCAACCGGTGCCGCCGCCACGCTCACAGACGCCGATTGCGCCGGAGAGGCCACCGGAGAGGCGGCAGGTGCTGGGGCCTCCTCCTCGATATCCGGCGCCTTGTAGCCGGTAATCCCCGTCATATCCCGCAACGTCGCCTCGACATCCCGCACCTCGATCCCGCGATCCCCAGCGTTATAGCCGGTGCAGACCAGACCGGTGATGACCAGACCAAAGAACACCGCAAAGGCCAGCCCCAACAAAAGCGCGGCAAAGAACCCGACCGCTCCGGATGTGGACCAGATCACCAGAACCCCAGACAAGAGCGCGAGGCCCCAGCTTATGATCTGGCAAGTGCTCAGTTTCGACGTATCAGACATGACAGTTACCCCCTGTTGTGTTCAGCCAGGCGTATTCAGTAGACGCCACCTTTCTTGGCCCGGGCAGAGAACTCCGTCTCCTTGCCGTCAGCCAACAATCTTGCCTGCTCAACCCAGTTGTCCCGGCTGACCCGCCCCTTGAAACCCTCAAGGTTCTGATCGACCCAACTGATCTCTTCCTCCGTCCATTTTGCGATCTGGTCAAAGTGGAAAAAACCCATGCTGTGCAAAAGCTGCTCCAGCTTGGGACCGACACCTTTGATCATCTTCAGATCATCCGCGCCACTCTTGCGCGGTGCGCTCAGCACTTTGGGCTTTTTGCCCGGTGTGGGCTCGGCCCCGGCCTTCACGGGCTTTGCCGCCGGTTCAACCGCTGGCTTCGCCGTCGGTGTGGCCTGTGCCTCGGCCTTCGTGGCTCCGGTGGCATCCGCAGGCGTGGCAGGGGAAACCTTGGTCACAATGGCCACAGGCTCTGCATTCTGCTTGACGGCTGATGGCGCGGGCTTGTGCATCGCGCCCGTGTCACGCCAAGGTGTCAACAGTGGCACCTCAGTCCCATCAATCCGCTTGACTGTATCGCCAATATCAACCGCCGCTTGCACGCTGGCATTATACTGTGCGCGGCCACTGTCAAAATCCTTGAGGCTGGTCAGCCCCGATTTCGGCTCGGCAGCATAGCGGCCATTCTGCGGCCCCGGCACAGGCACCTTGCCTGCGGCCAATTCGTCGATAATCTCGGCAAAGCGCGCGGCGGTCAGATCCTCGTAATAATCCTTGCCGATCTGGGCCATGGGCGCATTGGCACAGGCCCCAAGGCATTCCACCTCTTCCCAGGAAAACTTGCCATCCGCCGAAAGATCAAACGCCTTGGGCGCGATCTTGTCTTTGCATACGGCAATCAGATCCTCTGCACCGCAGATCATACAGGTTGTGGTGCCGCAAATCTGGAAATGTGCCACGCTGCCCACCGGCTGCAACTGGAACATGAAATAGAACGTCGCCACCTCAAGGGCGCGGATGTAATCCATCGCCAGCATATCGGCCACATGCTCGATTGCCGGGCGGCTCAACCAGCCCTCCTGCTCCTGCGCGCGCCACAAAAGCGGGATGATCGCGCTGGCCTGACGACCCTCGGGATATTTGCTGATCTGCCCCTCGGCCCAGGCCTGATTGGCGGGGCTAAAGGCAAAACTCTCGGGCTGTTGATGATAGAGACGACGTAGCATTCTCAGGCACAGGCTCCTGTAGTCAGTTTCACGCCCCCATCAGGCAGCCGAACGGCTCCGCCCGAGGACAGTTTATAGGCGGTGATGTCAAGCAGTTGCTGCCGCTCCAACCCGGTCTGGATTTCAGCAGCCAGATAGTCTGGCTCGGTCACAAGACGGCACCCCAAGGATTTTGCAGCCGCATCATAGCGGGCGATACCCTCTGCGCCCACACCCTCTGGCGGCAAGGCACATCCGGCCAGAACTCCAAACGCGGCCAGTGCCGCAAGACGCACCATGATCATAGGGCACACACCTCTTGTGAAAGCGAGGCGAAGCTATCTTTGGCGTTCATCACCACCTCCCCCTCATGGAAAATCCTGCCGATGACCAGATGCAGCCCCGTGTCGGCCAACCCGGCCTCTGGTACCCTCTTGCTGGGCTGAGAGGGCGATAGGTGACCGGCACGCGCGCCACGCGCACCCGCGAAATCAGCGACCGGCGCGCAAACCGTCAGCGTATCAAAACCGCTCATGATCCCTGCCCAATCGCCAAAACCGTTACACCGAACACGATCAAAGCTGCGATTCCCGCGCCGATGTGTTTGCTCACCGCCTGCCCCGCACGGGCGTAGATCCAGGAGTCGTGAAACGCCATATAGGCGAACGCCGCGAAAAGAAGCGCGATCACCTTTAAATCCCCGTAGACAGTCGCCCCGACCGCCAGCACCAGCATTGCCACATAGCGATTGGCCATCACCTGCGGCAGTTGCTCGGCGCGATGGCTTGTTGCCACCATGCCTGCCACCGGGTCGCGCAGGAACAGGGCCGCCAACGCCCCCATCACCAGCACCCCCGCGCCCGAAAGCGCTATGGCAAGGCTTGCCCAGCTCATTACCGGTCGATCTCCCCAAAGACGACGTCCATCGTCCCGATGATCGCCGCCACATCGGCCAGTTGATGCCCTTTGGCGACATGGTCCATCGCCTGCAAATGCAAAAACCCCGGCGCGCGAAGCTTGGCGCGGTAGGGGCGGTTGGTGCCATCCGCGACCAGATACACGCCAAACTCACCTTTGGGGGCCTCGACAGCGGCATAAACCTCGCCCTCAGGCACGCGAAAGCCTTCGGTATAGAGCTTGAAGTGGTGAATAAGCGCTTCCATCGAGCGCTTCATCTCAGCGCGCGCAGGCGGGGTGATCTTGCCCCGCGCCAGAATATCGCCCTGCCCCTCGGGCGCGCGCAGTTTGGCAATCGCCTGATGTATGATCCGCAGGGATTGGCGCATTTCTTCCATCCGGCACAGATAGCGATCATAGCAGTCGCCATTCTTGCCCACCGGAATGAGGAAATCGAACTCGTCATAACACTCATAGGGCTGCGCCCGGCGCAAATCCCACGCCATGCCAGAGCCGCGAACCATGACGCCGCTAAAGCCCCAATCCAGCGCCTCTTGCTGGCTGATAATGCCAATATCAGCATTGCGCTGCTTGAAGATGCGGTTTTCGGTCAAAAGCCCGTCGATGTCATCCAGCACGCGCGGGAATTCATTGGCCCAGGTCTCGATATCGTCAATCAACGCGGGCGGCAGATCCTGATGCACACCACCGGGGCGGAAATAGGCCGCGTGCAGACGCGCGCCGCAGGCCCGCTCATAGAACACCATCAGCTTTTCGCGCTCTTCAAAGCCCCAGAGCGGCGGCGTCAGCGCGCCCACATCCATCGCCTGCGTGGTGACGTTCAATAGGTGATTAAGAACGCGCCCGATCTCGCAATACAGTACCCGGATCAGGCTCGCACGGCGCGGCACCTCGACCCCTGTCAGCTTTTCGATGGCCAGACACCAGGCATGTTCCTGATTCATCGGCGCCACATAATCCAGCCGGTCAAAATAAGGCAGGTTTTGCAGATAGGTGCGGCTCTCCATCAGTTTTTCGGTGCCGCGATGCAGCAGGCCGATATGCGGATCACACCGCTCCACCAGCTCGCCGTCCAGCTCCAGCACCAGACGCAAAACGCCATGTGCAGCCGGGTGTTGCGGGCCAAAGTTGATGTTGAAATTGCGAATTTTCTGCTCGCCGGTCAGGGCGTCATCGAAACCTTTGCTGCCGTCCATCACTTCGCCCCCTTCTCATCACCTGGCAGGATGTATTCAGCACCCTCCCAAGGGCTCATGAAATCGAACTGCCGGTATTCCTGCACAAGGCTCACCGGCTCATAGACCACCCGTTTTTGCACCTCGTCATAGCGCACCTCGGTATAACCCGTGGTCGGGAAATCCTTGCGCAGCGGATGCCCGCGAAACCCGTAATCGGTCAGGATACGCCGCAAATCCGGGTGGCCAGAAAAGAGGATCCCAAACATATCAAACACTTCGCGCTCGAACCAATTGGCCGCCGGATAGGCTTCGGTGATCGAGGGCACCATATCTTCATCACGCACAGCCACGCGCAGACGAATGCGATGGTTCTGGTACATGCTGAGGAAATGATAGACGACATCGAACCGCTTGGCCCGGTCGGGGTAATCCACCGCCGTGATATCCACCAGCGTGGAAAAGGCACAGTTCTGGTCGGATTTCAGAAACTCCGCCAACCCGTCGATATGGTTCAGCGCCACATCCACTGTCAATTCGCCAAAGGCGACATCCCAGCCCAGCACACAATCGCCGCGCTTATGCTCGATATAGCCGCCAAGTTCCTTGAGTGTTGCGCTCATCTGACAATCGTCCCCGTGCGGCGAATCTTGCGTTGCAATTGCAGGATACCGTAAACCAGCGCCTCGGCGGTCGGCGGGCAACCCGGCACATAGATATCAACCGGCACGATGCGGTCGCAGCCGCGCACAACGCTATAGCTGTAGTGATAATAGCCGCCGCCATTGGCACAGGAGCCCATTGAGATCACATACCGCGGCTCGGGCATCTGGTCATAGACCTTGCGCAGCGCCGGGGCCATCTTGTTGGTCAGCGTTCCCGCCACGATCATCACGTCCGATTGACGTGGGCTGGCACGCGGCGCAAAGCCAAAGCGCTCCACATCATAGCGCGGCATGGCGGTATGCATCATCTCGACCGCGCAACAGGCCAGACCAAAGGTCATCCAGTGCAACGACCCGGTGCGCGCCCAATTGATGATATCCTCGGTCGAGGTCAGCAGAAATCCCTTGTCCTGCAACTCGGCATTCAGCGCTTGCGTTGCCACTTCGCGATCCGGCCCTGCGGTATGGGCACCCGTCATCACTGCCATTCCATCGCTCCTTTGCGCCATTCATAGGCAAACCCGGCGGTCAGCACGGCCAGAAACACCATCATCGACCAAAACGCCGTCATGCTCAGATCCTGGAACGCCACGGCCCAGGGAAAGAGCAGCGCAATTTCGAGGTCGAAAATGATGAACAGGATCGACACGAGGTAGAATCGCACATCGAACTTCATCCGCGCATCGTCAAAGGCGTTAAAGCCGCATTCATACGCGCTGACCTTTTCGGGATCGGGGTTGCGCACGGCCAGAACGACAGCGGCGAGGATCAGAACAAGGCCCAATCCAATGGCAACGGCCAGGAAAACGAGGATGGGAAGGTATTCCCTCAGCATCTCTTCCACGAGGTGGCTCCTTTCATGCGCATGGATCGGCGCATCAAGATGGCTGCATGACTACGCCGGGTTTAAACCCGCCCCGGTCAGGGGTCAACCGAGCGCGCGCAGGTTTGCCCCCCCCAAACGCCGGATTTTCGCGTTTTGCATGCGACGGTATGCCGAATAAGTCCAGAAAACCCCGCAGACCAGCGTTTTCACAGGCCGGAACGCGGCAAATCCGCGCGACTCAGCCCTGCCAGCGCGGTTTGCGTCGCTCGAAAAAAGCCCCGATGCCTTCGCGGGCCTCCGCCCCTTCCCAGCAGGCCGTCAGCGCGCTGATCGTCATGGCAATCGTATCCTCTTCAATGCGCGGACCAAGCCCGCGCACCAGCGCCTTGGCCTGCCCAACAGCACCCGGCGCGCAGTCAAGATAGGGCGCAACTTCCGCCTCAACAGCGGCCTCTAGGTCCGCCTCGGGCACCGCCCGCGCCAATAGGCCAAGCTGCACCGCCTCAGCGGCATCAAACCGGCGGCCAGACATGAAAACGCGCCGCGCGTGCGCCGCCCCCATCCGCGCCACCACATAGGGGCCAATCGTGGCCGGGATCAGCCCAAGACGCGTCTCGGTCAGCGCCATCAGCGCGTGATCCGCCCCAATCGCCACATCGCAAACGCTCATCAGGCCGATACCTCCGCCAAAGGCGTTCCCCTGCACCCGGCCAATCAAGGGCTTGGGCATCGAATCGAGCGCGCGCAACATCTGCGCCAGCTTGGCCGCCTCACGCCCGCGCTGCACGGGTTCGGCGTCGAACTGATCGCGCATCCAGCCCAGATCGCCCCCCGCACAGAATGTCTTGCCGCGCGCCGCCAGAACAACAACCCGCACGCCGTCATCCGCACCCAGTGCTTCGGCGGCCTCATGCAATTCCGCAATCATCTGCGCCGACATGGCATTATGCTTGTCTTCCCGCGCCAGCGTAAGGGTTGCCACCCCGCGCGCGTCTTTCTCGATGCTGATCGTCTCGCTCATCGCCATCCCCTTGTCACGAGCCTTGCCCCGCACCGCGCATCGACCGCGCCATATCTGCCGCCCGCGCCAACACGCCCGCATCCAGCCCCGTCTCATACCCAAGCGCCGCAAGCCGCGTATGAACGGCTTCAGTGGCCACATTTCCCGCCGCCCCCGGCGCATAGGGGCACCCCCCAAGGCCGCCCACAGCCGCATCAAACACCCGCACCCCCTGCGCCAAGGCCACCTCGATATTCTCAAGAGCGCGGCCCGATGTATCGTGGAAATGCCCCGCCAAACGCTCCACCGGCACCACCTCGGCAACCGCCGCCAGCATCGCGGCAACCGCCTCGGGGCTGCCGCGCCCGATGGTGTCGCCAAGGCTGATCTCGTAACACCCCATTGCCCACAGCGCCTCGGCCACCCGCGCCACTTCGGCCGGGGCCACCGGCCCGTCATAGGGGCACTCGACCACACAAGACACATAGCCCCGCACCCGCAGCCCCTCGGCCCCCGCTGCCGCCATCACCGGCGCGAACCGCGCAAGGCTCTCGTCAATCGTGGCATTGATATTGGCACGCGAGAACCCCTCTGACGCAGAGCCAAAGATCGCCACCTCATCTGCCCCCGCTTCCAGCGCATCGTGAAGCCCGCGCATATTCGGCGCAAGTGCTGCATAGCGCACCCCCGGCGCGCGCCGAATACCGCGCAGCACCTCGCCCGAATCCGCCATCTGCGGCACCCATTTGGGGCTGACGAAACTTGCCACTTCGATCCGCGCAAAGCCCGCATCGCTCAGACAATTCACCAGCGCGATCTTCTCCCGCGTGGGAATGTGCCGCGCCTCGTTCTGCAACCCGTCTCGCGGACCAACCTCGAAAATCTCGACACGCGCGCCCATCATGCCCCCTCCGGCACCGGATAAAACTCTTGGGTGTAGAGATCCTGCACCCCGTCCCGCGCCTTGGCCCGGATATAGGCCGGGCGTGCGCGCAATCGCGCCCAATAGGCCATAAGGCGCGGATAAGCGTCCAGATCGACATAATAGCGCGCCAATTCAAACCCATAGGCAAACATCACATCCCCCGCCGAAAAGCCGGAGGGCAACAGATACTCCCCCTCCATCCGCGCCTCCATCGCCGCAAGGCTCGCGCGCAAGCGGGCATTCAGCAGCTTGACCACCACCGGCTCGGGCTGCGCGGGCGGGCGCAAAAAGACCTGATTGAGATTAAGGTTTTCCAAAAGACACCCCACCGTTTCGGCATAGCCGAAAATCTCCAGACACCGCGCCCGCTCCGCACTCCCCGGCGCAGGCATCAAGCCAGCCTCCGGATAGGTCTCGCACAAAAGCTGCACAATCGCACCGCTTTCGAACCAGACCGCGCCCAGATGCTCCAGCACCGGCACGCGACCGGCAGGCGACAGCGCCAGAAACTCCGGGCTGCGCATCGAGCCGTCGCGGATCGAATAATACACGACCTGATAGTCCAGCCCCAGCTCCTCCAAAAGCCACATGACGCGCAGCGACCGCGCCAGCGGCACATGATGAAGCCGGATCATGCGCCCTCCTCCTCCAGCCGCACCAGCGCCGCCCCGGCGCTGACCTGATCGCCTCCCGAGACCAAGACCTCGGCCACCACCCCATCGCGCGCCGCCAAAAGGCTGTGTTCCATCTTCATTGCCTCCAGCACCGCCAACCGGTCGCCCTTGGCCACCGCCTGCCCCGGCGTCGCATAGACCGCCTTGACCAGCCCCGGCATCGGCGCCTCGATCAAGGTGGCATCGCCCCCGGTGGCACCCTCTCTCGCCAAGGGATCAATCAGATCAAAGCTCAGCCCATAGCGCGCAAAGACCGTGATCCGGTTGCCATCAACAGCGACGCGAGGCGCAGGCTGCCCATCCAGCCGCCAGCGCCCATCCACGCGCCGCGCTGCGACCACGGCATCGCCCACGCGCAAATCATGCGCGTCAGAGCCAAGCGTCACCAGCCGGACAGCAATTTCCTCGTCCCCATGGATCAGCCGCACCTCGCGCTCCAGCGGCGACCACAGGACAAAGCCCGCATCAGGCGGCGTGTCCCCAAGGAGGTCCAGACCCGCCAGCGCCGCCAGAGCCACCTCGCGCGGTCCCGCCACAGGTGCCACCACCAGCGCCTCGATATCGCGCGCAATCAGCCCGGTATCGACCTCTCCCGCCGCAAACCCTGCATGCCGCGCCAAGGCCCCCAAAAAACCGAGGTTCGTCACCGTCCCGGCGACCTCCGTCCCCTCCAGTGCGGCCGAAAGACGCCGCAGCGCCACAGCGCGCGTCGGGCCATGGGTGATCACTTTGGCGATCATTGGATCATACCACGGGCTGATCTCATCCCCGGCCCGCACGCCACTATCGGCGCGGGCGATTCCCGGAAAGGCCAGATGCGAGAGCCGCCCCGTGGCGGGCAAAAACCCCTTCGGTACATCCTCGGCATAAAGCCGCGCCTCAAAGGCATGGCCGTTGATCGTCAGATCCTCTTGGCGCGCGGGCAGCCCCTCACCGGCCGCGACCCGCAATTGCCATTCGACCAGATCAACGCCCGTAATCGCCTCGGTCACCGGATGCTCGACCTGCAACCGGGTGTTCATCTCCATGAACCAGAACCGGTCGGCGCGCAGCCCGTCAGACCCATCGACGATAAACTCGACCGTGCCCGCCCCACTATAGCCAATCGCCTCCGCCGCGCGCACGGCCGCCTGCCCCATCGCCGCGCGCATCGCCTCGGTCATGCCCGGCGCGGGGGCCTCTTCGATCACCTTCTGATGCCGCCGCTGGAGCGAGCAGTCACGCTCAAAAAGATGCACCGCGCGGCTGCCATCGCCAAACACCTGCACCTCAATATGCCGGGGCTTCTGAATGTATTTCTCGATCAGCACGGCAGCATTGCCAAAGGCCGTGCGCGCCTCGCCCTGCGCACTCTCCAGCGCCTCGGCAAAGTGCTCGGGCCGCTCGACCAGACGCATGCCTTTGCCGCCGCCGCCCGCCACAGCCTTGATCAGCACCGGATAGCCGATGGCCTCTGCCGCCCCGGCCAGATGCTCGGGGTCTTGGTTGGCACCATGATAGCCCGGCACCACCGGCACGCCCGCCTGCTCCATCAGCACTTTCGCGGCATCCTTGAGACCCATCGCCCGAATGGCTGATGCCGACGGCCCGATAAAGACCAGCCCCGCCGCCGCGACCGCTTCAACGAAATCGGGGTTCTCGCTCAGAAACCCATAGCCGGGATGAATGGCCTCAGCCCCAGCTTCCAGCGCCGCCGCAATGATTGCCTCACCGCGCAGATAACTCTCTGCCGGGGCCGCGCCGCCGATCCATATCGCGCGGTCCGCCAGCGCCACATGCGCCGCATCCCGGTCAGCGTCGGAATAGACCGCCACCACCTCGACGCCCATCGCCCGCGCCGTGCGCATGATACGACAGGCAATCTCCCCCCGGTTCGCGATCAAGATACGTTCAAACATGGCGCGCGCCCCCGCATTCTTCGGTCTTCAAATACTCAAATTCCACGGCTTGCCTCATTCTGATCCCTCTCAGCACCATCCCAGCCGCGCCCCGCCATCATAGGGTCGCGCCAATCCGCGCGAGATCATGGCGCGTGCCACTGGCACCCCGTCCGCCGAGGCAAAAACCAAGGCGCGACCATAATGATCGGTCCCTTCGCGGACAAATTTCAAATCTCTGGATGTCATCAGCATCCATCGCAACGCCCATTTCGCCCGAAGCGCGTTCGTGAACTCCGCCGTACATTTTGGCGAAAAGAATTCAGGCGTGTCGAATCCGGTCAAGCGCGCTTGGATCAACCCACGGTTTGGGCAATAGAGGCGCAGTGTGTCTCCATCGGTTACACTCACCAGACGACACCCAGTGCTCTGCGCCCCGGTGAGCCCGATCAAACCGATCCGCACCGTCGCAACAGCATCCGCCCCAAGCGGCAGGATGACCAGGGCGACCGCCGCAGCCACCATCACACCGCGCCGATAGAGCGCGGGATCAAGCACCCGATCGCGCAACCTGCGCCGCGCAGGGCGCAACGGCGAGCGGTCGCGCGGGTTCGGCGGCGCTCCAACGTCCCATTTTGGATCTCGGCGCGGGCCTTTGTAAAGGCGGGTGATCTTGCCTTTTCGCATACGTCCCCTCACATCCGAAACACGCCAAAGCGCGTCTCGTCCACCGGAGAATTGAGCGCCGCGCGCAAGGACAGCGCTAGAACATCGCGGCTTTTGCGCGGGTCCACGATCCCATCATCCCAAAGCCGCGCCGACGCATAAAGCGGATGCGCCTGCCGCTCGAACATCTCGACCGTGGGGCGCTTGAACTCGGCCTCGTCCTCCGCCGACCACGTGCCCCCCTTGCGCTCAATGGCGTCCCGCTTGACCGTGGCCAGAACCCCCGCCGCCTGTTCGCCGCCCATCACCGAAATGCGGGAATTCGGCCAGGACCACATGAAGCGTGGCTGATAGGCGCGCCCCGCCATGCCGTAATTGCCCGCACCAAAGCTGCCGCCCACCACCATGGTGATCTTGGGCACAGAGGTCGTCGCCACAGCCGTCACCATCTTGGCCCCGTGACGCGCGATGCCCTCATTCTCATATTTGCGTCCCACCATGAAACCGGTGATATTTTGCAAAAAGATCAGGGGCATACGCCGCTGGCTGCACAGTTCTACGAAATGCGCACCCTTTTGGGCAGCCTCTGAGAACAAGACGCCATTATTGGCTATGATCCCCACCGGACAGCCCTTGATATGGGCAAAACCCGTGACCAGCGTCTCGCCGAACCGCGCCTTGAACTCATCCAGACGCGAGCCATCGACAATCCGCGCGATCACCTCGCGGATGTCATAGGGCGTGCGCAGATCGGCAGGCACCACGCCCAGCAACTCTTCGGGGTCATAGGCCGGCGGCTCAGACGCCTCCCAACGCAGGGTGGATGCCAACCCACCGCCCAACGATCCAACGGCCTGCCGCGCCAATGCCAGCGCATGCCCGTCATCCTCGGCCAGATAATCCGCCACGCCCGAAAGGCGCGTATGCACATCACCGCCGCCCAGATCCTCGGCGGTGACAACCTCGCCGGTTGCCGCCTTGACCAATGGCGGTCCGGCCAAAAAGATCGTGCCCTGATCGCGCACGATTATGGTGACATCGCTCATTGCGGGCACATAGGCCCCGCCTGCGGTGCAGCTGCCCATCACCACCGCGATTTGCGCGATCCCCTTGGCACTCATCCGCGCCTGATTGTAGAAAATCCGCCCGAAATGGTCGCGGTCCGGGAATACCTCATCCTGATTGGGCAGGTTGGCACCGCCGCTATCCACCAGATAGACGCAAGGCAGATGGCATTCCTCGGCGATCTCCTGCGCGCGCAGGTGCTTCTTGACCGTCATGGGATAATAGGTGCCGCCCTTTACAGTGGCGTCATTGCACACCACCATCACCTCGCGCCCCATGACGCGCCCGACGCCCGCAATCACCCCCGCACAGGGGGCCGCGTCCTCGTAAAGCCCATGCGCCGCCGTGGCCCCCACCTCTAGAAACGGGCTGCCGGGATCAAGCAATCCCGCGACCCGGTCGCGGGGCAACATCTTGCCGCGCGACACATGCCGCTCGCGCGCCTGCGCACCGCCCCCCGCCGCCGCCAATTCGGCGGCCTCGCGCACCACACGCAACGCCTCCAGATGCCCCGCCCGATTGGTCTTGAACGCCTCAGACCCCGTCAGAACCGATGATGTCAAACGCATAGAGCCTCTCCCTGCCTAGGCACGATTGTTGCAAATATACCGCGCCCTCGCGGCCAAGGGCCAACTTGACCCATATCAAAGTTTTCCGAGTCGAATGCGCGCATACCGCCCCTTGTAAGAACAAGAGTGGACAGACCATGAAACACATTACCGCCCTCACCCTTTCGGCTCTGCTTGCCTCTGCGGCAGTTCCGGCCTTCGCCCAGGAAAAGGGCGACTTCCTGCTCGGCCTCGGTCTTGGCTGGATCGAACCCGATAGCGCCACGACAACCGCCGTGGGCCGCGTCAGCGCCGATGGCGCGCTCAGCCCGACGATCACGGTGGAATACTTCATTGCCAAGAATGTCGGCATCGAGCTTTTGGCCTCGCTGCCCTTCGAGCATGACGTCGACCTCGCCGGTGCCGGTCAGGTTGGCGAGGTCAAGCACCTGCCGCCGACCCTCTCGCTGCAATACCACTTCACCAATTCCAGCGCCTTCACCCCCTTCGTCGGCGTCGGCGTCAACTACACCTACTTCTTCGATGAAAAAGGCAAAGGTCCGCTGGCCGGTGTCTCGCTTGATCTCGACGACTCTTGGGGTCTCGCGCTGCATGCAGGTGCCGATTACGCCATCAGCGAGAAATCCGCCGTGCGCCTTGACGTGCGCTACATCGACATCGAATCCGACGTCAAGGTTGGCGGCGCGCAGATCGGCAAGGTCAAGATCGACCCGTGGGTCTTTAACGTCGCCTATGTGATGAAATTCTGATCCCCTCCCAAATCGGATCGGACACTGAGGGCTGGCACATACGCCAGCCCTTTTTTCATGGTCAACGCGCATCATTCCTGCCCCTCCGCCACGGCCCGCGCTTTCAGGTCCTTACGGATGACCTTGCCGGTCACGGTCATGGGCAGCGCCTCGAGAAACGCAATCTCGCGCGGATAGGAATAGCCCGCAAGCCGCCCTTTGACGTGATCCTGTAGCGCCAGCGTCAGCGCCTCGGACGGTGCGTGACCGGGTTTCAAGACCACATAGGCTTTGACGATCTCGGTGCGAAGGGCGCAGGGCTTGCCAACCACGCCCACGGTCGCCACTGCCGGATGGGTCAGCAGGCAATCTTCGATCTCTGCAGGTCCAATCCGATAGCCCGCACTCGTGATCACATCGTCCTCGCGGCCCACAAAGCGGATATGTCCGCCCTCGATCACCCCACGGTCGCCGGTCAGCAACCAATCCCCACGGAATTTCTCTGCTGTCTCACGCGGTCTTTGCCAATATTCCAGCATCATCGAGGCGGAACCGCGCCGCACGGCAATCTCGCCCTCACCCGCCGTCATGGCACCGTCGGCATCAATCACCGCCACGACATGCCCCGGCACGGCGCGGCCCAGACTGCCCGGCACCGCCGGATAGAGCGCCGCACAGGAGGTGCCCACCATATTGCATTCGGTCTGGCCGTAAAATTCGTTGATGGTCACGCCAAAGGCCCGGAGCCCCCACTCCAGCATTTCAGCCCCAAGCGGCTCGCCGCCGCTGGCAACACTGCGCAGGCCCGCGATGCGCGCCTCGGCAGCCCTGAGCATCCGCAGCGCAGTGGGTGGAAAAAACACATTTTTAACAGAGCCTTGCGATATGATGCTCACGCAGTCTTCAGGCGAGAACTTGGCCATACGCGCCGCCACCACCGGCACGCCAATCGCCAAGCCCGGCATCAGCACATCAAACAGCCCGCCGATCCACGCCCAATCCGCAGGCGTCCATAGACAATCGCCGGGTTGACCCAGAAAATCATGGCTCATCTCGACGCCGGGCAAATGCCCGGTCAGCACGCGGTGCGCATGCAGCGCACCCTTGGGGCTGCCCGTGGTGCCGCTGGTATAGATCAGCACGGCGGGCTCTTCGGCCCCCGTGTCCACGGTTTCGAAGCGTCCCTCAGACAGTGCCTCCTGCTCAGGTATAAGCGGTGTCACCCCCGGCAAGGCGCGCAGCATCGCGGCCCCCTCGACATCGGTCACAACCACCTTGGCCCCCGCATCCCCCACCCGGCTGACCAGCGCATCCTCTTTGAATAGCTTGAAGAGCGGGATCGAAATCGCGCCGATCTTCCAGATCGCAATATGCGCCGCAGCACACCAGCCACCTTGGCTGCGCAGCACGCCCACCCGGTCGCCGCGCCCCACACCCCGTGCGATCAACAGCTGCGCCAACCCATCGGCCATGATGCGCAGCGCGCCATAACGCACCTCGCGCGGCCCCTCGCCCGAAAGGTCGATAAGCGCCACACGCCCAGGCTCTGCCTCGGCCCAGCTGTCACAGACCTGCGTCGCCATGTTCAGCCGCGCCGGGATGCTCCACCGAAACTCAGCCCAAAGCTGCGCGTAGCGCGCAGACCGCAGCAAGGGGCGCATCCCGCTCATGATGTCACCTCCGCCACATTCACATGCGCCACCCGCCCATAGGCATCAACAAAGTATTCATAGCGCCCGCACACCACCACCAACCACAGATCGGCACTGGTTGCCGGGCGCGCCGCGCAATCGCTGCGCAACGCCCCTTGCCCCGCCTCTTCCAGATACCGGGCGGCGACCCGCTCGATCACCGCTGTCTCGGTCGTCAACACCGCCCGCCCCCCGAGCAAAAGCCCGATGCCAGCCACCGCCGCAATCAGCGCCAGCACCGGCACAAAGAACAGACGGCGCGGCATGGGATCATTCCCCCAAATGGCTCGATTGCAGATAGAGCATCTGGCGCGCGGTCTCATGCAGATGACAACTGACCGAGGCCGGTCCCGCCCCGGTGCCGCCGCCCCATTGCGACGCGACATAGCTGCATTTCGCATCACGAAACCCGATCCACGCCCGCTGCATGTCGCGCAAGGCTTCGGCTTGTTTTGGGGCATAGGGCGGGGCCTCGGCATCCTGTGCCTTGAATTTCGTGGACAGCACCTGATACACCTCATTCAGCCAGCCATCCCAAGCGGCCCGCTCGTAATCCGTGCAGGCGCTCATGCCCACAGTGGAATAGCCGCCGGGAGTGGCGTTGATACACGCCTCTGCGGCGATGCCTGCGCACTCCTCGCCACCACCAGATTGCAAACAGGCCGCGACCGGCGCGATATCAAAAATAAGGTCCTGCGCCATGGCAGGAACCGGCAGCATCCATGCGGCGAAGATGATCGCTCTCATGCCATCGCTCCCATCAACTCGCGGCCCACCAACATGCGCCGGATTTCCGACGTGCCCGCCCCGATCTCCATCAGCTTGGCATCCCGGAACAGGCGCGCCACCGGCGCATCGGCCAAAAACCCCGCCCCGCCCATCGCCTGAACCGCCTGATGCGCCTGCACCATCGCCTGCTCGCTGGCATAAAGACAACAGGCCGCCGCATCCTGCCGGGTCACATCGCCCCGGTCACAGGCCTTGGCCACCTCATAGACATAGGCGCGCGCTGAATTCATCGCCGTGTACATATCCGCGATCTTGCCCTGCATCAGTTGGAAATTCCCGATCGGCTGGCCGAATTGCTTGCGCTCCGCCAGATAGGGCATGATCTCGTCCAGGCAGGCCGCCATGATGCCTGTTCCAATCCCTGCCAAGACGACCCGCTCATAATCAAGGCCCGACATGAGCACGCGCACGCCGCGCCCCTCTTCGCCCAGCACATTCTCGAACGGCACTTCCACATCGTCAAAGATCAACTCGGCCGTATTGCTGCCCCGCATCCCCAGCTTGTCGAAATGCGGCGATGTGCTGAACCCGGTCATCGTCTTCTCAATCAGAAAGGCGGTAATCCCCTTACTGCCCGCCTCCGGATCGGTTTTGGCATAGACCACCAAAGTATCGGCATCCGGCCCGTTGGTGATCCAGTATTTCGTGCCATTCAGAACATAGCGATCATTGCGCTTTTCGGCGCGCAGCTTCATGCTGACCACGTCGCTGCCCGCACCCGCCTCTGACATGGCCAGCGCGCCCACATGCGCGCCGCTCACCAGACCGGGCAGATATTTCCGCTTCTGCGCTTCTGTGCCGTTCAGCTTGATCTGGTTCACACACAGGTTGGAATGCGCGCCATAGCTGAGCGAAACAGAGGCAGAGGCCCGCGCGATTTCCTCGACCGCGATCACATGCGCAAGATAGCTCATCCCGGCCCCGCCGTATTCCTCGGGCACGGTGATCCCAAGAAGGCCCAGATCCCCCATCTCCTGCCAGAGCGCATTGGGAAAAGCGTTGCTGCGGTCCACTTCAGCCGCCATCGGCTTGACCCGCTCCTGCGCCCAGCGATGCACCATCTCACGCAGGGCATTCACATCCTCGCCCAGATCAAACTGCATGACCGCATTGAACATCGCGCTTCCTCCCTCGAAACGGATTTATTGAACACTTGTTCATTTTATACACAGATGCTGTCACCCGTCAATCACAAGCCTGCTCAGGCTTTGGGCATAGCACCGCCGAAACAGGCCCATTATTTAGATTTTTCAGACTTTGTCCCCTGACTTGCCATATTTGACGTGCAATACTTGCCAAAACCCGACTTTTGAGGTCACGCAGAATGCCACATGCCGAGATCAAGACCGTGGCGCAATGGGCGCGGGGCACCGATTGGCACCTCACGCTTCAGCACACATGCCCCGATCACGCGCTCATCTGGATCACCCGTGGGCAGGGAATCGCCGTTGTCGATGGGGTGCGGCGCGGTATCGGCGTGCATAATGCGCTGGCCATTCCCGCAGGGTCGATGTTTTCCCTCGATCTGGGCAAGACCGGCTTTGGTCTGGTCTGCATCCTGCCTGCGGGCGGCCCCATCTTGATGCCGGATCACGCGCAACATCTGCGCATCCGCGATGTCACCAGCCAAAATGAACTCACCGCCATTCTCGAGGCGATGCAGCGCGAACAATCCGCCCGCCGCGAATTCATGGACGAGGCGCTTAATGCACAGGCGCGGATGCTGACCGTCTGGCTGCGCCGCGCCATGATTGCCCAAGGACCGCAAGAGCGGCCCAATTCCAGCACCCGGCTGATGCAGGCCTATGCGGCCCTTGTGGCCCGCGATTTCACCAGCGGGCGTGCCATGGCGGTCTATGCGCGCGCGCTGGGCGTCACGCCGACCCATCTCACGCGCGTGTGCAAACAGGCCTCAGGCCTGACCGCCGCTGACCTGCTGACAGAACGCAGCCTGCACGCCGCCCGCGACATGCTCGAAGCGGGCGAGCTGCCCATTGGCCAAATTGCTGCCAGCTTGGGCTTTGGCAGCGCCGCCTATTTCTCGCGCTTCATCCTGCAACACACGGGCGTTACCCCATCGGCGCTGCGTCAGGCCGCGACCACGCGCAAACCGATGGCTGCAGCACACTGAGCGTGCACGATATCGTGCAGCGGGTTGCGCTTTGAGCACGCGCATTATCTAATGAAGCAGAACAGACTGCCCCGCATAGACCGAAAGCCCCTGATGCCGCGCCAAATCCCCCCCGTTCCGCACTCCGCCACCCTTTGCGATGCGCAGGCCCTGCGCGCAGGCAGGATGCAGCGGCGCGAATTCCTGACGCGCGCCACGGCCTTGGGTCTCAGCGCCGGTGCAGCCTATGCGCTGGGTGGTCTCAGCCAACCTTTGCACGCAAAGCCCGCCATCGCTCAGGGCGGCACCCTGCGTATCCAGCAGAATGTAAAACCCCTAAGCGATCCGCGCAGCTATGACTGGAGCGAACTGGGCAACCAAACGCGCGGGTTTCTGGAATATCTTGTCGAATACCAAAGCGACGGCACCTTTACCGGCATGCTGCTCGACAATTGGCAGGTGAATGAGGACGCCACCCGCTATTTGCTGCACCTGCGCCCCAATGTGACATGGAACAACGGCGATCCCTTTACAGCGCGGGATGTTGCCCGAAACATCGCCCGCTGGTGTGACACCACGGCCGAGCGCAATTCAATGGCGGGCCGCTTTGCAGGGCTGATCGACCCCGATACCGGGCAGGCGCGCAAGGATGCCATCACCGTGCTTGATGATCTGACCCTTGTGCTCAGCCTCTCGCAACCTGATATCTCGGTCATCGCCAATATGGCCGATTATCCCGCCGCCCTTGTGCACGAAAGCTATGAGGGCGGTGATCCGTTCCTCAACGGTATCGGCACCGGCCCGTTTCGCCCCGTCAGCCTTGTTCCCGGCGAGCGGTGCATTCTCGAACGCCATCCAGAGCATCTCTGGTGGGGCACCGAAGTGTTCGGCGGGCCCTATCTTGACCGGGTAGAGTTCGTAGACCTTGGCCTTAACCCTTCGGCTTGGCTTGGCGCTGCGGAACGCGGAGAGATTGACCTTCTCTATGAAACCGTCGGCGATTTCATTGATGCGATGGACGGGATTGGCTGGGCTCGCACCCGCACCGAAACCGCCGCCACAACCGTGATCCGCGCCTCACAATCTGCGCGCATGGTTGGCACCAACCCCTATCTCAACCGCGACATTCGCCGCGCGATTGCGCTCGCTGTCGATAACGAAATCTGTCTTGAACTGGGCTATGGCGGGCGGGGCACGGTGGCGGCCAATCACCATGTCAGCCCAATTCATCCCGCCTATGCCGATATCGGCCCCGCCCCCTATGACCCCGCGCAGGCCCGCGCGACCATCGAGGCGGCGGGGCTTTTGGGCTTTGAGCACGAGCTTGTCACCGTTGATGACGAATGGCAGCGCAACACCGGCGACGCGGTCGCGGCGCAATTGCGTGACGCTGGCCTTACCGTGCGCCGCCGCATCCTGCCCGGCCCGGAATTTTGGTCCAATTGGCGCGAATTTCCGTTTTCCGCAACACAGTGGAACCACCGCCCGCTTGATGTGCAGGTGCTCAGCCTTGCCTATCGCTCTAACGCCGCCTGGAACGAAAGCGGCTTTGCGGATGAGACATTCGATGCCCTGCTTGATGAGGCCAACCGCCTGAGCGATGCCGACCGCCGCCGCACGGTGATGGAACAGCTACAGACCATCCTGCGCGACGAGGGCGTGATCATTCAGCCCTATTGGCGCGCGCTTTTCAACCATCACAACGGCCAAGTCGTGAATGCCGAAAAACATCCCGCCAACGAGATTCACCTCTACCGGATCGGTTTTGCCGCCTGACTGCGCACAGGATCAGCTGCCCAGGATCACCTTGACGTAATTGCGCGTCTCTTTAAACGGCGGCACCCCGCCGTATTTCGACACCGCCCCCGGCCCCGCGTTATAGGCCGCAAGCGCCAGACGCCACGACCCGAACGTGCGGTACTGCTCCGCCAGATAGCGTGCGCCGCCCTCTAGGTTTTCACGCGGATCATGCGGATTGACACCCAGAATGCGCGCCGTATCGGGCATCAACTGCGCAAGCCCAATCGCCCCCTTGTGCGAGCGTGCATCCGCCCGCCAGCCAGATTCCTGCTGCACCAACCGCAAAAACAAATCCTCAGGCACCTGATACCGCCGCGCCGCCTGTTTCGCCATATCAAGGTAAGGCCCGCGATAGGCCCCCCGGAACATCGGGGAAAGATCATCCCACATCGTCGGCGTCTTGACCCGCTCTGGCTGAAGCCGCACAGAATTGTTGTATTGCTGGCGCGCGCGGTTATCGAGAACCTTGGTCTGAGATTTGAACAGGCTGACCCGGCTCTTGCTCGACAGAACATCCGCCTCTGACACACCCGGAACAATCAGCCCTAAGGCCACAAGCGCGCTTGCGATCCACCGCATTACTGTCCTGCCCTCATCCACCACTTTGGCCGCACTATATGCAATAATTTCGAAAATTCGAGACTTCTTTTGCCCCTTGGCCCCGGATCAGCAGCTTTCGTCGCATTTGCCGACAATTTTAACCTTTCCTTCACGCCGATGCGGTGGTGTAACCGTCAGACGCGAACCACGGCATGATTCAAGGAGGGCGCGATGTCCGGCTCTGTTAACAAGGTAATTCTCATTGGCAATCTGGGCCGCGACCCCGAGGTCCGGACCTTTCAGAACGGCGGCAAGGTGTGCAACCTGCGCATCGCCACCTCCGAAACGTGGAAGGATCGCAACAGCGGCGAACGCCGCGAACGCACGGAATGGCACACCGTCGCCATCTTCTCCGAAGGATTGGTGCGCGTGGCCGAGCAATATCTGCGCAAGGGCTCCAAGGTTTATTTGGAGGGCAAGTTGCAAACCCGCAAATGGCAGGATCAGTCCGGCCAGGACAAATACAGCACCGAAATCGTGCTTCAAGGCTTTGATGCAACCCTCGTCATGCTTGATGGGCGTGGCGAAGGCGGGGCCAGTGGCGGCGGCGGCGGCAGCTATGGCGGCGGTCAGGATCAGGGCTACGGCGGCGATTATGGCGGCGACTACGGCTCTTCCCCGGCCCCTGCATCCAGCGGCGGTGGGTCGCGCCCCGCGCGCGATATGGATGACGAAATCCCGTTCTGATGCGCTTCCTTTAACGCGCCCTCGCCAGTTCCTGCGCTCTGATCGGGCGCAGGAACCGGCACATCTGTAATCCCCGGCACCCGCCCCGGCCCCGCCGACATCGCGCAATCGCCCCGCCTTGCCCACCTCAAACTGGGCAGCGGTGCCTTGGCACAACGCCTTGGTCCGAGTATGCTGGCCTTGCCCCGTGTCACCCCCCTGTTCCCAAAGCGACACAACCACGCGGCATGATCCGGCCCGAGGGATGCTTTGCCTCTGGTCTTTCCGCGCCGCGGCGTATAGGGCGCAGGCGAACAATGTCAGGACAGCTACACCCCATGGATCTGCGCAATATCGCCATCATCGCCCACGTCGACCACGGCAAGACCACGCTCGTCGACCAATTGCTGAAACAATCCGGTGCCTTTCGCGCCAATCAGGCCGTCGACGAACGCGCCATGGACAGCAATGATCTGGAACGCGAGCGCGGCATCACCATCTTCGCCAAACCCACCAGCGTTCTTTATAAAAAGACCCGCATCAACATCGTTGACACCCCCGGCCACGCCGATTTCGGTGGCGAGGTAGAGCGGATCCTGTCCATGGTCGATGGTGTCGTTTTGCTCGTCGATGCCGCTGAAGGCCCGATGCCGCAAACGAAATTCGTAACCTCCAAGGCACTGCGCCTCGGGCTGCGCCCCATTGTCGTGCTCAACAAGGTCGACAAACCCGATGCAGAGCCTGACCGCGCGCTCAACGAATGTTTCGATCTTTTCGCCTCGCTCGATGCCAATGACGATCAGCTCGATTTTCCGCATATGTATGCCTCGGGCCGCGCCGGTTGGGCCGATCACGATCTTGACGGCCCGCGCAAGGATCTCTCGGCGCTGTTCGACCTGATCGTCAACCACGTGCCCGCGCCGAAGCAACTCGCCCATATCGACGAAGATTTTCGCATGTTGGCCACCACGCTCGGGGCCGACCCCTTCGTCGGTCGTCTGCTGACGGGCCGCGTCGAATCAGGCCGCCTCAAAGTGGGCCAAACCGTGCAAGCCCTGAGCCGCATCGGCCAGAAAATCGAACAGTTCCGCGTCACCCGCATTCAGGCGTTCCGCGGCCTTTCCAGCCAAGACATCGACGAGGCGACAGCCGGCGATATCGTCAGCCTCGCGGGCATGTCCAAGGCAACCGTGGCCGATACGATCTGCGCCCTCGCCGTCGAAGAGCCGATCGAAGCACAGCCGATTGATCCGCCCACCATCACCGTGACCTTCGGTATCAACGACAGCCCCCTCGCCGGGCGCGAAGGCAAAAAAGTCCAAAGCCGGGTGATCCGCGAACGCCTGATGAAAGAGGCCGAATCAAACGTCGCCATCAAAGTCACCGACACCCCCGGCGGTGACGCCTTTGAGGTGGCCGGGCGCGGCGAATTGCAGATGGGCGTTTTGATTGAGAATATGCGCCGCGAAGGCTTTGAACTCAGCATTTCGCGTCCGCAGGTTTTGATGCGCGAAGGCGACAAGGGCGAACGTCTGGAACCGATCGAAGAAGTCACGATTGACGTGGACGACGAATACACCGGCGCCGTGATCGAGAAAATCACCGGCCCACGTCGTGGCGATCTGGTCGAGATGAAACCCTCGGGTGCCGGCAAGACGCGTATCATCGCCCATGTGCCTTCGCGCGGGCTCATTGGCTATCATGGCGAATTCCTGACCGACACGCGCGGCACAGGCGTGCTCAACCGTGTGTTCAACTCTTGGGCCCCCCATCGCGGCCCGATCCCCGGTCGCCGCGCCGGCGTTCTCATTTCGATGGAGAATGGCGAGGCGGTTGCCTACGCCCTCTGGAACCTCGAAGAGCGTGGCCGCATGTTCCTCGGCGCACAGGCCAAGGTCTATACCGGCATGATCATCGGCGAGCACAGCCGCGACAACGACCTCGAGGTGAACCCCCTCAAGGGTAAAAAGCTGACCAACGTGCGCGCCTCGGGCACCGATGAGGCCGTGCGCCTGACCACGCCCATCACCATGAGCCTGGAAGAAGCCATCGCCTATATCGACGATGACGAATTGGTCGAGGTGACACCGCAATCGATCCGCTTGCGCAAACGCTATCTCGATCCGCATGAGCGCAAGCGCATGTCGAAGAAAGACTAAAACGATTGTCCCCGGCCCCGCGCCGGGGACTTTGTTTCAAGGCGCGATCATATAACGACCAACGGGGATCAGCCCCTTGGCCCCCCGCCGCGTCACAATGATCTCGCCCGATCCGACACCAAGGCCGGTCAACGCCGTGATATTGACCTGATGGGTCACGATCAACACCCGCGCCGCCTCGGGCAATGTTTCGATCATCCGCAACGTCGCCTTGGTCTGCCCCTCGGGGTCACCCTGCCCCGCGTAAAAGGAATCGAGCGGCGGTTGTTCCACCACCGTCCCCATCTCCATCAACGCGGCTGTGTCCAGCGCGCGGCACCAGCGGCTGGACCAGACGTGATCAAAGGTCACCCCCGCCGCCCGCAAGGCCACTCCGGTCTCTTGCGCCTGCGCCCGCCCCCGCGCATCCAGATTGCGCTGCGTTGCGCAGTCTCTCAGCCGAAACGCTGCCGGATCACCCGTTCCCGGTGCCAAAGCATGCCGCATCAACGCCACCACGCCCGGTGCCTTGAGTGCAGACAGATCCGCAGCCCCGGCCAAACTGCCCGCAACGATCATCCAGAATGTCAGTAAAAACCGCATCGTCCACTCCTGCTTTGACGCAAAAGCTAGGGCCACGCGGCAGCCGGTCCAGCCTATTCAGTGATCTCGACGATCACCAACTCCCGCTCAGAGGCCCCGCGCGCATGATCGAGCGCTGCTTGATATTCCGGACTGTGGTAACAGGCCTCGGCGTCCTCGACACTGGGGAACCGCGCCACCACATTACGCGGCCGCTCCTTGCCCTCCAACTGCACGAACCGCCCGCCGCGCGCGATAAAAGCGCCGCCATGCTTGGCAATCGCTGGCCCGGCAAGGGCGGCATAGCGGCCATAGGCCTCGGTGTCGGTCACGGTCACATGGGCAATCCAGAGGGCAGGCATTGTAGAACTCTCCTGTAGTTTCAGTTAGATACCGTCCACAAGGACGATATCACGCTCACTGCTATTCAGCGCCAGTGGCAAAATGCGGCGATAGGCATCAGAGCTATACCAATCAAGCGCGGCCGCCCGGTCGGGAAATTCGATGATCACATGCCGGTCGGGGCAATTGCCCTCCAGCACCTGCTGCGCGCCCCCCTTGACCACAAACCGCCCGCCGAACTTTTCGGCTGTCGCCACGGTTTGACTGGCATAGGATTGATAATCCAGCGGATTCGTAACCGTGATCCGGGCAATGATATAGGCGCTCATCCATCCTCCCTAGGAGGTCATGACCCCCTCGATAACCCCGGTGGCCGCCGCAATCGCGGCCTCCGCCCCGTCCATGCTCGTCCCGCCGCCCTGCGCCATATCCGCACGGCCACCGCCGCCCTTGCCGCCCAGTTCGGCCACCGCCGCGCGCACCATCTCCACCGCCGAAATCCTGTCGGTCAGATCCTCGGTCACGCCCGCCGCCACAGCCACCTTGCCGCCGGTATCGGCAATAAGCAAGACCGCACCAGAGCCAAGCCGCGCCTTATGCTCGTCGATAAGCGGCGGCAGATCCTTGCCCTGCACGCCCGTTAGCACCTGCGCGATGAGCTTGACACCGCCCACCTCGCGCGCCTCCGCGCCACCGCCCTGCCCGGCACCGCCCGACATCGCCAATTCGCGGCGCAGCTGCGCCACCTCATTGGCCAATGCGCGGCGCTCCTCCATCAGTACTTTGACGCGCTCCGCCACATCCTCGGGCCGCGCCTTCAGGTCCGAGGCCACCTGCCCCAAACGCGCCGCCTGCCCGCTTAGATAATCGAACGCCGCAGCACCGGTCAGCGCCTCGATCCGGCGCACGCCAGCACTCGACGCCGACTCCGCAAGCGCCACGAAAACACCAATATCCCCCGTGCGCCGCACATGCGTGCCGCCACACAGCTCAATCGAATAGGTCCGCCCATCAGCACCCTTGCCCGATCCCTCGGCCTGTCCCATCGACACGACGCGCACCTCATCGCCGTATTTTTCACCAAAAAGCGCCTGTGCGCCAAGCGCACGCGCGTCATCAGGGGCCATGATCCGCGTCTCAACCGGCGCGTTCTGGCGGATATACTCGTTAACCTCGCGCTCGACCCGCTCCAACTCCGCAGTACTCAGCGCCTTGGCATGGCTGAAATCGAACCGCAACCGGTCCTCGGCATTCAGCGAGCCACGCTGTGCCACATGCTCGCCAAGCGCGCCGCGCAGCGCCTCATGCAAGAGATGTGTCGCCGAATGGTTGGCCCGGATCGCACTCCGGCGGGTATGCGACACCTCCAACTGCGCCGCCTGCCCCGCCTTGATCTCTCCGGTTTCGACCACGGCGATATGCACGAAAACGCCCGCCACTTTCTTGGTGTCGGTCACCCGCACCTGGCCTGTTTCGGTCTTGAGCAGGCCGCTATCGCCCACCTGACCACCCGATTCCGCGTAAAACGGGGTCTGGTTCAGCACGATCTGAATGCTCGCCCCCGCGGCCGCATGGCCCACGCGCGCGCCCTCGGACACAAGTGCCGCAATCTGCCCCTCGGCCCGCTCCGTGTCATACCCCAGAAAATCGGTCGTGCCCTTTTCCTCGGCAATATCAAACCACACCGCCTGATCGGCCGCCTCGCCAGTGCCCGCCCAAGCCGCCCGCGCCTTGGCCTTCTGCTCGGCCATGGCGGCGTCAAAGCCTGCGGTATCCACCTCACGCCCCTTCTCGCGCAGCGCATCCTGCGTCAGGTCGAGCGGAAATCCATAGGTGTCATAAAGCTTGAACGCCGTGGCCCCCGGCAGCGCCGCGCCCTCGTCCATCCCCGTCAACTCATCATCGAGCAGGCGCAACCCCCGCTCCAACGTCTGCTTGAACCGCGTTTCTTCCAGCTTCAGCGTCTCTTCGATCATCGCCTGTGCGCGGCCCAGTTCCGGAAAGGCCTGCCCCATCTGCGCCACCAAGGCGGGCACCAAACGGTGCATCACCGGGTCCTTCGCCCCCAGCATATGCGCATGCCGCATCGCCCGCCGCATGATCCGGCGCAGCACATAGCCGCGCCCCTCGTTGGACGGCATCACGCCATCGGCCATCAAAAACGACGTCGACCGCAAGTGATCCGCGATCACCCGGTGATGCACCCGCCCCGGACCATCCGGATCCTGGCTCGTCGCATGCGCGCTCGCCTCAATCAGGCTGCGCATCAAATCCGTGTCGTAATTGTCATGCTTGCCCTGTAACAGCGCGCCAATCCGCTCAAGCCCCATGCCCGTGTCAATCGACTGCATGTCAAGCGCGCGCATCGAGCCATCCTCGAACCGCTCATTCTGCATGAAGACAAGGTTCCAGATCTCGATGAACCGGTCGCCATCCTCCTCGGCACTGCCCGGAGGGCCGCCCCAGATGCTGTCGCCATGATCATAGAAAATCTCGGTGCAAGGACCGCAGGGGCCTGTCGATCCCATCGACCAGAAATTATCATCCGTCTTGATCCGGATGATCCGGTCATCGCTGAGACCTGCGTATTTCTTCCAGATATTCGCGGCCTCGTCATCGGTATGGTAGACCGTGACCAAAAGCTTGGATTTGTCGATCCCGAAATCCTTGGTCAAAAGATCCCAAGCATAGGGGATCGCTTGTTCCTTGAAATAATCCCCGAAACTGAAATTGCCCAGCATCTCGAAAAACGTGTGATGCCGCGCGGTATAGCCCACATTATCCAGATCGTTGTGCTTACCGCCCGCGCGCACGCATTTCTGGCTGGTGGTCGCGCGCACATAATCGCGATGCTCCACCCCGGTAAAACAGTTCTTGAACTGCACCATGCCGGAATTGGTAAACATCAGCGTCGGATCGTTGCGCGGCACAAGCGGTGAACTGTCGACAACGCGGTGATCGTTGCGCTCGAAAAAGCTCAGAAAGGTGGAACGGATTTCATTCAGCGTGGGCATGGGCATCTCTTTCCGGGGCGTGTGTGGGCCTGCGTTCCGCTGATTTAACGGGGCCGTCCGGGCATGTCCACCGCAAGAAAAAGGCCCGCGCATTGCACGGGCCTCTTGGCTGTCTCTCTGGCGGGCGCTAGTGGCGCTCAGCCCTCCATCACATCGCCGTCATCCGCGGCTTCTGTCATGTGAAAATCAAGCCCATGCGAGGCACGAATCTTGTCCTCGATCTCAATCGCCATGGCCTGATTGTCGCGCAAAAACCCCTTGGTGTTTTCGCGCCCCTGTCCAATCCGCTGGTCGCCATAGCTATACCAACTGCCGGATTTCTCGACCACGCCCGCCTTGACGCCAATGTCGATCAACTCGCCTGTCTTGCTGATGCCCTCGCCAAACATGATGTCGAACTCGACCTGCTTGAAGGGGGGCGCCACCTTGTTCTTGACCACTTTGACGCGGGTCGTGTTGCCAACCACCTCGTCCCGGTCCTTGATGGAGCCGATGCGTCGAATATCGAGGCGCACGGAACTGTAGAATTTCAAGGCATTCCCACCGGTCGTGGTCTCAGGGCTGCCGAACATGACACCGATTTTCATGCGAATCTGGTTGATGAAAATCACCGTGCAATTCGTGCGGCTGATCGAGCCGGTCAATTTGCGCATTGCTTGGCTCATCAGGCGGGCATGCACGCCCACGCTGCTATCGCCCATTTCCCCCTCAAGCTCCGACTTGGGCGTCAGGGCGGCGACGGAATCGACCACGATCATGCTCACCGCACCAGAGCGCACCAGCGTATCGACAATCTCGAGCGCCTGCTCGCCGGTATCGGGTTGCGAGATCAGCAATTCATCCAGATCAACACCCAGCTTACGCGCATAGACCGGGTCGAGCGCGTGTTCGGCATCGACAAAGGCGCAAACCCCGCCCTTCTTCTGTTCTTCGGCCACGCAATGCAGTGTCAGCGTGGTCTTGCCAGAGCTTTCGGGGCCATAAATCTCAACGATCCGGCCTTTGGGAATTCCGCCAATACCCAGAGCAATGTCGAGCCCGAGCGAGCCGGTCGATGTGGCCTCGATATCCTTGACGGCGTTGTCGCCGCCCAGCTTCATGATCGAGCCTTTACCGAACTGCCGTTCGATCTGCGCCAGCGCGCTGTCGAGCGCCTTTTGCTTGTCCGCGTTCCGCTTGTTATCCATCGAGAGAAGATCTGCCGTTGCCATTTGTTCGGTCCCTTATTCCACACCCTGTCACGGGCGGCAATCACTGCCTGCGTTCACCTCTTGTTCTCATCTCTATGCGGACAAAATGTGAACATTTCAAGAAAATTCTGATGCCCCCACTTTCGGCGCGCAAGATTAACAAGTAGTTTACACAAGCCGAAACCGATGAAATTTCCCTGCGAGAGGCGCAAATGCTGGTGTTTTCCAAGGCGCGGCTGGTGCTCTTGTCGGTCCCCAAGACCGGCAGCACCGCCTATGAGACCGCCCTCGCCCCCCATGCCGCGATTGCCGTCTCGGCCCCGCCCGAGCTCAAACATGCGCCGGTGTTTCGCTACAATCGATTCTTTCGACCGATGATCGAGCGCTTCTTTGACGGCCCGTTTGATATCGTTGCGGTGATGCGTGAACCGCGTGACTGGCTTGGAAGTTGGTATCGCTATCGCCAGCGCCCGGAACTTGCCGGCCACACCAACAGCACCCAGGGGCTCAGCTTCGATGATTTCGTGAGCGCCTATTGCACCGGCGAGCCACCAGCTTGCGCCCGGGTTGGCAGTCAGGCCAAGTTTCTAGAGCCCCAACGCAGCGGGGCCCATGTCACCCATCTTTTCCGTTACGAGGATCAGCCGGGATTGCGCAGCTTTCTCGCGGCCCGACTTGGCGTGGCGGTCGATCCTGCCCCGCTCAACCGCTCCCCCGCCCTGCCCCTCGGCCTCTCGCCCCGGATCGAGACCCGGTTGCGGCGCAAATATGCCGAGGATTTCACGCTCTGGTCCGGGATCGGCGCAGGCGGCGCCTATACACCCCAACCCGCCCGAGCAAAGCCCGAGCCAGACGCGCAGACCTGATCGCCCGCGCCCTCCCAACCCTGGCCCTTACCTCAACTGGCGCTGCACCGTCTCTGTCAATTCATTGAGCGAAAACGGCTTGGGCAGGAAAACCGATTGCGGAATGCACGCCTGCCGATCGCCAAAGGTCTCTTCGGCATAGCCCGACATGAACACCACCCGTGCCGCAGGGCGTGTCATCAGCGCCCGCCGCACCCAGCCAGGCCCGTCGATCCCCGGCATGACCACATCGGTAACGAACACATCAACCTGAAGATCCGGATCCTCAAGGATTTCCAAAGCATCTTCCGCCGATTCAGCCTCGAGCACGGTAAAGCCGCGCAATTGCAGCGCCCGGCTGGCAAAGGCGCGCACAGGGGCCTCGTCTTCCACCAACAGCACAACGCCACAGCCGCGCGTTTCCGATACCGCCAGGCGGGGCACCTCGCGCACGCTTTGCGGCTCGCCCAAATAGGCCGGAAACAGCAACTGAAAACAGGTTCCCTCGCCCAGAGTGCTATCCACAAAGATGAAACCGCCAGTCTGTTTTACAATACCATAGGCCGTCGAGAGACCAAGACCCGTGCCCTCACCCGTGCGCTTGGTGGTAAAGAAGGGCTCGAACACTTTTTGCAACTTGTCCGGTGCGATTCCCGCTCCTGCGTCGATCACCTGAACCGAAACATACCGCCCCGGCTGGACCATGGCCCGATCCCGACACAGTGCCTCGGTCAAGGTCAGGTTATGGGTAACAATCCGAATTTCCCCACCCGCTGGCATAGCGTCGCGCGAATTCACCACAAGGTTCATCAGCACCTGTTCCAGCTGCCGCTTGTCGGCACGAATTGCGGCCAGCGTTGGATCGTGGCTGAGCGAGAGGGAAATCTTCTCTCCCACCAGCCGGTTTAGCAAATGTGTGAGATCTGCAAGCGTGTCGCGCAGGTCAATCACCTCGGGGCGCAACGTCTGTTTGCGCGAATAGGCCAGCAATTGGCTGACCAGCGCCGCCGCGCGATTGGCATTCTGGTTAATCTGCATGAGATCACCGTAATCGGGATCACCCTGATCGTGGCGCAAGAGCAAGAGGTCGCAATGCCCAGAAATCGCCGTCAAAAGGTTGTTGAAATCATGCGCAACCCCTCCTGCAAGCTGACCGATGGCCTGCATTTTCTGGCTTTGGACAAATTGCGCCTCCAATGTCTTGAGTTCGGTGGCATCGCTCAGCACCGCGATCAAAACCGGCTCGTCCCCCTCCATTGTACGGTTCAGCGTGACCTGCACGAAAACCTCGCGATCCTGGCGGCGCACGCGCAGAAACTCGGCATGCACCGTGCCACGCCCCGCCGCCGCATCCCCAAGCCAATCCGTGATCGACCGGCCCAAACCCTCTAGCGTATCTCCCAAACTCAAACCCGTCACGCTTTCAACGCCCAGCAATTCGCGGGCAGGCCGGTTTGACAGCTGGATCAGCCCCCGTGCCGACACCTTCAACAGAGGGACAGGTAGCGCATCGAAAAACGCCCAGCCATCCGGCGCGCGCGCCCCCCCCTCGACCCCCGGCAAAAGAAACATCTCACGCCGCCCCGCCATCCCCTCGCGCACCACCACAAGGCAGGGCATGGGGCCATCCGGGGTGGCGATGTCATTGACCACACCGGGGCGCAGCGGCGGCGTGACGCACAGCCGGTCCAGCGTCCGTACCCGCTCGCCCACCAGATCCCGCGCCGCCGCATTCATAAAGAGAACCGCGTCGCGACGGCCCAGTGTCAGCATCGGCAGGGCCTGCGCCTCGGCCTCGCGCGGCACATTCTCGGTAGATTTTTCGATCCGCCATAGGAAATGCTCATCGCCGCTCCGATGCACACCGATACGCAGATGCCCACCCCGCGTCACCAAATCCTCAACCGCCGCCCCTTTGGCCAGCGCGCGCGCCTCCATCCGAAACAGGATAGGTTCGGGATTGGCCAGAACTTCGCGCAGCGCATCCACAAGCGACGTTGCACGATCCGCCGCCAACAGGCGCCGTGCGGCGGCATTGGCGTGGATCAGATGCCCCGCGCCCGCGGTCAAAACGAGGGGAACCGGATCCGCCTCCAGCATGTCTCGTGCCAGATGCGCCACTGCTTGCCGCCCTCCCTTGGCCCGCCGGTTGATCCCCCTCGTGATGACCATAACCCAGAGCGCGACACCGCCAAGCGTCGCCGCGACCAACACCAAAAGCCGTTGCCCCTGACCCGGTGGCACAAAGAACGCCGTAGCCGCAAAAAACGCCGCCGCCAGCATCAACAGCCCGGCACGCGGCCCAAGCCGCAGCGCCGCTTGCTGAAATTGTCCTCCTGTCTGCGGGATGAACGCCACGCCGTGCCCTCGCTTCACGATTCCTGCACCGTTTTACGGACGAACAGTTAAGCGAGACTTAACGGCGGCCAAATCCACCCGTCAAGGTTGATGGGTTGTTAACATACTCTCGAAAGTTGAGAGAGAAAGAACCCGTCACCGGTTTCCGAAATCGGCCAGTGCTGCATATCGCGCACCGTCCATTCGGGATTTTCACTTGCAAAACGCGCTATAACGTCTTGATTCTCTTCTTTTAAGACAGAGCAGGTCGCATAGACCAATCGTCCCGCCGGGGCGACCAACGGCGCGGCCTCTGAGAGGATACGCAGCTGCAGCCGCGTCAACTCTTCCAACCGCTCCGGTGTCAACGCCCATTTCGCCTCGGGGGTGCGCCGCCAGGTGCCGCTGCCCGAACAGGGCGCATCGCACAAAACAAGGTCAAATTCCCCCTCGGGCTGCGTGAGAAGGCCCACATCAACCCCGGCTCGCGCCGCCCGAACCGGCAGGTCGCGCATCCGTTGCGGGGCCGCATCATGGGCAAAGAACGCGCCAGTCACGCGCGCGGCCAAGGCCAGAACCTTCCCACCGCCACCTGCGCAATAATCCAGAACCCGCGCCCCGTCCGGCAGCTCAAGCGCCTCCATCGCCGCCTGACTGCTGCCATCCTGAAGCTCGACCCAGCCCTCGGCATAGCATTGCGATGTTGTAATTTTCCTCTCGCCGTCAATCACTTGCAGCGCATGTCTGGCAATTTTTACCGGCTGTGCCACGATCCCCTCACTGGCCAGCCGCGCCTGCGCCGCCGCGCGCGTGGCACGCCGTGCATTCACCCGGAGCATGATCGGGGCCCGCACGCGCAGAGCCTCAACAGCAGCCTCTGCATTGGCCCCCAAAGACGCCTCAAACCGCTCCCAGAGCCAGTCGGGCAGGTCACGCACCGCCGTCGCATCCGGCACAGCCAACACGCGCTCAACCTCCGTCAGCGGCGCGGGCGCATGCCCCTCTCCTGTGAAAACCGTATCTGCATCAATCCCTTGCAGGCGCAAACTGCCCAGCATGAGGGCGCGGCCATCCTCACCGCCGCCCCACGCAGCACAAGACCGCCAACAGCGCAGCACCGAAAACACATGGTCGCGCAACGCCGCGCGATCTTTGGAGCCGGCATAGCGCGCCGTCCGCGCCCAATTGGTCAGCGCCTTTTCCGCAGGCTCGCCCGCGCGAATACGCTCCAACACCTCGATGGCTGCGGCGACGCGCGCGCCGGGCGTCACCGTTTCACCTCAAAAACACCGCACAACAGCATGAAAACCCTAGCCAATCCGATAGTTCGGGCTCTCACGGGTGATCTGCACATCATGCACATGGCTTTCCTTGAGACCCGCACCGGTGATCCGCACGAATTGGCAGTTATGGCGCATCTCTTCGACCGTGGCACAGCCGGTATAGCCCATCGCGGCCCGCAGCCCCCCAACAAGCTGATGGATCACGCTGCCCGCAGCGCCTTTGTAGGGCACCTGCCCCTCGACACCCTCGGGCACCAGCTTGTCACTGGCGGCATCCTTTTGAAAATAGCGATCCGCCGAACCGCGCGCCATAGCGCCCAAACTACCCATACCGCGATAGGCCTTGAACGACCGCCCTTGATACAGAATGACCTCACCGGGGCTTTCATCGGTGCCCGCCAGCATGCTGCCCACCATGGCACAAGAGGCGCCCGCCGCAATCGCCTTGGCGAAATCACCCGAAAACTTGATTCCGCCATCGGCGATCACCGGCACGTCACCGGCGGCGCGCGCGCTGTCCATCACAGCGGTCAGCTGTGGCACGCCCACACCCGCCACCATCCGCGTGGTGCAGATGCTGCCAGGGCCAATCCCCACCTTGACGGCATCAGCCCCGGCCCCGATCAGGGCGCGCGTGGCCTCGGCTGTGGCGACATTGCCCGCCACCACCTGAACGGCATTGGACAGCGCCTTGATCCGCTCGACGGCGCGCGCCACACCTTCGGAATGGCCATGCGCGGTGTCGATCACCACCATATCCACGCCTGCATCAATCAACGCCTGCGACCGCTCGAACCCGGCATCGCCGACGGTGGACGCCGCCGCCACCCGCAACCGCCCCAGATCATCCTTGCAGGCCGTGGGATTGAGTACCGCTTGCTCTGTGTCGCGCAGCGTCAAAAGGCCGGTCAACTTGCCCGTCTTGTCTGTCACCAGCAATTTCTCGATCCGCCGCGCCTTCATCAGGCTCTTGGCCTCGTCGCGATCCGCAGGCTCTTGCAGGATCGCCAGATCGTTGCTCGTCATCATCACCCGCACCGGCGTGCGGTCATCCTCGGCAAAGCGCATGTCGCGGTTGGTCACAATCCCCACCACGCGCCCGGTCTCATCCACCACCGGAAAGCCGGTGACGTTATAGCGGTCCTGCAGCGCCTTGGCATCAGCCAGCGTCTGATCGGGGCTGAGCGTGATGGGATTATAAACGATCCCACTTTCGAACCGCTTGACGCGGCGCACTTCGCGCGCCTGTTCCTCGATGGTCAGGTTGCGATGGATCACCCCCATGCCACCCGATTGCGCCATGGAAATCGCCATGCGCGCCTCGGTCACGGTATCCATGGCCGAGCTTAAAAGCGGAATGTTCAGCGTGATGGATTGCGTCACGCGCGTCCGTGTATCCGCCGTGTTGGGCAGCACACTCGATGCCGCCGGCACCAGCAGAACATCATCAAAGGTGAGGGCCTCGCGAATCTCCATCGCATATCTCCATGGACAGCTCGTTTGGCGCTTCCCTATTGCATGGATAAGCATGAGGTAAAAGGGCGATTCGTCCTTTTATTCCGCAGCGTCCCGCCTCTTGCGCGGCTCAGGCACAGGGTCATGGCCACATTGTCCCCAAGGGTTGCACCGCAGGATACGCCAGCCCGCCAACAGCCCCCCGCGCAACGCACCATGCTTTTCCAGCGCGTCCAGCGCATACTGGCTGCACGTCGGATGATAGCGGCAATGCCAACCCACCCAAGGGCTCAGGATCAGCCGATAGGCCCGAATAGGCAGCGCCAGCACATGCGCGAGCGGGCTCATGCCCCCCCCGACAGCTTGCGCAGCGCATAAGCCAGATCGCGCTTGAGCGCCTCATAGGGGCGCGCGCCGGTCTCTTCCGCCTTGCCGATCAGAACATAGTCCCATCCCGGCAGGCCCTGCGCGGGCAGAAGCTCACGCGCCAATGCGCGCAGCCGCCGCTTGGCACGGTTGCGCGCCACGGCATTGCCAACCTTCTTGGAACAGGTAAACCCAACCCGGATTGCCGTATCACCATCGCGCCGGTCACGCCCCTGCACCAGCATTGATCCGGTGCCCTGCCGCCGCGCCCGCGCCGCCGCCAGAAAATCGGCGCGCTTGCGCAGCACCGTCCATTTTTCCGGCACAGGGTCTTGCGGCTCAGTGGCTCGCGGCGAACATGACGAAACCGCCGGTGGCGTAATCCCTGCATCACTGCGGGGGGCCTCCGGCGGTGTCATTTTCGTCTCGCTATCGCGCGCGCTTATGCGCAGAGCGACTTGCGGCCCCGCGCACGGCGCGCGTTCAGGATCTTGCGGCCAGCTTTGGTTGCCATACGCGCACGGAAACCGTGGCGATGCTTGCGAACGAGGTTCGAGGGTTGAAAGGTGCGTTTCATCGCTCCGTCTCCGACTTATTGGGCCACGCGTCTGAGGAATCGCGCAACGATCATATCTATCCGAAGCCCGTCCTATAGAGCGCCCCTTTTCCCGTGTCAAACCCCGGGCCAGAGATTTGCAACAAAAACATGCTCCAACCGGGCCAGTGAATGTTACAAACTATGCATAACACAGGCCCAACACCGCGTCGTCCCATCACCCATGATCACCCCCGCGTGAGGCCACTGGCGCAGGGCACCCACAGCATGCAACTAGATGTCAGAGGCCCAACGCAAAGCGAGACGATAGCGATCATGGATCACAGTACAGGCAACAGCAAAGGGGCAAAGCCCTCCGTCGCACGGCACCTGCCGCTGGCGGTCATTCTGATCGTAGCGGTGATCGGGTTCATCACGCTCCGCGATTATCTCACCTTCGATACGCTGCGCGACAACCGCGAGGCGCTCTTGGCCTATCGCGATGCCAATATCACCCTGATGGCGCTCGCCTTCATCGCAATCTATTTCGTGATCGTGGCCTTTTCGCTTCCCGGCGCGGCGGTGGCTTCGGTCACGGGCGGCTTCCTCTTCGGCCTCGTGCTGGGCACAGGCTTTAATGTAATCGCCGCTTCACTCGGGGCCTTCGCCATCTTTCTTGCGGCCCGCGCCGGGCTGGGCCAAACCCTCGCCGCCAAGCTCGAAACCTCCGATGGCACGCTCAAACGGCTCAAGGAAGGACTGCATGAGAATGAGATCAGCGTGCTCTTTCTCATGCGCCTCGTTCCAGCCGTGCCGTTCTTCGTGGCCAATCTCTTGCCCGCTCTGGTTGGCGTGCGCTTTTTCAACTTCGCCTTCACCACCGTGTTGGGCATCATTCCCGGTGCCATCGTCTTTACGTGGATTGGCGTGGGCTTGGGCGAGGTGTTTGACCGGGGTGGAACCCCCGATCTTTCCCTGCTCTGGGAACCCCAAATCATCGGGCCTATTCTGGGCCTCAGCGCGCTTGCCGCCATGCCGATGATCCTCAAGGCCCTGCGTGGCAAAAAGGAAATCTGAACATGACACGATTGAAGACCGATCTTCTGGTCATCGGGGCCGGCTCCGGGGGCCTGTCACTGGCCGCTGGCGCAGTGCAAATGGGCGCAAGCGTGATCCTGCTCGAAGGGCACAAGATGGGCGGCGACTGCCTCAACTTCGGCTGCGTGCCCTCCAAGGCGCTGATCGCCAGCGGCAAAGCGGCCTATGCCCAATCGCACGCCGCCCAATTCGGCATCGCGGATCAAAGCCCCAAGGTGGATTACGCTGCCGCCAAGGACCATGTCGCAGATATCATAGCCCAGATCGAACCCGTCGACAGCCAAGAGCGCTTCGAAGGCTTGGGCGTGCGCGTCCTGCGTGACTACGGCGAATTCCTCTCACCGACCGAGGTCAAGGCCGGCGAGCACATCATCACCGCCCGTCGCATCGTCATTGCGACCGGCTCATCGCCCTTCGTCCCGCCCATTCCGGGGCTCGACACTGTGCCTTATGAAACCAACGAAACCCTGTTTGATCTGCGCGAACGCCCCGACCATCTGCTCGTTGTGGGCGGTGGCCCGATCGGCATGGAAATGGCGCAGGCGCACCGCCGCTTGGGTTGCGCCGTGACGGTGATCGAAGGGGCCAAGGTGCTTGGCAATGACGATCCTGAAATGGCCGCCGTGGTGATCGACCAATTCCGCGCCGAAGGCATCCAGATCGAAGAAGGGGCCTTGGCCGCCGAAATTCGCGGACAGGCGGGCGCCATCGAGATCGAGGCCAAAGACGGGCGCATTTTCAAAGGCTCTCACCTGCTCATGGCGGTGGGCCGCAAGTCCAACACAGACCGCCTCAATCTCGACGCCGCAGGCATCGAGACCACCAAGCGCGGTATCAAGGTCGACGCCTCAATGCGCACCACCAACCGCCGCGTCTACGCCATCGGCGATGTCGCGGGCGGGCTGCAATTCACCCATGTTGCAGGCTATCACGCGGGCCTCATCATCCGTCAGGCGCTCTTGGGCCTGCCTGCGAAAAATCGCACCGATCACATCCCATGGGCCACCTACACCGATCCCGAACTGGCGCAGGTCGGGCTAACCGAGGCTCAGGCCCGGCAGGAACACGGCGGCAATCTCGAAGTCGTCCGCTTCCATTATTCCCACAACGACCGCGCCATTGCAGACCGCAAAACCGCCGGTCTGATCAAGGTCATGGTGGTGCGCGGCCGCCCCGTCGGTGTCTCTATCGCGGGCGCGCAAGCGGGCGAACTCATCAATCTCTGGGCGCTCGTTCTCGCCAACGGGCTCAAGATGAAGCATGTGGCAAATATGGTTGCCCCCTACCCCACCATGGGCGAAATCAACAAACGCGCCGCCGGGGCCTATTTCTCGCCCCGCCTGTTTGACAGCGCAGGCGTCAAGCGTATCGTTGGCTTTGTGCAACGCTGGCTACCCTGATCGCAGCCATCCTCGGGAGGGGACATTTTGCTGAATTCGCTTTCCGGGCGCTTCCTGATCCTGACGGCCATTTTCGTGATGCTGGCCGAGATTTTGATCTTTGTCCCCTCCATCGCCCGCTTTCGCGAAGATTACCTGCTGACCCGCCTGGAACGGTCCCAAATCGCCTCGCTCGTGCTTTTGGCCGATGAAGAGGTCACGCCTGACCTCCAAGAAGAACTCTTGCGCAACGCCGAGGTGTTCAACGTCGTGCTGCTGCGCGATGACGCCCGCCAGTTGATCCTGTCCTCCCCCGTGCCCGAACCCGTGGCGCAAACCTTCGACCTGCGCGACGCCCCCGCCATTACCCTGATCCGTGATGCCATTATGCGGCTTGTCACACCCGACCGCCAGATCATCCGTGTCATCGGCGAGCCGGTGCGCATGGGCGGGATGTTGATCGAGATCACGCTCGATTCCTCCGGCTTGCGCGCAGCGATGATCGACTATGGGCTGCGCATCCTCTGGCTCTCGCTGGTGATTTCCATCTTCACGGCTGTGCTGCTCTTTCTCGCCGTGCGCGTGACCCTCGTGAAACCGATCAAGCGCGTGGTTGCCGCCATGCAGACCTATGCCGCCGCCCCCGAGGATGTGCGCCGCGTGCTGCGCCCCACCGCCCGCGTCCAAGAACTGCGCGAGGCCGAGGAAACCCTGCAATCTCTGCAAACCCAACTCACCAGCGCACTCAAGCAAAAAGAGCATCTCGCCCAGCTGGGCGGGGCCGTGGCCAAGGTCAATCACGACCTGCGCAATATCCTCACCTCCGCCCAGCTTTTCACCGACCGGATCGAGACCAGCGAAGATCCTACCGTAAAACGCCTCGCCCCCAAACTCATCAACGCCCTAACCCGCGCCGTGCATCTGTGCGAAGCCACGCTGGCCTATGGCAAGGCCGAAGAGCCGGGCCCCGTCTTGGCCCGCCTCTATCTCGCGGATGTCGTGGCCGATGTGATCGACAGCGAGCGTCTCGCCGCGGGCGATGCCGATGTCAGCTTTGCCGAGGATGTGCCCGGCGACCTCGTCGTGCTGGCCGATGCCGAACAGCTCTATCGCATCATCGGCAATCTTGTGCGCAACGCCCGCCAAGCCATCGTCAATAGTGGCCGCCCCGGCGAGATCAGCGTGATGGCCGATGAGGATGCCGCCGAATGGATGATCCGCGTTGCGGACACCGGTCCAGGCCTGCCCCGACGGGCGCGCGAACATCTCTTCAAACCCTTTCAGGGCGGCACCACCAAGGGCGGCAGCGGCCTTGGCCTGACCATCGCCGCCGAACTGGTGCGCGGCCATGGCGGCAGCCTCATTCTCGAACGCAGCGACGCCACGGGCACCGCCTTCTGTATCACCCTGCCCAAGGGAAATTTCGGCGCGACGTCATAATTTCTTCCAAAACGCCCTTGCATTGCCCGACGCCAGAGTCTAATTGCTGCCCTCACGGACCGATAGCTCAGCTGGATAGAGTACTTGACTACGAATCAAGGGGTCGGGGGTTCGAATCCTCCTCGGTCCGCCATTTATCCCCTTGATCCAGCTGAAATTATTCAAAAAACATGATGTGCCCGCTGGCCCCGAAAACTGGGCTATTTGGTCAGGCGTGTCGATGCAAGATGCGGTGCTTTGCCGTCCCTCTGTGCGCAAAACACAGCTCACGCCCCTGCCCCAGCCGCCCCTCGCAAACCACCCATCACAAACGAAACAATCCCGGCTCTTAACCGGGATTGTCCACGTTTTCAGAACAATCAGGCCCGCGGATCAGCGCACCAGCAATTGCGCCTCATGCCGCTTGAGCGAGCGCCGCGCCGCTTGATAGGCCTCAAGCCCCTCGACCGCCCGCAACTCCGGGAAGAGGTCATAGATCTCGTCCCGCTGCGCCGCGCCCATGCCGTCCAGAACCTGCTCACCGGGTTGGAAACTCTCGGTCCAGGTGCCGTTCGACAGAACCACCTCATGCTGATCGCACATAAAGTGGATATAGGTGGCCGCGCGTGTCTCGACCTGGCTCACACCCTCGATCCCGACCAGATGCTTGGCCGCGGCCAACACCTCACGCTCTTCGAAATAGAGCGCGGCACGATCCGAATTGAGAAGGATCCGGTGCTGCGGGCTCAAAAGCATGTCGCGCTCCGGCAATCCATGCCCCAGCGAACCGGCGCGGATCAGGATTGGGCGCAGATGCGGCGAACGCGCCAGTTCGTCCCCGCTCAGCACCCGCTGACCGATCCAACGGATCTCTTGCAGACCGTTGTCGCGGGTGATCACCTTGTCACCAACCTTCAACTCTTCCACCAGCTTTTCACCACGCGGCGTGGCAATCGCCGTGCCGGGGGTAAAGCAAGGGATAAGGTTCTCGATCTCGCCGAACACCAAAGATCCGGTAACCGTCCCATCCCGATCTTGGAAGTTGACCGTGCCAGAGGTGGAATCGCCGTCCGGGTCCGTTGTCTGCCCGACAATCTCGAACCGACCCAGACCGCGTAGGTCGAGCGTGTCAAAATCGTCGCCGCCTGTGCCACCATCAATAAAGTCACCGGCCCCGACGTCTACAAACACATCGCGATCATCGCCACCGACAAGGCTATCATCGCCAAGGCCACCGCTCAGCGTATCGTTGCCAATGCCACCAAGAACGGTGTCGTTGCCATCGGCTCCCATCAGAGAGTCGTTTCCGTCGCCACCGTCGATCAGATCGTCGTCGATGCCGCCGTCGATCACATCATCGCCAGCACCACCCAAAATGGTGTCGTTGTCATCCTGACCAAAGATCGTGTCATTGCCATCGCCACCGTCGATAAAGTCCCGGCCATTGTTGGGCTCAGGATCGGTCGCGTCGGGAATGTTGATCGAGTCAGGGAATCCGGCCTCTAGCCCGCCAAAGATCGAATCGTCCCCGGCGCCGCCGTTGATCGTGTCCGACCCCTCGCCGCCGATCAGGGTATCATTGCCGTCATCGCCGTCGATCACATCGGCATCAATGCCACCGTCAATCAGATCCGCCCCGGCACCGCCGGAAATCGTATCGGCATCGTCGCCGGTGGTGATCACATCGTCGCCATCACCGCCAAACACCAGATCGCGGTCATTCTCGGGATCAAGATCGGCCGGCACTGTGGTGCCAAAGCCAAGATCCGGCAAAGGCAACGTCGACGTAGAGGTGCCGGAATCAATGGTGTCATTCCCCGCGCCGCCATCAATCGTATCAGAGCCATCTTCACCAAAAATGAGGTCTGCCCCGTCAGCCCCGTCAACCTGATCATCACCAACACCGGCAAAGACCACATCATCCCCGGCACCCGCCCGGATGCTGTCGTCATTCGGCGCAGCCCCCGGCAACAGCGCGTCTTCGTTGTCAACGAAATCGCCATCCGGATCGCCGGAATAACCCAGATCAATCAGATCGTTTCCAGCAGTGCCATCCACAATCCCGTCACGTGTGGGCGGCGGCGGCGGCGGCGGCGGCGGGGCTATGCCCACCGAGACTGTCACAGTCGCCGTATCCGTGCCGCCATTGCCGTCCGAAATCGTGTAATCAAACGTATCCGTGCCGCTGAACCCGGCGTTCGGCGTATAGGTCACAGTGCCGTCGCCATTGACCGTGGTGGTGCCATTGGCCCCATCCGTCGCTCCTGTCACCGACAGCGGGTCGAAATCCGCATCGGTATCATTGGCCAGAACCGGAATCGTCACCTCTGTTTCAAATCCTGTCGTGACTCCGTCGTCATTGACAGCATCCGGCACGGTATTGTCGGGCCGGATCAAGTTTTCGATCTCGGCAAAGGTCATGTCGCCGGTCACAGCACCATCGCTGCCCAGAAATTCGATCCGACCAGAGGTCGAATTGCCATCCGGATCAACCGTCTCATCCACCACGCGCAGAGGGCCCGCACCGCGCAGATCAAGCGTGTCATTGTCCACGCCCGTGCTGCCGCCATCCACCACATCGCCCGCCGTACCGCCGATGATCAAGTCTTCGTCAGCCCCGCCAGAGATATTGTCCGCACCGGCACCGCCCGACAGAGTGTCGTTCCCTGCCTCACCCAAGAGCGTATCGTCACCCTCGCCGCCAATCAGCGTATCGTCGCCCGGCACTCCGGCATCGACCACGCCCCCCGGCAGACCGAAATACACATCCGTGACATTCAGACCATCCGATGTGCCATCTGCATCCGAATACCGGATCACAAGCTGCGATACCGGTCCCGCAATCGAAACCGTAAGACTATGCGCCGGGCCGTCATCGGTGCCCGACCCTGCACCCATCGCTTGCTCCGCGCTCAGAACCGTCACCGCAGAGCCGCCGACAAGGGTCACGGGGATCAGGTTATCCGCCGCATCAAAGGCAAAGATCTGCACATTCTCTGTGCCATCAAGGTCGTTGATATTGAACGAAACATTCGAGACTTCGGACGAGAATTCGAGCTTGAGATCGGTCGATCCCGGCGCTGCCAGATCCGCCGACAGCGAACTGCCCCCATCAGCCACAGTGCCATCCGTGACAACCCCTGTCACATTCTGCGGATTGTCGGCAAAGGTGGTATCATCGGTCACGGTGCTGGTCAGCACCGAAAAGGTCACATCGACAGAGCCGGTATTCTGGGTAAACGCTGTGATTGGATCGCCCGCGTCGATCGGATCGGCATCATTGGGATCGGGCGCCTCGCTCCATTGAAACACTTCCCGCGCACCCGCCGTCGGATCGGGCGTATCGCCCACCAGCAGGTCATTGCCCGCGCCGCCCTCGACCGAGTCGCTTCCCGATCCGGCAAATACCGTATCGTTACCAGCGCCGGCTAGAATGGTGTCATCGCCGCCAAATCCGTCCACAACGTCATCATTCGACCCGTCGGGCGCATCATTTGCATCAATCCGATCCCCCTCGGGATCGCCTGCGTAGGCAATATCAATTCTATTTCCGGAATTGTCGCCGTCGACTCTGTTAATTGCCATGTTCCATCTCCCGTGCCTCACCGACACATGCTTGCGACCCTGTTCAAAACGCCTGCATCGGTCCCGTTTCAACGGGGCACGAGCGACCGGCACAGAACCAAAGGGAAGCAATGCCCAACGGCATTACACAACGGGACGAAACAGCCCAAAACTTCCTACAACAGCGACCATTAAAGTGTCGGGGATTGCGGCAGCTTTCCACGAAACATCGCGTTGGTTTTGTGCGGTCGCCCCCGCGACCTACAGACATGACCCCCCAGATGGGCTGACCAGACATTATCCTTTTGAATAGTCTGGCCCAAGTGGAATCTGGCGCAAACGTGCCGAAAATACGCCTCTTAGGTTAATTTTGGCCTTGTTATCGCCACAAATCCCTCGCCCAAGACACGCCAACTGTTTCTGTCTCTGGGCAGGGATTCATCAAAAATGATGCAAAATTTAAGCAAAACGCTCGGATTTCCGCACGACTCACACGCATAACGTGTGTTTGTTTCGGATCCCATGACATATCCGCGCAAACACGCGATTCAGGGCACCTCTGTGTTTAAAAAAAGGCAAAGCGGAAATTTCGGCAACAATGCACCACACAAAATGCCTCTGTTGCCAAATTGGAAACACGACTCTCCAAAGATAGCCGCGAATCTCTGAATAGCTGTGGATAACATCCCCGGCCACACATCCGAATGACCGGACTAAGCCTGCCGCGGTCTTGATCACATTTTGGGAAATGGTGCCCCCACACGGACTCGAACCGCGGACCTACTGATTACAAATCAGTTGCTCTACCAGCTGAGCTATAGGGGCTTGCGCGCCTGATTAGCCAAGCCTTTCCACCTCTGCAAGCAGAAATCGCGTGCTCAGGGCGTGATAACTTGAACGCCCTGCATGCGTTGGATCGTATACAGGTCCTCGTCATAGAGTTCCGTCAGTTTCGCCACCAGCGCATCGGTCCAGCCCGGCGCATCCAATTCTTCTTCAATCGCCGCCTCATCGGCGAACTTGTCAAGAAAGGCCGCCACCACCCGCCTCTTCTGCACCTCGGTCAGGCCGGGATGCGACGCCAGATAGCCGCGAAACCGCTCACGCCCCGCCGGGGTCATGATCTCTTCGATCAGGCTGAATTCGCCTTCAAATGCGACCGTCGGATCAATGCCCGCCAGTTCCCGCACCACCTGACTCCAGATCAGCGGCGTATCTTCGTTGCACCACACCGTCACCGGAATATCCGGATGATGCCGCAGCACCCGCGTGATCAACTCGGACCAGCGCAGATGCGCCGCATCATGGCCCCGCAACAGCGCCTCGACCGTGTCAAAGTCTGTCTCTTTAAGAAGAGGCGGCAGGAATGTCGCCGGATTGACCACCCCGATAAACAGTTCCAGATGATCATCCGGAAACAACTGCCGAAACAGGTTCAACCGATGTTCGGCCGCGCCATACAATACGCCCCCATTCACCGCCATCTTGGGCGTGCCGAAAAACCCCGGATTGGACAGGACCAGCCGGTCCACAGCCCCCTCATTGCTGATCGCATCCACCAAAACATCACGCGCATCAGCCGCCAGACCTGCGTCCTGCGCGTGGTGCAATACATCGCGCACCAAACGACGATAGCGCTGCGGATCGGGAACATTGGTTCCGTGACGCGCCAGCATCTCGCGATTGGCGGACAGGCAGTTGATCAGCCTGTCCTCGTCAGTGTGATGGGCGCCTGCGTGAATGACAACCTGCATCCGTTTTCCGGTCTCTTGGATCATTGCCCCTCACTATACGGTCTTTGCGCCCGAGTGAAACAGCAATTGCCATGCCATCTGGACAACTGAACCGATCAGTTTATCCTTGATCCTATCCCTGTGACAGAGGCCACCCATGCAACTCACCGTCAACGGCACCGCGCAGTCTCTTGAGGATCTCGAACCCGAGATGCCGCTCCTCTGGGCGCTGCGCGATGTTCTGGGCCTCACCGGGCCAAAATATGGCTGCGGCATCGCCCAATGCGGTGCCTGCACTGTGCATATCGACGGGGTGGCCACGCGATCCTGTCAGGTGGCGGTGGGCGACGTCTGGGGGCCTGTGACCACGATCGAGGGGCTGGGCACACCCGACGCGCCGCATCCCGTGCAGGCCGCTTGGATCGCGCATCAGGTGGCGCAATGCGGCTATTGCCAGTCGGGCCAGATCATGCAGGCCGCAAGCCTCCTGAGTGAAACCCCCGATCCCACCGATACCGAGATTGACGACGCACTCTCCGGCAATCTCTGCCGCTGTGGCACCTATCCGCGCATCCGCGAGGCGGTCAGAACCGCCGCGCGCACGCTCAAGGGGGCATGACTCATGGGGCGCGCCAAAACCATCGCCCGCCGCACATTCCTGATCGGCTCCGCCGCGATTGCGGGCGGCGTGGCCTTCGGTGTCTGGCGGTACAAGACGCCCTATGCCAATCCGCTCTTGACCGATTTGCCCAAAGGGGCGGCGGCCCTCACCCCCTATGTGCTGATCACCTCAGACGCGATCACCCTCATCACCCCCCGCGCCGACAAGGGGCAAGGGGCGGTATCCCTCCAGGCGGCCCTGATCGCCGAAGAACTCGATGTGGATCTGGACCAGATCAAAACCGATCCCGGCCCCCCCAGCCCCGTCTATTACAATACCGCGCTCTCGGGCGATGCCGTGCCGTTCCGTGCCACCGATGACAGTTGGCTTGCCGAAACCGTGCGCGGCCTTGCCGACGCGCCGATGAAATTTCTGGGCATGCAGATCACCGGCGGGTCCACCACCGTACCCGATAGTTACGACAAACTGCGCCATGCCGGGGCCGTCGCGCGCGAAACGCTCAAAGCCACCGCCGCGCGGCTGCATAACATCTCCGTAACCGATTTACGCACCGAGCGCGGCGCGGTGATCCTGCCCGATGGCACGCGCCTCAGTTACCAAAGCCTCGCCGCCGAGGCCGCAAACACCGATCCCGTAACCGATGTCACCGTGCGCGCGCCCTCCGAATGGCGCCTGATCGGCCAACCGATGCAACGGATCGACATTGTCGCCAAATCCACCGGCACGCAAAGCTATGGCATCGACATAAACCTCCCAGACATGGCCCATGCCGCGTTGCGCCTCAACCCTGCCATGGGCGGCGCACGCCTTAGCCATGATGCCACCCCCGCCCTCGCCATGCGCGGAGTGATCAAGGTCGTGGCCCTGCCCGAAGGCGTCGCCGTCATCGCCGACAACACTTGGCGCGCGATGCAGGCGGTCGCGGCCATCCCGGTCGAATGGGCCCCCGCCCAAATTCCGCCCGAGATGGACGCCCACTGGCAAGCCCTCTCCGACAGCTTCACCCCCGACCGCCAAGACAGCCAATTCCGCGACGAGGGCGATGTGGAAACCACCCTCTCAGAGGGCCCCGATATCGAGGTCGAATACCGCGCGCCCTACCTCGCCCATGCGCCGCTCGAACCGCTCAACGCAACCGTCCTCTACACGCCTGAGCGGGTCGATATCTGGACCGGCACCCAGGTGCCGCGCTTTGTACAAAATAACGTGGCAAACCTTACAAACCTTACGCCCGACGCAATCCACGTTCACGCGCTGATGATCGGCGGCAGCTTTGGCCACCGCCTCGAAGACGAGATGACGCGCCACGCCACCCGCATCGCCATGGAACTGCCGGGCAGGCCCGTGAAACTCACCTATTCGCGCGAAGAGGACATGACCCACGACTTCCCCCGCCAGATCGCCATGGCGCGCGGGCGCGGGCGCGTGGTGAATGGACAGGTCGCGGCCTATGATCTGGGCATCGCCATGCCCTCGGTCCTTACCTCACAGATGGGCCGCCAAGGCATCCCCGCCCCCGGTCCAGACCTGCAAATCGTGGCAGGCGCTTGGGATCAACCCTTTGATATTCCTCACTACCGTGTCACCGGATACCGTGCGCCAGAATTGACCCCAATCTCGTCTTGGCGCTCGGTCGGGGCGTCCTCCAACGGGTTTTTTCACGACAGCCTACTTGACGAATTGATCCACGCCGCCGGGGCCGATCCCTTGGCCGAGCGCCTGCGCCTCTGCAATCACGCCCCTTCCCGGCAGGTGCTCGAGGCGGTGGGCGAAATGTCGAACTGGGGCAGCCCGCTTGCCCCAAACCAAGGGCGCGGCGTGGCCTTCTGTCTCTCCTTCGGCGTTCCCTGCGCCCAGGTCGTCGAGATCACGAACACCGAAAACGGCCTCCGCCTAGACCGCGTCTTCGTCGCCGCCGATGTGGGCCGCATCCTTGATCCAATCAACTTTGAAGGGCTGGTCAAAGGCGGTGTGCTCTTTGGTCTGGGCCATGCGATGAACGGTCAGATCACCTATGCCGGTGGCGCAGCAGAGCAGACGAATTTCGATACATTTCAATCGCTTCGCCTCAATCAATGCCCTGAAATCACCGTGCGCGGGCTGGAAAACGGCCCCAAGATCAAGGGCATCGGCGAGCCGCCCGTGCCCCCCGCCGCCCCGGCGCTGGCCAATGCAATCTTTGCCGCCACGGGGCAACGCCTGCGTGAAATGCCCTTTGAGAAATTCGTCACATTCCTCTGACCGCCCCTTGCCCCCGCCCGCGCCCGGTGCTTGAAGAGGTGCCATGCCGATCCACGCAACCACCCTCCTCCTGCTGACCTGCTCTGCTCTTTCGGGCTTTGTTGGCCAAGCCATTGGCCTGCCTCTGCCCTTCCTGTTGGGTCCGTTGGCGATCTCTGCCCTGATCGCCACCGCCCTGCCCGAACGCTTGCCCTCTGGCTACCGCTTTCCCCAAAAACTGCGCCTGATGTTCATCGCCATCATCGGCCTGATGATCGGGGCCCAAGTCACACCCGCGCTATTCACCGAGGCCCATCACTACGCGCTAACCTTCGGTGCTGTCACACTTTTCGTCGTTCTGGCCCATACCATGGGCTATACGATCTTTCGGCATCTCGGCGGCTATGACGCCACCACCGCCTTTTACGCCAGCACCCCCGGCGGGCTTTATGAAAGCATCGAACTGGGCGAGGCGGCGGGTGCCGACGTGACCCGCCTGATGATGCAGCAGTTCCTGCGCATCATCGTGGTGGTGACGGCCCTGCCCCTTGGCCTCTCGCTCTGGCTTGGGGCCCCCGTCGGCAGCTCGGCGGGCATGACAATGGCCCGCCCGGATGTGCCTTGGTCAGACCTGCCGTTGATCGTGCTGGCGGGGCTGGGGGGATTGGGGCTGGGCCATCTGCTGCGCCTGCCAGCGGGGCAGATGACCGGGCCGATGGCCCTAGCCGCAGCCCTGTCGCTTAGCGGCTGGCTCAGCTTTGACATCCCACAATGGCTTGTAAACATGGCACAAATCGTGCTTGGAACAGCGCTGGGCATGCGCTTTACCGGGCTCAGCCGTGGCCTCTTGCTGCGCGGAACGGGGCTGGCCTTGGCGGCGGTTGGGTCCATGCTGGCTTTGGGTGTGGTGCTGGCCGTGACGCTGCATGAAATGACAGGCGAGGCGGTCGATGTGCTCCTCATCACGCTCGCCCCCGGCGGTGTCACCGAAATGGCGCTGGTGGCGCTCAGCCTTCAGGCAAATCCCGCCTTCGTGACGATCCACCATATCTACCGCATCGTGCTGACCGTGTTGACGCTGGGGGTCATCACCCGCCTGCGACAGCGCAAAGGGTAAGCGACGGATTCGAGTATTTGTGCCAAGAAGAGGCCCAAGACAGTCTTTGACAGGACAGGTCGCACGCAGTATTTGAACATATGTTCATTTAAAACAAACGAGGGCACCATGCGCATAGAGGATACAGCCGCGGTCATCACCGGTGGGGCCTCGGGGTTGGGCGAGGCGACCGCCCGGCATTTCCGCACCATGGGCGCTCAGGTGACGCTGCTTGACCGCGATGCAGAGCGTGGCGAGGCCATCGCCGCCGACATTGGCGCAAATTTCGTCGAAACCGATGTGACAGACGAGGCCTCAGTCGCTGCCGCCATCGCAGCGGCCAAAACCGCCATGGGACGGATCACAGCCGCAATCAATTGCGCAGGCATCGCCACCGGCGCCAAGGTGCTGGGCCGCGATGGCCCCCACCCGCTCGACCTCTTTCGTCGCACGCTCGACATCAACCTTGTGGGCTCGTTCAACGTGGCACGGCTGGCCGCGGCGCAAATGGCGCTGAACGTGCCAGACGTAGACGGCGGGCGCGGCGTGATCATCAACACCGCCTCCATCGCCGCCTTTGACGGGCAAAAGGGCCAGGCCGCCTATGCCGCCTCCAAGGGGGGGATTGTTGGCCTCTCGCTGCCAATGGCGCGCGATCTGGCGCGCGAAGGCATCCGCGTCATGGCGATTGCCCCCGGCACCTTTGCCACGCCGATGCTGCGCGGATTGCCACAAGAGGTGCAGGACAGCCTGGCGGCTGAGGTGACATTTCCCAAACGCCTGGGTGATCCGGCAGAATATGCCCGTCTTGCCGCCTTCATCATCGACTGCGGCTATCTCAACGGCGAGGTGATCCGCCTCGATGGCGCGCTGCGGATGCAGTAGTGCTCAGCCCTCTGCGCGCTCGGCCAAGGCCAACCATTCCTCTTCCGCCTCGGCCAGGGCGCTCTGACGGGTGGTCAGCGCCTCGGTAGCTTTCTTGAACTTAACCGGCTCGCGGGTAAAAAGTGCGGCGTCCGAAAGCAGCTCTTCGAGCTTGCCAATCTCGGCGGCAAGCCGCGCCATCACGGCGGGCAGCTCCTCCAATCGGTGCTTTTCGGTAAAGCTGAGCCGCGTGACAGCGGCCTTGGACTGCTTCAACTCCGGTGTCTTTGTGTCTGTTTTATTTACTTTTTTATCTGCCTCCATGGCCGCATCCGCGCCCCGCTGCGCGCGGTAATCCGACCAGCCCCCGGCATAGGTGGTGGCCCGGCCATCCCCCTCCATCGCGATGGTCGTGGTTGCCACACGGTCGAGAAAATCACGGTCATGGCTGACCAAAAGGACGGTGCCGTCGAAATCGTCCAGCAACTCTTGCAAGAGGTCCAGCGTCTCGATGTCGAGATCATTGGTCGGCTCGTCCAAGACCAACAGATTGCTTTCGCGCGCCATCAGTTTGGCCAGCAAAAGCCGGGCCTTCTCCCCCCCGGATAACGACTTGACCGGCGCACGCGCCTGCCGCTCGTCAAACAGGAAATCCTTGAGATAGGCCACCACATGCCGGGGCTGCCCGCGCACCAGCACCTGATCCGCCTGTCCAGAGACCCGCATATCGGCATCCCCCGTCAGGCTCTCCCAGAGGGTCATCTCGGGGTCAAGCTGTGCTCGTGCCTGATCGAAGACCGCCGGCACCAGATTTGTGCCATGGGTCACGGCACCGCTGTCGGGCTCGATCTCTTTGAGCAGCATCTTGAGCAATGTCGTCTTGCCCACCCCATTGGGGCCGACAAAGGCCACGCGATCCCCACGCAGGATCTTGATGCTGAACTTCTGCAAGATGAGCTTGTCACCGTAAGCCTTTGAAATATCTACGGCCTCGATAACTTTACGGCCTGATGTCGGCCCCGAATCAAACGCCATCGCCGCCGTGCCCTGCCGCCGGATCTGGCTGCTACGCTCGGCCCGCAATTCAGCCAAGGCGCGCACCCGACCCTGATTGCGCTTGCGCCGCGCACTGATGCCTTCGACCGCCCACCGCGCCTCGGACTTGATCTTGCGGTCCAGCTTGTGGCGCTGCTGATCTTCATCATCCCAAACCTTGTCGCGCCAAGCCTCGAAATTCTCGAACCCTTTTTCCTGTCGCCGCGTCATTCCCCTGTCAATCCAGAGGGTTGCGCGCGTCAGTTCACGTAAAAATGCACGGTCATGGCTGATCAGAACAAAGCCCTTGCGCGTCTCGCGCAGCTCATTTTCCAACCAGGCAATCGCCTCGATATCAAGATGGTTGGTCGGCTCGTCGAGCAGCATCAGATCCGGGGCCTCGGCCATCAGCTTGGCCAGGGCCGCGCGCCGCCGCTCGCCCCCCGATGCCGTGCTGACCGGGCGCGCAGGATCAAATTTCAGCCCCTCACCCGCCATCTCCACGCGGTAGGCCTCAGCCGGGTCCAACAGGCTTGCGGCATAGTCGCCGAGCGTGGTGAATCCGACCATATCGGGCTCTTGCTCCATATAGCCCACGCTGATCCCCGGCGTAACAACCCGAAGCCCGCGATCCGGCTCGACCAGACCGGCCATCACCTTCATCAGCGTCGATTTTCCCGACCCGTTGCGCCCCACAAGCGCCACCCGGTCGCCGGGTTGCACCACAAGTGAGAGGTCATGAAACACAGGCTCACCCCCAAAGGTAAGCGAAATGTCGGTGAGCTGTAAAAGAGGTGCGCGTGCCATGGGCGCGGGCTATCCTGCCGCCTCGCCAGCGTCAAGAGACCTCAACCGGCAAGCGCGCGCAGCAGCCGCTTGCGCGTGGCCGGAATGGCCCCGATCTCGACACCGGTGAACACATGCAATGTGTTCAGATGCCGGTCGATCACCGCATGATCGCTGACCCATCCCCCCATCATCAAATAGGTGCGCAAGAGGGGCGGCATATGCCGCATCGCCAGCTTCAGGTCAGGTTTGTGCCGCCGCAGACGCTCTGCAAAGCGGAACACGGCCGGGGCCTTGACCTGCGGCCACCAGCGTCGCGGCGCAAGATGCCGTTCACGCAGCATGGCAAAAGCATCCAGATAGGTCTCGGTCTTGGTGCCATGAAAGGACGAGCAGCCAAACAGCATCTCAACGCCATTGTCATCGACAAACCGCGTCATAGCGGCCCAAGCCACCCGCAAGATGTCGGGATCAAGCCGCCCCGGTGCGATACAGAACCGCCCCATCTCGGCCATTTTGCCTGCGAATCCCGCAAGCGCTGACAAGTCATAGAATTGCGCCGAATAGCTCTGCGCAATCTCGGCCCCGCCATTCAGCATCAGCATCCGAAAGCAACAAACCAAAGCGCCGCTGCCCGTATCTTCAATCAGAACATGCGTGCAGATATCATCGAAACGGTCGCAATCCAGCCCATCGGCCTCGCCCAGAAAGGCCCGCGCCCGCAACCGCTGAGCAGCAACCCGGTCCTCGGGCGTGGTGCCGATCCGTGCCTGATACCGCTGATTGCCAAGCCCTGCCATGCCGCGACCTCGTCTGCGCTGAGCGACCCTAGTCCCGGTCGCTCTAGCACGCAAGCTGTGACAGCGGCATGACCCGGCCTAGTTGCCGAACCCTTCGACAGGGTTGATATTTCCGATATTGCTCAGGAGCTGACGCAAGAAGCCGTTGCTGACCACCGAAGAATCGGTCACGCGCCGCGCAAGTGGGACAACCTGACCATCTTCAAGCCCGAATTCCTCGATATTGGCGATCGTGTCATTGTCATTGAAGGAAATCGCCAGAACGCGGCGCTCCACCACCTGAGGGCGGAACATGCCATATTCCCGCACCCGGCTGCGCACATAATAATAATCGCCATCCGCCAGCACCCCCGAGAGCGATGGCGGCCCGATCACATCATCCACAGTGGCGCGGCTATCCACGCCCACCACGAGGTTTTGCAGATCTTCCTCGGGTGGAACATAACCGTGATTGCGATAGGTGGCAGCGCAGCCCGTGACGACCATCAGACAGCACAGCGCCAAGGCGCTGATCACTCGGTTTCGGATCGCTGTCATTTCTGCCCTCTTGTATCGGCCTGCTTCGGCTTTTATCCCGTTTACAGCAAGGTGATGCAATGGTTCAAGAAAGGAAGCGAGGGGAAAGATGTCACAACACCCGCAAAACACCCGAGCGATCCGCGTGGCCGACCTTTCGGCGCGCCGTCCCGTGACCTTCGATATCGCCCCTGACGCAGCAGAGATGGCCCGTATCGCGAGCGACCTAGGCGTGCTGGGTCTGCGCAAGCTGCGCCTACGCGGCACGCTTACAGCAGAGGGGCGCGCCGACTGGCTCTTGCAGGCCGATCTCGGTGCCACCGTCTCGCAGCCCTGTGTCGTCACGCTTGAACCTGTGCAGACCCGCATCGACGAGTCGGTGATGCGCCGCTTTTCCCCTGACGCGCGGCTTGACGCCCCGGATCCGGGCGCCGAGATCGAGATGCCCGAGGATGACACACTCGAACCGCTGGACACGGAAATCGACCTTGCGCGTGTGATGATTGAGGCGCTGAGCCTCGCCCTGCCCCCCTATCCCCGCAAGGATGGGGCCGAACTCGGCCAACTGACCGTGGCCGAAGAGGGCGTGACCCCGATGCAGGACGAGGAAACCAAACCATTCGCTGCCCTCTCGGGCCTGCGCGACAAGCTGGGCAAGCCTGACACGGAATGATCCCGCCTTACCCCAAGAATCGCTTGCCCCGGCATTAAATCTCTGTATTTTCCCGCTCTCACCGGAATTTGGGGTTGAACCGGCGGCTCGTAACATACTAAGAGCCGCGAACACCCGTGAAACAGGGCCAGATCGGCCCACAGGAATTGAGGTTGCGACATGGCCGTCCAACAGAACAAAGTATCGAAATCGCGCCGCAACAATCGCCGCGCCCATGACGCGCTGGTTGCAGGCAACCCGAACGAGTGCACCAACTGCGGCGAACTGAAGCGCCCGCATCATGTGTGCTCGGCGTGTGGACACTATGCCGACCGTGAGGTCGTGGCATTGGTGGAAGAAATCGACCTGGAAGACGACGCGGCCTGAACCCGCAATAGGCGATTTGCTGCATGACCGCTCGCAGGGACCATTCCAAGGCGGGTGCAGGACGCACCATCATCTCGATTGACGCCATGGGCGGGGATCAGGGGCCGGCAACGGTTGTTGCCGGCATTGCCTATTCTGCGTCCAAAAACCCCGATATCGGCTTTATCGTTCACGGCCCGAAAGAAGAGCTTGAGCGTCTGATAGCGAAACGTCGCGGCTTGGCCGAACGGTGTGAAATCCGGCACGCCCCCGAAGTCGTCACCATGAACGACAAGCCGTCGCATGTGGTGCGCCACGGGCGTGACACCTCTATGTGGTCCGCGCTCGAATCGGTGCGCATGGGCGAGGCAACCGTATGTGTGTCCTGCGGCAATACCGGCGCGCTCATGCTCATGTCTGTGCTGCGCCTGCGCAAACTGCCGGGCATCTACCGCCCGGCCATTGCCGTGATGTGGCCCTCGAAAAACCCGCAAAAGCATAACATCATGCTCGACGGTGGCGCGGATATCCGCGCCGATGCCAAGGACCTCATGCAATACGCCCTGATGGGTGCGTCTTACGCCCGCAACGGCTTTGGGCTCGAGCGCCCGCGCATCGGCTTGCTCAATGTCGGCACCGAAGAGCACAAGGGCCGCGCCGAGTTGAAAGAGGCCTATGATCTTATCGCCGCCAACGCCCGGATTGCGGATTTCGATTTCGTGGGCTTCGTCGAAGGCCGCGACCTGCCCGGCACCAAATGCGATGTGATCGTCACTGACGGATTTACCGGCAACGTCGCGCTGAAGACCGGCGAAGGCATCGCCAAACTGATCGCCGACTTGCTGCGCGAGGCCTTTGCCTATTCCTTTCTGTCGCGGCTGGCCTCGGTGCTGGCCTATACCTCACTTGCGCGCCTGAAAAAGCGGATTGACCCGCGCCGCGCCAATGGTGGGGTCTTCCTCGGGCTGAACGGCACCGTGGTCAAATCGCATGGGGCCGCCGATTCCATGGGCGTCTCCTCGGCGATCAAGCTGGCGTTCGAGCTGGCGCAATCCGGCTTTTCTGAACGGCTGGCGGCGCGGGTTGCCTCCGCCGCCCTGCTCGATCAGGATGCCCACCCAGAGCCCCAACCAGAGGCCGAATCTGAATGACACTGCGCGCCGTCGTCCAAGGCATCGGACATTATCTGCCTGAACGTATCGTTCCCAACGCGGAATTCGAAGCAACCCTCGACACGTCGGATGAGTGGATTCGCACGCGCTCTGGCATAGAACGCCGCCATTTCGCGGCCAAGGATCAACCCACCTCGGATCTTGCCGTGCGCGCCGCCCGCGCCGCGCTCGAACATGCGGGCCTCACGCCCGATGACATCGACGGCATCGTGGTGGCCACCTCGACCCCGGATCTGACCTTTCCCTCGGTCGCAACCATGGTTCAAAGCGAATTGGGCATGACCCGCGGCTTCGGCTTTGACGTGCAGGCCGTCTGCGCAGGCTTTATCTACGCGCTCACCACTGCCAACGCCCTCCTCCTGTCGGGTCAGGCACAGCGCGTGCTGGTGATCGGCGCAGAAACCTTCAGCCGCATCATGGACTGGACAGATCGCTCCACTTGCGTGCTTTTCGGCGATGGCGCAGGGGCCTTGGTGCTGGGCCTCGAAGAGGGGGCCGGTACGTCCGAGGATCGCGGCATCCTCTCTGCCGATCTGAATTCCGACGGGCGCTACCGCGACATGCTCTATGTCGATGGCGGCGTTTCCACTACCGGCGAGGCGGGCAAATTGCGCATGCAAGGAAACCCGCTCTTTCGTCAAGCGGTGGAAAAACTGGCCTCAACCGCCGAAACAGCCCTGGCAAAAATCGGCCTGAGCGGGTCCGATGTGGATTGGATTGTACCGCATCAGGCCAATATCCGCATTATTCAGGGCACGGCCAAAAAACTGGGCCTGCCGATGGAGCGCGTGATCGTCACCGTGCAGGATCATGGCAATACCTCTGCGGCCTCCATCCCCCTCGCGCTCTCGGTTGGCGTGGCCTCGGGCAAGATCAAACGCGGCGATCTCCTCCTTGCCGAGGCGATTGGCGGCGGTCTGGCTTGGGGCGCGGTGGCCCTGCGCTGGTAAAACGTCTGAAAATGCGCGAAAACTCGCGGGTGAACGGCTGCCGCTAAGTGGTTGAGATTGACTCGTAAAATTCTTCGCCGCAAAGTAACCGAAAAAAATCGCGGGGATGTGATGACTGACAAGACATTGACACGGATGGATTTGAGCGAGGCAATCTTTCGCGAGGTGGGGCTGTCACGCAATGATGCGGCTCAACTGGTCGAAAGCGTTCTGGGACATATGTCCGACGCGCTGGTGAGCGGCGAGCAGGTTAAAATATCGTCTTTCGGCACCTTCTCGGTGCGTGACAAGACAGCGCGCGTGGGCCGCAACCCCAAGACTGGCGAAGAAGTGCCGATCAACCCACGCCGTGTGCTGACCTTTAGGCCCTCTCACCTCATGAAAGACCGCGTCGCCGACGGCACCAAAAGCTAAGGATATCGCCGCCCATGGGCAAAGCCGCCGACGCCTTTCGAACCATCAGCGAAGTCGCGGATTGGCTTGAAGTCCCGGCGCATGTTCTGCGCTTTTGGGAGAGCAAGTTCACGCAGATCAAGCCGGTCAAACGCGCAGGTGGGCGCCGCTACTATCGCCCTGCGGATATGGCCTTGCTTGGGGGCATCAAGGTTCTGCTGCACGATCAAGGCATGACCATCAAGGGCGCGCAGAAATACCTGCGCGAGAATGGCATCCAACAAGTGTCCGATATGTCGCCGCCCTTGGATGAAGAGGCCCAAGGCGCGCTCAGCGGCATTGCGCTTGATGTGCCTTCTGTTCCCGCCCGCCCCGCCGACGTGCTGGCCTTTACCCGCCCCGACGGGGGCAATGACCCCGCCGCTGACGCACAGGACAAGGCTGAGGTCGCGGTAAAGCCCGAGGCAATGGATGACGGCGCGTATGAGGCAGAAGCAGAGGCCCCGCTTTCGCCGCAGACCAAGGCAACCGCGTCCGAAGAAGACTTAGACGCGCCTGCCATACCTCCAATGGAAGACCAGACACCTCACGAGGCACCATCCACCGCTCCAGAACTGTCCGAAACAGCCCCCTCTTTTCACACAGCGCCGGAACCCAAGGGCGACACCGGAGCGGGCGCAGAGGATGAGACCCCGCCCCTGGAACCGGACGCGCCCCCTGTGCAAACCGCGACACATCCGCGCCCCTCCTCTGATCTGCCCGCCGATCCGTCCGATGATGTTGCTGCCGCTCCGGGCTTGCTCACGGCCCTCAGCGCCCTGCCCCGTCCTGTATCGCCGCAATTGGCTGCGCGTCTGGCCCCGCTGGTCGCGGCCCTTCGGACCCATGCAGCCTCTGGTGCAAAAGACCGCTAAATCCCTGCCCGATTTCGGGATTTACCTCTTGCCCCTGCGGTCAAAATCGCTATGAACGGCCCATCGTCGGGCTATAGCGCAGCCTGGTAGCGCGTCCGTCTGGGGGACGGAAGGTCGCAGGTTCAAGTCCTGCTAGCCCGACCATAATTACCGACGATCCTGCCCGCCTCGGCCCCTCGGGCACCCTGACCAAATCGCGGGGCGCAACGAGAGGGGGGGCAGAGATGACCGGGGTTCTTTCCAGCCAACAAATCCGCGCCATGATCGAAACGGGCACCCTGTCGGGCACGCCCGCGGTCCTGCCTGAACAGGTCCAGCCCGCCAGCCTCGATCTGCGCTTGGGTCAGGTGGCCTACCGCGTACGCGCCTCTTTTCTGACCGGGGCCGGGCGCACGGTCACGGACCGCCTCGCGGAATTCGAGATGCACCGCATCGACCTCAAGGCCGGTGCCGTGCTGGAGAAAGGCTGCGTCTATGTCGTGCCGCTGATGGAATCGCTCGCCCTGCCGATGGGCGTGCAGGCGGTCGCCAATGCCAAATCCTCGACCGGACGGCTCGATCTGCTGACGCGCTTGATCACGGATGGCGGTGTGGAATTTGACCGCGTGACACCCGGCTATGCTGGCCCTCTCTATGCCGAGATTTGCCCACGCTCCTTTTCGGTTCTGGTGCGCCCCGGCATGCGGCTCAACCAAATCCGCTTTCGCGCAGGTCAGGCCGTGCTCTCGGATGATGCCCTCCGCGCGCTTCATGCGCAAACGCCGCTGGTGGATGGCACCGCGATGATCGACGACGGGCTTGGCTTTTCTGTCGACCTGCGCCCTGTCTCGGGCACGCTGGTAGGCTACCGCGCCAAGCCGCATACCGGCGTGATCGACCTTGACCGCATCGGCCACTACGATCCTGCCGCCTATTGGGAGGAGGTGCATTCCGAAAACGGCCAGATTATTCTTGATCCCGGCGCGTTCTATATCCTTGTCAGTCGAGAAGCCGTGCATATCCCGCCCGAATGCGCCGCCGAAATGGCCCCTTACGTGGCCATGGTGGGCGAATTCCGGGTGCATTACGCAGGCTTTTTCGATCCAGGCTTTGGCCATGCCGCCGCTGGCGGCACCGGATCACGCGGCGTGCTTGAGGTCCGCTGCCACGAGGCCCCCTTTGTTCTGGGACATGGCCAGATCGTCGGGCGGCTGGTCTATGAACGCATGGATGAGGTGCCCGACCATCTTTATGGCGCGGGCATTGCCTCGAACTACCAAGGCCAAGGCTTGAAACTGTCCAAGCATTTCAAGGCGTAACGCCTCAGAAGCGCCCCATCTTGCGGCCGATCTTCATCGCCTGCCGCCCCCGCTGCACAGTCTTGCGGGCCGCCGCGTCCTCGCCGCCGCTCATGCGTTTGCTCACCGCATTCATGCCGCTGCGCGTCACCCGTTGCAGGATCATCCGCACCACCATGTTGATCATCTGATTGGCGTTCATCGCGCCACTCCTCTTGCTGCCTCTGGCATCAACATAATGCCTAAACGTGCCGATTTGAGGGCAAGTCAGAATTAATCCGCAACTTTCGTATCATTATTGCCCAATTCCCCCCCATCAGAGGCCTCCGACAACGCCCAAGCACCTCATGTCCGGATGACAGGCAACCGCAGCGGCGGCAGAATCGAGGACTGCTCCCAGCCACTGCGCGGGCCCCACTGCACCATCATCACGCCTCTTCAGGCGGCGACGGACCGCTCGTCCAAGCGCTTGGCCAGATGTTGGGAAAAGGCGCTGACGCTCGGGTGATCGAACACTTGATCGGGGTTCACTTCGATCTCGAACTCTTCTTCCATCATGCCGCACATGATGGTGATCTCGACCGAATCCAAACCGTAAGTGTCGAATCGCTCATCCACCGGAAACGGGTCTTGCGCCACGTCGATCACCGAACTGATGTAACTTGCCATCCACGTTTCGATGCTCTTTGCGTCGGCACGTGCTGGCTGCTGCGTTTCAGAGGGCATGATCGACCTTTCAGAGCTGGAATGCGATTGTGTATTGCCTGCACAGCAGTATTCAACAAAAACTAATCCTATGCAATCACACCCATCAGATCAAGACGCGAACGATAGCCTCCGGTTGTCAGAGCAAGCTTATGACACCGCCATTTTCCACCCACGGTTCCGGCAGTTCTACGGTGAGAGCGATCTCTACAACTTTGGCTTTTGGCGTGATGCCGATGGGCAGCGGATCGAGAACCCCGGCGAAGCTGCCCGCGAGTTGGTCCGCCGCCACATCGCGCAAGATCCCAATCGCGCGCGGGCGCGCCGCGTGCTTGATGTGGGGTGCGGACTGGGGGCCTGCACCGCGCAGATCGCATCGGCCTATCCGCAGGCAGACGTGATCGGGATCAATTATTCCAGCGCGCAGATCGACCATGCAAGCCGCCTTTACGCAGGCCCGCGCGTCTCCTTCCAACGGATGCGCGCCGAAAGCATCGCCTTTCAGAATGAAACCTTCGACTGCATTCATGCTATCGAGACCGCCATGCATTTCCGCACACGCCAGCAATTTCTTACGGAGGCTTGTCGGCTCTTGCGTCCCGGTGGGCGGTTGATCCTTACCGATGTCCTCGTGGAAAAGGCAACGAGCTTTGTGCCCCCCGAGAATGTGCTTCCCACGGTCGGGGCCTACCGCTCGGCGCTCGAAGCCGCGGGTCTGACGCCCGTGACAGTCGAGGATATTCACGCAGACACCACCCTACCCTTTGTCCAGATGCTGAAACACAACGCGATGGCCGCCTATGCGCGCGGGCTTGAGCGGTCCATCAAGGGATACGTGATTGCCGTCGCCGAAAGACCGGGTTGAGTCATAAGGTGCCGTGCTCGCAGGCCTTGCGAAGAAGATCGCGCCGAAGCTTGCCCATGGCGTTTCGGGGCAAGGTCGACACGACATAGACACGCTTGGGGATTTTAGTTGCGGGCAGTTTGCCGATCAGTTCCGCGCGGATGACGGCAGGTGTCAGGGATGTGCCCACAGCCGGGACAACCGCTGCCATAACAGCCTGGCCTGCGTGCGGATGCGGAACGCCGAACACGCAGACATCGACAACACCGTTGATCGCGACAAGCGCAGCCTCGACTTCGGAAGGCTGGATTTTCAGGCCTGCGTAGATGATGAGGTCATCAGCACGACCCGTGATATGCAGAAAGCCGTCCGTGTCGACCCATCCGACATCACCGGTCCGAAAGTAGTCATCAGGGCCGGTTTTGCGCGCCGTTTCCGCCCGGTCATCGAGATAGCTGGGCAGCGCGAGAGGGCCGCGGGCCTCTACCTCTCCGATCTCTTGCGGATGCGCGATTTCGTGCGACACATGGGACCTAATGCGCAGGCTCCACCCCGGAAGAGGCAGACCGACCGATCCGGCCCGGTTTCGTGCGGGGCTGTTGGCGGTCATAATCAGCGTCTCTGTCATCCCGTAACGTTCGAGCAACGGCAGCCCCAGCCTGTCTTCGACCTGTGTCCGGACCTCTGGAAGGATCGGAGCCGAGCCGCAGATAGCCAGCCTGAGCTGTCGGGCCAAATCCGCCGTGAACTGCGGATGCTGAATCAACTGACCATAGTAAAAGGGCACGCCCATAAAGCAAGTGACCCGAGGCAACCACGCGACCGCGTCGCCCGGATCAAAGCGAGGCCGCAAAACCACGGTGCCACCAGCAAGCAGGATCGGCATGGGGGCAACGATCAGGCCATGAGCATGCATCGTTGGCAAGACATGCAGCAGGCGATCGGACGCATTGATATCCCAGATGATCCTGAGCGCCTCCGTGTTGGCGAACAAGGCACCGTGACTGTGGATCACAGCCTTGGGCCTCCCGGTGCTGCCAGAGGTAAACAGGATGATGGCACCGGCCTCGTCATCCACGGAAAATCTGTCCGGGTCGGTGTGCTCGGTCGCGTGGAGGGGATCGTGCGGGCTTGCGGGATCAGCGTCAAGACATCGGGACACCGCCGCAGGTCCGCTCTCCGTCCGCGCGCGCCATCCGTCCCCGCGCTCCCCGATCAGTAGAACAGGCGCGGTTCGGGAAATCTGGTCCGCCACAACCTCTGCGGGGCTATCCGGGTTGAGCGGCAGAACAACAAGCCCCGCCCGCAGAGCCCCCAGAAGCACCACGATCTGTGCCAGCGATTTCTGCATGGCAAGGCAAATCCGGTCACCGGGTTCAAGCCCTTGGCCAAGCAACGCCGATGCCGCACGTCCCGTCGCCGCGTCCAATTCCCCGTAGGTGAGCGTGACCACCCCGTCGTCAAAAGCAATGGCATCCGCGTTGGCCCAGCCTGCCTTAAGGCGCTGATAAAAGGTCAATGTCTCATCCCCTAGGTGCTCGGGCCGGTCGCACCGCGTCTAACCAGTGCCGCTGTCGGTCAAAAGGATAGCCCGGCAGGTCCGTCCCATTCGCGGCTGACGGGCTGATCGCATCCAAGCAAAGCGTCGCGCCGGCAAGGTGCAGGGCAAGAACCGCATCTTCAATCGTCTCGGGACGGGTGCCCAGATCGGGCGCCGCCGCCTGCGACATGCCAAGAGCGTAGCCGGGCCAGACCTGCTGCAAGACCCGATGTAGATCAGCCCGGTCTGAGGGGATATTGAGCGCAACCTCTGCCGCCGGTGCGACCGGCCCCGGAGAGGGCGACGCGAGACTGCGCGTGATGGCCTCCTGCGCCTCCTCCAGCGATGCCGCGACAAATCCGGAGCGGTAGCTCAGTCCGACCCATCGGCGTCGCGTCGCCAAGGCGATCCTTCCCAGATCGGCCCCCGGCGCGCGGAGCGTCTCCAGCAGTTGGCCTGCGCGCGCTCTCAGGCTTTCGGGCGATGCGGCGGACAGCAGGAAAAGATGATGACCACCGGCAGGCAACGCCTGATGGTGTGACGTGTCGGCATTGGACACGAGGATATGCGCATTCAGACCGCTCATGCCAAAGGAACTGACCCCCATCACCCGGCGGGGACCGGGCCAGACCCTCTGATCCCGCACAATCTCGAATGGCACCTCGTCCCAGTCGATCCGTGGCGACGGCGTCGCAAAACAGGGCTGCCTTGGCATGAATCCGTCGCGGACCATCAAAATGGCCTTGATCAGACCGGCCACCCCGGCCGCAGCCTCCAGATGGCCGAGCGTCGCCTTCACCGATCCCACGACGATCCTTGTGCCGGCCCGATCACCGAAGACGTCTGCCAATGCCGATATCTCAATCGTGTCACCCAGTACGGTGGCAGATCCATGTGCCTCGATGGCCCCGATATCCCTTGGCTTAAGTCCGGCCGCCTCCACCGCTTGCACGATAACGCGCGCCTGCGCTCGGCGCGAGGGCGCGCTCAGCCCGTTGCTGCGGCCATCCTGCCCCATGGCCCAGCCGGGCAAGACGGCATGGATGCGGTCGCCAGCCGCCAACGCGCATGACAGCCGTTTCAGAACCAGCACGCCACAGCCTTCACTGCGGACAAAGCCTGATGCGGTCGCGTCGAAACTGCGGGTTTCACCCTTGGCCGACAACACACTCATCCCGGAAAGTGCCCGAAAGGGTTCAACCGACAAAAGAGCATTTACGCCCCCTGCGAGCGCCACATCACAATGACCAAGGCGTAAATTGTCCCCCGCCAGCGCGACGGCGGCCGCCCCCGAGGAACAGGCAGTATCAATGGTCAGACTTGGCCCCGTCAAACTCAGGCAATAGCTGATACGCCCCGAAATCGCAGCATTCTGCGCGCCATTCGCACAATGGGGGTTTCCAGCACCGGATATGCCCGCTTGGGCCATCCGGAGCGCATAATCAGACGACCCAGCCCCCATGAAGACGCCGATGGGCGCATCCTCAAGGCAAGCCGGTGAAAACCCGGCATCCTCAAGCGCGTGCCAGCTCGTTTCCAGAGCAAGCCGTTGCTGCGGGTCGATCAGCGGGGCTTCGTTCGCCGAGATCCGAAACGGACGCCGGTCGAAGAACGCGATATCATCCAGAGTACCGGCCCGCGTGACGGGAAAACCTTCGCGTAGGGACAGGTCTTCGGACAGTCCCCACAAGGCCCATCGGTCGGGCGGAATGTCGCGAATGCCTGTCTGCCCCGAGCGGAGCAGCCGGTTCAGCTCTGCGGGTCCGTCCACTCCGGGGAACCTGCAGGCAAGGCCAATAACAGCGATCGGTTCGTCCGGCCTCATGACGAACCTTGCGCGAGCGCAAGCGCCAAGCCCGACGGGGTGGGAATTTCGAAAAGCAGTTCGGGCTGAATGTCGCGCCCAACCGCCTGTTCCAAATCCACCACCATTTCCGTGATCATCAATGAATCCATGCCTTGGTCCGCCCAGGGCAGATGGGGATCAACGTCTTGCGGCGCGCAATTGATCGCTGCGGCAACCCAATCGGTCAGAAAACGCAGATATGCGCCCGGCCCCGCGCTCTTCTGCGCGAGAGCCCCGGCAAGGGTCCGGGTCGCCTCGATCTGTGCGCGGCGCGCTCTGAGCGGTCCCGGCTCCCAATCAAGCACCACCAGCTCGCTCTCGGTCTCCAGCCTTGCGTGCGTGTCGCGACGCCGGAGCTTGCCACTCGAGGTCCACATCAATGTTCCGGGCCGAGCCAGACGCACGCGCGCCACATCCACCCCAGACCCTGCCATGAGGTCGCGCCAGATCCGTTCGGCCACACCGGTGCCGCCATCCGCCCCGAGCCGGCCCTGCGCGATCTCAACAACCAGATCGACATTCCCTGCGTCCCGCTGATAGGCCGCGATCCGGCCGGGCCGGATGGCTGGATCTGCGCCGGTGATCAAAAGTTCTAGGTCAGCCGCGTGCAGGGTCCGGCCCCGCCAGAGCACGATGTCCTTGATGCGCCCCGTCACATACAATTCATCGTTCCAAAGAAATCCTAAATCCCCGCTGCGCAGATAGGGTCCGTCGCCAGTCGCGGTGAACTGCCCGAATGTCGAAACGCTGTCCTCGGGTCGGTCATGATACCCAGAGCCGACGCTTTCCCCTGCAATCCAGATCTCGCCGATGCGGTCAGAGCGGCAGGGAACGCCAGTTTCCGGCTCGACAATCCGGACCCCGCCGGTCGTGCGAACCGGGCCGGACGAAACAAGACAGCGTCCCGTCCCCGCCACCAGTGGCACAACCCTGCCTGAGTCCAGCGCCTCCGGATCGAACCAATGGGTCGTGGCCCCGCCGCCACGTGCAGCACCCGAAACCAGAAGCGTCGCCTCGGCCAGTCCATAACACGGCAGAAAGCACTGAGGATCAAAGCCCACAGGCTTGAACGCGTCGGCAAAGCGGGCAAGGGTGTCGGGCTGGACAGGTTCCGCACCGTTCAAGGCGACACGCCAGCTTGACAGATCAAGGGATTTTAGGCGGTCAGCAGGAATGCCGCGCACGCAGAGGTCAAATGCGAAATTCGGTGCAACGGAAACCGTGCCGCGCCATTTGCTGATTGTATCAAGCCAGAGATAGGGACGCCGTATGAAGCTTTCGGGCGCGATGACATAAGTCGGATCGCCACGCCAGAGATTGAAGAGCAGCCCGCCCATAAGCCCCATATCATGTTCGGGCGGCAGCCATGTGACCACGCGCTCCTCGCCCTCACTTTGCAGACAGAGGTCTATCGCACACATCTGGGCGTGGAGCGCGCCATGCGTCACCACCACCCCCCGCGGATGCCCTGTCGAGCCGGATGTATACTGAATGATGGCCACATCCTCGGGCACAATCCTGTCAGGAATTACCGATGCGGCACGGTCGACGGTGTCGAGCGCAATGACCGGCGGCAAGGCCGCGATGCCGATACCGTCCTCGGCAAATGTTTTGGCGATGGCGGGCGACGTCAGCAGAACCGCACAGTCAGCCTCTGCCAGAATAGCGCCCGCCCGCGTTCGTTTCGTCTCATTGGTCGGCACCGCGACCGGCACCGCAGCACAGCCCGCAAAGAAGGCCCCGAACAGGGCGATCACAAAACCCGGTCCATGCTCAAAGATCAACGCCACGCGCGCGCCATGGCTACAGCCTGCTGCGGTCAAGACCCCCGCAACATGTGACGCACGTGCAACCAGATCCTCGAAACTCAGCACATCCGGTGGTCCGGCCGAGTTGTGAAAGAAATAGCACGCCGCATCTGGCCGTGCCGCTGCATGCGCCAGTACCCTGCCCGGCACGGTTTGGCTTGGCAGTGCCGCTGCGGCACCTTCAGCACGCGCCACGCAGTGTTCGAAAAGCGATTGCGTCATGGCGCAACCTCAGGTCTGATCAAGGGCGGGGGTTTCGTCAGCGCCTTGGTCATGAAGTGGCCGCCGCGCAAGGTGTGTCCCAGCATCGCTGCAAGGGGACCTATATGCCAACCCGCCGTCTCTTGATCATCGGCTTTTCTAACGTGGCCACAAGATCCGGCTTCTCCGATCCCACCATCGACCGGCTGCGTGTCGAGACACCAGACGTTACCGTGCTTCGGGTCGGGCTGGGCGCCCAACAGCCGCACGTGATCCCCCCCTACCTGCGCCTTGCCGCCGCAAAGCTCGGGCCGTTCAGCCACGTTCTGTTCGAGGTAAACGCGTCGGCCTTTGCCCTGCATCCCCTGACGACGCCTGCGCGCGGGCGCGAACTGCTTCTCGACATGGCACTTGTGGCTCAGGATATCGGGGCCGACCCGGCCTTTTTTCTTCATCACCGCCGTTGGACATCGCCGCTTCATCATGATTTCAACGCGCAAACCCGCGAATTCTGCAAGGAATTTCGCATCCCATTGTTGGACATGGCCGAAGAATGGCTTGCCGAGGTTGGGGCCGATGTCGTGGCGGGCCTCCTGCGCGATGATGTCCACACGACCTACGAAGGTGGTGAGGTCATGGCAGATCGCCTTACCCCGTTCCTGAAACGCTGTCTCGATCAGGCTGCTTGGTTCCATGCCGTTTCCTTGCCCAAACCGATCTGGCGCCGCGCTATCCTCGACACAGATGCAATTCTGCACGACCACCCGATGGAGCGTCATGACTGCATGGATTTGCCCCTTCACTACATTCGTCTCGAAAATACGGGCGCGGTCCTGCGATTTGGGCAAGAGTATCATGCTCAGGCTCTCGCCCACTTGTTCCACCGGGCTGGCGGGCACATCAACCTGCGCCTCGACCCATCGGGCCATTGTCTGCAAGTCTCCACCGTCGATCCTTTCAGCTACGTGCCCAGAATCGGAACCGTCGCCTTCGATTTCTATCGCGGCCTCCACCTGCGTGAGATAACGATATCCCCCACCGTGGAAGCCCCCGAAATCAAACTGCTCAAAGGCGAACCAGAGCGGCCGTTGCGCAGCTACATCGGCCCGCTTCTCACGCTCGAGCCTGCGACCCCGTCCTGACGCCCACCCCATGGCTATTACCCGATGGTCGCCCGGCCTACCTCTCACGGTGCAAGATCCAAGACTGGCGCATATCCTCGATATCGAACCCATGATCCTGCGCGAATGCCTTGATGCTGTGTTGCACGACAAATGCACCTCTCTGGTCCTGCCACAGCCAGTTATCGCCGCACAGCACGGCGTCGGGAAAGAGGTCATGCGCCACATCAAGCTCGTCGCGATGCTTGAAGGCGTCAATGTAGATAAGTTCAATGGGGAGGTCGCGCCGCCGCAAGTCGTGCAACGCCTCTGCAGAGGCACCGCCCACCGGAACAAAGCGGTCCTTGAACAAGCGTAGCGTGTTTAGGGCAACGGCGAAATTGCCGTACTTTCGCAGCAGGCGGGCGATGCGCGTGACCTCAGCCTCGGGCAGATGATTGGCATGGGGCGCCATCCCTTCGACAGAGCTAGCCCAATCTCCATCCCACGGGTCTATCCCGATGACCGTCAGATCAGGCTTTGCCTTGAGCCAATGCCGCAAAGCCCCCCCAAGGAAACACCCCATCTCTGCCATCAATCGGATGTCCCGGTTCAATATCTGTCGCAAGATGATCTCGCGACCGCCATCACCGTCGGCGTCGCGCGCAAGGTGAAACGGTGCGTGTTCGTTCCATGATAACTCTGGCCAGGGATGATCCCTCTGCAAGGCCTCGAGGCCCAAGATGACGCGCGATCCCTTCGGGGCGTCCTTGGCAAGATCGGCCTCTTGCGTCTTGGGCTTTGCGCCCTGCGGCCCGTTCGCAGCACTTGGGGCCAACGACCGCCCCACATCAGACAGCGGTGCCGCGTCCACCTGCGTGGTCAGCATCTCTGCCGGAGGTCTGCCGCCCTTGCGGTAGTGAAAGATGCTGTGGCCGGACACGCCTTGCCAAGCGACCGTCGGAATGACGGCCCGGCGCAGATCATCGCGCGCGAACAACTCGACAGGCACGATCAGATGCTGTCCCGGTCCCCATACTTTGGTCAGAAGCGCCTGTAGATCCACCGCCCCGAAAATACGCATATGATCTTCTTGACCAAAGCGCGTCAGTCGATCAACCGGGCGAAGATCTGGCGACAGATCCTCTAGAGTGTGTTCGCCGCGGACTGGAACCGACAGGAAATGCAATCCGCCGGGTGCAAGAATGCGGTCAAGGTCCTGCAGCACGCCATCAACAGCGCAAGGCAGATGTTCCAGAACATGACTGTGCACGATCAGGTCATAACTTGCATCCGGGATGCCGGCCAGATCGACGCAAAGATCGAGCTTTCGGACCGTAAGAAACTTGCTCTTGTAGCGTTCCGCATCAAGATCCGCACCATGATAGGCATCCCCTGAAAGCTCGACAAATTTTCGGGCCAGTCCCAACTCCGGTGCAAGATGAAGGATGCGTTTGCCTTTCTCGAAAGCGCCCAGCCGATCAAGCACCATCCACATAAGCCGGTTGCGCTCCACCCCCCGACAGGATGAACACCGCGCATGGGAGCGACCATTGAAATCCTCGAACTCGGTCCCGTGACAGATCGGGCAACAAATATCCTCGTCAACTGTCCGGATCGTGGGGGCACCCTGAACGGATTTCACCTCGGCAACAGGTTTGTCCGCACCAGAGAGCGAGGACACAGGGCGCCGTCTGCCCGCCGATGCAATCTTGCGCAGGATGAATGTGGCGTTGGTATTGAGAGGTTCGACAGGACCGCCGCGGCGCGTGATGGTCAGCCTGCCCCCAAGCGAGCGGATCATGTCCACAAGATCGGCCCCGTAATCCGTATAGACCAAGCATTTCGTTCCATCGCCAGCGTTGTGGTAGCGCTCCGGCTTCAGGTGAACCTCTGTCCCCTCCTCTACCCGAACCCTAGGCTCGGTCTGGTCAGGAAAAGGGTAATCATTCGGAATGGTAAAAACGTGAATCCCGCCGGGCCGAAGAACGCGCAGGGTTTCGGCGAATGCGCTTTCGACATCGGGAAGATGCTCCATCACATCGCTCGTGATGATGAGATCAAAGCTGTCCTCGTCAAAGGTCAGCTTGGTCAGGTCCTCATTGCGCACGCCATCGGGTGCCATTGCCCCGATCGGAACGTCGGGCCGAAAATAGGATCTTGTATAGTGCGGCAGCGAATTAAAACGCGCAACAAAAGGTCCCCGCAAGGCAGGCTCGTAGACGGCGACATTAGACAGAAAGCCTCGTGCCACCAATTCGTCAATCGACAAAGCCTGCCCGCGTCCGAACTCATCAAGGATTACGCCCGCCTGGTCACGCCAGCGCATCGTGAAACGACAATTTGGGCAGGGATAGGACTCGCGCAAAGAGCGGTGATCGCCACGCTGAAAGCCGCCCACATGGCCGCAAATCGTGCACAGACCCTGAAATTCATTCTCCGGCACGAATATATTTCTCCTGATAGACTGGGTAGATGGCCGAAAAACCCAACCGGACGCCTGCACGCAGCTCGATAGTTCCGACCGGCCCTTGCCTTGTCAATTGTATTCATCCGGAAAGGGCCGTCTTTTGCGCTAAGGATTTTTGCCCCGGATCTGATACCATCTTCGGCCATGGATACAGACCCACAGTCGAGATCCTATGTGTCACCGATTGAGGCCGCTGTCAGCACTGGACAGATGCAGCGCAGCTTCGGCTTGCAAAAGAGAATTGTAGCCCCCGCAGGCGTGTAACTAAGACTGCACCCTTCAATCGCCCCGACTGCACGGATGTGCCGCATTAATCCTCGAAAAGCTCGTTTTGTCCCGGCGCACCCTCGTCCTCGTCCTCTTCGCTGCCCATCTGCGGCATGGTCCCCGGCGGCGGGCGATTGTCCAACAGGCCCGCAGCCCGCAACTCCTTGAGCCCCGGCAGATCCCGCGCGCTCTCTAGCCCGAAGTGATCCAGAAACTCTTGCGTCACCACAAAGGTCACAGGCCGCCCGGGCGTCATCTTGCGCCGCCCGAACCGGATCCACTCCATCTCCAGCAGTTGGTCCACCGTGCCCCGGCTGACCGCCACGCCGCGAATCTCCTCGATTTCGGCACGCGTCACCGGCTGATGATAGGCGATGATCGCCAATGTCTCGATCGCGGCACGGCTCAGCTTGCGGGTCTCGACCGTCTCACGGCTCATCAAATAGCCAAGGTCGGGCGCGGTGCGGATGGCCCAGGCATCGCCCACCTTGACCACGCGCACACCGCGCCCCTCATAGCGTTTGCGCAGATGCACCAGCGCTTCGGCAGGATCGCTGCCATGCGGCATCCGCTCGGCCATGTCGCGGGTGGTCAGCGGCTCGGTGCTCGCAAATAGCATCGCCTCAATCATCCGCTCCTGTTCGCCAATGGGGGGCGCTTGAAACAGGCTTTGTTCTTTTTCTTCGGGTGCTTCCGACATGCTCTTAATCCTTGCGCCGCAGCTCGATGGGCGCGAAAATCTCCGCCTGCCGCAACTCTGCCCGCCCTTCCTTGACCAGTTCCAGCGCCGCCGCAAAGGTCGAGGCCGTGGCCGATCGCCGCCGCCCCGGATCGGTGGTGAACCCCTCCGGCAGATAACTCAGGATATCGGTCCAGGTGCCTGCATAGCCGATCAAACCACGCATCCGCTCCAACGCCTGCTCCATGGTAAAGATCGCATCGCGATCCATCACAAAGGGGCGGAATTCATCGCGCGTCCTGATCCTTGCATAGCCCTGCATGAGGTCAAGCAGCGTCGCCGTATAGGTCACACGCCGCAGGCGCGCCACGTCCTCGGGCACACCGCGCGCAAAGAAATCGCGCCCCAGCCGGTCCCGTCCCATCAGACGCGCCGCGCAATCGCGCATCGCCTGCAAGCGCTCCAACTGAAACGCCAGATGCGCCGCCAACTCCTCGCCCGAGGGTCCCTCTTCGCTTGGGTCGGGCGGCAACAGCAGCCGCGATTTGAGAAAGGCAAGCCACGCCGCCATCACCAGATAATCCGCCGCCAGTTCCAGCCGGAGCGCCTTGGCACGTTCCACAAAGGCCAGATATTGCCGCGCCAGTTCCAGCACCGAAATCTTACGCAGGTCGACCTTCTGCGTCCGGCTCAGCGTCAATAGAAGGTCGAGCGGCCCCTCGAACCCGTCCACATCGACGATCAACGCCTCGGCGGCCAGCCGCTCGGCGACATTGACCGGCCCCTCATCCCTGTCGAAATCGTCGTCACCCATGCGCACACCCGCCCGTCAGCGCATCAAGCTGTGCCGAGAGGGCGGAAATGTCAATCTCTTGGGGGGTCTTGCGCCATGTCAACGCCCGGTCGGCACGGATTTGCGCAGGCTCGGTCATCTCGCCCGCCGCCTCTGCCACCGCCTGCCGTTCCGTCAGCGTCCCGTTGCAATGCAGGATCACATCGCACCCGGCCTCCAATGCCGCCCGCGACAGATCCGGCAAGGTGCCCCGCAACGCTTTCATGGAAATGTCATCGGTCATGATCAGCCCGTCAAAGCCGATTTCGTCCCGGATCACCTGCATCATAGGTGCGGATAGCGTCGCAGGCGCGGCATCAATCGCGCTATAGACCAGATGCGCGGTCATCCCCAAAGGCAGATCGTTCAACACTCTAAAAGGCTCAAAATCAGTATCTTGCAGGTCACTCTTCTCGGCAGTGACCACCGGCAGATCATGGTGGCTATCCGCCTCGGCGCGGCCATGTCCGGGGATATGCTTGACCACCGGCAATACGCCCCCGTCTAGCAACCCATTCGCTACCGCACGGCCCAGATGCGCCACCGTGTGGGGATCAGTGCCATAGCAGCGGTTGCGCAGGAACGGATGCGTCGCAGGCCCCGCCACATCCACCAGCGGCGCGCAATTGCTGTCGATGCCAAGCGCGTGCAACTCTGCCGCAATCAGACGATAGCGCAGATACATCGCCTCAGCCGCGCGGCTACCTGCCATCTCAGCGTGATCCAAGGGCGCGGGCCATTCCCGCCACAGCGGCGCGCGCAGCCGCTGCACGCGCCCTCCCTCCTGATCAATCGTGACCATCGCGTCATGACCAGCCGCTTCGCGCATCTCTGCCACAAGGGCGCGCACCTGATCCGGGCTATCAATGTTGCGCGCAAAGAGAATGAACCCAAACGGGCGCGTGTCACGAAACAGCGCCTTTTCCTCTGTCGTCAGCCGCAGACCCTCTGCATCGAGGATCGTCGCCCCAAACCGCATCACCGCGTGACCACCGGGATGCACTCGGCCCGTTCCGCGACCAGTGCCGAACAGAACCGCCGCGCGTCCCCCAGATCGGCAAAGCCCATAGCCCGCAACCGGTAGAACGTGCGCCCGCCACTTTCCGCGCGCTGAATAACCCGTTGCTTTCCATCAAGGAAATCACCGAACCGCCCCGCCAGACGGTCCCATTCCGCGCGCGCCACTTCCGCCGAGTCAAACGCGCCAAGCTGCGCCAACCGCGTGCCAAGCGGGATCGTGTCGGCATCCACCTCATCCGAAGGCGCGGACCGCGCCGCCGCCACCGCAAGGGCGACAGCTTCGGGCACCGAGGTAAGCGATGCAGGGCGCGCACGCGGGCGCACGACCGCTTGCGCAACGGCAACACCTTCTACGTCAGGGGTCTCGACCGCCTCCGGGCCCGTCACATCTTCCTCCAGCGGGGCTATCGGCGCAGCCCCCGCCGCAATCTGATCCGCAAGCGCAAGGGTTGAGGCGTTTTGCACCTCCTCCGGCACAGCTTGTGGCGCAGGCTCTGTGACTTCCGCACGCGGGGTGGCCTCTGCGACCTCCGCCGTCGGGGTCAGCGGGGCCACATCCTCCAGCGACAATTCAAGCGGCGGAGGGGCCAGAACCAACCGATCTGCCGGGGCCGCTGCCGTGCCTTCGGCGGCCACGGCATTCACCGACAGCCCTTGATTGGCCGCAGCATCGCCACCAGGATCGGCAGGCGCCTCGCGTATCGGCCCTTCGGCCGCGCGCACCACCGGCACGCCGGACACATCGCGCAGGACCATCTTGGTGCCCCACACCCCAACGCCCGCGATCAGCGCAAGCGAGAGTGCCGCGCCGGTCAGATTGGTCAGCCTGACAATGAGCTTTGCGCGCTCAGGCCCCGGTTCGGGCCGTGCATAGTGCATATCTGCCATGTCGCCTCTTGCTCTCCGGCGATACATGGTCGCCGGGGATGTACTGTTCTGCCTCATCCCCGGCTTGGTGCGTTAACGCATCTCTTCCGCCGGAGTTACGCCAAGAATACCAAGACCTGCGGAAATAACAACGGTTACAGCACGCGCAAGGGCGATTTTCGCCTGTGATGTGGCCACATCGCCCTCTTGGATGAAACGCAGCGACGCATCGTCATTGCCCCGGTTCCACAAGGCATGCAAATCAGACGCCAGATCATAGAGATAGAATGCCACGCGGTGCGGCTCATTGCTGCGCCCGGCAATCTCGACCAAGCGTGGCCATTCCGCGATCTTTCGCGCCACCGCCAGCTCTGCCTCATGGGTCAACCCGCTGAGGTCCGCTTGCGCCAATGTCGCATCCTCCACCGCAATTCCGGCCTCTGCCGCCTTGCGCAGCACCGAATTCACCCGCGCATTGGCATATTGCACGTAGAACACCGGGTTATCCTTGGATTGCTCCAAAACCTTGTCGAAATCGAAATCCAAAGGCGCATCGTTCTTGCGCGTCAACATCACAAAGCGGGTCACATCCGCGCCCACCTGATCAACCACATCGCGCAGCGTCACAAAGGTGCCCGCGCGCTTCGACATCTTGAACGGCTCGCCGTTTTTATAAAGCTTCACCAGTTGGCACAGCTTGATATCCACCGGCACCCGGCCATTCGACAGCGCCGACACCGCCGCCTTCATCCGCTTGACATAGCCGCCATGATCCGCGCCAAAGACGTCGATCAAGAGGTCAAACCCCCGGCTGATTTTGTCATAATGATAGGCGATATCAGGCGCGAAATAGGTCCATCCACCGTCCGACTTCATGATCGGGCGGTCCACATCATCGCCATGCTCGGTGGATTTGAACAGCGTCTGCTCGCGCGGCTCCCAATCCTCGGGCATTTTGCCCTTGGGCGGCTCCAGCACACCGCGATAGATCAAACCCTTGCTGCGCAAATCCTCGATCGCCGCCTCGATCAACCCGGTGCCATAAAGCGACTTTTCCGAATAGAACACGTCCATCTCGACGCCAAGCGCCGCAAGGTCCTCGCGGATCAACGCCATCATCTTGTCCGTGGCGAAATCGCGGATCGGCTCTAGCCAAACCTCCTCGGGCTGCCCCACATAGGCCTCACCCACTTGCACCTTCAGCGCCTCGCCCACCTCAATGAGGTAGTCACCCGGATAGGTGCCATCGGCAAAGGCCACCGCCTGCCCATGCGCCTCAAGATACCGCAGATAAACCGACCGGGCCAGCACATCGACCTGCGCGCCGCCGTCGTTGATGTAATATTCGCGCGTGACCTCATAGCCCACGTAATCCAGCAGCCGCGCCAGAGCATCGCCAAACACAGCACCCCGCGTATGGCCCACATGCAGCGGCCCGGTGGGATTGGCGCTGACATATTCCACATTCACGCGCTTGCCCGCCCCAAGGGTCGAGCGACCATAGCCCGTGCCTTCGGTCAGTGCCGCACGCGCCACCCGCTGCCACACCGCAGGGACCAGCCGCAGGTTAAGAAACCCCGGCCCCGCCACCTCGGCGCTCTCGACACGGCCATCTTCAGCCAGCCGTGCCGCCAGAGCATCGGCAATCTCGCGCGGCTTGAGGCCCGCAGGCTTGGCCAGCACCATCGCCGCATTGGTTGCCATATCGCCATGCGCCGCATCGCGCGGCGGCTCGACCGTCACACTGGCCATATCCAGCCCCGCGGGCAACTGGCCGCCTGCCTGCATTGCCGCCAGCGTTTCCAGCACGAGGTCGCGCATATCGGTAAAAAGGTTCATAAAAGCTATCCTTGCTGCCTTGGCTCGGGTTATCCAACGGCGCGCGGCGCGTCAATCACAAGCGGCGCAAACCGTCACGCAAGACGACTGCACCCCGCCCTCACCCCCAGGTGCAAAGCCCAGAAATATAGCAGGCTCCAACACCACCGACAGCGCAGCCGTCGTGCCCCTTCGCGGCCCCTCGGCCCGCATCAAACGCAGCGTATGCACCGGCTGCGCACCACCTGCCTCTTGCGCCAGATAGCCGCCCAAATGATCCAGACCCAGACGGCAGGCCCGTTCCGCCGCCCCTGCCCCCGCGCAGGGGACTGCGTTGACAATCAAGCTCCGGCCCTGCCCCGCCCGCAAACCGGGGCGCAGCGCGCGGCTCAACCCGGCAATGCCCATCGTCACCGCCCCCAAGCGCACCGCCATGCGCAAAGGTTGCAAATGTATGAGCAGGTCAATCGGTGTCTGCCCCCAGAGCGCCCCCAACCGCGCACAGACCGACGGGCGCAGCACATCCAGCGCCAGCGTCTCGATGCGCCCCGGAACCAACCGCGCCAGTGCCTGACACCGCCGATCTTCCCGGTCAATCACGATCACCTGCGCCCCGGCCCGCGCCAACCCCTGCGCGAGCACAACACCCGGCGCACAGCCCGCCGCAGCGATCAGCACGGTCTTGCCCGCAACATGCTCCGTGAAACCCGCCATCACCAAAGCGCCCCAAATACCACGAGATGGTTAGCATCGGGTCGCACAGCACACAACGCAGGCTGCACGCAGAAGCGTATAAACTTTTTCGTTATAAGAGCTTAGACACCGTTATCGGAGAAATCACGCGCGCCTTCACCCGTTAGGCTTGCATATTCCTGCAGGGCAAACCGATCCGTCATCCCTGCGATATAGTCACTGACCAGCCGCGCCAGCGCGGTCTCATCCGCCGCCTGCGCCACGTCGCGGCGCCATTCCTCGGGCAGGTGATCCGGCGCGTTCAAATAATGGGGAAACAGCGTGCTCACCACCCCATGCACCCGCACGCGCATGTCGTTGACCTCGGGCGCGCGATACATGCGCGCAAAAAGAAACGCCCGGATTTGCTTTAAATCCCCCCAAAGCGCATCCGAGAACCGGATCACCGGACGCCCCAGATGCCGCACCTCCGCCACCGAAACCGGAGCAGCGCCCTCCAACAGATACCGTGACTGCGTGATCACATCCCCCACCATCACACCAAATACCCGGCGCAGCGCCTCATGACGGCGGCGTTTGCGGTCTAGTCCGGGATAGAGCCGGTCCACCTCGGCGTAACAATCGCCCACAATGGGCAAGCCTGCGATTTCGTCATCGTCAAACAACCGCGCGCGCAACCCGTCATGCAGATCGTGATTGTTATAGGCGATATCATCCGACAGGGCCGCCACCTGCGCTTCGGCACTCGCATGCGTGTGCAATTCCAGATCATGCCGCGCGTTGTAATCCGCCAAGGCATAGGGCAGCGGACCGGTGACAGGGCCATCGCCCCGGAGGGGCGTCACAGGGCCATTATGCTTGGCCAACCCCTCCAGCGTCTCCCATGTCAGGTTCAGCCCGTCAAACTCGGCGTAATGCCGCTCCAGCGATGTCACGATCCGCACCGCCTGCGCGTTGTGGTCAAACCCGCCATAGGGCGCCATCAACGCATCCAGCGTGTCCTCGCCCGCATGGGCAAAGGGCGGATGCCCCAGATCATGCGCCAGCGCCACCGCCTCGGTCAGCTCGCCATTCAGCCCAAGCGCACCTGCAATCGTGCGCGCCACCTGCGCCACCTCAATGGAATGGGTCAGCCGTGTGCGGAAATAATCCCCCTCATGCGCCACAAACACCTGCGTCTTGTGCTTGAGCCGCCGAAACGCGCTGGAATGGATGATGCGATCCCGGTCGCGCTGAAAAGGCGAGCGAAACGCGCTTTCCTCTTCCGCAACACGCCGCCCACGCACCTGCGCGGGATCAGAGGCATAGGGGGCCGTCATCGCTGCTTATCCTTGTCGCCAGAGGTCAGGCCCCATATATTGCACCTGACAGCAAACGTGAACCAGTCAGGAGCATTCCGATGCAATTGCCGCCCAAGGTGACCCCGCGCGCCTTTGCCCGCCTCGCCGAAATCGGTGCAGGCGATCAGGGTCAAGCCCTGCGCGTCGCCGTCGAGGGCGGCGGCTGCTCTGGCTTTCAATACGAAATCAAACTCGACGAGCCCGCGCAGGACGATCTGATTCTCGAGGGCGACGGTCAAAAGGTCGTGGTTGATTCCACCTCCCTGCCCTTTCTCGCCGGGGCCACGATTGATTTCTCCGAGGAATTGATCGGCGCGCGCTTTATCATCGACAACCCCAACGCCTCCTCGTCCTGCGGCTGCGGCACCTCGTTTTCGATGTGACCGCTTGTCACCCCCGCCCCCTGCGCGATAGAGAATGCCAGAGGACAAAAGGGGGCCGCGCCATGAAAATCGCCACGTTCAATATCAACGGCATCAAAGCCCGGATTGACGCCCTGCCCGCTTGGCTTGACGAGGCCGCCCCCGATGTGGCCCTTCTGCAAGAGATCAAATCCGTCGATGACGGCTTCCCGCGCGAGATTTTCGAAGAGCGCGGCTATAACGTCGAAACCCATGGGCAAAAGGGCTTTAACGGCGTGGCGATCCTCTCGAAGCGCCCGCTCGAGGATGTAACCCGCGGCCTGCCCGGCGACGACAGCGATGAACAGGCCCGCTGGATCGAGGCGACAGTTGTCGGCGATCACCGCGCGCTGCGCCTCTGCGGTCTCTACCTGCCCAATGGCAACCCGGCACCGGGGCCGAAATACGACTATAAGCTCGCATGGATGGACCGCCTGCACGCCCGCGCTCGCGACCTTCTGGCCAGCGAAGAACCGGTGTTGATGGGCGGCGATTACAACATCATCCCGCAGGATGAGGATGCCGCCCGCCCCGACGCATGGCGCGAGGATGCGCTGGCCCGCCCCGAAAGCCGCGCGGCCTTTCGCCGCATCCTCAACCTCGGCTTTACCGAGGCGTTTCGCGCGCAGGTGCAGGGGCCGGGGCACTACACCTTCTGGGACTATCAGGCCGGCGCTTGGAACAAGAACGACGGTATCCGCATCGACCACTTCCTGCTCAGCCCACAGGCGGCAGACCTGATGACCGATTGCGGCATCGACAAGGATATCCGTGGCCGCGACAAACCCTCGGATCACGTCCCGCTCTGGGTTGAAATCAACGCCTGAGCCGCTGATCTATCCCCCTCTGTGACCAGATCACAGACGCTGCCCCACCCGCATGCAACTATGGCGCATCAACCGGACGCCTCCGCGCCCCTCAATCCATAGGTGAATCCCATGCTCAAGAAAAATGTTGGCTCTATCGACCGCGCCCTGCGCATCCTCTTTGGCCTCGCGCTGCTGGCAGGTTTCGCGCTCAACCGCGAGGGCGCCTATAGCTGGCTCTATCTGATCGGACTCATCCCGCTGGTGACAGGTCTCATGTCCTCCTGCCCGCTCTATTCGATCCTCGGCCTCTCAACCTGCCCGCTCAAGAAATAACGGCAAGGTTTCGCCCAAGGCGCACGCCCCGTCTTGGCACCGGGCGTGACACGGCCCATGTCTGTCGTACACACGAAAGGACAGGCCATGAAACACACGATGATCCTGTTGATGTTGGGTATCACCTTTGGCGGGGCCCCGGCCTTTGCGGGTCACGGTCACTGCCCACCGGGGCTGGCCAAGAAACACAACGGCTGTCAGCCCCCCGGTCAGGCGAAAAAGCACGGGTACTACCGCATCGGCGACCGTATCAACGAGGATTACATCATTCTGCGTAATCCCGGTCGCCACGGTCTTGACCCCAATCAGACCTATTACCGCGTCGGCGATCAGATTTACCGCGTGAACCGCGAAACACGCGAAATTCTCGACCTGATCGGCGCTGCAGCGGCGGTTCTGAACTGACCGATTCGCGACAAGGCGCTAGTCGCGCCATCCCTGCCGCAGCAACCACGAATAGTCCTGACTGCTCAGCCCGTCGACCGGGCTGGGCGGCAAGGCGGCGCGCGCTTTCAGCTCTGCCAAGGGCACCGTCCCTGCCCCCGGCAAAACCCCCAGATCATAAAGATATCCGGGCAACCGCCCCGACAAGATGACCCGCAGGTCAAACACCAGACCCTCCGCAATGCCGCGCACCAACCGATAGGGCATGGTCGTGCAATTTGTCCAAAGCGTGTGATACCAACGCGGCTCCTCGGCCAAGGCGTTGCCATAGTCCAGAAACGCCTGAAACAACGCCGCGCGCTGTGCCGGCCCCATCTCCACCGGATAGAGCGACACCGACTCGCCTCGCGCATCGGTGCGCAGATGCACGATGTCGCGCTCATCGGCGGCAATCAACACCAGTTCAAAGCGCTTGAAAAACCCGCCAAGGGCCGAAAACTCTTCGCCCACCTCCCTGCGGATTTCCCCGGAAAATGCGATATGCCGCCCATCCGCAAATCCGAAACTGACCAGCGTATGCGCGATATTCGGGCTGTCCCAGACCGACATGATCAGATCAACAGAGGTGATCTGCTCCGGCTGAACCTCCAGATCATACCAGCGCTCAACCGCCTCGGTCGGGCTAGACCAGCGGAAATCCCGGATGTTGCGCACCCGGACCAAGCCATCGCTGCCCGGTTCCGAGGTCACACCGCGCGACACCTCCGCCATCCAATTGCGGTCCTCTTGCGGTGCGATGCCCTGCCACCACAGTGCCCAGACCGCCAGCACCACGGCACTCAGGCCAAAGGCCCGGCCCAGATGCCCACGCCAGATCATCCGCAGGCCGCCCAGACAGCACGCCGCCAGACAGCCATAAAAGAAAGACACGAGCGGCGCGGCGATCTGGAAATACAGGCTCAGCCCGATCCAGATCCCAAGGATCAGCAGCAGCGCCCCCCCAAGGCCGCGCCCAAAAATCCTCGAAAACCGGCGCATGCCCTATTCCGCAGCCACGCGCCGCGCGGCCAATATCTCCTTGAGATAGCGCCCAGTATGGCTGCGCGGCTCTTCGGCCACCTCTTCCGGCGTGCCCACCGCCACAATCTCGCCGCCGCCATCGCCGCCCTCGGGGCCAATGTCGATGATATGGTCGGCCGTCTTGATCACATCAAGGTTATGCTCGATCACAATGACCGAATTGCCCTGATCGACCAATTCATGCAGCACTTCCAACAGCTTGTTCACATCCTCGAAATGCAGCCCCGTCGTCGGCTCGTCAAGGATATAGAGCGTGCGCCCCGTTGACCGCTTGGCCAGCTCTTTCGACAGCTTCACCCGCTGCGCCTCGCCCCCCGAAAGGGTCGTCGCCTGCTGGCCCACCTTGATATAGCCAAGCCCAACCCGCATCAGCGCATCCATCTTTTCACGGATGCTCGGCACAGCCTTGAAAAACTCCTGCGCCTCTTCCACGGTCATATCAAGAACGTCCGCTATGCTCTTGCCTTTAAAGCGGATTTCAAGCGTCTCGCGGTTATAGCGCGCGCCCTTGCAGGTCTCGCATTCCACATAGACATCCGGCAGGAAATGCATCTCGATCTTGATCAGACCATCGCCCTGACAGGCCTCGCAGCGCCCGCCTTTGACGTTAAAGCTGAACCGCCCCGGCTTATAGCCGCGCGCCTTGGCCTCGGGCAGGCCCGCAAACCAATCGCGGATCGGCGTAAACGCCCCCGTGTAGGTCGCGGGATTCGAACGCGGCGTGCGCCCAATGGGGCGCTGATCAATGTCGATCACCTTGTCAAGATGCTCCAGCCCTTTGATCGTCTCACAGGGGGCCGGCGTCTGCCGCGCGCCATTCAGACGCATCGAGGCGGTCTTGAACAAGGTCTCAATCGTCAGCGTGGATTTTCCCCCACCCGACACGCCCGACACACAGACAAACTGCCCCAGCGGAAAGGTCGCTGTGACCTCCTTGAGGTTGTTGCCTGTCGCCTTGACCACCGTCAGCTTCTTCTTGTTGCCCTTGCGCCGTACCTCGGGCACCGCAATCTCGCGCACGCCAGACAGGTATTGCCCGGTCAGCGACGCAGGATCAGCCGCCACCGCGTCAGGCGTGCCATGGCTCACCACCCGGCCGCCATGCACCCCGGCACCGGGGCCAATGTCAAACACGTAATCGGCGGTGCGAATGGCCTCTTCGTCATGCTCGACCACGATCACCGTATTGCCCTGATCCCGCAGATTGCGCAGGGTTTCCAACAGTCGCCCATTGTCGCGCTGATGCAGGCCAATCGACGGCTCATCCAGCACATAAAGCACGCCCGTCAACCCGCTGCCGATCTGGCTCGCCAGCCGAATGCGCTGGCTTTCGCCACCCGACAGCGTGCCCGCATTGCGGCTCAGCGTCAGGTAATCCAGCCCCACGTTGTTGAGAAACCCCAACCGCTCGCGGATTTCCTTGAGAATGGCGCGCGCAATCTCGTTTTTCTGCTTGCCCAGATGATCTGGCACCGTGCGGCACCACTCCAGCGCCTCGCGGATCGACATCTGCACCACTTGGCCCACATGCAGGCCCGCGATCCGCACCGCCAGCGCCTCGGCCCGCAGGCGATAGCCATCGCAGGCCCCGCAAGGGCGGTTGTTCTGATAGCGCTCGAATTCCTCGCGCACCCAGCTCGAATCCGTTTCGCGATAGCGGCGTTCCATATTGGGAATGACGCCCTCGAACACCCGGCTCACCTGATAGACACGCCCGCCCTCATCATAGCGAAATCCGATCTCTTCCTCACCAGACCCATGCAAGAACACCTGCTTCACATGCGCGGGCAGGTCTTTCCAAGGGCTGTTGCGATCAAATTCGTAATGTTTGGCAATGGAATTGATGGTCTGCGTGAAATAGGGGCTCTTGCCCTTGCGCCAGGGTGCAATCGCCCCATCCGCCAGCTTCAGCGCCTCATCCGGCACCACCAAGCGCTCGTCAAAAAACAGCTCCGCCCCCAACCCGTCACACTCGGGACAGGCCCCAAAGGGCGCGTTGAACGAAAAAAGCCGCGGCTCGATCTCGGGGATGGTAAAGCCACTGACCGGACAGGCGAATTTCTCGGAAAAGATCATCCGCTCCGGATCACCCTCCTTGGGTGCGGTTTCCAGCACCGCAATCCCGTCCGCCAGATCAAGCGCTGTGCGGAAACTATCCGCAAGCCGCGTCTGCAACCCGTCCTTCACAACCAGACGATCCACCACCACATCAATGTCATGGCGGAATTTCTTGTCGAGCGTGGGCGGCTCGTCCAACTCATAAAACTGCCCGTCGACCTTGACCCGCTGAAACCCGGATTTGCGCAGTTCCAGAAATTCCTTGCGATACTCGCCCTTGCGGTCGCGCACGATGGGGGCCAGCAGATAGGCGCGCGTGCCCTCCTCCATCGCCATCACCCGGTCCACCATATCCTGCACCTGTTGCGCCTCGATGGGCAGGCCGGTGGCGGGCGAATAGGGCGTGCCAACGCGGGCAAAGAGCAGCCGGAGGTAATCATAAATCTCTGTCACCGTGCCCACGGTCGACCGGGGATTCTTGCTTGTCGTCTTTTGCTCGATGGAAATCGCCGGGCTCAGACCACTGATATGATCCACATCCGGCTTTTCCATCATGTCAAGGAACTGCCGCGCATAGGCGCTCAGGGATTCGACATAGCGCCGCTGCCCCTCGGCATAGATCGTGTCAAAGGCGAGGCTGGATTTGCCAGAGCCCGACAGCCCGGTGATCACCACCAGCTGATCGCGCGGAATATCCACGTCGATATTCTTGAGGTTATGCTCGCGCGCCCCGCGCACCTCGATATATTTCAGATCGGCCATTCTGACCCCCCGGATCAACATTCCCCACACATAGGCGAGAGCCGCGCCGCTTCCAAGGTAATTTTGTGAACAGAGCGCGAACATGCAACAATCGCCCTGCCCGTCCTCGGCGCATCGCCGCCCGTACAGAGCCGCACCGCTAGATGGTCAGGCAAAATTCATTTGACCTGGCCCTGTCGCGCCCCCACCTACTGGGCACAGCACGAAAGGAGACCGCTATGACCCTGACCCGCCGTTTCATCGCGCTTGGCCTACCCGCGCTCCTCTTTGCCCGGCCCGCCATCGCCCATCACGGCTGGCGCTGGACCGACGATGGGCGGTTCGAGTTGCGGGGCCTCATCACCGAGGCACGCTTGGGCAATCCGCATGGCGTCTTGACCATCGACGCAGAGGGCGAGATCTGGAAGGCCGAGGTCGGCCAACCTTGGCGCAACGAACGCGCCGGTCTGACCGACGCCATGCTTGCCCCCGGCACGGATATAAAGATCATTGGCAAACGCGCCGCTGACCCCGAAGAGCGTCTGGTCAAGGCCGAGGCGATTGAGCTTTCAGGCGCGCTCTTTGAGCTGTACCCCGAACGCCTCTGATGGATTGGGCGGCAACGCTTGAGGCCCAGCCCTTCGCCCAGGCCCTGCGTGCCTCGCGCTGGACATATCCGGTGGTGAATGCGGGTCATATCCTTGGTCTGGCCCTGTTGATCGGGGCCGTCGTGCCTATGGATGTCCGGCTCTTGCGCGGCGATCTGCGCGCGATCAGGATGCTGCGCGTCTATGCGATTGGCGGGCTCTGTCTCGCGCTTGCCTGCGGCAGCCTGCTCTTTGCGGCGCAAGCGTCAGACTATGTGGCAAATAGCTGGTTCCGCTGGAAAATCGCACTTCTGGTCGCGGCTCTGGTGAACGCGGCCCTGCATCTGCATCCGCTGGCCCTGTCACGCCCCCGCCAATGCGCGGCGGCCATACTGTCGCTTTGCCTGTGGATCGCCGTCCTGCTCTGCGGTCGGATGATCGCCTATTCCTGAGACGCAGCAGGCACGGCATCCCGCCCCTAAGCGACGCTGACGCCCCGCCGCCCCGCCAAATCGATGAAGTATTGCCACGCCACCCGGCCCGATCGCGCCCCGCGCGTGGCCTGCCATTCAATCGCCTCAGCGCGCAGCGTGTCTTCGTCAATCTCGACACCGTAGGCATCGCAATAGCCCCGGATCATCGCCAGATACTGATCCTGATCGCAGGCATGAAACCCAAGCCAAAGCCCGAACCGATCCGACAAAGACACCTTTTCCTCGACCGCCTCTGACGGGTTGATCGCCGATGACCGCTCATTCTCGATCATGTCGCGGGGCATCAGATGCCGGCGGTTTGACGTGGCATAAAATACCACATTGTCTGGCCGCCCCTCGATCCCGCCATCCAGAACCGCCTTGAGCGATTTGTAATGCTGATCGTCATGGGAAAAACTGAGGTCATCACAAAACAGCAAGAACCGGGTTTGCGCACCGCGCAAAAGGTTCAGCAACCGGCTGACCGAAGGCAGGTCTTCGCGCTGCAATTCCACGATCTTGAGCGGCAGGCCCTCTGCCCGCACCGCCGCATGCACCGCTTTCACAAGGCTGGATTTTCCCATGCCCCGCGCGCCCCACAAGAGGGCGTTATTGGCGGGCAGCCCCCGCGCGAATTGCAGCGTGTTTTGCAACAGCGTATCGCGCGACCGATCCACCCCGACCAAAAGACCCATATCGACCCGGCTCACGTGGCGCACCGGCTCCAACCGATCCGGGCTGACATGCCAGACAAAGGCATCCGCAGTATCGAAATCAGGGGCCGAAAGCGGTGCCGGGGCCATCCGCTCCAGCGCGGCGGCGATACGGTCCAACGGATCACTCATTCAACTCTTGCCTTTTTCCTCGGACGCGTCGGCCTCAGCAGCATCCGCCGCCTCTTCCTCGTCAAACCACAGCCCCTGCGCGCGCAATTCCGCCTCACGCTTTTTCTCAACCCACGTCACCAGTTGGATTGAAATCTCGTAAAGGCCGTAAACCACCACGAACAGGATCAGTTGCGTCACCACATCAGGCGGCGTCACCAGGGCGGCCAGCACAAGGATACCGATCACGGCATATTTGCGTACCGATTTCAGACCAATCGCACTCACCAACCCCGCTTTCCCCATCAGCGTCAGCAAGACCGGCAATTGAAAGCAAAGCCCAAAGGCGATGATGAATTTCAGCGTGATATCAAGGCTTTCGTTGACCTTGCCAAAAAAGGTGATGCGAATACCCGTAGCCTCAGGGGCCGCCGCCGCACCGGGCACCACCTCTGACCCAACCAACCCCGTCATCAGATCGGCGATGATCGAGGGCACATCGGCAAAGCCAAGAAAGAACGCCATCGCAAGTGGTGTCACCACCAAATGCGCAAAGGATGCCCCCAACAGGAACATCAACGGCGACGCGATCATGAACGGCAAAAACGCGTTCTTTTCCTGCTTATAAAGCCCCGGCGCCACAAAGCGCCACATTTGGAACCCGATCACCGGAAAGGCCAGCGCAAAGCCGAACACCATCGAAATGCGGAACAACGTAAAGAGATATTCCTGCGGGCTGGTATATTGCATCGTGGGCGACGGGTCGCCCAATTCGCGCAATGTCGCCTCGATCGGCTCAAGCAGGAATTGCAAAATCGGCTCTGCCACCGCAAAGGCCAAACAGATCCCGATGATAAACGCGATCACCGACCGGATCAGCCGGGTGCGCAGCTCGGCCAGATGCTCGATCAGCGGCGCACTGCTGTCCTCGATCTCGTCGCGCGGGGTCATGCTTCGTCCTCTGGCTTGGACGTCTTCACTTTCGGCGCAGCCTTGTGCTTCGCGGCGGCCTTGGGCTTGGACGCCACTTTTTCCGGCGCGGCTTCAGCCTCGGCTTTCGCAGCCTTGCGCGCCTCTGCCATCTCAGCAGTGGCGGCGCGGCCCTTTTCGGCCGAGGCCTGCTGATCGGGGCTCAGTGTGGGCTTGGTCACATCGTTCAGATCGCGCGTAACGCTGTCCGTCGTCTTGCGCACCTCATCCATCGCGGTCTTCATCGGGTTTGCCGCGGATTTAAAGGTTTTTTGAATGTCGCCCACGCCGGATTGATCGGCGGCATCATTCATCGCACGGCTGAATTCGCGGGCCATGCCCTTGGCCTTGCCCACAAAATTCCCCACGGCCCGAAACATTCCCGGCAGGTCCTTGGGGCCCACCACGATCAAGGCCACGATGCCGATAAGCAAAAGCTCCGTCCAGCCAAGATCGAACATTTAAGGATCAGACCTTGTCTTTATCTTCGGTCGGGGTCACGTCGCGCGCGGTCTCTGCGGACTCTTTGCTGGTGTCATCCAGTTCCTTGGTGCCCTCGGCCACGCCCTTTTTGAAAGAGGTGATACCCTTGCCCACTTCACCCATGAGCGACGAAATCTTGCCGCGCCCAAAGAGCACCAGCACCACCACCGCGATCAGAAGAAGCCCCGGAAGGCCAATGTTGTTCAGCATTTCAATTTCTCCCTTTCTCGGGGGTCGGTTGTCGTCCCCGGGAATTTCAGCTTCGTATCTAATGGGTCATCCCGGCGGATAAAAGCGGCAAAGCAGCGATGCCCCCCGGATTCCCTACTTATTTGCCCGGACCATACCCTACGCAGGCCGACCCGCATGGGTCAATCACCCCCCTGCGCCTCGGCCCGGCTCTTGCCGCTGACATTCATCGCCAGCGTGGCGGCCATGAATTCATCCAGATCACCATCGAGCACACCTTTGGTGTCCGATGTTTCAACGCCGGTGCGCAGGTCCTTGACCATCTGATAGGGCTGCAACACATACGACCGGATCTGATTGCCCCAGCCCGCATCGCCCTTGGCGTCATGGGCTTCGTTGATGGCCGCGTTGCGCCGGTCCAATTCCAACTGGTAAAGCCGCGATTTCAGCGCCTTCATGGCGATGTCGCGGTTCTGATGCTGCGATTTCTGGCTGCTCGTCACAACAATGCCCGTGGGCATATGCGTGATCCGCACCGCCGAGTCGGTGGTGTTCACGTGCTGCCCACCCGCGCCAGAACTGCGATAGGTGTCGATGCGAATATCAGACGGGTTCACCTCGATCTCGATATTGTCATCCACCACCGGGTAAACCCAGACCGACGAAAATGACGTGTGCCGCTTGGCTGCCGAATCAAACGGCGAAATCCGCACCAGACGATGCACGCCCGATTCGGATTTCAGCCACCCATAGGCATTGTGACCGCTGATTTTATAGGCAGCGGATTTGATTCCCGCCTCGTCACCCGCCGATTCCGATTGCAGTTCGACGGTATAGCCACGCTTTTCCGCCCAGCGAACATACATCCGCGCCAGCATCGACGCCCAGTCGCAGCTCTCGGTGCCGCCAGCGCCTGCGTTGATTTCCAGAAACGTATCGTTGGAATCCGCCTCGCCATCCAGCAGCGCTTCCAACTCCTTGGCGGCGGCCACCTTGGCCAGCGCCTTGATCGCGGCCTCGGCCTCGCCCACGACCTCGGCGTCACTCTCGGCCTCGCCCAGCTCGATCAGCCCAAGATTATCCTCTAGCTCGTTCTTGATGCTGTCATGGGTCTCCAACGCATCCACCAGCGCCTGCCGCTCGCGCATCAGTGTTTGCGCCCGCGCAGGATCATCCCAGAGCGTGGGATCTTCGACGCGCGCATTGAATTCTTCCAGACGGTGGCGAGCAGTCTCCCACCCCAGCCGCTGCCGCAAGAGCTCCAACGACTTTTCGATCTCAGCCACGAGGTTCTGGGTTTCTGCGCGCATCGGAATGTCCTTGTCTGGTCAGGTGCGGGTGATAGCGCAGCGCGCCGGGCCGGGCAAGAGAGCCCGAAGCCTAGTAAAGCCCGCCCGAACTCATAGACCCGAAACTGGCCTTGCCCCCCACCCGTGCCTTCTCGCCGGTCGAGGTCGTAACCTCCTGAACCTGCTCGCGTTCGCCCGCACTGAACAGCTCAAGGTCATTGCCCATGGCAAAGCCCCCGTCATAGGCCACGCCAAAAATCGGCTCTTCGCCGTCGCGGAAATATTCGGCCACCACATTGTCGCCCTCAGCAGTATCCGGCAGCCGCGCGCCGGTGAACCGATCGATCTTGATGAAATGCCCGCCGGGGGGCACTTCGAACGGTCCACCGCCATATTTCTTCACAGCCTCGACCATGAAATCCTGAAACACCGGCCCGCACAGCGACGAGCCATAGGCCGACCGGCCAAGGCCCCGAGGCTGGTCATGGCCAATGTAACAGCCCGCCGCGATATTGCTGGTAAAGCCCACGAACCACACATCACGCGCGTCATTGGTGGTGCCGGTCTTGCCCGCCACCGGCACCGGCAGGTTGATAGCCCCAGACGCCGTGCCGCGATCCACCACCCCTTTGAGCATCGAGGTCAACTGATAGGCCGTGACCGCATTCATCACCCGCTCCCGATCCGACACGATGCGCGGGCCGCGATCCGCAGGGATTCCGGCATCACCGCAATCGACGCAATTGCGCTGATCATGGCGGTAAACTGTCTTGCCATAACGGTCCTGCACGCGGTCAACCAGCGTTGGGCGCACCCGCTCGCCGCCATTGGCAAACATCGCATAGGCCGCGACCATATTGTAGAGCGTGGTCTCTTCAGACCCCAGCGAATTGGCCAGAAACCGGCCCATGTTTTCATAAACGCCAAAGCGCTCGGCATAATCCGCAACCACATCCATGCCCACCTCTTGCGCCAGACGGATGGTCATAAGGTTCCGCGACTGTTCGATGCCGGTGCGCAGCGGCGTGGGGCCGTAAAACTTGTTCGACGAATTCCGTGGTCTCCACAGGCCCTGCGGCGTGTTGATCTCGATGGGCGCGTCGATCACGATGGTGGCGGGGGAATAGCCGCTGTCCAGCGCGGCCGCATACACAAACGGCTTGAACGACGATCCCGGCTGCCGCAGCGCCTGCGTGGTCCGGTTGAACACCGACGCCTGATAGGAGAACCCGCCCTGCATGGAAATCACGCGGCCCGTGTTCACATCCATTGCGACAAAGCCGCCCTGCACCTCAGGCACCTGCCGCAACGACCAATTCACAAAGGTCCCCTCCTGGGTCACAGCGCGCACATGCACCACATCGCCCAGATCAAAGGTCGCCTCGAAATCGCCGGGCAACCATTTGATATCGCTGCGCGGCACCTCCTGCACGCCGTCGACGCCCTCAATGCCCACCTGCATCGCCTGATCGCCGATGCCCAGCACCACCGCCGGATGCCAGACCCCATCCAGATCCACATCCCGGGCTACGCTGACGCTTGCCAGCGCCGCACGCCAAGCGGCCTCATCCCCCAAGGCTTCGGCGGGCAGGCTCTCGCCCGTGCCGCGCCACCGTCCTTGCCCCCGGTCATAATTTTCCAACTGCCGCCGCAACGCCCGCGCGGCATGAACCTGCAATTCGGGATCAATGGTCGCGCGCACCGACAAACCACCGCTAAAAAATTCGCCCTCACCGAAATCAAGGCTCAGCTGCCGTCGGATTTCATCGGTGAAATAATCACGCGGCGGCAATTCGGCGCTGAACGGCGGAAAATCCCCATTCTGCACAGAGCGCAGCGGTGCGGCCCGTTCCTCCTCATAGGCGGCCTGCGTCAGATACCCGTTCTCCCACATCTCGCGCAGCACGAAATTGCGCCGTTCCAGCAACCGCTCCTTCTCGCGCACCGGATGATAATCGCTCGGGGCTTTCGGCATCGCAGCAATGGTGGCGGCCTCATGCGGCGCAAGGTCCGTGAGGGTCTTGTTGAAGTAGGTCTGTGCCGCGGCCGTCACGCCATAGCTGTTCTGACCCAGAAAAATCTCGTTGAGATAGAGTTCAAGGATATCATCCTTGCTCAGAGTTTCCTCAATCCGCGTTGCAAGGATGATTTCCTTGATCTTGCGCTCCATCTGACGGTCGCCGGATAGCAGGAAGTTCTTCATCACCTGCTGCGTGATGGTCGAGGCACCGCGCACATTGCGCCCGCGCGATTTGACCGCATCCACAATCGCCGAGGCGATGCCCACGGCGTCATAGCCACCATGGGTATAGAAATTCTTGTCCTCCGCGCTGATGAACGCCTGCTTTACCAGATCAGGAATATCCTCAGCGGGCGTGAACAACCGCCGCTCGCGCGCGAATTCGTCGATGATCCGCCCCTCGCCCGAATAAATCCGGCTGATGGTCGGCGGCGTGTAATTGGCAAGGCTCTCATGGCTCGGCAAATCCTGACCATAGATATGCAGCACGGCACCAATGCTCAGGCCAATCACCACCACAACCAGCGTGATCAAACTGAACACAGTCCCAAAAAGGCTGAGAATCGCACGTATCACAAGGGCCCCCGCATGCTTGCTGAGCCGGGTATAGGCCTAGTGGGCCTCAGGGTCAAAAGGGAATGGGCGAAGCGTCGCGTCACTGTCCGCCGGGTAAGGCCGCGCGCGCCCCTCATTGCCGCACCAATCCCGCGCGCGCTGCATCGGCGTCGCGCCAGGCAGTCAGCGCCGCGCGCAGCGCTGCGGCGATCCGGGCCCGCCCTTCCTCATCGCGCAACCGCGCCAGATCACGCGGGCTCGACAGAAACCCCAATTCGATCAAAACAGATGGAATATCAGGGGCTTTCAGCACCGAAAACCCCGCCTCCCGCAGGGGGCGCGACAATAGCGGCAGTTCATGCGCGGCAAAGCTCTCGATCAAGGCTTGGGCCAGATGCGCGGTGCGCGGCTGCGTCTCGACCCGCGCCAGATCCATCAGCACATCTGCCACCACATCATCCTTACCGCTCAGATCCACACCCGCCAGCATATCGGCACGATTGTGCCGTTCGGCAAGCGCCGCACTGGCCTTGTCCGAGGCGCTCTCGGACAGGGTATAGACAGACAGCCCCCGCGCCTGCGCCCCCGACAGCGCATCCGCGTGCAACGACAAGAACACATCCGCCCCGGCCCAATGTGCCAAGGCAACCCGCCGCTCAAGGCTCACGAATTCGTCACGCTCCCGCGTCAGCACCACCTCGAATCCGCCAGCGCGCAGCAATTCATCGCGCAATTCCTGAGCAAACTGCAGCATCAGCGCCTTTTCGGTCAGCTCTCCCTCCTGTGCTCCGGGATCAATGCCGCCATGGCCCGGATCAAGGACCACCACCAGCGGCCCCTCGCCCGGCACCCCCACCGGCACCGCCGCCAGCGCATCCTTGGGATCGGGCAGGTCCCAGCCGGGCAACGCAGGCGTGCCCGCAGTGGCGGCAAACCGCTCGGCATCCGCCGCCCCAAGGGCAACCTTCAACGTCGCCCGCCCGCTCACGCGGTCAATCTCCAACCCCGCCTGCTCCAGCGGATAGGGCGCGTCCAGATCGGCCACCATCCGCGACCAGCCCGGCCGAATCTGTCCCAACCGCAAGCCTTTGACGCGCGCGCCAGCGATCAGATCAGCAGCCCCGATGCCCTGCCAATCCACCTCTTGAAAATCGAGCACCAGACGCGGCGGCGCATCAAGCGTGTAGACGCGATAGGGCACTCCCTGAGACAGGCTCAAGGTCACCTCGACCCCGCGCCGACTGTCCGTGATGCTGCTGGCATCCGCCTCCAGACGCGCCAAACCGCTAAAGACGCTCTCCTGCGCCCTCACAGCCGCGCCGCCTATCACCAGCGCAAGCGCTAGCCCTATGCCAATGATCCTGCTCATACGCCGTTTCCCGGTTCGTTTTCCCGCGCAGAATACACGAGCACCGCCCCGCGCAACAGCCCCGATGTCCCCCCCGTAACAAGCGCTTGATCCTGCCGCGCATTCAATCAAGGTTTTTATCCCGCACGTTCCAGTCTATAGAATCGCCATGACCAACCAGACGCCACGCCCCGTTGTCACCCAAGAGGACCCAAAGGTTCTCTTTGAAATCTTTGTGCAGCGAAAATTCTGCGATCTCGAACTTGCGTCGGTCATCCACACCCTGCAAACCGCCAATATGGTGCATGGCTCCGCGCATTTTGGCTGGCGGATCATCTCGGACCGACCGGGGCTCGTTCAGGGAAACGGCGTTTGCCTCGTGCGCGCAGAGCCGGTGATCCCCGATCACTGCATGGCCGATTTCCTGATTGTCATCGCGTCGAAAACCGCCGATCCCGCCGTCTGGATGGCCCGCATCCGCAGCATGCGGCGCCTCGGGCGCTCGGTCATCCTCTTGGCGGATGCCTCTACCACCTTCATCGCCCGCACCCAGATCGAGACGGGCGCGGTCACCACCCATTGGGCCGATGCCGTGGTGCTGCGCGAGACCCAAGATCAACCGCGCCTTACGGAAAACCTGTCAGAATTTTCCAACGGAATCATTACTGCCGCGGGACGCGGCGCCACAGCAGAGCTTGTGATCGGCCTTCTGGCCCGTGATCTGCCCGTGTCCGACATCACCGAGATTGGCCGCCACCTGCTCTTGCCGGAAATCCGCACCAGCTCCAGCACTCAGCCCTTCGCCCCCGAAGCGTTTCACAAATTCTACGACAAGGCCGTGTCAGATGCGCTCGCCATCATGGAGGACAATCTGACCGATCCACTCTCCATCGCGGAAATCGCCGATGAGGTGGACACCTCGCAACGCTGTCTCGAACGCCGCTTTCGCGCCGTGTTTGAAACCTCACCGGGGCATTATTACAAACAATTGCGCGTGCGCCGTGCCCATCACCTGATCCAGAGTACGAAATTGCCACTGATCGACATCGCGACCGCCACCGGCTTTGGCTCGACCGGCACGCTCGCCACCGCCTTCAAGAAATTCTACGGTGTCACGCCCTCGGATATGCGCGGCAAACACCGCGAGCGCGTGCTCGACTACTCCGCCGATGTCTAAGGGCGGTTGAGCGCCGCCGCCACAACCTCTGCCGCCGCCGCCCAATCGCCCAAACCCTGCGCCGCCTTCCGCGCCGCCCCGGCACAGCCAGCCCGCAACGCAGGCTCCTTCAGCATCCGCCGCAGCGCCTCTGCAAAGGCCGCGTCATCCTCGGGCTGCACCAAAATCCCTGCACCGGCGGCAACGGTATCCGGCACCGCCCCCGCCTGCGTGCTCACGATCGGCAACCCGTGGCCCATCGCCTCGTCAAACACGATACCATAGCCTTCATAGCGCGTCGCCAGTGCAAAGACCGTCGCCCGCCCATAGAGCGCGTCCAGATCCGATTGCGATACCTCCCCCGCAATCTCGACCCGCTCCGCCAGCCCCAAGACCTCGCGCAGCCCCTGCAACTCTGCGACCGTCTCAGGCTCATGCAAGCGCCCGACAATCACCGCCCGCCAGTCCAGATCGGCAATCCGCGCCAAGGCCCGCAACAGCACATCATGCCCCTTGCGCCGCGCGAGCAATCCCACCGACAGGATCAGTGGCGGCACATCGGGCATTGCGTTGGCACGCGGTGCCACAAACCCCGGTCGCGCCACGCTGATCCGCTCTGGGGCCACACCATAGGCCTCGCGCAAAAGGCCTGCGATATGCCCGCTCGTCACCACGATATGCCGCGCCCGGCCCAGATTGGCCCGCTCGCGCGCCGCCATATCCGCAGCCTGCGCCGCACTCAACCCCGGCTCCAGCGCCAGCGGATGATGCACCAGCGCCACCATAGGTGCCGCCAACCGCGCCACCCCCTCAGGGTCCAGCGCCCCATACGCCAGCCCATCCACCAAGGCCGGGCAATCACGCGGCAACGCCGCCAGCTGCGCCAAGGCATCCGCCATATCCCGCGCATCGGGATGCGGAAAATTATCGCCCAGCCGCAGATGCCGCAGCCTCAGACCTCGCGCAACCAGCGCCTCTCCCAACCGCCGGTCATAAAGATAGCCGCCCGTCGTCAACCCCGGATCACCCGGCACGGCAAAGGCGATGTCGCGCCCCTCCTCAGTCGCCATAGCGCACCCGATGGCACAGCGTCCCCGCCGCCGCCAAAATCTCCGCATAGGCTAGCGGCAGATCGTCAAACCGCGTTTCCCCCGAAATCAACGCATCCAAAACCGGATCGGCCAGCAGCCGCAACGCAACCTCCATCCGCCGCCGGTAATCCCACCGCGCCGCATGGCTCGCCGGAATCCGCCCCACCTGCGACGAGACGACCTGCAACCGCCGCTGATGAAATGCCCCGCCAAGCGCCACGGGAATATCGCCGCTGCCATACCAACTGGCCTCAACCACCCGCGCCTCAATCCCGGCAAGGCGGATCGCTGTGGCCAATCCCGCCGCGCTGGCTGTGGCATGGATCACCACATCCGCGCGGCCCTCCGCCTGCTCAGGTGCCGCAAAGCCACAGCCAAACGCCACGGCCAACGCCCCCCGCGCCGCGTCGCGGTCAATCAAGGTCACCTCTGTGCCCGGCACCTGCGCCGCAAGATATCCAACCAACGCTCCCACCGTGCCCGCGCCCACAACCGCCACACGGTCCCCGGCAGCGATCTGCGCATCCCACAGGATATTGAGCGCGGTTTCCATATTGGCCGCCAGCACCGCACGCCCCGGCGGCACGCCCTCGGGCACCGGCACCGCCATCGGTGCAGGACAGACAAACCGCGTCTGATGCGGATGCAGCACGAACACCACCTGCCCCGCCGCGGCCCCGTCGGTCACGCGCCCCACGGCGCAGTACCCATATTTGACCGGATAGGGAAAATCTCCCTCCTGCAACGGCGCGCGCATCGTGGCGTGCTCGCTCTCGGGCACCCGGCCGTCCAAGACCAGCCGCTCGGTCCCCCGGCTGATGCCGGTGTATAGCGTTTCGATCACAACCTCATCCGCGCCGGGCGCAACCGTGACAGGCCGCACCTCCACCTGCCCCGGTGCCACAATCCAGAGCGCGCGCGCCCCGTCAGACACGCCGCTCACCCCAGCCGCACAGCGGGCTGGCGCGCATGGGGCCAGACCTCTGCCGCCACCCGCGCGCCCATCACGCAATCAAAAAGCACATCCGTGCCCAACCCATAAACCTGCGTTTCCGGCCGCCGCGCCTGCGCCAACCGCGCCACGGGCCGCGTCGTCAATCCTTGCGGTCCCGCCCCGATCAAGAGCGGCGCCACCGCCACATGCAGCCGCGCCAGCTGATCCGCCTCGATGAACCGCGCAATGGTGATCGCCCCACCTTCGACCATCAGGTGATGCAGACCCACCTTGCGCAGCGCGCTCACAATCGCGGGGGGTGAAATCCAGTCGCTGCGCGGCAATTGAATGACCTCGACACCGGCGGGACGGGGCTTGTCCACCTCCTGAATGACGATGCGCCGCGTGCCATCCTCTGCGAACAGCCGCGCGTCATTAGGCAGCCGCCCCGAGGGATCAATCACCACCCGCGCCGGGTTTTGCCCCGACACAAGCCGCACCGTCAGGCGCGGATTGTCATGCAACGCCGTCTTGACCCCCACGATCACCGCATCCACCAACGCCCGCATCCGGTGCAGATGCGCCAACCCATCCGGCCCCGACACATCCGCGGCGTCCCCCGTGACCGTGGCCACCCGACCATCCAGCGATTGTCCGATCTGTGCCACGACCTGTGGCGTGCCGGGTGCAGCCATCATCGAGCCATAGAGCGCCATCGCCGCACGCTCGCCCGGTGCCCAGTCTCCACAGCATAAACACGCCTGCCCCGCGCGCGCAGCCAAAATATGCTCCCAGACCTTGGGGGTAACATCAGCACTTTGCATCCGGGTCTCCGTTTTGCATTACGTCTCGGCGATTCGCCATGGTTGAACGCGCGCCACCTGGGCGCGCCTTTATCGTGTGCATATCAGAGATAGATGGCTTTTCAAAAATGTCATGCCCGCTGACCCGGCCCCGGCGGCAGCGCCAAAAGGTCAATATGGCCGATTTCGGCCCAACCATCGGCAAGAACTTGCCCGCGCCGCCCATGCCACGCCTCTGCCCCGGCAAACCCCGCCTCGCCCGCCGCCTGCGCAATGCCCGCCAGCAAAAGACGCTGCATTTCCGCATCTTGCGGCCCCAGCCGCCACGGGCTCGGTGCATAATGCACCGCATAGCCAAGCGCCTCAAAAACCGCCGCCGTCACCTTTGCCGCCTCGGGCCCAAGCGCCGGACCAAAGCCCTTGTCGCCCCTCTGGTGGGCGTTGAAACGCGTCGTCACGATCGCGTCATCAGGGTCTTCGGGATGCCAGCGCATCACCCCGTCATAGCTCAGCGCCGCATAAAGCGCCGTACCAGCCCGCGCCAACCGTGCTGCAAATCGCTCGAGCCACGCCCGCGACACCAGATCAAACAGCGCCGACGCGGTCACCAAACCCACGCCTTCAAGCGGCAGATCCCCCACCCTGGCCAGATCCCCCTGATGGATCTCGGCCTCAGGATGCCAGGCTGCGGCCCGCGCCAACAAATCCGCGTCATTATCAAACAGCCGCCAGCCCGCGCCCGTTGCCCCCTCTCCGGCAAAGGCGCGCAGGGTCGATCCCGTGCCGCACCCCAGATCAAGCACCGCCCCATCGGCCAGCGCCACCGCCCGACCCAACAGCGCCGCATCCCGCGCCGCCCTGTCCGCCGGTTCCCGCAGCGCCAGCCATTCGGGGGCAAACCCCATCTCAGATATCCGCCTCGTACCAGCCGCGCGCCATATGGCTCTCATGCAGCTTCACCCGAATGCGCCGCAACCGCCCCGCATCGCCCAACCCTTCGGACCGGGCAATGTCACGCAGGCCTGTCCAGATGTGATGACACAAAAATTCGGTGGTGGTGAACTTGCCCTTGAACTCGGGCTTGTCATCCAGATTGCCATACCGCAACGGGGCCAACACCCGCGCCAGAGCGTCAGAGGCAAGGCCGATATCCACAACCAGCCCATGCGCATCAATATCTTCGGTGTAAAACGCGGCATCGACCACGAAGGTCGCACCATGCACCCCCTGCGCAGGGCCGAACACCGGATTGGGCAGGGAATGGGCGATCATGATGTGATCGCGAACTTCGACGGCAAACATGAAACTTTCCTTCTGTGAATGGCAGCCGAGACCTAACACGCACCTTGATTGCGTCAAGCCTCAGTACCAAATCGGCGAAACCCCGCGCGGACCCGAGAAATTGATTGGACCTGCCGCCGCGCCGCCATAACTGTGTGCTGCGAAACCGCATCGAGAGAGTGACCGTGACAGAGTTGACCCCAAGCCGCCCGACCTCCCCCGACGTGACACCGCTCGCGCCGCGCCTGCGCCGCGCGCCCTCGCTCGCCACCCGCCGCCGCCTCGTGCTGGCGCTCAATGTGGTGACGGTCGCGGCGCTCTTTTCCGCGATGCTCGCACTCTTTCTTCCGCTAGGCATCACTTGGGCCGAAGGCGCGATGCTCACCGCCTTCCTGCTCACGCTTCCCTGGCTCTCAATCGGCCTCTGGAACAGCATCCTTGGCCTGCTGCTTGATTTGCGCCACGGCGCGGGGGCCGCTGCCCATGTCACCCCGGCCCTGTCGCGCATTCGCGGGGATGAGGCCATCACCGCCCGCGTCGCCGTCGTCATGCCCCTGCGTAACGAAGACCCAGACGCCTCCATCGCCCGCCTGCGGCGTCTGGAAGAAGAGATTGCCTGCAGCCCCTATCCCGCGCGCTTCTCGTATCACGTGCTCAGCGATACCGATGACGCCCATGTCGCACTCAAGGAAGAGGCGCGCATCGCGCAATGGCGCAGCGCACGGCCCACAGCCGCGATCCACTACCGCCGCCGCACCGAGAATACCGGCTACAAGGCAGGCAATATCGCCGAGTTCCTGCACAGCCCCGAAGGTGCCAGCGATCTTTTCCTGCCGCTTGATGCCGATAGCGAAATGGGCGCCGATACGGTCTTTCGCCTGATCCGCGTCATGCAGGTCAGCCCCGAAATCGGCATGTTGCAAAGCCTTGTCACCGGCCTGCCCGCACGCAGCCTCTTTACCCGCGCCTTCCAATTCGGCATGCGCCACGGCATGCGCTCTTACACGCTTGGCTCTGCTTGGTGGCAGGGCGATTGCGGCCCCAACTGGGGCCATAACCTCGTGATCCGCACCACCCCCTTCCGCGAACACTGTATGCTGCCGGTCCTCAAGGGGCGCGGGCCGCTTTCCGGCGCGATCCTCAGCCATGATCAGGTCGAGGCGGTGCTCATGCGCCGCGCGGGGTATGAGGTGCGCGTTCTGGCCGAAGAATCCGAAAGCTATGAGGAAAATCCGCCCAGCTTGGTGGATTTCATCCGCCGCGAACTCCGCTGGATGAATGGCAACATGCAATATTTCAAACTGCTCTCGATGCCCGGCCTGAAACCTGTGAGCCGCCTGCAACTGGGGCTGGCCATCCTCATGTATATCAGCGCCCCGGCATGGATTGCCTTTATTCTGATCGGTGCCGCCCTCGCAGGGACAGCTGACCAGATCAACGCCATTCCCGCCGCCGCCGGTCTGACACTCTTTGCCGTGCTCATGACGCTCAGCCTCAGCCCCAAACTCATGGGGCTGGCACAGGTGCTCTGCTCTTCCGCGCGGTCTGCGGCCTATGGCGGGCGCGCGCGCGTGCTCTTGGGCGGCCTCGCAGAGATTGTTTTCTCCATGCTCACCTCGCCTGTTGTGGCTGTGGCGCTCACACAATTCGCCATCGGGCTCGTGTTTGGCCAGCGCATCGGCTGGAGCGCGCAACAACGCAGCCGCGACCGGCTCGAATGGCATGAGGCCGCGCGCGTGCTCTGGCCGCAAACCCTGCTTGGCGGCGTGCTTTGCCTATGGTTCTGGCTTCAGGCCCCTTGGGCGCTGATCTTTGGCGCGCCGGTGCTGCTGGCGCTTCTCCTCTCGATCCCGGTGGCGGTGCTGTCGACCCTGCCACGCCCCAGCCGCTGGTCGCAGGCCACCGGCCTCTTTGACATCCCCGAAGATCGCCGCCCCGCGCTGCAATCCGCCCCCCTCCACGCCAACACCGCCTGACATGGGAGAGACCGCATGACCGCTTTCAGACTGACCGCTTTTGGCACCACACTCTGCACCACCCTTGCGCTTGGCTTGGCACATCCCGCTGAGGCCGCCCCCGCCACATGGACAATCGACCCCGAACATACGGTCGTGGCCTTCACCATCATGCACGCAGGCTATGCCAAGGTCTTGGGCCGCTTTTCCGACATCGAGGGCAGCTTTGTCTACGACCCCGAGACGCAAGAACTGGGCGAGGTAACAGCCCGCATCGGTGCCGCAAGCGTCAATACAGACCACGAAAAACGTGACGAACATGTCCGTTCGGCTGATTTTCTGGATGCGGGCGGCCATCCGATGATCACCTTCACCGCCACCGACAGCACGCCCACCTCTGAAACAACCGGCACCGTAACGGGTGATCTAACCATTCGCGGCGTGACCCAACCCGTGACCCTCGACGTGACCCTGAACAAACGCGCCGTCTACCCCTGCTGCCACGGCAAAGAGACGCTTGGCATCTCTGCCACTGCCGAAATCCTGCGCAGCGATTTCGGCAGCACCTATGCCCTGCCCGAGTTCGTGGGCGATGCTGTCGGGATCATCCTTGAATTCGAAGCGATCCGCGCCGACTAGGCAGCGCGGGCAATCAATTTGTCACAGAGTCCGATTTGTGACCTGCTTTGACCGAATTCGATATACCATAGCGGCCCTTTTTGCCCGAAATTGGGGCAAAGGAGTCGGATACAATGCGCTATTCAGGATTCAAGGTCATCAAAGAGGCCCTCACCGGCCACAGGGGCTGGGGCCCCGCTTGGCGTGATGCCACGCCGCAGGCATCCTATGATTACGTCATCATAGGCGGCGGCGGGCACGGGCTGGCGACGGCCTATTATTTGGCCAAGGAATTCAAGCAGGCGCGCATCGCCGTGCTGGAAAAGGGCTGGATCGGCGGCGGCAACGTGGGCCGCAACACCACCATCATCCGCTCCAACTATCTGCTCGACGGGAATGAACCCTTCTATGAATTCTCCCTCAAGCTCTGGGAAGGGCTGGAGCAAGACCTGAACTACAACGCCATGGTCAGTCAGCGTGGCATTCTGAACCTCATTCACACCGACGCACAGCGCGACGCCTTCATCCGGCGCGGCAATGCGATGATGCTGAACGGCGCCGATGCCGACCTGCTCAGCACCGCGCAGATCGTCGCGCGCTACCCCTTCCTCAACGTGAATGACGCCCGCTTCCCGATCAAGGGCGGCCTGGCGCAGCATCGCGGCGGCACCGTGCGCCATGATGCGGTGGCTTGGGGCTATGCCCGCGCCGCCGATCAGCGCGGCGTGGACATCATCCAGAATTGCGAAGTCACCGGTTTCCGCATCGAGAACGGCACATGCCTTGGCGTTGAAACCTCGCGCGGCTTCATCGGTGCCAAAAAGGTCGGCGCTTGCGTTGCTGGCTCCTCCTCGCGTCTCATGTCCCACGCGGGCATGCGCCTGCCGATTGAAAGCCATGTGTTGCAGGCCTTTGTGTCAGAGGGCCTTAAACCCGTGCTGCCCGGCGTCATCACCTTTGGCGCAGGCCATTTCTATTGCAGCCAATCCGACAAGGGCGGGCTTGTGTTTGGCGGCGACATCGACGGCTATAATTCCTACGCCCAACGCGGCAACCTGCCCGTGGTCGAGGATGTCTGCGAAGGCGGCATGGCGATCTTTCCGATGATTGGCCGCGCACGTCTTCTGCGCATGTGGGGCGGCATCATGGACATGAGCATGGACGGCTCGCCCATCATCGACCGCACCCATATTGACGGGCTCTATTTCAACGGCGGCTGGTGCTATGGCGGGTTCAAGGCAACCCCGGCCTCGGGCTTTGTCTATGCCCACCTTCTTGCGACCGACACGCCCCATCCCACCGCCACCGCCTATCGCTTCGATCGCTTCGCCAAGGGGCTGATGATCGACGAAAAAGGCATGGGCAACCAGCCCAACCTGCATTGAGGGAGACCGCGCCATGCTGATCAATCACCCCCTCCTCGGCCCCCGCGACGCCAGCGAATTCGTCTACAGAGGCGACGCCGCCCTTATCAACCGCCCCGACCCGGACGCACCCGATGCGCTGGCGCAGTTCATCGACTACGGCTATCTGCGCGACAATCCCGCCGGGGCACATCGCGAACTGTGGTTTCACGAACAGGGCGACCGCTCTTGGCTGGTCGTCACCCGCAACACGCTCACCCATGAAATCACCGCTGTGGAACTGGCCCGCGACGTGGCCCGCCGCGAGGGACGCTCCAAATGACCCAAGTAAATCGCCTCAAGGGCGGGCTGATCGACCAGAGCCGCGCCATCTCTTTCCGCTTCGATGACAAATGGATGAAGGGCCACCCCGGCGATACGCTTGCCTCGGCCCTTCTGGCTAATGGCGTGCGCCTGATGGGCCGCTCGTTCAAATACCACCGCCCGCGCGGCCCGCTCTCGGCTGGCTCCGAAGAGCCCAACGCGATCGTGGAACTGCGCGACGGCGCGCGGCGCGAGCCCAACACCCGCGCCACCACCGCAGAACTGTTCGACGGCCTGACCGCGCAATCGCAAAACCGTTGGCCCTCGCTCACCTTCGATGCGCTCTCGATCAATGACCGCCTCTCCAGCTTCTTTGCCGCCGGTTTTTATTACAAAACCTTCATGTGGCCCGCGGCCTTCTGGGAAAAACTCTACGAACCGATCATCCGCCGCGCCGCCGGTCTGGGATCGCTCAGCCTGCAAGCCGACCCTGACAGCTACGACAAGGGCTATCTGCATTGCGACCTGCTGATCATCGGCGCAGGCCCCGCAGGCTTGGCCGCCGCCCTCACGGCAGGCGAATCCGGTCTCAACGTCATCCTCGCGGATGAAGATTCCCTGCCCGGTGGCCGCCTCAATGCCGAAACCTTTGCCATGGGTCAGCAGCCCGGCCATGACTGGGCGGCAGAAACCGCCGAACGGCTGGCCGCCCTGCCCAATGTGCGGCTTATGACCCGCACCACCGTGCTCGGGGCCTTCGATCACGGCATCTATGGCGCGCTGGAACGGGTCAGCGATCACCTGCCCGTCCCGCCCGAGGGCAAGCCGCGCCAGATCCTCTGGCGCATCTATTCCACCCGCGCCATTCTCGCCGCCGGGGCCACCGAACGCCCCATCGTCTTCGAGAATAACGATCGCCCCGGCATCATGATGGCAGGCGCGTTGCGCGCCTATGCCAACCGCTGGGCCGCAACACCGGCACAAGACATCGCCGTCTTCACCAATAATGACGATGGCCACCGCACCGCGCGGGATCTTCTGGCCAAGGGCGTCACCGTCACCGCCGTGATCGACACCCGCCCCGATGCGCCCAAGGGCACCGGCTATGAGGTCATCGCTGGCGGCACCATCACCAATACTTCAGGCCGCCTTGGCCTGACCAAGGTCGAGGTGACGGACGCGCGCGGCACTCGCCGCAGCGTGACCTGTGGCGCGCTTGGCGTCTCGGGCGGCTGGAACCCCAACGTCAGCCTCACCTGCCATCAGCGTGGCCGCCCCACATGGAACGCGGATATTCACGCCTTCGTGCCCGACGGCACCCTGCCTCAGGGCATGGTTGTTGCGGGCGCGGCCAATGGCCTCTTCTCGACCCATGCCGCCCTCACCTCCGGTGCCGATATCGCCGCCCAGATTGCGGCCGACCTTGGCCATACCGCCACGCGCCCCGATCTGCCGCAGGCCGAGGATACACCGCTGGCGATCACCCCCTTCTGGCATGTGCAGGGGGCCAAGCGCGCCTGGGTCGATCAACAAAACGACGTGACCGCCAAGGATATCAAACTGGCGCATCAGGAAAACTTCACCTCCGTCGAACATCTCAAGCGCTATACCACGCTTGGTATGGCCACCGATCAGGGCAAAACCTCGAACACCGCAGGCATGGCAATCATGGCCGAGGTGGCGGGCAAATCCATCCCCGAGGTGGGCACCACCATGTTCCGCCCGCCCTATACGCCCACGGCCATCGGCGCCTTTGCGGGCCGCGCACGCGGCAAGGATTTCCGCCCCACCCGCAAAACCCCCAGCCATTTCTGGGCCGAGGAACAGGGCGCTGTCTTTGTCGAGGTCGGCATGTGGCTGCGCGCCCAATGGTTCCCGCGCGCCGGCGAAACCCACTGGCGGCAAAGCGTTGACCGCGAGGTGCTGCAAACCCGCCGCTCGGTTGGCATCTGCGATGTGACCACCTTGGGCAAGATCGACGTGCAGGGGGCCGATGCCGCCGCCTTCCTCAACAAGATCTATTGCAACGCCTTCGCCAAACTGCCCGTCGGGCGCGTTCGCTACGGCCTCATGCTGCGCGAGGACGGGATTGCCATGGACGACGGCACCGCCGCGCGTCTGGCCGAGGATCATTTCGTGGTGACAACCACCACCGCCAACGCGGTCACGGTCTATCGCCACATGGAATTCGTGCGCCAATGCCTCTGCCCTGACATGGATGTACAACTCATCTCCACGACCGAGGCTTGGGCGCAATTTTCCGTCGCTGGCCCCAATGCCCGCAACCTGCTGCAAAAGGTGGTGGACCCCGAATTTGACCTCTCGAACGACGGCTTCCCCTTCATGGCCTGCGGTGAAATCACCGTTTGCGGCGGCCTGCCCGCGCGCCTCTTCCGCATCTCCTTTTCGGGCGAATTGGCCTATGAAATCGCCGTGCCCACGCGCTACGGCGATGCCATGATCCGCCGGTTGATGGAGGCCGGGCGTGAATTTGACGTGGTGGCCTACGGCACCGAAGCGCTCGGCGTCATGCGCATCGAAAAGGGCCACGCGGCAGGCAACGAACTCAATGGCACCACCACCGCCCTCAATCTCGGCATGGGCAAAATGGTCTCGACCAACAAGGACTCGATCGGCACTGTGCTCTCGCGCCGCGACGGTCTCAATGCACCGGACGCGCTGCGCCTTGTTGGCCTGCGCCCGGTGGACCGCGCCAAACCCGTGCCCGCAGGCGCGCATCTGATGACCAAGGGCAGCCCGGTCGATGCCGCCCATGATCAGGGCTATGTGACCTCCGCCTGCTACTCGCCCAATCTCGGGCACTCCATCGCGCTGGCCTTCCTTAAATCCGGCGATACCCGCATGGGCGAGACCCTGCGCCTTGTCTCGCCCCTGACCGGCGTCGAACATGACGTCGAAGTCGTCAGCGCCCATTTCGTCGATCCAGAAGGAGAGCGCCTCCGTGCATGATCTCATCGCCATCACCCCGCTTGGGGCGACCCGTCCCCGTATCGACAGCCACGGCCCCGTGACCCTGACCGAAGTCACCGACCGCGCGCTCGCCTCCGTGGCGGCCCGCTTCGGGCACGAGGCGCAGGCCAATGCGCTGGTCGCGTCGCTCATCGGCACCCCGGCCCCCGGCCCGGCGCGCATGGGTGGTGACACCCTCACCGCCTTCTGGATGGGACCGGATCAATGGATGCTTTCAGCACCGATTGAGACCCACGAGGATTTGGCCGAACGGATCAAGGCAGAGGCCAAGGGCACCGCCAGCATCACCGACCAAACCGGCGCATGGTGCCGCTTTGACCTCAGCGGCGACGGGCTGGCCGATGTGCTGGAACGCCTCACCAACACCAATACCCGCGCCTTTACGGGCGGCGAGGCGCAGCGCGCAGGCATCGAGCATATGGGCTGCTTCCTCCTGTGCCACAACCCGCGCCATATCTCGGTGATCGGCCCTCGCTCTTCAGCGGATTCGCTCCATCACGCGCTCCTGACAGCCATCCGCTCGGCGCATTGATCAAGGCATGGCGGGGCTGACACGCGTCAGCCCCTACCCCTCCAGCGCCTGCGCCAGATCAGCCATCAGGTCGCCCGCATCCTCGATCCCCACCGAAAACCGCAACAATCCCTCGGGAATGCCGGTATGCGGCTCAATCGTGTGGCGATGCTCCACGAGGCTCTCGACCCCGCCCAGCGATGTGGCGCGCTGGAACAGCTGCAACCGCCCCGCCACCTCCAGCGCCCGCTCCCGCCCGCCCGCCACCACGGCGGACAGCAAATAGCCATAGCCACCACACATCTGCCGCGTGGCAATCGCATGGCCCGCATGGCTGGCCAGACCGGGGTAAAACACCGTCTCAACCTTTGGATGCTCCTCAAGATACCGCGCCACCGCGAGGGCATTCTCACACATCCGCTCCATCCTGAGCGGCAGCGTCCGCATGCCCCGCATCAAAAGCCAGGCCTCGAACGGCCCCATCACCGCGCCCGCATCATGCCGGTCTGTCGCGATCTCTTGCCACATCGGATTGCCCGGCTCGCGGCACGACAGCACCCCCGCCAACACATCCGAATGCCCGTTGAGCGCCTTGGTGCCCGAATGCATGACAATATCCGCACCCAGATCCAGCGCCCGCGTCAGCACCGGCGTCGCCGCTGTGCCGTCAACCACCAACAGCGCCCCCGCCTTATGTGCCATGCCCGCCGCCGTAGCGATCTCGACCGTCTTCAGCCACGGGTTCGATGGCGTCTCGATCCAGACCATATCCGCCGAGGATCGGCATGCCGCCGCCAGCGCCGCCGGGTCCGCCGCGTCAATCTCGTCAAGCAGGATGGCGCGGCGCACACAATAGGCCCGCACCCACTTCAACGTGCCCCAGTAAATGCCATTCTGCATCACCACCCGCGCGCCACTGGGCAACGCCCGAAACACCGCCGCCACCGCCGCCATACCGCTGGGAAAGAGCAGCGTCGCCGCCGCGCCCTCGAGTTGCCGGATCACCTCTTCCGCCTGCCGCACCGTGTCATTCTGATCGCGCCCATAGATATTGTCGGGGCGCAGCAGGGCATAATCGGGCCCCCGCGTATAGGTCGTGGCCAACGAAATTCCCGGCACTACGCCCGCCGTGGCACTGTCTTTGGCCCCCGCCGCCTGCGCGGCGATTGTTGCGGGTTTCAGCGGTTCATTTTTCATGCGTCGATCTTTCCATAGTCCATCGTGAATAGCCGCCCCGGCCCCCATCCCAGTGCCCCGGCCCCGGCCCGGCGCAGCATATCCCAAAAAAGCGCCTGATTCGAGGTCACGACCGGCAGGCCCAATTCCGCCTCAACCGCGTCAATCACCCCGAAGGTGCGTAAATTGGTGCAACTGGCAAAGACCGCCTCAACCCCCGGCACGCGCCCTGCCTCCAGCATCGCACGCCGCGTGCTTGTCTCAGCAATCCGCGCGACGGTCCAATCCTCTTTCTGACCGAAACTGACCGAATGGATCACCTCGATCCCCGCCGCGCCAAGCGCCGCCGCCATCGGCCCGCTCACCTCGCGCACATAGGGCGTCACCATGGCGACACGCCGCACCTGCAACCGATGCAACGCCGCGATCACTGCACTCAGCGGGTTCGTCACCGGCACGCCCGGATGCGCCAGATTGATCAACCGCGCCACCTCGTCCGAGCCGATGATCGTCGCTCCCGAGGTGCAGGCATAGGCCACCGCCCGCAAATCGCGTGGCAAGAGCGCCGCCGTGCGCGTCATCTCGGGCGCCATGCTGGCCAGATCCTCGGGCGTCACATCGGCCTTCGCCGGAATACGCGCATGCATCAGGTTCACATCCCGCCCCGCCAGCACCATCCGCGCCTCATATTCCACCGTCTCATCCGTGCTGAGCATGATCATGCCCAGCCGCAGCCCCGCCCCTGCGCCCTCATCCAGATCATACTGCATCACACCCCCTCCACCCGGCTGATTGTCCCACCCGAAACAGCGGCCCGCACCCCCGTGGTGCTGGCGCAGGACGTGGGCAGCCCCCGCGCCACCCGTACCGCGAGATAGGCAAAGGCCTGCGCCTCCAGCATATCGCCATCCAGCCCCACCGCCTCGACCGGCTCAACCGGGCAATCAAGGGCGGCACGCAACATCTGCATCATCACGCGATTATGCCGCCCGCCCCCCGTCACCAGCAATCGCACCGGCGGGCGCGGGCAATGCTCCATGCCGCGCAACACCGCCGCCGCCGCCATTCCGGTCAATGTTGCCACCGCATCGGCATCGCCCAACTCTCCTACCAATCCGATCATGTCGGCAAATGTGTCCCGGTCCAGTGACTTGGGCGGCATGCGCAGAAAATAAGGCTCGTCCAGAAACAGCTCCAACGCCCCCTGCGCCACTTCCCCCTGACGCGCCAAGGCGCCATCGCGGTCAAACGCCTCGCCCCGCCGCGCCAGCATCAAATCGTTGATCGGCGCATTGGCAGGCCCGGTGTCAAACGCCAGCACCGCCCCCGCCTCTTCAGGCCGCCCAAACCCCGGATCAACCCAAGTGATATTGCCCACCCCACCAAGGTTCAAAAACGCCAGCGGTTCCGTCGCCCCGATCCATTTGGCACAGGCGAAATGGAAAAACGGGGCCAGCGGCGCGCCTTCACCGCCCAGCCGAACATCCGCGCTGCGAAAATCCCAGACCACCGGCAGGCCCAGCCCCTCGGCCAAACGCGCCCCATCCCCCAGCTGATGCGTGCCCCGCCCGCGCGGCTCATGCGCCAAGGTCTGCCCGTGAAACCCCACCAGCGCCGCGCCCTCAAACCGGCTCAAAACCTCCAGATGCGCGCTCTCAACCAGCGCTTGCGCCTCCGCCAAATCTTCGCCCGGCCACTTGCCTAACGCCGCCGCCAACACCGCTTGCTCCTCGGCGGAATAGGCACGATAAGCGCTTGGTCCAAAGGCATAAATTGCCGCGCCATCAGTCTCGACCATGGCCGCATCCACCCCATCCAAAGAGGTGCCAGACATCGCCCCCAACGCCCAGAGGCGCTCCGCCTTCAACATGGCCTTTTCCTTTGCCCACCGACTGCATATACATGCCGCGCAAACCAAGCCGGGACAAGCATTATGACCTATCGCCCCAAATCCGAATTCCTGAACGTGATGATGTCGCGCGGCTATCTCGCCGACTGCACCGACTATCAGGGTTTGGACGAGGCATTAAGTGCCGGAACCGTCACCGCCTATATCGGCTACGACGCCACGGCGAAATCTTTGCACGTTGGGCACTTGCTCAACATCATGATGCTGCGTTGGCTGCAAAAGACCGGGCACCGCCCGATCACGCTCATGGGCGGCGGCACCACCAAGGTGGGCGATCCCTCGTTCCGCTCGGATGAACGCCCCCTGCTCTCGCCCGCGCAAATCGACGACAATATCGCCGGCATGAACCGCGTCTTCGCCCGCTACCTAGCCTACGGCGATGGACCGCAGGACGCCATGATGCTCAACAACGCCGAATGGCTCGACGGGCTCAACTACCTCGAATTCCTGCGTGACATCGGGCGGCATTTCTCGGTCAACCGGATGCTGTCCTTTGAGTCGGTGAAATCGCGCCTCGACCGCGAGCAATCGCTGTCCTTCCTCGAATTCAACTACATGATCCTGCAAGCCTATGATTTCCTTGAATTGAACCGCCGTCATGGCTGTGTCTTGCAGATGGGTGGCTCGGATCAATGGGGCAATATCATCAACGGCATCGACCTCACCCGCCGCGTCATCGACCACGAGGTATTCGGCCTCACGTCGCCGCTTCTCACCACCTCGGATGGGCGCAAGATGGGCAAATCGGCGGGCGGCGCGGTCTGGCTTTCGGGCGATATGCTCAGCCCCTATGAATTCTGGCAGTTCTGGCGCAACACCACCGACGCCGACACCGGGCGCTTCCTCAAACTCTACACCGAATTGCCGGTTGAAGAATGCGACCGCCTTGGCGCTTTGGAAGGCTCCGACATCAACGCCGCCAAGATCATTCTCGCCAACGCCGTCACAACCCTCCTGCATGGGCCCGAGGCGGCAGCCGCCGCCGAGGCCACGGCCCGCGAGGTGTTCGAACATGGCGGCGTGGGCGATGACCTCCCCACCGTCGAGGTGACAGCGGATGAACTGGCCGAGGGGATTTCCATCGTGCAACTCATCGTGCGCGCTGGTCTCGCCAAATCCGGCAAAGAGGCCAAGCGCCTCATCACTGAAAACGGCGCGCGTCTGGATGACGAACCGTTAACCGACGCGGGCCTGATGATCGACGCCGCCGCTCTCAAATCGCCAATCAAGCTGTCGGCGGGCAAGAAACGTCATGCGCTCGTCAAACTGACCGACTGAGGGGCAAATTCGAACCCCGGACCTTACAAAATCAGCTTACGCTTTGTAAGGTCCGTAAGGTTCACCCCCGCCCGCGCAGCGCCTCGCGCAGCACGTCGCGCACCACCTCCGGCGGCACGTCAGAGGTGATGAATGCCTCGCCAATCCCGCGCGCAAGGATGAACCGCAGCTTGCCATCAACAACCTTTTTATCCTGCCCCATAAGCGCAATCAGCCCATCGGCATCCGGAAATTCCCCCGCAATATCAGATAGATCAACCTTCATCCTCATGTCGCGAAAATGCGCCCGCACCCGGCTCGGGTCTTCCTGCGAACACAGGCCAAGCCGCGCCGACACCTCGAACGCAAGAGCGCAACCAATGGCCACCCCCTCTCCATGCAAGAGCCGCGACCCATCATACTGTGTGGCAGACTCCAAGGCATGACAAAATGTATGACCCAGATTAAGCAAGGCCCTGTCACCTTGCTCGGTCTCATCGCGCGTCACAATCTCGGCCTTCATCTCGACCGACCGCGTCACAAGATAAAGTCGCGCTGCCATATCACCCGCTGCGGCACGTGAAGCATTGCCTTCAAGCCACTGAAAGAATTCACTATCTCCAAGCAACCCGTATTTGGCCACCTCGCCATATCCGGCCAGATAATCGCGTTCCGTCAGCGTTCCCAACACCTCGATATCCGCCAGAACAAGGCTTGGTTGGTGAAACGCTCCGATCAGGTTCTTGCCCTGCGGCGCATTAATTCCTGTCTTGCCGCCCACCGAACTGTCGACCTGCGCCAGCAAACTCGTCGGAACCTGAACAAAGCGCACGCCCCGCCGCAGCACCGCCGCCGCGAACCCGACCAGATCACCAATCACACCGCCGCCAAAAGCGATCACCACATCATTGCGCTCAACCTTTTCCTCCAGCAACCATTCAACCACACGCTCGAAATGCGGCCAGGATTTGGTCGCCTCACCCGCCGGCAGCGTCAGGGAAACCGAATAAATACCATTCTTTTCCAATCCCTTGCAAAGCGTTGCTAAGTGCAGAGGCCCCACCGTTGCATCGGTCACAATCGCCACGCGCGGACGCCGCAACAGCGGGGCAATCAGCGCCCCGGACTGCCCCAACAGGCCCGGCCCGATATGAATATCATACTCCCGTCCCGGCAGGCCCACATGCACGATTTCGGTCATTCCACCCACTCCAATACGTCCCTGCGTGCGCTGAGCGCGTTAAGAACTTGCTCGGCCATTGCCTCGACGCTGTACTCCGGCCGCGCCCGCACCCGGATCTCGGCCAACTCATAGATCGGCACACGGGCATTATAGATATCCGCAAGCGTCTCATATGGATGAGCTGTGCGCAGTAAAGGTCTGGTATTCTTTCCTTTTACCCGCGACCACAACAGCGGAAGATCAGCATCGAGCCAGACCGAAACCCCTTTGCGCGCCACAAGATCCCGGTTGCGTTCGGCCAGAAACGCGCCCCCGCCCGTGGACAGGATCGCTCTCGGCCCATCCAGCAAACGGTCGATCACCTCGGTCTCCCGCGCCCGAAAGAATGTCTCGCCATCCCTTTGAAATATCTCGGAAATTGCCATATTCGCGGCCTTCTCGATCTCGGCATCCGAATCGAGAAACGGCACGCCAATCCGGGCCGCCAGCGCCTTGCCCACCGCCGTCTTGCCCGCCCCCATCATGCCCACCAGCACAACCGTCTTGCCCAATGTCCAGTGCCCTTTGCCCGACACTTTCGGCGCTCCCTTGCCCATTCACAAAGTTTTTCACTCAATGACGTGATCTTGCGCAAAAGGCCAGTTATAACTTGGGAAAAAGAACGGGCAATTCAGGCAGGGGATAACATGCTGCGATTGATCAAGTGGCTGATTTATCTGGCTATTTTAGGCTTCATTGCCTTAGTGGCCTATGCCTATATCGGGCCATTCTTTGGCGCGGATTTCTCGCCTGACCAGACCGAGATTCGGCAGGACATCATTCTTGAGACGGATTAGCACGGTAGTTTTCCTTGGATTGACCACGACGGGTGCCGCCCTCGCGCAGCAACCGCTTTCCGCGATTGAGTGGTTGGACGAGGCCAGCACCGCGGCCGTCACGACCGTACCGCGCACCTCATTCTCGGAACCACCCTCCGCCAATGCCGTCACCGTCCCGAACGTGATCGTCACCGCGCTGGACGCGCCGCGTGCGGATGCTGTTGGCCTGTTGCCCAGCACCACGACAGGCTTGCCAGTAACCCTTTGGGAAAAAAGCACAACTTCAACGCTTTTGCGTGCCCTGTCACATTTAGAATCCGAACCCTTACCTGCCATTCAGGCGCTCTATTACACCCTCCTGCTGGCCGAGGCGAATGCCCCTCTTGATGCCGGATCAGATGCCGCATTCCTGCAAGCACGCCTCAAGGCGCTGCGCAGCTTTGGCGCGATAGAACCCGCACAGGCCATGGCAGAGCGGGCCGGACCCATGACGAAATCACTTTTTGATCAATGGTTTGACCTCTCTCTTCTACTTGGACAAGAGGACCCCGCCTGCGCCATGCTCAGCCGCAAGCCGCGCCTGACTTCGGATATCGGCGCGCGTATCTATTGCGCCGCCCGCAGTGGCGACTGGAACACCGCCGCGCTCACCTATCACAGCGCGACCGCTCTCGGCACGCTCTCCGAAACCGATGCCACCCTTCTGGCTCTCTACCTTGATCCCGAATTGATCGAGGAAACCGAACCGCCGGAACCACCCCAATCCCTTACAGCGCTGCAGTTTCGCCTGTTTGAGGCTATCGGCACGGCCCTCCCAACCCATAATCTGCCGCGCGCCTTTGCCATGGCTGATTTGCGCGGCAATTCCGGCTGGAAGGCCGAAATCGAGGCGGCAGAACGTCTTGCACGCACAGGTGCCGTGCCCGCCTCGCGCCTTTTGGGCCTCTACACAGATCGCCGCCCGGCTGCCTCTGGCGGCGTCTGGGATAGGGTTGCCGCAATTCAGGCGCTCGATCAGGCGCTAAGCGAAGGGGCATCTCAAGACCTTGTCGAAGCCTTGCCAAGAGCCTGGCGCGCCGCGCGCGACCAACGACTGGAGGTGATCTTTGCCGAGCTTTTTGCAGAGCGCCTTGATGCTGCTGAAATTCCTCCGAGCATCGCTTCGCAAGTCTTTGAAATCATGCTTTTATCCAAAGACTATGAAGCTGCCGCTGCGCGGCTTTCCTCGCCCTCTTCGGATCAACAGTTCCTAATTGATACCGCCCGTGGTGCCCCATCGGCCGAAGCGGCGCGTACCTCACTTCAGAGTGCGATCGCCGCTGGATTCGCCAACAGTACCCCGCCGACTGATCATCAGGCGCTGATCGACGCCGGACGACTGGGCGAGGCGATTCTGGCCGCTGCGCGACAGATCGGCCATGGCGACCGGGCGCGCGATGCGCTGCCGGGGGCAATTGCCACGCTGCGCGCCTTGGGGCTTGAGGACACAGCCCGCCGCGCGGCTTTGCAATTGCTGCTGTTGGACCCACGCGGGTGACCGAGGCCGCGCGCTGGATCGATCTCTTTCTCGAGGCGCAGGCCGCCGAGCTTGGGGCCGCAAAAAACACGCTGCTTGCCTATGCACGGGATCTCAAAGATTTCTCAGAATGGGTTCAAAATCAAGGGCTTGCGTTGCAAACTCTCTCTCAGCCTGACATTGATCGCTATCTTGTCTCCTGCGATGCACAGGGCCTCGCGCGGGCCACGCGGGCGCGCAGGCTCTCGGCGATCCGTCAGCTTTACCGCTTTGCCTTTGATGAGCGGTTGCGCGCGGATAACCCCGCTATTCGCATCAAAGGGCCGGGCAAGGCACAGCGCCTGCCCAAGACCCTCAGCGAAGAAGAGGTCAGCCGCTTGCTCGACATGGCCCCCGCTCATGGGCGCACAGCTTCGGAACGCAGCCGCAACGCCTGTCTTGTGGCGTTGCTCTATGCCACGGGCATGCGCGTCAGCGAGCTGGTGTCCTTACCACTTGGTGCCGCGCGGGGCGATCCGCGCATGATTCTGGTACGCGGCAAAGGGGGCAAGGAACGCATGGTGCCACTCTCGCCGCCCGCGCGCGCAGCCCTCAGCGATTGGCTCGCGATTCGCGATGCCGAAGAGAGCGCGCGCCGCGCCAAAGGCTTGCAATCCTCCCCTTATCTCTTCGCCTCAGGGGGTGCCTCCGGGCATCTTACGCGCCATAGGTTTTACAACCTTATCAAAGAAATATCTGCCAAAGCTCATGTTGATCCCGACAAGGTAACACCGCATACCCTGCGCCATGCCTTTGCCACGCATCTTTTGGCCAACGGAGCCGATTTGCGCGTGATCCAGACGCTTCTTGGTCATGCCGATGTTGCCACGACCGAGATTTATACCCATGTCCTTGAAGCCCGCCTTCAGGCACTTGTGCAAGAGCATCACCCGTTGGCACAGGCCGCCCGGCGCAAGACCGGGGGCAAAACATCCTCGGATGGCCAATAGCCAGTCGTAAGGGCCGTATCATAGCCCTGCACAAGCCCCGCCGCCCGCATCGCAGCCTGCGCGCCCAGATGATCATAGGCGAGACGATGAAAGGTCACGTGCTCGTCCAGAACGGCAAATCCGGTCTCGACCCGTCCATCATGGGGCGGCATGCCGATTGCCCCCGCATTGATCCAGTCCACCGCGCCGATACGACGCTGAAACATCACCCCGGAATGGCCAGAGAAAACATAATCAATATGGCCTGCAACCTCTTGAATATGCAATATTTCCTCTAGAAAAACCGCCTCATCCGACACTGGCCAGACGAATCGGCTGACATCCGTCAGACCGCCATGGATCACGGCCGCGCGTCGACCAGCATGCGTGAACAAGATGAGATCTGGCAACGTCTCCATCCAGCCCCGATCCGCACCCCCAACCAAACGGTCGGCGTGACGATACCACCCCGCCGACAAAAGATCACATTGCGTGCCCGCGCCAAAGCCACAGCCACAGTCCAGTTCATTGCGCGCCAACTGCCGCTCACAATTGCCCGCAAGCACAGGACACTCCGCCGTACGAATAAGGGCCACCGTTTCGGCGGGGTCCGCGCAATAGGCCACGACGTCGCCCGTACAAATCCGGCGCTCCGGGGGAAAGTGATGCGCATCAGCCCATGCCAGCAACGCCTGCGTCGCCTGCAAATTTGAATAGGGCCCGCCGAAAATCAGCACAGGACCACACAACTCTCCCAATTCCATGATCCGCATGGCCCATGCTCCCTTGAATGCAGGGGACGGACACCCCATAAACCACTAAATTAAAAGGGACTGGACAGAGATGGAAGCCGCGTCGAGCGCAACCGACCTGACATTTTGGATCACCTGCGGTGCGATCGTCACCCTGCTGGTCATGTCTGCCTATTTCTCGGGCAGCGAAACTGCGCTTACGGCCGCCTCCCGCGGGAAACTTCGGGCTCAGGCGGAAAAAGGCTCGCGCGGGGCGGAAACCGCGCTGCGGATCACCGAGGATAACGAGCGGCTCATCGGCTCGGTCCTGCTTGGCAACAATATGGTGAACATTCTGGCCGCGTCGCTGGCCACTGCCCTTTTTACCCGCCTCTTTGGCGAGAGCGGGGTGGCCCTTGCCACGCTGGTGATGACCCTTCTCGTGCTGGTCTTTGCCGAAGTCCTGCCCAAGACCTATGCCATCACCAATGCCGAGGCCGCCGCTGCGCGCACCGCGCCCCTCATCGTCTGGGTGATCAAGATCTTTTCCCCGATCGTCACCGCCGTGCGTTGGTTCGTGCGCAGGGTTCTGGCGCTTTTTGGCGTGCAAACCGATCCTGACAGCCATATTTTGGCCGTGCGCGAAGAAATCGCTGGTGCGCTTTACCTTGGGCAATCCGAAGGGGTGGTGGAAAAGGAAGACCGCGACCGTATCCTTGGCGCGCTCGACCTCGGAGAACGTGCCGTCGAGGAAATCATGCTGCATCGCTCGCGGATCGAGATGATCGACGCCGAAGCAGAGCCCGACGCAATTCTCGATCAATGCCTCAAGAGCAACCACACCCGCTTACCGCTATATCGCGACGACCCTGACAACATAATCGGCGTGGTGCACGCCAAGGATCTGTTGCGCGCCATGCACAAACTGGTGACAGAATCGCAGGATGGCGCTGCAGCGCTCAAGAATTTCGACGTATGCAGTATCGCGCGGAAACCCTATTTCGTGCCTGAAACCACAACGCTCGATGACCAGATGCGCCAATTCCTGCGGATGCGCAGCCATTTCGCCATGGTGGTTGATGAATACGGCACGCTTCAGGGTCTGATCACACTAGAGGATATTCTGGAGGAAATCGTCGGCGAGATCACCGATGAGTTCGACCCGGATGCCGAACATCCCGTGCGCCGGACCGAGGATAATCAGTTTCTCGTCGATGGGGCGATGACCATCCGCGACCTCAACCGCGCCAACGACTGGAACCTCCCCGACGAGGCCGCCAATACCGTCGCAGGGCTTGTAATCCATGAGGCGCAGATGATCCCCAAGGTGGACCAGGTCTTTATCTTTCACGGCTTCCGGTTTCAGGTCATGGCCCGCAAGGACAACCGCATCACGCGACTGAAAGTACGCAAGCTCTGAAGGCGCGTGTCACAAACGGTCTTTGTATTTCAGAACGTCGCGATCCACCCCCAACCCGATGAGCGGGCTCAGCAAGTCGCGCCAAAGGCTCGGGCGCGGCTTGTTCATCGGGGCCTGATCGCGCGGCAAGCGCAGATCATCCTGTAGCATCGGATCCAGAATACGCTCATCCAGCATCCATCGCCCCCGCCGCCCTTCGTCGCGGTCCGCCTGCTGGTAACTCAGCCACTTCGAGAGCCGGTGCTGGCAACTCGGGATCTTACCGGGGTAAATCAGGTAAAATCCACTGTTGACCCGCAAACATATGTTATCCAGCACCCGCGTCACGCCGCGATACGGCTCTGGCACATGTAGCTTTGGCATGTAATTGAACCGTCCCGGATCGCCGTTGAAAAAAACGGACAGCGCTGTGCACAGGTCAATACCTCGTTGTGCCATGGCCCAGCCCAAAACAGGCTCAGGCGCAAGCGCCCAGTCATACTCGACGAGCGCCCGATGAAACGACTCTGGCGTTAGGCCACGCAAATACTCGATTTGCTCGGCAGCAGGGCTTGCGGACCAATCAAAAGGACTGGCTTGCGGCATCATCGGCTCCGTAACTATCGCGAAAAAACAATGCGCTACCTCTGCGCGCCGAAAGTGCGCTTTCTGCGGAACAACTGTGACGCCATTTGGGCAGCCAAAAAAATTTGCTTGGGGCGCGCGGCTTTGGCGCGTAAACTTTGGGTATGTTGAATCGCCTTTTCCACAGCTTCTCTGCGTCAAAACCCGGCCCCCTGCCAGAGCCGGATGAGAAACTGGCTTTGGCCGCCTTGATGGTGCGTGTCGCGAAATCCGATCACCATTACGAATTGGCCGAGATCAAGCGGATAGATCGTCTCTTGGCGCGCATTTATGGGCTTGGCCCGGTCGAGGCAGCCAAGATGCGCGCAATCTCGGAACGAATTGAGCACGCCGCACCCGATACGGATCGCTTTGGCCATATCATCCGCGAGACCGTCAGCCTCGAGGCCCGCCTTGGCGCGCTCGAGGCGCTGTGGGAAGTGGTGCTGTCCGACGGCGCAAGCCAGCCAGAAGAGTTGCAGGTGATAGACGCCGCGCGAGAGGCGATGGGCCTGAGCCATGCCGATAGTGACGCCGCCCGCGCCTTGGCCGAGGCGCAGTAATTCCCCATTGGCGCGTCGCGGTTGGCACCCTATACCTGTGGCATGTTCGCAGATTTCCTCAAACGGCTGATCCAACCAGCCCCCGAGCCCCTGACCGGCGGTGATGCCCGTCTGGCGCTCTGTGCCCTCCTCGTGCGCGTCGCGCGCACCGATGGAGATTATGCCGCCGCCGAGATCATCCGCATCACGCGTATCATCTCTGCCCGCTACGACCTGCCTCAGGCAGAGGCCGAAGCCCTGCGCCAAGAGGCCGAAACGCTTGAGAGCGAAGCCCCCGACACCGTCCGCTTCACACGCGCCATCAAGGATGCGGTGCCACATGAGGATCGCCTTGGTGTGATCGAGGCGCTCTGGCAAGTGGCCTTGGCCGACGGGGTGCGCGAGGCCGATGAGGACGCGCTCTTGCGTCTGGTGGCCAGCCTCTTGGGCATCACCGATCAGGAAAGCGCGCGCGCCCGTCAGCGCGTCATGGGCGGCACGTGATCGTCAGCCTGCCCATGTATGACCGCCCCGAGACGGCGGCGTGCAACGATGCCCTCTGGCACGCCATGCGCGCAGCCTTGGGCGATGGGCCAGAGACCCTGACGCGGGACGGTAACCTATGGGATCACTGGCGTAGCCCTGATCTGCTCTTGTCGCAAACCTGCGGCTACCCCTACCGTGCGCGGCTGCACGGGCATGTAACGCTGGTGGCCAGTCCTGTGCTTGACCTGCCAAGTTGCCCACCGGGATATTACCATAGCGTATTTGTCGCGCGTGCAGATGATCCACGCACGCATCCCGAGGCGTTCGCCACCGCGCGTCTGGCCTATAACGACGGTCTGTCGCAATCGGGTTGGGCCGCGCCACAGAACTGGGCCGCCGCGCGTGGATTTTCCTTTTCCACGCCCGTCCACACCGGCGCGCACCGCGCCTCGGCCATGGCCGTGGCCGAAGGGCGCGCCGATATTGCCGCGCTTGATGTGCTGAGTTGGCACCTGATGCAGGCATATGATCCCTTCACGACAGGGTTGCGCGTGTTGGCCCATACCGATCCTACTCCGGCGCTTCCCTACATTACCGCGCTCGGGCGTGATGCCGACGCGCTGCGTGACGCCCTTGAGACAGCAATCATGGCGCTGCCTGCGGCGGCGCGCGCAACCCTTGGGTTAAAGGGCGTGACCTATATTGCCGCCGAGGATTATTTGGCCCCGCCCAATCCTGCGCCGCCCCCGCCGCTCACGCCTCCGAATTGAGCTGACGGCGCGTCAAATCGCACAAACCGCCCCCCAATCGCCCGTTTTGCAAGTTGCATCGGCCCATTTTTTCGGCCCTATTGTCATAAAGCCGTCAAAACCGCACCAATACGGAAGCACCCCTTGTCAGACACGCCCCCGGTTATCGAGATACGCAACCTGCACAAGGCTTATGGCGCGCTTGAGGTGATCAAGGGGGTCGATATTGCCGCCCGTCGCGGTGATGTGGTCTCGCTCATCGGCTCGTCCGGGTCGGGCAAATCCACCATCCTGCGCTGCGCCAACCTGCTCGAGGACAGCCAACAGGGCGATATCCTGTTCAAGGGCGAGCCGGTTCAGTGGAAGGGCGCAGGCTTGTCGCGCCACCCCGCTGACCCCAAACAAGTGCTGCGCATCCGCACCAATCTCAGCATGGTGTTTCAGCAATTCAATCTTTGGGCGCATCTCACGATCCTTCAGAACGTGATGGAGGCACCCGTTACGGTCTTGGGCCGGGATCGGCACGAGGTTGAGGCCGCCGCACGCAAATACCTCGACAAAGTAGGTATTGGCGACAAATGCGATGTCTACCCGGCGCAATTATCCGGCGGTCAGCAACAACGCGCAGCGATCGCCCGTGCCCTCTGCATGGAGCCAGAGGCGCTCTTGTTTGACGAACCCACCTCCGCACTCGATCCGGAGCTGGAACAGGAGGTGATCCGCGTCATCAAGGATCTGGCCAATGAGGGCCGCACCATGATGATCGTCACCCATGATATGAAGATGGCAGCTGATGTCAGTGACCATGTCGTGTTCCTGCACCAAGGGCTGATCGAAGAACAGGGTCCGCCCGACACCCTCTTTGGCGCGCCGAAATCGACGCGCCTGCAACAATTCCTCAGTTCCACCACTGGCGGCTGAGGCAAGACCACCACTCAAAGGGAGAAAACCATGAAGAAACTACTACTCACCACCGCCGCACTGGCCCTCTCGGCTGGATTCGCCATGGCCGACACTGTTCGGCTGGGCACCGAAGGCGCCTACCCTCCGTATAACTTCATCAACGACAAAGGCGAGGTTGACGGATTCGAGCGCGAGTTGGGCGATGAGCTGTGCAAGCGCGCCGAACTGACCTGCGAATGGGTCACGAACGACTGGGACAGCATTATTCCCAACCTTGTGTCGGGCAACTATGACGTGATCATCGCAGGCATGTCGATTACCGAAGAACGCGATCAGGTCATCGACTTTACCCAGAACTACACCCTGCCCGATCCCTCGGCCTATCTTGCCCCGTCGGCGGATGTCGATGTGAAATCCGGCGTCATCGCGGCCCAGTCGGGCACCATTCAGGCGTCCTACGTGGCCAGCAGCGGTGCCACGCTGGTGGAATATGCCACGCCCGAAGAATCCATCGCCGCCGTGCGCAATGGCGAAGCAGATGCCGTGCTGGCCGACCGCGCCTTCCTTTTGCCCGTGGCAGAAGAGGATGCAGGGCTCGAACTGCTTGAAGAGATGGTGATGATCGGCGGCGGCATCGGCCTTGGCCTGCGCGAAAGCGACACCGAACTCAAAGGCAAGCTCGACGCCGCCATCCAATCCATGAAGGACGACGGCAGCCTGAACGCGCTCATCGAGAAATGGGAAATCGGCCTGACCTTCTGAGGTTGACCGAGCGGCGGGGTCCGATGCGGCCCCGCCCCCTCCAACAAGGCTGAATGCGATGTTTGCCTTTTGCTCCGATCCGGCCAATCTCGACGGGCTTGCGTGGCTGAGCTGTTATCTCACCACGTCCAAACACCTGCAACTTTACTATGCGGTGGGCACTGTGCTGTTGCTGCTGGCGATCACGGCACCGGCGGCCCTCGCCTTTGGTTTTGGCGGGGCCATGGCCGCGCGGGCGCATATCGCCCCGGTCCGCTGGCTCGGCAAAGCCTATATCGCAGTCGTGCGCGGCGTGCCCGACATCGCGTTTTTCCTCTTTTTTGTCATCGCTCTTGACCAAGCGTTTGAATGGACGCGGCATCAGATCCTCTGCCCTGATTGGGATCAACCGATCCGTCAAGGCAATGATTTCGTGGTCTGTCAGGCCGCCAAACTTCCGCTCGGTTCTGCCCCACAATGGGTGCATGAAACCTACGGTTTCACCCTTGCAGTGTTGACCTTTGCCATCGTCTTTGGTGCTTTTGCCGCCAACGTGCTCTTTGGCGCGATGCGTGCCGTGCCGCGCGCCCAGATGGAAACCGCAGAGGCCTATGGCATGACCCGTCGTCAGGCGTTCTGGCGGATCATGGTGCCGCAGATGTGGGTTTACGCCCTGCCCGGCCTTGGCAATCTCTGGATGGTGCTGATCAAAGCCACGCCGCTGCTCTTTCTCTTGGGGGTCGAGGATATCGTCTATTGGGCGCGCGAATTGGGGGCCACCGCCAACCCGCGCTTTACGGAATACCCGCATGGCGACTGGCGGATGTGGTATTTTCTCGGGCTCATGGTGTTTTACCTCGGCTTTACCCGCATCTCCGAAGTGGTGCTGGAACGCCTGATGCAGCGCCTCACTCTGGGGCAGGCCACCACCGGCGGCGAAGCGCAAAGGAAAGCGGCATGAGCTGCCTTGGAACCATTCACGCCTACGGACTGCGCGCCATTGGTATTGGTGAACGCCTTCTGCCACAAAGCGATTTCACCCTATGCCAGCAATTTACCCTTATCGGTTCTGGCCTGATCTGGAATGTCTATTTCGGGTTCTTCGCCCTCATCAGTGGCTTCATCCTTGCCACCGCCGTTGCTCTTGGCAAAGGCTCTGGCAACCGCGTGATCCGCAAGCTGTCGGAATGGTTCATCTTTGTCTTTCGCGGATCGCCGCTCTTTATCCAGTTCTTCTTTGCCTATTTCTTTTTTCTGTCGCTCAAATCCGTCTCACCGTTCTTCGACATTCTGACCTCGGCGTGGCTCGGCGCGCTGATCGTGCTTTTCCTCAACACCGCAGCCTATTCCGGCGAGATTTTCTATGGCGCGCTCCGCTCCATTCCCAAGGGCGATGTCGAGGCGGCGGATGCCTACGGCTTTTCCGGCTGGCCCCGATTTCGCCGGATCATCTGGCCCACCATGCTGCGGCTGGCATGGCCCGCTTATACCAATGAGGCGATCTTTCTCTTTCACGCCACCACGCTGGTCTTTTTCTCGGGCTTTCCGGTCTGGCAACAGCGCGGCGATGCGCTCTACTATGCCAAGTATTTCGCGGACAAGACCTTTAACCCCTTCGTGCCCTATCCGATCCTCGCAGGTTATTTCATCCTGCTCACACTGGTCATCATCGGCGTCTTTGGCCTGATCAACCGCCACCTCAACCGCCATCTGCCGCAGGAGTACCGCCGCAAGCTCAGCCTGCGGATGAACCTGATCCGCTGATGGGTGGTGTGGCGATTCTCGTTCCCGCTGCCGGGGCATCTTCGCGGATGCGGGGGACGGACAAGCTCTTGGAAATGGTGCGCGGCCAACCGCTTCTGCGGGACCGCGTGACGCTTGCGCTTGGCACCGGATGCGACGTGGCCGTCACCCTGCCACCAGAGGGGCATGCACGTCGCGCGGCGTTAAAGGGTTTAGGTGCCACTCTCCTGCCTGTGCCTGATGCCGCAACCGGCATGTCCGCCTCACTGCGCGCAGGGGCTACATGGGCAATGGCCGAGGGGGTCACAGCCCTCATGGTCTTGCTCCCCGACCTGCCGGATCTGACGGCAGACGACATGAAGATCATACTGCAAGTAAATGATTGTGAACATATCTTTCGGGCATGCGATGCGGATGGCACCCCCGGCCATCCGGTCATCCTGCCCGCACGCCTTCTGCCAGACTTAGCCCAGATCACCGGCGACACTGGCGCGCGCGACCTCTTGCGCGCGCATCCCGTGACGCCCGTTCGCTTGCCCGGTCAGCATGCCATAACCGACCTCGACACGCCCGAGGCTTGGGCGGAGTGGCGCGCCACTCAGGGCTAAGCTGCCCCGCGCCCCATATGCTCGGCAATCCGCCGGTTGAGCCACGCCAGCCCGGCCAGAGACAAGCCAAGCCCAAGGAACGATGCCACCCGCACCAGCCCCGCCAATCCTGCCATGTCGACCAGAAACACCTTGGCCACGGTCAACGCGACCCCGGCCATCGCCACCCGGCGCAGCGTCTCGGACCGTCGCAGCAATGCAAGCATCAAAAGCAGCACCGAGACCAGAATGAGCGCGACCGTGTAGCTGTATAGCTCACCATCGCTAACCCCCGGCACGCTCAAATCATCCCCCTGCCAAAGCCGCCGGATTTCAAGCCCGAGATACCACGCGCCATAGCCCGCGCCCGCCACGACAAAGACCTGCCGCAGCACACGTGGCAGATGATCCAGCTTCCACGCGGCCAAGGCAAAAACCAAGGCAACGGGCAAATAGGCGGCGGCCAATGTATCAAGGATCAGCGGCCCGCTCACGAATTCCTTGCGCCAGAGCACCGGCACAAGCGGATTGGTCAACAGCGCCTGTGCCACCAGAGTCACGAGCGCCACCGCGCCCATAGCCGCCGCCAAAGCCAGCCGCAGCCATCGCACCACGCGCCCGCCCGCGCGCAAACGCCAGAGTTGCACCATCGCAGAGGCCAACCACACCACCGCCGTCAGGCCCAGACCCGCATGGCCCATCGCCCCCGGCCCCCCCAGCCAACGTTGCAAAAGCACGCTGAGAACGATCGCCGTGATGCTCCAGACGGCGCTTTCAATCACCACCCGCGTCGTACCACCGGCCCGCGCCGCCATGACAAGCCACGCCGCCCCGAGCAATATCAGCGGCCCCAGATGCGACAACAGCACATCCCCCAAGCCCGCATCGCGCACCGCCCAAGAGAGACCGGGATCAATCACCAAACGGTAGCCGATCACCGCGACGCCCACCTGCGCCACCCCGCCCAAGAGCGGCAGATTGAACCGCCGATCAATCAGCGCCGTCGCCAGCACCATGACCCCAAGCGCCAGCGTCAACGCCGCATGGCTCAGCATCACAAAGAGCGCCAGCGTGATCAGCACCAGCGCTGCCCCTGCGAATACCGCTGCCACCAACCGGGCCTCAGATCCCTGTGCCCGCACCGCGAACACTACCATCAGCCCCGCCAGGGCCATCACCTGCAAAGCCCAACCATAGGCACCGATCACCATGGCCGGGGTCCAAAGCAGTTCAAGGATCAGTGCCAACCCCGGTGCCATCACCGCCGCCCCAAGGCTCCACAGGATCACCGGCACCGTCCCCGCCGTATATCGGGCGCGAAAGGCAAAAACGACCGAGGCCACCGCCCCGCCCGCCAGAATGACACTCGCTGCCATGGGCATCGGGGATTCGGGCAAGCGCTCGATCCCGGCCATGAACCCCGACCAGACCGGCCCCTTCCCAAACCCTTCGAGCGTCACCAGCACCAGCACCGCCAAAGCCGGAACCAGAGGCACATCCTCCAGCGCCTCAGCCCGCCGCGTGCCAAGGGTCAATGCTGCCAGCAATCCCGCAAGCAGGCTCAGTGTGCCCCAGACCATCAGCGCCTCGGGCGCGTCACGCGCCAGCATCAGCGCAGCAAGGCTTGCCAATACCACCACGGCCCAGACCAACCGCACCGGAAAATCAGGATATGCGCCCCCTGCCATTACACGTCGCAGCAGCGAATTTCCCGCGTGCTGCGGTATCATCCGCGCCTCGGGCACCAATAGCGTCAAAACAACCAGCCCGGCCCAGAACGCCAGATACAGTAGCGCTCCTGCCTCCCCCAGATATAGCAGCGTTGCACCGCCCATGCTGACCATCAATGCCAAGACTGAAATCCACGCCCAACGGCGCGCGGCATCTACCGCCAGCCCGACTGCCGCAAGCAGCGCGTAGAAGCCGTAAAACTCCCCCGGCGTATCAGACTGTCCGCCCACCATGAACGGTGCCACACCTGCGCCGATCAAGCCGAGCGCCGTCAACACCGGCCCATGGAACCAGCCAAGTACAACCGCCCCGGCCCCAACAGCCACCAGCCCCGCCAAGGCCATGCCCGGCCCGATCAGATCATAAAGCCCCCGCGCCGCCAAAACGCCTGCAAAAAGCGCGATCACCCCCGCCCCCGACAGAACCGAGGGCAGGCCCGTGACCGCGCCCGCCGCTTCGTCGCCATAGCGCCGCCGCAGCCGCTCGCCCGCTGCAATCAGCGCAGTGCCAAGCGCCAGCGCGCCCATTACCCGCCAGAACGGCGTAAGCACCCCTTGCTCGACGCCGTATTGCACCATGAAGACACCCGCCAAGGCCAGCGAGACACCCGCAACGGCCAAGGCCCAATTGGCCCTCAGCCACGCCATCAGCGCCCCAAGCCGGTCCGCCCGCAGCACAAAGGCGCGTGGCGGTGTGTCGGTTGGCTCGGTCTGAGGTGCAACAACAGGTGCGCTTGCCCAGGGTCCGGCCCGGTCCTCGACCACAGGCGCAGCCACAGTCTCTGTCACAACTTCTGGCGTCGTTTGCCCCAACCCCGCCTCAAGCCGCGCCACCCGCGCCTTGAGCCGCGCATGCGACACCAAGAGATAGGGCACCCCGACCACGAGGAGTGCCAGTATTCCAAGCCCGATGACAACTGCCAGCGCGTCCATGGATCACACCTGCCCAAACAGGCCAGTCAGTGCCCGACGCACGACACCTGTCACCGAGGGCCTGCGCCCGCGCTGAAACGGCAATGGGCGACACACCTCGATCGCGGCCACGCCCACCCGCGCCGTCAGCGCACCATTGACCACGCCTTCGCCAAACCGTCGCGACACCTTTGACAGCACGCTGCCCCCAGCCACACTGCTGATCAGGTCATCCCCCACGGCCACAGCCCCGGTGGCCAAAAGATGTGCCATGACGGCGCGGGCCAAGCGCCAACTGCCAAGAAACCCCGCCCGTCCGCCATATATCTCGGCCACTGCCCGGATCATGCGCAGATTAGAGACAAGGGCCCCTACCACATCGGCCAAGGCCAATGGCACCAAAGCCGTAATCATTGCCACCTGCCGCGCCGCACTCTCGACCTCGCGCAACGCGAGCGCATCAAGAGGGGCCAGAACCTCGGCCTCCGCCAGCCCCAACAGCGCCTCGGCGTCGAACTGATCCGACTGCTGTTCTGCTAGCCGCTCAAGCCCCCAAGCCGCCTCGGGGCGCGCGGCATAAAGCGCGCGCAGCCGCGCCACGACCGCTCGCGCCGCCTCCAGATCGCCTCCGGTCAGCGCCGCACCGGCCTCGCGCCGCAGGGTATCGAGCCGCCCCAACCGGGCAAATCCCGCCATCTCTCGCAGCCCGATCATCGCCGCCACCAGCAAAAGGCCCACGCCCATAGCTGCAACGCCGTAGCCCAGCACCGGCACCCGAGCGATCAATCCAACCGCGAAATCCCACGCCGCCACCGATACGGCGGCCCCCATCAGCCCAAGCGCCAAACCCCAAAACAGCCGGCCCAGCCAAGACGGCCCCGCCGCACTGCGCGTGATCACCGCCCGCATCGCCCGCCCGTCTGGCCGCTCAACCAGATCGGGCACGGGCGGCGCGCGGTCCGGTCCCTCGGCAGCACGCTCCTCCATCTCAATCAATACCGGGCCCTTGGCCTTATCAACGCTCACGCGCTCACTCCCTCGCCACGCCAGACCATCAGGATATCCGGCAGCCCTTCATCATTTCCCAGACCCGCACTGCGCGCCGCCTCGACGAAGCCTTGGCGCGCATAGAATGCTCGGGCGGCCGCATTGGCCTCGACCACCCAAAGGCGCAGCACGCCCGCTTCGGCCTTAGCTTCGGCCAAAAGTGCCCGGCCAAACCCCTGCCCACGCAGCACCGGATGGACATAGAGCGCGTGCAGGATATCGCCGTCGCGCACCAGAAATCCGGCGACGCGGCCCTGCTCGCGGATCACGCGCACCCATCCCCAACGGATGACCCGTGCCAGCGCACGAAGATCGTCCCAGTGACTGCGCACCCTTGGCAACCATGGCGTGGCACGCGTAAACGCCCAGAGGATCATCGCAAGACGCGGCAAATGCCAAAGCTGCCCGCGCGCCGTCTTCATAGCTTGTCCCCCAACAGGAACTGCGCTGCCCGGTCCAGCCGAATATGCGGCGGGCCCTCGCCGGGGCGCAGGTTGAGCGGAGCAGGCGCAAACCGCATCACCTGATAGTCCCGCCCCAACCACTCCTTGGCCCCCGCCCGTGCCGGGGCCAAGAGTTGCCCCGGATCATCCGGCAGATCGCCTGCGTAAAACGCCGCCTGCCGCCCGGTCTCGAGCAGCCGTCCACGGACACAGTCGAGCATCTCGCCATTGTGGCTGACCCGTTCCTCGACCGTGGCGCGCAATGCGGCCAAGGCCATTGCCTGCGTTGTGGCCCCGGCAAACTCGGCCCGGTCCCGCGCCTCACGCAAGAGGGCCGCCATGATCCCCGTCAGTCGCCCATGCTGCGCATGATGCAGGTGATCCGCCTTGGTCGCGGCAAAGAGAATGCGCTCTACGCGCCGCCCCAAGAACAACTGTGTCAGGAACGCATTGCGACCCGGCCGGAACGCGCACAGAATATCCGCCATCGCGCGGCGCATATCCTCGACAGCCTGCGGCCCCTTGTGGATGGCATCAAGCGCATCCACCAAAACCACCTGGCGGTCGATCTTGGCAAAGTGATCACGAAAAAACGGCTTTACGACCTCACGCTTGTAGGCGTCATAGCGCCGTGCCATCTCGGCGCGCAAGCTGCCCCGACCCGCCTTGCCCTCAGGCAGGGGCGCGAATGTAACCACCGGCGATCCCGCAAGATCCCCCGGCAAAATGAATCGCCCCGGCGTGCAATCATAGAAACCAGCGGCGCGCGCCGCATGCAAATAAGCGGTAAAACCAGCGGCCAAAGCCTGCGCCACAGGCTCATCAAGGGGCGCCGCCGTATCCACCTCTGTCACCTGTGCCAGATAGGCGGCCGCCTCACTGCGCGCCCCGATCCGTGCCAGCACCTCGGCGGCCCATTCCTCATAGCTTTTGTCCAACAAAGCCAGATCCAGCAGCCACTCGCCGGGATAATCCACAATATCAAGATGGATCACCCGTGGCCCCGTGACCCCCGACAAAAGCCCCGCAGGCCGCACGCGCAGCGACAGCCGAAGCTCGGACACGGTGCGCGTGCTCTCGGGCCAATGCGGTTCCGGGCCGGTCAAGGCGGCCAGGTGCGACTCATAGTCAAAGCGCGGCAAGGTCACATCGGGCTGCGGCTGCAGATAAGCCGCCAGAATTCGCCCCTCGCCCTGCGCCAAAAGGCCGGGCATCCGCCCTCGGTCCATCAGATTGGCGATGAGAGAGGTGATGAACACCGTCTTGCCTGCGCGCGCGAGGCCCGTCACACCGACACGGATCACCGGCTCGAACAATGCCTGCCCAACTCGGTCGCCCAAGCCTTCGATGCTGCGCACCACCCCGTCTGCCAAACCTGCAATCGCCAAGAACTGCCCCTTTTTCTCGTGCGCTCAAGATAGAGACCCGCCAGAGGGGTTGCTAGGGGCAATTGCGCCCCGGCGTTCCCCGCAGGCCTGAACCAGAGTGAGACGGTTTGCATCTGACCCAAGAGGAAGCCCGACCTGCCCAATGGTCAAAGCCGCTTTTCCACGGTATAGGGGCAAAAATCCATCAGGAGCGCCCCAATGGCCGAGACCGAGCAGCCACAGATTTACCTCATCACCCCGCCCGAATTCGAGCTGAGCGTCTTTCCCGACACATTGGCCCGCGTGCTCGACAGTCATCCCGTCGCCTGCGTGCGTTTGGCCCTTGCAAGCCGTGACGAGGATCGCATCGCGCGTGCTGCCGATGCCTGTCGTGAGGTGACACATGCCCGTGACGTGGCCTTGGTCATCGAGAGCCACTTGATGCTGGTCGAGCGGCATGGGTTGGACGGTGTGCATCTTCCCGACGCCGGACGCTCGGTGCGCGCCGCGCGCAAGGAATTGGGCGAGGATGCCATTGTCGGCTGTTTCTGCGGCACATCCCGGCACGACGGTATGAACGCAGGCGAAGCAGGCGCTGATTACATCAGCTTTGGTCCTGTGGGGGCCAGCCCGCTAGACGACGGCGCGCGGGTCGATATGGATGTGTTCGACTGGTGGTCCAAGGTGATAGAACTGCCGGTCGTGGCCGAAGGCGCGCTTGATCTGGCGCTGGTGGCGCAACTGACGCCTATGGCGGATTTTCTGGCCTTTGGCGAAGAAATCTGGCGCGAAGAAGATCCGGTTGCCGCCCTTGGCCGCTTCATCGCCGCGATGGGCTGAGCCTCGGCACTATTGCCCCCGGCGTGCCTCGGGCATGCCGCTGCGCACCTGCGCCTCGGCCCAAGCGGCCAGCGCCTTGCGGTCCGCAAAGGAATCGACACGCGCCGGGGCGTGATAGACCACACGCACCCGGCCCTGAGGCCGCACCGCCAAAACACGCAAAAGATGCGTGCCAAAATCCGTATCCCCCCACCAGCCATAAAAGCGGGCATCTTGACCAACGGGGGCCTGATAGATCACCGAAACCGGCTGAACGTGAATTGAATGTTCTAGCCGTTTGCCAAAGAACGCCTGAAAGAGCGTTGATTTAAAAGGGATAACGCGCATCCCATCGGTAGAACTTCCCTCTGGAAAAAACAAAAGCTTGTGGCCCGCCAACAGGCGCTCTTCAAAGATCTCGGTCTGCGCCTTGGCTTCTTTTGGATCGCGGGTGATGAACACCGTCCCCACCAGCCGCGCCAAATGCCCGATGCCGGGCCACCCCGCCACCTCGGATTTTGACACGAAATACACCCGCTTACAGGCATTGAGCGCGAAAATATCCAGCCATGAGACGTGGTTGGCCACCACCGCACCGGGCACATGCATCGGCGTGCCCACCATCTCATGCCGCATGCCAAGCACACGAAACACCGCCCAACATACCCATTGCGTCACATAGGGCGTCCAGGGGCGGTGAAGCACATGCAAGGGCCGCTCGACCAGCCGCAAGGCGACCGCGATGACCACTCCCACCAGAATCACCAGCGCCATACCCAGCCCCCGCAGGCCCACGCGCAACCACCCGCCGGGTGTCAGCGTGAACTCAGGGGGCGGCACCTCGGAAAGCCACCTGAACTTCAAGACGTAATACTCTGTTGATAAATGTTTTTCTGCTTTTCACTCAGACGGTCGGTATCGAGAATCAGGCAGACATCGGTCGTATTGAACTGATGGTCCACAAAAGCGCCATCGCCAACATAGCCCCCCAATCGCAGATAGGCCTTGATCAGCGCAGGCACTTGTCGCATCGCCGCGCGCCGGTCCAGATCGCGCGCGGCAATCAGGTCCATGCGCTGAAAATGCCCCTCCCGCGCCCGCACACGCAGGGTTTCTGGCGCCAAATGTCGCTGATGCAGAAAGCTTAGTGACGGGGCCAGATGCGCGATATCCGTGCCATGAAAACTGGCCACACCGAACAGGATCTCGATGCCATGATCCGTCACATAGCGGCCCAGACCGTTCCAGAGATGATACATGCCCGGTCCCCCGCGATAAGATTTCGCAAGACAGGACCGCCCCAACTCCATCAGCCGCCGGCCACTGGTCTTGAGCGCGCTCAGATCGTATTCATCTTCGGAATAAAATTGGCCCGCGCGCGCAGCCTGATCGTCACGCAACAGGCGATAAACGCCGACAACTGCAGCATTATTCGCGTCGTCCAGCAACAACAGGTGGTCAAAGAACGGATCAAAGCGGTCGCGTTCCAACCGTGCCGCGTGATCGACCAGCGGCCCGTCGCCGCCCAATTCCTCGACAAAGACCTCGTAGCGCAAGCGTTGAGCCGCGCGCAATTCCTCGGGCGTATCGGCCAGCTTCACACGGAACTTGGGGGCGCTTGCGATCATCGGCCTTGTCTCTGGGGTCTGCGCCGCCTTTTAGGCAAGAGCGCCACCAAGTGCAACGATACCACTGGTCGCAAGGCTCGGCGGTTGTTAACCTTTTGCTAACCTTGATCAGGGATCAAGAAGAGGTATCAGTTCCACGCGATTGCCATCAATCACCACTTTACCCTCTTCGCGAAAGTTAACCGTGATCCGTCCGCCAATGTTGGATTGCACCTGCCCCGTTCCCCAATCCGGCCTCTGCGGATGCAGCACCAGCATTCCTGGCTCAAGTATCGAATTCATATCCGTCATACTGCATCCCGTCCCGGAGTCATCTCGTGCCCCAACATACCCCTGCTCTTGGCGCTTTGATAGCCTCACGTATCTGCCATGATCTCGTCAGCCCACTGGGCGCGATTGGCAATGGGCTGGAGTTGATGGGCCTGTCCGGCACCACGGAAGGGCCGGAAATGGCGCTAATCACGGCCTCGGCAGCGCAGGCCTTGGCGCGGGTACGGCTCTTTCGGCTGGCCTTTGGTCAGGCTGAGGACGATCAGGTCACGCGGGCCGAAGAACTGCGCGACATTCTTGGAGCCTTGCACGAGGGGGGGCGCATCACGCTTACCCTTCAGATCACCGCTCCGCTGCCACGCCCGATGGCGCAAATCCTGCTACTTGGCTTGCTCTGCGTGGAACAGGCCCTGCCGCAGGGCGGGCAACTCGCCGTCAGCCAAACGCCTGAAGGATGGCAAATCGTGGCCACTGCGGCCCGTCTTGCCCCGGATGTGGATCTCTGGCGCGCGCTCTGCGCAGAGGGGCCTTGGCCCCAGCCCACCCCCGCGCAGGTGCATTTCCAACTCCTGCATCACTGCCTCACGGCGCAGGGCGCAACCCTTCAGCGGCAACTTACCGACACAGAGTTCCGCGTCACGCTCTGACGGTCCCATCCCCCTCAACCAGATATTTGAAACTGGTCAGTTGCGCCGCCCCCACCGGGCCGCGCGCATGCATCTTGCCGGTGGCGATGCCAATTTCCGCGCCCATGCCGAACTCGCCCCCATCGGCAAATTGCGTCGAGGCGTTGCGCATCAGAATCGCACTGTCCAGCCGGGCAAAGAACCTCTCCGCCGCCGCATCAGCTTCGGTCACGATGCATTCGGTATGGTTTGACCCATGGCGACGGATATGCGCGATGGCATCATCAATGTTTTCAACAACTTTGACGGCGATGATACTGTCTAGGTATTCGCGGCCCCAATCCTCGTCCGTGGCTGGCACAGTTCCCGCAATCCCCTGCAACGCCGCATCGGCGCGCACCTCGACCCCGGCCTCGATCAGCGCGCGGATCACGTCCCGGCCGATGGTGTCGGCAATATCGCGATGAATAAGCAGACATTCCGCCGCCCCGCAGATCCCGGTGCGCCGGGTCTTGGCATTGAGCACAACCCGAAGCGCCTTGGCCGCATCCGCCGCCGCATCGAGATAAATATGCACGATCCCCTCAAGATGGGCAAAGACCGGCACCCGCGCTTCACGCTGCACGAGGCCCACAAGGCCCTTGCCGCCGCGCGGAATGATCACGTCAATCGTGTCGGTCATGGTCAACATTGCCTCCACCGCGGCGCGGTCCCGCGTCGGCACAAGCTGGATCGCATCCTCTGGCAGGCCCGCCGCGCGCAATCCCGCGACCAGACAGGCATGGATCGCACCCGAGGAGTGAAAACTTTCTGACCCGCCGCGCAAGATCACCGCATTGCCGGATTTCACGCAGAGGGCACCGGCATCCGCCGTCACATTCGGGCGGCTTTCATAGATCACGCCGACCACCCCCAATGGCGTGCGCACCCGGCGGATATGCAGGCCCGTGGGCCGGCCCCATTCCGCCAAAACCTCGCCCACCGGATCGTCCTGCGCCGCAACCGCACGCAACCCGTCGACAATACCCTGAATACGCGCCTCGTCCAGCGCCAGCCGGTCCATCATCGCATCAGACAGCCCCTTGTCACGACCATAGTCCAGATCGCGGGCATTGGCGGCCAGGATCTCGCCCCGCCCGGCCCAGACCGCCTCTGCCGCCGCCTCTAACGCTGCGCGCTTGCTCGCGGCATCGGCAATGGCCAAATCCGCAGAGGCCGCACGCGCCCGCGCCCCGATTTCGGCCATCAGCGCCGCAATCTCTGTCTGGTCTTTCATAGTCCGCCCTCCGGGCTCTCAGAATGCCATATCGTCACGATGCATCAAAGGCCCCCGCGCCGGATACCCCAGCACCGCCTCGATCTGATCCGAACGCAGCCGCTTGATCCGCTCCGCATCCGCCGCATCATAGCGCGTAAGCCCTTGGCCAAGCACGCGCCCCGCCGCATCGGCCACCTCAACCGGATCGCCCCGGCCAAACCGGCCCGAGACCTCTGTCACACCGGCGGCAAGCAGGCTGCTGCCCGTCGACAGCGCGCGCGCTGCGCCCGCATCGACCGTGACGCGCCCTTTGGGCTTCATCGCCGCAATCCACGCCTTGCGCTTTTGCTGCGGGTCGCCTTGGGCCAGAAACCACGTCACCGCAGCCCCCTCTTCGAGCGCGCGGATCGGATGCAGCACATCGCCTTGCGTGATCGCCATCACGCAGCCCCCCGCCGTGGCGGTCTTGGCTGCCATGAGCTTGGTTTTCATACCGCCCTTGCTCAGACCAGAGACCGCATCGCCCGCCATCGCCTCGATCTCGGGCGTGATGGTCGCAACCACGTCGAACCGCCGCGCGGTGGGGTCTTGCGTGGGATTGGCGGTATAGAACCCGTCCACATCGCTGAGCAGGATCAATTGATCCGCCCCCGCCGTCACCGCCACCTGCGCCGCCAGCCGATCATTATCGCCATAGCGGATTTCATCCGTGGCCACGGTGTCATTCTCATTGACGATGGGCACGGCACCCAAGCGCAAAAGCTGTTCCAGAGTCGCGCGGGAATTAAGATAGCGCCGCCGGTCGGTGCTATCCTCGAGCGTCACCAACACCTGCGCCGCCGTTAGCCCATGCGCGGCCAGTGCGGCATCATAGGCCCCCGCCAGCCGGATTTGTCCTACGGCGGCCGCCGCCTGCGACTGCTCCAGTGTCAACACACTTTGCGGCAGGTTCAACACCCGACGCCCAAGCGCGATAGACCCAGACGAGACAAGGATCACATCTGTGCCGCGTTGCCGCAACCAGACAACATCCTCAATCAGCGCGCCCAGCCATTCGGCCCGCAAGGCCCCACTGACCCGGTCCACCAACAGGGCCGAGCCGATCTTGATCACCAGTCGTTTTGCGTCAGTTACGGTTGCCACGGTGCGTCTTCTTCGTCCTCGTCACTCACCTTGTGGCGCAGGCGGTCCGCGTCGATGCGCTCGCGCAGCGCGCGCAGCACCTCCGTCACGCCTTCACCGGACACGCCAGACATGAGCATCACCGGCGTGCCGCAGGCGGCCTCCAGCTCTTCGCGCAGAAACGCGCGCTCTTCGTCATCCAACGTGTCGATCTTGTTCAGCACCGTCACACGCGGCTTATCCGCCAAGCCCCCACCATAGGCCTCAAGTTCGGTGATGATGGTCTGATAATCGCCCACAAGATCGCCTGAACTGCCATCGACCAGATGCAGCAGAACCGCACAGCGCTCGACATGGCCCAGAAAAAGATCACCAAGTCCGCGCCCCTCAGACGCGCCTTCGATCAGCCCCGGAATGTCGGCCACCACGAATTCCACATTATCCACCCCCACGACCCCCAGATTAGGATGCAGCGTGGTAAAGGGATAATCGGCAATCTTGGGCCGCGCATTCGACGTGGCGGCAAGAAATGTCGATTTTCCCGCATTGGGCAAACCCAAAAGCCCGACATCGGCAATCAGCTTGAGCCGCAACCAGATCGTGCGCTCGATCCCCTCTTGCCCGGGATTGGCGCGGCGCGGGGCCTGATTGGTCGAGGTCTTGAAATGCAGATTGCCCCAGCCCCCATTGCCGCCCTGGGCCAAAAGCACGCGCTGCCCGATTTCGGTCATGTCGGCCAGGACTGTTTCCATGTCCTCGTCAAGGATTTCCGTGCCCACCGGCACGCGCAACACGATGTCATCCCCGCTCGCGCCGGTGCGCTGGCGCCCCATGCCCGGCGTGCCGCTTCTGGCAAAAAAGTGCTGCTGATAGCGAAAATCAATCAGCGTATTCAGCCCATCCACAGCCTCTGCCCAGACCGAGCCGCCGTTGCCGCCGTCGCCGCCATCCGGCCCGCCAAATTCAATGAACTTTTCGCGGCGAAAGCTGACGCTGCCCGCGCCGCCGCCGCCAGAGCGGATATAGACCTTTGCGAGATCGAGAAATTTCATAGTCTGTCCTTATCGCAAAGGCCCAGTGCGGGGCCTCAGATCATCTTTTTACTATAGGTCCAGGTCAGAACCTTGGCCCCACGCGCGACACTGAACGCTTCGGCATCTCCAAGATACTGAAACCCGCAATTCGTCAAGACCCGTGCCGAGGCCGCATTGTCCTGAAACACCGAGGCAAAGATCGTGCGCGCCCGGTGCGGATTGGCCGTCAAGAGCGCCTCAACCGCAGCCGAGGCCACCCCCGTATTCCAATAGGCCGGAGCCACCCAATAGGCGATTTCGGACTGTCCGTCATCCACCCGTTCAAGGCTGATGAGGCCCATCACCTCAGACCCGCCCGCCTTGGTGCCGTCGATCGCCCAGATATCCTCGGACCGGTCCTCGGCCTGTGCCCGGGTGATCAACGCCTCCGTGGCTCCCGGTGGCAGGGGATGCGGGATGCTTCGGGTAAAGCGCGCCACACGCTCATCCCCGGCATTCATCCCGATCAACCCCGCATCCGACACCCGCAAAGGGCGCAGATCGAACCGTTCCGCCGGCATCACCGGTTGGTTGACAATCGTTTCGTATTTCATGCGCCTGCTCCTCCGATCAGCGCCAAAGTCATGGCAAGAGATGGCCCCTCCCCGCCAAAGCACAACGGCACGCTCGCGCAATTGTGCAGTGTCGTCACCCCACGGACACGCTCCCCAGCCCGCAAAAGCGAAAAGGGACCGGCGGTCTCGCCGATCCCCTCTAGTCTAAAAACCCTAAGGACGGCTTATTCAGCGGCCTCCGCCACTGGCAGAACCGAAACAAAGGTGCGGCCCTTGAGGCCCTTGTGGAACTTCACAGCGCCTTCCGCGACGGCAAACAGCGTGTGATCCTTGCCTTCGCCCACGTTCAGACCCGGCCAGAACTTGTTGCCGCGCTGACGCACGAGGATATTGCCGGAAATCACGGCTTCGCCACCGTATTTCTTGACGCCAAGGCGACGACCATCAGAGTCGCGCCCGTTACGGGATGAACCGCCTGCTTTTTTATGTGCCATTTGGTCTCTCCTTAGCCTTTAGCCAACTCTTTGGCCTGTTCGATCCAGCCTTCACGCTCGATCCGGCCCTTGAACGACAGTTTTTCGTCCATGGCAGCCACATCGGCTTCGGTCCATGCCGCCACTTGGGCAAAGGTGGTCACACCCGCTTCAAGCAGCTTCTTCTCAAGTGCGGGGCCAACGCCCGACAACCGCTTGAGATCATCGCCACCCGCTGCCGGCTTGGCGCTGGATTTCTTGGCGGGCTTCGCCTCGACCACAGTCGCAACCGAGCCAGAGCCGACAGCCGCTTTGACGCCTGTTGCGTCTGCACCGCTCGCCAGAATCTCGGTGACACGCAGCAGCGTCAGCTTCTGACGATGGCCACGGGTGCGCTGCGAGCCGTGCTTACGGCGACGTTTGACAAAGTTGATAACCTTGTCACCCTTGATTTGATCAACGACCTCGGCCTGAACGGCCGCACCGGCCACAAAGGGCGCACCGATCACGGGGGCATCGCCACCGAGCATCAGGATATCGTTGAACTGAACTTTTTCACCAGCATCAGCTGCAAGTTTCTCAACACGAAGAATGTCGCCCGACGACACCTTGTATTGCTTGCCACCGGTCTTGAGGACCGCAAACATGGGCTCTTCCTTTTCTCTCCGCGCTCTGTGGTCCCCGGATGAACCGGGCGTTTTCGGCCCTCAGGCCACCTCGAACTGCGCCCCTATCGGGGTGTATATCAAAGACAAACCCGGCAAGATCATCCCGCCGGGTTGCGCGCTGATGCCAAACTCCATCGTCAGAGTCAAGGCCCAGCCGGGCAAAACCACGCCAAATCCCTCATAAATCCTCGCCTTGCATCGTCAAAGCGGTGGCCAACCCAAGGTGATAGGACAACTCTTCATACATCGCATCAAAGGCCACGAACAGCGCATGATTCAACTGTTGGCCCTCGGCACTGCGGTAAAGGGCAATATAGGCCTCAAGCACCTCTTGCGGCAACGGCTGATAGGCCATGGTCAAATAGGCCTGCAACCAATCGCGCGTCTCCTCGCGCATCTCAGGCTCCTGCGCCCAGATTTCCGCCAGCATTTCCTGTTCGCTCAGATCAAGACCGCCGCCATCAGCCAGCCCTCGATAAAATCCGAGGTTGGCATTCAGTGCCCCCGCGACATTGCGCTCGATCAGATCGCTATCCGCAATAAGGGTCGCCACATGGCGCACAATCGGCGCATCCGCCGCCGCCAACTCGGCATAGCGCGCCTCTGCCGCAGCCTCTGTGCCGTCATCCAACAGCGCCCGACGCCCGGCAATTTCCAAGGCGACAACCTCAGCGCCCTGCCCTTCGAAAAACCCAAGCAAAGCGCCGGTGTCGGCGCCGTCCATCGCCTGCGCGAACCGGCTTTGCACCTGCGCCAGCATCCGATCCGCATCATAGACACGGCCCACCACCCGATCCCAACGGGCCCGCTCGACCGCGCTCAACATTTCGTCGCCCACATCGCCGCCATAGCGCAGCCCTTCGGCCCGCATGATCGCCACGGTTTCCTCAAAGTGCAGCGCGGCCATCAGCCGATCAACCTCGCCCGCGCGCAGCGGCAGCGCCGCCAGCATCAGCGCCGCACAGGCAAACAGAACCGCCCGCACCCTCACAACTCCTGCGCCGGGGTCAGCCCCCGCATCCGCGCCGCCAAAACCTCGAACCGGTTGGCCATGATCTCATATTGCACGGCATTCATAAGCTCATAAACCCGCGCCATGATCGGATGCTCCAACGCGGCCACATAGGCGCGCAAATCCTCAATAGGCAGGCTCTGATAGGTATAGGCGGCACTGGCCAGAGCCGAGGCGCGCAGGCTCTCGCGCAATTCGTCTTCATCCTCGGCCAACAGCGCCCGCAGCATGGTTTCGTCGATCTCGCTTTCCAGCACCCCGGCATACGAGGCCGCAAGCAAGAACCGCACCTGAATTTCCTGCACCGCACGCACCCCGGTGCCCGCACTGTCCACCGCCGCATTCATCGCCCGCAGCACCTCGACACGCTCAGGCGGCATCGCGGCCAACAGCGCCTCGCCCTCGGCCCGCTTGGCGTCGTCATCCTCATGCAGATGCGCGGCATTCTCGACCAAAACCAGACGCTGCCCCAAATCCGAGGCATAAAATTCGGCCGCATGGCCCAACATCTCGTCGTCCATCGCCTCTTCGAGGATGCTCAGCCCCATCTCACGCATCCGGCCCGTGTCAAAGACCTCTTCGGCCAACGTGCTCCAGCCCTGCCCGAAATCACTGGCCGAAAGCCCCAGCATCGCCGGCGCTCCCGAGGCTGAGAGCGCGATACTATCCAGCGCCACGCCAAAGCCCGTCACCTCCAGAAACGCCTCCAGCCGCGCCCGATCCGCCGCACGCAGAGGCCCTGCAATCAACGCCACTATCACCACCGCCAGAACCGCCAGAACGACGCCGCGCGCCGGTGACCGCAAGCGAACCTCACTCATGACACGTCATCCTTTCCAGATCGCTTCGCTCAGACCTTAGCCCAACCTAGGCAAATTATCCCGCGAAACAATGCAAATCCCCCTTGCCCCCCCCGCCAAAGGCAAATAAACGCTTGCTCCACCAGACCCCCGCGGAGAGGTGCCGGAGTGGTCGAACGGGGCGGTCTCGAAAACCGTTGTGGGGGCAACCCCACCCAGGGTTCGAATCCCTGTCTCTCCGCCATTACCCTCTGATTTTATTGAGAAAAATCGTGAAATTTAAAGGGTAGCCCACATAAAGCCCCACATTAGAAAAACGCTTGGCAGGTTTTATGTGTCCGAAAATTCCCTGAGGCTCAGACGCTTGCCGAAATCAGGATAGAAACGTCCGCGCTTCCAGCCTTGTAAGCCGGAGTTGGCCTTCGCGACATTGCGGTGCCACCACTTCACCGTCGCATCACCCTCAAGATGCACCGCTACATTTTGCTCGTCACCGTTCAGTTCATTTCTGAAAACGGGCGAAAACAAACTTCTCTGCAAAGCGCCACCATCCGCCCTGGTCAAATGTGGTGATCCGTTTGGTTCGGTTGACGACAAATGCGTGGGCATTGGCCAGTTTTGACCATCCAGACGCAACCGGAGTTGAGTTCGCCCTGAATTGACCTCAGCCCGAAACAAGGTTTCGGCGTGTTCGGCGCGCTCTTTGGTCAAAGCAAGCCTAAGTGCGTCGATAATGTCGCCGGATGCAGCGCCAATCTTCGCCGCGTCAAAGCCCCGCGCCTCAACCCCTGCAATCAATTCCGCCACGAGACACAGCGCCACGAATGGATTGGGCACAAGATCGGAAATCACGCGCACCGCATAGGCGGGGTCAAAACGTATGCTTTGCGACTATCTGGAGGCACGCATGAGTTTGAGATCTGCCAGAAAGGTTAACCGCGACCTTATCCGCGCGATCTCTGCGGTATCTATTGTCACGGTAAACATACCGGGCTCTAAACCCGCGCGCACCAGTGCTTGGCCATCCGGGCCACAAACCGTGCTGAGCCCGGCGAATTCTTGGAGCAGAGACGAGGCGGCAAAGTTGCAATAGGCGACGAAAACACCGTTTTCATAGGCGCGCACAGGCACGAGATTGTCGGCCACGATGCGCCACTCCGGTCCAAGCGCCGTTGGCACAAGCAAAAGCTCTGCCCCCATCTCAACCGCGCTGCGCGCCATTTCTGGAAACTCTATGTCATAGCAGATCAAAACGCTGCACCTGACGCCTGCGATCTCGAACACAGCGGGTGCTCTGCCTCTTTGAAAACTGCCGCGTTCGTAGTCATTGGGCAAGTTCACCTTGCGGTAGTTGCAGACAACCTCCCCTGACCTGTCAAACACGATGGCACTGTTAAAAAGGCCGCTTGGCCCGCGTTCCGGATACCCCAAGACCAACGCGATCCCGTTTTGCGCAGCAAGTTGAGCGCAGGCTTGCAAAACCTCTGACCCATGCTCTTGTGCGTATCGCGCTGTATCTGCCGTATCGCCGTACCCAGAGAGAAAAAGCTCGGGCGTGATCAGGACATCAGCACCTGCTGTCGCTGCTTGCTCCATCGACTGTGACAACGCTTCCTTAAGCTCGGGCACAGTGCGGGTTTGGGCATCAGCCTGCATCAAGGAAAGAGTTAAACACGTCATAAGGGGAGGCCTATGATCCGAGGGTCAGTGCAGTCCCAAAAGTCGCGGGACGAACAGCGAAAGTTCAGGGATGAATGTAACGAGCAACTGCACTGGCAAGGCTACAAAGAAAATGATCCACAATGCAGGCATCACGGCTTTGTGGATCGAGACTTTGCCGATCCGGCAAGCCATATAAAGGATCGGTGCCACTGGTGGGCTATTGGCCCCGATCACGACCGAACAGGCGACAATCGCCGCGTAATGGACCGGGTCCACCCCCTGTGAAATAAGCAAGGGCATCATAAGGGGAGCAATGACGACCGTGACCGACAGATCGTCCATGATCATGCCCACAAAGATCAGAAAGCCATTGACGAGAATCAGAATCAGGATCTTGTTCTCTGTCAGGCGCGTCACCGCCTCTGTCAAATCCTGCGGCACACTTTCGGCCACCATGATCCGGCCGATCATAAAGGAAAAGAGCAGGATCAGAATGATGGTGCCGGTCGTTTCGCCCGCATCCAGCAGGCTCTTGCCAAATCGAGCGATGGTCAGGTCCCGATAGACAAAGAACCCGATCAGCATGGCCATAAACAAGGCAACCGCAGCGGCCTCGGTTGGGGTAAAGACGCCGCCATAGATGCCCCCTAGGATGATAACCGGCATCATCAGGGCGGGCGTGGCCTTGACCGTTGCGCGCGCGGCACTTTCACCGGTTTCTTGCGCCTGCAATGCGGCCAGACGCTGCGGGGTGTCGATCAGAATGCGGCGCGTGACGATCTTGTTGAAGATCAGAAGCCCGACCATCAATAGAAGGCCCGGCACAATAGTCGCCGCAAAAAGCGCGGTGATCGACTGGCGTGTGACCACGCCAAAGAGAATGAGCGTGATCGACGGGGGAATGAGAATGCCCAAGAGCGATGAGGCCCCCAGCAGAGCACTGGTATAACCGCGCGGATATCCGCGTTCGGCAAGCGGATCGACCATGATCGTGCCAATCGAGGCAACGGCCGCCGTCGCGGTGCCGGAAATGGCACCGAACACCCCCGAGGACAGAATCAAGGCCCCTCCCATCCCGCCCTTGCGGCCTTTTAACGTCAGCGACATGAAACTGATCAGGCGCCGGGCAACGCCGCCGCTCTGCATCAGGTAGCCCGCCAGCACAAACAGTGGCAGGGCCAGCAAAATCACGGAATCAAGCGATCGGAATCCTTGCAACAGAAGCGTGGCGGTATTGACGTCATAGGCCCAGACCAGAAACATCAGCACCCCGGCAAAGGACCATGCGACCGGAACACCGAACACCATCAGCGCCATCAAGAGAGCGATACCAAGGAGCGCTTCCATCCTCATTTCTCCTTGGGGAAAGTGTGAGTGCTGCCAATTACCGCCTGTGCCGCCAAGACAAGATCACGGATCGCGTAAACGACGCAGAGCACCGAGGCCATCACAATCGCCGATTGCGGGATCATCAACGGCAAGCTCAGTGCTGCGGTTGTCTGTGGGCGCTTTAGCGACCAGCCCACCATGTCACTGGCCAATTTCAAAAAAAAGACGCTCAGCACAACCATGATCAAAGATACTGCCAGATCATGCACCGCACGGGCACGCGGCGAGGTGAGCGAGAGGCTCAGGAAATCGACAACCAGATGCTCCTTGTTGCGCGCCGCAACCACGGCCCCGCACATGTAGAGCCACATCGCCGAAAGCGTCGCGAGCTCAAGCACCCCAACCACCGACCAACCCAGCACAAAGCGCGCCAGAACGAGAAAAAGCACGAGCCCCGTCACAGCCAGATTGCTGGCAATGATCAGCGCCTTCATGACCCACATCAACCATTGATCAAAGCGCCGGAACCAGAGTGTCATCTTTTCCTCCTAGTCTAGGATTATCCGGGCCACAGCAGTTCGTGCCGTGGCCCGGCCCAATCATTTCGCCTGTGCGCGTACCAGATCCATGATTTCTTTGCCGACATCCGGCTCCATCTGCGGCCAGACTTCGGCACGCACCTTTTCCACAATTGGCGCGAGTTGCGCGTCGGTCAGCTCGAAATATTCCATGCCATCCGCCACTGCGAGATCGACGTAGTGCTGGTCTTCAGCGCGAGCCGAGGCAAAGCGGGCGGTCATTTCCGTAACTGCCGCATCCTCGATCAGCTTCTGATGCTCTGGCGAGAGTGCCTCATAGCTTTCGAGATTGGCCAAGAGATTGCCCGTGACGAACGTATGTTTTGTGCGCACGTAATAATCGAGCACATCGCGAAAGTATTCATAATCCCAATAGATCACATTGCCCGCGTCGCCATCGACAACACCAGTCTGGATCGAGGTGTAGACTTCTCCCCAGTCAATGGCAGCCGTTTGATACCCCATCGACGCAAGGATTTGCGGAAAGGGAAAGAGCGGCGGCGTGCGCACCTTGATGTTCTGCGCCCCGGCAATATCCGTGGCATAGGCTCCGCGTGTCGCAACACCGCTAAAACCTTCGGGCCATGCCCCAAAGTATTTCAGTCCAATGTCGTTGAACACCGTGTTCAGCACCCCGTTAGCCCAACCGCCGGGTTGATAGGCGGCCAATGCCTCTTCCCACGACGTTACCATATAGGGCGTGTTGAGAATGCCGATCCGCTTGTCATAAGAAGTCGAAGGCCAAGACAGCATGAGGTCGATATCACCCGACACAAAGAGGTCAAACACCTCAAGCTGACCGCCGAGTTCATTTTGATAGAAAACCTTGACCGAAATTTCGCCATTCGATCCATCTTCGATAGCCTTTGCCCAGTTCGCGATGGCCATGCCTGAGGGTGAATCCCGGTCGCCGGAATCTGTGGCAATCTTGAGTTCGATTTCTGCAAAAGCAGCGCCGGCCGTCAACGCCACAGTGACCGCCGTGGCGGCAAATAGTCTTTTGATCATTGCATCCTCCGTGTTGGCTGTTGTTCAACAGATTCGACATAACATACGTTATGTTGTTGCATAACATGCGTTATGCTCTTAATTGAGTCAAATCTTTTTAAGAATGCGGGACCAATCCTGAGATGGCAAAGAAAGAGATGACCACCGATCCAAACAGCGAGGATCGCGGCATCACTCGCAGGGACTGGGTTGTTGCGGCGCGTAACGCGCTGATTGAAAAGGGCATCTCAGGTGTTCGACTCAGGGCTCTTGCAGAGACCCTTGGGGTCACGACTGGTGCTTTTTACTGGCAATACAAGAACCTCGAAGAATTGCTCGAAGATGTGCGCCAAGACTGGGCCGTGACCAACACCACACCCTTTGCTGAGGCTATCGAGGCCTCCGCCCCGGACGGATGGAAGCAATACCTATCCTATGTTCGCGTCCTTGTTCTCGAAGACAGCTTCAATGCCCGCTATGACAACGCGATCCGCGACTGGGCCCACAACTCGGTGGAAACGGCGACCGTGCTGCGCGACATCGAGCTTACGCGGATCCATCAACTTCAGTCGGTTTTCGAAAATATGGGCTTTGATACAAAAGAGGCGGCAATCAGGGCGCGCGTTACGTATTTTCACCAGGCCGGATACAACGCCATGAAGATTGTTGAGAGCCGCGAAGAGCGGCTTGCAAATATTCCCTACTACGCAAAGATCCTGACAGATCGCGTTGATCTTCTGGGGCTCGATACACCGGAGAAGGTAAAAACATGTCTCCTTTCAAGCTCTGAATAATTGGTAAACGAAAACCAAATAGAACGTTACTGTTGAAACTCAGACAGTAAACGCATCTGTTACTCGAATTTCTGTCTATCGCGCACAAGACTTTCGCCCACTCACCAATTTTGGGTCATACGTGTTGTAGATCACGCCCGGAACACTCTCGGCTCAAAAGTGACACACAGATTATGGAATTCGCGCTCGCTGAGAGTGAGAGAAACATAAATAAAACAAAGTGTTACAGAGAGAATCTGAAATTAGGTCTGCCTCCTGCCGCCGGAACCACAAAATTCCCAAATTTTTCAGAGTGTAACGGACTTTTTTAGATCAACTTCAAGGTATTGATCGTATCGTTACAGGGTCGCCAACGTGCAGAGAAAACCATAGCCTGTGGCACCCCACCTTGGCTGCTTGTACCGGTCTAAACGCGATCGGACAGACTGCCTAACAGATGAACCTGAATAGCCATCCCGAAATCTACACACGGACGACGGACGCCAACCGCTTGCTCGTTCTGGCGAGCTGCAATAGCAGCCAGATCTTTTGCTATACAAATTGCTATCCATATTCCTCCAGTATGTTTCTGTAAATTATTGTTTTTAATAACCTATTTAGATTTATGCTTGAATCTTGACTGACTGCCTCTCCGCCACTATCCCCTTAAGTCATTTACCTACTTCAAATCTTTTGGGCGGGCTGTGTGTTTGCTGGCATCACTCCTCATTGTGGTGTCACCCAAAATCCGCGAGACTGCTGCGCCAAGAGGTTATGCAGTTGCAACGATCAGTGCCGCCGAGGTGAGGCCTGAGCAGGCCAAGCACAGAGACAATACGCCATGCCACTCGTTTCGGATTTCGAGACTGTCCTGCCGAAGAACCGCCTGTCCTTCACGGCGGCTGGCCCTGTGCTGGTTGTGTCCTTTGACAATGCCGTCGCGGCGCAGCGCCGGGTGCCGAACAGGCGGGCTTGGGGGCATGGGTTCTTTCTGCAAGAGGGGCATTCCGTTCTAGGTGTGATGGCGGATGACACCGATTGGTTCAGATGCCCTGCCCTGCACGCCAGCCTGCTGGCGCTGCGCGACCGGGGTTTTTTCCAACACTTCGCACAGGTCGTCATGACCGGCACCTCCATGGGCGGCTTTGGTGCGGCGGCCTTTTCGTCGCTGGCCCCCGGATGCCGCGTGATCAGCTATACCCCACAAAGCACCCTGCGCGCCGATCTGGTGCCTTGGGAAACCAACCACGGCAAAGGACGTCGGCAACGCTGGGATGGTCTCTTCAGCGATGCCGCCGTCGAATCGCGACAAGCCGCCGAGGTCTATCTGTTCTATGATCCGTTCCACAGCGAAGATCGCCGTCATGCCGCGCGCTTTACCGGGGAAAATGTCCGGCACCTGCGCAGCCCTTTGCTAGGGCACGGCCTGCCCGAAGCCTTTGACGCCATGGGTCTTTTGAAGGAGATTTTCCGCAAGGCCCGCACCGGCACGCTGGACAACGCATGGTTCTACTCCGAGATGCGCGCCCGCAAGACGCTGCCCAAATATCACAAGGAAATGCTGCAGGCCCTCGCACGGCATCGCCACCTCAAAACCGGTGCCGCCGTCGCGCGCCGCGCCTTTGAGACATTCGCCGACCCCTTCTTTGCAGAGCGCGAGGCGCTGTTCACAGCCGCCACGGGAAACGTCCTGCAAGCGATGCACCAAGTGGACAGGCTCGCCCGGGCGCAACGCCTGCGCAATCGCGCGCGGGCAGAGACACCAGAACACGACTAAGCGCAAACCCCGCGCCACATCTGTCAGACGGATCACCGCGCGCCCCGCCACGCGACCCCGCGCCGTTTACGCAGACGTTACAAATCTCTCAAACCCACGTCACAAACGGCCTCTATCGGTCCCCGGTATCATGTCTCAATCTGGGTGGACCCTCCTATGGCCTATACGCTCCAACTTCTGCATGCCAACGATCTCGAGGGCGGCGTTGCCGCTCTGGACAACGCGCCGAATTTTGCCGCGATCGTCGACACGCTCGAAGATACATTCGAGAACACGATCCTGCTCTCTGCCGGAGACAATTACATTCCCGGCCCATTCTTTTCGACCGCAGCGGATTTCTCGATGGGGGCCACCCTGACCGCCGCTTATGAACGCTTTTACACCGAGGTTCTGGGCCTTGATCTGACCGGCGTAACGCTCGACATCGACGAAGGTCCGGGCCGCGTCGACATCACCATCATGAACGTGCTCGGCTTTGACGCCTCGGCAGTCGGAAATCACGAATTCGACCCCGGCACCAATGCGTTTGCCGGCATCATCAATGCCTCTGGCGGCAATGGCGAGATCAACTGGGTGGGTGCCCTCTTCCCGTATCTTTCCGCCAACATCGACTTTTCCGGCGACAACAGCCTTGGCCGCCTCTTCACCGACGACATCCTGACCTCTGATGCCTTCGCGGAATCGTTGGCCGATCTTGCCGCGCGCAATATCGGCCCGGCCATCGCCCCCGCCACTCTGATCGAAGAAGGCGGAGAGTTGATCGGCGTGGTGGGTGCCACCACCCAAATCATCGAGACGATTTCCTCGACCGGCGGCACCAATGAAATCACCGGCGGGGCCAACAATATGGCCGCCCTCGCCGCCGTCATTCAGCCGCAAATCGACGCGTTGATCGCGGCGGGTGCCAACAAGATCATCCTCACCTCGCATCTCCAGCAGATTTCGTTGGAAAAGGAACTGGCAGGCCTGCTCGACGGGGTCGACATCATCATCGCGGGCGGATCGAACACGCTTCAGGCCGATGCCAACGACCGCCTGCGTGACGGCGACGAGGCTGCCGAAGGCTATCCCTTCCTGACCGAAGATGCAGGCGGCAATCCCGTGGCCATCGTCTCGACCGATGGCGAATACAGCTATTTGGGTCGCCTTGTGGTCGAATTCGATGACAACGGCGTTCTTGTTGCCGACTCCATCGACACCGCCGTCTCGGGCACTTTCGCAACCGACGCGCAGGGCGTTCTCGACGTGACCGGCGCCGCCACGTTGACAGAAGCGCTCGACGCCTCGGCCAAGGCCAGCATCGTGCAGGACCTGACCGATGCGGTGCAAGTCATTGTAGACGAGGCCGACGCCATCGTCTTTGGCAACCACGACGTGTTCCTAGACGGACGACGCGAAACCGTGCGCACCGAGGAAAGCAACCTTGGCAACCTGACCGCCGATGCCAACCTCGCGGCGGCGCGGGGTGCCGATACCACCGTCAACGTCTCGTTCAAGAACGGCGGCGGCATCCGCGCCGAAATCGGCTCGGCCACCAATACCGGCACGGATGCAGGCGACGGCGTGCTGTCACAGCTCGACCTGCAAAACTCGCTGCGGTTCAACAACGGTCTGGCCGTCGCCACCGTGACCAAAGAGGGCTTTCTCATGCTGCTCGAGCATGGCGTGGCCGACACCGATACCGACGCTGGCAACACCCCCGGTCGTTTCATTCAGATCGGCGGCTTCCGCGTCAGCTTTGATGAGGCAGGCACCGCCCAGCAACTCGTGACCGATGAGAATGGCGATTACGTGGTCGATCCGGCCACCGACCGCCCGCAAGTGGCTGTCGCGGGCGATCGGATCAAGACGGTGGCCCTGATTGATCCCGAAACCGGCGATGACATCGTGATCTTCCGCGATGGCGCCTTTACGGCTGAGGCCCCCGAGACGATCCGCATGGTCACGCTCGATTTCCTGATGCAGAGCAATGGCGACGGCTATCCGTTTCAGGAACTGATCTCGGATGTGCAATTCCTGACGCCCGAAGGCGGCATCACATCCGACACAGAGGCTGACCGCCTTGGCGAACAGCAGGCCTTGGGCGATTTCATGTCCGAGAATTTCCCCGACGAAGACACCGCCTTTGCCAATGCCGAAACCGATGTGGCCAACGACCTGCGCATCGTGCAACTGGCGCGCAATGGCGGGATTGACCGCATTCTGCTGGACGAAAACACCCCAACGCTTGAGGTGTCCATCGCTGCCAACCTGCTCAGCGGCGAGACCGAGCTTTTCACCGGCGGCTCCGAAGTCGTCTCAGTGGACGCAGACCGCGCCTATGTCACCAACGGCGCGCAGAATGGGGTTGACGTGTTCGATGCCGCCACCGGCGAGAAGCTCTTTGAATTCGATCTAGGTCAGGTTCAGGGTTTTGACGGCGTGCAATCGGTCACTGCCAAAAACGGTCTTGTCGCCGCGGCCATTTCGGTCACACCGGCCGAGGCCAATGGCGTGGTTGCGATCTTTGACCTAGAAGGCACCCTGCTCAACACTGTCGAGGTCGGCAGCCTGCCCGACATGCTGACCTTCACCCCCGATGGCACGCGCATCCTTGTGGCCAATGAGGGTGAACCGCTCGACGGGACCGATCCGCTCGGGTCTGTATCCATCATCGACCTAAGCGGCGGCGCGGCCAATGCCACCGCCGTCACGCTCAACTTCTCGGCCTTCGACGGTCAGGAAGACGCCTTGCGCGAGGCGGGCGTTCTGATCCAGCCGGGCAATTCCGCCTCTCACGATCTGGAACCCGAGTATATCACCGTGCTGCCCGATGGCGTCACCGCATGGGTCAGCCTGCAAGAGGCCAATGCCTACGCAGTTGTTGACCTGACCACCAACACCGTGACCGATATCCGCAGCTTCGGCCTAGTGGATCGCTCGCTTCCGGGCAACGAGATCGACGCCTCCAACCGCGACAACGCGATCAACCTGCAAACCTATGACAACCTCTTTGGCATGCGCCAGCCCGACGCGATCACCTCGATCGAAATCGGCGGCGAGGCGTATATCTTCACCGCCAACGAGGGTGACGCACGCGATGCGACAGAGGCTCGGATCAGCAGCCTCACGCTTGATCCCACCGCCTTCCCCAATGCCGATATCCTGCAACTGAACGAGAACCTTGGCCGCCTCAACGTGCGCACCGATCTGGGCGACACCGACGGCGATGGCGATTACGATCAGCTGTTCCACTACGGCGCGCGCTCCTTCACCATCTACAACGCCGCGGGCGACATCGTTTATGACAGCGGATCGCTCTTTTCGCAGCTCATCGCCGAAATCCGGCCCGAGCTGTTCAATCAGGACGAAGGCGAGTTCGACAACCGTTCAGACGACAAAGGGGTCGAGCCCGAGGCCATCGCCGTGGGTGTTGTCGAGGGCAAACCCTATGTCTTCATCGGGCTTGAGCGCGACAGCGGTATCATGGTGTTCGACATCTCCGACCCCGCAAACCCGGTGTTCGACAGCTATATCGACAGCGAGGCCAACGGCAACATCAGCCCCGAAACCATCGCCTTCATCCCCGCAGACCAGAGCGCGACAGGATTTGCACAGATCGCCATCGCCTATGAGGGCGACGGCAACACCGCAATCTACAACCTCGACAACCTCGGCGTGGACAGCTCCCCGACCGGGCGCAGTGATGGCGACGATACGCTGGTGGGCACGGACGGTGACGATGGATTTGGCGCAGGCGCGGGCGACGACCTCGTGAACGGCGGCGCAGGCAATGACAACCTCGGCGGTGGCTTTGGCAACGATACGGTGAACGGCGGAACTGGCAACGACACCATCGGGGCTGGCTTGGGTGACGACATCGTCAACGGCGGTGCTGGCAACGATGTGGCCAATGGCGGCGCAGGCAACGATCTGGTGCAGGGCGAGGACGGCGATGACCGCCTTGGCGGCGGTCAGGGTGCCGACACGATCGACGGCGGCGAAGGCAATGACTTCATCGGCGGCGGTTTCGGGACCGACCTCATCGAAGGCGGCGCAGGGAACGATACCATCGGCGGGGGCCTTGGCGACGATACCGTGCTTGGCGGCGACGGCGATGACTTCCTCGCAGGCGGCGGTCGCGATGACGTGTTGGATGGCGGCGCGGGCAATGACACGCTCAACGGCGGTTCGGGCAATGACCTGATGACCGGTGGCGCGGGTGTGGATACCTTCGTCTTCAACACGCTGACCAGCGGCGAGACCGACATCATCACCGATTTCGATGCCAGCACCGAAACCGTGATCCTGCGCAGCGTGGCCAGTTTCGACACGCTCGACATCACCGATACGGTCGCCGGAGCGGTTGTAGCGGTCGACGGCCACACCATCACCTTCGAGGCGGTTCTCGCGGCGGACCTCACCGCAGATAACTTCCTCTTCGGGTAAATTCTGGTCCAGGCAAAAATTCACCGGCCCCGTTCAACAGCGGGGCCGGTTTCCTTTTGGGACACATACCAAAAGGAAAACGCCCCAGGCGATCAGCCAGGGGCGTTTTGTCATGTCAGATTGGAAAGGACCTGCGCGCCTTAATGCGCCACGGCCCCCCGGCCCTCTTCGCCGGATTTCAACGCGGCCTCGGCAGCGGCGGCCTCTTCGGCCTCTTCGTCCCATTCCACAGGCTCCGGTGCCCGCACCAACGCCAGTTTCAGCACGTCGCGCACGTGATCGACAGGGATAATATCCAGCCCCTCTTTCACATTGTCCGGGATCTCGGCCAGATCCTTTTCGTTCTCGCGCGGAATGAGCACGGTCTTGATCCCGCCCCGCAACGCCGCCAGCAGCTTTTCCTTGAGGCCACCAATAGGCAGCGCATTACCGCGCAGCGTGACCTCGCCGGTCATGGCGATATCCTTGCGAATGGGGATGCCTGTCAGCACCGACACGATGGATGTCACCATCGCAAGACCAGCCGACGGACCATCCTTGGGCGTCGCCCCTTCGGGAACATGGACGTGAATATCCCATTTCTCGAACTTGGGCGGCTTGATGCCCAAATCAGGGGCCACAGAGCGGACATAGCTTGAGGCGGCGTCAATCGACTCCTTCATGACATCGCCCAACTTGCCGGTGGTTTTCATCCGGCCTTTGCCCGGCAGGCGCAGCGCTTCGATATTCAGCAACTCACCGCCCACGGAAGTATAGGCCAGCCCGGTGACAACGCCCACCTGATCGCTCTCTTCGGCCAGACCGAACTTGTATTTGCGCACGCCCAGAAAATCATTGAGGTTTTCTGGCGTGATCGTGATCGCCTTGTCCGTCCCCTTGATGATCCGCGTCACCGCCTTGCGCGCCAGCTTGGCAATCTCACGCTCAAGGTTCCGCACCCCGGCTTCGCGGGTGTAATAGCGGATCACGTCGGTCAGTGCCGCATCGGTCAGCGCAAATTCACCCTTCTTCAGGCCGTTGTTCTTGACCTGCTTGTCGACAAGATGCTGCTTGGCAATCTCGCGCTTTTCATCCTCGGTATAGCCCGCCAGCGGAATGATCTCCATCCGGTCGAGCAGAGGCCCCGGCATGTTATAGCTGTTGGCCGTGGTCAGGAACATCACGTTCGAGAGGTCATATTCCACCTCAAGATAGTGATCGACAAAGGTCGAGTTCTGCTCGGGGTCAAGCACCTCAAGCATCGCCGATGCCGGATCACCCCGGAAATCCTGCCCCATCTTGTCGATCTCATCGAGCAGGATCAGCGGATTGGTTGTCTTGGCCTTTTTCAACGCCTGAATGATCTTGCCGGGCATCGACCCGATATAGGTCCGGCGATGGCCGCGAATTTCGGACTCGTCGCGCACCCCACCCAGAGAAATCCGGATGAACTCGCGCCCCGTCGCCCGCGCCACGGATTTGCCAAGGCTGGTCTTGCCCACACCGGGCGGGCCGACAAGGCACATGATCGGGCCCTTCAGCTTTTGGCTGCGTTGCTGCACAGCCAGATATTCGACAATCCGCTCTTTGACTTTGTCCAAACCATAGTGATCGTCATCAAGGATATCCTGCGCCTTGTGAAGGTCCTTTTTGGTGCGGCTTTTGACACCCCATGGAATGCTCAGCATCCAGTCGAGATAGTTGCGCACCACCGTCGCCTCAGCGCTCATCGGGCTCATGCTTTTGAGCTTTTTCAGCTCGGCCTCGGCCTTTTCTGCGGCTTCCTTGCTCAGCTTGGTCTTGGCGATGCGCTCTTCCAGCTCGGCAATCTCGCCCGCGCCCTCCTCGCCATCGCCCAATTCCTTCTGAATGGCCTTCATCTGCTCATTCAGGTAATATTCGCGCTGCGTGCGCTCCATCTGGGATTTGACGCGCGTCTTGATCTTCTTCTCGACCTGAAGAACGCTCATTTCGCCCTGCATAAGGCCGTAAACCTTCTCCAGACGCTCGCTCACGCTCAACGTCTCAAGCAGTTCCTGCTTGCGGCCCACATCCAGCCCCAGATGACCCGCCACCAGATCCGCCAACTTGGCCGGCTCTTCGGACTCGGTGACAGCGGCCATCGCCTCGTCGGGGATGTTCTTTTTCACCTTGGCATAGCGCGCGAATTCATCCCCGACCGTGCGCAGCAGGGCCGCGATAGTGGTCGCATCGCCGGGAATTTCGCTCAGATACTCGGCCTTGGCCTCGAAGAATTCGGAATTGGCCAGATACTCGGTGATCCGCACCCGCGCCACGCCCTCGACCAGCACCTTGACGGTGCCATCGGGCAGCTTGAGCAGTTGCAGCACATTGGCCAGCACGCCCACGCGGTAAATGCCGGATTCAGCCGGATCGTCATCGGCGGGATCAATCTGGCTAGACAGCAGGATCTGCTTGTCATCGGCCATGACCTCTTCCAGGGCGCGCACAGATTTCTCGCGCCCCACAAAGAGCGGCACGATCATATGCGGGAACACCACGATATCCCGCAGCGGCAGGACCGGATAAGAGGCGTTAAGGGTGTCTTGCATGCTCGTATTCCTGTTTTTAGCAAGAGGGCACCGGCCCCGCGCGGCGGCAACCACGACCCTCTCCGTTACGTTAGTCCTAACTTGGGGCGCACCCCGTCAGGTTTCAACAGATTCGGCGAACATTGCCCTCAGATCAGGCCGGGCACAAGGGCGCATCACGTGCCTGGGCCCGCTTTGCATGGTGTCTCAGGCCGCCAGGCTGCGGTCGCGCATCAGCGACGTCACCGCGTCCTGCACCCGCTCCAGCGCGGCACTCACCTCGTCATGAAAGCGGTCCAACTGACCCAAGATGGATTGCAACCCCGACAAGCGCTCGCGCAGAATACCCGCTTCGACACGCAGCACCACCCGCACCATCGCCAACCCTGTAACCATGCGCCGGATCATCTCGGCATCCGCCGACAACTGCCGGACCGCGCGATAGCCGTCCTGCATGGCGCGATCCGCCTCGATCCTATACCGATCCCGCAAGCCCGCAACCACCTCCATCTCGGCGGTCGCACCCAGATGGTTTTCGCGCTCCGCTTCTTGGGTAAAGAACGTGACCATTTCCTCCATAAGATCGGCCACGGCAATCATGAACACCGATTTTGCTTCGTCGGCCACATCCCAAGTCCCCTGATCGTCGCGCAGGGTCTGGATCACGCGCGGATGATTGCGAATATCCCGCATCATCATTTCGTAATTCTTGGCAATCTCGTTGATCGGCCCTCTGTCAGACTTGAGCTTGCAGGCTTGGATCTTCATGTTGGTGGTGATCAGTTCGGCCTCTTTCAGATTGACGCATAGCACCCGCAATTCCTGCTCAATCTCGCGCTTGACGTCAAAAAGATGACCAGACGCAGCCAAGGCAGGCGTGACTGCACGTTTACGCGCCGCCTCGCGCGATGCATGTTCCCGGCGCAATGCCTCGATCTGAAACACGCCATAGTTGGCAAAGCCTGCGTCAATCAAATCGGCCTCAATGGCCGCTGCACTTTGCTCAGGCGCCAGACTGCGCTCGCGCTCGCGCTCCAAGGCGCGGGCATATACCTCTTTCACAGTCGTGAAGAGCGCGCTCGTCGGCTTCAACCGCACCGACAAATAGCCGCCATCAACCGGCGAGACCACGGCGAAAACCCAATAGAAGCGCCCATCCTTGGCCCGGTTCTTGACATAGGCCCCAACCGAATGGCCACGTTTCAACCCTTCCCACATCAACCAGAACACACCTTTGGGCATGTCGGGATGCCGCACCAACTTGTGCGGCGCGCCAACCAGTTCCTCGGCACTGTAGCCCCCGACACGCGCGAACACAGGGTTGAACGCCCGGATCACCCCGCGCGTGTCGGTGCGGGAAAAGAACAGCTCATCTGCTCGAAAAGGAACCTCTTGGTCGACAAGTGTTTTGTCGGCCCTTGGGCCAGACCGTGCGGCGTCGGCGTGCATATCCACCTCGTGCAGTATGTTTCATTGTCAGAAGGCTTAGACAAAACCGCCTGCATCTTTGGCTAAACGGTCATGCTCGATACAACTTTAGGGTCAGACAGCCACAAATCGTCTTGCGCCGTCCAAGTCCCTTATCCCTCGTCACCTGCTGCGATCCTGCACGTATCGCGCCATCTTTGCGCGCAGCCCAACAGGCCGCGCGCAAAATATCATGTCAGACGATCTTTAAACGGTCTCAAGCGTCGGATAATCGGTATAGCCCTCTGCCCCGCCGCCATAATACGTCGCCTGATCCCCCTCATTCAGCGGCGCATTCTGCTCTAGCCGCTCGGCCAGATCGGGATTGGCGATATAGGGCCGGCCAAAGGCCACCAGATCAACCTTGCCCGTCGCCACTCGCGTCAGCGCCAGATCACGGTCATAGCCATTATTGGCCATGTAGACCCCGGTCCATTTGGCCCGCAGCGCGTCGAAGGCGCCGTCGCGTGCGCCACCCGTGCTGCCCTCGATCAGGTGCAGATAGGCCAGCCCGCGCCGGTTAAGCTGCTCGACCACCCAGCCAAAGCTGGTATCAGGATCGCTGTCCGTCGCGTCATTGAACCCGGACCACGGCGAAAGGCGAATACCGATGTTCCCCGGTGCCCAGACGGTTTCCAGCCCGTCCAATACCTCAAACAGCAACCGCGCCCGATTGCCCACCGATCCGCCATAGGCATCTTCGCGGGTGTTCGGCCCGTCCTTCAGGAACTGATCCAGCAAATAGCCATTGGCGGCATGCAATTCGATCCCGTCAAACCCGGCCTCCTTGGCGGCCTTGGCGGCATGGACATAATCCGCAACCAGCCGCGGCATTTCATCTGCGCGCAGGGCGCGCGGCGTCGATGTGTCCTCGAATCCCGCAGTCGTCACGGTCTGCGCCTTCGCCGCCACCGCCACCGGCGCAACCGGGGCCTGCGCATCGGGCTGCAACGACGTATGGCTGATCCGCCCCACATGCCAGAGCTGAATGACGATCTTGCCACCCTTGGCATGCACCGCCTCTGTCACCTTTTTCCACGCGGCAACCTGCCCGGGGCTGTAGATGCCCGGCGTGCCGATATAGCCCTTGCCCTCGGGGCTGATCTGCGCGGCCTCGGTAATGATCAACCCGGCCCCGGCGCGCTGCCCGTAATAATCCACATGCAGCGCACCAACCTCGCCGGTGTCATTATCGGCGCGGTTGCGTGTCAGCGGGGCCATGACAACCCGGTTGGACAGATCAAGATCACCAGCTTTGGTGCGGGAAAACAGTTTGTGGCTCATGGGGGATGCTCCTTGTGCATGCGAGTTACGCTTGCAGTCAACCTATGCCCCCGCTGCCGCCACACAAGTCCGCCAGCTGCGCCCTATCCCACAGGCCTTGCCGCACCACCGCACAGAACCCGGCCATTGACAGGCGCGCGCTCAGAGCGGGTCGATATCGCCCTCTGCGCGGCCTGCGTGAAACGCAGCCTCCCACGCCCCAAACTGCCCCTCGGCAATCGCTGCGCGCATCTCTGACATGATCTGTTGGAAATAATGCAGGTTGTGCCATGTCAGCAGCATCGAGCTGATGATTTCCTGCGACCGGAACACATGATGCAGATAGGCGCGGGAATAATTCCGACAGGCCGGACAGGTGCAGGCCTCATCCAATGGCCTCGGATCATCCTGATGCCGCGCGTTCTTGATATTGACCACACCATGCCGGGTAAACACCTGCCCGGTGCGCCCGGACCGGCTGGGTAGCACACAATCCATCATGTCGATGCCACGCTTGACCGCGCCCACGATGTCATCGGGCTTGCCCACCCCCATGAGGTAGCGCGGGCGATCCTCCGGCAAAAAGCCCGGCGCATAGTCAAGCACGCCAAACATCGCCTCCTGCCCCTCGCCCACCGCCAGACCGCCCACGGCATAGCCGTCAAAACCAATGGCTTTCAGCGCCTCGGCACTTTCTTCGCGCAACTCGGGCGTGACACCCCCCTGCATGATCCCGAACAGCGCATGACCGGGCCGGTCGCCAAACGCCTCTTTCGAGCGCGCCGCCCACCGCATGCTCAGCCGCATACTCTCGGCCACCGCCTTATCGGTCGCGGGCAAGGCGGGGCACTCGTCAAAACACATCACGATGTCAGACCCCAGCAACCGCTGGATTTCCATCGACCGCTCGGGCGTCAGCTCATGCTTGGACCCGTCGATATGGCTCTTGAAGGTCACGCCCTGCTCGGTCAGCTTGCGCAACCCTGCAAGGCTCATCACCTGAAACCCGCCCGAATCCGTCAGGATCGGCCGCTCCCAGTTCATGAACCGATGCAACCCGCCCAGCCGGTCAATCCGCTCGGCCCCCGGCCGCAACATCAGGTGATAGGTATTGCCCAAGAGGATATCGGCCCCCGTGGCGCGCACGCTTTCGGGCATCATCGCCTTGACCGTGGCCGCCGTGCCCACCGGCATGAAGGCTGGCGTGCGGATGTCACCGCGTGGCGTGCGGATCACCCCTGCCCGCGCCGCGCCGTCCTGTGCCAGTTTCTCGAACCCGAACCGCATGCCGTCAATTCCTATCGCTTTAGCCCTTTTGCCCCCCTTTAAAGCGGTTTACCCTGCCTTGTAAAATGCCGTCTTGGCCGCCCCAGTGTGAGAGTTCCCATGACCGAAGACATGATCCTGAACCTGATTTCCACAAATGTCGTTTGGCTCCTGATCGCGCTTTTGGGGATCATCATAATCTTTCGCGGGGTCAAGATCGTGCCCCAGTCAGAGCAATATGTCGTCGAACGCTTTGGCAAACTGCACAAGGTGCTTGGCCCCGGCATCAATCTGATCGTGCCCTTTCTCGATGTGGTGCGGCACAAGATTTCGATCCTTGAACGGCAATTGCCCAACGCAAGCCAGGATGCCATCACCCGCGACAACGTGCTTTTGCAGGTCGAAACCTCGGTGTTCTACCGCATCCTCTACCCGGAAAAGACCGTCTACCGCATCCGCGAGGTGGATGGCGCGATTGCCACCACCGTGGCCGGCATCGTGCGCGCCGAAATCGGCAAGATGGACCTCGACGAGGTGCAATCCAACCGCACCCAACTGATCACCACGATCAAATCTCTGGTTGAAAACGCCGTCGATGACTGGGGCATCGAAGTGACCCGCGCCGAAATTCTCGATGTCAATCTTGATCAGGCCACTCGCGCCGCGATGCTGCAACAGCTCAACGCCGAACGCGCCCGTCGCGCGCAGGTGACCGAGGCCGAGGGGCATAAACGTGCCGTCGAACTTCAGGCCGATGCAGAGCTTTACGCCGCCGAACAGGCCGCCAAGGCCCGCCGCATCGAGGCCGACGCCGAGGCCTATGCCACCGGCGTGGTCGCCGCCGCCATCGCCGCCAATGGGCTGGAAGCCGCGCAATATCAGGTCGCGCTGAAACAGGTCGAGGCGCTCAACACCCTTGGCAACAGCCCCTCGTCCAACACCATTCTCGTGCCCGCCCACGCGCTCGAGGCGTTTGGCAATGCCTTCAACATGCTCAAGGGACGCGGCTGATGGAAACGGTCCTGTGGCATCTCTGGTGGGTCTGGCTTGCAGCAGCCCTTGGGCTGGCCATCCTCGAAATCCTCGTGCCCGGTTTCATCTTTCTGGGCTTCGCCATAGGGGCTGCCCTCGTGGCGCTGCTGGTGCTCTTGCCTCTCAATCTTGGCCTCACCGCGCTTCTCGCCCTCTTTACGCTTCTCTCCTTGGCCGCCTGGGTGATCCTGCGGCGGCTCTTTCGCGCCCCCGATGACCAAAGCCGCGTGATCCGCGAGGATATCAACAAGTAACCTGCCCCCCCCATTCCTTGCATCCTAAGGTCCATCCCAAGTAGAGAGGCGGCACGCGCGCCCCCGCCGCGACTCAACGCAACAGGACACGCCCGATGACCGATACCCCCGACAGCCCCCAGCCTCTCCAGTTCGGCTGGGAGGAATGGGTCAGCCTGCCTGATCTTGGCGTGCCCGCGATCAAGGCCAAGGTCGATACCGGCGCGCGCACCTCGGCGCTGCATGCCTTTGACATCGAAACCTTCGGTCCCGCCTCGCGCCCCAAGGTGCGCTTTACCGTGCATCCGATTCCGGGCCGCGATGATCTGATCATCCCCTGCTCCGCCCCGATCATCGACCGGCGCGATGTGACCTCTTCGAATGGCGAGCGGGAATTGCGCTATGTCATCGCCTCGAAACTCTCGGTGAATGGCGACACATGGCCGATCGAGATCACCCTCACCAACCGCTCCAGCATGACCAGCCGCATGCTCTTGGGGCGTCAGGCGCTCAAGGATCACATCTCTATTGTCGCCACCGACCGCTTTCTGCAACCCGAACTCAGCTACGATGTCTATCACACCGCCCGCGTCCGCACGGCACAGCCCAAACGCGCCCTGCGCATCGCCGTGCTCAGCCGCGAGGATAATTACTCCACCCGCCGCATCGTCGAAGAAGGCGAGGCGCGCGGTCACACCGTCGAGGTGATCGACACCACCCGCTGTTACATGGCGATCAACGCGCTCGCCCCCGAAGTGCATTACGATGGCAAACGCCTGCCCCGTTATGACGCGGTGATCCCGCGGATCGGCGCGTCCATCACCGCCTACGGGGCCGCCGTGATCCGTCAGTTCGAAACCATCGGCACCTTTTGCGTCAATCCCTCGGCGGGCATCATTTCCAGCCGCGATAAACTCTACGCCCATCAGCTGATGGCCCGCGCACAGGTGGGCATGCCCAACACCGCCTTCGCCGCCTCGCCCAAGGACACCGGCAATCTCATGGGCCTTGTCGGCACAGCCCCCCTGATCGTCAAACTGCTCGAATCAACCCAAGGCAAAGGCGTGGTTCTGGCCGAGACCAAAAAGGCCGCCGAGTCGGTGATCGACGCCTTTCGCGGACTCAAGGCCAATTTTCTCGTGCAGGATTTCGTCAAGGAAGCGGCGGGCGAAGACATCCGCTGCCTTGTTGTCGGCGGCAAGGTCGTGGCCTCGATGAAACGCACCGGGGCCGAGGGCGATTTCCGCTCCAACCTGCACCGTGGCGGCACCGCCAAGACCATCCGCATCACCAAGGCCGAGCGCGATACCGCCATCCGCGCCGCCCGTGTGTTTGATCTCAACATGGCGGGCGTGGATCTTTTGCGCTCCGACAGCGGCCCCAAGGTGCTCGAGGTCAACTCCTCCCCCGGCTTTGAGGGGATCGAAGGGGCCAGCGGCAAGAACATCACCGGCGCGCTTTATGAAATGATCGAGACCCGCGCGCGCCCGGTCCCGGTGCGTCGGCGCAAATCGGGCACCGACTAAGCTGTGTGGTTCCCGCTAACGTCCCCCTCTGGACGTGGGCGTCGATAAACCCTATATGTTTGCTCAGGATAACCGCAGGATACGATCATGATGAACAGTTCAGAGCCGCTCGAAGGCGCCCCCCTGATCGCGCCCTCCAGCACCGATCACCCGCTCTTCGATCAGGTGGTCGAGGCCTGCCGTACTGTCTATGACCCGGAAATTCCGGTCAATATCTACGATCTTGGCCTCATCTATACTATTGATATAGATACCGAAAACACGGTCTCGATCACCATGACCCTGACCGCCCCCGGCTGTCCCGTGGCAGGCGAAATGCCCGGTTGGGTGGCCGACGCGATCGAACCCTTGGCCGGCATCAAACAGGTTGATGTCAACCTCGTCTGGGAACCGCCCTGGGGCATGGATATGATGAGCGACGAAGCCCGCCTTGAACTTGGGTTCATGTAACGAAATCAATCGACTGGAAGGCTGACCTCATGTTTGGCATACCCGGAAAACCGCCCGTCTCCATAACCGCGGCCGCTGTGGCCCAGATCACCCGCCTGATGCAACGCGACGGACATCAAGGGCTGCGGATCGGGGTCAAAAAGGGCGGCTGTGCCGGTATGGAATACACCATGGACTACGTGACCGAGATTGATCCCCATGACGAGATGATCGAACAGGACGGTGCGCGCGTGCTCATCGCCCCCATGGCCCAGATGTTCCTCTTCGGCACCGAGATTGATTACAAGACATCGCTCCTTGAATCCGGCTTTGTCTTCAACAATCCCAACGTGACAGAGGCCTGTGGCTGCGGCGAGTCGATCAAGTTTGCCAATATGTGAGCTTTGCCTCACAAGCCTTTGTAATGAATGGACACTGCACGTATGAGACGCAAGCTTGCCGCCGGCAATTGGAAGATGAACGGCACCAATACTAGCCTGACGGAATTGCAAGCTCTCATCGCCGCCCATCCCACACCCCAAGTTGATATCCTGATCTGCCCACCCGCCACGCTCATTGTGCAGGCCGCAGGGCTCAGTGCCGACAGCCCCCTGATGATCGGCGCACAAGACTGCCACGCCGCCGCCTCCGGCGCCCATACCGGCGATATTTCCGCTCCGATGCTGGCCGATGCCGGTGCCGTAGCGGTCATCTTGGGCCATTCCGAACGCCGCCAGGATCATGCCGAGTCGAGCGCCCTTGTTGCCGCCAAGGCCACCGCAGCCCATGCCGCCCATCTCACCGCCTTGATCTGCTTGGGCGAATCCCTGGCCGAGCGCGAGGCGGTCCAGACCCTCGATGTCATCGCCGATCAACTGCGCCACTCCCTGCCCGAGACCGCGACCGGCGCCAATACCGTCATCGCCTATGAGCCGATTTGGGCCATCGGCACTGGCCTCACCCCAAGCCCCGCGCAAATCTCCGAGGTGCATCGTTTCTTGCGCTCGGAGCTCCGAGCGCGCTTCGGCACCGAGGCCGCGATGGGCTTTCGCCTGCTCTACGGCGGCTCCGTCAAACCCGCCAACGCCCCCGAAATTTTCGCGCTGGCCGATGTCGATGGCGCGCTCGTGGGCGGCGCAAGCCTGACCGCCGCCGAGTTTTCGCCGATCATCACCGCGCTGGAACAGGCCTGATCCCGCTTCTTCATGGAAAAATACTCCGGGGGGGACGCCGCAGGCGGCCGGGGGCAGCGCCCCCAAACTTCAGAGCGGCAGCATCGTGGTTGATTTGATCTCTTCCATCGACAAGAGCGCGGTCACGTTGTGCACCTTCACCTCTGAAATCAGGGCTTGGTAGAACACGTCATAGGCCCGCGCATTGGCGACCCGCACCTTGAGGATATAGTCGATATCCCCCGCCAGCCGGTGCGCCTCCTGCACTTCGGGCCGCGCCTTCAGCGCCCTGAGAAATGCCGCCTGCCACCCGGCATCATGCTCTGACGTGCGGATCAGCACGAAAAAACACGCCTCAAACCCCAGCGACTCAGGATCCAGCAAATAGGTCTGCTGCCGGATCACCCCGGCCTCACGCATTTTGCGAATCCGGTTCCAGACGGGTGTCTTGGAACTGCCGACGTTCTTGGCGATATCATCCAGCGACTGCCCGCCATCCTCCTGCAACTGCACGAGGATTTTCCGATCCAGATCATCGAGGCGAACAGCCATTCCAAATTCTTCCTTTTGCCGAAACATTCCAACCGACCTACGCTGCAATTGGAACAAACTTCCTTATTCCGCCCAGCATATGGCGCTTAACCGGGAATATTTCCTATATTAGCCGCAGAGTCAAACCGTTCCCCGAGGCCCGCCCGATGAAACATTTCCCGATCTTTGTCGCCGTCGAGGGACGTCGCATCGTGCTTTCCGGCGGCGGCGAAGCCGCTCTGGCCAAGCTGCGCCTCCTGCTCAAGACCGAGGCGCATGTGACCGTCTTTGCGCCCGAACCTGCGCCCGAGATCGTGCAATGGGCCGCCGCAGGCCGCCTGCGCCTGCAACAGCGCGCGATGCAGCCCGGCGATGCCCTTTGCGCCGTGCTGTTCTATGCCGCCGATGAGGATGCCGCCGAGGATGCCCGCACCTCCGCCCTTGCGCGCGCAGACGGGGCACTGGTCAATATCGTCGACAACCTCGAGGATAGCCAATTCATCACCCCCGCCATCGTCGACCGCGATCCGGTGACCGTGGCGATCGGTACAGAGGGTGCCGCACCGGTTCTGGCCCGCGCCATCAAATCCGATCTCGAGGCGCGCTTGCCCGCCACGCTTGGCCCTCTTGCACGGTTGGGCAAGGCCTTTCGCAAGGCCGCCGATGTGCTGCCCATGGGCCGCCGCCGCCGCGATTTCTGGGCCGACTATTATTTCAACGCAGGCCCCCGCGCGATGGATCAGGGCGGCGAAGAGCAGGTCAAAACCACGCTGCGCGCACTCCTTGATCAGCATCTGAACGCGCAAGAGCGTGACGGTCACGTCGCCTTTGTCGGGGCCGGCCCCGGCGATCCGGATCTTCTGACCCTCAAGGCGCGCAAGGCGCTCGACACCGCCGATGTGGTGATCCACGACCGTCTGGTAACGCCCGCCATCCTCGAACTCGCCCGCCGCGAGGCAATCTTGATTGACGCCGGGAAAGAGGGCTTTGGGGCCTCCATGTCGCAAGACGCGATCAACGCCCTGATCGTCGAACATGCGGCCACCGGCGCGCAGGTCGTGCGCCTCAAGGGCGGCGATCCCACAGTCTTTGGTCGCTTGGACGAAGAGATCGAGGCTGTCAGCGCCGCTGGCATCGCGTGGCATGTGGTGCCCGGCATCACCGCAGCCTCTGCCTCGGTGGCCAGCATCGGTCAAAGCCTCACGCAACGCGGTCGCAACGCCTCGGTGCGGTTTCTGACCGGCCATGACATGAAGGGCTTTGCCGATCACGATTGGTCCGCGCTCGCCCGTCCGGGCGAGGTGGCCGCGATCTACATGGGCAAGAAATCTGCCCGCTTCATCCAAGGCCGCCTGATCATGCACGGGGCTGACCGCGCCACGCCCGTGACTGTAATCGAAAATGCCAGCCGCCCCGATCAACGCATCCTTGCCACAACGCTGGATCGCTTGCCCACGGATCTCGCAGAGGCCGCGATCACCGGCCCCGCCCTCACCTTTCTCGGTCTCGCGCCCCGCGCGGCAGAAGCCCAAATTGCCCAATCCCAACAGGAGCTTGCCTGACATGGCCCAAGAATTCACCCCCAAGGTCGTCACCGCCAACGCCCTGATCGAGGGCGATGTCGTCTATCTCACCGCCGCTGACACATGGGCGCGCGATCTGGCTCAAGCCGAGGTGCTGACCGACGAGGCCGATGCCGACTATCGCTTGCTACAAGCACAAGCACGCGCAGGCGAAATCGTCGGGGCCTATCTCGCCGATGTCAAACATGGCCCGAACGGCCCCGAACCCACCCATTTCCGCGAGGATTTCCGCCGCAAGGGCCCCTCGAACCTCTTTCACGGCAAGCAGTCCGAAGGACTGTCCCGGGCTTGACCCGGGACCTCCCAAGGTAAGGAACCCAGAAAATGTATCAATACAACGACTTCGACACCGCTTTTATCGCAGAGCGTAACCGCCAATTCCGCGCGCAGGTGGACCGGCGCGTTGCCGGAAACCTGACCGAGGATGAATTTCGCCCCCTGCGCCTGATGAACGGGCTCTACCTGCAACTGCACGCCTATATGCTGCGTGTGGCGATCCCCTATGGCTCGCTCGACCCGGCCAAGCTGCGCCAGCTGGCCTATCTGGCAGAGCGGTGGGACAAGGGCTATGGTCACTTCACCACCCGCACCAACATTCAATACAACTGGCCAAAGCTCAGCGATATCCCCGATATGCTCGATGCGCTGGCAGAGGTGGGGATGCACGCCATCCAGACCTCCGGCAACACCATCCGCAACGTGACCTCCGACCATTTCGCAGGTGCCGCCGCGGATGAAATCGAAGATCCGCGCCCCGTGGCCGAACTTGTGCGCCAATGGTCCACCGACCATCCCGAATTCCAATTCCTGCCGCGCAAGTTCAAGATTGCCGTGATAGCCTCTGACAGCGACCGCGCCGTGATGAAGAGCCATGACATCGGCCTCAAGATCGTCGAGCGTGATGGCGCGCGCGGCTTTGAGGTCTGGGTTGGCGGTGGCATGGGCCGCACGCCGATGGTGGCCAAACTGCTGCGCGATTTCCTGCCGCGCGCAGATTTGCTGCCCTATCTGGAATCGGTGCTCGCCACCTACAACCGCATCGGACGGCGTGACAACAAATACAAGGCACGTATCAAGATCACCGTACACGAGAACGGCCTTGATGAGATCCGCGCGCTGGTCGAGGATGAATTCCCCCGCCGTCGCGCCGCCTTCTCTGGCGTCGATCAGGACTGGCTGGCGCGTATCAACGCGGCCTTTGTCACGCCCACCCTCTCTGAACGGGATGCCGCTGTCTATTATGCCGCCCGCGATGCCGATGCGGTGTTCCGCGCGTGGGCCGATACCAATGTGACAGCGCACAAACACGCCGATCACGGCATCGTCACCATCAGCCTCAAGGCGCATGGGCAAACCCCCGGCGACGCCTCCGCCGACCAAATGCGCCTCGTGGCCGATCTGGCGGAAAACTACGGCCATAACGACATCCGCGCCACCCACGCGCAGAACCTTGTTCTGCCGCATGTGGCCTTGGCCGACATTCCCGCAGTGCATGCGGCCCTGAAAGCCGTCGGGCTCGCGACGGCGAACATCGGCCTTGCCTCGGATATCATCGCCTGCCCCGGCATGGATTATTGCGCGCTGGCCACCGCCCGCTCGATCCCCGTGGCCCAAGGCATCGCCACCCGCCTCGAAGAGCTCAAGATCGAGCATGAGGTGGGCCACCTGCAGATCAAAATCTCGGGCTGCATCAACGCCTGCGGTCATCACCATGTGGGCCATATCGGCATCCTTGGCCTCGACCGTGCAGGCGTTGAAAACTACCAGATCACCCTTGGCGGCGATGCGTCGGAAACCACAGCCATCGGCACCCGCACCGGGCCGGGCTTTGCCTATGACGAGATTGTGCCTGCCATTGAGCGTCTGATCTTCGCCTATCTCGACCTGCGCGAAGGGCCGGAAGAGACCTTCCTCGAAGCCTACAACCGCCTCGGGATGGCCCCCTTCAAATCCGCGCTCTACGATGCAGAGGCCCGCGCCCATGCCGCCGAGTGACCTGACATTACGGGTTCACGCGCTCAACGACCGATACCGCCATCATTCGGCGGTGTCGGTTCTCGAGCATGCCTTGCGCGATCCACAAGCGGGCAAGCTGGCGCTTGTCTCAAGCTTTGGCGCGGAATCCGTCGTGCTCTTGCACATGGTCTCAGTCACCCGTCGCGACACGCCGGTGATTTTCATCGACACCGAAATGCTCTTTGCCGAAACGCTTGTCTATCAACAGGAATTGGCAGAGCGGCTCAACCTCAGTGGCCTGCGCATCATCCGCGCGGACGCGGGCGATCTGAGGGCCCAAGACCCCGATGCGACCCTTCATCAACGCGATACCAATGCCTGCTGCGCCCTGCGCAAATCCGCGCCGCTGCAACGCGCGCTTACAGGTTTTGATGGCTGGATCACCGGGCGCAAACGCTATCAATCCGGCACCCGCGCCGCGCTCGATTTCTTTGAGGTCGAGGACGAGACCGGGCGCATCAAGGTCAATCCGCTCGCCCATTGGGCACCCGAAGATATCCGCACCTATATGGACGAAAACCGCCTGCCCCGGCATCCGCTGGTCGCGCGCGGCTACCCGTCCATCGGCTGCATGCCCTGCACAACACCCGTTGCGCCGGGCGAAGATCCCCGATCAGGCCGCTGGCGCGATCAAGACAAAACCGAATGTGGCATCCATTTTGTCAACGGCAAGATGGTGCGAAAAGGAGTATCCGCATGACTGTCATCATCACCGACCGGGGCTTTGCGCCCGACGACTGGACCGCCCCGATTACACCCCTGGCCGAGGCGGGCACAGAGACGACAGCGCTCGATCTGCTCAATGACACCAACCCCGCCACGCTCGCCGGGCGGCTGGAGGGTATCACCTTCATTCGCGTCGATTTTCCTGCGGCTGCCGACGGGCGCGGCTATTCCATTGCGCGTCAACTGCGGCTCATGGGCTATACCGGGCGCTTGCGCGCGCGCGGCCATGTCATCGCCGATCAATACGCCATGGCGCGGCGGTCGGGTTTCGACGAAGTCGAGATTTCCGATACCCTCGCCGCCCGCCAGCCCGAGGCCGATTGGCTTTTTCGCGCCGATTGGCAGGCGCATGACTATCAGGCGCGGCTGCGCGGCTGATTAGCCCTTTCACCTGACCTGAATCAAAGATTAAAAAAGGATGTCGGTTTAAACGACCGGCAGAGGACACCATGAACGAGATGACCGCCGTGACCCAAGCGACCGCGAAAGCGCCCAAAACCCTTGCGATCCCCGATGCGCAGATCGTGACAGAGGTGAAACACTGGACCGACCGGCTGTTTTCGTTCCGCGTGACGCGGCCCGCCAGCTTACGCTTTCGCTCGGGCGAATTCGTGATGATCGGCCTCATGCAGACCGACGAGAAAACCGGCAAGGAAAAACCGCTCCTGCGCGCCTATTCCATTGCCTCGCCCTCTTGGGATGACGAGTTGGAATTCTACTCGATCAAGGTTCAGGACGGCCCGCTTACCTCGCGCCTCCAGCATATCGAAGTGGGCGATGAAATCATCCTGCGCCCCAAACCCGTGGGCACGCTGGTGCATGACGCGCTCTTGCCCGGCAAGCGGATCTGGTTCTTTGCCACCGGCACCGGCTTTGCACCTTTTGCCTCGCTTCTGCGCGACCCGCAGACCTATAGCGATTATGACGAGGTCATCATCACCCACACCTGCCGCGAAGTGGGCGAATTGCAATATGGCGCGGATCTGATCGAGAGCATCCGCAACGACGAAATGCTGGCCGAACTGATCGGCGAAGGCTTTGCCGATAAGCTGCGCTATTATCCCACCACCACGCGCGAAGAGAGCCCCAAAATGGGCCGGATCACCGACCTCATGCGCTCGGGCGAGGTCTTTGCCGATCTGGGTGTCGCCCCGCTCAGCCCTGAAACCGACCGCGCCATGGTCTGCGGCAACCTCGCCTTCAACCTCGAGATCAAGGACATGCTCGAGGGCTACGGGCTGCGCGAGGGGGCCAACTCCGACCCCAAGGAATATGTCGTAGAAAAAGCGTTCCTCGACTAAGAACCCCAAGCGTCAGACATAAAAAACCCGCGCAAGGCCAACACCTTGCGCGGGTTTCTTCATGTAATCTCAGGGCTCAGTAGCCAAGTGCCGCACGCGCCGCTTCAAGGGCCGCTTTCAGCAGTTCGGGATTGTCCTGCGCCGCCCTAACGCCTTCCAGCAGCATCGTCTTTTGCAACGCACCAACGTCAGAGCCTTCAATCAGCGTCTGAACCGTGGCCAGATCAAAACCCTCAACCGTCAGCGCCTCCGGGGCCACTTCTGCCGCCGTCGCGGGCTGATCAACCGCTGCCGAAACCGCATCCGCTGCGGCCTCGGTGGCCGTATCCTGCGCGCCCTCAACCGCCTCTGTGGCCGTCTCCTGCGCTGTATCCGCGGCCTCGGTCGCGGTCTCGGTTGCAGCGGTGGTTGCTTCGGTCGCGGTGTCCGCGGCCTCGGTGGCCGTGTCCTGCGCGCCTTCAACCGCCTCTTCGGCAGTCTCCTGTGCTGCGTCCGCTGCCTCGGTCGCAGTCTCGGTCGTGGCGTCTACTGCGGTTCCAGCGGCCTCGGATGCCTCTGTCGCGGTCTCCGTCACAGCCTCTGTCGCGCTCTCAACCGCCTCTGCTGCGGCATCGCCCGCGGCCGCTGCCGTATCGCTCACAGCCTCAACGGCTGTCTCGGCGGCCTCTTGCGTGGCCTCGACCGCCTCGGCTGCGGTGTCCGCCACGGCCTCTGCCGCGTCACCAACTGCCGTTGCCGCATCTTCCAACGCGGCCGGCGCTTCGACTTCGGTCTCTGTCGGGCTCACGCTCTCGACAACCTCTTCCACCGACTTGCCGGAAAAGAGCAGATAGCCCCCCCCCAGCACAACCGCCGCCACGAGAATCCAAATCAGGTTTTTCATAACCATCTCCCCAAAACTGTCTGGCCCGCACGCTTGTCGCGCGGTCCTTTGCTAACTCCCTCCCAAATGTAGACACAAAAGGAAAGGCGCAAGGGGGAATTGACCGGCTTTCGGCTCAGATCAGCCTATTTGCAGCTTGAAAGCGCGGCGCACCGCGTTTACCTTGCAGCGTCAAATTCACCCGACCCGAACAACAATCGAAGGAACAAAGCCATAGCCCGCAGACCCCACAACGCGCCCCCTACGCGCGAAACCGGCCCCCGTATCAATGACCGCATTCGCTGTGATGAGATTCGCCTGATCGGCGCAGATGGCGAAAACGTCGGGCTCATAACCCCGCAACGTGCGCTTGAAATGGCCGAAGAGGCAGGACTTGATTTGGTCGAAATCTCGCCAAGCGCCACGCCGCCGGTCTGCAAGATCATGGATTTCGGGAAATACAAGTACGAGCAGCAAAAGCGTGAGGCCGAGGCCCGCAAGAAGCAGCACATCATCGAGATCAAGGAAATCAAGTTCCGCCCCGGCACCGACACGCATGACTATGACGTCAAGATGCGCAGCGTCGTGAAATTCCTGCAAGGCGGCGACAAGGTAAAGATCACCTTGCGCTTCCGTGGCCGCGAAATGGCCCATCAGGACTTGGGCCGCCAACTTCTTGAACGCATCGCCGATGACATCAAAGAGGTAGGCCGGGTCGAGAACATGCCCAAGATGGAAGGTCGCCAGATGATCATGGTGATCGGACCGGGCCCCAAGTAGCCCTGCCCACCTTGCCCAAATGCACAGCCCCGGACCCATCGTCCGGGGCTTCGTGTTTCGCTTGCGCCCCCAGACCAGTCGCGTAAGGTATGGCGCCTGCATCAATCCGGAGCTGCAAATGCCCCTTTTCGAATACAAGGTCCTGCCCGCGCCCACCCGTGGCCGCAAGGCCCCCGGCGTCAAAACCCCCGAAGCGCGCTTTGCCTTGGGCGTCGAGGATCTGCTCAATGATATGGCGCGCGCCGGTTGGGAATATCTGCGAACAGACATTCTCCCCAGCGAAGAGCGGCAAGGCCTGACCTCGACCCACACCGTTTATCGCTCGGTCGCGGTCTTTCGCCGCGAGGTGGTGATCCCCGGCACGGTACAGGCCGCCGCGCCGGATACAGCCAGCATCCCCCCACGAGCCCCGGATGTGATTGAGACAGATTGACCGCCGCCTGACCCTGCACGCAGGCTCTCTGTCAAGCCCCGAATGCGCGCCCCGACCCGGAATATTTTGCCCCCCGCCCCTTCAATTCCCCGCGTTTTGGCATACACTCTCGTCTCCGACTCGCAAAGGTAAGCCCCATGTCCAAATCAGATCCCTTCGGTTTCGATATGTCCGTCTCCTCGGCCAAGAAAAAGAATCCGCGCGGTCGGCGGGGCATGTCCGGCGCCTCCGAAACCTCGACCCGCGTTTGCGATCACGAGGGCTGCGAAGAGGCGGGCAAATATCGCGCCCCCAAGGCGCCTGATGTGCTCGACGATTATTTCTGGTTCTGCCAGCAGCATGTGCGCGACTATAACCTCAAGTGGAACTTCTTTGACGGCACCACCGAGGCAGAGTTGAACGCGCAGATGTCCAAGGACAAGGTGTGGGAGCGTGAAACCCGCCGCATCACCGATCCCGAGGCGCGCGCCTGGGCGCGTTTGGGCATCGAGGACCCGCATCAGGTGCTGGGCGTCAACGCCACCCAGAACCCCGGCAAGAAAAAAGGCGGCACCCGCAAACTGCCCCCCACCGAACGCCGCGCCATCGAGATCCTCGAGGCCGAAGATACCTGGACCAAGGCAGAATTGCGCAAGGCGTATAAATCGCTGATCAAGGTGCTGCACCCGGATATCAACGGCGGCGACCGCAGCCAGGAAGAACAGTTGCAACAGGTGGTCTGGGCTTGGGAACAGATCAAGGAAAGCCGCAACTTCAAATAGGCGGGCAGAGCGGGCGTTGCGTGAGCGTAGGCCCCTACCCCGCCTTGCGCGTCACGTCATGGCCATAAAGCCAGTCAAACTGCCGCAACATGCGCTCGCGCGCAAATGCCCCGCCGGCCCGTAACGCCGTATGCGCCGCCCAGCGAAGCGGCGGAAAACTCAGGTGGTATTTCCACGCATTGCGATTGGCCGCCTCAACCACCCGCCGCACCCGTGCGTCGCGCCGCCCCTGATAGGCCGCCAGCCCCTCGGCAAGCCCCTCTGCAGCACTCAGAGCATCGACCAGCACCCAGGCATCCTCCAGCGCCATCGACGCCCCCTGCGCCATAAAGGGCAAGGTCGGGTGTGCGGCATCCCCCAACAGCGCCAGCCCGTCCCGCTGCCAGACCTGCGCCACCGGATGCCGGAACAGCCCCCAAAGATGCACCTCCTCGACCGCCGCCAGCATCGCCTGCACCTCTGGCCCGAAATCGCCAAAGGCTGCGCGCAGCGCCATCGGATCATCCTTCTGGCTCCAGCTTTCCTCGGTCCAGGCGGCGCGCTCTTGCACCGCCACCAGATTAAGCAGCGTGCCCCCACGCAACGGATAGCTCACCACATGGCGCATCGGCCCCATATGCACCTGCGCCTCAGGGCCGCGCCCCCAAAGATTGGGCACCACCGCCCGCCATGCCACTTGCCGGGTAAAGAACGGCGCCAGTGTGCCATTCAGCGCGCGCCGCACCACCGAATGCAGCCCATCCGCCCCGATCACCAGATCCGCATCAAACCGCGAGTCATTGGCCATCCGCACGCAGGGGCGCTCGCCGCCCTCGACCGCACTGACCTTTTGCATCAGCCGCACCTTGACCCCGACCTCGCGTGCGCCCTCGGCCAACACGTCAATCAGGTCTGCACGGTGGATGAAATGATAATTTCGATCCTGTAATCCCGCCAGATCCAGCCGCAGCACCTCGCCCCGCTGATAATCGCGCAGACTGACAGCTTGCGCCTGCATCGACCGCGCCACAAGCGGCACATCCAGCCCAAGCGCGCGCAGCACGGCAAAGCCATTGGGGCTGATCTGCAATCCCGCCCCCACTTCGGAAATCTCGGGCGCTTGCTCCAACAGGGTCACATCCGCCCCGCGAAGGCACAGCGCGCGCGCAACGGCCAGCCCGCCAATTCCGGCCCCAATGACCGCGATGTTCAGCCCATCCAGTGTCATGGCACCTCTCTTGATACGAAACGCGCCGGGAGGAAAGTCCCGGCGCGCTCTGTCGTTTAAATTTCGCTGTTGGGCCGTGAGCTCAATCGTCGCGATGCACCTTTTCGCGCCGCTCATGGCGCTCCTGCGCCTCCAGCGTCATGGTGGCGATGGGCCGCGCGTCCAGACGCTTGAGGCTGATCGGCTCGCCGGTCATCTCGCAATAGCCAAATTCGCCATCCTCGATCCGCCGCAACGCGGCGTCGATCTTGCCCACCAGCTTGCGCTGACGGTCGCGGGTGCGCAATTCCAGCGCACGATCCGTTTCTTCGCTGGCTCGGTCAGCCACATCCGGAATGGCCCGAGTGCCATCCTGCAATCCTTCGATTGTCTCCCTGCTGCCCTCCAGCAATTCCAGCCGCCAGGCTATCAGCTTGCGCCGAAAATACTCCAGCTGCCGGTCATTCATGAACGGCTCATCTTCCGCTGGCTGGTAATCTTCGGGCAGAAATACTTCCGCTTTCATCTCGATCCCCTCATCAAGGCCAGTGTCTGGCATAATGAACTCCTCAGACAGTCGGCGCCCCATGGGCGGTGATCTACACGGCACATTCAGGATTGTCACTAGTCAATCACGCGCCATTGATGTGAATTGTCTAACCGTCTAGGTTGCCACCAAATACAGCGCCGCTGACCTCTGACAGGATTGAAAAACCGATGAAATTCCAAGGCACCGAGGCCTATGTCGCCACCGAAGACCTGACCGTCGCCGTCAACGCCGCCGTGACATTGGAACGCCCCCTGCTGGTCAAGGGCGAACCCGGCACAGGCAAGACCGAATTGGCCCGGCAGGTGGCAGGTGCGCTTGGCCTGCGGCTGATCGAGTGGAATATCAAATCCACCACCAAAGCCCAACAAGGCCTTTATGAATACGACGCCGTCAGCCGCCTGCGCGACAGCCAGCTGGGCGAGGCGCGGGTGCATGATGTGGCCAATTACATCAAACGCGGCAAACTCTGGGAGGCCTTCGCCTCTGACGAAAAGGTCGTGCTGCTGATCGACGAGATCGACAAGGCCGATATCGAGTTTCCCAACGATTTGCTGCAAGAACTCGACCGCATGGAATTCCATGTCTACGAGACGGGCGAGACCATCCGCGCCCGCCACCGCCCCGTCATCATCATCACCTCGAACAATGAAAAAGAACTGCCCGACGCCTTTCTGCGCCGCTGTTTTTTTCACTACATCCGCTTTCCCGATCCCGAAACCCTGCAGCGCATCGTCGAGGTGCACCATCCCGGCATCAAGGACGCGCTCCTGTCGACCGCCCTCACCCAGTTTTTCGAGATCCGCGATCAGCCGGGCCTCAAGAAAAAACCCTCGACCTCCGAGGTTTTGGATTGGCTCAAACTGATCCTGGCTGAGGATCTGACCCCCGAGGATCTGCGCCGCGACGGGGCAGATGCCCTGCCCAAACTGCACGGCGCGCTTCTCAAGAACGAGCAGGATGTGCATCTCTTTGAGCGTCTCGCCTTCATGGCACGCCGCCAGAGATAAAAGTTTCAAGGGATATGCCCTTGTTTTAGAATGATATTCAACCATGGCCTGCGCCCTGTTCCGTGCTAAGATGCAGTTGCCACAATTTTGCCGCAAATGCTCCTTACGCGGGACAGGATGAAAATGAATTCTACCCCCGACCCGGCAAAGGCCGTGGCAGGGATACGCTGCGCAAGGCCGATGGGTCTTGCTCGCCCCCGGCCCGCCCCCGTCGGCGATTGGGCCCGCGCCACGGCGGCTGCGGGCTCCTTGGTTTCGATTTAGGTTACGGGGGTCTTATGCGTCGTGTCATTCTACCGATCTGCCTGCTGCTAGGGGCCTGTGTGCCCGGCACCTATAGCTATCACGAACCGGCCACCCGCGCCGCGATGCCGGAAGAGGCCGGGATGCCGCCGATGAAGGCGTTTTCCGCCCCACGCCCCCTGCCCCCTCAACGCTCCAACCGCGATATTCAGCGCGACATCCTCGATCTTGGATTTCAGCTTGAATCGGGCCGCATGTTGCAACATTTCTCGCGCTTCGAGGGGCCTATCACCGTGCGCGTGACCGGCGAACCTCCGATCACCCTCATTTCAGACCTCAACCGCCTGATGCACCGCCTGCAAACCGAGGCGGGGATCAACATCAGCCGGGTCTCCGAAGGCCCCGCCAATATCACCATCGAGGCCGTCAGCCGCGACGCCATCCAGCGCAGCCTGCCCAAGGCCGCCTGTTTCGTCGTGCCCAATATCTCGCGCCTGTCGCAATACCGCGCCGCCCGCAATTCCCGCGCCACGGATTGGAGCCAGCTGCGCCAACGCGAGAGAATCGCCATCTTCGTTCCCAATGACACCAGCCCGCAAGAGGTGCGCGATTGCCTGCACGAGGAACTCGCGCAGGCCCTTGGCCCCCTCAACGATCTTTACCGCCTCTCGGACAGCGTCTTTAACGATGACAACGTCCATGCCGTGCTGACCGGCTTCGACATGCTGGTGCTCAAGGTGTTTTACGCCCCCGAATTGCGCGCCGGCATGACCCGCCGCGAAGTCGAGGAACGTCTGCCCGCGATCCTGTCGCGCCTCAATCCCGCCGGGGATGGGTTGGCCCCGCGCTTCGCCGGGTCCACCCCCCGCGCTTGGATCGACGCCATCCAGACAGCCCTTGGGCCGGGCGCGCGCCCGCTGGAGCGCCGCGCCGCCGCAACAGATGCGGTACGCATCGCGCAGGCCGTCGGCTGGACCGATCACCGCCGCGCCTTCAGCCATTTCGCGCTCGGCCGGATCACCCAAGCCTCCGATCCCGATTTCGCACAGGAACAATTTGTTCTTGCCGAACGCTTCTACGAGGCGAACCCGGGCACAGACCTGCACCGCGCTTTTGCCGCCGCCCAACTGGCCGCCTATGCCATCGCCCAAGGGCGCGGCGAGGATGCGCTGATGCTGATCGGCCCACATCTGGCCACGGCTGAGCGCGCCGAAAACGCGGCCCTCTTGGCCACGCTGATGATGCTGCGCGCCGAGGCGCTCGATCTCTCGGGCCGCGTCTCCGAGGCGCAGGCCGTCAGGCTGGACAGTCTGGGCTGGGCGCGTTACGGGTATGGCGCGGATTGGGCCGTGCGTGCCAAACTGCGCGAAGTTGGCGCGCTCAGCCCGCTCAAAGGACCGAACGGGTAAGGCATGATCGTAATCATCGGGGCACTACTGGGCGCGCTCACCGGCGCGTTCATGGCACGGCGGCGCAAGGGCAAGCTGGCGGATATTCTGCAATACGCCTTTGTATATGCCCTTATTTTCGCCCTTCTGGGTCTCTTTGCGACGCTGATCATCCACCGCAGCGCGCTCTGATCCGCGATGTTCCTGCCGTTCTTTGAGAACCTCAGACGCGCGGGCCTGCCGGTTTCCTTGCGCGAATACCTGACCTTTCTCGAGGCGATGGGGCGCGGCCTTGTCACCTATGACGTCGAGGGATTCTACTACCTCGCCCGCACCGCGATGGTGAAAGACGAGCGTCATATCGACCGCTTCGATCAGGCCTTTTCCGCCAGCTTTTCCGGGCTAGAGGCCATCAGCACCCAAGATGTGCTTGATGCCGTCGACCTGCCCGCCGAATGGCTGCAAAAACTCGCCGAAAAGCATCTGACCGCCGAAGAGCGCGCCGAAATCGAGGCGCTTGGCGGCTTTGACAAGCTGATGGAAACGCTGCGCGAGCGCCTCAAGGAACAGCAGGGGCGCCATCAGGGTGGCTCGAAATGGATCGGCACCGCTGGCACATCGCCCTTCGGGGCCTATGGCTATAACCCCGAAGGCGTGCGGATTGGCCAAGACCAAAGCCGCCACCGCCGCGCGGTCAAGGTCTGGGATAAACGCGAATTCCGCAATCTCGACGACTCGGTCGAACTGGGCACGCGCAACATCAAGGTCGCGCTGAAACGCCTGCGCAAATGGGCGCGCGACGGGGCCGCCGAAGAGCTTGATCTTGACGGCACCATCCGCGCCACCGCCGAACACGGATATCTCGACGTGCAAACCCGGCCAGAGCGGCGCAATGCGGTCAAGGTGCTGCTCTTTCTCGATGTCGGCGGCTCGATGGACCCGCATATCAAGGTGGTGGAGGAGCTGTTCAGCGCCGCCCGCGCCGAATTCAAGCACCTCGAATATTACTACTTCCACAATTGCCTCTATGAAGGCGTGTGGCGCGACAATGCCCGCCGCTGGAATGCCCAGATTCCCACCCAAGAGGTGCTGCGCACTTATGGGCCGGATTACAAATGCATCTTCGTCGGCGACGCCAGCATGTCGCCCTATGAAATCGCCTATCCCGGCGGCGCCAACGAACATTGGAACGCCGAAGCCGGACAGGTCTGGCTCTCTCGCGCGCGCAGCCAATGGCCGCATCACCTCTGGATCAACCCGGTGCCACAAGGCGAATGGGGCTATACCCAATCCATCACCATGATCCGCGAGATTTTCGAGGACCGCATGGTGCCGATGACCCTCGCCGGGCTCGATCAAGGCATGCGGGCACTGCTGCGTTAATCCTCAGTGCGCACCAGCCCGCGCGCGCACATCTGCCCCAGAAGGTCCGACAGATCGTCGGCAATCATCGTTTGGGGCGTGCCCACAAAGACCTCTGCTAGCGTTTCTGCAATGTCATGTCCACAGCACGGCTCCTCCAACAGCGCCCAAACCGCCCCGGCTACGGGATTGAGGCGAAAGAAATTGCGCCCCGCCATCTGCCATAAAAACACATCCTGCCCGATCTCGCGCGCGCTGACCTCTTCAGCGCGGCAAAACACCTGCGCCAGATCGGCCGGCCCAGTCTCCGCCTCCACCGGATCAGGTGGCAGCATCGGGCCAATCTGCACGCCGCCCCCCGGCAATTCTGGCGCAGCACAAAGATCACGCACCACCTGCACCGCCTCCTCCAGATCGCTATAGACCAGCGTCGCGCAGAAAAGCTGCGCACCAAGCGCCGCAAGCCGATCATAATGCGCCTCGGTCTCGCCCGGATCAGCGATATTCTGGCGGATCATATGGGCCACCGCATCCGCAACCCGCATCCGGTGCAGCCGCGCCGGACCAGAGGCTTCGCGCCGCAGTACGATCAACCCCGCTAACGGGGCCTGCGTGCCCAGCGGGGCCTGCCCCTCACAGCGCACATAGCCATAGCGCCGGTCCTGCACCGTCAGATGATCCGCAACATAGGCGCGAAACCCATCCGACAGCCCTTCAGGCAAGGGCAGGCGCAGACGCGGCTGAACCCCAAGCGCCACGCCCTGCCCGTCTGGGTTCACCGGCAACACATCGTCGCAATAAAGCCGCACCCCCGGCTCTGCCGCCAGCCGCGTGACCAGCGTCGTCTTGCCCGCCCGATATGGCCCGGTAAAGGCCAAGAGATGCCCCCCCACCTCGACCGCGCCACAATGCAGCCCGATCATTTCAGGGCGCGCATCGCAATAGCTTTGCACCAGGTCGGCCACCACGCCACAGGTCGCACCCGCCAGCCCCAGATCGGTCAACGGCGCGCGCGACCACCACGACTGATAGCTATAGCGCCCGCTGTCCTCTGCTGTGACCCGCGTCACCGGCACGGCCTCAGAGGGCGCTCCCGGCAGGCTCCGACAGCCCCAGCCCGGCATCACCTCTGACAACGCCCCGGCCACCGCCTCGGCGCGGCTTAGCACCACCTCCTGCGGCACGGTGTCGAATCGCAACAGGCATTCTGCGGAGTCAGACGCCGCGCGCAGCCGGGCCGCAAACTGTCTTACCGGATGCAACATGGCGCGCATGTCACCGCAGCCTGTTCAAATCGTTCAAGGTGCCGATGATGCCATCAACCACCTGACCCGTACTTACATAGCCTTGCCTGCCACGGCCCGACGGCCCCGACCCATAGGACCCCCGGCTTGATCCGCGCCCGTAATAATACCCGCTGCGGGAATAGCCCCCACCCGAACCGCGCGATCCCCGTGATCCCCGCGACCCGCGTGATCCGCGCCCGCTGGCCTCAGAGGCATGCGCCGCCCCCAGATGCACCATCACCGGGGCCACATAGGCCAGGCTGCTCGCCAGCCCCAACCGCATCAGCAAGCGCCGCCGCGTCACATGTGTCTCGTCCTTATGTGCCATATCATTCATCCTGTGCTTGTTTCATCAGATGGGCAGAGCCACCCAAAAGGGGATCCTGTCGTAAAACCTAATCTGGCTGGACAGAAAATCCCGATTTGCGCTCTGATGCGCAGGCTTTCGCCGACCCTGCCCAACGCTTTGCGCGGTATGCGCGGGCGATCAGGGCACCGCTGCGCCACGATCGCCCGTTGGTCCTAGCGTCCCGAAGGACCAGAACTGCGGTTGGATCCCCGCCCCGAAGGACCCGAGCCGCGCGCATTGCCAGCCCCACCGCCCGAGCCGCCGGGGCCGGACCCACCACCGCCGCCCGAGCCACCGGGGCCAGACCCGCCACCACCCGAGCCGCCGCCGCCGTCACCGCCGCCACCATCACCGCCTGCGCCCGACGCATGCGCCGCCCCCAGATGCATCATCACCGGGGCCACATAGGCAAGCCCGCTCGCCAGCCCCAAACGGGCCAGCACGCGCCGCCGCGTCAGCATTGTATCCTTGTCCTGTGTCATGGTTCTCTCCTCTTGTGATCCACACCCCGGCAACGGGGCGGACAAGAGAGAAACGTCGCGGCGCAAGGATTATTCCACCCACGCCGGAAAAAAATGCAAAGGCCCGTCAGTCAGCCCCAAGCGCCTTGGCCAGACGCGGCAACTTGGCCTTTTTCAAAAGCGGGCGCATGTCCCAGTCGCGCTCCGACAGCGCCCGCGCCTTGTCCAGCACAGTCTCGGCCACCGCCGCCACCAGGCCCGGTTGCGCCTGCCAGATACCGTGCAAAAACCCATCCGGATCGGCCCGCCAAACCCCTTCTTCGGCCAGCGTGTGGCGTGGAAAATCGCGGGCATTCAGCGTGAGGATACCATCGGCAGACCCCGCAATCGCCGCTGCCAGCACATGGCGATCCGCCGGATCAGGCAACCACAGCCGCGCCTCCAGCGACGGTGGATAGGTCACTCGCGCCCGCGGCCAGCGCGCGGTCATCATCGCCGCCTCACCCGCCGCCTGCACCTCGGCCCCCGGTCCCAGCTTGACCACCGCGCGCAGCCATTCGCCAAGGATACGCTCAGACCAAAGCGGCTCAAACGCGCCGCCCGCCGCGACCCCCAGGATCATTTCCCGCATCACCGTGGGATAGATCACGCAGGTGTCGAGCAAGACTTTCATAACCGATAGAACAGCGCCTTGAGATAGCCAGACTCTGCCAGATTGGCATGGAGCGGATGATCCGGCCCGGCAAAGCCGGTATGGATCAACGGCCCCACCCGCCCCGCGCGCCCAATGCCGCGCGTGCAGGCGGCGCGAAACTTGCTCAAATCCGCTGCATGCGAACAGGAACAAAGCGCCAGATAGCCGCCCGGTGCCACCAAAGGTGCCGCAAGCCGCGCCACCCGCTCATAGGCGCGCAGCCCCTTTTCCATCGCCTGTTTGCTCGGCGCAAAGGCCGGCGGATCACAGATGACCACATCAAATTGCGCGCCCTCTGCCGCCAACGCCTCCATCACGTCGAACGCATCGCCGCGCCGCGTCTCGAACCGCTCGGCCAGCCCCATGCGCGCCGCCCCTTGTGTTGCAAGGCCCAGCGCAGGGTCTGACCCATCGACCGCCAGCGCATGCTCTGCCCCCGCGGCCAAAGCAGCCAATGAGAACCCGCCCACATGGCTGAACATATCCAGCACCCGCGCGCCCTTTGCCAGACGCGCCGCAAAGGCGTGATTGGGGCGTTGGTCATAGAAAAGCCCGGTCTTCTGACCGCCTAAGAGATCGGCCATGTAAATGGCCCCGTTCATCGGCACCGGCACCGGCCCGTCTGGTGCCACACCCGCCAGAACAGCACTCTGATCGTCAAGCCCCTCCAGCCCCCGCGCCCGGCCCCCGGCGTTCTTGAGCACGGTGCCCACGCCTGTCACCTCTTGCACGGCGGCCACCAGATCGGCCAGCATCGCCTCGGCCCAGGCCGCGTTGGGCTGGATCACGGCAATATCGTCAAAGCGGTCGATCACAACGCCGGGCAACCCATCGGCCTCGGCATGTACCAAACGGTAATAGGGCGCCTCATGCATCCGCGCGCGCATCTCATAGGCGCGGGTCAGACGCGCCACCAGCCACGCGCGATCAATGGCCACGCTGACATCGCGTTCCATCATCCGCGCCATGATCTTTGACGCCATATTGACCGCGACAAGGCCCAGAGGCGCGCGGTCCGCATCCTCCAAAAGCGCGATAGTGCCCGCGCTCAGCGCCTTGGTGCGCCGGTCGGTCACGATTTCATTATCGAATACCCAAGGCGCACCATGACGGATGGCGCGCGGCTCGACATTCGGGCGAAGGCGGATCACAGGATAAGGGGGCGGTGTCATACCGCCCCCTTACGCCGATTATAGCCCATGGAAAAGATCAGATTTACTCGGTCACGCTCAAGGCCGCGACCAGATCGGTCTCAGCGCGCGGCGGCAGACCCAATTCGCCCCGGATGACCTTGGCCAGATGATCGGTGATCCGCACCTTTTGGGTGATCCCGCGCTGCTCTGCGGCCACCGCTGTCTGCCCCCCATAGGCCTTGAAACTGGCCTTGACAGGTTTCGTCGGACCATAAGGCGCACCCGTCTCGGGGTTTCGCAGGGTGATGGTGAAATGGATCGAATGCATGCCGCCGATGGTATAGCGCGCCTTTTCACTCAGCGCATGAAACCGGGTGACTTGGACATCAAGCACCGCAGGCATGCCGCCCGGCACACCGTCGCCCACACCGCGCGCCAGCGCCGTCTCAACGATGGACTTGACCTGCGCATGGCGATCCCCCGGCCTATCCTCGCGCCAGACGATATCGCCCATTGGATAATAGCTGTTGGCCTCCGAGACCTTGAGTGATTTGGGCACAGTCACCCGAATTTGCTGCACATCCAGTGGCACGGCGGCTGCCCGCAGGGCTGGGGTTTCCAGAGGGGCGTTGCGGGTTGCCGTCTCGACGCTCGCACAGGCCGACAGCGTCAATCCCAGCATCGCCACCGTAATGATTCTCAAATAGCTCATGTCTTCCTCCATGGGCTGTGTCCCTTGTCGCAACCTATGGATGACGCCGGATTAGGGCGCATTTGAGACAAACTCGGTGTATTACGGTGTCATTCACCACCCAAGCGGGAACTCAACCCATGCGAAACACGCAGGGTTATGACTGGTCCCCTGTGTCGCGGGGTCGGGATCGCCACCCCCCCCGTCGGCGCGCCGGGGCAGCGCTGACCATGCCCTCGCGCAAAACCCGCGTCATCGGATGATCAGGATTATCACCACCGTATCGCGCGACCATTTCGGTAATGGCACCCGGCACCTCCTGCCCCACTGGCAACGACAGCGCCCAGTCAAGGAACACAGACCGACATTCCGGCTCGGTAATGCCCTCGATGCGGTAGGATTCAGTGATCAGGCCCTTAGGGTCCATGGGATCACGCGCCATGGCTCAGCACCCCTTGGGCAGACGCACAAGCGCCGCACCCATCACCTCGGACGCCTCTCGGCTCAGTGTTTCCAGCCGCTCTTGCAACATCGCCAACCCCTCCTGCCCGGTCTCACGCAACAAAAACGCCGCGCCACCCTCGCCCATACGCTCAGGCTCCAGCGGCTTGTCGCTGATCAGCCGCGCCACCATCTGCACCCGCCAGCAAAGCGCATAAGCCGCGTTCAGCGCTGCGCTATCCCCGTCACTCAGCCATCCGATTGCGACACCACCCGCAAAGCCAGAGACAACATCGCGCGCCGCCTGCCCCGCCAAAAGGTTGCCCGCCTGCGCCATCAACTCCAATTCCAAGAGCCGCCCCGCCCCCAGCTTGGCATCCCAAGGCCCGGCAGGTGCCTTGGCGCTCGCCACCCGCGCGCGCATTTCGGCCACCGCCTCCAGCACCGCCTCGGGCGCACCCTTTTCCCTGATCAACCGCTCGCGGAACGCCTCCACCTCCTGTGCCAAACCCGGCTCGCCCGTGATTACCTGCGCCCGCGTCAGCGCCAGATGCTCCCAGGTCCAGGCCTCCTCTTGCTGATAGCTCTGGAAACTCGGCCAGCTTGTCGCCACCGGCCCCTGATTGCCCGAGGGGCGCAACCGCATGTCCACCTCATAAAGCCGCCCCTCGGCCATGGGTGCTGTCAACGCGGTGATCATCGCCTGTGTGAGGCGCGCATAATAGGGTCGCGCGGCCAAGGGCCTGCGCCCATCCGAGCTTTCGGCCTCGCCTGCGTCATAGATCACAATGAGGTCAAGATCAGACCCGGCATTCAGCCGCCCCGCCCCCAGCGATCCCATCCCCAGCACCACCGCGCCCCGTCCCGGCGGTGTCCCATGCTTTTCGGCAAATTGCGCCAAAACCATTGGCCAGACGCCCGCAATCGCCGCGCCCGCCAGATCGGCATATTGCGCCGCCGCACGGTCGGCCCCGGTCAACCCCCGCAGATGATGCACCCCGATCCGGAAATGCCATTCCTTGCGCCAACGTCGCGCCGCATCCAGTGCCCGCTCATAATCAGACTCAGCCGCGAGCCGCGCCGCAAGCTCTGCCTCCAGCGCCGCCCGCCCCGGCCAATCGGCAAAGAAATCGCCCGCGATCACCGCATCGAACACGCCCGCATTGCGCGACAGATGCGCCGCCAGCGCAGGCGCCGTGCCAACAATATCCACCAGCAGGTCAATCAACTGCGGATTGGCCTCGAACAGCGAAAACACCTGCACCCCGGCAGGCAAACCCGCCAGAAACCCATCAAACGCCACAAGCGCCTCATTGGGATGCGCCGTGCGCGCCAGCCGCCCCAGAATATCCGGCTTCAGCCGCTTGAAAATCTGCACCGCGCGATCCGAGCGTAACGCCGGGTAACTCGGCCAGCGCGCGATCACATCGCCATTCAGCGCCTCCGCCGCCTCCGGTGTCTCCGGCGCGTCCTCGGGCCGGAAAAACCCTTCAATCAGATCATGCACCTCGGTCAGCCGCGCCACAATATCGGCGCGCAACTCGGCCGTTTCACGCCCCATAAAGGCGGCCAGCCGATCAAACTCCTCCGCCGAATTGGGCAACACATGCGTCTGCGCATCGCGCAGCATCTGCACCCTATGTTCTACCTCGCGGTGAAAGCGGTAATGCCCGGTCAGCGTCTCGGCCGCCGCCTGCGGCACCCAGCCTTTCTCGGCCAACCGCGCCAGCCCCGCAACCGTGCCACGCACCCGCAGGTCAGCATCCCGCCCACCCGCGATCAACTGACGGGTTTGGGTGAAAAACTCGATCTCGCGTATCCCACCCCGGCCCAGCTTCATGTTGTGCCCTTCAAGACACAGCGCCCCCCCCAGCCCCTTATGCTCGCGTATGGCAAGACGCATGTTATGCGCATCCTCGATCGCGGCAAAATCCAGATGCTTGCGCCAGACAAAGGGCTTGAGCGTGCGCAAAAACCGCTCGCCCGCCGCGATATCCCCCGCGCAGGGCCGCGCCTTGATATAGGCCGCGCGCTCCCATGTGCGCCCAAGGCTTTCGTAATAGGCCTCTGCCGCTGCCATCGCCATGCAGACCGGGGTAACCCCCGAATCCGGGCGCAGCCGAAGATCAGTGCGAAACACATAGCCCTCGGCGGTGCGGTCATTCAGCATCGCCGACATCTTGCGCGTGGCCCGCACATAGGCGGCGCGCGCCTCGTGAAAATCCTCTCGCGCCAGCCGCGTCTCATCAAAGAGGCAGATAAGGTCAATGTCAGAGCTGTAGTTCAGCTCATGCGCCCCCATCTTGCCCATGGCCAGCACCACCATGCCCGCGCCGGTGGCCACATCCGCCTCGGTCATACCGGGCAGCTTGCCGCGTTTGATCTCTGCCGCCAGCGCCGCCTTAAGCGCCAGATCGCAGGCCAGATCGGCATAGTCCGTCAGATGCCCCGTCACCTCTTCCAGCGGCCAAACGCCCCCCAGATCAGCAAGTCCGGTGATCAGCGCCACACGCCGCTTGCCCTCGCGCAAGCCAGAGGCCAGACGCTCCGCCGGGGCCTCCTTCAACGCCGCAAAAAGCGCGACCAGCGCCGCCTCAGGATCGTCAAACGCCCCCTCCAGCCACGCGGCCTCTTGCAGGATCAGCGATTTCAGAAACGGGCTGCACCCCGCCGCCCCCGCCACCAGATCCGATAGCTTGGGGTCAAGACCGGGCAAGGCGTCACGCGCCTCCTCCCCCTCGGCAGGATCAAAGGGGCGTGGCAGGCGGGTGAGGCGATCAAGAAAATTCATGACCCGAGTGATACAACCCGCGCAAGGCTGGTCAATGCCCCACGCGCCTGAAATACTGTGAAAAAACCGGAGAAGATCATGAGCAAGAGCCTCAGACGCGTGACCGAGGCCCTGCAATCGGCAGGGCATGACATCACTCCCCAAGAGATCGGCGATGCCACAACGGCGCAATTGGCGGCTGATCTGATCGGCTGCTCCATCGCGCAAATCGCCAAATCCATCATGTTTCGCGGCGAGCGCAGCGGCGCGGCGCTCCTTTTTGTCACCTCCGGCGCCAACCGCGTCTGCGATCACCGCGCCTCTGCCCTTGCAGGCGAACCTCTGGGCAAGGCCGATGCCGCCCTCATCCGCACGCAGACCGGCTTTGCCATTGGCGGCGTGGCGCCTTTGGGCCATCTCACCCCGCCGCGCGCCTTCTTTGACCGGCATCTTTTGACCTTCCCCATGGTCTGGGCCGCCGCCGGCACGCCCCGGCATCTCTTCGGCATTGACCCCGCTCAGCTTTTGCAGATTTCCGGTGCCACGGTCGAGGATTTCACCGCCTGAACCCTTGCAATGCCCCTGCGCACCCCCAACCTTGAGGGCGCAACAAGGATACTGATTGACCCCATGACCGATACAAGCTGGCACCTGCCCAATCCCGACACCCAGCCCGAGTTTTACGCCGATGTGCCGCTCAAGCGGCTTTTGGCCTTTCTCGTCGATACGGTCGTCATCATCGGGATCAGCCTCTTGATCGTGCCGTTCACCGCCTTTACCGGGATTTTCTTCTTTCCCCTGCTCGCGGCAGTGGTGGGCTTTGCCTACCGCGTCGTAACCCTCGCGCGCGGCTCGGCCACATGGGGCATGCGCCTGACAGCCATCGAATTCCGCGATGCCAAGGGCGCGCGCTTTGACCTGTCGCAGGCTGTCTTGCACACGCTTGGCTTCACGGTTTCTTTGAGCATCCCGATCCTACAGGTCATTTCCATCGTGCTCATGCTCACCGGCGAGCGGGCGCAGGGCCTCACCGATAGGGTCATGGGATGCGTCGCGATCAACCGCCGCGCCGCCATGTAACGCCCCCATGACAAGCCTCTTGGCGGGGCGCTTTATCGTTGTTATCGTGCCGCTTAGACAGATAACGGATCAACCATGCGGCATACTCTTCCCATCGCGCCCCAGTTCTACGTGACGGCGCCACAGCCCTGCCCCTATCTTCCGGGCCGGATGGAGCGTAAGCTGTTTACCGCGCTTCAGGGCGAAGGCGCGCAGCGCTTGAATGACGGTCTGTCGAAACAGGGCTTTCGCCGCTCGCAAAACGTGCTCTATCGCCCCTCCTGCGCCGATTGTGCCGCGTGCCTCTCGGCGCGTATCAACGTGGCAGAGTTCACAGCCTCCAAAGGTCAGCGCCGCACTCTGCGCCGCAACGCGGCCCTCAAGCGCCGCGCCACCTCGCCTTGGGCCACCGAAGAACAATACAGCCTTTTCCGCCGCTATCTCGAAAGCCGCCACGCCACCGGCGGCATGGCCGATATGGATACGTTCGAATTCGCCGCCATGGTCGAGGAAACCCCGATCCGCACCCGCGTCGTGGAATATACCGAGGCCGAAACCGGCGCGCTGACCGCCGTCTGCCTCACCGATATTCTCGATGATGGCGTGAGCATGGTCTATTCCTTCTACGACCCCGAGCGCAGCAGCGAGTCGCTGGGCACCTATGTGATCCTCGATCACGTCGCCATCGCGCGCGAAAATGGGCTTCCCTATGTCTACTTGGGCTATTGGGTGCCCGGCAGCCCAAAAATGGGGTACAAGGCCGCCTTCTCGGGTCTCGAAGTCTATGTCGGCAACCGCTGGCAGAAAATGCGCGATCCCGAGGAATTCCGCGCGCAGGCGCATCCCCTCGTCAACGATCCGATTTCCGAACAGGTGGCGAATATCTCATTGCCTGATGGCCGCCCGCTGCGCGCCCGGTCTGTCTAGGGGCAGAACTAAGCCAGCGCCGACCAGCACCTTTGGCCCGGTCCATAACCCCTCAAACCACCCTTAGCCCGCCGGACAGCCGCGAATATCGACCGCATCGCCGCTGCTCAGGATCGTGAGCCGCAGCCCGCTGCGGTCAAGCATGAAGCCGCGCCCCTCCGCATGGAAAATCTCGGCCTCGGCGCGCAAACGGTTGCCCTGCCGCACGCTCTTGGATTGTGCGACCCAAAGCGCAGGATTGGAAGTCTCGACCACCATCATCTCCTGCGCGCCCATCGCCGCCACATCGACCTCTGCCACCAGATGCACGCCACCGCCGTCTATGGGCGAAACCTTGCACACCACCCGCCCCACACCGGCCTCCGCCTGCGTATAGGGCCGTGCGGCCAAGGCGGCGGCAATCTGCGGATCAGGCCGCCGTGCATCGCTATCCAAGCCCTGCACCACCGTCAAAGACACCGGCACGCAGATATCACTGCACACGCCGATCTCCATATCCACACTCAAGGTGATCGGCTGTCCGGCACGTTCCGGCGTCAAACGCAGCGGCAACACCAACACATGCTCATACCCGATGGTGCGCATCCCATTGGTCACGGTCTGTTTGGGTGTCGGCCATTCAATCTCGACCCGCGCCAGATTGCGCGACCCGCGCCAATCGAACCGCGGCGGAATCCCCGCCTCACCGGGCGCGCGCCAATAGGTTTTCCACCCCTCGGCCAGGTCGAATTTCAGCGCGGCCACATGGCTGCCATCGGCCATTTGCCAGCCGTTCACGATGCTGACCGCGACCATATCCTCCTGCGCCCGCGCCCCCGAAACGGGCACCAGAACCGAAAGAACCGTCAGAAAAACGATGCGCCAAACCTGTATCATGCCGCTGACATGGGCCATTCCGCGCCGATTGCCAACTCACAATCCGGCGAGAATTCTTGCCAAAGGATGAAGAGATGGCTTGCACCCCCGGCCCGCTCGCCCCATTTTCATGGGTAACAAGCACAGGGACCGCCCGTGACCCGAACCAGTCAAGATATGGATCTGACAGGCAAATTGCTCATCGCCATGCCCGGCATGGGCGATCCGCGCTTTGCGCATTCGGTCGTTCTGCTCTGCGCCCATTCGCCCGATGGGGCCATGGGGCTGATCATCAACAAACCAACCAGCGATCTTCGCCTGCGCGACTTGCTTGAACAACTCTCGATTGCGCCAACCGGCCAAACACGCAACCTGCCAGTGCATTTCGGCGGCCCGGTCGAACACGGGCGCGGATTCGTTCTGCATGATCGGGGCTATCAATCCACTCTCACATCGCTTGAGGTGAATGAGGATTTCGCGATGACCGCCACGCTCGACATCCTCGAGGATCTGGCCCGCGGCACCGGCCCGAACCGCGCCCTGCTGGCACTTGGCTATGCCGGTTGGGGGCCGGGGCAACTCGAATCCGAACTGGCGGAAAACGGCTGGCTCACCTGTGATGCCGATATGGAACTGGTGTTCGACACGCCAAATCCCGCCAAATGGGAGACCGCGCTAACCCGCCTTGGCATCTCGCCCCTGATGCTCTCGTCGGATGCTGGCCGCGCCTGACCTTGGGGCTTTGCCACTGGCCAATCGCTCGCAGGCTCCTCTCTCAAAGCCAAGGGCGGATCAACCGGCCCCCTGACACCGAAGGCCCGGCCTGCATGGTTTTTGCAGGTCTGAGACCCAAACGGTTTGAAAGCCCACAGAACCACACTACCTACGCCCCCGGCACGGGATTTCCTTTACCCCGCCACATTTCAGGGCTACCCAATGGGTCCGCCCCCGATACAGGAGCACCACCCGTGACCTCAGACACCCTCAGCGTAGACCGCGACGCCTTCTTGGCCGCCATGCGGCAGGTCGCGGCAACTGTGACGGTTGTCACCACCGACGGGGTCTCAGGCCGCGCCGGGGCCACGGTCAGCGCCTTTTCCTCGCTCTCCGCTGATCCGCCCTCGGTGCTCATCTGCCTGCGCACCGACAGCCGCATCGCGCGCGCGGTGATCGAAAATGGCGCCTTCTGCGTCAATGTCCTGCCCGAGGATGCCGTCGAGGTGGCGCGCGCCTTTGCCGGTTCCTCGCCGGAAAATCCCGCCGCGCGCTTTGACGGGCTCACGATCACCCCCCGCCCCGAAGGCCCGGTGCTGCCGCGTGCAACCGCCTTTTCCTGCCTGCTCACAGACCGGATCACCCATGGCAGCCATGCCATCTGCATCGGCACCGTCACAGCCCTCACCAATGCCGGGCAAAAACCGCTGACCTATCTCAGTGGCGATTACCACATCGTACGCCCGCACGGGCACTGAACACCCCCTGCGTCTTCTTGGTCAAAATACTCAATTCCACCGCTGGCCAAACAGCGGCCCCCCTGCCATATCTGCGCCCACCCCGGAACAGGAGCCGCCCATGACCCGCATCATCACCGCCCTCAGCGAGATTTCCGACAAATATGACGCGCTCTTTGTCGATCTCTGGGGCTGTGTGCACGACGGCGTGCGCGCCCTGCCCGATGCGGTGGCAGCACTTCAGGCTTACCGCGCGGGCGGCGGCACCGTGGTGCTTGTCACAAACTCGCCCCGCGCGCGGGGCGGCGTGGAAAAACAACTCGACGGCTTTGGCGTGCCCCGCGACGCGTGGGATAGCATCGCCACCTCCGGCGACAGCGCTCGCGCCGCCATGTTTCAGGGCGTGGTGGGCGAAAAGGTCTGGTTCATCGGCCAGCCGTTCGATGACCGCTTCTTTGACCCGCTCCACCTGATTGAAAACCCCGTGCCCATCGCCCGTGTGCCTCTGGAAGAGGCCGAAGGCATCGTCTGCATCGGCCCCTTCGATCCCTTGGCCGATCCCGCCGACCTGCGCCCACAGTTTCTTTATGCCAAGCAAAAGGGGCTCAAACTCCTCTGCGCCAATCCCGATATCGTGGTGGATCGCGGCGAGGTGCGGGAATGGTGCGCAGGCGCTCTTGCCCGCCTCTATACCGAAATGGGGGGGACAAGCCTCTATTTCGGCAAACCGCATCCCCCCATTTACGACCTGGCCCGCCGCAGGCTTTTGGCGCTTGGCCGCGATGTCGAAAACGGTCGCATTCTGGCCATTGGCGACGGGGTGCATACCGATATCGACGGGGCCATGGGCGAGGATATCGATTCCCTCTTTATCTCCGGCGGCTTGGCCGCGACTGAGACCAAAACGTCGCACCAGCCCGATGAGGCCGCGCTAACCGCTTATCTTTCCAAGGAAAACTCCGCGCCGACCTATACGATCGGATTTTTGCGCTAAGAGAAAGCGCTTGATTTTTCTGCATCCGCAAAGTAATAAAATTCCAACATGGGCCAAAATACAGCCCAATAATTGCGCACCAAACCTACTGGAGGGGCGAATGTTGGACAATATGCCACGCGGCACGATCTGTATCGAAGACATCGAGATGGGCATGACCCGCCATCTGCGCAAAGTCGTAACCGATCGCGATATCGAACTCTTCGCCGAGGTCTCGACCGACCGCAATCCGGTGCATCTCGATGACGATTATGCGCAAGACACCATCTTTGAGGGGCGCATCGCCCATGGCATGCTCACCGCCGGCCTCATCTCTGCGGTGATTGGCGAGCAATTGCCGGGGCATGGCACCGTCTACATGGGCCAGACCCTGAAATTCCTCGCCCCCGTGCGTCCCGGCGACTTGGTCCATGCAGAGGTCGAGGTGATCGGCATCGACCACGGCAAGCGCCGCGTGCAACTCGACTGCCGCTGTCTGGTGAATGGCAAAAAGGTGTTGATCGGCGAAGCCACGGTTCTGGCCCCCTCGCGCAAGTTCGACTGACAGCTCTTGCGCGCACTGCGGCCTGACCGCATTCTGCGCCCATGAACGCAGCACCCAACTGGGGCGTGGTCGCCACGATCAAGGCCCCCACCCGCGACATCCTCACGTTTGCCGCCCATCATCTCGATCTGGGCGCCCACCGGGTTCATGTCTATCTCGATGCCCCCGATCCGCAGGCCGAAGCCGCCCTGCGCGCCCATCCAAAATGCCGTGTCATCCTTTGTGACGACGACTACTGGAACCGTCGGTCACGCAAGGGACGCCCCGACAAACACCAGCCGCGCCAAAGCCTCAATGCCACCCACTGCCTCACCAAACGTCCGCAGGTCGACTGGCTGGCACATATCGACGTGGATGAGTTTCTCTGGTCCGACATCCCCATCGCCGACCGTCTCGCGCGCGTCGCCCCGGAACGCCTCAGCGCCCGTGTTCGCCCCGTCGAGGCATTGGACCCTGGACCTTACAAGATCGAGGCCGAACCTTACAGAGCTTACAAATCCTGCGCGCTCTCACAGGCTGACCGCCGCGCGCAGACCAACGCCATTTATCCCACCTACGGCCCCTATCTCAACGGCGGATTCCTCAGCCACGTGGCAGGCAAGGTCTTTGTACGGACTGGGCAACCAGATATCAGCCTGCGTATACATAATGCATTTATTAACAAGCAGATGGACGACAAAGCTGAGGAATTACATGAACTTCGCCTCTGTCACCATCATGCCGCCACCTGGGATCACTGGCTCGCCGCCTACCGCTACCGCCTCAGCCTGGGTTCCTACCGCGCCGAATTAAAGCCAGCCCCCCACTCCGATGGCTATGCCTTTAATATGCATGAGTTTTTTCACATGCTTGAAGAAGACGGAGGGGAACCCGCCCTGCGCCGCTTCTTCTCCGAGGTCTGCACCGCCACCCCAGAGTTGCAAAAACGCCTTGCGTCTTTCGGCCACCTTCATCACATCAATCTCGACCTTGACGCAAAGCGCGCCCGCCACTTTCCGGAACATAGCTAAGTGTTTCCAATTACTGCATAATCCCTCCCCGCACCCCTTGGATTGTTGCGCGGATTATGCGGTGCATTGACGCTGGTGACGTTCTCAGGTAAGTGCAGCGCAGCGGGGCATCCATGTGGAGAACCACAGGCCCATGAGGGGCCCGAACCCGCATCAGACGTACGGGCCATGATTGCGTCCGTAAACCACGGATACACATGACAAAATTTTCCGATCTGAACCTGAATCCCAAGGTGTTAAAGGCCATCGAAGAGGCCGGTTACGAAACGCCCACCCCCATTCAGGCCGAAGCCATCCCCCACGCGCTCGTCGGCCGCGACGTTCTCGGCATCGCCCAAACCGGCACCGGCAAAACCGCCAGCTTCACCTTGCCCATGCTCTCACTTTTGTCACGTGGACGCGCCCGCGCCCGCATGCCACGCAGCTTGGTCCTGTGCCCCACGCGCGAACTCGCAGCCCAGGTTGCCGAGAATTTTGATACCTATTCCAAACACTTAAAGCTCACAAAGGCACTGCTCATCGGCGGCGTCAGCTTCAAGGAACAGGACAAGCTGATAGACAAGGGCGTTGATGTTCTCATCGCCACCCCAGGTCGTCTGCTCGACCATTTCGAACGCGGCAAGCTCTTGCTGACCGGCGTTCAGATCATGGTTGTGGACGAAGCTGACCGTATGCTCGACATGGGCTTTATCCCTGATATTGAACGGATTTTCAGCCTTACCCCCTTTACCCGTCAGACGCTTTTCTTTTCTGCCACCATGGCACCCGAGATTGAGCGCATCACCAATACCTTCCTGTCGAACCCCGCTCGGGTCGAGGTTGCCCGTCAGGCCACCGCCTCCGAGACGATCGAGCAAGGCGTTGTGATGTTCAAACCCTCGCGCCGTGAGAATGCCGACAGCGAAAAACGCAAGTTGCTGCGCGCCCTGATTGACCGCGAAGGTGCTGCCTGTAGCAATGCCATCATCTTTTGCAATCGCAAGATTGATGTAGATGTAGTCGCTAAGTCTTTGATAAAATACGGGTATGATGCAGCACCTATTCACGGTGACTTGGACCAAAGCCAGCGCACCCGCACACTCGACGGCTTTCGCGCAGGCACGCTTCGCTTTCTGATCGCCTCCGACGTCGCCGCCCGTGGCCTTGACGTGCCAGCGGTCAGCCATGTGTTCAACTTTGACGTGCCCAGCCATGCAGAAGATTACGTTCACCGCATTGGGCGCACCGGCCGGGCCGGGCGTAGCGGCAAGGCGCTGATGATCTGCAACCCGCGCGACGAAAAGAACCTTGCCGGGGTTGAAGCCTTGATTCAAAAGGTAATTCCCCGGGTCGAAAGCCCCGTAACCTTCACCCCTCCGACCACAGAAACCGAACCGCCGCAGGGCAGCGAGGAGCGCCCCGCCAAACCGCGACGCGCACGCAATGTCAGCCGCGCAAAGCCCGAAGAGCGCCCCTCCGCCAGCCACAAGGCCCCGGAAACCGTCTCCGAACAGGCAGTTGAGGCGTCCCCACCGCAGGAACGCCCACAGGAACGCCGCCCCGAGCGGACGCCGGAACCCCAGCAGGACCGCAATCGCGACCGCAATGACGATAACGCCCCGCGCCACAGAGAAGGCCGCGGGCGGCAGGATCACGGTGGCGGGCCGCGTGTCATGGGTCTTGGTGATCATCTGCCCAGCTTCATCGCGCTCAGCTTTGATGAGAGGCGCACCGGGTAACCCGTTACTTTCTAAGCATTTTATCAAAAATCATTGCGCGCTGAGATTAGATCATCGCGCAATGACAATATCGGCGCACAGGCCACCTAGCCGCGCGCTCTCTCCCAATCGCAGCGTGCCACCATGCGCCCGCGCCACATCTAGCACGATGGACAAGCCCAAGCCGACGCCCATGCCGCGGTTCTGGTTTCGCGCAGGTTCCAGCCGGGTGAATGGCTTGATTGCATCATCCCTGCTATCTGGCGGAATCCCAGGCCCGTCATCCTCAACCCTGATTCTCAATGATTTTTCGGTCATGACGACCGAAACCTCTGCCCGCGAGCCATAGCGCACCGCGTTGTTGATCAGGTTCTCGACCGCCCGGCGAATATTCTCTGCCCGCAAAGCCACCGTGCCTATCCCCCGTGCCTCAACCAAAGTCACATCATTCTGTGCGCGTTGGGCATCTTCGACTATCTGTGTCACAAGCGCAATCGGATCGACCGGTTCCGGCTCGCCCTCATGCGCCCCGCGCGCAAAGGCCAGAAACCCTTCCAGCAAACGCTCCATATCGCGCACGTCGCGCAGCATGGGGGCCGCCTCTTCATCCTCCAGCATCGCTAGGCTCAACCTCAGCCGCGTCAGCGGCGTTCTCAGGTCATGGCTCACGCCCGAGAGCATCAGCGTGCGCTGCTCGATCTGCCGTTCAAGCCGCGCCCGCATGTCGAGAAAGGCATTGCCCGCAGCCCGCACCTCTAGGGCACCAGAGGCCCGATAGGGCACATGCCGCCCACGCCCAAAGGCCTCCGCCGCCTCAGCAAGCCGGGTAATCGGCTTGAGCTGTTTGCGCATGTAGACATACGACACAACGGTCATGAGGATGCCATAGAACGCCAGGTTGAGCAGCACTTGATAGGGCCGCCGCGCGGACACCCGACGCCGGTCAAACACAAGCTCGACCACCCCACCATCCCTCTGAAAGTAAAGCATAACAAACTGATTGTCGGTCAGTGAAACACGCTCGAGATCCTCGAAATAGCCGCGCAATTCGCGAATAACCACGCTTCCTGAAAGGTCGAACCAATCATAGTCATCGGCCTCTGGCATCTCGGATGCGGGCACCCGCCGCCGCTGGATTTCCAACATTTCTGACACCGGGCTGCCTTCGGGTTCATCTAGCACCAAACGCACCTCGCGCGCCACCGTCTTGACCATCTGCTGCGTGACATCGTCAAACAGCCTCTGGGCAAACACGAGCGATACCACCAAGAGCAACGTGATCACCGGCAAGAGCAGGATCAACACTGCCCGTGCATAGAGACTTCGCGGAAGATAGGGTTTGAGCCAACGCAACGACATGGCTAAACCTAGCCGCGCGCGCAGCCATAAGGAAGAGCCATGCAAGCCGATCAAGGAAAAAGCCCCCCTGTAGGAATGGCTGAGGATGTTGGGCAGGCGATCCGTCGCATTCTTGCGCCCAACCCCTCGCCCATGACGTTTTGGGGGACCAACACCTTTCTTGTGGGCACGCGCCGCCTTGCGGTGATTGACCCGGGCCCCGACACCCCTGCCCATCTCGCAGCGATCCTTGCGGCCTTGGGTCCGGGCCAGAGCGTGAGCCATATTCTTGTCACGCATGCGCATCTGGATCATTCCCCTCTTGCCGCGCGCCTCTCGGCTGAAACCGGCGCACCGGTGCTGGCCTATGGCGATGCCACCGCCGGGCGCAGCGCCGTGATGCAGAGCCTCGCCGAAAGCGGGCTTATGGGCGGTGGTGAGGGCGTGGATACGGAGTTTGCCCCAGATCTGGTGCTCTGCGATGGGGAACGGATCATGGGGGATAACTGGCAGATCACCGCGCATTGGACACCGGGGCATTTCGGCAATCACATGAGCTTTGAGATCGCAGACAGCGTGCTGTCCGGCGATCTGGTGATGGGCTGGGCCAGCTCTCTGGTCTCGCCACCAGACGGCGATCTGACAGATTTTCTGCGGTCTTGCGCGCGTCTTGGCGCGCTGAAGGCGCGGCGCTTTCTGCCCGGCCACGGGGCAGTGATCGAACATCCCAAGGCCCGCGTCGACTGGCTCGTCGCGCATCGCAAGGCGCGCGAGGCGGCAATCCTCGAGGCCCTCACGCGGGCACCGCTGACCGCCACCGAGATTACCACCCGCGTCTATGCCGACACCCCACAAAGCCTCCTCTCTGCTGCCCGCCGCAACGTGCTCGCGCATCTCATCGACCTGATGCAGAAATCCCAAGTCGCGCCAGTGGGCGCACTACAGGCGAACGCAAAATTCGCGCGCCTCCAAACCACCTGCACCTCGTCCTAAATTTTTGTCACAAAGCCTCTGGACCTCCCCAAATCCGGTTGCTATACGGCCCAAGTGTTCCGGCGTAGCTCAGCGGTAGAGCAGTTGACTGTTAATCAATTGGTCGTAGGTTCGATCCCTACCGCCGGAGCCAAAAATCCTAAGAAAATCAAGATGCTACGACAGGCCCGCGAAAGCGGGCTTTGTTGTTTTAGACGCCTTGTCACCGGATTTGTCACCTGATTTTGCAGCAACAAAAAAACCGGGCGAATCCCGCCCGGCCCTTGTCGATTTGGTCTTTGCCTCAATCGGCCAAGATTTCCTCGAGCGCATCCCCTAAGCCCACGATTGCATCCCGGCGCTCTTTCCCGATAGCGTCCTCGGGCGATAGCTGGCAAACATCATAGGCCACGATCTGTAGAGCCGCGACAAGGTTGCTCACTCGATTCAGGCGATGCTCAGTTTTATCATAGAGCGTGCGCAGTTCTTCATGTGTCATTGCTGCACGCCCCCCATGAGGTCAAGATCATCGGCCAACTGGCTCAGCCTTTCCTCTATCACTTGCGCCAACGGGAAAACCGCTTCTTTTGCGTGTTCCCCTTCATTGAGCAACAGGGTCAGCCCCCGCGCCAATCCAAAGAGCATAACGGTCTCGGTCTGCGCGTCATCTACTGTCTTCGCCATTGTCTTTGTCTCCCATTGTGATATTGCATCAAAGGTGCAATGCTGCACCAATAAAGCAAGCTGCATCAAAAGTGCAAGGTAAATATATGACGCCCGAACAATGCCGCGCCGCCCGTGCCATGCTGGCCATGTCCCAAGATGATCTTGCCAGCGCAACCGGCGTTGCAAAGCGCACGATTGCGGGCTTTGAAATGGGGCAAAGTTCCCCCTATCCGCGCACGATTGCCGCCATCCGCGCCGCTCTCGAATCCGCCGGGGTTGAATTCATCCCCGAGAATGGCGGCGGTGCAGGCGTCAGGCTTCGCAAGAAAATCTGAATTCGGCCTATCGGTTCCGGCGTAGGCGCATTGCCCGGCGTTGGCTCCAGATCACGCGGCCCGGCTGGCCTTGGCGTATGTCTCGAGGTTGAAACGATCCTGCACCGCCTCGGGGTCAAGCCCCGCCAAGGTGCAGACCATGCAAAAATCGCCAGAGCCTATCCAGCCCGGATCAACGCCCCGTGCGGCGTCGTGCAGCGCATGGGCAAGGATAGCGTGCCAGAGGCGAGCCTCGGGCGTGGTGGTCATCGCAGGGCGTCCAGAGCCGCAAAGGGATTCGCAATGGCAGGCAATCCAGCCGATACCTTTGACCGCGCCGCCGGGGTCAGGCCAAATTCTGCCAAAAGGCTTTGCGCATGGCGCATTGCCTCAGATCGCATCGCAACTTCGGGGCGCGCCCTCACCAGCTTGTCGCCACTGGTCGCGGTCGTGCAGTAGGTGCGGCCTGCATCCTCGATTACTGCCGTGCAAATCTCAATTTCCTCGATTCGACTTGCCAGCATCGCCAAGGCCATTTGATCGTCGGGCGATGCAATGCCCATGCCGTGCAGGGTCGCGGAAAGCTGCGCGAAAATTTCGGTTGCGCGTTCACTCAGCCACGCGGGCGGCTCAGCCGTGCCAAGGTTCGCAGCCGGTGCATCCGGATTCATGCGGTCAGGGCGCGCGGTGCCACGGATGACTTTCAAGTGATCCGGCGTGCGTTTTGCCATGTCGAAAACTCTCCTCAATCTGACGGCGTGCAAGTTTGCCTCATGCCGCCGGTTCCAGTCTGGTGACTCCAGAGATGCATATCCCCCCTACGGGTGCCCGGCGAGGTATGATCCCGCCGGGCTGTGGTAAGGTCCGCGCTCAAACCCGCGTCCTTACCTGCGCACCATCCCTGAAAGGAAAGAGCGGCGCGCCATTCGCATCAAGCCGCGCGGCCCACGCCGGTCAGCGTGTAGAACGCGCCGGGGTGCGTCACGGCCACGTCAGCCCGCATATGTGCGACCATCGCGTATTGCAGGTTGCTGGCATAGGTGCTGGTCTTGAGTATCTCGACACGGATGTCAGACCGGATGCCCAGCAACAGGCGGGTGAAGTCGCCCGCAATGATGGTGGATTCATCGTCGCCCGCGCCGCCATCGGTCGGAATGCTGGTGGTGGTCAACATCCGAATATCACTGACTGCACGCGGTGCCTGAAGCGGCTGCCCATCGCTATCCACCAAATCGGTGAACGCGCCTTCATCGCGCGGGTGCATGATGTAGGCGGTCGGGGTATGGTTCGCGCTCAGAATGCCAGTGCGTGCACGGGACAGGCCCGAGTAGTTGGCAATGACCGCATTCTGCGCAAAGGTGCCGATGCCTGAAGTATTGGCAATGCCGCGCGGCTCAGGTGCCGTGCCAGAGCCGATAAGCGCCACGCGGTCGAGTTCCACCGCCATCGCTGCGGCCATCACGCGGGGCAGTTCGGTTGCCAGATTCAGCGTGTCCTCCAGAAGCTCAGCCGATACGAACGTTTGCACCGCAAGGCTGCGCGGCACCAGATCAACCGGGCCAAAGGTCGAGTCAGAGGTTGCCACCGCGCCCGCTTCATTGCGCCATGCAGGGACAGGATCGGTCAACAGCTTGGCGATACGGTTCTGGTCGGACCCAAGCGGCACCGTCATTGCGCCTGCGGCTGTGACCACGCTGCGCGCGCGGGCAAGGTCGATCAGTTGCGCGCTCAGAATGTCGGGCACGGTGTAACCGCCTGCGCTGTCGCTGCCTTCGGACAGGGCGCGGCGCTCAACATCGGTTTTGCCTCCGACCAGCATAGAGCGGAAATAGCCGCCAAGGCTCAGACCGCGATAGTCCTCTGTTGCTGGCGTGCGCGCCTGCGCCCATACGGTCATGCGTTGCTCGGGTTTCAGCGCCGGGCTTTCGTCAATCGCCGGGTCGGCGTCCGTCCGCGTGTCGATAGGGTCAGCGCCGGGACGCTTTGCCAACCGCGCCTCGCGGGCGACATCTGTTTGAAGCCGAATATCCTCGATTTCATCCGCCACTTCGTCATATGCCAGCATCACGTCGTCATGCTCAGCCTCAAGGCGGCGCAGGTCGGGTTCGGCCTTCGCGGATTTCATCTTTGCCAGAATGGCGCGCGCCTCATCGCGTAGTTCGCGGCGGCGGGCTTCAAGATGCTGAATGTTCATGCTCTTGTCCTTCGTCATCTTTGGGGCGCGCATCAGAGAAAACGGCCCCGGTTTCGGGGGGTGCTTTCTCCTGCGCCTCTGGCGAAGGGTGGCCTGCTGCATTGGCAACGGCGTGCCCGGTATCGAGCAAATCACACTGTAATGATGATACGTTATCACGTAGCCGTTCGTCAAGAATTGCCCGGCGAATGCGCAGTTTTTGCCGCAAGCGCGCCGCGCGAAAGTTCCGCCGCCGCTGATTTGATGTGGTGCCCATCAATGCGCTCCTTTGCCCTGTCCCTCGATCATGTCAGCCAAGCGGCGAAGCTGGCGGGCGGTCTCTGCATCCCCTTCCAGAAGGCGCATCATCTGATAGCCGCCCGCCATATACGCGGCGGCGCAAAGCCGGGCACGCAACGGCCCTTGGGGTAGGTGCTGGATAGCCTCGATCCGGCTGGCAATCGCACCAGCAGCGGCCCCGTGTTCCTCGTCGCGGATGATAGCGGTCAGGTGATCTTGCTCGGTCATGTCGTCATTCCTTTTCATGTGTGAAGGGGTGAGTTCCCGCCATCGCGGCGGCGGCGGTTTCTGTCGACAAAGTCGCTTGCGCGCGTGAGATAGAATTCTGTCGCTATAGAAAAAGAGGCGTATTCCTGTCCCTGAGACGTGCGCGCAAGCGACAAAGGCGACAAAAGTCATGCAACCCCCCGGCTCAGGTTTTGAATTGTATCTCTCGCCTTGCTGCGACGGTCTTTTTCGCAGGCGGCACGATCTTTGAATTTCGCATGAACCGCCGGGTTCACCTGCCAATGCGGCGGCGATGACGGGCGCGGCGGGTCGACACGATCCAGCCAGCCCAACGCGGCGAGTTGCTCCAGAAGCGGGCGGATTTCCTGCTCGCGCAGATTTCGCATAGTTCGGATGCTGCGTTGCACGTCGCGGTTGGTGATACGTTCAACCTTGTGTGCGAGAATGTATCCCGCGATTGCGGTTAACCTGTCGTGATCGTCAGACAAGCCCAGAACGCCGCTGTAAAAGCTGATAGCGTGCGCCATCAGGAAGCGGTGCAGAAAGTCGGCAACGCGCTGTGCGGTCGTTTCTGTGACCGTGGCGGGCATGTTCTGCCCGGCATGTTCGATGCAATGCCAGATCACGCAAAGCCGGGCGAACAGGCCGTCATATTTGCCGATATGCGATGCCAGCTTGCGATTGATTGTTTCCAGCGATTGCAGGTCAAGGTGACGCGCCTCAAGATCGCGGCGGATAACCTGCGCCCCGTCATCGAAAACCAGCACGCCTTGCCCCATGAAGCCCGGCGCGGTCGAGTTGCGCAGGCTTTCGATCAGCGCGCGATAGGCGGCATTGACCGGCGGCATGGGTTCATCGCGCCCCATCGTGGCGGTGCGCAATGTGATAGGAAAGAGCCGCTGCAATAGGCCATCGTCAACCGCGTCCCCTGCAATCTTGCGCAGGGGTTCGGGCTGTATGCCCCCCAACATGGAAATACTCAGATTGTCGATGATCGCAGCGCCACGCCCAACACGATTGAGGGCGAATTGCCCGCCGTTGAAGCTGCGCAGCCAAAATGCCCGGTCGGCCTGCGCCCCTTTTCCGCCGTTGTATTTGTCCATTGCGCCGAAAAAGCCGCTCAATTCGTCCTGTAGCAGCAGAACGCCCCATGGGCTGCCCTCCAGCACTTGCTGCGCGGCCTCTACGGTTGCATCCTCGATACGCAGGCGGGTTTGTGGCGGGCGGCGCGTGGTCTTTTTCTCGTCACTTGTGAGCGCCTCATACACGGCGAGGCTCTGTTGCCAGTCGCGCATCATCTCCACGTCGAGACGGCATAGCGGGCCGGTCGCAGCGGATATGATCGGGCTTTTCTTGGCGGATGGTGGCCCCATCAGCGCCACCCAAAGGCGTGCGCTCTCGCACCAGTCATCGTGCCGCTTGACCTTGATCTTGACCGCATCCGGTATTGCCGCCGCGCATGTGGCGAGGGCGGCCATTGCCAACCCGGCGGGATCTGCTCCCATCTGCGCGCCATTGGCTCGGGCGAAATCCTCGATGATCGGCGGCAACAGACCATGCGGCAATTCCGGCGGATCGAAGCTGCCCCAAAGGTCAACCGGATCACCAGCCGGTGCAGGCTCTCCGCCCGCGTCCGCGTCCGGTGTGCCATTGGCTGCGGCCGCCTTTGGCCCTCGGGGTGTCTTTGCGCCCGCCTGAAAGCCGCTTTCGATTGTCGCGGCTATTTCGCCGGATTCCAAGCCGATGCCAGCAGCGGCGGCGCTCAGCCGCGCCTTGACGGTGGCCTCGGTCAGTTCCCCGCCCGCCACGATCTGCCCGAGATTGAAGGCACAACTATTCAGCGTTCCATTGCGCTGCCCTTCAGGTGCCGCAAAGAGTTTTGCCAGTTCATCCCGCAAAGCCTTTTCGGCCCAAGCCGTTGCGGTGCCCGTGTCGATCTGCAAGCCGCCGCCAGACATGGCGCGCTCCGATAGCTTCGGTGCCTGCGCCGCGCGTATCTTGTTCAGCAGCCATTCCGGGCAATCCCCCAGGGCGAAAAACCCCGGCGGATTTTTCCAGCGATATGCCTTGCCGGTGCCCGGCTTGATCGTTGGCGGTGCCAGCACCATGCCGCCCTCGCCTCGCACGTCGATGCCGGGTGCCAAATCACTTTGACTGTTGCGGATTTTCAGATCATCGGGCCATCTGAAATAGACGTGCCAGCCGCCGCTTGGCGTCGTGGCCTCGATAGTGTCAGGCAATGGCCCGTATTCCTCTATCCAGCCGCGCAAGGTGCCCACACCGTCCTTGTCGTGGCCCTCGGGCGTGTCCGCGTCGATCACGAAAAAGCCGCTATCCGGCCCGGTGGTGATCCCCAAGAGCGCGCCGGAAAATTCCTGCCAATAGCCCCGGATCGTGTCGGGGTCGGTGGTCGCGCCCCAACGTGCGCCGCCATTGGCCTTGCCAGCGATGTATGAGCGTTTCGAGCCATCCTTGATCCGGGCGGGAAACACATGCCAGCCCCGCGCCGCGTATTCCAGCGCAGCGGCGGCAACATTGGGGAAGGTGTCTTGCATGTTCATCATGCGGCCCCCCAGATCAGGGCGCAAAGCGCGGATGCCTGCGCCGCGCTCAAACCGTGCGCGCGCATCAAGAGGCGGATTTGAAGGGTTCTCATGTGCTCCCCCCCATAACCGCGTCAATATCGCTTAGAAGGCGGTGAACGTGGCCCCAGTCGCGGGCGTGAAACATAAAGCCATCATCGCGGCGCGCATCGCGCCATATGACAACCTCGATGCCGCCAACCTCGGGGGCGGGCTGGTGGTATGTGATCGGATAGCCCGCCACCTGTTGCGGGCGCAGAAAGTGAAGCGTCATTGCTCTAACCTCGGTCGCTTGCCCGAGACGTGCGGCGGTGTTATGATGTAACGTGATCCGCTCAGATCGTCGCTCTATCACAAGCCCGCGCCGTCGCCCCGGTGCGGGTTTACTTTTGCAGTTCGATGATCTCGGCCCCGCCTTTGCGGCGGTGCAGTTCTGCGCGCAGCGCCTTGGCCTGTTGATCCTGAAATTCGGCCATGTCCTCGATTGCCGCGATGATAGCGGGCAATGCCTCGGGGCAGGCTTCAAGGCGCTGCAAGAGAAATTGAAGCTGCGCCCCGGTCTGGTCGCCTGCGCCCTCGAGCGTGCGGCGCACGATCATTTTTTCCCAGTTCATCATGCGGCCCCCCGATGCGCGCGGGGTTGCGCCTGTTCTTGCGCCAATAGCCAAGCCTCGATTGCCTCGCGGCGATAGAGAACGGCCTTGCCCGCTCTCACGAAAGGCGCGCCGGTGCGCATCGCGCGTTCGCGCTGGACGGTGCGAGTCGATACGCCGCGCCAAGCGGCAAACTCGGCCTCTGTGTTGAGGTCTTTAAGATCGGAAAAGTTCATTTTTGGCCTCACGTGCTGATTACGTGCGGCCAATGTCGGTCAAACGCAAAGCCCTTTCACGGCAAGGAAAGGGGGGAAGCCTACCCCCTTTTTTCTCCAGAAAGCGCAGATCGCACAAAGGCCGATAGCGATGTATTTTTCATTTCCTCGCCAATCCCCAGCACGTCTAATAATTGTTCAAAGGGTGTGAGCTCGGATAGCAATGCATCACGAGGCAAGCCTTCGTTATCTTCCAACCCTTCAAGGGCGCGACCCATAGATGCGCGCGCCTCGATTCCGCTTTCCGCAAGAGCGGATGCAATATCCCGCACCAGCGTTGCCCGCGCGTTCGCTTCGGTCGGCACCTCGATTTCCATTGGTTCAGCCCGTTCGACAATTACAAGCGCATCAAGGATCAGGCGAAAAGCCTCACGTAACATTCTGTCGGCACTTACATCTGTGCCGTGGCTATAACCACGGTTCGCCAGCGAATAATTCTCACTTGCCTCGCTCAAAAATTCTCCATGCTTTTGGGTTGCCTTCAAGCGGTCTAGCGCGGCCTCAAGCGCCTTTACGGTGTTTTGCTGGCGCTCATGCCAGCTTGCCTTTTTCGAGTCTTTCGATTTACTCGCCCGAGATGCCTTTAAGGCGTCTTGAGCAAAGCCATACTGAGCAAAGGAACGGCGAATTGCTGACCACGCCTCGGCGCTGATTTCCGCCTTGAGGTATTCGCCAGCCGCCTCGCGTGTGATCGGCGGTTGCATCACCATGCCGCCAAGCGACCGGGCGGCGCGGCGGGTCGTTGCCTCGCTCATGCCCGCGCCCCTTCCAGCATCACCACATTATCGGCCTGCACCGCGTCCGGTTCTTGCCCCGCGACGATCCGCGATAGGCGGGCGTCCCATGCTTCCCATGCGGCCTGTCGCTCAGCGTCAAAGCTGTGGTGATCGTAAACGGCAATGATCCCGCCCTTGACGTGCCCAATGGTCAACTCGGCAATGTCTGGCCTCACACGGCACGCGGAAAGCCCGGTGCGCATGGTGCGGCGCAGATCGTGCGGCGTCCACCTACCCCAAGGCTGCACGTCCTTTGCCCCCAGTGCAACGTGCTGACGGTCCACCGCGCGACACAGTGCGGCATTTGTGATCGGCCTGCCCGGTGTGGCCTCGAAAATAAAGCCGCGCCACGGTTCATCCCTGCGCCGTGACAGGCGGTCAATCTCGGCATTGGCCTCTGCAATGATCTGCAATGCCGTGTCGGTCAGATAGACTGTATGCGCGGAATCGGTCTTGCCGCGCCGCTCGGCTGGAATGGTCCACCAGCGGCCCGAGATTTCATCCTTGTGCATCCCGGCAACTTCGCCCGGCCTCTGCCCTGTCACCAGCACCAGCTTAAGGCAAAGAGCGGTCAGGCGGTGCAGATCACTTGTCTCGGCATTGGTCCAGAACGTGCGGATTTCTTGGTGGTCCAGCACGCGGCCTCGCACCTTGGCCTTAAGCGGATCGCGCTTGCCTTTTACGGTGATGCTGGACGGTTTCAGCCCGGCCAATGGGTTCGCCGGGATATAGTCCCGGTCGGTGGCGTAATCCATCAGGCGGCGGGCGTATAGCAGCACCTGCGCGGCGGCGCGTGGTGTCTTTTCCGCCTTGGCCTCGACAACCTCGATCACGTCGCGGCGACGTATATCTGAAACCTTCATATTGCCAATGGCGGGCAATAGGTCGTTGTTGATGTATCCGCGAATTGCCTTTTCACTCGCCAGCCCGGATGCGTGTTTGTCCAGCCATTCCCCGGCAAGGGCACTCAAGATCGGCTCAGCCTTGCGCCGCCGCTTGGCTTCAAGAGGATCGTCGCCCCTGTCGATCTTCTGCGCCAGTTCGCGCGCCTCGACCCGCGCGGCCTCAAGCGTCCATGTGGGCCATTCTCCGATTGTCTTGCGGCGCTCGCGCCCGTCGATGGTGTATTTCAGAATGAAGGCTTTGCCACCGGCGGCGGTGATCCGCAGACCAAAGCCGCGCGGCGCGTCCCGGTGATCGTCAAAGATCAGGCGCTGCCCCTTGGCGGGCAAATCCGCCTTGGCAATCGTGCCCCGATTTCCGTCTGTCAACTTGGCCATTGTGAAACGTCCTATGCGTCAGAGGTCAAATGTCGTGTCACCGGATTTGTCACCATTTGTCACCGGATTTGTCACTGTTTGAACGTGTAAAGCATGGCGGCGCATGTCGTCAACTGTCAATTGGTCTGCATGCAATGTCGTTATAAATAAGGGGTTTGCGCGTTCACTATTCTACAATTTGTCACCTTTTCAACGGCTTGAATCAGCCCCAAGAAATCGCCTGTTAATCAATTGGTCGTAGGTTCGATCCCTACCGCCGGAGCCAGAGATTTCAAGGGGTTAGCGGGAAATCGCTAACCCCTTTTCCTTGGGCTAGTCGCTTATCTCAGCCTAGTAGGGCCATTTTTGAGGTGTCCTACGCTGCTTGGCAACGTAGTGCGGCCGGTTCAGAAAATTCATGATGAGAGCCACTGCGGCGGTCTCAAATTGGCCAGTGGCATTCACACGAAACTCGCTTAGTTTTTCACTGTCATAGTCATCTGCCTTCAGGAAACCTTTTGATATAAGTACCGAGCCTCGGTCGCTCTCTTTGCGTAGAAGATCCAAGAACGGCCAAACGTCATCGAGATGAGGGTTATTCTGCTTGAACTGGTCAAAACTTGCACTCGGCATCTAGCGTCTCCAAGTGGCCAAAGGGAATTATGCTCTACTTGCTGGCAGTATGCGTCTTTGGCTTGAGTGACCAATGGTACATGCCACAGAACGGTATGACTTACGCGGCTTCAGCGTAAGCTCAGAGAATCACTAAAGTCCAGTTTTTGTTTTGCAATCAGACCTCTAGGGTTGGAAGCGCTTCAGGCATCTGTCCCAAACACATCATGCGCTGTGCGAGGCGCAGCATAAGCTCGTCTTGGATTTGAGCATGTCGTGGCGCACCAAACAGGTTCGTCGTCTCGTAACGATCACGCCGCAGATCGAACAATTCGCCTTTGTCCTCACCGTAAAGGCATAGCTTCCAGTCCTCGGTACGCAGCATTGATCCAGGTCCAAACGCCGTCGGTGGCATTGCCCCTTTGATGACATGGCCGGATATGGGTTCCAGGGGCTGTCGCACAAGCATGCCTGAATCGGCGTAAACGTCACGTCGTCCCACCACCGCGCCCGCCATCGACCGGGCATGCGAGCCTTGTGGTTGCTTGAGACCGCACAGATCTAGAGCTGTCGCCATGCCGTCCATCAGCTCGACCAAGCCAGAACACACGCCGCGCGGCACGCGCCCTGTCGGATCCCAAATCACCATCGGCGCCCGGATCAAGCACTCGTAAAACGCTGGAATTTTGTGGGTCACGCCAAAATCACCGATGAATTCCCCGTGGTCGCTCCAGAAGAGGACAATCGTGTTTTCAAGCAGGTGTAGAGCCTCAAGCGCGTTCAGAATACGCCCAACCTGATCGTCAACATACCGGATCTGTCCGGCGTAGATCGCCATCGCCCGTTTGAGCTCTGCGACCGGCATGTTGATTTCATTGCTGTGAATACGCCAGTTTGTCAGCCGGGTGATTTCTCCGTCCACTGGTGCCTTGCGATAATTCGGTGAAAGCTCAAACTGATCTGGGTGAAACAGGGACGAGTAGGGTTCAGGACAGGCAAAAAATGGATGCGGGTCCTGATAATTGAGGGTCAAAAAGAATGGCTGGCTTGTCCGAGCTTGGCGATGGATAAACGCGAGCCCCTCATCTGTCAGACGCTTGGTCAGGTTCCACTTTGACCCAACATCAAGGCTCGTGCTGTCCCATGCATTTATATAGTCTGGGTGGCCACCCATGATCCCGAGGCAGATATCCTCGCCTTCATCATACAGGCTACCAATCACATTTCCTTTGAAGGTGTGGTCCTTGCCCCAAATCCCTCGCACATAGCCCGCATCACCCAGCACGCGCAGGGCATTGGGCTGCGCCTGATCGTAGGTGCCACCATATTGCCGAATGCCGTGTTCGATAGGATATTTCCCAGTTAGAAAACTCGTCCGGCTCGGCCCACACATAGGGCTTGCCGCAAAGGCGTGGCTGAACCGCGTTCCCATCGCTGCCAGCCGGTCCAAGTGCCGGGTAGCAATGAACGGATGGCCCTGACACGAGGCGTAGTCCCACCGCATTTGATCTGGATTGATGATGACGATATTTGGTTGCATGGGCTGGAACCGCGTTAGGGATCAAAAGGAGTACCCGAAACGATCAATCTCGGGTGCGAATTTTTCGGCCACGAGTTCGATAATATCCTCTCGGACGAAATAGGATCTATAGGTGTCGCGCACAGAAGCATTGAGCCGCGGAAGAGCGACGTCACCAAGCCCAAGTCGCCCGCAAAGTGCCTTGAAATCCATCTCAAGAGTCTCGTACTTCAAGATGACATCGACATTGTCAAACGGATCACCCTTCAGGCCATTGAGGGTGAGATAGTGCGCATGAGGATGGACCGTATTGCTGATAAAATGTGCGAAATCCTGCTCTGACCACGCCACAGCTCCGCGATGCGGCGAAAAATAATACGAGACGCAGCGGTCCCACGGATTTCGCACGCAGGTAACCTTGATCAGCCGCGCATAGCGCTCGCGGTCCAATTGGCGTCGATAATCCTCCAACGTCGCGTGCTTATGAATTCTGAATTCAGGAGAACGTATCTCAAATCGATTTACCCCGTCGTGGTGAGGTCCAATCAAGGCAATGCGATCATCACTGTAGGGTAAAAGAGCCTTTTGTATTGAATTGCCGCCCGTTTTTGGCACGTGAATAAAGATAAAATTGAATGAGCTAGAAAGCATCGTCGTGCGGCCCTCCCGATATAAGGAACTGATATATCCCTGGGCGTTATCTCGTCTTAGCGGTTTATATGACCGACGGGTTGCCTGCAAACTGATTAACCTCGACGGGGTCATCTTGGCCGTCTGGGTGGACGCGCGACAACCGCTTACACAAAGTCAGTGACAGGCATCGCCCTTTCTAACAGCGCCTCGTAGACCATGCGAACTCCAGGCTCCATTGACTGCAGCATCCCGTCGTCCTGATCGCTTGTACGCAGGCTCTGTTCGTAAAAAGGCGACTCTGTCGGGGCATCCGTCGAGACACCGAAGGTATCGGCAATGTAATCCACCGCCTTGTTATAAACATCGGCCGGCCAGTCAAAGCTGACCAGCGGGATGTCATGGGCCGTGATATGCTGCAACAGTCTAAGGTTATATTTCATCCACAAATCAATGGGTGCGATAATTGGGTGTAGGTTGGGGCCACGGCGCTGAAGTGAGCGAACCACGGCAAAGGGGTGACGAAAGGTGGCTACATAGCGCATATCCGGCACCGCCTCCTGCCAGAATGGCAGTGTGAAAACGGTGCGTGGATCCTTGAATCCCCAGACCGGGCGGCCGGCAAGGGATGCAATATGTGCATCCCGACGCGCCCGAAGCTCATCGCTCCATCGCATCTCTTCGGGTGGATTGTCCCAAGTGCCGCCATTCAGCTTCAGAAGGTCATTGTTGATTTGCATGATCTCGGGGTTTTCCTTGTTGCCCCGTCGATTGAACTTGGCAAAATTGATCACATCACCAAGAAACAGACCGCGTTCCTCCAGACATCCAGCCAGACAGCTCGTTCCGCTCCGATGCATCCCAAGGATGCAAACAGTCTTTGCCACGCACGTATTTACCATCTAGAACCGCCCTGCTGTGCCGAAGAACAATCGCTGACGTTGGTCAGATTTGGTACGTAGTTTAATTCGTCAGGCCGGTCGATGTCGTCTCTCTGCTCGCTGACACTAAAACAGTTACCCCGAAACGCAGCTTGCAGAACAGGATCATCTGGTCAAATCACATATGAGTTCGAAAAAGCTGTCCATCGTGTGCGAAAACGAGGCTGGCTCGCGCGCCTCTGCCAGACGGTTTCGAATATCTGCATCCATGGTTACACGTTGCACAATAGCCGCGATGTCCTCGCATGGCTGGTCTTCGGCCATATGTGCGCCAAGCCCAAGCGCCGCAATTCGTCGGGCGTTTTCCAGCTGATCCCCGATAAATCCGGGGGCTACGATCATCGGAACGCCGTTTTGCAGACAGTGCCAGATCGTGCCGACACCACCCAAAAACAGAAACGATGATAGACCCGGCATCACCGTATTGAATTCAATCCACTGGTGCAATTCGACATCCTTGCCACGACTGACCGAATGGAAATGCGCGTGCAGGTCAGGATGATTGCCTAAAAAAAGGCTTACTCCGTTGCCTTCGGGTATGTTTGCGATCAGCGCCTCTGTGAGGCGTAACAGATGTTCTGTGCAACCCTGATTTCCGAAGGACACCCCGATACGGCGGACTTTGGGTGCGAGCGCGGGCGCGGTATGGTTGTGGATGCTGATGCTCGCTGGATCGTTCACGTGCGCGTAGAACCGCGTCGGCAGAAACTGCACATTCAGATACGGTGATCGGAGCCATCCACTGTCCAGCCCGCCCTTCTGCCAGCCAAGCTCGTCCTTCAATCGCTCACCAAGATTATGATACTCCTTAACCGGCTCCGGCCAAGGGTGAATGTTGAGGTGCCCTTGCGCCGGGTCTGGGAAAAAACGCCAATACCCACCCGGCGTTCCCATCGCCGCATAAGGCAGATCAAGCTGAGCGACAGCAAGTCCAGCTCCTACAAGCAGGCGATCGATAAAGACCATGTCAGGCCGATGCTGCGCAATGCGCTCCATAACGCGCCGCAAACTTGCGACCCTACCGTCATGTCCTGCTGGGTTTTTCGCTATATCGTCGATATGCGGCATGGGCATTAGACGCAGCCGGTTCAGATCGCCCGCTTGCTCCACGTCGCAGCCATGTCCGCGTAACCGCGCGACTTGATCCCCATATGTGATCCACACGCTGCTGTGCCCTGCGGCCTCAATCTTCTGGCTAAGGCGCAAGAACCCCAGACCGCCAAAATCCATGTGCCCATAGGCGCTTGACACAAGAAACAGGACTTTGATGCCGCTACTCCCAAAGCTTCTTCAAGGCTGCGCAATCAAAGCGTTCAGCCTAGACCGCGATTGCGTCGAATATCGCGAATGCAACCATCCGTATCAAGGTCTTTGCTCACAAATCCTTCGACCATAGAGTGATTTAAACTATCCCCATGTCACTCTCGCAACTCGCAGATGGCGTCAGGTGGCTTTTCACTGAGCTGAACACTACGGACCTAGAGAAACCGATCCATTTTGAGGGCATCAAGCGGGGCATTTGCGGAGCATCCTGATATGATATCCGCCAAAACTTCGCCGGTTTTGGGGGCCATCATCAGCCCATAATGGCTGTGGCCGAAAGCCGCAAAGAGACCATCCTGCCCCCGCACCGCGCCCAAGGCGGGCAAGCTGTCGGGAAATGAAGGTCTGCGGCCCATCCAGAAGGACCCTTGCGCAGTGCTCAGATCAGGGCACATCGCCTTGGCTTGACGTGTCAGAATAGCTTGTTTCCGGGGATCAGGTGGCGCGTCAATGGCCGCAAACTCTGCGGTACCAGCCAACCGCAATCCGCCAAGCATGGAACTGGCGACGGCCTTGCCATCGACATCCATCACCGAGTGATTGAGAGTGACACCGGGTGCCGCAAATTCCACGTGATACCCACGCTCGGCCACCAGAGGCAGGGTGATCCCAAGGGCCCGTAGCAAGTCTGCTGACCAAACCCCCGCAGCCAGGACAACACGCGGTGCTGTGAAATTTTCGCCTTTGGCGAGAATCGTCCAACTGCCATTTTGATGCGACAGACGGATCACTTCAGCTTGCACCACCTCGATCCCAAGCCCCCGCGCCTTCGCGGTCAGGACCTGAGCAAGCTGACCGGGTGCGCGGGCACGCGCCTGACCTTTGATCACCACCGCGGCCTTGAAGTCAGACGAAAGTCCGGGCTCCAGCGTCTGCAATTCTTTTGGACCGATCAGGGCCAGATCCCCGCCCTTTTCCACACGGATGCGATAATCAAGGTTCTTCAGACTGGCTTTGTCCGCAGTGCGAAAGGCATGGATATAGTAGCTCTCAGCAAGCAAATCCTCATGGCCGGTTCCGGCAAGAAGACGGCGATACAGGTCCACGGATGGACCGCACAGATACTCCATACAATCGGACGCGGCACGCGCCTTTTCCTCTGTTGCGTGTCGTAAGAAGCGCAGCCCCCAAGGGATCATACGCGGCCAAAAGCGGGGTCGCACCGAAAGTGGGCTATCTCGGTCCAATAGCAATCCAGGCAAGGTCTTCCATATCCCTGGCATGGATTGCGGGATAATGGACCACGGTGAGATAACACCGGCATTCCCGAAAGAGGTTTCTTGTCCGGGTATGCCTCTGTCAATCAGGCGTACCGAGAAACCACGTTCACAAAGGGAAATCGCCGTGCAAATCCCGACAATACCGGCACCGATGATGGTTACATGACCGTCCATACCTCAGACCGCCGCAGGTGTTGAACGCCGTTTGAAAAGCTGGCTCAAAATGGCTGGAGCAGCAATCAACGCGGCAATCAAATCGGCTTGCAGCGAGGGCGCAATGAACACTATGCCCGACACTGCCAGCAATACTCTCATGAAGGCACCCATCGGGGCCTTCCAGTATCCAACAACCGCCATTGAAAGCGCCAGAACCCCCAAAATGCAGCTCGTGGCGGTATAGGTGAACTCCCATAAATCAAATCCCGTTGAGGAAACGATAAGCAGGACAGGCGCGTACACAAAGGCCATTGGCGCGACGACTTTGCCCAAACCCAAGGTAAAGGCTGAAACCCCTGTTCGGAAAGGATTGGAGTTGGCGATAGCCGCCGCCGCATAGGCCGAAGTGCAAACGGGGGGCGTTATTTCCGATACGACGCCATAGTAGAGCACAAACATATGGCTGGCGATCGGAGGCACACCAAGCTGTGCCAGAGCGGGCTGAGCCACCGACGCAAGCATGATGTAAAGCGCTGTCGTCGGAACGCCCGCCCCCATCAAGATGCAAGAAATCGCGATGAACACCAGCGATAGGAACAATTGCAGATCTGGGGTTGAGATCATCTCCCAGCCGCCGAAGGTGAACATATCATTCAAGCTCATGGCCATCGAGCCCGCGCCTTGGGTCACCATAAAGCCCATGCGAAACCCAATGCCAGTCGTATTGATGACACCGACGACAATGCCCACCGCCGCCGAGGCTGCCCCGACAGCCAGGGCATATTTTACACCCACTTCTAACGACTCAGCCATTTGAGGCAGCCGAATACGCTCTTGTGGGTTCAAGGTCGCAACAACCGCACCGATCACCAGCAGTAGGGCCATTTGCCCCTCAAATCCTTGGCCCATCCATTTCCACACAACAAAGGCGATGAAGGCCGCAGGATAGATCAAAGTGGTCGGTTCGCGTAACCGCGCCATGCCCGCGATCACGGCCAGAGAGATGCCGCAAAACGCGGACATATAGGGCGTGTAGCCAGAGAAAAGCACAACCAGCAGGCCGATCAAGGGAATGATATTCGCCCAGCCTTCCCGCCATACGGCCGCGAATTGCGGCAGGCTGTCCTTTGCCATGCCCTTCAAGCCAAGTTTCAAGGCCATCAGGTGCACCACTGCGAACACGCCGACGTAATGCAATACTGCCGGGACAATCGCTGCAATCACGATTGTGGTGTAGGGTAGCTGTAGAAACTCTGCCATGATGAAGGCTGCGGCCCCCATGATCGGCGGCGTAATCTGACCACCCGCCGAAGCAGCAGCCTCAACACCACCTGCAAAATGTCCGGGGTAGCCCAGCCGTTTCATATTCGGAATGGTAAGCGCCCCCGTCGACACTGTGTTCGCAACGGAAGAGCCGGAAATTGTCCCGAAAAATGCTGAGGATACGACCGACACCTTTGCCGGACCACCGACATAGCGCCCGGCAAGAATGGTTGCGTTGTCTATGAATAATTGCCCCAATCCGGTGCGCTGCGCGATGACGCCAAACAGGACAAAGTGAAATACAATTGTTGAAACGACCCAAAGGGTGACACCGAAAATACCCTCTTGTGGGAAATACATCGACGAGACGAAAGTTTTGAAGTTCACGCCGGGATGCTGCAACAAACCGGGAAAATAGGTCCCGAAAAGCGCGTAGGAAATGAATACGCAGATGATGAGCGGCAAAACCCAACCGAGGGTCCGCCGTGCAATATCCAAAACCAACAGGATTATAATGACACCAAAAAATACGTCATACCCGTTGGGATTACCCATTCGGAAAGTTTGTTCCTCAATCCCAAGCGCCGGAATGCCGCGCCACGCCAGGCCCACATACAGCGATGACGCCACGCCCAATGCCATGAAGACCAGATCATAAAGGGGGATATTCCCCAGCCGAAGGCGACTGACCTTCATTGCAAAGGCGCTGTCGCTCTTGAAAACTGGAAAGAGCGCGTAGGTGAGAATGAATAATCCCGAAAGATGCCAGCCCATGTGCCAATGATCGGCAGGAAGACCAAACCCCGCAGTCACAAAGTGATAAAGCGCAAAGACCAGTGCCACCGCGCGCAAGACCATGCCAACGTTTGGGCCTACTGCGCGCGTCGCAGCGCCTTCGTCATATTTCCGTTCTATCTCGGCCAACTGCTCTGGGGTCAGCTTGGCCAGTTCTTCGGCGCTCAGGTCATTGCTGCTGTTGGTCACGGGCCTGCCTTGTCATTCATGAAAAGAGGTTGCGATGCCCGCTGGGGGCATCGCTTGGAATGTTTCCTAGAATGAAGACGGCTTACTTGAGCAGCCCTGCTTCGCGATAAAAGCGCTCTGCACCGGGATGCAGCGGCACCCCAAGGCTATCCACCCCGTTCAACGCCGTTTCCGGCCGGATCAGCTTGCCTTTCGCATGCCCATTGTCGAGCAAGTTGCGGGTATTGTCATTCCAGAGCGCCTTGGTGATCCCGTAAACAAGATCGTCCGAAAGATCCGAGGAGACAACAAGATATGCCGAAACCGCAGGGGTCATCGTATCGTTATCAATACCCTCATATACGCCACCGGGAATTTTTGAGGGAATGTAGGCAGGCACCACATCGTTGATTTTCTGCATTTCTTCGTCGCTGAAGGAATACAGCGTCATGCCCTTGGTCGAGGCAAGCTGAACCATCGCCGCCACAGGCCAACCCGCCGCATAAAAGAAGGCGTCCAATTGCCCATCCGCCAGACGTTCAGCCGATTGCGAATTGTTCAACTCGGCCTCTTCCATGTTGTCGCGGTTCACCCCCCATTCTTCGAGCATTTTCAGAACAGCCACTTGGGTGCCAGACCCCGCCTGCGCAATGCCAACCCTTTTGCCTGCCAGATCACCCAACCCGTCCAAGGTTGCCCCGGCGGGCATCACAAGATGCAGGTCTTCTGGAAAGAGGTTGGCGACAAGTCGCAGCTTGTCATGCTTTTTGCCCTCAAATGTGCCAACACCAAGGTACATCTCACGCGTCACGTCGGCGGCGGCAAGGCCGGCTTCCAATTCGCCGTTCTGCACAGCCGCGTTGTTAAAAACTGAGGCGGTTGTGGACTGCGCAATCGCAATCAGTCCGGGAACGCCGCACTGTCCCCCCTCTTCGCAGGGTCGAGATCCGGGAGGAGAGGAAATCCCGTTGGCGATCGTTCCGCCAATCGGGAAGTAAGTTCCGCCCGCACCGCCGGTTCCAATACGAAAAAAAGTTGGGCTTTGGGCCATTGCCGTGCCGGCCATCAACGCCGTTGCCAAAGCTGCCACTGCCATTTTCTTCATCAATGCCATTCTAAACTCCCCGTTTTTATTGGCTTTACCTCCGCGATGCGAAGGCTTGTCGTGGTCGCGAGCTTAATGGTAGCGTTGATAAAGACAAATTTGTTATAACTCTAAAAAACAAGGAAAAACTTATATAGTGAAGCTCCAGCAACTCTCTGTTTTCCGTGAAGTCATGGCTACCGGGTCCGTCTCGCAGGCGGCGAGGCGTTTGGGGCGCACACAGCCTGCGATCAGCCTTTCCTTGCGAGAACTCGAAGCGTCGCTCGGCATCACTCTGTTTGAACGTGAGGGGCGCCGCCTTATCCCGGTGCCAGAAGCCTATTACCTGTTGGCAGAGGCGGATGAAGTGCTAGACCGACTGTCTACAGTGTCTCGCACCATGAAAAGCCTCGGGGATGCCGCGAGCGGCAATCTGAAGGTTGCCGCGATGCCCGGACCATCCAGTTATCTTTTCCCCGGATATATCAGTCGGGTTCTCGGCGATTTCAGAGATATCAAGCTGACATTGACGATGCGCAGTTCGCAACAGATCCTCGAGTTGGTGGCCACCCAGAGCATTGATTTCGGCTTTGCGGATCTGGATTTTCAGCTTGAAAAGCGCAAAGGCCTTTTGACTGCAGAAACCTTTTCCGCGCGCTGCTTTTGCGCCTTGCCTCAGGCGCATCCCTTGGCTCAAAAAGCCGCGCTATCTTGGGAAGATTTGCATGATCAACCGATGGGCGGCTTGCACAGCGCGCATTGGCTTCAAAAACGTATTCACATGGCATTTCAGGGGCATGGCGCACGGTACAATCAAATCATCGAAAGCCAGTTTTTCATCCCGCTTTTGCAATTTGTGTCCCAAGGGCAATGCTGCGCCATCGTCGATCCGATGACCGTGGCCAGCGAACAGCAGTCAAGGCTGAACGGGGATGCGTTGGTATTTCGTCCGCTCGCTCAAGACCTTCGATATGATTGCGCCATTTTTGTCCCCAGATTGCGCCCGATGTCGCAGTTGGCAAGACGGGTAAAAGATGGATGGAAGGCCGAGGTGCTGCGCCTGATGACGGTGCTTGGCGCAGATCCGATGACGGATATCTACTCTAATGAATGAACACGCGGTCGGTGGCGCGTCTCCTCGAGTCGTCTGAGAATGCCTTTGCGAATGCTGGTATCAGCCTAGGCCAAAGCGAGTGATCTGGTTCCAGATAGAACCGAGATGAACGTAACAACACATCCATTTGTTTACCGGCACAAGGCGCGCTTTCCCGCAAAAAGAATGCGTTGGGCCCCCCGCAGATGGCGAGGGGCCCTGCCCCATGTCCGGCTCAGCCGAAGATGAAGTCACCACCATCCAGCGTTGTCGCCTCTACATCGACCAGTATGATCCTGTGGTCCAGATAGCTGACCTGTGTGGCACCAGAACCGTCAAAGGTTGTCGCAGCAATGCTCAGACCCTCAAAGCCGCCGATCACTCCGCGCAGATCCAGCAGATCACCCGCAGTGTCGAAATCCGAGATCACATCAACCTCTCCGGCATTGAAGCTGTTGAAGACAAAGACATCCGCCCCTTCCCCACCTTGCATCTGATCGTCGCCGTTGCCGCCGTTGATGGTATCGTTACCCTCACCCCCGAGAAGCGTGTCGCGGCCATTGCCGCCAGCAACAAAGTCATCGCCGACACCGCCATCCACCATGTCGTTGCAGAAACCGCCACCCATTTGATCGTTACCAGCGCCGCCGCTCATAACGTCCATTCCGGTGCCGCCCCCCATCAGGTCGTCGCCGTCGCCGCCGCTCAGCGTATCGGCTCCTTGGCTGCCGCCCATACTGTCGTTCCCGGCACCGCCCGTCAGAATATCGTCACCGCCGCCGCCATTGACGAGATCATTCCCGTCGCCGCCATCTGCGGTGTCGTCTCCAAGGCCTGCGCCAATGACATCGTTGCCCGCATCGCCGGACAGCTGGTCATTTCCAAGCCCCCCACCGATCCGATCATCCCCGTCGCCGCCCATGGCCACGTCATCACCATTCCCTGAGGAAATGATGTCATCGCCGCCATTGCCAGAGAGCACATCATTGCCGTCACCTCCCACGATGCTGTCCGCGCCGCCGCCGCCGCCAATGTCATCGTTCCCTGCTTCGCCAGCGAGGAAATCATTGCCACCCGCACCACGCAGAATATCGTCACCCTCACCGCCAAAGGCCATATCCCCCATGACGCCGGTCGAGATATTGCTCAGACCCTCATCACCGTCAGACCAACTGCCTGTGTGGATTTCGTCATTGCCCGCACCGCCAAAGATCGTATCTGATCCGTCGGCACCTGCATCAAACACGCCCCCTGTGGCGGTCGAAACGCGGCTATCGTCATCGCCGGTGATGATGTCATCCCCCGCGCCACCTTCGATCAAGTCATCACCCGCACCGCCAGCATAGCCATTGTCGTATTCCGACAAGGGAAGCGCCCCCGAAGCCCCAAAGCTGGCCGCATTGAACGGGTCGTCATCGTCGCCCGGCCCAGCCCTCAGCGTGTCATTGCCCGTGCCGCCATCAAGCACATCAGCACCTGCATTGCCGAACAGCACATCATCGCCCGCGCCGCCCGTGATGCTATCTGCACCGCCGCCGCCACCGACATCATCATTGCCAGCATCGCCGTTGAGGATATCGTCGCCACCCGCACCACGCAGGATGTCATCGCCGTCCCCACCGTGGGCCACATCTCCCAGGACGCCGGTCGAGATATTGCTCAGACCCTCATCACCGTCAGACCAACTGCCTGTGTGGATTTCGTCATTGCCCGCACCGCCAAAGATCGTATCCGATCCGTCGGCACCCGCATCAAACACGCCCCCTGTGGCGGTCGAAACGCGGCTATCGTCATCGCCGGTGATGATGTCATCCCCCGCGCCCCCGATAATCAGGTCGTCTCCGTCACCTCCGGCATAGCCGTTGTCGTATTCCGTGCGCAGCAATGCACCCGAGGCCCCGGCATCAGCGCCATTCGCGATATTGCCATCGCTGCCTGCCATGATCACGTCATCCCCTTGGCCGCCGTCAATGTCGTCACTGCCGCCGTTGCCTGTCAGGGTGTCTTTGCCGCCAAGTCCGATGAGCACGTCATCGCCTGCCCCGCCGTTGATGACATCGTCGCCTTCCGTGCCTGCCACGGTCTCGCCCGCATCGCCCAACGCTAGGGTGACACCGCCCATGGCCCGCTGTTCGTCAAGAAGCGACAACGCTTGTTCCAGCGTGATCTCCTCGATCTCACCCGCCGCAGCAGGCAGAATAGGAACAAAACCATCCTGAAGGCCATTGACCTCGCCCGGTGTCCCTGCCCCAATGCCATTCGGCACCGACACCCCATGCAGGACGATTTCCCGCAAGGTAATTGGAAGAATATCCGCGCCCACGTAATCATTCATTGTGACAGGGCTGAAAAAATTTGCGGGATCGTTCAGGTCAAAGGCCCGAATATAGGTGAAAGAACCATCCGCATTGGTCATAGGAGCAGCGCCGTCGCCGCTCAGGGTCAAGAGCACGTCGCCATATTGGCTTACCCCTTCCAGCACTTCCACCACTCCATCCCGGTCAGTATCGCTGTTGATGTCCGGGGTTTGTGAGTTTGCAGGATTTCCCTCCAGATCAAAAAGACCGTGAATATGCTGCGGAACAGGTTGGTTCGGCTCCATGCCCTCTACGGTGATGGAGACGTTCAGATATTGTTCGCCGGTGGCTTCAGGCGCGCCAATCGCAAGGATCGCTGTTCCACTGACACCCGAGCCGTTGAGAGCAATGAAATCTACCGAATAGGTAGACTCAGCGCCCCGCAGAAAGGTTTCAAAAGAGGAATAGTTCGTCGCTAGATGTGCCATGGTTTGACCTCCCGTTTGCATGCATCGCAGAGCAATCACGGGACACCGCCGCCCAAAGTTTCAGACATGGCAGAAAAAAACTTAGGTCGCGTGCTTTCAAAGATGGATCAGGAAACCTTGGCGAAACCGGTTCGCGCCCGCGTTTGGAAAAGAAGCCAACCATAACAAGTATAGAGACGACAATCGTCACTGACCGTACCAGTGCCGCTTCTTTGCCACCACCGCAGCAAACAGGGGCCAAGCCCCGGCCCTCACACCCATCACTTGCCGCAAAGAATTGCTGTTGCGCATATCAAGGAGCGGCTTGCAGTTTTTGATCAATGTGAAAGCCGCGCGGCAAACAAGTGGCAGATGGTTCAATGCTTCCGCGACCACGCAAATGGAACGGCCCTTTGCTGTCAGTTGCCTGCGTGTTCCACCAATGCGACAGGCGCAAGCATGATCGCTGTGGCCTCTTGGGCCAGCAGCATTGTCCCCGGAAGAAGCCCCGCCCGCCCCGAGGGATCTGTCTCAAGGTTACGTCGCACAGCTTCGGTTTGCTTGAGAAAGCTGATAACTGAAGGCGATGTCAGCGCAGTAAGATGGTTCGAACCCGCGTCTTGGGCGGACGACAGGTTGATGACTGTCACATTCAACCCGGCCACCTCCTCAACGCCCGATATATTTCCAAGACGTCTGGGCACGCCCGTCAACCGTGCGGAGAGTCGCAAGGCTGGATCGTTTTGCGAGGTGAAAATGACGAACGGATCAGGCAGGTCACCGATGGCCTCTGCCTGAGCCCGAAACACCGACGGGGCAATGTCTGGCGAGAGCAGGACCACCGCAGATATCCGCGACAACATTGCCTCGGCCTTGCGGATCGCCATTTGGCGCAGCACCTCCATCGTCAACTGGGCCCCCATCGAATGCGCGACAAGGACAATGTCGCGTGCGCCCGCACGCCCAAGATCGTCGAGCATCTGTTCAAGCCCGTCCCGCGCAATGAGAACTGCATCCCGATCTGCGGCATAGCCCAGAGGCGCCCCCCGCGACGGCCAAGCATAGTGAACGGTCAACGCGTCGATATCAAAGTCGCGGATCATCTGCGCAGTTCGAAATACCCCGTCCCCCAAGGTATTGTTGAACCCATGAATTGTGACCACCACTTCCTTATCTGTGATCCGGTCCGAGGCCAAGGCGCGCGCGACCTCCTCTCGGAATGCACCCCGACCAGAGAGAGAGGCCACCTCGCGCGTCAAAAAATGCCTGTCAGGGTCCGGGTGCATACCCGGCAACATCACGATCCCAGGCCTGCGCGCTTTCGGAACGCTGACATCCACCCTTGCATAGGTCAGTGGCCCCGCAAACTTGGACGACCACACCCCTGCCGCCTCTTGCGCGCGGGTGGTGCCGACATAGACCGGAACGATGATCTCTCCCGTCAGAGCGGCGGCATCGGTAACCATATCCGCACGCGGCGCGCATCCGGCAAGCCAGATCAAGACCACCCCGAAGCAAAGCCAGCGGTCCATCTTGTGGGCCTGAAAGATGGTAATGGCTGTGCGTGTGGGCATAACGACACTCTTCTTCCGACGACACCCAAAGGCCCGGACGGAACACACCTTTGGTTGAGGATTGACTTCGCAAGTTTCAGCCAGAAGGGTTATAGCAGGACCGGGGCCACCGATAGCGGCGTCCTGCTCAAAACGAGCATGTCCTCAGGGGCAATGACAGAACCGAAGCGATTTTTTAGACCTTTGTAGCGTGGGAGCCGACAAAGCCGATGTCAGGAAAAGCGTTCACCATGGGCACATCGCCCGAACCCAAAGGCACAATCGGGGCGGCCACGGCAAAATCCAGACGCTCAACCAAGATACGTGATGTTTTCGGCGAGAATTACCTCGACTACCAGTATCGCTTTGTCGAGTTTTTCGTCGAACATCTAGAAGACGTTAGCCGCGCCTTTCGTGGGGACCTACAGCAGATGCTTATTCTGGCCATCATCGGTCAGGTCACGCTTAGGGCGGCCCGCGATGCGGGTATTCGCGACCAAGATCCGTCCCTGTCAAACCTTGAGCGGCCGGGCATCAGCGCGTCGCGCATCGCGGATGTGACAGCCATCCCCCGCCAAACCGTGCGCCGCAAACTTGAACTTCTGCGGCAAAAGGGATGGATCACGCAGTTGCCAAACAACAGTTGGACAATGTGCCATCGTGACGGGATATCCGGGGCAAGGGTAGATCTGAATGAGGTGGATCAGCGCGCAATTGACCGGATCGCGCGCCTCTTCACCGACCTTGAGGCGCTGGTGAATACGTGCCGCTGACGGGCACATTCCTTATGACCAGATGTTGAGGGAATAGAGCCGCGATGCGCCCGGGGTGACTGGCCATTTCGAGCGCCTCATCGCTTGCTCTAAATTCAAAGGGCACATAGCATTTCTGGCACGGTCCCAAACGCGAGCGCCTGCAATGCCACCCAGAGCCTCTTATTCTGCCACGCGCGCATTCCGCGATGGGCCTTGCCGGTGCAAGGCTTGCGCCCTTTCCACTTTGGCCCCGTGACGGAGGCGCAGCAATGAGCCTTCGCCTGATGGTTTTCTTGGCCGCTTTCACGCTGACGACCTGCGAGGACGACGCAGGCCCAGCAGACCCCAAGCCGCCACGCGCTGTCCGCACCATGATTGTCGCCCAAGGGGGCGAGGACGCGTATCGAACCCTTCCCGGTGTGCTGACCGCAGCCGAAACGATGCGCCTTGCCTTTCCCGTGGCGGGCAGGTTGATCGACGTGCCGCTGCGCGCGGGCGATCGGATGACCCAAGGCGAGGCGGTCGCGCGCCTTGATCCCGCCGACATCGAGCGGGAAATCACGGCTGCTGAGGCAAAACTTGCGGCAGCGCTTGCGCGCCTTGATGCCACGGACGCCGAATTTCAGCGACAGCGCACGCTCTTCGAGCGCGGCCTTGTCGCACGCGCCGGGTTTGAACGCATCTCGGCGGATCTTTCCGCCGCCTTAGCCGACCGCCGCGTGGCAGAGACAGACCTTGCCGCCGCGCGCGACCGGCTGGACCGTATCACGCTGCGCGCCCCACGCGAGGGCGTGGTGACGGCCCTGCTGGCCAATCGGTTCGAGGAGCTTGCAGCGGGCCAGCCTGTCTATGAGGTTGCCGTGACGGCGGCGCTTCAGGCAGAGGTGCTCGCCCCCGAGGCGCTCTTGGCCCTGATCGCGCCGGGAACGCCGGTCGCAGTGCGGCTGCCCGCTTTCCCCGACCAGAGCTTTGCCGCCGAAGTCACAGAAATCGCCGCTGACGCAGAGGCGGGTGTCGCTTACCGCGTCAAGGCGCGACTGGCTGATCCACCCGAAGGCGCAAAGACCGGGTTTTCGGCGGCCGTCTCCTTCACGCTGCCGCGCGCTGCCGGTGCCATCGACATACCCTTGTCTGCACTGATCTTTGCAGACACGCAATCCGAACCGACAGCGGGCGACAGCGCAACCGTCTACGTCTTTGACGAGGTCACCGGCACCGTGCGCGCGCGCCAAGTGCGGATCGACGGGGTGGTCGGCACCGACCTGCTGGTGACAGAGGGGCTATCGCCCGGCGAACACGTTGTAACCGCCGGTGTTGCTCTTTTGAGCGATGGTGAACCCGTGCGCCTCTGGAGCCTGCCGGAATGACAGGCTTGACCCGCGCCGCGCTGGATCGCTGGCGGCTGGTGCTGGCGGTAACGCTGGTGCTGGTTGTGACCGGGGTGATGACCTATTTCACCCATCCCAGCCAAGAAGACCCAGAAATCACCATTCGCACCGCAGTGGTGACAGCCCGCTTTCCCGGCATGTCAGCAGAGCGCGTCGAACAGCTTTTGGTCAAACCGATCGAAGAGGCCGCGCGCCAGATTGCCGAGGTCGACACCATCGAGAGTGCCGCACAGACCGGCTTTGCGACCGTCAAGGTCGAGCTGCGATCTGAGGTGACGTTGGTCAAGCCGGTCTGGGCCACGCTGCGCAACCGGATGGACGATCTCGCCCCCTCTTTGCCCGAGGGGACGGTGGGTCCACAGGTCAATGATGACTATGGGCGCGTGGCCGTGACCACGCTCGCGTTGCATGGTGCGGATTTCTCTGCGGCTGAATTGCGCGCAACGGCCCGCTGGCTACGTGATCGTCTGGCGACGGTGCCACTGATTGGGCGCATTGACCTATACGGCGTGCAGGACGAGCGGATCTGGATCGAGTTCGACCGCGCCCGTCTCGATCAGGCCGGATTAACGGTTGAGCGTATGCTGGATGCTGTAGCAGACCAGAACCTCATCCTCTCGGCGGGTGCGCTTCAGACCGAGGCAGGGTTTCGCTATGCGCTGAGCACCGATGGGGCCTTTGAGGATTGGCGCGCCATTGGTGACGTGCCAGTGCCTCTGCCTTCAGGCGGCACCACAGTCTTGCGCGACCTTGCGCAGATTTCGCGCGGCTATATCGAGCCGGTGCGCAATCCGGTGTTCTTCAACGGCAATCCGGCGGTGACGCTTGGGGTGTCGATGGTGGAAGGTGGCGCAATCCAAACCTTTGGTGCGGGCCTTGAGGCCGCGCTCACAGACCTGCGCAGCGCCCTGCCCCTTGGCCTTTCCCTTGATCTTGTGACCCATCAGCCGCCCATTGTGGCGGCCTCTGTTGCCGATGCCACCGAGAACCTGTTGCAAACCATCGCCACTGTGATGGCGGTGGTGATCCTCTTTCTGGGGATGCGCGCCGGGCTGATCGTCGGGGCAATCGTGCCGCTCAGCATTGTGCTGGCGCTGGTGGGCATGGCGCTCTGGGGTATTCCGCTGCACCGCATTTCGATTGCGGCGGTGATCATCGCGCTCGGCCTTTTGGTCGATAACGGCGTGGTCATGGCCGAGGATATAAAGCGGCGTATCGACGGCGGCACCACACCGCGCGATGCCGCGCTCGAGGCCAGCCGCACGCTTGCGATTCCGCTTTTGACCTCGTCATTGACCACGATCCTTGCTTTTCTTCCCTTGATGCTGGCCAGCGACGCAACGGGCGAATTCCTGCGCGCCCTAGCACAAGTGCTGGCACTGACATTGATGGCAAGCTGGCTTTTGTCGGTGACGGTCACGCCCCTCTTGTGCGTGCGCTTTTTGCGATCCACGCACGGCCCAACAGAAACGGCGCCGGGTCGCGGTGCGCGGCTCTATCAGGCGGCGCTGCGCAGGGCCTTGGGGGCGCGGGCACTCGTGCTTCTTGCCACGATTTTCGCCTTTGCCGTGGCGCTTGCGGCGCTAGGCCGGGTGCCCACCGGCCTTTTGCCCCCCTCGGAACGGGCACAATTCGTGCTGAGCCTTGAATTGCCCGCTGGCATCTCCGAAGACGAAACCGCGCGTGTCGCGCGCCGCCTCGCAGGCTTTCTCGGCGACACCACCGCCAACCCCGAAATCGTTGGCAATGTGGTCTATGTGGGGGCCGGCGGACCGCGCTTCTTTCTCGCGCTCTCTCCCCTAGACCCTGCGCCACATATTGCCTTTGCCGTTGTAAACCTTGCTGATGCCACGTCCGTGACTGTCGTACGTGAGCGTGTCGAGAACTGGATGGCCGCCAATCTACCCGAAGCGCGCGGCTGGACAGAGCTGCTATTCCTTGGAAAAACACCGCCCGGAACGGTCGAAATACGCCTCATCGGCGGCGATGCCGACGCCTTGTTCTCGACGGGTCGGGCGGTCGAGGGGGTATTTCGTGACATCGACGGCACGCGGCAGATCCGTGGTGACTGGGCCAATCCCGTTCTGCAACTGACGGTGCTGATCGACGAGGCGCGTGCCCGGCGCGCGGGCGTCGCACCCTCGGCCGTTGCCCGCACCCTCGCGGCGCGCTTTGACGGGGCGCATGTGACGGATTACCGCGAAGGCGACCGTGTTATTCCGGTGGTGATCCGCGCAGAACCAGAGGCGCGCAACAGTCTGGATGCGCTCGCCGATGTCACGGTGCTGTCAGGGGATGGCGTGGCGGTGCCCCTCATGCAGATCGCCGACTACGGCGGAGAGTTGCAGCCTTGGGTGATCCGACGTGTGCAACAAGAGCGCGCCCTGACCATCTCGGCCTTGCGCCCCGGCCTATCCGCCGCAGAGTTGCTCGCCGAGGTCGCACCAAGGCTTGAGGCGCTGGACCTTCCACAGGGCATCCGCTGGGAGCCCGATGGCGAAGTCGTCGCCAAGGCGGACGCGAATGCCGCGCTTTTTGCGACACTGCCCCAGTGCCTGCTGGGCATCGTTTTGTTGTTGATCTGGCAGTTTGACAGCTTCCGCCGCCCGGCGATCATCTTTGCCACGATTCCGCTCGTGCTGGTGGGCGTGGCCCCCGGCATGTTGCTGATGAAGGGAACCTTGGATTTCAATGCGCTTCTCGGTGTGCTGTCACTTGCGGGGATCATCATCAATAACGGCATTGTCCTGATCGAGCGCATAGATGCCGAGCGGGCCCATAACGATGACCTTGGGCAAGCACTGGTCACGGCCTGTGCGGCGCGCCTGCGCCCTATCGTGATGACAACGCTCACCACCATCCTCGGACTGCTGCCGCTGCATCTCTTTGGTGGGGAACTGTGGCGCGGCATGACCATCGTGATGATGTTCGGTCTGGGCGTGGGCACGCTCTTGACCCTTTTCGTCGTGCCTTGCCTTTATGCAACGATCTTTGCTGACCAGCGACGCGGTCGTCACCGGCCTGCGTTGCCATAGACCCGCTGCACCGCAACAAAGATCATCGCCGTCGTCCAACCCACGATAATCGTGCCATTGGTCGCCGCAAAGGCACCCAGCAATCGCCAATCCGGTCCCAGAACCACATCGCCATAGCCAAGCGTGGTGAATGTGACGGTGGTGAAATAAAGCGCCTCTTCGACACCGCCAAGAGCGCCCAATCCGATCAGCAACATGGCCCAGAACCAGCACTGCGCGCAGATGGACAAAAAGAACCACATCACAACAGAGATCACGGCCATGGCCTTGGTCACGGCTCTCTTTGGCATACGCGACGCCCTGCGCCCGAACCGCGCCGCCACCACCATAAACCCCGCATGAATGGCGACAGTGACCGAAATCGCCAACATTCCAATCGCAAGTTGGGGCAAGATCATGCTTGGGTCCAGATACTATGGCAGTCGCGGGCTTTCCCCCGCCGTGTCACAGGTTAGGGAGCACAGATTGCTTATGCGGCCCGCATCATAGGGCGGTCAATGCCCTTCTGGTCACAAGGCCTTAGCGCGCCAAAGCTGCCCAGAGCGTGCCCACGCTGGCGTTCCATCATCTCTGATTTCAGGCGCGGGCATCTTCTAAAATCATCTGTGCTGCCTTTTCGGCGATCATCACGGTCGGCGAATTTGTATTGCCAGAGGTGATTGTTGGCATGATCGACGCATCGGCGATGCGCAGGCGCCTGAGCTGTTTCAACCGCAGGCGCGGATCGACCACCGCCGCCTCATCCACGCCCATCCGGCAGGTGCCCACCGGGTGAAAGATCGTGGTGCCGATATCACCTGCGGCGCGGATTAGGTCATCGCGGCTCTGATACGTGGGGCCGGGCCGGTATTCCTCGGGGTGATACTGCGCGAAGGCAGGTTGCGCGACAATCTTGCGCGTCAGTTCAATAGCGCGGGCCGCGACATCGCGGTCTGCCTCTGCGGACAGGTAGTTTGGGCGAATGGAGGGGGCCGCACGAAAATCAGGGCCGGTCACATGCACACTTCCTCGGCTCTCGGGGCGCAGGTTGCACACGCTGGCCGTCATCGCGGGAAAGGGATGTACCGGATCGCCGAACTTATCAAGGCTGACGGGCTGCACATGGTACTGCAGGTCCGGCGTTTCTTTTTCCGGACCTGATCGGGTGAAGATACCCAATTGGCTGGGGGCCATCGACATTGGCCCCGAGCGGGACAGAAGATATTCCAACCCGATCCCCAGCTTGCCGCGCAGGCTGCTGGCCTTTTCGTTCAAGGTCGGCACTCCGTGAACTTTGTAGACAAGGCGCAATTGCAGATGGTCCTGTAGATTGGCCCCCACCTGCGGCACCTCGACCACGGGCGCGATACCCGCGTTCTGCAGCACAGCGCCATCACCGATGCCCGACAGCTCCAACAGGGCCGGAGAGCCGATAGCGCCCGCGCATAGCACAGTTTCGCGGGCGGCATGGGCGGTGATGCTGCGGCCCTCGTGGTGATAGACCACGCCCTTGACCTCGCCCTCTGCTATGATCAGCCGTTCAGCCTGTGCGCCGGTTAAGATATGCAGGTTCTTGCGCGCCTTGGCCGGGCGAAGAAAAGCCTTGGACGTGTTCCAGCGAATGCCTGCCCGTTGATTGACCTCGAAATAGCCGCCGCCTTCATTATCGCCGGAATTGAAATCATCGGTACGCGGGATGCCCGCCTGTTCGGCAGCCTCTAGGAAGCTGTCCAGCACCTGCCACCGCACACGAGTTTTCTCGACCCGCCACTCGCCCCCTGCCCCGTGCAGGTCGCTTTCCCCGGCGTGATGATCCTCGGCGCAACGAAAGAGCGGCAGCACATCGTCCCATCCCCAGCCAGTGCAGCCCATCTGCGCCCATTGGTCATAATCGCGCGCCTGGCCGCGCATGTAGATCATGCCGTTGATCGAAGAGCAGCCCCCCAACACTTTGCCGCGCGGATAGAGCAGCGAGCGGCCATTCAACCCCGGCTCTGGCTGAGTGCGAAACCGCCAGTCAGTGCGGGGATTGTCGATACAATAAAGATATCCGACCGGGATGTGAATCCAGTGGTAATTGTCGCTCCCTCCTGCCTCGAGCAAGAGCACACGGGTTGCCGGGTCTGCCGATAGCCGGTTGGCAAGCACGCAGCCCGCACTGCCCGCCCCGATCACGATGTAATCATATTGATCCATACGCCTACTCCATTCCCTGCCGCATGACGACACGAGTCACCGAACCGGACGTGACCGGTCGTTCTTAGATCAGAAATGGGCCGGGCTGTTCAACGCAGCCCGGCCAATGGGTCAGTTTTCAGGATTGAATCCCAGACGCCGCCCCAAACGCGAGGCGTAGAATTCACCCACAAGACCCCGGCGGAACAGCAGCACGCAGACCATGAACACGACGCCCGTGATAATCGTCACCGGAAAGTCAGAGGTGGCGAGATAGTTCTGCAAGGTGACGACAATGCCCGCGCCAAAGATCGGCCCGATCAGCGTGCCGATGCCGCCCAGCAAGGTCATCAGGATGACTTCACCCGACATTTGCCATGTGACATCGGTCAGCGTGGCGAATTGAAACACCAGCGCCTTGATCCCACCCGCAAGGCCGGTCAATGCCGCTGACATCACAAAGGCCGCCAGTTTGTAACGCGCCACCGAATAGCCAAGCGAGGTTGCGCGGCTCTCATTCTCGCGGATCGACTTGAGGATCATGCCAAACGGCGAATTGACGATCCGCCAAATGATCAACATGCCCAAGAGGAACACACCCAACACAAAGTAATACATGTTGGTGGCCTCTGAGAGGTCGATGAAGCCAAACAGCACTCCGCGTGGCACGGATTGGATACCGTCCTCACCCTTGGTAAATCCCGCCTGCAAGCAGAAGAAAAAGAACATCTGACTGAGGGCAAGCGTGATCATCGCGAAATAGATACCCTGACGGCGAATGGCGATGGCACCCATAATCAGCCCCAGAACCGCAGCCCCCACAACGCCCAGAAGGATGCCAAACTCCGGCGACCAGCCCCATTCCTTGACCGCATGGGCGGTGAAATACGCAGCGCCACCGAAAAACGCGGAATGCCCAAAGCTGAGCAGCCCGGTGTAGCCCAAGAGCAGGTTGAAGGCGGCTGCGAAGAGAGCGAAACACAGGAGTTTCATCACGAAGATCGGGTAGAGATAAAACGGAGCCACCAGCAGAAAGGCCAAGGCAATCAAAAGCAGCACGATCCGCACCGTCCCTGCATTGGGCAAGGTGGCAATGGTTTCGCTTGCAACGGGTTCAGATTTGCCTGCCATGTCACGCATCCTTTCCGAACAGACCTGCGGGACGCAGGATGAGGACAATCGCCATGATGACGAAAACCACGATGTTTGACGCCTCGGGGTAAAAGACCTTGGTCAGACCTTCAGCGATGCCCAGCATATACCCTGTCACGATGGCCCCAAGGATCGACCCCATGCCGCCGATGACCACGACCGCAAAGACGATGATGATGATGTTCGAGCCCATCAGCGGGCTGACCTGATAGATCGGGGCCGCCAGAACGCCGGCAAAGGCCGCAAGCGCCGCGCCCAGACCATAGGTGAAGGTCAAGAGAAGCGGTACATTGACCCCAAAGCTCTGAACAAGCGTCGGATTCTCTGTCGCGGCCCTCAGGTAAGAGCCCAGTTTCGTCTTTTCGATCAAAAGCCAGACAGCGATACAGACGATCAGCGAGGCGACAACGACCCAGCCGCGATAGATCGGCAGGAACATGAACCCAAGGTTCACACCGCCCGAAAGGGCCGCCGGGGTTGCATAGGGTTGGCCCGCAGCCCCATAGAAATAGCGGAACGTGCCTTCGATCGTCAGAGCAAGGCCGAACGTAAAGAGCAGGCCATAAAGGTGATCCAACTTATAGAGGCGCGACAGCATCGTGCGCTCGACCAGAGCCCCCAACAGGCCCACGATCACGGGGGCGAGGATCAGCGCCGACCAATAACCCAGACCAAGCCAGAGCGACAGCAGATAGGCCGCAAAGGCACCCAGCATATATTGTGCCCCATGGGCAAAGTTAATCACCCGCAAGAGACCAAAGATCACCGCAAGGCCCAGACTGAGCAGCGCATAGAACGAGCCATTGATGAGCCCAACCAGAAGCTGCCCAAAAAGGGCGGCTGTGGGCACTCCGAATATCGTTATCATCTCACACTCCCAGAGCTTGGTTCAGGTCTTCACGGCGCGCCTCAAGGTCGCCCACCGGGAATTCCATCGCCATCTGTCCGTGATCCATCAGGTAAAAGCGGTCCGCGACCCGGCTGGCAAAGCGAAAATTCTGCTCGACCAGAACAACCGTCATACCCCGACTCTTGAGTTCGGTCAGCACCTCGCCAATGGCGTCGATGATGACCGGGGCAAGGCCTTCTGTCGGCTCGTCCAAAAGCAGACAGCGCGCGCCCGTGCGCAGGATCCGGGCCATGGCCAACATCTGCTGTTCGCCACCCGAGAGTTTGGTGCCGGGGCTGTTGCGCCGCTCTTTGAGATTGGGGAAGAGGCGAAAGATCTCTTCGACCGACATGCCACCTTCGGCCACCTTTGGCGGCAGCATAAGGTTTTCCTCGACGTTCAGCGTCGCGAAGATCCCACGTTCTTCGGGGACAAATCCCAATCCGGTATGCGCTGTGCGATGCAGGGGCATGGTCATCAGATCCTGCCCGGCAAACCGCATCTGGCCCGTGCGCTTGCGCAAGATACCCATGATGGTGCGCAGCGTCGTGGTCTTGCCCATACCATTGCGGCCGAGAATACAGATGGTCTCGCCTTCGTTCACATGCAGGTTGACGCCATGCAGAATATGGCTTTCGCCATACCATGCATGCAGGTCCGTGACCTTCAAAAGCGGCTCGCTCATGCCTCGCTCCCCATATACGCGCTGCGCACGACCGGGTCTTTCGAGACGCTATCGTATTCGCCCTCAGCGATGATTTCGCCCCGTTGCAGCACGGTGACATGGTGGCAAATGTCCGCCACAACCGACAGGTTATGCTCAACCATCAGCACGGCGCGGTGCTGCGCGACATCGCGTATGATATTCGCCACAAGCTTCACATCCTCGCGCCCCATCCCCGCCATCGGCTCGTCCAACAACAGGACTTCGGGGTCGAGGGCCAGCGTGGTTGCGATTTCCAGCACACGTTTGCGGCCATAAGACAGATCAGATGCGCGGGTATCGCGGTATTCGCGTAGCCCCAGATCATCAATCAAAACATCCGCCCGCGCATTCAGACGGTCCAGTGCCGACATCGGCAGCCAGAATTGGGTTGCCAGATTGTTGGGCCGTTGCAGCGCAACGCGCACGTTTTCCAGCACCGTCAGATGCGGAAACACGGCGGAAATCTGAAAAGACCGGACAAGGCCCATCCGGGCGACACGGTCAGGCTTCATCTTTGTTATATCCGCCCCAAGCAAGGTGATCTTGCCCCGGGTGGGTTGCAGGAACTTGGTCAGCAGGTTGAACACCGTCGTCTTGCCCGCGCCATTCGGGCCGATCAGCGCGTGGATGCGCGCGTGCTGCACGTCAAGATCGACGTTGTTCACAGCGGTGAAACCCGAGAAGTCCTTACCAAGACCGCGGGCGGAAAGTACCACCCGCGGTTGGTCCTGCTTGCTCACAGGATGTGCGGTCATCAGCCTGAGATGCCTTACTGCGTCACGAGCGGGCAGCCGCTCTCGGCAGGTTTGATATAGGCCACATCGCCGGGGATCGTGGAGAGGACGTTATAGTAATCCCACGGCTCGGTGATCTGGTCGGGCGCTTTGACTTCCATCAGGTAGACGTCCTTGATCATGCGACCGTTCGCAGCGACTACACCGTTCTCAGCGAAAAGGTCCTGCACGGGCAGTTCTTTCAGCTTGGCGGCGACCGCTTCAGTCTCGTCCGTGCCGGCAGCTTCAATCGCCTTGAGATACGATGTCACGGCCGAATAGGTCGCGGCATGGATCATGTTCGGCATCGCCTGCGTGCGCTCAAGGAAACGCTTGCCGAATTCGCGCGAGGCGTCGGTGCGGTTCCAGTAGAAGCTCTCGGTCAGGGTCAGGCCCTGTGCAGCCTCTGCGCCCAGACCATTCACCTCGGACAGCGTGAACAACAGCGCCGCGAGACGCTGACCCCCTTGCACGATCCCGAATTCAGCAGCTTGCTTGATGGCGTTCTGCGTATCGGCGCCTGCATTCGCCAGACCGATCACCTTGGCACCAGAGGCTTGCGCCTGAAGCAGGAAGGACGAGAAATCTGTAGAGGCCAGCGGATGGCGGACTGCGCCGACAACGTCACCGCCATTCGCCTTGACGAAATTGCCGGTGTTCTCTTCCAGCGAATAGCCAAAGGCATAGTCAGCAGTCAGGAAATACCAGGTATCGCCGCCCTGCTCGACCAGTGCGCCGCCGGTACCCACAGCGAGAGCATGGGTGTCATAGGCCCAATGAAAGCCATAAGGCGAACACTGAGCGCCGGTCAGTTCGGTGGTGGCAGCGCCGGTTGTGATGGTGATCTTGTTGGCCTCTTTCGAGAGCGCCTGAACAGCAAGAGCGACCGAAGAGGTGGTCAGCTCCATGATGCTGTCGACCTGCTCGGTGTCATACCACTGACGCGCGATGTTCGAGGCGATATCGGCCTTGTTCTGGTGGTCGGCGGTGGTCACTTCGACCGGCGCCCCCAAAACGGTGCCACCAAAATCCTCGACCGCCATCAGGGCGGCTTCATAGGAATAGCGGCCGCCAAAGTTCGCATAGACGCCGGACTGATCGTTCAGGATGCCGATCTTGACCTTGTCGTCGCTGACTTGTGCCAGTGCAGGCGCGGCCAAAAGGCCGATGGCCGCCACGGATGTAAGCAGTTTACGCATGAGTATCCTCCCAAACCAACCTTCGGCTGCAACTCCCGTTCAACGGGCGCCCAAAGGTTGTGTCATCATTTCAATTCTAGTCCCCGACCGCCTCCCCAGACGCATCGGTGCCCTAGTGATACAGGTTTTAAAGTTTGACACAACAGTTCACTTTTATCTAATTTCATACACTATCTGTACGAAAATGAACAGGCTGGCGATATGGCGCATCTGACATGGGATGATCTGCAATTCTTTTTGGCAGTTGCGCGCGAAGGTCAGCTCTCGCGCGCGGCGCGGCAATTGCAGACCAGCCATGTGACCGTTTCCCGCCGGATAGACCGGCTAGAGGCGGGTCTTGACCTGCGCCTTTTTGAACGAAATCCACGCGGTTATGAACTGACCAGCAATGGGCGGCGGCTGGTTGAAACCGCCGAGCGCATGGAGGAAGAAGCAGAGCGTCTTTTGCTGGATCTTACCGGAGACATCAGCGCGCAGCGGGGCCTGCTGCGTGTGGCCATGCCCGAGGGCTTTGCCAGCTTCTTCAGCGAAAGCCTGCTGCCGGGGTTCATGGACAAATTTCCGAACATCGCACTAGAGCTGATCACACTTCCGCAAGTCATGTCCCTGTCGCGCCGCGAGGCTGATCTGTCGGTCACACTGGATCCGACCAAGGCGTCACCCTACCATTCCGAAAAGATCGTGGACTACGCGCTGCGGGTCTATGGCACCCGCCAGTACCTGGGCAACCACATCCCCATCACCACGCCCGATCATCTGCTCGACCATCCCTTTGCCGGATATATCGAGGATATGATCTTTGCCCGCGGTCTCGATTATCTGGGGGATGTCCACCCCAAGATCAGGCCAGTGTTCAAAAGCTCTTCGATCTTCAATCAACTGGCGGCCGTGCGGGCGGGTCTCTGCCTCTGCGTGCTGCCCTGCTATATCGCGCGGCATTATGACGATCTGGTGCCGGTCCTGCCGTCAGAGATCACCATCCTGCGCAGCTATTGGCTGACCTGTCACCGGGATGTGCGCGCTATGCTGCGCGAGCGTGCGGTGATGGAGTTCATCAAGACACAGATGCAAATTCATCGCGATCATCTCATGCCTTGGCCGTTGGTTTAACGGGGATTAGCCCGGCAGAACGCTCGGATGTCCTAGGAGGCGCATAGCGTCGCGTGATCTGCCCATATCCAACACGCCACGCCACGCGCGAGGTCGGGCCTTGCATCAAGCGCAATGAATTTGCTTGTGCATGTCTGGCCAAGCCGCTTTTCAGCGCTCAGATAAAGGTGAAATCGTCCACGGTAAGCTGCGCGGCGGTGATCCCCTCGACGAGGATGGTATTGCCATTCACCGTCATCTGCGCGCCCGCGGCTGTATTGACGATATTCATCGCCACCACGAACCCAGCAAGCCCATTGCCACCGTTGTTGATATTCTCAACGCCAGTATCGGGATCAAAGCGGCGGATCAGGAAGCTGTCCAACCCATCTTCGAAATCGGTGATCACATCCGCTTCGCCATCGAAGAAGGACGAAAAGACGAATTGATCGGCCCCGGTTCCGCCGGTGATCACATCGTTGCCCGCACCT